>Ga0182749_1000006_pt1 | contig 497391 bp, 455 predicted proteins | sample eDN3rd37CKraftMG_FD_128875 | JGI IMG/M metagenome (GOLD analysis project Ga0182749, IMG submission 128875) | Enriched Miracle-Growth compost microbial communities from Emeryville, California, USA - eDNA 3rd pass 37_C Kraft MG (version 2) (version 2) ...
ACCGTTCGGGCTGCGGAGAAGGACGGTCCGGCTCAGGCGCCCAGTGCTCAGGCACGGGCTTCGAACATCCCAGAGGGCGGTCGGGCTACCCGAGCCGGTCCGTGGCTTAAAGATACAAGGGCCCTGGACGTGAAGTTTTAAGAGGTTGTTCATGGCCGGGGATGCGGTGCATGGGCGGTAGAGCGTTCAAATGTGGCCGAAGCCAGTTATATCGGTCGATAAAGGGGTGTAACGCAGTCTCCCGCCAGGCCGGGAGTCCGGATGCGGAACACGCGCAGCGGCGCCCGGCGCGCGCCGGACCCGCCTCTTCAACGACGCCGTCGTCCGCCGCCTGAACGCGGCATGGGTCCGGCAACCTCTTCCAACGGGCGCCGCTCCGCGTCCACGCCCAGGAACAGCGCGGCGATGCCGGCGGCGACCACCAGCGCGGCGGCGAAAATGTACCCGCCGGCCACGGCCTCCGGCCGGCCGCTCTGGATCAGGGCGCCGAAAACGAGCGGGCCCATGATGCCGCCGCCCCCGGTGCCGACGGCGTAGAACAGCGAGATCGCCAGCGCGCGCATCTCCAGCGGAAACACCTCGCTGACCGTCAGATAGGCGGAACTCGCCGCCGCTGAGGCCAGGAAGAAAACCGCGCACCAGCACATGGCCTGGCTGTGCGCGTCGAGCCATCCCGCCACGAAAGCCCAGCCGGTCAGGGCCAGCCCGATGCCGGACAGCACATAGGTCGCGGCCATCATCCTGCGGCGGCCCACCCGGTCGAACAGCGGCCCCAGGAGCCACGGTCCCAGCACGTTGCCGAGCGCGAACGGAAACATGTAGAGTCCCACGCGGTCGTCGGCCACGCCATGGAAGCGGGTCAGCACCAGCGCATAGGTAAAGAAGATGGCGTTGTAGAAAAAGGCCTGGGACACCATCAGGGCCAGCGCCACGCCGCTGCGGCGGCGATAGGTATGCGCCAAGGCCACGGCGACGTCGGCCAGGGAAGGCGGGCCGGCGCTGGCCGGCCGCGTGCGCGCAATGTCCGGCACCGGCGGCAAGGGCCCGTGCCGGGCCGCCACCTGCGCCTCGATGTCCGCCACGATGCGGTCGGCTTCCCGCGCGCGGCCGCGGATCGCCAGCCAGCGCGGACTCTCGGGCACGTGGCGGCGCACCAGCAGGATGGCCACCGCCAGTGCCGCGCCGACCATGAATCCCAGCCGCCATCCCCATTGCACCGGGACCAGGGTGTCGTCGAGCAGCGCCAGGCTCAGGGCCGCCCCCAGCGCGGCGCCGATCCAGAAACTGCCGTTGATCGCCAGGCTGACGCGGCCGCGGACCCGGGCGGGCACCAGTTCGTCGATGGCGGAATTGATGGCCGCGTACTCCCCGCCTATGCCGAGCCCCGTGGCGAAGCGGCACAGGGCGAAGAACGCGTAGCCTCCGGCGAAGCCCGTGGCCAGGGTGGCCGCCATGTAGATCGCCAGGGTGGCAAGGAACAGCCGCTTGCGGCCGAGCACGTCGGCCAGCCGGCCGAACAGCAGGGCGCCGGCGACGGCCCCGGCAATGTAGAGCGACCCCGCCGCCCCCACCTGGGTGGCCGTGAGGCCCAGGCCAGGTGTTGCGGCGCTGGTTCGACCTCATCGTGGAGAACGGCGAGGACCTGGCCGCGATCATTTCCGCGGAAGAAGGAAAGCCGCTGGCCGAGGGGCGCGCCGAGACCGCCTACGGCGCGTCCTTCGTCGAATGGTTCGCGGAGCAGGCCAAGCGGATCGACGGCGACGTCCTGCAAAGCCCGCAGCCGGACAAGCGCATCGTGGCCATCCGCCAGGCCGTGGGCGTCTGCGCCGCGATCACGCCCTGGAATTTCCCGCTGGCCATGATCACCCGCAAGGCGGCGCCCGCCATGGCCGCGGGCTGCACCATCGTCATCAAGCCCGCGGAACAGACGCCGCTCACCGCGCTCGCGCTGGCCGAGCTGGCGGCGCGCGCCGGCGTGCCGCCGGGGGTGCTCAACGTACTGACCGCGGACTCCCGGCAATCGGTGGCGGTCGGCGAAGTGCTCACCACCGATCCGCGCGTGCGCCACGTGTCGTTCACCGGCTCCACGGAAGTCGGCCGCATCCTGATGCGGCAATGCGCGTCCACGATCAAGAAAGTCGCGCTGGAGCTGGGCGGCCATGCCCCCTTCGTCGTCTTCGACGACGCGGATCTCGGCGCCGCGGTGGAAGGCGCGCTGCAGGCGAAGTACCGCAACGCCGGCCAGGCCTGCATCGCCGCCAACCGCTATTACGTGCAGGCGGGCATCCACGATCGCTTCGTCGAGGAAGTCGCGCGCCGTTCCGCCGAGCTGCGGGTGGGGCCGGCGGGCGAGGCGCAGGCCGAGATCGGGCCGCTCATCGACCGCGCGGCGCTCGACAAGGTGCAGCGCCATGTCGACGACGCGCGTGCGGCGGGCGCGACGGTGGTGACCGGAGGCCACGCGCTGCACGGCAATTTCTATGCCCCGTCGGTGCTTACGGGCGTGACGCCCGACATGCTGATGTCGCGCGAAGAAACCTTCGGCCCGGTGATCGGCGTGACGCGCTTCCATGACGAATCCGAAATCGCCGCGCTCGCCAATCATCCCGATTACGGCCTGGCGGCCTATCTCTACACGCGCGACATGGGCCGCATATGGCGCGTGTCCGAGGCCCTGGAATTCGGCATGGTGGGCATCAACACGGGCGCCATATCCAACGAAGTGGCCCCCTTCGGCGGCATCAAGCAGTCCGGCCTGGGCCGGGAAGGCTCCAAGTACGGGATCGACGAGTATCTCGAGATGAAGTACCTGTGCATGGGCGGCATCGAGCGTTGAACGCGCCGCGCCCGCGCGCCGGACCAACCACAAAGGAATCCTGATGTCGGTGCAGAAAATCTCCCAGACCGCCGCGCTGGCGGACCTCGCGGATTGGGGCCAGGTCGGCAAGCCGCTTTCCGAGCCGGCGTGCCGGCTGCGGGGCTGGCGGCAGGATATTCCCGGGACCGCGGCCGATATCACTGGCGTCTGGGAATGCAGCCCGGGCCGCTTCCGCCGCGACGTCGAGGACGGCGAAGTCATGCATATCCTGGCGGGCGGTGGGACCTTCACCCCGGACGGCGGCGAGGCCATGGGCTTCGTCGCGGGGGACACCCTGTTCTTTCCGCCGTTGACCGTGGGCACTTGGGAAATCCGGGAGACGGTGCGCAAACTGTACGTGCTGGTGCCGGCCGGCGCCTGATGGCGCCCGGTTATTTCCCGATGCATAGGTTCGCTTGGACCTGCTCTTGAACCCACAGCACAGGTGTATCCCTTGATGGCGTCTCCCAGACGCATAGTGGATCGTTCCCTGGCACCTGGCTTGCTGAAACGGGTGTAAATGGGCGGCTGAATGGCTATCAGCAGCAGCGGACGCCTGCATCCGCTGCTGTTGATCGGCATCTGGGTCGTCGTATTCCTGGAGATCCACCCTTTCCAGGACGGCAACGGCCGCTTGAGCCGGGTGCTGACCACGTTGCTGCTGTTGCAGGCCGGCTATGCCTACGTGCGCTATCGCAACAGGTACGCCGGCTGGAGCGCAAGATCGAACGCGAGAAGCTGGTGCTCGCCAAGCTGCCGGACCTGGCGCTGCAGATCGTCGAATTCACGCGCGAGCATGGGCGGATCACCATGGCCGAGGCCATCCGTCTGACCGGCGGCAACCGCAATACGCTCAAACAGCATTTCCGTGCATTGGTGGAACAGGGGCACCTCGCCCGGCGGGGTGGTGGGCGTGGGACGTGGTACGAGTTGGGCTAGGGGTGGGCAAAGGGTGGCAGCACTTCGACGTACAGCCCGCGATCGTCGCTGACGAACGGCGATGGCTTCGACTGTACCAGCAGACTCGTCCGTGGATAAAAGTCCCTTTATTTACAGTTATCTAATCCAAATAAACAGACATCAGTGGATGTCCATGGATCCCACCTCACTTCCCGATGCAGAAGCTCGCAAAAATCTCCCCCAGCAAATCATCGCTGGTGAACCGCCCCGTGATCCGGCACAAGGCGTCGTGCGCCAGCCGCAGCTCCTCGGCGAACAGGTCCAGCACCCGGTCGTCCAATGCCGCGTGGGCGCTGGCCTGCCGCAGGTGCTCGCGCGCGTCCCGCAGCGCCGTCACGTGCCGCTCGCGCGCGAGCCACGGCGATTCGCCGCCGGGATTCCAGCCGGCCGCGCGCAGCAGTTCGGCGCGCAACGCGTCCAGGCCGGCGCCGGTTCTGGCCGACACGGCCAGTCCGCCGGCGGGCGGCGGGACGCCGGCCGGAAGCAGGTCGATCTTGTTGTAGACGTTCAGCACCGGGCTGCGCGCCGGCGCGCGGGCGGCGATCTGGGCGTCCAGTTCGCCCAGCGGCCCCGCGGCGTCCTGCAGGTGGACGATCGCGTCCGCGCGCTCGATCTCGGACCAGGCGCGGGCGATGCCCAGACCTTCCACCGTGTCGTCGGTCTCGCGCAGGCCGGCGGTGTCGACGATGTGCAGCGGCACGCCGTCCAGGTGGATCAACTGGACTACCTTGTCGCGCGTGGTGCCGGCGATGGGCGTGACGATGGCGATCTCGTCGCCCGCCAGCGCATTGAGCAGGCTGGACTTGCCGACATTGGGCCGGCCGGCCAGCACGACGTGCAGGCCTTCGCGCAGGATGACGCCCTGCCGCGTCTGCGCGATGAGCGTTTCCAGGTCGGCATGCAGCGCCGCCAGCGTCTCGCGCGCCTGGTATTTCTCCAGGAAGTCGATTTCCTCTTCGGGAAAATCCAGCGTGGCCTCCACCAGCATGCGCAGGCGCACGATGCGCTCGGACAGTTCGCCGACGCGTGCGGAAAACTCGCCCGAGAGCGAGGCCATGGCCCCGCGCGCGGCGGTTTCCGACGAGGCGTCGATCAGGTCGGCGACGGCCTCGGCCTGGGCCAGGTCCATGCGTTCGTTCAGGAAGGCGCGCTGGGTGAATTCGCCGGGCTCGGCCAGGCGCATGCCCAGCCCGCGGCCGGCTTCCAGGCAGCGCGCCAGGGCCCGGCGCAGCACCGCGGGGCCGCCGTGGCCCTGGAATTCGAGCACGTCCTCGCCGGTGTAGGAGTGCGGGGCGGGAAAGAACAGCGCGATGCCTTCGTCGATCAACCCGCCGTCGGCGTCGCGCAGCGGCAGGTAGTGGGCATGGCGGGCCGCCAGTTCGCGGCCGAACAGGGCGCGTGCCAGCGGCGCCAGCGCGGGGCCGGAGACGCGGACCACGCCGATGCCTCCCCGGCCGGGGGCGGTGGCGATGGCGGCGATGGGCACGGAACCGGGCATGGCGATGGACAGGTTGCGGCCGGCGCACGGCCGGCCTTGAGGAAACGGCGGCCGCGAACGGCCCGCCAACTATAAACCGGCCCGCGCACGGCGGCCGGCCCAGGAAAAAAGCCCCGCCGGTCGCGGCGGGGCTTGCGGGGATCGCGGCGGCGCGGCGCTCAGCGGCTGGCCGCTTCCGCCTGCCGGTTCAGCCCCCTGGTGATGTGCCACTGCTGCAGGATGGACAGCGTGTTGTTCACGCACCAGTACAGCACCAGGCCGGCCGGGAAGAAGAACATCATGCCCCCGAACACCAGCGGCATGATCATCATGATCTTGGCCTGGACGGGGTCCGGCGGCGTGGGGTTGAGCTTGATCTGCAGGAACATGGTGGCCATCATGATGGCCGGCAGGATGAAATAGGGATCGCGCACGGACAGGTCGTGCACCCACAGGATCCACGGCGCGCCGCGCATCTCCACGCTGGCCAGCAGCACCCAGTACAGCGAGATGAACACCGGGATCTGCACCACCATGGGCAGGCAGCCGCCCAGCGGATTGATCTTCTCGGTGCGATACATCTCCATCATGGCGGCGTTGAGCTTCTGCCGGTCGTCGCCGTATTTTTCCTTGAGCGACTGCAGGCGCGGCGCGACCTGCTTCATCTTGGCCATGGAGCGGTAGCTGGTGGCCGACAGCGGATAGAAGGCGGCCTTGATCAGCACCGTCAGGGCGACGATGGTCCAGCCCCAGTTGCCCAGCAGCGCATGCAGCCAGGTCATGAGGGCGAACAGCGGCTTGGCGATGATGGTCAGCCAGCCGTAGTCCACCACCAGTTCCAGCCCGGGCGCCAGGGCGCCCAGCGACTTCTGGTCCTGCGGGCCGACCCACAGGTGGGAATCGACGGCCGCGGAATCGCCGGGCGCGATGTCGCCCACGGCTTCGATGCTGCGGATGGAGAACAGGTTGTCGTGGACTTCGGTCAGGTCGTTGGTGCGCGGCTTGCCCTCGGGCGGCACCCAGGCCGTGACGAAATAGTGCTGGACCATGGCGATCCAGCCGTTGTCGGCCTGCTGGGCGTAGTGGGCCTTTTTCTTGGAGATGTCCGAGAAGCTCACCTTCTGGAACTTGTCCTGCTCGGTGTAGAGCGCCGGCCCGGTGAATGTGTGGTAGAACTTCGAGGTGTCCGGCGGATTGTTGCCGTCGCGGGTGATCTGCAGGTACAGCGAAGGCGTGACCGCCGCCGCGCCCACGTTGCGGATCTCGTGGCGCACGTCGATGTCGTAGCGGCCCTTGTGCAGGGTGTAGGTCTTGGTCACGCGCACGCCGCCCGACTCGCCCTCGAACGTGACGGCCAGGGTGTCGCCCTGGAGCTGGCGCGCCGTGCTCGTGACGTGGAACTGGGTCAGGTGGGTGGGGAACGACTCGCCCGCGGGGGCGCCGACCACGCCGCTCTGCACCAGGTAGGTCAGGCCGGCGCTGCGGTCCAGCAGCACCGACGGCTGGTCCTTGGTGCCGGTGGCGGGAAACTTGAGCAGTTCGGCCCGGATGATCTGCGCGCCGGCGGTGTCGAAAGTCAGGCGCAGCACGTCGGTGTCGACGACCACGGTTTCCGACCTGGCCTCGGGCGCGGCGGTGGCGCCCGGCAGGGCGGCCGGAGGCGCGTCCAGCGCGGAAGCCGGGGCGTTGGGCACGGCGGCCGCCTGCGGCTGCTGCCCTTTCTCGCCCGATCCCTGGACGGCGGTGCCCGCGGGATGCGTAAACGCGTTGAAAAGCGACGGCTTGCCGTTGTGGACCTGCCAGTTGTTCCACAGCAGCAGCAGCGAAAGCGAGAAGATCATCCAGAGGATGGTGCGTCGGATATCCATGATGCCTACGGAGGTGATGCGGGCTGAAAAGCCCGCCAGTTTAGCGTCATTCGCGGTCGGTTCGGTGCAAATGAGAAGTGGGGCGAGGCGGGAAAGTTCCGTCCGGCGCCGGCGGCACGGGGTCGTGGCCGCCTTCGCACCAGGGATGGCAGCGGCCGATCCGTCCCAGCGCCAGCCAGCCGCCGCGCAGCGGGCCGTGGCGCTCGATCGCCTCGATTGCGTAGGCCGAGCAGGTCGGGGTGTACCGGCAGCCGTTCCCGATCCAGGGACTCAGGAAATACCGGTAGAACCGGATGGGGGCGATCAGCAGGCGTCTCAACACTTTACCGCTCGCTTGAAGTGAGCGTCCACTTCCATCCTGGCAGAGCGTTTCAGGGCTGTCAGGGAGCCGGGTTCGACGCGGCTATGAAGCCGGACCACATAGTCCCCGGCCGGCAGGTCCAGGCGGCAATGGCGGAAGGCCTCGCGCACCGTGCGCTTCAGGGCGTTGCGGGTGACGGCGCGGGCGGCCAGGCGCTTGGCCACGACCAGGCCCAGGCGCGCATGGGCCTGGTCGGCCTGGGGTCCGGGCCGGGCGGCGGTCAGAATGAACAACGCCCCCCTGGCCAGGCGTCGCCCTTTCAGGGCGGCGGCGAACTCGGAAGGGCGATGCAGGCGGGCCGCCGCGGGCAGCGTGGCGCGCATGGACGTCGGGCGGGGCCGCGGGGAAATGCCGGCCGCCGCCCCGGTGCCGGCGATCAGACCGCCAGGCGCTTGCGACCCTTGGCGCGGCGCGCGTTGATCACAGCGCGGCCGCTACGGGTCTTCATGCGCACGCGAAAGCCGTGGGTGCGCTTGCGGCGGGTAACGGAGGGCTGGAAAGTGCGTTTCATGGCAAAGAGCTCACACTGTAGAAGCGGCCGGAAATGGCCTGGGCGCCGGCGCCGCAAATCGCAAGATCCGGCGGGCAGAATTCGGGAAAGCCCGCCATTTCATCAAATTTCCCCCGATTCGTCAAACAGTTAGGGCCAATCCGGATGGCCCCGGCGATCCCGGCCTGTGGATAACCGGGGGGCAGGCAAGGTAGAATCGGGGTTTACGCCCCCGAGTTAAATGAAAGATTTCTGGCAGACCTGCGTCCGCCGTCTGGAGCAGGACCTCCCCCCCCAGCAAGTCAGCGCGTGGATACGTCCGCTGATCCCTCTTGCGTTCGACGAGGCGCAGGCCGTGCTGCGCGTGGCGGCCCCCAACCGCTTCAAGCTGGATTGGGTGCGCAAGAATTTCTCCCACCAGATCGAGGCCCTGGCCGCCGAATGGTTCCAGCGGCCGGTCCAGGTCTGCTTCGAATTGCCGCAGTCCGATTCCCGGCCGGCCCGGGCGCCCCGCGCGCCGGGCGCCCGGGCCGGCGCGCCCGCGGGTCCGCCGGCCACGGCGGAGCCTGCCGCGGCAGCGCCCGCGCCGGCCGCCCCCCGCGCGCCGGCTTCCGCGCCCGCCGGCGCCGCGGCTCCGGACGCCGCCACCGCGGTCTACGAACGCTCGCGGCTGAACACCGACCTGACCTTCGAGAATTTCGTCACCGGCAAGGCCAACCAACTGGCCCGGGCCGCGGCCCTGCAGGTCGCCGAAAACCCCGGCACCTCATACAACCCCCTGTTCCTGTATGGCGGCGTGGGCCTGGGCAAGACCCACCTCATCCACGCCATCGGCAACGGCATGGTGGCCGCGGGCACCGGCGCGCGGGTGCGCTACGTGCACGCCGACCAGTACGTGTCCGATGTGGTCAAGGCCTACCAGCGCAAGGCGTTCGACGATTTCAAGCGCTACTACCATTCGCTGGACCTGCTGCTGATCGACGACATCCAGTTCTTTTCCGGCAAGAACCGCACCCAGGAAGAATTCTTCTACGCGTTCGAAGCCATGGTGGCGCAGCGCAAGCAGATCATCATCACCAGCGACACCTATCCCAAGGAGCTGTCCGGCATCGACAGCCGGCTGATCTCGCGCTTCGATTCCGGGCTGACCGTGGCGATCGAGCCGCCCGAGCTGGAAATGCGGGTGGCCATCCTGCTGCGCAAGGCCGAGCAGGAAGGCGTGCCCATGCCGGAAGAGGTCGCCTTCTTCATCGCCAAGCACCTGCGCAGCAATGTGCGCGAACTCGAAGGCGCGCTGCGCAAGGTGCTCGCCTATGCGCGCTTCCACGGGCGCGACGTGCTGACGGTCGACGTCTGCAAGGAAGCCCTCAAGGACCTGCTGTCGGTGTCCAACGGCCAGATCACGGTCGAGAACATCCAGAAAACGGTGGCCGATTTCTACAAGATCAAGGTGGCCGACATGTATTCCAAGCGTCGGCCGGCCAATATCGCCCTGCCGCGTCAGGTGGCCATGTACCTGGCCAAGGAGTTGACCCAGAAAAGTCTGCCGGAAATCGGCGACCTGTTCGGCGGACGCGACCACACGACGGTGCTGCATGCCGTGCGCAAGATCTCGGATGCCCGGGCCAAGCAGGCCGAGCTCAACCATACCCTGCACGTGTTGGAACAAACTCTAAAAGGATGACCATGCAACTCGTACAAACCACGCGCGATGCGTTGCTGAAACCGCTGTCGACCGTAGCGGGCATCGTCGAACGCCGCCATACCTTGCCGATCCTGGCCAATATCCTGGTTCGCAAGGAGGGCACGCGGGTGTCGTTCATCGCCACCGACCTGGAAGTCCAGATCACGACGCACGCCGATTTCGGCGTGGGCGATTCCAACGAGTCCACGACCGTGGCCGCGCGCAAGCTGGTGGACATCCTGCGGGCCCTGCCCGGCACCGGGGAACTGAAACTGTCGCTGGCCGGCGGCAAGCTCACCGTGCAGGCCGGCAAGAGCCGCTTCGCGCTGCAGACCCTGGCGGCCAGCGAGTTCCCCACCGTGGCCCAGCCGGAAAACTGGGACGTGTCCTTCTCCCTGCCGCAGAAGACCCTGCGCCATCTGCTGAACATGGTGCATTTCGCCATGGCGCAGCAGGACATCCGCTACTACCTGAACGGCATGCTGCTGGTGTTCGAGGGCGGCCAGGTGCGCGCCGTGGCGACCGACGGCCACCGGCTGGCGCATTGCGCCACGTCCGCCGACGGCATCAAGGACCGCCACGAGATCATCGTGCCGCGCAAGACCGTGCTCGAAATGCAGCGCCTGCTCGAAGACTCCGACGAGCCCGTGCAGGTGGATGTCGCGGCCGGCCAGATCCGTTTCCGTTTCGGCGACGTGGAGCTGGTGTCCAAGCTGGTCGAGGGCAAGTTCCCCGACTTCACCCGCGTCATCCCCACCAACTACACGCGCCGCTTCGCGGTGTCGCGCGAAGCCCTGCAAGGCAGCCTGCAGCGGGCCGCCATCCTCACGACCGAAAAATTCAAGGGCGTGCGCCTGCAGCTCGCGCAGCACCAGATGAAGATCTCCTCCTCCAACGCCGAACAGGAAGAAGCGCAGGAGGAAATCGACATCGACTACGCGCACGAGCCGCTGGATGTCGGCTTCAACGTCAGCTATCTGCTGGACGTGCTCGCCAACGTCAAGACCGACGAAATCCATTGGTCGGTCATGCCCGACGCCAACGCGTCGGCGCTGATCACCCTGCCCGACGACGACCAGTTCAAGTATGTCGTGATGCCCATGCGGATTTGACGCGCGTCCGGATGCCGCCGCCCGCCATCGCGGCCCGGCGGCCCGCTCGCCGTTAACGCAGTTTTACCCGGAAGACCATGTCAGATCAGAACGCCTCCCCCCAGAACGCCGGCTACGGCGCCGACTCCATCAAGATGCTCAAGGGCCTGGAAGCCGTACGCAAGCGGCCAGGCATGTACATCGGCGACACGTCCGACGGCACGGGCCTGCATCACATGGTGTTCGAGGTGGTGGACAACGCCATCGACGAGGCCCTGGCCGGGTATTGCGACGACATCGTCGTCACCATCCATACCGACAATTCCATCTCGGTCACGGACAACGGCCGCGGCATTCCGACCGATATCCACAAGGACGACGAGTTCGGCCGCAGCGCCGCCGAGATCGTCATGACCGAACTGCATGCCGGCGGCAAGTTCGACCAGAATTCGTACAAGGTCTCGGGCGGTCTGCACGGGGTGGGCGTGTCCTGCGTGAACGCGCTGTCCGAATGGCTGCGGCTGACCGTGCGCCGCAACGGCCAGGTCCATGAAATGGAGTTCCGCAAGGGCGAGCGCGTGGCGCCGCTGGCGGTCAGCGGGGCCACCGAAAAGCGCGGCACCGAAGTCCATTTCCTGGCCGACCCGGAGATCTTCTCCAACATCGAGTTCCACTACGAGATCCTCGCCAAGCGCCTGCGCGAGCTTTCGTTCCTGAACAACGGCGTCAAGATCCGCCTGATCGACCAGCGCCAGGGCAAGGAAGAGAACTTCGCCTTCGCGGGTGGCGTCAAGGGCTTCGTCGATTTCATCAACCGCAGCAAGACGGTGCTGCATCCCAACGTCTTCTCGGTTTCCACCGAGTCCGCCGCCGGGGGCGTGAACGTCGGGGTCGAAGTCGCCATGCAATGGAACGACAGCTACGGCGAGAACGTGCTGTGCTTCACCAACAACATCCCGCAGCGCGACGGCGGCACGCACATGACCGGGCTGCGCGCGGCCATGACGCGCATCCTGAACAAGTACATCACGGACAACGAGCTGGCCAAGAAGGCCAAGGTCGAGACCTCCGGCGACGACATGCGCGAAGGCCTGTCTTGCGTGCTGTCGGTCAAGGTGCCCGAGCCCAAGTTCAGCAGCCAGACCAAGGACAAGCTGGTCTCCAGCGAAGTCCGTCCCGCCGTCGAAGATGCGGTGGCCCGCACGCTGGAGACCTGGCTGCTGGAGCACCCCAACGACGCCAAGGCCATCTGCGCCAAGATCGTCGAGGCCGCCCGCGCGCGCGAGGCCGCCCGCAAGGCGCGCGAAATGACGCGCCGCAAGAGCGTGCTGGAGGGCGCCGGCCTGCCCGGCAAGCTGGCCGACTGCCAGGAAAAGGACCCGGCGCTATGCGAGCTGTACATCGTCGAGGGCGACTCGGCCGGCGGCTCGGCCAAGCAGGGCCGCGACCGCAAGTTCCAGGCCATATTGCCGCTGCGCGGCAAGGTGCTCAACGTCGAGAAGGCGCGCTTCGACCGCCTGATCTCCAGCGAGCAGATCGCCACGCTGATCACCGCGCTGGGCACCAGCATCGGGCCGGATTTCAACATCGACAAGCTGCGCTACCACCGCATCATCATCATGACCGACGCCGACGTCGACGGCGCCCACATCCGCACCCTGCTCCTGACGCTGCTCTATCGCCAGATGCCCGAGCTGGTGTCGCGCGGCCACGTGTATATCGCGCAGCCGCCGCTCTACAAGGTCAAGGTCGGGCGCGAGGAGCGCTACCTCAAGGACGACCAGGAAGAGGCCCAGTTCATGATGCAGGTGGCGCTCAAGGACGCCGCGCTGGTCCCGTCCCAGGGCGCCGAGCCCATCAAGGGCGACCCGCTGGCCGAGCTGGCGCGCCAGTACGTGCTGGCCGACGCGGTCATCGAGCGGCTGTCGCGCCTGCTCGACATGCCGGCCCTGTCGGCCATGGCCGAGGGCGTGGAGCTCAACCTGGACGACGAGGCCCAGGCGCGGGCCTCCGCCGACCGGCTGCAGCAGGCGCTGCACGATCCTTCCCTGCCCAACGGCGTCGACGTGGTCGCCGAACTCGACGAGCTCACCGAGAAGCCTCGCCTGGTGGTGCGCCGCATGCACCACGGCAACGTGCGCGTCAGCGTCTTCGACGCCGAGTTCGTGCGCGGGGCCGACTACGGCATCCTGTCCAAGGCCGCCAAGACTTTCATGGGCCTGGTCGGGCGCGGCGCCGTGGTGGCGCGCGGCGAAGGCGAAAAGCGCAAGGAAATCGCGATCACCGATTTCCGCGAAGCCATGCAATGGTTGCGCGCGGAAGCCGAACGCAGCATCAGCAAGCAACGCTACAAGGGCCTGGGCGAGATGAATCCCGAGCAGCTCTGGGAGACCACCATGGATCCCGCGGTGCGCCGCCTGCTGCGCGTCCAGATCGAGGACGCCATCATCGCCGACGAGGTCTTCACCACGCTGATGGGCGACGACGTCGAGCCGCGGCGCGCGTTCATCGAAACGTACGCTTTGTCGGCGGCGAATATCGATGTCTAGTCCAGCGGCGCTGCAGGTGCGACCATAGGCTGGAAATTTAAGCCCCATAAGTTGCCAAACTTATGGGGCTTCGGTTTTTACTGGCCAGGCTTATTCGGGAAGGCAGGAGTGCTTTCGTAGTAAAACGGATGGTCTCTTCCCTGACCGGGGCAGGCAGACGGCAGTAGCTTAGGTGTGTGCATGTTCCGCGTGGACGGGCACGGCCACCAACTTCACGCCCAGGGCGGTACACACGCGGCTGATGGTGTCGAACCGTGGCTGGCTATCGGCACGCAAAGCCTTATAGAGAGCTTCCCGCGCCAGGCCGGATGCCTTGGCAATGTCGGTCATGCCGCGCGCGCGGGCGACCGTGCCCAGGGCGTCCACGAAGGCTGCCGGATCGTTTTCTTCCAGTACGATGGACAGGTAGTCGGCTATGGCCTGTTCATTGCCCAGGTATTCCGCCATGTCGAACACGGGCAGTTCAGCGACTTTGGTTTTTCGGGTCATGAGGTTCATCCTCCAACAGAGCAGCCAATTCCTTGGCCCTTTTGATGTCGGCAGTTTGGGAGGACTTGTCGCCCCCGCACAGCATTACGACAATCACCTGTCCGCGTTGACAGCAATACATGCGCCAGCCAGGGCCGAAGTGTTCCCGCAATTCGCTGACGCCTTCGCCTACGGGTTCAACGTCGCCCCAAAGGCCTTTGGACAATTTTTCCAAACGGCGCAGCAAGCGTAGTCTGGTATGGCTGTCTTTCAGGTTGCCTATCCAGGCGTCAAACGCGGGATGCTTGCGGACTTCGTGCATGCGCCAAGTGTAATCATGTGATTACACCCCGTCAAGATGGCTTATGCAGGGTGGCTGGCCCGCTTGTGACCGCTGCCGCATAATGCGCAGATCCCTTTCCGGAGCGACCGATGCGCATTCTCTGGACCTACCTGCGGCCGCAAGGCGGGCTGGCCGTCCTGGCCCTGCTGCTGGCCGCCGTCAGCCAGGTGCTGGCGCTGGTCGATCCCATCATCTTCGGCAAGATCATCGACGGCTACGCGATCAACCGCGCCGGCAAGACCGAACAGGAGCTGGTCTCCGGCGTGCTGGCCCTGCTGGGGCTGGCGGTGCTGGTCGCCGTGCTGTCCCGGCTGGCCAAGACGCTGCAGGAATACGCGACGCGCCTGGCGGTGCAAAAGCTGGGCACGCAGATCTTCAACGATGGCCTGCGCCAGGTGCTGCGCCTGCGGTTCCAGGAATTCGAGGATATGCGCAGCGGCGAGACCCTGTCGCTGCTGCAGAAGGTGCGCGCCGACAGCGAGCGGCTCATCAACTCGTTCATCAATACGGTGTTCGCCGCTGCCGTGGGCATCGGCTTCCTGGCCTGGTACGCGGTCGCCAGGCATTGGCTGCTGGTGCCCGTGTTCTTCGTCGGCGTGCTGCTGCTGGGCGGGTTGACCGGCCTGCTCAGCCGCGAGATCAAGGGCCAGCAACGCTCCATCGTGCGCGAGACCAATCGCAATTCGGGCTTCATCACCGAATCGCTGCGCAACGTCGAGCTGATCAAGAGCCTGGGCCTGACCTATGCCGAGATCCGCCGCCTGCAGGCGCAGACGGCGGAGATCTTCGAACTGGAAATGCGCAAGGTGCGGCGCATCCGCCTGTTGTCTTTCCTGCAGGGCACGACGCTGAGCCTGCTCAAGCTGGCGGTGCTGTTCGCGCTGCTGTGGCTGATTTTCCATGACGTGCTGAGCACGGGCGAACTGATCGCCATGCAGTTCATCACGGTGGCGATCTTCACGCCCCTGCAGGAGCTGGGCAACATTATCCTGGCCTATCGCGAGGCCGATGCGTCGCTCGCCAACTTCCAGGCGCTGATGGAGCGGCCCGTCGAGCGGCGGCCCGAATCGCCGGTGGAAATCGGGCCGGTCAACACGGTGCGTTTCGAGGACGTCGTGTTTCGCCACAAGGGCGCCGCGGACAACGCGCTGGACGGCGTGTCGTTCGCCGCCGGGCTGGGCGATACCGTCGCCTTCGTGGGGCCTTCCGGGTCGGGCAAGTCGACGCTGGTCAAGCTGCTGGTCGGGCTGTATACGCCGGCGGCGGGCGAGGTGTTCTACAACGATATCTCCACGCGCGACTTCCGCTACAACCAGGCGCGGCGCCAGATCGGTTTCGTGACGCAGGAGACGCACCTGTTCTCCGGCACGATCCGCGAGAACATGCGGCTGATCCAGCCCGACGTGACGGACGCCGGGATCGAGACGGCCATGGAGCAGGCCTCGTGCGCCTATCTGCTGGCCAAGTCGCCCGACGGGCTGGACACGGTGATCGGGGAGAACGGCATGAAGCTGTCCGGCGGGGAAAAGCAGCGGCTGTCGATCGCCCGCGCCCTGATCCGCCATCCGCGCCTGCTGATCTTCGACGAGGCCACCTCCGCGCTCGATTCGATCACCGAGGAGCAGATCAGCGAAACCGTGCGGCAGGTGTCGGCGCGCAGCACGCAGATCACGATCCTGGTGGCGCACCGCCTGTCGACGATCATGCATGCGGACACGATTTTCGTGCTGGAGAAAGGCCGCGTCGTCGAAAGCGGCTCGCATGCGGCGCTGCTGGAGCGCAAGGGCCTGTACTACGCGATGTGGCGCCAGCAGATCGGCGAACGGCCGGCCGGCCCGGCGGATACCGCGGCGCCCACGCCCGCCGCCGCTGGCGAGCCGGAAAGCACGCCCGAAAGCTTGCTATAGTATGTCAGTAAAGTTTTAACGGCGGCTGGCCCGCCACATAATGATATGGCTCTGGCTCCCCCCATCGAGACCACCCTGGTCGACCGCGCCCGCCGCGAACTCGAGGAACGCTTCGTCACCCTGCAACTGGCCCCCGGCTCCGTCTGGAGCGAGGCCTCCCTGAGCGACGCGCTGGAGATCGGGCGCACGCCCGTGCGCGAGGCCATCGCCCGCATGGCCATGGACGGCCTGGTCACCGTGATCCGGCGGGCCGGCATCGTGATTTCGGAGATCTCCATCGAAGAGCAGATGGCCGTCCTGGATGCGCGCCGGGTGCTGGAAAAACTGGTGTCGGGCAGGGCGGCGCGCCGCTGCAACGAAGGCGAGCGCGCCCGCCTGCGCGAGATGGCGCAGGACATCGAGCAGGCCGGCAAGCGGCAGGACGTGCACGCCTACCTGCGTTCCCATTTCCAGATCAAGCGCTTCGTCGCGCAGTGCGCGCGCAACGCCTACGCCGAGCGCGCGCTGCGCCCTCTGCATACCTTGTCGCAGCGTTTCTACTTCGCCTATCACCGGGAATTCGACAACCTGACCGTGGTGGGGCCGGCGCATGCCGAACTGACCCGCGCCATCGCCGACGGGGACGACGTGCGCGCCGCCAGCCGCAGCGACCTGGTCAGCGACATCGCCGAAAACTTCACCCGCGACCTCTTGTTGCGAAAGACTGGGGGTAAACCCTAGGTTTTTCGCGGGTGCCCTCACAAGGATTGATCTTTTTCGGCCGGTCTAATATATTAGTAATGTGGTACCGAGGCAGCATTGAACTGCCCTGACAAGGAGACAGACATGATTTCGACCCGCAGGAAGATCCTCAAGGCCGCGGCAGCGGCTCCCGCCGTCGCCGCCATCGGCATGCCGGCGCTGGTCCTGGGCCAGGACACGACGCGCTGGCGCGTGCAGACGCTATGGGGCGCCGGCGAAGACACCTTCAAGTACTTCCAGGAATTCTGCGACAGCGTCAAGGCCAATACCGGCGGGCGCCTGCAGATCCAGCCGTTCGCGGCCGGCGCGGTGGTCGGGGCCTTCGAAACGCTGGACGCGGTCGGCCAGAACGTGCTGCAGGGGCAGTCGACCTATCCGGGCTACTGGGCCGGCAAGGAGCCGGCCCTGGCGGTGATCGGCGACTTCGCCTTCGGCTATCGCGAGCCGGCGCAGCAGAACGACTGGCTCTACAAAAAAGGCGGCATCGAACTGCTGCGCCAGGCCTACCAGCGCTTCAACGCCTATACGGTGGGCGCGACCTGGTGGGGCGTGGAGTCGCTGACCTCGCGCAAGCCCATTCGCCATCCGGACGATTTCAAGGGCGTCAAGCATCGGGGCGCGCAGGGCATCGCGTCCGAGACCATCGCCAAGATGGGCGCTTCCATCGTGGTGATCCCGGGCGGCGAAGCCTACTCGGCGCTGGAGAAGGGGGTGGTGGACAGCGTGGACTGGTCCACCTTGTCGGTGAACGAGAAGGTCGGCTTTTTCGAGATCGCCAAGTACGCCACCTTTCCCGGTTTCCATTCCATGCCCATCCAGGACTTCACGGTCAACGCCGGCGCCTGGAAAAAGCTGCCCGACGACGTCAAGCAGATCCTGGAAAAGACCTGGCGCGACTTCTCCATGGTCCAGGTCGCGCGCATCGCCGAGAACGACCAGAAGACCGCGCATGAAGTCCGGAAAAAGGGCGTGGAGCTGGTCGCCTGGTCGGACGCCGACCTGGCGACCGCCCGCGGCATCGCCCAGCACGTCGTCGACGAATGGGCGGCCAAGAGCCCCCTCGCCAAGCAGGCCGCCGAATCCCAGCGCGCCTATCTCAAAGAGCTGAAGTTGCTGGCCTGACCATGACCTACTTCGTCCATTGGGTGGGGCGGCTGAACGAATGGGTGGGCCGGGTCGCCGGCCTGCTCGTCGTCGCGGTCGTGCTCATCATCGTCAAGGAAGTCGTGGGCCGGGGCGCGTTCAACGCGCCGTCGGTCTGGGCCGACGAATCCATGACCTATCTGGCCGGCATGGCCTATGCGCTGGGCGGCGGCTTCGCCCTGCTTCACCGCAAGCACGTCACGGTCGACATCGTCTGCGAGCCCATCGTCCGTCGCGGGGGCTGGCCCAAGCAGGTCGTCTGCGTAGCGTCCTTCGCCGTCTTTTCGCTGTACTGCCTGACGCTCGTCTATTTCGGCTGGGACCTGGCCTGGAATTCGATCCAGCAGCATGAAGGCAGCGGCACGCTGTGGAACCCGCCGCTGTGGCCGGTCAAGCTGACCATTCCCATCGCCGGCCTGCTCCTGCTGCTGCAGGGCCTGGCCAACCTGCTGGTCGACCTGGGGCTGGCATCCCCCTACGACAGGCTGGAGCGCAGCGATGGCCGTTGATACCTTGACGCTGCTGATCCTGGCCGCGCTGGTCGCGACGCTGGCGATCGGCGTGCCCATGGCCTTCGCCACCGGCGCCATCGCGGTGGTGCTGGCGGTCGGGCTGTTCGATCTCAATACTCTCAACCTCGTCGTCAGCCGGGTGTTCACGCTGATGGGCAACCAGATCCTGGTGTCGGTGCCCCTGTTCATCCTGATGGCGATGATCCTGGAAAAGGCGGGCATCGCCGAGGACATCTTCAAGGCGGCCTATGTCTGGTCGGGCCGCGTGCGCGGCGGGCTGGCGGTGGCGGTGATCATTTCCTGCGCGCTGATGGCCGCCATGGTCGGGGTGATCGGCGCGGAGATCGTGACCATGGGCGTGGTCGCGCTGCCGGCCATGCTCAAGCGGGGCTACGGGAAGTCGATCGCGCTGGGTTCGATCTGCGCAGGCGGTGGGCTCGCCACGCTCATCCCGCCCAGCGTGGTGCTGATCATGTTCGCCCTCACCTCCGGCTCGTCGATCGGCCAGTTGTATATGGCCGGCATTCTTCCGGGGCTGCTGCTGGCGGGGATGTACATCGCCTACGTGATGACCATCTCCTATCTCAAGCCGGAGATCGCGCCGGCGGCGCCGCGCGAAGAGACCGACATTCCCTTGCGCAGGAAGCTGGGCTATCTCAGGAACCTGGTCCTGCCCGGCCTGGTAGCGTTCGGGGTGCTCGGCACCTTGTACACCGGAGTCGCCACGCCCACCGAGGCCGCCGGCCTGGGGGTGGTGGGGGCCGTGGTGGCGGCCGCGGTGAACCGCAGGCTGACCTGGTCGAACATCTCGAGCGCGATCGTCGAGACCACCAAGGTCACCTGCATGCTGTATTGGCTGTTCTTCGGGGCCTCGGCGCTGATCGGGGTCTACACGATCGCCGGCGGCACGGAGTATCTCAAGGACCTGATCTCGAGCCTGCCGATCGGCAAATGGGGCATCCTGATCGCGGTCAACGTGATCTGGATCATGCTGGGCTGCGTGATCGACTGGATCGGCATCCTGCTGCTGACCGCGCCCATTTTCGTCCCCGTGCTGGTGGGGCTGGGGTTCGATCCCATCCTCATAGGGGTGCTGTTCTGCATGAACATGCAGATTTCCTACGTATCGCCGCCCTTCGGGCCCGCCGCGTTCTACCTCAAGGGGGCGGCACCGCCTGGAATCACGATCGGCGACATCTTCAAGTCGATCTGGCCATTCCTCGGCATCCAGGTGCTGGCGCTGATCATCGTCATCGCGTTTCCCGACCTGGCACTGTGGCTGCCGCGCACGATGCTGAACCAATAAGGAGCCCGACATGAGTCCTTCATCGGTACGAGACCGCCGTCCGGCGCAATCCCTGGAAACCGACGTCCTGGTGGTGGGCGGCGGCGCGGCGGGCGTGGCCGCCGCGTGCACCGCGGCGCGGCACGGGCTGAAAGTGACGCTGCTGGAGCGCTACGGCTTTTGCGGCGGCGCATCGGTGGCCGGGCTGTCCGGCACGATCTGCGGGTTGTACCTGGCCCGGCCCGGCGCGGCCGGCAAGCCGGAGAAGATCGTCTTCGGCTTCGTCGATGAATTCATCGGCGCCATGCGCGAGCGCGGAGGCCTGACCGATCCCGTGCGCTACGGCGACACCTACACGCTGGTGCACGAACCGCTGGCCTGGCGCGAAACCGCCGACGACCTGCTCGAGCGCCACGGCGTGCGCACGATCTACCATGCGACGGTGATCGGCGTGCACGCCGAGGGCGGCGAACGCATCGAGGGCGTGCGGGCCTACACCAAGCAGGGCATGCTGGACATCCGTGCCAGGCTGACGCTGGATGCCAGCGGGGACGCCGACGTCTTCGCCATGGCCGGCCTGCCCACCACGGTCGGCCAGGATGGCAAGGTGCAGAACCCGACCATGGTCTTCCGCATGGAAAACGTGGACATGGAGCGTTTCGTCGCCGAATACGGCGAGGACTCCATCCTGCCGGCGGCGGTCAGCCAGGCCATTGTCGATGCCGACGCCGCCGGTACGTACAAATTGCCGCGCGCCAAGGTCTTCCTGTTCCGCACGCCGCGCCGCGGGGAACTGCTGTGCAACTGCACGCGCATCCTGGGGCGCGACGGCCGCGAGCTCAATCCCCTGGTGGCGGCCGACCTGACCGAGGCGGAGATCGAAGGGCGGCGCCAGGCGCGCGAGTACTGGCGCTTCTACCGCGACACGCTGGCGGGGTGCGAAGACGCGGTGCTCAACGACACCGGCGTCCAGGTGGGCGTGCGCCAGTCGCGGCAGGTCGTGGGCATCGAGACCCTGTCCAACGCGGACGTCGAATCCGGCCGCAAGCGTCCGGACGCGATCGCGCGCTCGCCCTGGCCGATCGAACTGCACAGCGGCGCCAAGCCGCGCCTGTCGTGGCTCTACGACGACTACTACGAAATCCCGCTGGGGGTCTTCGTGCCGCCGCGGGGCGAGGCCGTCCTGGCGACGGGCCGGTGCCTGAGCGCGCAGCACGAAGCCATGGCGTCGGCCCGCGTGACGGCGCAGTGCTTCAGCTACGGCCATGCCATGGGGCACGCCGCGGCGCTGTGCGCGGCCGAGGGCATCGCGGTGCGGGACCTGAAGGCGGCGGACGTCCGCACGCTGCTCAACAAAGACGGAGTCTCTTTCGATGCATGACGAACTATCGGTCGAACGCAGGGGGGCGGTGGCGGTGCTGACGATCGACCGCCCGGCCCGCCGCAATGCGCTGGGCGACGCGCTGGTCGCGCGCCTGCGCGCCGTGCTGGCGGAAATGGACGCCGACGACGGCGTCGGCGCCAGCGTGCTCGCCGGCCGCGAACCAGGTTTCTGCGCCGGCAGCGATCTGAAGGAACTGGGCAGCATGTCGCTGGACGAGATGTGCGCCCACGAGGCGCGCACGGCCGCGTTCTGCCGCGAACTGGCCATGCTGAGCAAGCCGGTGGTCGCCGCCGTCGAAGGTTTCGCCCTGGGCGGCGGCTTCGTGCTGGCGGCGTCGTGCGACGTGGTGGTCACGGCACGTTCCACCCGCTGGAACCTGCCGGAAGTGGAAATCGGCTGGATCCCGCCCTGGGGGCTGGAAACCCTGGTCAACCGGGTCGGGACCTCGCGGGCGCGCCGGTTGACCTGGGGGGGGCGGCCCTTCGACGGCGAGGAAGCCCTGCGGCTGGGCCTGGCCGACCACTTGGCCGAGGACGGCAAGGCCCTGGCGCTGGCCTGCGAAGTCGCGGCCGGCCTGGCGCGCCTGCCGCGCGAGGCGGTGGCCGCCGCCAAGCTCTATTTCGCGTCGCATGCGGCGCGCAACGGCGAAAGCGGCGACCTGCTCGCTTCGCGCATGTTCCGGGACAACTGCCGCCACGATACGGCGCGCGCCACTCTCAGGAAGTTCGGAGTCAAGGTATGACCAAAGTATGTACGCCGGCCGAGGCCGTCTCGGTCGTGCGCAGCGGCGACACAGTGGCGGCGGTGGGGGTCATCGGCTGGATCACGCCGGACCTGCTGCTCAAGGGCCTGGCCGAGCGCTTCAGGCAGACCGGCGATCCCGCCGGCCTGACGTTCTACTTCCCTTGCGGAACGGGCGACGCCATGGGCATCGGCGGCATGGACCACGTCGCGATCGAAGGGTTGATGAAGCGCATCGTATCGGGGTCCTACATCAACCCGGTCAATCCGGCGACGGGCAAGCGCCCCGAACTCATGCGCCTGATCCGCGAGAACCGCATAGAGGCCTATAGCTGGCCGATCGGCGCCAGCATGCACTGGCTGCGCGAGGTGGCGCGCCGCGGGCCCGGCTACCTGACGCGCATCGGCCTGGACACCTACGCCGATCCGCGGCTGGGCGGGGGCAAGTTCACCGAGAAGGCCCGGGAAGACCTGATCCGGCGGGTGGAGTTCGAAGGCCGGGACTATCTGTACTACCCGACCTGGCCGCTGAACGTGGGTTTCATCCGCGCCGCCTCTTCGGACGAGTTCGGCAACCTGTCGTTCGAGGACGAGCCCATCCATTCTTCCTCGCTGCAGATCGCGCTGGCGGTCAAGGCCTGCGGCGGCACGGTCGTGGCACAGGTGCGGCGGATCGTGCCGCGCGGGAAACGGCCGGCCACCATGGTCAAGGTCCCGGGCGTGCTGGTCGATCGCGTGGTGGTCGACGCCGGGCAGATGATGACCACCGACGTGTCCTACGACGAATCCTACCTGGGAGGCATGGACTGGGATGGCGTGACCACGGAGCGCCTGCCCTTCGGCGCGGACAAGATCGTGGCGCGGCGCGCGGCGCGCGACGTGCGTCCGGGAGTGACGTCGATCTTCGGCTTCGGCGCTTCGTCGGACGCGCCGGCCGTGCTGCTGGAGGACGGCCACTTCCAGGGCGGCCGCTACCGCGACTACCAGTTCACCACGGAGCACGGTCCTTTCGGCGGCCTGGTCATGAGCGGCTGGCAGTTCTCGGCCAACAGATATCCGGAAGCCCTGCTCGACGGGGTCACGCAGTTCGACTTCATCGACGGCGGCGGCTGTCCGTTCGCCGCCCTGGCGTTCGCCCAGTTCGACGGCGCGGGCAACGTCAATGTCTCGCGCTTCGGGATCGCCAACCCGGGAGCCGGCGGCTTCATCGACATCGCCTACAGCGCGAGCGAGCTGCTGTTCACCGGCACCTTCACCACCGGCGGGCTGGAGATCGCCGTGGCGGACGGCAATCTCAGGATCGTCAAGGAAGGCAAGGTGCGCAAGTTCGTCGCGCAGGCCGACCATATTACGTATCCCGTGCGCAAGAACGTGGCCGAGCGCGGGCAGCGGGCCCGCATCATCACCGAGCGCGCGGTCTTCGATGTCGCCGCCGACGGCCTGGTGCTGACCGAAGTGGCGCCCGGCATCGACGTGCGCACCCAGGTCCTGGACCTGATGGACGTGCCGGACGTGCGGGTGGCCGACGATCTGCGGCTGATGGATGCCGCGCTGTTTCGCCCCGATTGAGCCGCGCGGGGCAAACGCAAGAAAGCTTGCCGGTCGGTATGCTTTTATGTCCGGGCCGCCGGGCGCGGGGGGGCGCCTCCCGGGCGGGCCCGGCGCTTGCATGCGCCGGGTTTTCAAGCCCTTACAAGTCCTTGCAACGGCCAATACCCGGCCTTCCTACCATGGTTATTCAGGTCCGGAGCGCGGGTTCCTTGCCTCCGGACGGGTACGAATCAACCGTGTCAGGAGGCGATATGTCCGACAAGACTACCGATGTGCTCAATGATCTGGTGGAGACCTCGATCAACGGCGAGAAAGGCTTCCGAGCCGCCGCGGAGGACGCCAAGAATCCGGACTTGAAGGCGTTGTTCCAGCGGCGCGCCGAGGATTGCAGCGCCGGCGCCACCGAGCTCCAGGCTTGCGTGACCCGGCTGGGCGGCAAGCCGGAGAACAGCGGCACCGCGGCCGGCGCGATGCACCGCGGCTGGACCAATCTGAAGGCGGCCGTGGCCGGCCGCACGGACGAGGCGATCCTGGAGGAATGCGAGCGCGGCGAGGACGTGGCCAAGAAACAGTATGGCGACGCCTTGAACAAGGGACTGCCGGCCGACGTGCAGGCCATCGTCCAGCGCCAGTACGAAGGCGTGCTGCGCAACCACGACCAGATCCGCGACCTGCGCAACCGCTATCGGGCCCAGGCCTGATCGCGGCCGCGCAACCGGCGGCGGGCGCCCGTCCGCCGCTGCCGACGGGCTGCGCGCGCGCCTGCGCGCCGCGGCCGGCCGGCCATGCACGCGTTCGCCGCCCGGCGGATATGCGAGCGCCCCCCTAGACGCCGGTGGCCGTTTCGGTCGCCGCAGGGTCGAGCCGCGGGGCGTAAAGCCATCCCATTCATCCGTGTTCCCCCCTGGGGCGTCGCCTGCTTCCGGCGTAAGCGGCCGCGTCTGTGGCCATGCCGGCGGCCCGCCCCGTCCCTGTTCGCCACCGGCGGGCGGGTTCCGGCACGCTTGCGGCGCGCGAGCGTGTCTCCGTGCCCGGTGGAAAGGAGCTTGGCCTGTAGCGGCACTTTTATTCCATATATTGCATAAATAATCTCCAATTCTCCAGCGCGATGGCTGTGGAATGCCATGCTTGTCCAGGAAAACCCGACCTAAAGAATAAAAAGTCCTTTGAAAACAACGAAAACAAAGGGAAAGCGGGGCGCGGCCGGGAAATGGCGCCCTTCGCGTCCCATGCCGGATCGCCGCTGGACGAGTTTCGTATATTGACACCTAAAATGATTTGGAATAGAGTCATCCCGCCGGCGATTGCGCGCGGCGACAGACCAGACCCGTAACGGCCAGACCCGTAACGGGCAATGCACGGCGAGCAGCATCGCGGCCACCGAGCCGCCCCGGCGAGACCGGACGTCGTGACGACAACAACGCCAAAGGAGGCAAACCATGGCGCAGTGGAATATCAAGCATCTGTTGGGCGGCGGCCTGGTCGCCCTGGCGGCCGCGGTGAGCGCGCCGGCCCTGGCGGTCGGGGGCAAGCCCGCCGTCGACAAGGACACCATCGTGTTCGCCATCGGCCGCGACATCGCCATGCTGGACGCGCAGGTCGACAATACGGGCAACTCCGACCGCTATGCCTGGCAACTGTTCGACAACCTGTACACGTTCGACAAGAAGGGGCACCTGACGCCGCAGGTCGCCACCGGGGTGGACGTCTCGTCCGACGGCCTGGAATACCGCTTCACGCTGCGCAAGGACGTCAAGTTCCACAACGGCGCGCCGCTTACCTCGGCCGACGTCAAGTATTCCTTCGAGCGCATTCTGGACCCGGCGGTCAAGAGCACGCGCCGTCCCTATTTCGCCGACACCTTCGAAAGCGCCACCACGCCCGACGACTACACCGTCGTGGTGCGGCTCAAGAAGCCCGACGTGGTGTTCATGAACAAGGTCGCCGCCTTCGTCGCCCTGGTGCCCAAGGCCTACACCGAGTCCCTGCCCTCGCCGGAGGCCTTCTCCCGCGCGCCGGTCGGCTGCGGGCCCTACAAGCTGGTGGAGCACAAGATCGGCCAGTCCGTCGAGCTCGAGCGCTTCGACGGCTACTACGGCAAGAAGGCCGCGATCAAGCACCTGATCTTCAAGTTCGTGCCGGACGCCAGCAACCGCGTGAACGCGCTGGTCACCGGCGAGGTCGACATGGCCGACGGCATCTCGCCGGCCGACGTCAAGCGGCTCAAGGAAAACGGCGGGCTGGACATCATTCCCGTGCCCATGGGCAGCCCGCTGAACATCCGCCTGTACGCCAACGTGCCCGGCACGCCCCTGGCCGACCGCCGCGTGCGCCTGGCGCTGAACTACGCGATCGACGCCGACGCCATCATCAAGAACGTCATGCACGGCATCGGCAAGCCGCTGTCGTCGTACATTTCGTCCTACTACCCGATCGGCGTCGATCCCGACCTCAAGCCCTACGGCTACGACCCGGCCAAGGCCAAGAAGCTGCTGGCCGAAGCCGGCTACCCGAACGGGTTCACCACCGACCTGCTCAGCCCCACCTCCTATCCCAAGGACGTGACCGAGGCGGTGGCCGCCTACTGGTCCGTGGTGGGCGTCAAGGCCAAGATCAAGATGCTGGACTATCCCGCCTGGAACCGCCTGAACAACACGCACAAGTCGGGCCCGATGACGGTCATGCAGTATTCGAACGCGCTGTACGACCCCATCACCCCGATCGCCGGCACGGCCGCCAAGAACGGCACCTGGTCCGACTACGAGAACCCCGAGGTCGACAAGCTGATCCAGGAAAGCTACGGCGTTTCCGACGCCAAGGAGCGCGACATGCTGTTCCGCAAGATCGGCCGCATCCTGCACGACGACGGCCACGCGGTGCTGATCTCCGAGCTGTTCCAGGTATTCGCCAAGGACGAGAACATCGATTGGGAGCCGCAGCAAGGCTATGCCTTCTACGACCTGCGCTCGGTCTCCTGGAAATGAACGATCGCGCCAGCCGCGCATTTTGAATCAAGGTAGTGTCATGCTTGAATCCACCGTATCGGGCAAGTCGTTCACCGTCCAGCCGAGCACCGCGCCGCTGGGCAATGAAATCACCGGGCTGGACATCTCGCGGGAACTCGACGCCGAGACCTTCCGCGAACTGTCCAAGGCTTACGCCGACCATTCGGTGCTGGTGTTCCGCAACCAGAAACTGACGCCCGAGCAGCACATCCGCTTCAGCCGCGGCTTCGGCGAACTCGAGATCCATGTCGTCGAGCGCTACCTGCTGCCCGGCCACCCGGAAATCTTCCGCGTCTCCAATATCGTGGAGAACGGCCAGCGCATCGGCGGCAGCGGCGAGTTCTGGCATACCGACCTGTCCTATGTCAAGCAGCCCAGCCGCGGCTCGCTGCTCTATTCCATCGAGGTCCCGACGCGCGACGGCGTGGTGCTGGGCGACACCGAGTTCGCCAGCACCGCCGCGGCCTACGACGCGCTGCCCCAGGCCATGAAGGACCGGCTCAAGGGCCTGAAGGCGGTCCACCGCTTCAGCGATATCTATTCGCAGGTGGCGCGCGAGCGCAAGACCGGCACGGTCGAGCTGACCGAGGCCCAGAAGGCCAAGACGCCGGATGTCATCCACCCGGTGGTGCTGCGCCACCCGATCTCGGGCCGCGACAGCCTGTTCGTCAACGAAGGCTTCACCGTCGGCATCGTCGGCATGCCGGAAGACGAAAGCCGCGACCTGCTGGCCGAGCTGTACGCGCACTGCAAGCGTCCCGAGTTCGTCTACGTGCACAAGTGGCAGGTGGGCGACCTGATCATGTGGGACAACTGGGCCACCATCCATCGCGCCACGGGCGGCTACACGGCGGAAGAGCGGCGGCTGCTTCACCGCACCACGCTCAAGGCCACCGTGCCGTTCGGCGCCTGACACGGCGGCGACGCCGATCTTCCGCCGCCGGGCCGCCCCAAGGCAAGAAGGCCCCCGGGGGGCCGGCAAGCCGAAGGCGCGGCGCGGGGGCGCCACCATTTTCATCACTTATCCAATGCGGGAGATTCCATGAAGACCGATCCGGGCAACGTTCTTAGCCAGCCGCTGCTGTCCGAGCTGGCGGCGCACGTGCAGGAGCATTTCGCGCCGCGCGAGCGCGCCTACCACGAATCGGTGAGCATGCCTTACGACAATCTGCGCGAGTTGCACGAACGCGGGCTGCTGACGGCCACCGTCAGCCGCGAGCGGGGCGGCCTGGGCAGCAACGTCATGTCCGACGATCCGGCGACCTTCCTGCAGGCGGTGCGCACCGTGGCCCGGGTCTCCCCCGGCACGGCGCACTGCATGCAGGTGCAGAACCACGTGGCCTGGGCCATCGACGAGATCGGCACCGACGCCCAGCGCGAGCGCTTCGTGGCGCCCATGGTCAAGGAAATGCGCCTGGGTTCCTTCGTCGGCAGCGAAGCCGGCCGCAAGCACATGTACGTGCTCCAGACCACGGCGCGCAAGGTCGACGGCGGCTATGTCGTCAACGGCCACAAGAACTACGCCAGCAATGGCTACGAAGACGGCCTGGCCATCGTGTTCGCCACGGTCGAGGGCGAGACCGATCCCTCGCGCTCGCACCTCATGGTGATCGTCGAGCCGGGCATGAAGGGCCTGTCGATCAACCACGACTGGTATCGCCCGACGGGCATGCGGGTGTGCCCCAGCCCCGAGATCTACCTGAACGACGTGGCCATCGACCCGGAGCACGTGCTGGGCCAGCCGGGCGAATACCTGCGCGGGCGCTGGCAGGGCCGCTTCCACCTCGGCTTCGCGGCCAACTACCTGGGCACCATCGAAGGCGCCTACGGCTGGGTGCTCAAGATGCTGCGCCAGCGCGGCAAGGGCAAGGACGGCCTGGTGCAGTTGCGGGTCGGCGAATCGCAGATCCTGATCTACGGCGCCCAGGTGGCGTTCGAGCGCGCCATCGAAAGCTGGCGCGCCGGCAACGTCCAGGCCGCGGAGCTGGATTCGATGCGGGCGAAGTCCATCTGCGCCCACGCCGCGCTGCAGGTGTCGCACACCCTGATCACGCTGGCCGGCTCGACCGCGCTGTTCGACGAGTATCCGCTGGGCCGCCTGATCCGCGACCTGAACACCCATGTGCTGCACGTCGGCCACGACCGCACGGCGCAGATCGTGGGCGCGGCGGAACTGGGCGAAGCCTTCGACTCGACCTTGCAGCGCTGACGCGCCGCGCAACGACCTGCCGGGCGCCGCCGCAAGGCGGCGCCCGGCCTTGGCGCGCCCGGGCGCGCCAAGGCGCGTTAGCGCCAGTCCAGCTTGCGGTGGGCGATCAGGCTTTCCAGGTCGCGCGCGGTGCGGGTCAGGGCCTGCACCAGCATGTCCCGCCGCGGGCCGACGACCCGCGAGGCGATCGACGCCACGCTGACCGCCGCGAACGGCGCGCCGCCGCCCGGTACGCGCAGCGGCAATCCGACCGCCGACACGCCCGGCAGGGCGCCTTCTTCGTTGAGCGCATAGCCCAGGCCTTTCGAGATCGCCACGCGCTCGCGCAGCCAGCGCGCCGACAGCCGGCCGTGCACCGTCTCGCGGCGCGCGTTGGCCTGGATGATCCGCTCGATCTCGTCGGGCGGCAGGTCGATGAGCAGCGCCAGCGATCCCGCGGTCACGCCCAGCGGGCGACGCGAGCCGATGTCCAGCGCGTGCGTCTGGATGGGAAAGGTGCCGCGCAGGTGGTCGATGCACACCGCGTCGATGCCGCTGCGCACCAGCAGGAAGACCGGGTCGCCGGTTTCCTTGACCAGTTGCATCAGCGTGGGCTGGCACAGTTCGCGCAAGGTATAGCTGGACGCCGCCGACAATCCCAGCTCGTAGGTGACATGGCCCAGGCGATAATAGCGCGTGCCCGGCACGCGCCACACCATGCCATGGAACAGCAGTCCCTTGACGATGCGCTGGACGGTGCCCTGCTCGAGGTCCAGGGCCTCGGCGATATCGCTCAGCCGGCGTCCCTTGGGCCAGTGCGTGGCGATCTCGCACATGACGGCCACCGCGCGCTGGATGCTCTGCGTGCCGCCCGCCGAGCTCTTCTTGCGGGGAGTGGGTGTGGCGAGGGGGGAATCCGGATCCGACACAGTGCAGGTCGCTCTTGCTCGATTGGGTTATGCCGCGACATGTCTGCTGCGTGGCCGGTCTTTGCCGGCTGACACGACGGGCGGGATTATAGCGGCGCGCCCCATCAGCGCCCGCGATAGCGGGGCGGGCGCTTTTCGGCGAAAGCGCGCCGGCCTTCCAGGCGGTCCTCGGTGTCTCTCAGTATTCCCCACGCATAGCGCTCGTGCACCAGCGCCGCGTCCAGCGGCATGTCCTGGCCCTGGCGCACCAGTTTCTTGGCCGCGCGCACGGCCAGCGGGGCATTGTCGGCGATCCGGCGGGCCAATTCCATGGCCAGGCCCGTCAACCGGTCCGGCGGCACGACATGGCTGACCAGTCCCATGCGCAGCGCCTGCGCGGCGTCCACGGGATCGCCGGTCAGGAGCATCCACATGGCATTGGCGTGGCCCACCATGCGGGGCAGCCGCTGGGTGCCGCCCGACCCGGGCAGCGTGCCCACGCGCACTTCCGCCAGCGCGAAGCGGGCGGTCTCGCTGGCGATCCGCAGGTCGCAGGCCAGGCCGATTTCCAGCCCGCCGCCGTAGGCCGCGCCGTTGAAGGCGCAGATCCACGGCTTGGCCGGTCCGGGCGCGGGCACCAGGGTGTCGTTGGCGTCGTCGCCGAACGTTTCCTGCGCGAAGCTCTCCGGCCCCGGCGGGGTGCGCTTGAGGTCGGAACCGGCGCAGAAGGCGTGGTCGCCGGCCCCGGTGATCACTGCGACGTCGACGGCGTTGTCGCGATCGATGTCGCCCCACATGGCGCGTATGGCCTGGCGCATCGGCGGGTCGATGGCGTTCATGGCGTCGGGCCGGTCCAGCGTGACCCAGGCAATGCGGTCCTGCACGCGGATGTGGAGGCTCATGGTCAGGGATCGATACGGTGCTTGAAGCCCGCGGCGCGGGCGGAGTCGACCTTGTCCAGCGCGCGGGCGATCACCTGGCGCGTTTCGCCGGGATCGATCACGTCGTCGATCAATCCCATTTCGGCGGCGCGGTAGGCGCTGGAATCGTCCTGCAGTTTTTCCATGATCTCGGCCCGCTTGGCGACCGGGTCCGCGGCCTGGGCGATGGCCTTGGCGTGGACCAGCTCGACGCCGGCTTCCGGCCCCATGACGTCGAAATGCGCCGTGGGCCAGGCCACGATGGTGTCCGGGTTCATGGAGCGGCCGCCCAGCGCCAGGTAGGCCAGGCCGATCGCCTTGCGGGCCACGATCGTGACCTTGGGCACCGACGCGCCGTACACCACGTTGAGCAGGCGCGAGGCCAGCGAGATCATGCGATGCCTTTCGATATCGGGGCCGACCAGGAAACCGGGCGCGTCGCACACGAAGACCAGCGGCACGTGGAAGGCGTCGCACAGCTCGACGAACTTGCGCGCCTTCTGCGCCGTTTTTTCGTCCAGCACGCCGCCGCGCATCATGGGATTGGACGCCACGATGCCGACCGGACGGCCCTCCACGCGCGCGAAGGCGGTGATCAGGTTGGGGCCGTAGCGGGGGCGGTAGTGGAACAGTTCGCCGCCGTCGACCACCAGTTGCAGCACCTTGCGCATGTCGTAGGCCTGGCGCGCGACGTCGGGGATCATGGCGCGGATCCTGGCTCGGCCTGCTTCGGTGTCGAGCGCCGCGGGCCGCGGCTCGGCGCGCGGCGGCAGTTCCCAGCAACTGGAGGGCAGGAAGGACAGGAATTCGCGTATGCCGCGCAACACGTCGTCTTCCGTGTCGCCCACATGGTCGACCTGGCCGGTCTGCGTGGCGCTGACTTCGCTGCCGCCGATGGCTTCGCTGCTGAACGTTTCGCCGATGCCGACCTTGACCACCAGCGGTCCCGACATGCCCATGTAGCCGGTGTCGCGGGCGATGCTGGTGAAGTCCGACTGGGCCGACGTGAACGACGGTCCGCCGAAGGCCGGCCCCAGGATCGCCGCCACCTGCGGCACCTTGCCCGACATGCGGAAATGGTCGCCGAAGCGCGCGCCCATGCCGGCGGCCGTGGCGCCGAAGCTTTCCTGCACGCGCGCCGCGCCGGCCTCCATGAGCGCGATGAAGGGCTTGCGATGCGCCAGCGCCGCGGCCCGCGCGCGGGCGATCTTGGATTCGCCGACGCGCCCGCGGGTGCCGCCCAGCACGGTGGCGTCGTCGGCCGCCACGTAGACCGTGCGGCCGTCGATGGTGCCGTGGCCCACCACGATGCCGTCGGCCGGCGTGCGCTCGCGCAGGCCGGCGTACGAGCTGCGGGCCAGCACGCCCATTTCCACGAAGCTGTCGGGATCGAGCAGCCGCTCGACGCGTTCGCGCGCCGTCAGCTTGCCTTGCTCGCGCAGTTTTTCCAGGACCTTGGCCGGCACCGCGTCGCGCGCGGCCGCCCGGCGGGCGTGCAGTTCTTCGATGAGTTTGTTGTCCATACCTTCGTCGGTGATACCTGGGATCAGTCCATATATTGTTATTTTATTGGCCTATTTCGGTTTGATATTTGTCCCCGCGCGGTAAATATGTTGACATTCCCCGCCTGTTTGCCTAATTTTCGAAGGCAGCCGTCGATGACGGCGGCATGGAAGTCGTTCCATATATTGATATAAAAATTAGCTACATGCAAGTGCCGGCGTCGTGGCCGGTACGCGCGGACTCTTTCCCAAGGAGGAAACATGAAGAAGACATTCACCCTGGCGGCCGCGGCCGCGTTGCTGTCGCTGGGGCTGGCCGCCAACGCGGCGCCCGCGGGCCCGGCGCCGGCGGTCGACCGCGATACGCTGGTCGTGGCACTGGACAAGGAAATCCAGAGCCTGGACGCCCTGGTGACGGCCAGCGGGGATTCGCAGCGCTATGCCATGCAGATTTTCGACACGCTGTACGGTTTCGACCCCAAGGGCAACGTGGTGCCGCGCATGGCCGATTCGTACAAGATCTCGGACGACGGGCGCGCCTATACCTTCCACCTGAAGTCCGGCATCAAGTTCCACAACGGCGAGCCGCTGACCTCGGCCGACGTCAAGTACACCATCGAGCGCATCATGGACCCCGCCGTGCGCAGCACGCGGCGTCCGTATTTCGCGCCGTTCGTCGACCGTATCGAGACGCCGGACGACAACACCGTGACCGTGCATCTCAAGCAGCCCGACGGCGTGTTCCTGAACAAGGTGGCGGGCTTCCTGTTCATCGTGCCCAAGGACTATACCTCCGGCCTGCCGACGCCCGAGGCCTTCGCCGCGGCGCCCATCGGTTCGGGGCCCTATCGTGTCAAGAGCAACAAGATCGGGCAATCGCTGGAACTCGAGCGCTTCGACGACTTCTACGGCGAGAAGCCGGGCATCAAGCACCTGGTCTTCCGCTATATCCCGGAGCCGTCGAGCCGCGTCAACGCCATCGTGTCCGGCGAGGTGGACATTTCCGCCATGATCCCGCTGTCGGAGGTCGAGCGCCTGCGCAAGGACAAGTCGCTGGACGTGATCTCGAATCCGGTGTCCTCGCCCATGCACGTGCGCCTGTACTCGAACGTGCCCGATTCGCCGCTGGCCAAGCGCGACGTGCGCCTGGCGCTGAACTACGGCCTGGATGCCGACGCCATCATCAAGGGCGTTTTCCACGGCATCGGCGCGCCCATGGGAACGTTCATCTCGCGCTACTTTCCCTATGGCGGCAGCCCGGACATCAAGCCCTATCCCTACGATCCCGCCAAGGCGCGCGCCCTGCTCAAGCAGGCCGGCTATCCGGACGGCTTCCCGATCACGCTCAACGACGCCGTGGGCACGCCCAAGGAGTTCGCCGAGGCGATCGCCGCCTACTGGAGCCAGATCGGCGTCAAGGTCAAGATCAACCGCATCGACTATGCCGCCTGGAGCCGCCTGAACAATACGCACAAGACCGGTCCGATGACCACCACGCAGTTCACCAACGCGATCTACGACCCGTTGCATCCGGTGGGCGGGTCCTTCTCCAAGAACGGCCCGTGGTCGGACTACTACAACCCCGAAGTCGAGGCCCTGCTGACCGAGCTGGAAACGACCACCGGCCCCGAGGCGCGCGGCGCGCTGTTCCGCAAGATCGGCAAGATCCTGCACGACGACGCGGCGGCGGTGCTGGTGACCGAACTGTTCAATGTGTTCGCTAAGAAAGACACCCTGGACTGGGAAGTCCAGGAAGGCTCGGGCTTCCTGAACTTCCGCAAGGTGGGCTGGCGCTGAGGCGGCGGGCGCGGCCGCGCCCGCCGGTTACTCGATGTCGGCGACCCGGTCGCCCTCGGCCACCGGGTCGCCCGCCTGGACGCAGACTTCGGCCACGCGGCCGGCGCGCGGCGCCAATACCGGGATTTCCATTTTCATGGATTCGATCATGACGAGGGGGGTGTCCTCGTCCACCTGGTCGCCGGGCCGCGCCAGCACCTGGGCCACGGTGCCGGTGATCTCGGAACGTATCGATAGGCGCGCCATGTCTGCTCCTGTTTTTGGGAATCGATATTAGAATGTCAATATATGGACTATCGGAAGGGCTTGTGCAAGCGGCGCTTCGCGGGTAGTCTTTCCAATTTTACCTGAGCAACGCGGGGAATTAGGCCAGTCCGGCATGGAGTGGCACAGCCCGAAAACAAGAATAGATCCAATGGAGGCACAATATATGGAACAGCAGGCCGGTCCCCTCGAGCCCTTGGCGACACCCGCGGCGGACGAGGCGTACGACGTGGTCGTGGTGGGATACGGCGCCGCCGGCGCGGTGGCCGCCATCGAAGCGGCCGATGCCGGCGCGCGAGTGCTGCTGCTGGAAAAAATGCCCGATCCGGGCGGGATCTCGATCCTGTCGGCCGGCGGCGTCAGGATCTGCTTCGACATCGAGGAAGGCCTGCGCTATCTGCGGCATACCTGCGGCGGCCGCACGCCGGACGACGTGCTGCGCGCGCTGGCCGCCGGCATGGCGCAGGTGCCCGACTACCTGCGCGGGCTGGCGCGTACCGATGGCGCGCGGATCCAGGTCGAGCCGGCCTCCGGCAACTATCCCTTTCCGGGGTGCGACGCCCTGGGCTACGCCGAAGTCGAAAGCATCCCGGGTTTCGACACCCGGGCGGGCTATCTCGCGGCGCGGCCTTTCCGTGCGGGCTGCCTGCTGTTCAAGCTGCTGGCCGACAACGTCGAGCACCGGCGCCGCGCGGGCGCGATCGACGTCTGGACGTCGGCCGCGGCGCGGCGCCTGCTGCGGGATCCGTCCGGGGGCATCGCCGGACTGACGGTCGAACACGCGGGGCGGACGGTGCGTGTCGCCGCGCGCCGCGGCGTGATCCTGGCCTGCGGCGGCTTCGAGGCGGGCGAACCCATGAAGCGGCAGTACCTGGTGTCCACGCCGGTGCTGCCCGGCAGCTTCCTGGGCAACACCGGCGACGGCATCCGCATGGCGCAGGCGGTGGGCGCCGATCTCTGGCATATGTGGCACTACCATGGGCCATACGGCATCCGGCACTCCGATCCGGACTATCCGCTGGGCCTGTACGCCAAGGCGCTGCCCATGTGGACGCCCGAGCGGCCCGGCAAGCCCCTGCCGCGCATGGCCTGGATCGTCGTCGACCAGCATGGCCGGCGCTACGTGGACGAATACCCGCCTTACATGTCCGACACCGGGGTGCGCCAGTTCGACCACTACGATCCCTCGGCCTGGCGCCACACGCGGCTGCCGTCCTTCATGATCTTCGACGAGGCGGGCCGCAAGATGTATCCCATGGGCCGCGCCATCACCAATGACCGCGAGCACTGGTACGAATGGAGCGCCGACAACCTCAAGGAGGTCGGCAACGGCATACTCAAGCGCGCCGATACGCTGGATGAACTGGCCGCCCTGGCGGGGATCGACGCCGATGCGCTGGCCGCCACGGTCGAGCGCTGGAACCGCGACTGCGCGGCCGGCCGCGACAGCGTCCATGGCCGCCGGCCCGAGACCATGGTGCCCATTTCCCAGCCGCCTTATTACTACGCCGAACTGTGGCCGGTGGTCATCAATACCCAGGGCGGCCCCGTGCACGACGCCGCCCAGAGGGTGCTGGACCCATTCGGCGCGCCGATCCCCCGGCTCTACACGGCGGGAGAGCTGGGCAGCGTGTTCGGCCACGTGTACATGGCCGGGGGCAACCTGGCCGAGTGCATCGTCGGCGGGCGCAACGCCGGGCGCGGGGCCGCGTCCCAGGTGCCCGCCGAGCTGGCCGAAACCTGACATTTGGCTATATAAAAATAATTAGGTCCAAATATTGGACTTCCTGTCGGCCCTGGAAGGATCCGGGAATACCCGGATCGGCTCGGCAAGACAAGAAAGTTAACCCTTATAAATCAATCAGATAACAACATGTAGGATTTTTCCGGGTGCCATCCGGCGACCGGGTAAAATCGAGGTTCGAGACATTGTCTCGGGAAATGGAATTTTTAAACATCAAATATTGACATGCCGATACCCTGCCCATACACTTGCGCCCATCCGTCCGCACCGCAGCCGCGGCGGACCATGACAAGATTCAGGAGACAAAAGCGATGAACAAGCGCTTTGCAGCCAAGGTGGCGCTGGTGACCGGCGCCGCCCGTGGAATCGGCTATGCAGCGGCCGAATTGTTCGCCCAGGAAGGCGCCAGCGTCGCGGTGTGCGACATCTCGCCCGAGGCCGCCGAGTCGGCGGCGCAGGCCCTGCAATCCGCCTGCGGCATTCGCGCGATCGGCGTCGGCTGCGATGTCACCGACGAAGCGCAGGTCGACGCCATGGTGGCGCGCGTGATCTCCGAACTGGGCGGGCTCGACATCCTGGTCAACAATGCCGGCGTTACCCGCGACAACCTGCTGTTCAAGATGTCGGTGTCCGACTGGGACACGGTCATGAACGTCCACCTGCGCGGCACCTTCCTGTGCACCCGCGCGGCGCAGCGCCACATGGTCGAAAAGCGCCAGGGCAAGATCGTCAACCTGTCGTCGACCTCGGCGCTGGGCAATCGCGGCCAGGCCAACTACTCGTCGGCCAAGGCGGGCCTGCAGGCCTTCACGCGCACCGCCGCCATCGAGCTGGGCCCCTACAACATCAACGTCAACGCGGTGGCGCCGGGCTTCGTCGACACCGAAATGACGCGCCAGACCGCCGCGCGCCGCGGCATCGACCCGGAAGAGTACAAGGCCATGCGGGCCAAGAACATCCCGCTGGGCCGGGTGGGCGTGCCGCGCGACATCGCCAACGTCATCGCCTTCCTGTGCAGCGAAGAAGCCTCCTTCGTCTCGGGACAGATCATCTACGCCAAGGGCGGTCCGGAAACCCTGCGCTGATCGCGCAGCGCCGGGGCGGGCGCCCCGGCATCCGCCGTTCCTCTCATCCACGGGAGCATCCATGAAGCCTCTGCCCCTCTTCCTGCGCGGCGCGCTTGCCGCCCTGGTCCTGTCCGCCGCGACGGCGCCGGCCCTCGCGGTCGGCGGCAAGCCCGCGGTCGACCGCGACACCATCGTGTTCGGCATCGGCAAGGAAATCGCCAACCTCGACGGCCAGGTCGCCGCCACCGGCGATTCGCAACGCTACGCCTGGCAACTCTACGACTCGCTGTACGCCTTCGACCTGAAGGGCAACCTGCAGCCCAGCGTGGCGACCGCCGTCGACATTTCCAAGGACGGCCAGTCCTACACCTTCACGCTGCGCAAGGACGTCAAGTTCCACAACGGCGCGCAACTGACCGCCAAGGACGTCAAGTATTCGCTGGACCGCATCCTGGATCCGGCGACCAAGAGCACGCGCCGTCCGTACTTCGCCAACCTGGTGACCGGCGTCGAGACCGACGGCGACTACAGCGTGACCTTCAAGCTGTCGCGGCCCGACGGCGCCTTCCTGAACAAGATCGCCGGCTACTTGCTGCTGGTGCCCAAGGAATACACCGAATCGCTGCCCTCGCCCGAAGCCTTCGCGCGCGCGCCGGTCGGGTCCGGGCCCTACAAGTTCGTGTCGCAGAAGATCGGCCAGTCGGTCGAGTTCGAACGCTTCGACGGCTACTGGGGCCACAAGCCGGGCATCAAGCGCCTGATCTTCAAGAGCCTGCCCGACGCCAGCAGCCGCGTCAATGCGCTGATGGCGGGCGAAGCCGACATCGTCGACTACGTGGCCGGCGCCGACGTCGACCGCCTGCGCAAGACCGGCGGCATCACCGTGAAGCCCGTGCCGGTCGGCAGCCCGCTGGCGGTGCGCCTGTACTCCAATGTGCCCGACTCGCCGCTGGCCAAGCGCGACGTGCGCCTGGCGCTGAACTACGGCCTGGACGCGCAGGCCATCATCAAGAACGTGCTGTACGGCATCGGCGCGCCGCTGGCGTCGTATATCTCGTCGAGCTATCCGTACGGCGCCGACCCCGACCTCAAGCCCTACGGCTACGACCCGGCCAAGGCCAAGAAGCTGCTGGCGCAGGCGGGCTACCCGAAGGGCTTCTCGACGGAACTGCTCTGCCCGAGCGACCAGCCCAAGGACCTCTGCCAGGCGATCGCGGCCTATTGGTCGGTGATCGGCGTGCAGGCCCAGGTCAAGGTCATGGACTATGCCGCATGGAGCCGCCTGAACAACACGCACAAGAGCGGGCCGATGACCATGATGCAGTTCTCCAACGCCATCTACGACCCGATCCATCCGATCAGCGGGGGCGCGACCAAGGCCGGCACCTGGTCCGACTATTCCAACCCCGAGGTCGAGAAGCTGGTCGCGGAAGGCGAAGCCGCCACCGACCGCGCCGAGCGCGACCGCATCTTCCGCAGCATCGGGCACATCCTGCACGACGACGGCCATGCGGTGCTGATCACCGAGCTCTATTACACCTTTGCCCAGGACTCGGACATCCAATGGGATCCGCAACAGGGCAGCGGCTACTACAACCTGCGCAACATAAGCTGGAAATGACACAAATGGATTGGCTGAGCCGTACGTTCGGACAGGCGCTGGACTGGTCCGCCGAACGCTACGGCGATCTCGAGGCGGTGGTCCACGGCGACGAGCGACTGACGTTTCGCGAACTCGCCGAGCGGGCGCGCAGCTTCGCCCGCGGCCTGATCGAGCTCGGCATCGAGCCGGGCGACAAGGTCGCGCTCTGGATGGCGGATTGCCCGCAATGGCTGGTGGCCCGCTGGGCCGTGCCGATGATCGGCGCGGTGCTGGTGCCGGTCAATACGCGGTTTCGCGACCAGGACGTGCGCTACGTGTTGTCGCAGTCCGACAGCAGCACGCTGATCGTGCAGGACCGGGCGCCGGCGGGGGCGGATTATTTTCAGATCCTGGGCAAGGTGGAGCCCGGGTGGCGCGACCAACCGGCGGGGGATTGGCGCAGCGACGCGCTGCCGCAACTGCGGCGCGTGATCGGCCTGGGCCCGGAATTGCCGCAGAGCATGACGGGCTTCGGGCAGGTCGAGCAAACGGGCCGGCGCCTGCTGGCCGACGGCGTGCTGGAACGGCGCATGCAGGGCGTGCGGCCGCAGGACGTGGCGCAGATCCTGTATACCTCGGGCACGACGTCGTTTCCCAAGGGCGCCATGGTGTGCCACGGCCCGCTGCTGCAGAACAACTGGTTCGCCACGGGCTGTCTGCGCCTGAGCCAGGACGACCGCTATCTGTCCTGCGTGCCGCTGTTCACGGCCACCGGCACGTTCTACACGCTGGCCATGTGGTTCTCGGGCGCCAAGATGGTCATCGCCGACCGCTTCGAGGCGCGCGCCTTCTGCGAGACGGTGCAGCGCGAACGCATCACCGTGAGCTTCTTCGTCGACACCATCGTGCAGGACCTCAAGGCCTTCCCGGACCGCGAGCGCTACGATCTGTCGAGCCTGCGCACGGGCACCGGCGCGCCCCTGCCCACCGCGTCGTTCTACTGGATGACCGAAACGGTCGGCGTGCCCGAGCTGGTCAGCGCCTACGGCATGTCGGAAACCTCCAACGCCGTGCTGCGCACGCGCTGGGACGATCCCATCGAAAAGCGCGCCACGACCCACGGCCGTCCGGTCGACGGCGTGCAGGTCAGGATCGTGGACGTCGAAAGCGGCGCCGAGCTCGGGGTGGGGCAGGTGGGCGAGATCTGCATCGCCGGCTATGTGCTCATGAAGGGCTACTACAAGCTGCCGGAAGAAGACCGCAAGGTCTTCGACGCCGACGGCTGGCTGCATACCGGCGACCTGGGCGAGCGCGACGCCGACGGCTACGTGAGCTACCGCGGGCGCGTCAAGGAAATGATCAAGCCGGGCGGCTTCAACGTGGCCACCCAGGAAATCGAAGTCTTCCTCAAGACCTTTCCCGGCGTGCGCCAGGCCGTGGTGGTGGGCGTGCCCGACCCGCGGCTGGGAGAAGTCGCCTACGCCTATGTCGAGCCCGCCACCGGCGTGGAGTTCGACGCCCAGGCGCTGACCGCGTATTGCCGCGAGCACATCGCCAGCTACAAGGTGCCGCGCTACGTGGAAACCATCGCCGACTGGCCGCTGACCGGCAGCCAGAAGATCAAGAAACTCGAGCTCAAGGAACGTGCCCGCAAGGGCATCGAAGCCCGGAGCGGGGACAAGGTGGCGAACTCATGATCTCCTATATCCTGCGCCGCATGGGCCAGTCGGCAGTCACCGTGCTGCTGGTGACGATGATCATCTTCCTGATCATCCGGCTGATCGGCGATCCCACTCACTTGATGCTGCCGCCGGAGGCCACCGAGGCCGACCGCGAGCTGCTGCGTCACCAGATGGGGCTGGACAAGCCGCTGTTGGTGCAATACGGCATGTACCTGCTGAACCTGCTGCAGGGCAATCTCGGCATCTCCTACCGGTTCGCCCAGCCGGCGTTCGACGTCGTGATGGGCGCGCTGGGGCCGACCCTGCTGCTGACCGCCTCGGCGCTCGGGTTCGGCATCGTCCTGGGCGTGCCGCTGGGCGTGATCTCGGCGGTCAACCGCGACGGCTGGGTCGACCAGTTCGCCAAGGTGTTCGCCGTAATGGGACAGGCCGCGCCGCCATTCCTGTTCAGCCTGCTGTTCATCCGGCTGTTCTCGATCGAACTGTCCTGGCTGCCGACCAGCGGCTACGGCTCGATCAGCAACCTGATCCTGCCGGCCCTCGCCCTCGGGTGGTATTCGGCCGCGGGCATCATGCGGCTGACGCGTTCCAGCATGATGGAAGTGCTGGATTCCGAGTACATCAAGCTGGCGCGCATCAAGGGCGTGCCCCAGCGCACCATCGTCTATCGCCACGCCCTGCGCAACGCGCTGCTGCCGGTGATCACCTTCATCTCGCTGCAGTTCGGCGTGCTGATGGGCGGAGCGGTGTCGGTGGAGTTCATCTTCGCCTGGCCCGGGGTCGGACGCCTGATCCTGGAGTCGATCTCCAACCTGGACTACACCATGGTGCAGGCCGCCGTCACCATCGGCGCCCTGATCTTCACGACGGTCAACCTGGCCGTCGACATCATCTACGCCTACGTCGACCCGAGGATACGCTATGCGTGACGCTTCCTTGCCGATGCTCCGGCAACGCCCCGCCGAGCCCAGCCTGACGGTGCTGCCCCCGCGCTCGTCGAGCCACCTGGGGCGCCACCTGCAACTGGCCATCGCCGCCACGATCGCGATCGTGCTGGTGACCGTGGCGCTGTTCCCGAGCCTCTTCGCTCCGTTCGATCCCAACGCCATTTCGTTGTCCGATACGCTCAAGCCGCCTTCGCCCGAACACTGGTTCGGCACCGACCAGCTGGGGCGGGACCTGTTGTCGCGCGTGATCCACGGCGCCAGCATTTCCCTGTTCGTGGCCTTCTGCGCGGTCGGACTGGCGGGCATCTTCGGCGCGCTGCTCGGGATCACCGCCGGCTACCTGGGCGGGGCCTTCGACAGCGTGGCCATGCGCCTGACCGACATCCAGTTGGCGCTGCCCGCGGTGATCCTGGCGCTCGTCCTGGTTGGGGCCATCGGGTTCAGCCTGTTCAACCTGATCCTGGTGCTGAGCCTGGCGAACTGGGCACGCTTCGCGCGGGTCACGCGGGCCGAGGCGCTCACCTTGCGCACGCGGGATTTCGTCCTGCTGGCCAAGCTGGCGGGCGCGTCGCGCATCCGCATCATCCTCAGCCACATCGTTCCCAACGTGGCCAACACCTTCATCGTGCTGGCCACGCTGGACGTCGGCATCATCATCATCCTGGAAGCCACCCTGTCCTTTCTGGGCCTGGGCGTGCAGCCGCCGACGCCTTCGTGGGGCGCCATGATCGCCGACGGCCGCGGCTACCTGGAAACCGCCTGGTGGATCTGCGGCATTCCCGGCGTGGTGCTGATGCTGACCGTGCTGTCGGCCAACCTGCTGGGCGACGCGCTGCGCGACTGGCTGAGCCCCACTCTGACGCGAGCCTGGTAATGGAAACGATACTCGAAGCCAAGAACCTCACGACCGTGCTGCGGGGCCGGGCGGGAGTCATCACGGCCGTGGACAACGTCAGTCTGCAAGTCAAGGCCGGCCGCGCGCTGGCGCTGGTCGGCGAGTCCGGCTCGGGCAAGAGCATGACCTGCCTGTCCATGCTCGGGCTGCTGCCCTCCAACGGCCGGCTGGCCGCCGGCGAGGTCCTTTTCAAGGGACGCGACCTGGCCCGCATGAACCGCAAGCAACTGGAGAAGATCCGCGGCCGGGAGATCGGCATGATCCTCCAGGACGCCATGACCTCCCTCAATCCGCTGTTCACCATCGGCGAGCAGGTCGGCGAGGTGTTCAAGATCCACCAGGGCATACGGGACAAGGCGACGCTGCGCCGCAAGTGCATCGAAGTGCTCGAGAAGGTCAAGATCCCGGCCGCCGAGGAGCGCCTGGACAGCTATCCCTTCCAGTTCAGCGGCGGCATGCGCCAGCGCGTGTCGATCGCCATCAACGTCGCCCTGTCGCCCGAACTGCTGATCTGCGACGAGCCGACCACGGCGCTGGACGTCACGGTGCAGCTGCAGATCCTGGGGCTGCTGCGCGAGCTGCAGCAGCAGCACAACATGGCCATCGTCTTCGTCACCCATGACCTGCACCTGGCGTCGCAGTTCTGCGACGACGTGGCCATCATGTATGCGGGCCGCGTGGTCGAATCCGGTCCCATCGCCGACGTCTTCCGCAGTCCCGCCCACCCGTACACCGTGGGCCTGCTCAAGGCGCTGCCGTCGCTGGACACCTATTCCGAGCGCCTGACCGCCATTCCCGGACAGCAGCCTTCGCTGACGCGCCTGCCGCAGGGCTGTCGCTTCGAGCCGCGCTGTCCGCACGCGACCGACGCCTGCCGCCGGCAGTATCCCGACTGGTTCGAGTGGGGCGACGAGCGGCGCGCGGCCTGCTGGCGCACCGAGGACATGCTGACGGGACGCCTGGATCCCCGCGCCGGGGTCGCCGTGCCCGTCCAACAGGGAGCGAGCCGATGAGCGACGCCTTCGTCAAGGTCCGGGACCTGCGCAAGACCTACGAGGTCCGCAAGGGCCTGTTCGGCCGTCCGCGGCCGCTGCACGCCGTGGCCGGCGTGTCGTTCGACGTCCCGGCCGGATCCACGTTCGGCCTGGTCGGCGAATCCGGTTCGGGCAAGAGCACCATCGCCAAGATGCTCATGCTGGCCGAGCCGGCGACCGCGGGTTCCATCGAGATCGGCAAGCGCGACCTGACGCGCCTGGACCGCAAGGAAAGAGAACAGTTCCACCTGGAGCTGCAGCCCGTGCTGCAGGATCCGTACAGCTCGCTGAACCCGCGCATGCGGGTCGGCCGCATTATCGACGAGCCGCTGCGGGTGCATGGCCTGCTGGGCGCGGCCGGGCGTCGCGCCAAGGTGGCCGAGCTGCTGGAGCTGGTCGGCCTGCCGGCCGACGCGGCGCGCCGCTATCCGCACGAGATGTCGGGCGGCCAGCGCCAGCGGGTGTCGATCGCCCGCGCCCTGGCGCTCGATCCCAAGTGCATGATCCTGGACGAGCCGGTGTCGGCGCTGGATGTCTCCATCCAGGCCCAGATCCTGAACCTGCTCAAGGACCTGCAGCAGCGGCTGGGCCTGACCTATCTGCTGATCTCGCACGACCTGGCCGTGGTGGCCTACATGAGCCAGCGCGTGGGCGTGCTGTACCTGGGCGAGTTCATGGAGATCGGCGACGCGGCCGACATCGTCTCCGGCTCGCGGCATCCGTATACGCAGGCGCTGATCGCCTCGGTGGACGCGCGCAGCGGCGGCGCCTCGGCGCGGCTGGTCAGCGGCGAGATCCCCTCGCCCATGAATCCCCCCGGCGGCTGCCCCTTCAATCCGCGCTGCCCGCACGCCACGGATCTCTGCCGCAGCGAAAAACCGGCGCTGCGGCAGGTGGCCGACGGCCAGTGGTCGGCCTGCCATTTCGCCGACACCCTGGCGCCGCTCACGCGCTGCGCCACGGCTGGCGGCCACGGCAAGACGCCGGCGCCGGCCGCGACGGCGGCTTAGGCCGCCCCGGACCCCACCCCGCAATATCGACGGACGCATCATGGATTTCCAACTGACCGACCAACAGAAAGAGCTGATCGACGCTACCGAAAAGCTCTGCAAGCAATTGCTGCCCATGGCCAAGGCCGCCCACGAAGGCGAGGCCAAGGGCGATTTCGAGCCCCTGCAGCGCCTGCGCAAGAGCATGTCCGAGAACGGCCTGCTGGGCCTGAACATGCCGCAGGAATACGGCGGCATGGGCCTGCCGCTGCTCGACACCCTACTGCTGATCCAGACCATCCAGAAGGTGGATTCCACCATGGGAGGCCTGGCGCACCGCACTTCCACCGGCGCCATCGGCGCGGTGCTGGAGCTGGGCACCGAAGAACAGAAGTCGTTCTACGTGAACGGCGTGACGGGCGGCGACTTCGGGATCTGCATCGGCATCACCGAGCCGGACGCCGGTTCGGCAGCCACCGCCATGAAGACCCGCGCCCGCATCGAGGGCGACGACGTCATCATCGACGGCCAGAAGATTTTCATCAGCGCCGCCAAGGCGCACCGCTACACCATGCTGTATTGCCGCTTCGGCACCAGCGGCAGCCCGCGCGATATCGGCGCCGTCGTCGTGCCGCACGACGCGCCCGGGTTCTCGTGCAGCCCCGGCACCCTGAACATGGCCGGCGAGCGGCAGTACGAGCTGTTCTTCGACAACTGCCGCGTGCCGCGCGCCAACGTGCTGGCCGACGGCAACGCGTTCGGCAAGCTGATCAGCGTCTACAACGTCGAGCGCCTGGGCAGCATCTCGCGCATGCTGGGCTCGGCCCAGGCGTCGTTCGAATTCGCCGTGGAGTACGTCAAGGAACGCAAGCAGTTCGGGCGCGAACTGGCGGACTTCCAGGGCCTGCAATGGATGCTGGCCGACATGAAGGTCAAGCTCGAGGCCGCCCAACTCATGACGTACCGCGCCGCGGCCAACACGGCCATCGGCCTGCCCTCGCCGCTGGAAACCTCGGTCGCCAAGGTCTACGTGGCCCAGGCCGCCAGGGAAATCTGCGACGACGCCATCCAGTTGCTGGGCGGCTACGGCTACATGACCGAATACCCGGTGGAAGCCCGCTACCGCGAAGTGCGCGGCGGGTCGATCTACGGCGGCACGCTGCAGATCCACAAGAACATGATCGCCGGGCATATCCTCGACCGCAAGAACAGCCAATGGGCCGGAAAGCCGAAATCATGAAAATCAACGAATTGCCCGACCGCGAACCCGTCATCGTCGACGCCGTGCGCACCCCCGTGGGACGGCGCAACGGCGCCCTGAAGGACTGGCACGCCAGCGACCTGCTGGCGCGCGTGCTCAATGCCCTGCTCGGGCGTACCGGCGTGCCGGCCGCCGTGGTGGACGACGTGGTCGCCGGCTGCGCCGCGCAGGTGGGCGAGCAGGCCGGCAACGTGGCGCGCACCTCGCTGCTGATGGCCGGCTTTCCCGTCACCGTGCCAGGCACCACCGTCCAGCGCGCCTGCGGCTCGTCGCAGCAGGCGGTGCATTTCGCCGACAACCTGATCCGCAGCGGCGTGTGCGACGTGGTGATCGCCTGCGGCGTCGAGCACATGTCCGGCACCCAGGGCGGCAACGACGATACCCGCTACGGACGCCGCTATCCCGAATCGCTGGTCGAGAAGTTCTCCATGCCGTCCATGGGCGAGGCGGCCGAGCGCATCGCCGAGCGCTGGTCGCTGGACCGCGCCTACCTGGACGAGCTGTCGATGCGCAGCCACCAACGGGCGGCCGCGGCCCAGGACGCCGGCCGTTTCGCCGGCCACCTGCTGCCGCTCGAACTGGCCGACAGCAATCTGTTCCAGGCCGACGAGGGCGTGCGCCGCAACAGCTCGCTCGAAAAACTGGCGACGCTGCAGACCTCGTTCCGCGAGAACGGCCGCATCACCGCCGGCAACGCCAGCCAGGTGTCCGACGGCGCCGCCGGCCTGCTGCTAATGACCGCCGCCAAGGCGCGCGAGCACGGCCTGCGCCCGCGCGCCCGGCTGCATGCCCAGCACGTGGTGGGCGTCGATCCCGAGATCATGCTGACCGGTCCCATCCCGGCCACGCGCGAGATCCTGCGGCGCTCCGGCCTGAAGATGGCCGACATCGACCTGTTCGAGATCAACGAGGCCTTCGCCTCGGTCCTGGGCGCCTGGGTCAAGGAATTGCAGCCGGACATGGACAAGGTCAACGTCAACGGCGGCTCGATCGCCATGGGCCACCCGCTGGGTTCGACCGGGGCCCGGCTCATGACCATCATGCTCGACGAACTCGAGCGTCGCGGCGGCCGCTACGGCCTGCAGTCGATGTGCTGCGGCGGCGGGCTGGGCACCGCCACCATCGTCGAACGTATCGAATAAGGACGCGCCGCGCGATCTTGCCGCAACGGGAATCCGGGCAGGCGCCGCCGGCCCCTGGGGGGAACCCCGGGACCGGCCGCCATGCCCGCGGTGGAGAAGAAAAGCAACATCCCGGACCGCGGGTCCGGGGGAACACCAGGCCGGGCATACCGCCCGCGAGACATTCCTTACAAGGAGGGGAGACATGAAATTCAGTATTGCAGCAGCCCTGCTGGCGGCAGCCGCCGCCTTCGCGCCGGGGGCGCAGGCCGCGCCCGCGGTCGACAAGGACACCGTGGTGGTGGCGGTCGAGAAAAGCTTCCAGAACCTAGACGCCCAGGTCGCCGCCAGCGGCGACTCGCAGCGCTACGCCTGGTCGATCTACGACACGCTGTACGGCTTCGACCCCAAGGGGAACCTGATCCCGCGCATGGCCACCGGCTATTCGGTGTCCGAAGACGGGCTTACCTACACCTATACGCTGCGCGAAGGCATGCGCTTCCACAACGGCGATCCGGTGACCTCGGCCGACGTGAAGTATTCGGTCGAGCGCATCCTGGATCCGGCGACCAAGAGCACCAAGCGCCCCTATTTCGCGCTGGTCGACAGCGTGACCGCGCCCGATCCGCTGACCGTCAAGATCCACCTGAAGAGCATAGACGGCGCCTTCCACAACAAGGTGGCCAACAACCTGTTCATCATTCCCGAGAAGTACGCCAAGTCGCTGCCGGACGCCGCCGCCTACGCGCAGCATCCGGTCGGCTGCGGCCCCTACAAGTTCCGGGAGCACAAGATCGGCCAGAGCCTGACCCTGGACCGCTTCGACGACTACTACGGCGAGAAGCCGGGCATCAAGCACCTGGTCTTCAAGGTCGTGCCGGAAGGCGCGAGCCGGGTGAACGGCCTGCTGAGCGGCGAGATCGACATCGCCATCCAGATCCCGACCAACCAGAAGAAGCAGGTCGAGGACCAGAAAGGCCTGCAGGTCGCGACGATTCCGGTCGCCTCGCCCATGTACGTGCGTCTCTACACCCGGGATCCGTCTTCCCCGCTGTCCAAGCGCGACGTGCGCCTGGCGCTGAACTACGCGATCGACCGCAAGGCCATCGTCCAGGGGGTGTACCACGGCGTGGGCGAACCGCTGGCGACCTTCATCTCGGCCTATTTCCCCTACGGGTCCGATTCCACCCTGAAGCCCTATCCCTACGATCCGGCCAAGGCCAAGGAATTGCTGCGCAAGGCCGGCTACCCCAACGGGTTCTCGACCAAGCTGTACAGCCCCAGCGACCACCCGGTGGAACTGGCCACGGTGCTGGCCGCGTACTGGCAGCAGATCGGCGTGAAGACCGAAGTGCAGCGCATCGACTACGCGGCATGGAGCCGGCTCAACAACACCCAGAAGACGGACCCGATGACGATCTCGGCCTTCGGCAACGCCATCTACGATCCGATCAATTCGGTCACCGGCGCGTTCTCCGAGCACGGCACCTGGTCCAGCTACTACTCGCCCGACGTGCAGGCCGTGATCGACCAGGTCATGGGCACCCTGGGCGCCGAGAAGCGTGACGTGCTGTTCAAGAAGATCGGCCGGATGCTCTACGACGATGCCGCCGCCGTCTTCATTTCCGAGCTGTTCTACGTTTACGCCATGAAGGACGATCTGCGCTGGACGATCACGGAAGGATCCGGGTTCCTGGACTTCCATAACGTCGGCTGGAAATAAGCGGCGATCGATTACACAAAACCTGGCTGGGAGGCAGGCATGTCAGTACGCATTCTGGGAATGATAGGAGTCAATCCCCCGAAAGGGGCTTCGGTCCACGTCATCGCGGGGACCATCTCCCCCGAATGGATCGTCGAGCATGCCCGCGAGCATGAGGCTGCCGGCTACGACGAAGTCCTGGTGGGCTATTACTCGTCGTCGGCCGACGGCTTCAGCACCGCGCTCTACGCGGCGGCGCACACCGAAAAGCTGTCCTACCTGGTGGCCCACCGGCCGGGCCGGGTGGCGCCGGCGCTCATGGCGCGCAAGATCGCGACCTTCGATGCGCTGACCCGAGGACGCCTGTCGATGCACATCATCATCGGCGGCAGCGACCTCGACCAGCAGTCCGAGGGCGATTTCTCCCCTAAGGCCGAGCGCTACCTGCGCGGCGCCGAGTACCTGGACATCATGCGCCAGATCTGGACGTCGGACAAACCCGTCGACTACGACGGCAAGTTCTACCAGCTCAAGGGCGGCTCGTCCGAGGTCAGGCCGTTCCAGAAGCCGTATCCGCGGCTGCTGTTCGGTGGTTCGTCGGAAGGCGCGCTCAACATGGGCGCGCAGCACTGCGACATCTTCGCCATGTTCGGCGAGCCCCTGAAGGAAACCGCCGAGCGTATCGCCGACTACCAGCGCCGCTGCCACAAGTACGGCCGCAACGCGGGCTTCAACGTGTCCTTCCGCCCGATCATCGCCGAGACCGAAGGCAAGGCCTGGGACAAGGCGAACCGGATCCTGGAATCGGTCAAGACGACCGATACGCTGACCCGGGCGCCCATCAGTCAGTCGGGCGAACGGCTCGTGGCGCTGGCACAGAAGGGCCATATCCACGACGAGCGCCTGTGGACCCCGATCGCCGAGCTCACCAGCGGCTATGGCAACACGACCTGCCTGGTCGGCACGCCCGAGCAGGTCGCCGAAGCGCTGCTCAAGTACTACCGCCTGGGCGTCAAGTCCTTCCTGCTGCGCGGCTTCGAGCCCCTGACCGACGTCCAGGAATTCGGCCGCGAGCTCCTGCCGCGGGTGCGGGCGGGCGCCGACGAGATCGACCGGCAGGCCATGGCGCCCGCCGCGGTCGGCCAGTAGGGAGCAACCGGGTTAACGATGGAGATTTGCCATGAGTGAGAACGAACGGCCGCTGATCGTCGGGATCGGAGGCACGCCGCGTGCCGGCTCGAGCGCCGAGCGGGCGTTGGCGGTCAGCCTGGCGGCGGCCGCCGCGCAGGGCGCGGACACGGAGATGATCGCCGGTCCGGACCTGCTGCTGCCGATGTACAACCCCAACAGCAAGGAAAGGACCGACGGCGCCCGGCGCCTGGTCGACCTGTTCCGGCGCTGCGACGGCCTGGTCATTGCTTCGCCCACTTACCACGGCTCCGTCTCCGGCCTGATCAAGAACGTCCTGGACTACGCGGAGGACCTGCGCGAGAACGAGCGGGTGTACTTCGACGGTGTCGGCGTGGGCCTGATCGCGGTGGCGGCCGGCTGGCAGGGCGCCTCGCAGACCCTGACCGCCCTGCGCTCCATCGTCCATGCGCTGCGCGGCTGGCCGACGCCCCTGGGCGCCGCGCTGAATACCGCGCTCGGCCTGTTCGACCAGGACGGCAACTGCACGGACCTCTCCTCGCGTTTCCAACTGGAGACGGTGGGCCAGCAGGTGGTCCAGTTCTGCAGCATGTCCAAGGAAATGCGCCAGGCCAAGACCGCCCAGGTGCTCCCGCAGCCGGCCGCGAAAGCGGGCCGATAACGGAGAAATCGCGATGTACGTAAGAGTCTATTGGGCGCATATCGTGCCCGGATCCCTGCCCGCCATCGAAGCGAAGTACCGCCAACTGGTGGCCGACGTTCCCGGCCGGCTGCTGCGCTGGGTGACCCAGGACGTCAACGATCCGGAAAGCATCCTGACCATCACCGTCTGGGATTCCCCCGAAAGCGTGCGCAAATGGGAAACCTCCGAATCCTACGACAGGGGCGTCGAGGCGGTGCGGCCGTTCCTGGTCGGCTCGCAGGCGATTTCCCTGTGCGAAATCAAGGTCGACGATTCCCAGGGCCTGTTCAAGCTGGTCGAAAGCCTGCGCGGCAAGCAATAATCCTGAGACGGCGGGATGCGTCCGCTGTGGAGATAGCCATGAACCACCTCCAGTTCTATATCGACGGCGCCTGGGTCGACCCGGTCCAGGCCCGGCCCCTGGACGTCGTCGATCCTGCCCAGGAAACCGCGTTCACCCGCATTTCGCTCGGCTCGCCGGCCGATGTCGACCGCGCGGTGGACGCGGCGCGGCGGGCCTTCGCGTCCTACGGCCGCAGCAGCCGCAAGGACCGCCTGGCGCTGCTGGCCGCCATCCTGGCGAGCTACGACCGGCACCAGGAAGAGCTGGCCGAGGCGATCTCCCGCGAAATGGGCGCGCCCATCACCCTGGCGCAGCGCGCCCACGTCGCGGCCGGGCGCTCGCATTTCGAGCAGATCGCCAAGGTGCTCGAGCACTACGAGTTCGACGAGCCGGTCGACGGCGCGCTGGTCACCCGCGAGCCCATCGGCGTCTGCGGGCTCATCACGCCCTGGAACTGGCCGATCAACCAGATCGCCTGCAAGGTCGCGCCGGCGCTGGCCGCCGGCTGCGCCGTGGTGCTCAAGCCGAGCGAGGTCGCGCCGGTCTCCGCCCTGGTCTTCACGCAGATCCTGCACGACGCGGGCGTGCCCGCCGGCGTGTTCAACCTGGTCAACGGCGACGGCCCCACCGTGGGCGAAGCCATGGCGCGCCATCCCGGGATCGACATGATGTCCTTCACCGGCTCGACCCAGGCCGGCGTGCTGGTCGCGCAGGCGGCGGCCGGCACGGTCAAGCGCGTCACCCAGGAACTGGGCGGCAAGTCGCCCAATATCATCCTGGACGACGCCGATTTCGAAAAGGCGATCGGGCACGGCGCGCGCCTGTGCTTCAACAATTCCGGGCAGTCCTGCAACGCGCCCACGCGCATGCTGGTGCCGGCCGCGCGCCAGGCCGAGGCCGCCGGGATCGCGCGGCGGGTCGCCGAATCGCTGGTGGTGGGCTCGCCCGCGGATCCCGGCACCACGCTGGGCCCGGTCGCCAATCGCCGGCAGTTCGAGAAAATCCAGGGCTACCTGGAGCGCGGCGCCGACGAAGGCGCCACGCTGGTCGCAGGCGGGCCCGGCCGTCCGCAAGGGCTGGACCGCGGCTATTACGTACGGCCCACGGTCTTCGCGGACGTGAGCAACTCCATGGTGATCGGCCGCGAGGAAATCTTCGGCCCGGTGCTGTCTATCCTGCCCTACGGCAGCGAAGACGAGGCCGTCGACATCGCCAACGATACGGATTACGGCCTGTCGGCCTACGTGACCTCATCCTCGCGCGAACGCGCGCTGGACGTGGCGCGGCGCATCCGCAGCGGCATGGTGCACATCAACGGCGCGCCGGCCAGCCGGGCGGCGCCGTTCGGCGGCATGAAGCGCTCGGGCAACGGCCGCGAGTGGGGCCGTCACGGATTCGAGGAATTCCTGGAGATCAAGGCGATCTTCGGCTGACGCCGGGCCCGCGTCCCCGGGCTACAGGATCTGCGCCGCCAGCTTTTTCTCGAGCTGGCGGATCTCGCGGACCAGCAGCCCGGCCAGCTCTTCGCGGCGCGGGCTGAGCATGCGCGCATTGACCGCGGCGATGCTGATCGCGGCATAGGGCTGGCCCCGGCCGATACGGATCGGCGCGCCGATGGCTCCCACCCCTTCGAGCACGTCTTCGTGGTTGACCGCGTAGCCGACTTCGCGCGACGCCTGGATCGCCCGGCGCAGGCGATCGACCGTGGTGCGGCCGAAGGCCGCGAAACGCGGGGCGGTGACGTCGATGATGTGTTCGATCTCGTCGTCGGGGTAGGTCAGCAGCAGCGCCAGGCTGCCGGCGCCCACGCCGAGCGGGCGGCGCCCGCCGATGTCCAGCGCCCGCGCCTGGATCGGATAGTCCCCTTCGAGATGGTCGAAGCAGACCGCGTCCAGGCCGCTGCGCACCATCAGGAAGACCGAGTCGCCGGTCTTCTCGGACAGGCGGCGCAACGTGGGGTGGCAGAGCTCCTTCAGGTTGAAGTAGGGCGACGCCGCGAGCCCCAGTTCGTACACCACGTGTCCCAGGCGGTAGGCCTTGGTCTGCGGGTGCTGCGCCACCATGCCTTGCGCCATCAGGCCCTTCACGATGCGATGGGCGGTCGGGCGCTCCAGGTCCAGCGCCTCGGCCAGCTCGACCAGCCGCAGGCCCTTCTGTCCGTGGGCCGCGATCTCGCGCAGCATGGTGACGGCGCGGTGGATGCTCTGCGTGCCCCAGGGGTGGGTGGGGGCGTCCGACGGCGGTTGCGGCGAGGCGGCGGCGCGCGAGCGCTTCCTGGCCGGCTTGTCGGCGGAGGGGACCGCGGCGGGCTCCAGGTCGTCGTCCGGGCCGGCGCCGGCCTCGGATGCTTGCGGGGGGACGGGGTCGATAGAAGCATTCATGGCAGCGACAGCGAGTTCACATTTTGGAATTATAGGCCGCCATCGCCCGCAATGCCGCCTGCCTGCCCGCACGGCCGCGTAACAAGCCATGGGCCGCGTCCGCCCGGCGCCGCCCGGGTCCCGGGGACAGCGCTCCGCCGCGCCAGGGGCGCATCGCCATTGCGCCCCCGTCCGCCGGCCGCGACAATATCCCGACTACGCGGGGATCCCATGAAACTCTACCTGGCCGGCTTCGACGTCTTCCGGCCCGACGCCCGCTCGCACGGCGAAGCACTCAAGCGCCTGTGCGCGCAGTACGGCTGCCAGGGCCTGTATCCGCTCGACAACGATGCGCCCGCGACCCTGCGCGGCAGGGCGCTGGCCGAGTGGATCTACGGCGCCAACATCGCGCTCATCCGCCGCTGCGACGCGGTGGCGGCCAATCTCAATCCGTTTCGCGGCGCGGAGCCCGATTCCGGCACGGCCTTCGAAGTCGGCTATGCCGCCGCGCTGGGCAAGCCGGTGTGGGGGTACACCAGCCAGCGGCGGCCGCTGGTCGGCCAGGTGGCCTGCGCGCGGGATGCCGTCACGGGACGCCATGTGGACGGCCAGGGCTACACCGTCGAGGACTTCGGCCTGAACGTCAACCTGATGCTGGCCTGCGGCGGGCAGATCGTGTGCGGCGGCCTGCGCCAATGCCTGGAGGCCCTGACGGCCTCGCGGCGTTGACAGGCGGGCCGGCGGGCGTCCACGGCCGGCGAGCGCCGGCGCGGCGACCGGTGGGCCCGGCGGCCGCTATCGATCCTTGGCCGGCCCGGCCGGTTTCTTTTTCTTTTTCTTCAGGGCCAGCATGGTGCCCCGGCACTCCGGCGAGCCGCACAGGCACCGGTATGCGTCCTTCAGCTTCCGGGTGATGCGCCCGTCTATGACCAGGCCGTAGTCGTAGTTCAGCTCTTCGCCGCGGCGCACGTCGCGCAGCGCCACGATGTAGACCCGCTTGCCGTGGCGCCCTTCCTGGGCCTCGCAATTGGGTTCGCAGGCATGGTTGATCCAGCGCGCGTCGTTGCCGTTGTCGCCGCCGTCGATCACGCGTCCCGAGCTGAGCGCGAAGAAGAAGGTGTGGAACGGGTCGTCCGGATTGACCGGATGGCGCCGGTCGGCTTCCTTGTCGCTGATGCGCCGGCCCTGGTATTCCAGGATGCGCGTGCCGGCGGGAATGTTGCGCGCGGCGAACACGCCGCTGCCATGCACCCGCGAGCGACGCACGCGGTGCCAGGGTTTGGTCTCGTCGGTCATGAGTTCGAAGTCTTGGGCCGCTGGACGCCGAAGTAATGGGAAGTGTCGGGAAAGGTGCCGCTGCGGACTTCGTCCGCATAGCGCTGGGTGGCCTGGCGGATGACGGTCTCCAGGTCGGCGTAGCGCTTGACGAAGCGGGGCGTGCGCTCGGTCAGGCCGAGCATGTCCTCGGTGACCAGGACCTGGCCGTCGCAGGCGGCGGACGCCCCGATGCCGATGGTCGGGATGGACAGGCGTGCGGTGATCTCGCGTGCCAGCGGCTCGGCGATGCCTTCCAGCACGATGCCCCAGGCGCCGGCGCGTTCGTGGGCCACGGCGTCGGCCATGATGCGCGCGGCCGAGGCCTCGTCCATGCCCTGGGCGCGAAAACCGCCCATGGTATTGAAATACTGGGGCATCAGGCCGACGTGGGCCAGCACGGGAATGCCGCGCTCCACCAGGAACGCCACCGTGTCGGCCAGCGGCGCGCCGCCTTCCAGCTTGACGCCGGCCGCGCCGCTGGCGCCCATCATGTAGGCGGCGTTGCGAAAGGCCTGGGCGGGGGATTCCTGGTAGCTGCCGAAGGGCATGTCGACCACCACGCAGGCGCGGCGCGTGGCGCGCACCACGGCGGCGGCATGCTGGGTCAACTGCTCCACGGTGATCGTCAGCGTGTCGGGCAGGCCGTAGTTGACCATGGCGGTGGAGTCGCCGGTGAGGACGAAATCCAGGTAGTCGTCCAGCAGGCGCGCCATGCTGCTGCTGTGGGCCGTCAGCGACGCGATCTTGCGCTGGCCCTTGCAGGCCATCAGTTGCGGGATCGTGATGCGCTTGATGTCGGAATGGATGCTCATGGTCGAAGACCCCGGTGCTACTCGCTGCGATGGTGATGCCCGCGCCGTCGTTCGACGCGCGCATGCGCATTATATCGGCCGCCCCGTCCCGCCCTCAGGGCGCGGGCGCGGCCAGGGGCAGCAGGCTTTCCTTGAGCCGGCGCAGCACGAAGCTGGACTTGCTGTGGCGGATGCCCGGGATGCGATAGAGCTGCTCGCGCAACAGCCGCTCGTAGTCGCGCGTGTCGCGTACCGCGATGCGGATGTAGTAATCATAGTCGCCCGACACCAGGAAGGCTTCGAGCACTTCCGGGATGCGGGCCAGGGCCTTGCCGAATTCGTACAGGGTTTCCTCGCTGTGGCTTTCCAGCGTGACGTGGACGATGACCGTGTCCATGTAGCCCAGCGCCGCCGGGTCGATGTTCACGCTGTAGCCGCGGATCACGCCCGCGGCCTCCATGCGCTTGATGCGATTCCAGCAGGGGGTGGACGACAGCCCGACCTGGCCGCCGATCTCGTTCAGGCTGGCCCGCGCGTTGTCCTGCAGCGTACGCAGAATGGCGAGGTCGAACTTGTCCAGGATCATTTTCTGTATAAATGTGGAATAAAAGAATAATTTACTGTGATACTTCGGGAAATGCAAAAAATAAGAGAAACATTCTCCGGCTTTCCCAATAAGATGTTCGCATGAATTCGCCTCTCGACGCTCCCTTCCTGGACCGCTCCCTCATGGCCGCGGCCGATCCCGGATCCGCTGTGTCGGATCCGCCGGCCGTCCATGCCGGCGTCTCCTGCGCCGCGCGCAACGGCGCCCAGGTCCTGCTCGACACGCTGGTCGAACTCGGCGTCGATACGGTCTTCGGCTATCCCGGGGGCGCCGTGCTCCCGCTGTACGACGCGCTGCATGCCGAGCCCCGCCTGCGGCACGTGCTGGTGCGCCACGAGCAGGCCGCGGTGCATGCGGCCGAGGGCTACGCGCGCACGACCGGCCGTCCCGGCGTGGTGTTCGTGACTTCCGGTCCCGGCATGGCGAACACCACGTCCGGCCTGCTGGACGCGATGTGCGATTCGATACCCGTGCTGTGCGTCAGCGGCCAGGTCGCGACGTCGGCGATCGGCACCGATGCCTTCCAGGAATGCGACGCCATCGGCATCTCGCGCCCGGTCACCAAGTGGAATGCGTTGATCCGCAGGCCGGCCGACGTGGCCCGCATCGTGGGCCGGGCCTTCGAACTGACCCGCCAGGGCCGGCCGGGACCGGTGCTCGTCGATTTCCCCAAGGACATGCAACTGGCCCCGGCGCAGCGGGGCGACGAGGCGCCTCCCCCCGCCCCGCGCCGCGCGCGCGCGACCAAGCCGCCGCTGGCGGCCGCCCGCAAGGCGGCGGCCCTGGTCGCCCAGGCGCGCCGGCCGGTGTTCTATGGCGGCGGAGGGCTGGTGAACTCCGGTCCCGAGGCCTGCGCGGCGTTCGCCGACCTGGTGCGCCGCACCAGCGCGCCCTGCACGCTCACCCTGATGGGGCTGGGAGCCTACCCCGCGTCCGATCCGCAGTTCCTGGGCATGCTGGGCATGCACGGCACGGTGGAGGCCAATCTCGCCATGCACCATGCCGACCTGGTGGTCTGCGTCGGCGCGCGCTTCGACGACCGCATCACCGGCAAGCTGTCGGAATTCTGCCCCCGGGCGCAGAAGATCCACCTGGACATCGATCCGACCTCCATCAACAAAGTGGTGCGGGCGGACGTGGCCATGGTGGGCGACGCCCTGCCCCTGCTGCAGGCGCTGGGAGACGCGCTGGGCGACGCGCCGCTGCCGCCGGCGCGCCTGCAGCCCTGGTGGGACCGCATCGGCGGCTGGCGCGCGCGGGATTGCCTGAAGGTCGAGCCGGCCGCCGACCGCATCCTGCCGCAGCAGCTCATGCAGGCGCTGGACCGCGCGCTGGCCGGGCGCGACGCCATCGTGTCGACCGACGTCGGCCAGCACCAGATGTGGGCGGCGCAGTACCTGCGGTTCGACCGGCCCAACCGCTGGCTGACCTCCGGCGGCGCGGGGACCATGGGCTACGGCCTGCCGGCGGCGATCGGGGCGCAGGTCGCGCATCCGGACCGCACCGTGGCCTGCGTCAGCGGCGACGCCTCGGTGCTGATGAACATCCAGGAACTGGCCACCGCCCGCCAGCACGGCTGTCCGGTCAAGGTGGTCCTGTGCAACAACGGCTACATGGGCATGGTGCGCCAGTGGCAGGAACTGATCCATGGCGGGCGCTACAGCCACAGCTACAACGCCTCGCTGCCCGATTTCGTGGCGCTGGCGCGCGCCTTCGGCTGGGGCGCGGCGCGGGTGGAGGATCCCGCCGGCCTTGACGAGGCGCTGGCGCAATGCCTGGCCCACGACGGGCCATTCTTCCTGGACGTGGCGGTGGCTCCGCAGGAAAACTGCTTTCCCATGATGCCGGCCGGCGAAGGCCATCATCGCATCATGCTGGCCGAGGGCGTCTGGTACCGGGAAGAATAGCCGCGGCGCGCGCATCCGCCGGCCGGGCGCCGGCGGATTCACATGGCGATCGACATGCCCCCGTCGACCACCAGCACGTGGCCGTTGACGTACGAGGCCGCCGGCGAAGCCAGGAAGACCGCGGCGCCCGCGATTTCGTCCGGCTCGCCCCAGCGGCCGAGCGGCGTGCGCGTGGCGAAATGCGCGCGCGCCGCGGGATCGGCCAGCATGGCCTGGTTGGCCTCGGTGGCGAAACCGCCCGGCGCGATGGCGTTGCTGGTGATGCCCTGCGGCCCGTATTCGGCGGCCAGCGCGCGCACCATGCCGGTCAGGCCCAGCTTGGCGGAGGTGTAGACGGCGTCATCGGCGCGCGCCACATGGCCCGCGATCGACGTGACCGCGATCAGCCGGCCCGAGCGCCGGGGCAGCATCAGCGCGGCGGCGGCGCGCGCCAGCATCAGGCCGGCGACCAGGTCGGTGTCGATCAGCGCGCGGATTTCCTGCACCGTGAATTCCTGCAGCGGCTTGCGGTTGCGCACGCCCACATTGTTGATCAGGATGTCGAGCCGGCCGTGGTCGGCTTCGATGCGGGCGAAGGCCGCGGCCAGCGCGTCGGGATCGCTGACGTCGAACGGCAGCGCCTGCGCCTGGCCGCCGGCGGCCCGCAGGCCGGCCGCCGCCGCGTCCAGCGGCTCGCGGTTGCGGCCGTTGAGCAGCACGTGCGCGCCAGCGCCCGCCAGGGCCCGCGCCATGGCCAGGCCCAGGCCGCGCCCCGCGCCGGTGACCAGCGCGATGCGACCGGCCAGCGAGAACCGCTGCAGCGAAAAGGCGGCCGAATGCGCGGAATCGGGCGCGGAGGCGCCGGACATGCGGGCTGGCGTGGCGCTCATTCCGCGTCGGCCTTGCCCCCGCCTTTCCTGGCGGCCGTCTTGGTCGCGGTTTTCCTGGCGGTCTTCCTGGCGGCCGTCTTGGCCGCCGCTTTCTTGGCGGGCGCCCTGACCGGGGTCTTCCTGGCCGCGGCCTTGGTCGCCGTCTTCCCCGGCGCCGCGGTCTTGCCGGCCGCCGTCTTGCGCGCCGGCTTGTCGCCGCGCGGCTCGAACTCGAAACCGATCTTGCCGTCGGGCTGGCGCACCAGGTAGGCCTTGAACTTGCGGTTGGTGCGGCTGGAAACGAAACCGTCGAGCAGGTCCGTGCGCCCTTCGGCCAGCAGCTTTTCCATCTGGGCGCGCGAGATTTCCTGCTGCAGGATCACCTTGCCGGAACGGAAGTCGCAGTTGCGCTCGGGGCCGACCGATTTCTCGCACACATAGCTCATGCCGTGCTCGAACACGCGGTGGCCGCACTTGGGGCAAGGTCCCAGCGGCGTGTGGCCGGAGAAGTCCACCGGCTCGTCGTTCTCGTCGTCGTTCTGGCCGAAGTCGAACTGGAGCTTGTAGTCGGAATCGATGCGCAGAATCGCGGCGAAGGGCCGCCCCATCTTGCTGATGAAGCCGGACAGCGGCCCGATCTCGCGCTTGGCCAGCAGCTCTTCGACCTCGGGCAGCTCGAAGGTGCGGCCGCCCGGATGCTTGCCGATGGAAAAGTCGCAGTTGGTGCAGGCGTAGCGGCGGTAGTTTTCCTTGACCACGCCGCCGCACTTGGGGCAGGGCGTCTGCAGCGTGGCGTAGTCGCCCGGCACCGTGTCGCGGTCGTATTCCTTGGCGCGCTTGACGATCACCTGCGTCATTTGCGCGATCTCGCGCATGAAGGCGTCGCGCGCCAACTGGCCCTGTTCGATCTGCTTGAGCTTGTGTTCCCACTCGCCGGTGAGCTCGGGCGAGGTCAGTTCGGACACGTCCAGGCCGGTGAGCAGGGTCATGAGCTGGTGCGCCTTGGCGGTCGGCACCAGGTCGCGGCCTTCGCGGCGCAGATAGGCTTCGGTCAGCAGGCCTTCGATGATCGCCGCGCGCGTGGCCGGCGTGCCGAGCCCGCGTTCGGACATGGCTTCGCGCAGTTCTTCGTCCTCGACCAGCTTGCCCGCGCCTTCCATGGCCGAGAGCAGCGTGGCTTCGTTGTAGCGCGCCGGCGGCTTGGTGGTCAGGCCCAGGGCCTCGACGTCTTCGGTGCGCACGGCCTCGCCTTCGGCCACCGGCACCAGGTTGGAGTCTTCCCCCTGCGCCTCGCGGCCGTAGATCGCCAGCCAGCCCGGCGAGACCAGCACCTTGCCCTCGGTCTTGAAATGGTGGCCGCTGACTTCGGTGATGCGGGTGGTCACGCGGAATTCCGCCGACGGGAAGAACACCGCCAGGAAGCGCTTGACCACCAGGTCGTACAGCTTGGCCTCGGCTTCGCTGAGTTCGCGAGGGACCTGCAGCGTCGGGATGATGGCGAAGTGGTCCGACACCTTCTTGTTGTCGAAGATGCGGCGATTGGGCTTGACCCAGTTCTGGCTCATGATGCGCTCGGCGTGCGGCGCCAGCGCGGAGACCGGCGACGGCTTGCCTTCGGCAAGGACCTGCATGGCCTGGCGCACGGTGCCGATGTAGTCTTCGGGCAGGTAGCGCGAATCGGTCCGCGGATAGGTCAGGGCCTTGTGGCGCTCGTACAGGGTCTGCGCCAGCGCCAGCGTGGTCTTGGCCGAGTAGCCGAAGCGGCCGTTGGCCTCGCGCTGCAGCGAGGTCAGGTCGAACAGGGCGGGCGAGGCCTGGGTGGACGGCCTGGATTCTTCCGTGACCGTGCCGGTCTGCTCGCGGCAGGCGGCCACCACGCTCTGGGCGGCGGCCTGCGACCACAGCCGCGAGTCGCGCTTTTCGGGGTCGCGCTCGTCCTTGGTGAAATCGGGGTCGAACCAGCGCCCCTGGTACAGCCCGGCGGCCGCCACGAAGGTGGCATGGACTTCCCAGTAGTCGCGCGGCACGAAGCTGCGGATGCGCGCCTCGCGCTCGGCCACGATCGCCAGGGTCGGCGTCTGCACCCGGCCCACCGGCGTCTTGAAGAACCCGCCGTCCTTGCTGTTGAAGGCGGTCATGGCGCGCGTGCCGTTGATGCCCACCAGCCAGTCGGCCTCGGCCCGCGAACGGGCGGCGGCCTCCAGCGGCTTGAGGACGTGGTCGTCGCGCAATTGCTCGAAAGCCTCGCGGATGGCGGCCTGGGTCATGGATTGCAGCCAGAGCCGCCGGATCGGCTTGTCGACGCCCGCGTACTGGACGATGTAGCGGAAGATCAGTTCGCCCTCGCGCCCGGCGTCGCAGGCGTTGATCACGGCGTCGACATCCTTGCGCTTGATCAGCCGCACCAGCAGCTTCAGGCGTTCGGCCGAGCGTTTGTCGGTGGGCCCCAGCTCGAAGGCGGGCGGGATGACGGGCAGGTGGGCGAAGCTCCATTTGCCCTTGACCGGATCGTTGGGGGCGATCAGTCCCAGCAGGTGGCCGACGCTGGAGGCCAGGACATAGCGCTCGCTCTCGAAGTAGTCGCCTTCGCGCGAGAAGCCTCCCAGGGCGCGGGAAATGTCCAGTGCAACCGAGGGTTTCTCGGCAATAATCAGCGTTTTAGTCATGTAGATCCAGTGGCGGCGAACCGCCGCGATAGCGCGGATGATAAGAGCGGAGTTTCGCAGCATGCAAGTCGAGCGGGATGGCCATGCCCTATCCGAACGGCGGGAATGGCGTCGTTTTCTCGGCGTCGCGGCCCTGTGGCTGGGCGTCTGCCTGCTCGGCAGCGGCATGGTGTGCTGGGTGGCGGCCAACTGGCAGGAAATGGGCAAATTCCAGCGCCTGGCCGGTGTCCAGGGCCTGGTCGCGCTGGCGGGCGCCGCCGCCGCCGTGGCCCTGTGGCGCCGGGCCTCCGCATCCGGCCCCGCCTTGCTGGCCCTGGCGGCGGTCGCGCTGGGAGCGCTGCTGGCGCTGGTGGGCCAGACTTACCAGACCGGGGCGGATACCTGGGAGCTGTTCGCCTGGTGGACACTGCTCATGCTGCCCTGGGCCCTGGCGGCCGGCCACTGGGGAGTCTGGCTGCTGTGGATGCTGGTGCTGAACCTGGCCGTCGGCCTGGCGCTCGGCGAACGGGTGCTGCCAGGCTGGGGCGTGTTCTTCGGCCAGGGTTGGGGCCTGGCCGCCCAGGCGGTGCTCGATGCCGGCCTGCTCGGGCTCTGGGAGGCCGTCGGGCGGCGGCGCGGCGCCGACTTGCGCTGGGGTCCCCGGGCGCTCGTGGCGGCGATCGCGGCCATGGTGGCGTGCGGCGTCATGTTCGCCGACGCCCCGTTCGGCGGACTCGCCGGGCCGGCGGGCCTGGCGTGGGCCGGCCTCACGCTGGCGCTGGGCGCCTACTATCTATATGGGCGCCGCGACCTGCTGGCGCTGGCCCTGCTGGCGGCGGCGGCCATGGTGGTCTCCCTGCGCGTCGCCGGCGAGTGGCTGGTCCACCAGGGCGCCGATGTCTGGGCGGCACTGCCGCTGGCGATGCTGTTGATGGTCGAGTCGGCCTGCGCGGTGCGCTGGCTGCGGTCGCTCTCCCGGCCGTCCCCGGTTGCCGGGCAAGGCGCCGGGCTGGCGCGGCGCGCCGGCGGCGTCTCCCCGGAGGCGGGCGCGTCCGCCGTCCCGGCGCCGGCGGCCGCGACGCCGTCGCCCTGGTATGTCCAGGGGCTGCTGGGCCTGGGCGCCTGGCTCTCGACGCTCCTGCTGCTGCTCTTCGTCGGCGCGTCCGGGCTGGTCTCCACCGAGCGCGAGGCGCTGGGCTGGGGCCTGGTCCTGTGCGTGGCCGCGGTCGTGCTCGCGCGAGCCGGCTCCGCCGGGCTGTTCCGGCTGCAAGGCGCGGCGGCCATCGGGTTCGCCGGTCAGTTGCTCTCTCTATATGGAGTGTTCGGCATCGCCGGCGGGGCGGTCGCCGGCCTGGGCACGCTGGTCCTGGCGGCCGCGGTCTACCTGCTGGCCCGCGAGCGGGTGCTGCGCTTCCTGAGCGCCTGGATCATGGCGGCGGCCCTGACCCTCTGGCTGGGGTTCGGCGCCGGGGACGCCATGGAGTGGCTGCGCTTCGACGCTGTCAGCGCCTTCGCGTCCTGGTTGCCCGCCATGGCGCTGCTGGCCTGGCTTGCGGCCGGAGCCTTCCTGCTCGCCGGCCGCGCGCCGACGGGCGCGTCGGCCCTGTCGCCCCTGGCCTGGGCCTTCGCCCTGGCGTCCCAGGCCGGCGCCTGGCAGGCCGCGGGCGCCTCGCTGCCGACCCTCCCCGCGCTCTGGGCATTGCAGCCGGCGGCCAGCGTGGTGGCCGTGCTCGCCGCCTGCCTGCCCGTGGCGACGGCCTGGGCCGTGACCTGGCCGCGGCAGGGGGCGCTGGGCCCGGGCCTGGTCCTGGGGCTGCCCCTGGCCATGGCGGCGCTGGCGCTGTTCTGGCTGCCCAGCCCGGGCGTGTCCTTCGCCCTGGCCTGGATCATCCTCGGGCAGGGACAGGCCAGGCCCGGCCTGGTCCGCTTCGGCGCGCTGGCGCTGCTGGCCTACCTGGCCGGGTATTACCACCAGCAGGAAGTGCCCCTGCTGGAAAAGGCGGTATGGCTGTGCGCGGCGGGCGCCGTGCTGCTGGCCTGCGGCGCCCTGGTCCGCGGCCTGCCGCGCCCGGCGGGCACGAGCGCCGGGCTGGCGGCCGCAGGCCCGGGGCGGCGGCCCTGGCGCGCGGGGCTGGCCCTTGCGGGACTGGTGTTGGCGCTGGCTTGCGCCAACGTCGCCATCCGGCGCTACGAGACCGTGCTGGCCCAGGGCCGCACGGTGCTGCTGGCGCTGGCGCCGGTCGATCCGCGTTCCCTGATGCAGGGCGATTACATGGCGTTGCGCTTCGCCGTCGCCGGCGATCTCCTCGGCCGCCTGGCACGCCAGGCCGGCTCGCCAGGCGCCGCGCCCAACGGCGACGGCTACCTGATCCTCGCGCCCGATGCGCGCGGCGTCGCGGCCTTGGCGCGCATCCAGCCGGGCCCCGAGCCGCGCGCGGCCGGCGAGATCGCCTTGCGCTACCGGGTCCGCGAAGGCCAGGCGCGCATCGTCACCAACGCCTTCTTTTTCCCCGAGGGCCAGGCGGCCCGCTACCAGGCGGCGCGCTTCGGCGAATTGCGGGTCGACGATTCCGGCACGGGCCTGCTGACGGCGCTGCGCGACGCCGACCTCGATCCATTGTAGCCGGGGGGCCGGCCAGCGAGGACCGTTGCGGCGAAAAGACGGCCGAATGCGCGGAATCGGGCGCGGAGACGCCGGACATGCGGGCAGGCGTGGCGCTCCTTCCGCGTCGGCCTTGCTCCCGCCTTTCCTGGCGGGCGTCCGCCGATTGCTGGCCGGTCCAGGGGCGGCAGGCCTGGCGGCATGCCGCCCCTGCCTCAAGGCGAGACAGGGCCGCCGGGCATGGCGGGCCGGCCCGCGATTTCCGCACCCCGCCGCGCGCCTGGCGCGCGAATGCCGAAGCGCGCCGCCCAGCGGGCCGTGGCTTCGCTCCAGAACGACTCCCTGTCCGCGATCGGGAACAGTTCGAATCCGAGCGCGCGCCACGCCGCGACCAGCGTGCGCAACGGGCGGTCGAGATCCAGCGGCGTCGCGCCGTTCTGCTTGGACAGCTTCAGCCCGGTCAGCGGATCGGTCACGAGCGGCACGTGCATGACGCGCGGCGGCGGCAGGTCCAGCATGCGGCCCAGCACGCGCTGGCGCGCCGTGGAGCCGAGCAGGTCGGCGCCGCGCACGATGTCGGTGACGCCTTGCGCGCCGTCGTCCACCACCACCGCCAACTGGTAGGCCCACAGGCCGTCCGCGCGCTTGACGACGAAATCGCCCACGGCTTGCGCCACGTCCTGCGACCGCGGGCCCAGCCAGCGGTCCTCGAAATGTTCCACCCCGGCCGGCACGCGCACGCGCCAGGCCCGCGGCTCGCGGCCGGGCGCCAGCCCCTCGCGGCAGGTGCCGGGATAAGGGCGCTCGCCGTCCGGCGACCCGCCGCCGGCCTGCAGCGCGGAATCGGCGATCTCGCGCCGGGTGCAGCCGCAGGGATAGACCAGGCCGCGCGCCGCCAGCGATTCCAGCGCCTGGCGATACGCGTCCTGGCGCCGCGATTGCCACAGGATCTCGCCGTCCCATTGCATGCCCAGCGCCTGCAACTGCCGGCGGATGACGCGGTCGGCGCCGATCACCACGCGCGGCGTGTCGATGTCTTCGATGCGCAGGAGCCAGGTTCCGCCGTGGGCGCGCGCGTCGAGCAGGCTCGCCATGGCGGCCGCGAGCGAACCGTCGTGCAGGGGACCGCTGGGACTGGGAGCAAAGCGGCCGACGTAGTTCACGGCAGGCGGGGAAAAGGGAATGGACAGGCGAGCCGCACGGGAATGGCCCGCCGCGGGATCAGTGCAGGCGACGCACGTTGTCGTCTTCGAGGAGCTCTTCCAGGACGAGATTGTCGATCTCGGCCTCCTGGCTCCACAGCACCATGAGCGCGATGATCTTGACCTTGGCCAGCGGCACCGGCGATTCGGAGGCCGCCTGCGCGCGATCGATCACGATCTCGCGCAGCGCGGTGGGCAGCACGCCGGCCGATTCCAGGAAGGCGATGAAGCCGATGGCCTCGGTGCCCAGTTGCTGGTATTCGCCGTCGGTATAGATGCGCGTGCCGGAGCCCATGGCGTGGGCCAGGTCGACGCAGCGTTCGGTGGTTTCGGCCAGGCCGTAGAGCCAGCCCAGGGCGTCGTCGATATCGTCGTGCTCGAATCCGGCGGCGGCCAGGCGGCGGGCCAGGACGTCGGCCGCAGGACAGGCTTGCGGCGTGTAGTAGTTTTCGAACAGATAGACCAGAATATCGAACATATGGCGCGGTATGTGCCCCGTTAGCACAGTCGGCCCGCATATCGGCAGACCAGCAAACGTGATTTTACTTTACGCTGATTTGTAATGCCGGGCAACCGACCGGCCGTCTCCGGCGGGCGGTCCGCGCGCAGTTTTACATTCGGGTGTTGCGCGATTGAAACTCCGCGCGTTTCCGTTCCTTGACAAAGCGGCTCCGCCGGCCTTCCGGGCGCGGTTTGGGGCATACTTTACGTCCCGCCACCCTTTTCTTCTCCCTGCAGGAACTTCAATGGAATTCAGCCAGTTCGACGTCAACGCCCTCATGGAAATCACGCAGCGGCCCGATCTCGTCTTCGTGCGAGGCAAGGGTTCCTGGCTCGAGGACCATACCGGCCGCCGATACCTGGATTTCGTGCAGGGCTGGGCCGTCAACTGCCTCGGACACTGCCCGCCCGCCGTGCAGCGGGCGCTGGTCGAGCAGGGCGAGCGGCTGCTCAATCCGTCGCCGGCGTTCTACAACCTGCCGTCGATCGAACTGGCGCACCGCCTGACCTCGGCGTCGTGCTTCGACAAGGTCTTCTTCGCCAACAGCGGCGCGGAAGCCAACGAAGGCGCCATCAAGCTGGCGCGCAAGTTCGGCCGGATCCGCCGCGGCGGCGCCTACAAGATCATCACCCTGAACCACGGTTTCCACGGCCGCACCCTGGCCACCATGTCGGCCTCGGGCAAGCCCGGCTGGGACACGATGTTCGCCCCGCAGGTCGACGGCTTCCCCAAGGCCGAGATCAACGACCTCGATTCGGTGCGCGCGCTGATCGACGACCAGACGATCGCGGTCATGCTCGAGCCGGTGCAGGGCGAAGGCGGCGTCGTGCCGGCCACCCGCGAATTCCTGCAGGGCCTGCGCGCGCTGACGCGCGAGCGGGGCCTGCTGCTCATCGTCGACGAAGTGCAGACCGGCATGGGCCGCACCGGCTCCCTGTTCGCTTACCAGCAGGCGGACATCGATCCCGACATCATGACGCTGGGCAAGGGCATCGGCGCCGGCGTGCCGCTGGCGGCCCTGCTCGCCACCGAAGAAGCCAGCGTGTTCGCGCATGGCGACCAGGGCGGCACCTACAACGGCAACCCGCTCATGACGGCGGTGGGCGTGGCGGTGTTCGACGCGCTGGCCGCCCCCGGCTTCATGGAGGCCGTCAACGCGCGCAGCCGGCAACTCGAACAAGGCCTGCTGGCGCTGTCGGACAAGTGGGGCATGGAGGGCGAGCGCGGCATGGGCCTGCTGCGCGCCCTCAAGCTGGGTCGCGACGACGGCCCGGCCCTCGTCGAGCACGCGCGCCGGATGCAGCCCGACGGGCTGCTGCTGAACGCGCCGCGCGCCAACCTGTTGCGCTTCATGCCGTCGCTGAACGTGACCGACGCCGAGATGGACCAGATGCTGTCCATGCTCGACGACGCCATTTCCGCCGTGCGCGGCTGAAACGCCGGTGACCATGCGCCGCGGAGCCGCCGGCTCCGCGGCGCATGGTCACCGCGCCTCGTCGCCGGGGTTGCCGGCGCAGCGGGTCACCAGGTGGCTGAGCACCTTGCGCACCGGCAGCGACAGCGTGCCGTAGGGGCGCGTGCAGATCATGAGCCGGTAGCCGGCCCAGTTGTCGCGCAGCCGGATGCAGTGGATGCCCAGCGCGTCCATGTAGGGCCGCACGCTGACCTCGGGAAGTATCCCCACGCCGATATTCGAGCTCACCAGGCGGCGCACCACTTCGTGGCCCGTGACCTCGAAACGCTTGCGCAGCGCAAGGTTCTGCTGGCGGGTGACCTCGGCCAGCAGCAGGCCCAGCGCGCTTTCCGGCGTGAGGCCGATGAATTCGTGGCGCGCCGCCTCGGCGAACCAGAGCGACTTGCGGCGCGCCAGTTCGTGTTCGCGCGAACACAGCAGCACGAGCCGGACCGTCTGGTACGGATGCACATCGAGGTCCCGTCCGTCGGACTGGGGCGAGTAGATGCCCTGCGGCGAATAGATGCCGATATCGGCCCCGCCGTCCCGCACGCTGCGGATGACCTGGTCGGTATGCCGCTCGCTGAGGCGGATGGCGATGCCCGGGAACGCGGTCGCGAACTCGTGCAGGTCGTCCGGCATGGATCCGACGATGCCCGACGTGCCGGAACACAGGCGCACCTCGCCCCGGACGCCGTCCGCGTATTCGCTCAGCGAAGCCCGCACGGTATCGAGCTCGCCCAGGATCTTGCGCGCGGTGTCCGCCAGCGTGGCGCCGGCCGGGGTCGGGCGCAGGTCGCCCACGCGCCGCTCGACGAGCTGCAGGCCCAGGCGCTGCTCCAGTTCGCTGATCCGCTTGCTGACCGCGGCGGCGGTCAGGTGCTGCTTGCGCGCGGCCCGGGCGATCCCGCCTTCCTCGATGACCGTGACCAGCAGGCGTAGCGTCGTAAGGTCGAATTCGGCCATGGCGATTTATGCGGGGACGGATGGGAAACGTAACGTTTCGGAAGGGCGGCGTTAATCAAATATTACGTCGCGGCCATGGTGCCGCCCGGCGAGTTGGTGCACACTTGCTGCAAACAAGGGGACGGGGTCGGCATGCTCCACGCACCGTGGAAGCGCCCCGGAGAGCGATTCGAGAGAATCGGCGAGCGGCATGTCTGCGTATGCCTCGGGCAGGAGCAGGCGGTGCGCCCGAGTCTGTCCGGCTTGATTCAGGTGTCCACTTCCGGAAAAGACCGTGTCCAGCACTCGAATTCCCCTGTCCGTCGCCGTATTGCCCGGCGATCATATCGGCCCGGAAATCACCGCCGCCGCGGTGGCGGTCCTGAACGCGGCAGCTTCCCGGCATTGTATCGACCTGGCGCTTCCCACGTTCGAGGTGGGCCACCGCAGCCTGGACAAGCACGGAACGACGCTGACGGACGAGGTCTTCCAGGCCGCGACCCGGGCCGACGGCATCCTGCTGGGGCCTTGCGACAACGGGGGCTACCCGCCGCCGGCCGAAGGCGGGATCAATGTCCCGGGCAGGTTTCGCCACGCGCTCGATCTCTACGCCAACATCCGTCCGTCCCGGGCCCATGCCGGATTGCCGCTGGCCCGGCCGGGCCTGGACGTGCTGGTCGTGCGCGAGAACACCGAGGGCTTCTACCCCGACCGCAACATGCACGAGGGATACGCCGAGGTGATGCCGGTCGAGGGCGTCGCCATTTCCATGCGCAAGATCACGGCCCATGCCTCGGAACGCATCGCGCGCGCGGCCTTCGAGTGGGCCAGGCGGCGCCGGCGGCGCGTCACCATCGTCAACAAGAAGCACATCCTGCGCATGACCGACGGCCTGTTCTACGACACCTGCCGCAAGGTGGCCGAGGAATTCCCCGACGTCGAATGCCATTCCGCGATCGTCGACGCCTTCAACGCCGATATCTACACGTCGCCGGAAAAATACGACGTCGTGGTCACGACCAACATGTTCGGCGACATCCTGTCCAACCTGTGCTCGGCGCTGGCCGGCGGGCTGGGCCTGGGCGGCGGCGTCAACGCGGGCGCCCGCCATGCGATGGCCAACGCCTCGCACGGCTCGGCTCCCGATATCGCCGGCCAGGACCGCGCCAATCCGGTCAGCATGGTGGTGTCGGCGGCCATGCTGCTGGGCTGGCTGGGCGCGCGGCAGGGGCGGCAGGAACTGCTCGACGCCGAGGCCTCCATCCTGCGCGCGGTGGATACCGTGCTGGGCGATCCCGCCACGCGCACCGCCGATGTCGGCGGCACCGCCACCACCCGTGCATGCACCGCCGCGCTCGTGGCCGCCGTCGAGGACGAGGCGCCGGCCGCGGTCCCGGCGACAGGCCGGCCGGGAGGATGAGCGCGCACCGGCTCGACCGGGCCGCTGGCGGACCGGTCGCCTATCCGCAAGACCAGACTACTCAAGGGGAAAAACGATGAAACTGCATACTAGGCTTGCAGCGGCCTGCCTGGCCTGGGCCATGGCCGCCGTTCCGATGTCCGCCGCGCGGGCCGAAACCGACCACGTCACGGTCGGGCGCGCGCTCAGCGTGGCCTACCTGCCGATCATGGTAATGGAAAGCCGCAAGCTGCTCGAGAAGCATGCGCGCGAGGCCGGCCTGGGCGACATCACCGTGGACTACAAGGTCATGACGGGCGGCACGCAGATCAACGACGCGCTGATCTCCGGCTCCATGCAGATCGCGACCGGCGGGATCACGCCCTTCCTCGTGCTGTGGGCCCGCACGCACGGCTCGGTCGGGGTCAAGGGCCTGAGCCCGTTCAACTCCACCGCGCTCTATCTCAATACGCGCAAGCCGGAGATCCGCAGCGTCAAGGACTTCACTGCGCAGGACCGCATCGCGGTGATCGCGCCGATCACCGCGCAGCAATCCATCCTGTTGCGGATGGCCGTGGCCAAGGAATTCGGCCAGGAGAACTACGGCAAGCTCGACTCGCTGACGGTGGGCATGCCGCTGGCCGACGCGGCCGCGCAACTGATCTCGGGAGGCAGCGGCCACATCACCGCCGATTTCACGGTCCCGCCGTTCACTTACCAGGAACTGGCCGTGCCGGGCGTGCATACCGTGCTGACGTCGACCCAGGTCCTGGGCGGCGGCTCGCCCACGTACGGGCTGGCCTATACGACCTCGAAGTTCTTCGAGGACAATCCCAAGACCTGCGCGGCCTTCATCGCCGCCCTGCGCGAAGCCATCGACTACATCAACAACGATCGCAAGGGAGCGCAGGAAATCTTCCTGTCCACGCTCAAGAGCAAGCCGCCCATGGAGCTGATCGAGAAGATGATGAACGATCCCGAGATCAGCTTCGGACAGACGCCCCAGCACTTCATGACCTACAGCAAGTTCATGCACGAGATCGGCATGATGAAGGTCATGCCCGCTTCCTGGAAGGACATGTTCTTCCAGGGCGAGATCCAGAACCTGGAAGGCAGCTGATGTCGACCGGCATGGCCGCCGGAGCGCGATCGTGACGGCAGGCGTGGCGGCCGCCGCGCAATACCTGCTGTCGCGCGACAGCGCCTTCGTGACCGGCCGGGTGCTGCATGTCTGCGGCGGCGCCAGCCTGGGGGCGACGTCATGGTGAGCTTTGCGCGGGCGTCCGCGCAAGCGTCGGCTGACGCGGGGTGCGTACCGACGCTCGCCGGTGAGGGCCGGTGGGACGCCCGCCTTTTTCAAACCGCAGCGGTTTCCAGGCCCCGGCCCGTCCGGTGCCGGCGCCCGCTGCCCGCGTAGGAACCAGCATGCCGGACTCCGACATCATCCATGCCGTCTCCGCGGACAATGTCCGCGCCTATGTCGAATATGTCTGCGAGCATATCCCGTCGCGCCTGGCCGGCTCGGAGAACGGGGCGCGCATCGCGCAGTACAACAAGGAAGCGCTGCAGCGCGCCGGCGTCGACGCCTGGGTGGACGAATTCCCCGCGCTGGTGAGCTTTCCGCATCCGTGCACGCTGCAGGTCCTCGCGCCCCGGTCCGTCTCCTTCGCGGCGCACACGTCGGGCCACAGCGTCCCGACCCCGCCCGAGGGCGTCCAGGGCGAAGTGGTCTTCGTCGGGGCCGGCCACGAAAGCCAGTACGAGGGCAAGGACGTCGCCGGCAAGATCGTGCTGTGCGAGATGTCCTATTCGCCCGCGCGGATGGAAAAGCAGCGCATCGCGACGTTGCGGGGCGCTGTCGGAGTGATCTTCATCAACTGGGGCTACGAGGACAGCGACGCGCTGCCGTACGGCTCGGTGAAGCCGGCATGGGGCAACCCGACTCCCGACGTCAAGCCTGACGAGATGGTGAGCATTCCTTGCGTCGGCGTGTCGCGGCGCGACGGCCTGCAACTCAAGTCCTGGGCCGAGGCGGGCGCGCTGCGCGTGACGGTCGAAGCCAAGGTCGAGAACGAATGGCGGCCGGTGCAACTCACGACCGGGCGCATCGACGCGCCCGACAGCGAGGATTTCGTGCTGGTGGGCGGGCACCAGGACTCCTGGCCGGGCCCGGCCGCCACCGACAATGCCGCCGGCAACGCCTGCATGGTCGAACTGGCGCGTGTGTTCGCCAGCCGGCGCGGGGAACTACGCCGGGGCCTGCAGTTCGGCTTCTGGCCCGCCCATGAAACCGGCACGATGGCGGGCTCGGCGTGGTTCGCCGACCGCAACTGGGACCGCTTGCGTGCGCACGCGGTGGCCTATCTGCTGATCGACCAGCCGGCATGCACGGGGACGACTCGCTGGCTCACGATGTCGAACCTGGAAATGCGCGAGTTCCACCAGGCGATTGAGCGCCGCCTGCTGTCCGTGCCCTGCGACTGGAAGCCGCAGAAAAAAGGCGGCGATGCGTCGTTCTTCGGCCTGGGGGTGCCGATGTTCTACGGCATGGCCGGATTCACGCACGAAGAGCTGAAGGCCACGGCCGACGCCAACATGGGGTGGTGGCACCATTCCCCGGAGTGCACGATAGACAAGGTGGATTTCGCCTGGATGCAGTCGCATCTGCAGGTCTACGCCGCGTGGCTGTGGGAACTGTGCACGACGCCCATCCTGCCGTTCGATTTCACCGCGGTGGCTCGCCAGTTCGCAGGGCGGCTGGAAGAACTTCGAGACATGCGGGGGCTGGAGGCGTTGGACCTGGCGCCGGTTGCGTCGCGGGCGCGCGTTTTCGAGGAATGGGCCGTGCGCCTGAACGGGGAAGTGCGGCGCCAGCGCGAGCGGTTCCGCGAAGGAAACCAGGAAGACGAGCGCATTGCTGCCCGCCTCAATGACTGCCAGAAGAGGTTGTCGAACATCCTGATCCCCATCCAGAGCACGGTCAAGGGCGTCTATGGCCATGACCCCTATGGCTACACCCCTCAGCTCACGCCCATTCCCTGCTTGTACGAGACCAGGAAACTGGCGGACCTGAAAGAAGACACCGAAGAAAGGTGGATGTTGGAGACTGAACTGCGGCGCCAGCGCAATCGCGTGGCGGATGCCCTCGCCGAGGCCGTCATGGCCGTCCGGACGGCGGTCGATTCCGCCTAGGCGCGCCGCCGGCAACCGCAGTTCACCGAACCCGCGCGGATCCGTACGCGGCCGAGTCGCCGTATCCGGTCATTTCTGCACGGCTGCCCATCACTCCATCCTTTGCTCCGAACGGATTCATGACCCTATTGACAAACGAACGCAACGTTGTCGAAGTCGACGGCGTTACGCTGCAATACAAGACGACACGCCATGTCGTCACCGCCACTTACCGCGTGGACTTCACGGTTCACCGCGCCGACCGTTTCGTGCTGCTGGGACCGTCGGGCTGCGGTAAATCGACGCTGCTAAAGGCGGTCGGAGGATACCTGACGCCGGCCGAAGGCGAGATCCGCGTGCGAGGTCACAAGGTTTCCCGGCCAGGACCCGACCGCATGATGGTGTTCCAGGAATTCGACCAGCTGCTACCGTGGCGAACCGTCAAGCAGAATGTCATGTTCCCGCTCGTTGCGTCGGGCAAGTTGCCCCCCCAAGAGGCCGAGGACAAGGCCTTGCACTACATCTCCAAGGTCAACCTGGCCTCGTTCGCCGACAGCCTGCCCCACATGCTGTCGGGGGGCATGAAGCAACGGGTGGCGATCGCCCGGGGCATGGCGATGGAGCCCGACGTGCTGCTGATGGACGAGCCGTTTGCGGCCCTCGACGCACTTACCCGGCGGAAAATGCAGGACGAGTTGCTGCAGCTGTGGGACGACACGCATTTCACCGTCCTTTTCGTGACGCATTCGATCGCGGAGGCGATCAAGATCGGGACGCGCATCCTGCTGCTATCGCCGCATCCCGGTCAGGTAAAGGCGGAGCTCAACAGTCTGCCCCGCGACGCCTCCAGCAACGAACTCGAGGAGTTGGAGCATCGTATCCACGCTTTGCTTTTCAGCGAAGAAAGCCGGGAACAGGAGAGTGTCGATGCACGCTGACGTTTCCATTGTGCGGCCCGAGGTATTGCGAGATCCCGTGCAGGGTGCGGACTTCGGCGTGGTCGAGAAACCGTTGTCGGCGTTCGAGCGCCTCTATAACCGGGGCTTCCTGCGCAAGTCACTGATCCTCGTCGCGCTGGCGCTGCTATGGGAAGCCTATGCGCGCTGGCTCGACAACTCGCTGCTTTTTCCCACCTTCAGCTCGACGGTGCAGGCGCTGGTGCTCAACGTGGCCGACGGTACTTTGCCGGAAAGGGCGTGGACATCCCTGCAGGTATTGGTCGTCGGCTATGCGGTCGGCATCCTGTTGGCAGCGTTGCTGACGATGGTCGCGATATCCTCGCGCCTGGGCACCGATTTCCTCGAGACGCTGACCTCGATGTTCAATCCGTTGCCGGCGATCGCCCTGCTGCCGCTGTCGATGGTTTGGTTCGGCCTGGGCAACGCCAGCCTGGTGTTCGTGCTGGTCCACTCCGTTCTGTGGGCGGTGGCGCTCAACACGCATTCCGGCTTCCTGTCGGTATCGGCCACCCTGCGCATGGTGGGGCGCAACTACGGGTTGTGCGGTTGGCGATATGTGTGGCTGATCCTGATCCCGGCCGCCTTCCCGAGCATCCTGACCGGCCTGAAGATCGGCTGGGCGTTCGCGTGGCGCACGCTGATCGCCGCCGAACTCGTGTTCGGCGTATCGGCCGGCTCCGGAGGTCTGGGCTGGTTCGTCTACGAAAACAAGAACCTGCTCGCGATCTCCGATGTCTTCGCCGGGCTGCTTACCGTGATTCTGATCGGCTTGTTCGTGGAGAACGTGCTTTTCAGCAGTATCGAGCGCCGGACCGTGCGCCGTTGGGGTATGCAGCACTGAGCCCCTGCTCGCGGACGCGGCGCTCATTCGTGCAGCGCGATGAGCGTCGCGCCATCGGGTACCTGGTCGCCTACCAAGAAAAAGACCTCGCTGACCGTGCCCGCGGCGGGCGCCGCAATAGTGTGTTCCATCTTCATGGCTTCCATGACCAGCAGGGGCTGGCCGCGGGAAACCACGTCGCCCGCCTGCACGGCCACCGAGACAATTTTGCCCGGCATCGGCGCGGTGAGGCTGCCGGCGTGTTCGGCTCCCAGGTCATGGGCATGGGAGAGCGGATCGTGCCATTCCAGGCCATGGCTCGCGCCGTCGGCGAAGACCGTCAGCTTCTCGCCGTCCAGAACGACCGTGCCGATGACTTGGCGGGTTGCGAGCCGGGCTTCCACGTAGTAGGACGCAGAGGTGGCGACCGCCGCGTCCAGTGACCGGGCCTGCCAGGAGAAATCACGGGTGGCCCCGTCGATGCACAATGACCATTCGCGGCCCTGGCGCACGACGCGCGCGGTGCGCGTACCCTCGAGGTCGACCAGATCCAGGTCGCAACCGTAGCGCCCGTCCAGGCGCCAGCCGTCACGCGCATCCCATGGGTCGGCCGGAGTCGCCGGCTTGCGGGAATCATTCAGGCCCTGCCGCGCGAGCAGCGCGGCGCTCGCCAGCGCCAGTGCGGATGCCGGGGCCGGCTCCGGCACCGGTAACAGCGTTTCCCGCCGGCGCTCGATCAGGCCGGTGTCGAGATCGGCCGCGGCGAAGGCCTCGTCGCGCATCAGCCGGCCCAGGAACGCGACATTGGTCCGCACGCCCGTCACTTCGGTGGCCGCCAGGGCCCGCGCCATGCGCGCGCGGGCCTGGTCGCGGTCCGCGCCCCGCACGATCAGCTTGGCGATCATGGGGTCGTAGTACGGCGTGATGGTGTCGCCGGCGCGCACGCCGCCGTCGACCCGCACGTCGCCGTTGGCGAAGGCGGCATGCGGCGGCAGCGACAGGTGGGTCAGGGTGCCGGTGGAGGGCAGGAAGTTCTTGTCGGGGTTCTCGGCATAGAGGCGCACTTCGATCGCATGCCCGTCGATGCGCAGCGCGTCCTGCGCCACCGGCAGCGGCTGGCCGGCCGCGACCCGCAATTGCCACTCGACCAGATCGTGCCCGGTGATCATCTCGGTCACCGGATGCTCGACCTGCAGGCGCGTGTTCATCTCCATGAAGTAGAAGCGGCCGTCGGGTTCGGCGATGAACTCGACGGTGCCCGCACCCACGTAGCCCACCGCGCGGGCCGCGGCCACGGCCGCCTCGCCCATGGCGCGCCGGCGTTCGGGCGTCATGCCGGGCGCGGGGGCTTCCTCGATGACCTTCTGGTGGCGCCGCTGCACCGAGCAGTCGCGCTCGAAGAGATAGACGCACTGGCCCTGCGCGTCGGCGAAGACCTGGATCTCGATGTGCCGCGGCTTCTGCAGGTAGCGCTCGATCAGCACGCGATCGTCGCCGAAGCTGGCCGAGGCTTCGCGGCGGCACGACGCCAGGGCGGCGTCGAAGGCGGCCGACGATTCCACCACCCGCATGCCCTTGCCCCCGCCGCCGGCGCTGGCCTTGATGAGCACCGGGTAGCCCAGGGCATCGGCCTGCGCGCGCAGGAAGGCGGGGTCCTGGTCGTCGCCGTGATAGCCGGGCACCAGCGGCACGCCGGCCCCTTCCATGAGCGCCTTGGCCGCCGACTTGCTGCCCATGGCGGCGATGGCTTCGGCGGGCGGGCCGACGAACGCGATGCCGGCCTGGGCGCAGGCGCGCGCGAAGCCCTCGTTCTCGGAAAGGAATCCATATCCCGGATGCACGGCCTGCGCGTCGGCGGCGCGCGCGGCCTCGAGAATGGCGTCGGCGCGCAGATAGCTGGCGCGAGGCTCGGGCCCGCCTATGCGCACCGCCGTGTCGCAGGCCGCGACGTGGCGCGAGCGGGCGTCGGCATCGGAATAGACGGCGACGGTGCGGATGCCCATGCGGCGGGCGGTGGCGGCGACCCGGCAGGCGATCTCGCCGCGGTTGGCAATCAACAAGGTGTCAAACATATCGTGCGTCCAAAAAATTTCGCTCGTCCAAAAGGAAGCTGCTCTACAACGGTCCCCATCCCGATCCGGGACGCGCGGATCCGGCTTCGCCGGTCCGCCAGCGTCGCCCCTTTGCGGGGAAGCGCGCAGCGCTTCGGGGGTGGGGACTATCCCTACATCCGGAACACGCCGAAACGCGTGTCCGGAATCGGGGCATTGAGGGAGGCCGACAGTCCCAGCGCCAGCGTGCGGCGGGTGTCCGCCGGAACGATGATGCCGTCGTCCCACAGGCGGGCCGTCGCGTAGTACGGGTGGCCTTCGCGTTCGTACTGGGCCTTGATGGGCGCCTTGAAGTCCTCTTCCTCTTGCGCGGTCCAGGCGGCGCCGCGGCTTTCCAGGCCTTCGCGCCGCACCGTGGCCAGCACGCTGGCGGCCTGCTCGCCGCCCATGACCGAGATGCGGGCATTGGGCCACATCGTCAGCAGCCGCGGCCGGAAGGCGCGGCCGCACATGCCGTAGTTGCCGGCGCCGAACGAGCCGCCGACCAGCACGGTGAACTTGGGCACGGCGGCGGTCGACACCGCCGTCACCATCTTGGCGCCGTGGCGCGCGATGCCTTCGTTTTCGTACTTGCGTCCCACCATGAAGCCGCTGATGTTCTGCAGGAAGACCAGCGGCACCTTGCGCTGGCAGCACAGTTCGATGAAATGCGTGCCCTTCTGCGCCGACTCGGAAAACAGGATGCCGTTGTTGGCCACGATGCCCACCGGCATGCCGTGGATGTGCGCGAAGCCGGTGACCAGGGTGGTGCCGTAGCGCGCCTTGAATTCATCGAATTCGGAGCCGTCGACGATGCGGGCGATCACCTCGCGCACGTCGTAGGGCTTGCGCGTGTCGGCCGGAATGATGCCGTGCAGCTCCAGCGGATCGTAGAGCGGCTCGCGCACCGGCTCCAGGGCCAGGGGTTGCGGCTTGCGCAGGTTGAGCCGGGCGATGGCGCCGCGCGCCAGTTGCAGCGCGTGCAGGTCGTTGGCCGCCAGGTGGTCGGCCACGCCCGACAGGCGGGTGTGGACGTCGCCGCCGCCGAGGTCCTCGGCGCTGACCGCTTCGCCGGTGGCCGCCTTGACCAGCGGCGGCCCGCCCAGGAAGATCGTGCCCTGCTCGCGCACGATGATGGATTCGTCGCTCATGGCGGGCACGTAGGCGCCGCCCGCCGTGCAGGAACCCATGACCACGGCGATCTGGGCGATGCCGTCGGCCGACATGGTCGCCTGGTTGTAGAAGATCCGTCCGAAATGATTCTCGTCGGGAAAGACTTCGTCCTGGCGCGGCAGGTTGGCGCCGCCCGAATCGACCAGGTAGATGCAGGGCAGCCGGTTCTGCCTGGCGATTTCCTGCGCGCGCACGTGCTTCTTGACCGTGATCGGGTAATAGGTCCCGCCCTTCACGGTGGCGTCGTTGCAGACGATGACGCATTCGGTGCCGCAGACGCGGCCGATGCCGGTGATTAGCCCGGCGCCCGGCGCCTCGTCGTCGTACATGCCGGTCGCCGCGAGCGGCGAGAGTTCCAGGAACGGCGTGCCCGGATCGACCAGCCGTTCGACGCGTTCACGGGGCAGCAGCTTGCCGCGCGCGACGTGCTTGGCGCGCGCGGCTTCGCTGCCGCCTTGCGCCGTCCGTTCCAGCCGCTCGCGCAGGTCGTCGACCTGCGCCTGCATCGCGCGGGCGTTGTCGGCGAATTCCTGTGAGCGGGTATTGATGCGGGATTCGATGATGGGCATGTCTTGCGCTGCCTGTGCCGGGGATGAGGAAAGGCGGCCGCGCATTCGGCGCGGCTGCCGGAGGAAAGGAGCGCGCCGGACGGACCGGCGCCGCGGGTCACAGCATTTCGATGGCCATGGCCACGGCCTCGCCGCCGCCGATGCACAGCGTGGCGACGCCGCGCTTGCCGCCGGTCTTGCGCAGCCCGCCGATCAGCGTGACCATGAGCCGCGCGCCCGAGGCGCCGATCGGGTGTCCCAGCGCCGTCGCGCCGCCATGGATGTTGACCTTGTCGTGCGCCAGCTTGTGCTCGGCCATGGCGGCCATCGCGACCACCGCGAAGGCTTCGTTGATTTCGTACAGGTCGACATCGCCCGGCTTCCAGCCCGTCTTGCGGTACAGGCTGGCCAGCGCGCCCACCGGCGCGGTGGTGAACCAGCCCGGCTCCTGCGCATGCTGGCTGTGCGCGACGATGCGCGCCAGCGGCTTGACGCCGAGTTTCTGCGCGGTGGACTCGCGCATCAGCACCATGGCCGCGGCGCCGTCCGAGATCGACGACGAGTTGGCGGCGGTGACCGTGCCGTCTTTCTTGAAGGCGGGCTTGAGCGTGGGGATTTTCTCGGGCATGGCCTTCTGCGGCGCCTCGTCGGTGTCGACCACGGTGTCGCCCTTGCGGCCGGCCACCGTCACCGGCGCGATCTCCCACTTGAAGCTGCCGTCCTCGGTGGCGGCGCGCGCCCGGCGCAGCGATTCCAGCGAATAGGCGTCCTGCTGCTCGCGGGTGAAGTCGTACTTGGCGGCGCAATCCTCGGCGAACACGCCCATGGCCTTGCCGCGGTCGTAGGCGTCTTCCAGCCCGTCCAGCGCCATGTGGTCGTACACGGTCGAATGGCCGTAGCGGTAGCCCTGGCGTCCGCGCAGCAGCAGATAGGGCGCGTTGCTCATGCTTTCCTGGCCGCCGGCGACGATCACGTCGGCGCTGCCGGCCACCAGCAGGTCGTGGCCGAACATGGCGGCCTTCAGTCCCGAGCCGCACACTTTGTGGATGGTGGTGCAGCCCACGCCCAGCGGCAGGCCTGCGCCCAGCGCCGCCTGCCGGGCGGGCGCCTGGCCCTGCCCGGCCTGCAGCACATTGCCCATGATGACTTCGTCGACCTGCGGGTTCTGGATGCCGGCGCGTTCGACGGCCGCCTTGATGGCGACGCTGCCCAGCTCGTGGGCGGCCAGGCCGGACAGGCTGCCCAGCATGCCCCCCATGGGGGTGCGGGCGACGGATACGATGACTACGGGATCAGACATGATGCGCTCCTGGAGTGGAAACCGGCCGGTCCGGGCGCGCATGCGCGCCCGGACCCAGACGCCGGTCGGTATCGTAAGGGAAGATATCCTCGATCCTGCCCTGCGCCGCTCGGGCGCGGCAGGCTTGCCACCATTCGGCGTCCAGCAATTCCGAATGGTGGCGCATGAAGGCGGCGCGCACCCGGTCGTCGCCCAGCAGGAAGTGGCGGAACTCCTCGGGGAAGACGTCGTTCGGCCCCACCGCGTACCAGGGCTCGCTGGCGAGCTCGGCTTCCTCGTTGGGGGCGGGCGGGATGCGCCGGAAATGCATTTCGGTCATGCGCTGGATCTCGTCGTAGTCGTAGAACACCACGCGGCCCAGCCGGGTGACGCCGAAATTCTTGAACAGCATGTCGCCGGGGAAAATGTTGGCGCCGGCGAGCTGGCGGATGGCGTCGCCGTATTCGCGCACCGCGCCCTCGAGCAGCGCGGGAGACGCCTGCCGCAGATAGATGTTGAGCGGCGTCATGCGCCGTTCGATATACAGGTGGCGGATGACGACGGTGTCGCCTTCTTCTTCGATCTGCCCGGGGGCTTCGCGGCGCAGCTCTTCCAGCAGCTCGGGGGCGAAGCGCGCGCGCGGCAGCGCCACCTGGGAGTATTCCCAGGTGTCGGCCATGCGGCCGACGCGGTCGTGCAGCTTGACCATCTGGTACTTGCGGCGCACCGTGGCGTGGTCCATGCCTTCCTTGGAGATGCGGTCCTTGATCAGCTTGAACACGTACGGATAGGAAGGCAGCGTGAACACCGTCATCACCATGCCGCGTATGCCGGGCGCGACGCCGAAGGCGTCGTGCGAGTGCGCCAGGTGCTGCAGGAAGTCGCGGTAGAACAGGGTCTTGCCCTGCTTCTGGAGCCCGAGCATGGTATAGATCTCGGCCTTGGGCTTGCGCGGCAACAGGCTGCCCAGGAAGCTCACGTAGGCGGCGGGCGTTTCCATGTCGACCAGGAAATACGCGCGGGTGAAGCTGAACAGCGTGCTCAGGTCGTCGGGCGTGGTGAGCAGCGCGTCCAGGTAGACCTGGCCCGCCGCGTTGCGCAGCAGCGGGATCGAGAACGGATGGATCGTGCCCTGGTTCACCAGGCGGCCCACGATATACGCGCCCTTGTTGCGGAAGAACAGCGAGCCCAGCACGTGGAGCTGGCAATCGGCGGCCAGCCGGCGCGGCCCCAGGCGCGGCAGCTGCCGCTCGAGCGCGCGCACGGCGGCGCGCGCCAGCCGGCCGACGTCGCGCGGCAGGTCCGCGTAGGGCGCCGCCAGCCCGAAGTCGGCGACCATGCGCGCCAGGCTGCGGCGCGGGCCTTCGGCCGCGGGATAGTAGACGCGGTACGACGGCCGGCGGCTGTCCAGGTAGTCCGTGGCCACCGCGGGCCGCACGAACAGGCAATCGTTGTGGAAATAGTCGCGGTGCAGCAGGCGGCAGGACACCGAATTGAAGAACGTCTCGGCGCATTCGGGCTGCCGGTGCTCGCCCAGCAGCGCGACGTATTCCTGCTTGATCGATTGCCAGAACGCGCGCTCGACCTCCGTCATGCGTACCGGCCGGGCCGCGCCGGGGTTGCCGTGCAGCAGCGCGTCGATGCGCGCGGTGCATTCGCGCACCCGCATGTCGTAGTATTCGATGCGCTCGCGCGACAGGCGCTGGATCCCGTGCCAGTCGCCCGATTCGAACAGCGCCTTGGCGCGCTGCGCGCCATAGCGGAACAGCGCATAGTGGCGGTCGAAGCCGGCCAGGATCATGCCGGCCACCTCGGCGGCGGTCGGGCCGCGCCGGGCGACCGGTTCGATGCGCTGGATGTCTCCGGTATATGTCATGACAGGCTGCCGTGGATGCCGTTCCCCATGCCGGCATCCGTCGTTTTACACGGTTTCGTTGAACAGTTCGCGGCCGATCAGCATGCGGCGGATCTCGCTGGTGCCGGCGCCGATCTCGTACAGCTTGGCGTCGCGCCACAGGCGGCCCGTGGGATAGTCGTTGATGTAGCCGTTGCCGCCCAGGATCTGCACGCCCTCGCCCGCCATCCAGGTGGCCTTCTCGGCGCAATACAGGATCACGGCCGCGCAGTCCTTGCGGACCTGGCGGACGTGCCCGGCGGCGCCCAGGCGGTCCAGGTTCCGGCCCACGGCGTAGCAGAACGCGCGGCTGGCCTGCAGCGTGGCGTAGAGGTCGGCCAGCTTGCCCTGGATGAGCTGGAATTCGCCGATCGGCTGGCCGAACTGCCTGCGTTCGTGGACATAGGGCACCACCACGTCCATGACGGCCTGCATGATGCCCAGCGGACCGCCGGCCAGCACCGCGCGTTCGTAGTCGAGCCCGCTCATCAGCACCTGCACGCCGCCGTTGACCTGGCCCAGGACGTTTTCCCCGGGCACTTCGCAATCCTCGAACACCAGTTCGCCGGTGTGGCTGCCGCGCATGCCCAGTTTGTCGAGTTTCTGGGCGACGGAGAAGCCCGGCATGCCTTTCTCGACCAGGAAGGCGGTGATGCCGCGCTGCCGGGCCTCGGGGTCGGTCTTGGCATAGACCACCAGCGTGTCGGCGTCGGGCCCGTTGGTGATCCACATCTTGGTGCCGTTGAGCACGTAGCGGTCGCCTTTTTTCTCGGCGCGCAGCTTCATGCTCACGACGTCCGAGCCGGCGCCGGGCTCGCTCATGGCCAGGGCGCCGACGTGCTCGCCCGCCACCAGCGTCGGCAGGTACTTGCGTTTCTGGGCATCGGTCCCGTTGCGGTGGATCTGGTTGACGCACAGATTGGAATGGGCGCCGTAGGACAGGCCGACCGAGGCGCTGGCGCGCGAGATCTCTTCCATCGCGATCATATGGGCCAGGTAGCCCATGTCGGTCCCGCCGTAGGCCTCGCCCACGGTCATGCCCAGCACGCCCAGTGCGCCGAACTTGCGCCACAGGTCCATGGGGAAGCGGTCGCTGCGGTCGATTTCCGCGGCCCGGGGGGCGATTTCCCTGGCGGCGAAGTCGCGCAGCGCCTGGCGCAGCATGTCCAGGTCTTCGCCCAACTCGAAATTCAGTCCCGGGATGTCCATGGCGGTCTCCGTGAGAGTAAGCGCTTGCTGCGGTCCATGGGCGCGATTGTTGCCAGCAGCCCGGCGGACGTGGAGCGACGGGTGAATCTTGCGGGACCGCTCGTCGCGCCGCAAGGAGGATTTTATATTACGTTTACGTAAACGTAAATTCCAGGGCGGGAACCGCGGGCAGGTCCTATTCCGCGCCTTCCTGGGCCAGCAGGCGGCGGCATTCCCGCGCCTGCCCCGCGATCTCGGCCAGGGTGTCGTCGATGTCCTGCCGCTGGCGCTCCAGCGTGCTGCGATGCCGCTCCAGCATCGCCAGGTATTCGCGCAACTGGGGAACCGTGTCGCCCGGGCCGTCGTACATGTCGATCAGCGCGCGGATCTGGGACAACTGCAATCCCAGGCGCTTGCCGCGCAAGGCCAGCTTCAGGCGGGCGCGGTCGCGGGGACCGAAGATGCGGTTGCGCCCTTCGCGGGCGGGCGCGACGATGCCCTGGTCTTCGTAGAAGCGGATCGTGCGCGGCGTGATGCCGAATTCCTGGGAGAGTTCGGAGATGGTCCAGGTGGGCATGGGTAAAATTCAGGTTTACGTTAACGTAAATTATGATGGCTGAAGACAGCCGTCAAGCATGGAGCGATCCGGATGAACCCCCTAGAGCACAAGCTGCAGTATCCCTGGAACGATCTTCTGCCCGAGCCGGGCGCGGCGACCGAGGTTGCGCCGGGCGTGCGCTGGATCCGCATGCCGCTGCCCTTCGCCCTGGATCACATCAACCTGTGGTTGCTGCGCGACGAGATCGACGGCCGCCAGGGCTGGACGGTCGTCGATTGCGGCATCGCCCGCGACGAAGTCAAGGAACTGTGGGAGCGCATTTTCGCCGACGTCCTGCAAGGCCTCCCGGTCCTGCGCGTGATCGTCACCCACATGCATCCCGACCACGTCGGCCTGGCGCACTGGCTGTGCGAGCGCTGGGACGCGCCCCTGCAGATGACCATGACGGACTATGTCACCGCCCGCCTGTGGTCCCAGCGCAAGGCCGAGGGCGGCGGCTCGGGCGGCGAGAGCGCGGTGGCGCACTTCGCGCGCCATGGCATGACCGATCCCGACGCCCAGGAAAGCATCCGCAAGCGCGCGACGTACTATCCCGGGCTGGTGCCGGCCGTCCCCGCGCGATTCCTGCGCATGATGGACGGGGACCGCGTGCGCATCGGCGGCAACGACTGGGAAGTCATCGTCGGCTACGGCCATGCGCCCGAGCACGCGTCGCTCTACTGCGAGCGCCTGGGCGTGCTGATTTCCGGCGACATGGTGCTGCCGCGCATCTCGACCAACATCAGCGTGTTCGATTTCGAGCCCATGGCCAATCCCCTGCCGCTGTACCTGAACTCGCTGGACAAGTACGAACGCCTGCCGGCCGATACGCTGGTGCTGCCGTCGCACGGCAAGCCTTTCAAGGGGCTGCACGAACGCATCGCGCAACAGCACGCGCACCATGCCGAACGGCTGGAGGAAGTCATGGAGGCGTGCCGCCGGCCCTGTGCCGTGATCGATATCGTGCCGGTCATGTTCAAGCGCAAGCTCGACATGCACCAGATGACCTTCGCCATGGGCGAGGCGCTGGCCCACCTGCACGCGCTCTTCTTCGAGGGCAGGCTCTCGCGCGAGACGGGAGCCGACGGCATCGTGCGGTTCTCCGCGGTCTAGTTTTCGCTACAGGACACTGGCGTGACACATCATCTCGATACCCTCCTGGTGCATACCGGCAGCGCCGGCATCGATCCCGCGACCGGCTCTTCCGCCGTCAGCGTGCCGCCCGTGCGGGCCAGCACGGTGCGCTTCGCCAACCTGGACGCGCTCGAGCAGGCGCAGCGGCGCAAGATGGCCGGCGAGCGCGTGGCGACCTACGGGCGCTCCGGCATGGAGACTCACCGCGCGCTCGAGGACGTGTTCGTGCAGCTCGAGGGCGGCGCCCATTGCACCCTGGCGCCTTGCGGGATGGCCGCCATCACGCTGGTGTTCATGAGCCTGCTGCAGTCCGGCGACCACGCGCTGGTGGCCGATTGCGTCTACGGTCCGGTGCTGCACCTGGATTCCGCGCTGCTGCGCCAGCTGAATATCGAGATCACCTATTTCACGCCGGGACGCGACGATCCCGAGCCGCTGATTCGTCAGAACACCCGGCTGCTCTACGTGGAGTCTCCCGGCTCGCTGCTGTTCCAGATGCTCGACATGCCGGCGCTGGCGGAAATCGCCCGGCGCCGCAATATCGTGCTGGCCACGGACAATACCTGGGGTTCGGGCTATATCTACCGGCCGCTGGATCTGGGCGCCCAGATTTCGGTCGTGGCCGGCACCAAGTACGTGGCGGGGCACTCCGACGTCATGCTGGGCGCCGTCGTGACCAACGATGCGGAGCTGGGGGCGCGCCTGACCAGGATCCAGTATGCGATGGGCTATGCCGTCGGCCCCGATGACGCCTGGCTGGCGCTGCGCGGCGTGCGGACCATGGCGGTGCGCATGGCGCAGCATGGGCGCAATGCGCTGAAGATGTGCGAATTCCTGGAACGCCGACCCGAGGTCGCGCGGGTGTATCACCCGGCGCTGCCGTCCGATCCCGGGCACGCGCTATGGCGCCGGGACTGCACGGGCTCCAACGGCATGCTGGCCATCGAGCTGCGGCTGTCGCACCGGGCGAGCCGCGCCTTCGTGGACGCCCTGACCCTGTTCGGCATCGGCTATTCCTGGGGCGGCTACGAGAGCCTGGTCCAGTGGGTGGAGCCGTCGTCGCTGGCCACGCACGGCTACTGGCAGGGCGGCGACCATGCGGTGGTCCGCATGCACGTGGGACTGGAGTCGCCGGACGACCTGATCGCCGACGTGGCGCAGGCGCTGGACCGCGCCGCCGCGGCCTGAGCCGCGGCGCGGGCGCCGGCCGTCAGTTGCCGCGCGCCATCTGGACCAGCTTGTCGGCCTGCGCGACGGTCTGCTGGTAGCCGCCGGTCGAGGCCGGCGACGTGATATAGCGGCCGTTCACCGCCACGGTGGGCGTGCCGTCGATGTGATAGGCCTGGGCCAACTGGTCGGCGCGCAGCACCTTGGACTGCACGCCGAAGGAATCGAACACGGCTTCGAACTTGGCGCGGTCCAGTCCCTGGTCGGCCGCCCAATCCACGATGGACGACTTGTTCAGCAGCCGCTTGTGCTCGTCATGGATGGCGGTGAAGACCTTCTCGTGCAGATCCATGCGGTCCATGATCTCCAGCGAGTAGTACAACTGCTGCAAGGGCTTCATGCCGGCATTGAAGGCGATGGGCACCTGGTGGACCACCACGTCCGAGGGCAACTGCCTGGCCCACGATTGCAGCAGCGGCTCCAGCGCCTTGCAGTGCGGGCAGGTATAGGCGAAGAATTCCAGGACTTCGATCTTGCCCGGAGAGTCGGTGGGCTGGGGCGGGTTGATCTCGGTATAGGCCGCGCCCTGGGCATGGACGGCGGGAGCGAGCGACAGGGCGATGGCGAGCGCGCCGCCGGCGAAGAAGCGAGTGAACAGTTTGAGCAGCATGGGCGTCTTCCGGAACGGGGAACGGGTCAGACTGCGGCCGCGCCGGCAAGTTCACGCGCCGGCGGCGGCCCAGGACAGGACTATTGGCGCACGACGGTGGACTCGATTTTTTCCTCGCCCAGCCGCGCGCGGGCGCGGTTCATGTCGTCGAGCCGCGCATAGGGGCCGACGCGTACCCGGTTGATCTGCTGGCCGTTGACGTCGGCGCGCTGCACCTGCACGGGCATGCCCAGCAGCAGGATGCGGGCGCGCAGCGCCTCGGCGTCTTCGAGCACCCGGTAGGCGCCGACCTGCAGGAAATAGGTGCCGCCGGCCGAGGCCGACGGCTTGGGCACCGCGGCCGAGGGCGCCGCGGCGGACGGCGCCGCCTGCTGGTTCGCCGACGGCAGGGTGGCGATCAGCGCCCCGAGATCGTCGTCCTGGTTCTTCACGCCGGGCAGCGGCACCGGCGCCGTGGCGGTCGGCCCGCTCTGCGGCGTGCCGGCCGGCCCGTTGCGGCCGTAGAGCGCGCTGTTGGGATCGGGCGCGTTGCGCACGTCCGGCAACTGCGTCTGCGCCGGCTCGCGCGTGGCGCGATCGACGAACGGCATGGGGGCCTTGGTGACGTAGAACGCGACCACGGCCGCCACGATCAGTCCGATGAGCAGGCCCGCCAGCACGCCGTACAGCGTGCTGCCGCCCTGCCGCGACTGCTGGGATCGTTTGGTCTTTGCCATGCTGCGATGTTACATCCGTTCGGGCGCCGAAACCCCGAGCAAGGCCAGGCCGTTGGCCAGCACTTGCCGCGTGGCGGCCGCCAGGCGCAGCCGCGCCCGCTTGAGCGCCGCGTCGTCGACCAGCACCCGTTCCGCGTTGTACCACGCATGGAAATCCGCGGCGCAGTCGCGCAGCCAGAAGGCGATATGGTGCGGGGCCAGTTCCTGGGCGGCCAGGGCCACCGTGGCGGGGAATTCGGCCAACCGCTGCATCAGGGCCAGCTCGCTGGGGGCCGTCAGCGGCGCCGGGTCGGCGCGGTCCAGCTCGTCCGCCGGCACGCCGGCCTGTCCCACCATGGAACAGATGCGGGCATGGGCGTACTGGATATAGTAGACGGGATTTTCGTCGCTCTGCGAGCGGGCGAGATCCACGTCGAACACGAACTCCGTGTCGGCGCGGCGCTGGATCAGGAAGTAGCGCACGGCGTCGCGCCCGACCCAGTCGATCAGGTCGCGCATGGTGACGTAACTGCCCGCGCGTTTGGAAATCTTGACCTCTTCGCCGCCGCGCATGACCTTGACCATCTTGTGCAGGACATAGGCGGGGTAGTCCTTCGGGATGCCGAGGTCCAGCGCCTGCAAGCCGGCCCGCACGCGCGCCACGGTGCCGTGGTGGTCGCTGCCCTGGATATTGATGGCGTGGCGGAAGCCGCGCTCCCATTTGCTGACGTGGTAGGCGACGTCCGGCACGAAATAGGTGTAGCCGCCTTCCGACTTGCGCATGACCCGGTCCTTGTCGTCGCCCGTGCCCAGCTCGGTGGTGCGCAGCCACAGCGCGCCCTCGCTTTCGTAGGTATGGCCGGCGGCGACCAGGCGGGCGACGGTGTCTTCCACCTTGCCCGAGGTATACAGGGAGCTTTCGAGGTAGTAGTTGTCGAAGGCCAGGCCGAAGGCCTGCAGGTCCAGGTCCTGCTCGCGGCGCAGGTAGGCGACCGCGAAGCGGCGGACCGCGTCCAGGTCGTCCAGGTCGCCACTGGCCTGCACCGCCTCGGAGCCGGCCGCGCCCGCCGTCTTGCGGGCCGCGAAGTCGGCGGCGATGTCGGCGATGTAGTCGCCCTTGTAGCCGTCGGGGGGATAGTCCGGCGCGTCGGGCGCCAGGCCGCGTCCCCGCGCCTGCACGCTGATCGCCAGGTTGTGGATCTGGTTGCCGGCGTCGTTGTAGTAGAACTCGCGCGTCACGTCGTAGCCGACCGCGTCGAACAGCCGGCAGATGGCGTCGCCCAGCGCCGCCTGGCGCGCGTGGCCCACATGCAGCGGCCCGGTGGGATTGGCCGAGACGAACTCGACCATGACTTGTTCCCGGCGCCTTGCGGCCCGTCCGTAGGCGGCGCCTTGCGCGGCGACGGCCTCCAGCACCGCCTGGCGGGCGGCGTGGGTCAGGTGGAAATTGATGAATCCGGGACCGGCGATCTCGATGTCGCGCACCAGCGCGGACGCCGCGGGGTCGGACTGCAGCGCCTGGACGATGCCTTGCGCCAGCTCGCGCGGATTGCGCCGCGCCGGCTTGGCCAGTTGCATCGCCACGTTGGTGGCGATGTCGCCATGCGCGGCGATCTTCGGGCGTTCGAGCTGGACATCGGCTTGCGCGCCGGGAACCAGGCGTTCCACCGCGGCGCGGATGAGGGAAATCAGGGTTTGCTGTTGCTCGAGGAGCATGGAGAAATCGGGAAAAGTCGTACGGGAGAAATGGGGCGCGAACCCGCGAACCGGCCGGCGCCCGCTGCATGATAGCCTGATTTGGCGCCCGGCCCGGCCTGCGCCGCCCGCGCGATCGCGGGCGGCCGGCGTCCGCGCCCGCTGACGCCGCGCCCCTGCGAGTCCCCGCCCGCGGGCCGGGCGTCGCAGGCGGCCTCGATGCCGGCCAGGCATCGCATGCGCGATCCGACGGCATTGGACGAGGCGCGGCGGCGCGGCCGATACTGCCCCACACTATAAAAAGGAAGGAGACGTGGCATGCCTCTTTTACAGAGACTCGCGGCAGGCCTGGCGCTGGGCGCGGCGGCAATTTGTATTGCACCCGTCCAGGCCCGGGCCCAGGGCTATCCCAGCAAGCCGATACACATCATCGTCGGCTTCGCGCCGGGCGGGGTGACCGACATCATCGCCCGCTGGCTGGGAGAGTCCATCACCAAGGGGACCGGCCAGCCCGTGGTCGTGGAAAGCAAGAGCGGCGCGGGCGGGAACATCGCCGCCGCATCGGTGGCCAACAGCGCCCCCGACGGCTATACGTTGTTGATGGTCACGTCTTCGCACATCACCAATCGCGGCCTGTACGACAGCCTGCCCTACGATCCCCTGAAGGATTTCACGGGCATTTCGCTAGTGGCCAAGGTCCCGTTCCTGCTGGTGGCCAATCCTTCCTTCCCGGGCAAGACCGTGGCCGACGTGGTCGCGATGTCCAGGCAGCATCCAGGGTCGCTGGATTACTCGACCAGCGGCGTCGGCTCCAGCAACAACCTGGTCGGCGAGCAGTTCGCGCGCGAGGCGGGATTCTCCTGGAATCACATCGCATATCGAGGGGGCGCGCAGGCGGCGCTGGCTGTGATCGGCGGCGAAGTGCCGCTGAGCCTGCTGTCCTCATCGCAGGCCCTGCCCATGGTGCAGAAGGGCCAGTTGAAGGCGCTGGGCATCACGTCGCTGCAACGCTCGCCTTCCCTGCCAGACGTACCGACCTTCGCCGAGGCCGGCGGCGTGCCGGGCTTCGACAACGGGACCTGGTTCGGCCTGCTGGCCCCGGCGGGCACGCCCAGGGAAGTGATCGACCGGCTGCACGCCGAGATTTCCAAGGGCCTGGACACCCCAGAGCTCAAGCGCAACTTTGCCGGCCAGGACGCGACGATCGTCAACAGCACGCCGGAGGAGTTCAACCGGTTGATGCGCGAAGAGGACGCCCGCTGGTATCCGCTCATCAAGCAGATGGGTATCAAGATAGGATGAGACCCAATCCCTTGCGGGAACTGCATGCCGCTGGCCGGCCGGCGCTGACCGGCTGGCTTTCCATAGACAGCGGCTATTCCGCGGAACTGATCGGCAGTTGCGGCTACGATGCCGTGGTCGTCGACCTGCAGCATGCGCCCATCTATCTGGACAAGGCGGTTTCCATGCTGCAGGCCCTCTCGGCCACGGGGGCGGTCCCCATGGCACGGTGCGCGGCCAACCAGCTCTTCGAGATCAACAAGCTGCTCGACGGCGGCGCCTACGGCATCGTCTGCCCGCTGATCAATACCCCGGAAGAAGCCGGCCGTTTCGTTGCGGCCTGCCGCTATCCGCCTTCGGGGTTGCGGTCGTACGGCCCGACCCGGGGGCTGCTGTACGGCGGCGCGGACTATTTCGAGGCGGCGGACTCGACGATCGTGACGCTGGCCATGATCGAGACGCGGCAGGCGCTCTCCAACTTGGACGCCATCTGCGCAGTGCCGGGCCTGGACGGCGTACTGGTCGGCCCCGGCGATCTCGGCATCGCCCTGGGCCTCGGGCCCTCGGCCGATTGGCGAAGCGATCCCATGGCCGGAGCGCTGGCCGGAATCCGCTCGGCGGCCCGGCGGGCCGGCAAGATGGCCGGCATCGTCTGCATGCCGGTGCCGTTCGCCCAGGACATGAAGCATCAGGGCTGGGATATCGTCGTCGTCGGCAGCGACAGCACCTTCCTGCGACAGGGAGCGACCGCCGCGCTGTCGGCGGTCAGGGCCGCTGGATGAGTCGCGCCGGCGGCGGAAACGCTCCGCGCCGCGCTCAGGGCATGCCCGGCTTGCAGGAAAGGTCGCGTTCGAGCGCCTGCGCGGCCAATTCCGCGAGTTGCGGCAGGCGCGGATCGTCCTGGTCCTGTCGCCAGGCCAGAACGACTTCCGAGCGCCGCGCGGTTTCGTGCAATTCGACGTAGGCGACGCCCGGCGCGGGCATGAGCATCATGGAGCGCGGCACGATCGTCAGGCCGAATCCGGCCTGGACCATGCCGAGCGTCAAGTGGACTTCCTCGGGGGATTCGAGGGTGGCCCGGGGAGAAAAGCCCGCGTCTTCGAACAGCCTGGAGATGATGTCGTAGGTATTCGATATGCCCGGGATCTGCCGGGCATGCATGATGAAGGGCTCTGCCTTGAAGGCCTTGAGCGAAATGCGGCCGCGCCCCGCCAGCGGATGGTTGCGGGGAACCGCGACCACGAACGGTTCCGAAATGATCTGTCGGGTGGCCAGGCCCTTGATGCGCCGCCATGGGCGCAACAGCGCGAGGTCGATTTTCTGCGACAGCAGCGCATCGAACTGGTGCTGCGACAGCATGGAGCGCAGGTCGACTTCGGCGTTCGGGAAGAAGGAGCGCAGGTATTTCAGCACCTGCGGCACGATCACGTACGCCGCCGAAGGGATGTAGCCCACCACCAGCACGCCGACCTGGTCCGTCACCGCCCGCTGCGTGGCGAGCCTGGCGCGGCCGATGTCCGCCATGATGCGCGTGGCGCGCTCGAAGAACTCCTGGCCGGCGGGCGTCAGTTCGACCTTGCGGTTGGTGCGCAACAGGAGCACCGCGCCGATGTCCTGTTCCAGCTGGGAGATCTGCCGGCTGAGCGCAGGCTGGGTGATGTGGACCCGCTCCGCCGCCCTGTGGAAATTCTTTTCCTCGGCCACCGCCAGAAAATATTTGATCTGCCTGAGTTCCATGCAATCGACCGGCCGGCCAGGCCTGGTATCCAGAATCGAATGCCCGGCCCCCGACGGCGGCCTGCGGGCGATCCATCTTAACCGGCGCGCCGCCGGCACATCATGCGAGCAGGTTCAAGCCGTCGATGCCGCGCGCAAGCAGGGACTGCCCGATGCGCCCGCGGTGGATCTCCGACGTTCCGTCGTATATGCGAAGGACGCGGCTGTCCCGGTATATGCGTTCGATCGGCAGTTCGCGGCACACGCCCATCCCGCCGAATACCTGGACCGCGCGGTCGGCCGCCCGGTTCACCATTTCGGAGGCATGGAGCTTGACCATGGAAACCTTGTCGCGCGCCTCCATCCCCTGGTCCAGCGACCATGCGGTGTTGAGGACCATCATGCGGGTGGCGAACAACTCGGTGGCGGTATCGGCGAGCATCTGCTGGATCAACTGGAACTCCCCGATGCGCTGGCCGAACTGCATGCGCTGGTTGGCATAGTCGGTGCACATTTCCAGCAGCCGCGCCGCCGTTCCCACGGCGCGGGCGCCGATATAGCTCAGCCGCACCGCCGAGACGGATCCCATCGCGATCTTGAATCCCTTGCCGACCTCGCCTATGACCCGAGACGCGTCGACCCGGCAATCCTGGAACACCAGTTCGGCATGGCCCAGCCCGGCGTGGCCCATCATGGGCTGGACCCGCGCGACGCGGAATCCCGCCGCGCCGGATTCGGGCTGCCTGTCGACCAGGAACGCGGTGACGCCCCGGGGCGTGTCGGCCAGGACGATGGCGAAGTCGGCGATGTCGCCGTCCGTGATGAAATGCTTGACGCCGTTGATGATCCACCCGTCGCCGGCGGGCACCGCCCTGGTCTGCAGGTGCGCCGCGTCAGAGCCGGCGCCCGGTTCGCTCAGGGCGAAGCAGCCGATGCGCTCGCCGCGCACGGCGGGCAGCAGGTAGTTTTCCCTCTGCTCGCCGCGGCAATGCGTGAGTATGGTGTGGACGTGCCCGAACACGCGGCGCGCGATGGTCGTCGAAGTCCGGCCGATCACCTCGTCGATCAGGCATTTCTCCACCGTATCGAAGCCCGGTCCTCCGGCGTCCTCCGGCATGTTCATGCAGAACAGGCCCAGCGCGAGCGCCTTGTCGCGCAGCGGCGCGAGCAAGACCGGCGCGTTGTCGCCCGCGGCCTCCACGGCATCCTCTAGGGGCAGCAGTTCGTTGTCGACGAAACGTCGAAGCGTGGCCAGTACCTGGCGGATTTCCGGCGAAACTGAAAAATCCAAGAAGCGCTCCCGTTCGCGGCCGCTAGCCGGCCAACCATTCATCCATGGCTTGTTCCCCGCCTTCTCCCAGCGTGGGCGGGGGACGCCAGTGTCCAGTCAAATCGGTGCCGGGCAGCTTGATCGCCGAGCCGAGCAGGCGCACCGGCCCGTACTCGGCGTGGACGAAGCGCTGCACCATCCCGCGGGCCCGGGCCTGGGGATCTTCCAGGGCCTGGCCCACGCTGTTCACCGGGGCGGCCGGAACGCCCGCCGATTCGAGGGCCGCCAACAGCTTTTCCACCGGCCATGCCGCAACGATGGCGTCCAGTTCCGCGTAGAGCGCGGCCCGGTTGCGCGCACGCGCTTCCGGTGCCGCGTAGTCGGGATGCGCCGCAAGATCCGGCCGGCCGAGCGCGGCGACGAAACGTTCGTAGATCTGCTGCAGTCCCGCGGCGATGACGACCCATCCGTCTGCTCCGCAAAACGCCTTGTAGGGCACCGCTTCCGGATGCTCCGATCCCCATTTCCGCGGGTTCTCGCCGGTGACCAGGTAATACATCGCGGCATTGGTCAGGAAGGCGATCTCCGATTCGAAAAGGCTGGTCTCCACGCGGCCGCCTCGCCCGGTGCGCGCGCGGCGCAGCAGCGCGGCCTGGGTCGCCAGGGCCGCGTTCATGCCCGCGATCAGGTCGAAGGCCGAAGTCCCCAGCTTCACCTGGCCGCCGTCGGGTTCCCCGGTGATGCTCATGTACCCGCCCATGGCCTGGATCGTCAGGTCGAAAGCGCCTTTCTGGGCATAAGGGCCCGTGGATCCGAAGCCCGACAGCGAGCAATACACCAGGGCGGGGTGATCCTTGGAGATCGCGTCCCATCCCAGGCCCAGTCGATCCATGACGCCGGGCCGGAAATTCTCGACCAGCACGTCCGCCCGCGCCGCCAGCGCCCGCGCCCTGGCCCTGTCCTCCGGCGTGGAAAGATCGAGCACCAGCGAGCGTTTGTTGCGATTGCAGGCCAGGAACGATATGCCGTGCCCTTCGTGAAAAGGCGGGCCCTGCCGGCGCAACGCGTCGCCGCCGGGCGGTTCCACCTTGATCACATCGGCGCCCAGGTCGCCCAGCAGCATGGTGCAGTAGGGACCCGCGAGCACATGCGTGAAATCGAGCACTCGTACGCCCTCCAGCGGCATATCGTGGCCGGCGGTCTCGTTCGTTTCCATGTCCGTTCCTCGAAGGGTCTTCAGCGCACTGGCTGGCGGTCGATTTCCAATCCGCCGTCCGGCAGCTTGCGCACGACCACGTGTCCGCGCCAGGCCGGATCCGTAAGGGGATGGTCGCGGCGTTGATGGGCGCCGCGGCTTTCCGTGCGCGCAAGCGCGGCCGCCGCCACGGCACGAGCCACGTGCGTCATGTCCAGGGCGGCCGTCGCGTCCAGGCGGTCGGCGTCGTCGTCGACCCGCGCGTCGGCGGCGATGCGCCCGGCCAGCGATTCGAGTTCGGCCAATGCGGTCCGCAAGCCCGCCGCGTCACGGTAAAGGCCGGCCCCCCTGGAGATGGCCAGGCGGATGGCGGCCTTCGCATCCTCGATATCCAGCGCGCCGCGCGGCCGGCCCACGGCTGCCATGGCCCCCAGCGTATCGTTTAATGCGGCGCGCGTGTCGGCCCGGACGGTGGTGGCGCCTTCCGCCGCGCTGGCGCCGGCGATGTCGCCGAATACCAGGGCGTCGGCGCCGCCGTTGCCGGCTATGCGGCTGGCGCCGTGCAGGCCCCCGGCCGCCTCGCCGGCGGCATACAGCCCGGGGACCGGCGTCGCGGCCCGTTCGTCGATCCACAATCCGCCCATCTGGCTATGGGCGGCCGGACGCACCGGGATCTGCAGTTTCAGCGGGTCCAGGCCCGCTTTGCGCAGGCGCCTGCAATGGCGGACATAGCCTTCGACGATGGCGGGCGGTACGCGGGTCGCGTCGTATATCACGCCGCCGTCCACGCCGCGGCCTTCGTCGATTTCCTGCTGGATGCATAGCGACAGGCGGGCTTTTTCCACGCGTCCCTCGCCCGACCCGGGGTTGTGCCGGAACATGAAGCGCTCGCCCTCTCGATTGACGAGCCATGCCCCTTCCACCAGCATGGAGGTTGGGAGCTCGAGCCCCTTGAGTTCCGCGGGAGCGAAGGTGCACAGCGGTTCGAACTGGACGAACTCCATGTCGACCAGCGGTGCTCCCGCGTGATATCCCATTGCATACGAAGTCGCCGCGACATCGCCGGGATACGTGCTGTCGGCATACAGCCGGCCCAGTCCGCCAAGCGCCAGGACGACCGCTCCGGCGTACACCGGGCGCCAGGTGGAGGTCCGCCGCTCGAACAGCAGCGCGCCGCAAACCCTTTCCCCGGCCATGAGCAGGCGGGCCGCCGTGTGGCCAGACAGGATCTGCACGCCCGACTCGCGTATGCGGGACGCCAGGACGGGAAGCGCCTGTGCCCCGAGTCCCTCCGGATGGTAGACGGATCGTGGATACCCGTTCCCGGAAAGCTGCCTCTGCATGAAGCGTTCGCCGTCGCGCGCAATGGGGACGCCCAGGGCTGCCAGTTCGAGCACGCCGCGGACCGCATGCCGGGTGAGCGTTCGCACCAGGCCGGCATCGGACAAATCGTAGCCGCCGGTCGCGACGTCCTGGGCGTACCGCTCCACAGTGTCGGCCGGATCGGCATGGGCAAACGGCGCATTGCAGCCGATGATGAAGGGCGAGGCACCCCGGCCTTCGTAGGCCAGCGCCACCCGCCTTCCCAGCCGGCGGGCCTTGGCCGCGGCGCGCAGGCCGGCCATGCCCGCGCCGAGCACCAGGACGTCCGTCGCCATGGGCTGCGCGCGGTCGAGCACCGCGCGGGTCCAAGGCATGGCTTCAGAGTAAGGATCGGGGGAAGCTCGCATCGGCTGGCAGTGTCGGCGTCGGCATTGATTCTGTCCAATGCTTTGCAGGGGCTACCGCGATGCCTTTTATGTATCGACGTCGGGAAGGGCGAAGCCCAGTTCCCGTTCCAGCCAACGTTCGTACGCACGCATGTCCACCGTGCCGACCACGTTGTCCCCGGTCTTCATCCAATCGGGAATCCTGGAAATGAAGGCTTCCGTCTCCTGGCGGGCGCGCCGGCCATAGCGTGGATCGGCGTCCTGGTAGTCGAAGCGCTTGCCGGAGTCGGGGTTGTCGACGCGACGGTCGCCGTTCTGCAGGCTGCGCGCGGCCGGCGAGCGCTCGTCATGCAGCAGGGGACGGGTGACGCGCGTCTGTTCGGCGGGCAGGTCGTCGAAGGCCACGCCGGCGGCCCGGGCCTGCCATAGCATCCAGTTCAGGGCGACGTCCGACAGGTCGCCGCCGCCTTGCGCGTCGTCGAGATAGCCGCCGCCGATGTCGGCATGCGCGCCGATGAACGGGACTTCGACGACATTGCCGGCTTGCGGGCCGTCCAGCACGGTGAGCGGAAACAGCCAGCGGTGTTCGTTCAAGGCCACCGCGTGCGCGATCCAGTCCCATGCGGCCGTGGACGCCAGGTCGTAGGCGCCGTCGCCGCTGCCCAGCAGGCCGAATTGCGCGACCGTATCGAACAGGCCCATGAAGCGCAGGTCGACGCAGGCCGTGACCACGCCCAGGTCGTCGTCGCGCGCCCAGAAGCGCCCGTTGCGCAGCCGCCCGGCCAGCCGGCTGCCGAAATCGCGCGCCAGCGCGGCGCCGCGCGAGAATCCCAGGACATCGATCGGCACGCTGCCGGAACGTTGTCCGCGGCCCTCCAGCGCGGCCAGGAAGCGCTCCCATTGATTGAGCACGATGCCGTAGCCGGAGGCGCCGGTGGCCGCGTCCCATGGCCCGGCGCCCGAGGTGCCGGGCCCCGGCTCGTAGTACGCGGCGCCGTCCGCGTATTCGCGCGTCAGCAGCCAGACATTGCTGCGATCGCGCGGTGTGTCGCGCGTGCCGTCGAAGGAGAACAGCAGCAGTCCCAGCGGATCGGCGTAGCGGCGTGGTCGCTGCGCCGCATAGCCATAGGCGGCCGTTCCCGGCGCGGGGCCGAGCGGGTCCGGCTCCAGGTAATGGCCGTAGGCCGGATCGTAGGTGCGCAGGAAGTTGTCGTGCCAGCCGGTGGCCGGGTCGCGCCATTGTCCCGGCAGGCGCAGCGCGAGTTCGAGATCGCCCTGCGCCTGCGCCTGTCCGAACGGCGTTGCCGTGGCGCTCCAGCGCACGCGCCCGGCGGCATCCGTGACCACGCGCGGCATGCCGGCGGCGTCGGCGTGGATGGCGTAGAGACGGCCCGCATGGACCGGGCGCGCCGGGCCCGACGGCGCAGGAGCCTTGCCGCCGGCCGCTGGGCGTGCCGGTTCAGGCAATGGCCTGCGATGCGATCCGGGTTCTTGCCGGTCCGGTTCTTCGGATCCGTAGACGATCATGGCGACAGGGACCTCCCCGGCATGGATATAGCGGCGCGCGATACGCACGGATCGTCCCGCGGGGCGCGTTTCGGCCACGATCCGGTTGTCGAGGAACAGATAATGCGTGGCCTGGCCGCCGGCCCGCCGGTGGATGCGGGCGCCATGGGCATTGTGCGTGTAGGTCGCCAGCCGCCGCCCGCCCTCGTCGACGGCAATCAGGCGGCGTTGCGGACCGTAGCGCAGGCGCCGCGCGCCGACCCGCCTGGGCAATCCGCTCGGGTCCCGCACGATGGACGGGCGCCGCGTGCCGGTGCGCCGTTGCTGGGCGGCCGATTCCCCGGAAGGGCGCCAGGCATGGCGTCCGCTGTCCGCGGATTCGCCGGTCGCGTTGCGCTCCCACGCCACCAGCCGGCCGGCCGCGTCATGGCCGTAGCGCCAGGATTCGCGTCGGCCGCCGAAGGCGAGGTTCTCGGCGACGAGCCGCCCGGCGGCGTCGTAGCCCAGGGTCTGGGCGAATACCGGCGCCTGCGAGGGCCGCGCCGGATCGGCGACCACCAGCGCCCGCAGGCGGCGCCCGCGCACCTGTCCCAGCGTCCGCAGGCCGTTGCCGTGCCGATAGCCCCCGGTCGCCGCCCGCAGCACCGCATGGCGCCGGCCGGCGCCGTCCTGCCAGTCGATGGCCCGCAGCTTGCCGTCCGCGGCCCAGTCGTAGAGCAGCGCGCCGCCTTCGGGCAACTGGTGGCGCACTATGCGGCCGGCGGCATCGCGCGCGTAGCGCTCGACGTAGTCGAACGGCCGGCGCCCCGCCGCCGCGGGTCGATGGATGCGGCGTTGCGCGACGCGTCCCGCGGCGTCGTAGGCCAGGGTTTCGGTCTCGGCGGGATGCTCGATGCGCACCGGCCTGTCGTGCCGCCAGGCGATGCGCGTGACCTGGGCCGCCACGCGCGGATCCGCCGCGGCCGCGCGCCAGGTCTCCGGGTGGCCGGCCGCGTCGTAGCGATATGTCCAGAGGTCGCCGTTGGCGAAGCGCCGCTCGACCACCCGGCCCGCGGTGTCGTAGCGTCGGGATTCGCCGCCGGCGCCCGCGGCCTGCCATGCCGACAGGCGTCCGGCCGTGTCGTAATCCAGTCTCAGGCGGGGCCAGGCCGCCGCGTCGGGCAGGGCCAGCCGGGCGATGCTCCCGTCCGGCCGGCGCGCGATGCGCAGCCCGTTCACGGTACGCAGCCTGCCGGCGTCGTCGTATCCGGCGCGTATTCCGGGCGCGGCGCATCCGGGGCAGGCGGCGCCAAGCACGGACGCCAGCCGGTGGCTGCCGCCGCGCAGGGCGATGCGGAACGCCGTCGGCCCGGCGCGCGAGCGCACCCGCGTCAGGCCCGGCTCCCGCGCCGTGGGCGGCGATACGTATTCGATCTCGACCCGGCCGGCCAGGGCGTCGGGGTCGCCGCTCACCGACAGCACGGCCCGGCCCTGGGTATCGTAGGCCCAGGTATTGGTGCGCAGGCGCGAGCCGTCGGCGCCGACCAGGACGCTGCCGGTCAGCGCATAGGGATCGCCGGCCTGCCGTTGCGGTTCGGCCAGGTATTCGCGAGTCATGCCGTCCGGCCTTCGCACGGCGGCCAGCCGCGCGCGCCCTTCGGCGGGCGCGTCGTAGCGGTAGCGGAAGCGGCCCAGGGGAGTCTCGACCCACGCCAGCCGGGCATGCCGGTCGACGATGTCGTAGTCCATGCGCAGCATGCGCCCCTGCGGGTCGACGACGCTCAGGATGGCGCCCTGCGTGGGTCCCGGGTCCGACGCACGGACGATGGCCAGGCGCTGGCCGTGGTCGACGATGGCCGCCAGCCGCCCGTCGGCGTCGAATTCCAGCGTCCGCCCGCCGCGCCATTGCCAGCGCCAGCCGTCGCCCTGCCGCTCGAGCGTGCCCGCCGCCGGATCCCGGGCGCGGCACGCGGCCCCGGACCCCAGGGCGAAATCCAGGCGGGTGCCATCCGCCTGCACGATCTGGGCCGTGCGTCCGATGCGATAGAGCCGGGTGTCGTAGGACAGGGTCCACCCGCGCCCCAGGGGGCCGTCGCGCGGATCGCGCGAGTTGTAGTGGCGTACGAGTTCCAGGCCGAGCCGGCCGGGCAGCGCGGGGAGGTCGGTGTCGCGCTGGTATTTGTTGCCGGTGGCCAGGTGGACGGGATTGCCCGCGCCCAGGTTCAGCGCCGGTTCCGGGCTGCCCTGCCCGGCCACGCCCGGCCCGGGACAGGGCTGGCCGATCTGCGACGGGCCGCACCGCGCCGCGGCCGGGGCCGCGGCGCACGGCAACGGCAGCGCGAGCAGGACAACGGCAAGATACGGGCGGACGGACACGATACGGACGGAGACGGATGGGGAAATCCATGGTGCCGGTTGGCAGCCGCTCCCGCATGGGGTAGTGTATGGACCTGTCCATCGAGGGAAACCGCCATATGCTGCTGACGTTTCGTTCCAAGGCCGCTGCCGATGTCATCATGTTGTCGCACCATGCGGCTCCGCTGCTGCGCGCGGCCGGCAAGTCCATTCCCGACCAGGTTCCCGAGCGGGGCGTGTTCACGGCCGACCAATTGCCGGCCGCCATCGCCGGCATCGAGCACGCCATCCAGGCTGCCCCGGACGAGCCCGACAAGGAAGACGACACGCCCACGCATCCCCTGTCGGAATCGGTCAGCCTGCAGCGCCGGGCATATCCGCTGCTGGACATGTTGCGCAAGGCCCAGGCCAGGGGTTCGGACGTCGTATGGGAAGTCGGCTCGGCCTGGTAGGCCGGCAGGCCGCGAGACGGTGCCCGGCGGACCGCCGGGCATGGCTACCCGAAGGAATAGGGGCCCGGGTAGCGTCCGACGAACCCTTGATGAGTCGTCAGTTCCGCGCCGTCCCACCAATGCAGGAGGTACCCCGGCGGCTCCAGCGCGAACATGAGTTCCGCCTCCGGCGCCAGTCGCAGGGCGATCTGGTGCGCGGTGCTCGGGCATACGGCGGCGGTGGCGCCGCCGAAGCGGCGCGCGATGCCCCGGTGCACGTGCCCGCAGACGATTCCCTTCACGTTGGCATGGCCCGCCACGATGGCCGCGAGCCGCTCGGCGCCCGAGCGCAGGCCTATCTCGTCCATGGCGGCGATGCCGGTGGCGAACGGCGGGTGGTGCATCGCCACCACCGTGGGCCGCCGCGGCTCGCGCCCGACCTGCTCCTGCAGCCAGTCCAGCCGCCGGTCGCACAATTCCCCGTATTCCTCGCCGGGAACCAGGGTGTCCAGCGCCAGCAGGCGCAGGGCCGGCCGTTCGATCGCATACTGGACGAAGCGCCCGCCGGCGCGCAGGTATCCGTGGTCCGGAAACGCCGCGCGCAAGGCGTCGCGGTCGTCATGGTTGCCCACCAGCAGATAGTGGGGCATGCGGAGTCCGCGCAGCATGGCGCGCAGGCAGTCGTATTCCGCCGGAAGCGCCCGGTCCGCCAGATCGCCGGTGAGCAGGGCGCAGTCCGGACGCGGGTCCAGGGCATTGAGGGTATCTATGGCGGCCTGCAGGCAGGCGGCCGTGTCGACCACGCCGTAGGCGAGGTCGCCGGGCGGGCGCAGGTGCAGGTCGCTGATCTGGGCGATGAGCATGGTGGCGTACCACGGGTGTTGCCGGGCCGGTTTTGCCAGCATAACGCGTCCATGCCGCCCTTGCGGGCGCCTCGGAACGGCCGGCGGTAGCCGGCGCGTCCGGGCACGCGCGCGGCCCCGCGGATAAGCGGGGCCGCGCGCGGATCAGGCCGCGACGGCCGCGCTTTCGGCGGAGGCCGCCTGCGTCTGGAGGTGGCGGTTGACGGCGCTCAGCACGGCATGGAACGACGCCGTGACGATGTCGCGGTCGATGCCCACGCCGAAGCCGGTGGCCGAGTCTCCCAGGCGCAGTTCGACATAGCAGGCCGCGCGCGTGTCGGTGCCGGTGCCGATGGCATGCTCGTGGTAGTCCATGATGCGGATGGGCAGGCCGAGCGAGGCGACGAAGGCCGAGATGGCGCCGTCGCCCTCGCCCGTGACCGCACGGCGTTCGCCCTGGTATTCCAGGTCCGCCTCGATCCGGAAGTGGTGGCCCTCGGAGGCGCCGGGATCGCCGGTGATGCGGTGCCGCCCCAGCTTCCACGGCGTGTTCTGCGCCAGGTACTCGCGGTGGAAAATGTCGTAGACGTCCGAGGCCGTGACTTCGCGGCCTGTCTCGTCGGTGACCCGCTGGATGGCGCGGCTGAATTCGATCTGCAGGCGGCGCGGCAAGGCCAGCCCATGTTCCTGTTCGAGCAGGTAGGACACGCCACCCTTGCCGGACTGGCTGTTGACGCGGATGACCGCGTCGTAGCTGCGGCCCAGGTCGGCCGGATCGATGGGCAGGTAGGGCACTTCCCAGAGCGCGTCGGGCTTCTGCTGCGCGAAGCCCTTCTTGATGGCGTCCTGGTGCGAGCCGGAGAAGGCCGTGAATACCAGGTCCCCGGCGTAGGGGTGGCGCGGATGCACCGGCAACTGGTTGCAGTATTCGACGCAGCGCCGGACTTCGTCGATATCCGAGAAATCCAGGCCCGGATGCACCCCCTGCGTGTACAGGTTCAGCGCCAGCGTGACGAGATCGACGTTGCCGGTCCGCTCGCCGTTGCCGAACAGGCAGCCTTCGATGCGGTCCGCGCCCGCCATGACCGCGAACTCGGCCGCCGCCACCGCGGTGCCGCGGTCGTTATGCGGGTGCACGCTGAGCACGATGCTGTCGCGCTCCTTGAGATTGCGGTGCATCCATTCGATCTGGTCGGCGTACAGGTTGGGCGTGGTGGCCTCGATCGTGGCCGGCAGGTTGAAGATGATCTTGTTCTGCGGCGTCGGTTGCCAGATCTCGGACACGGCGTTGCAGACTTCCAGCGCGAATTCCGGTTCGGTGGTGCTGAACACCTCGGGCGAATATTCGTAGCGCCACCTGGTCTCCGGATGTTCGGCGGTCAACTGCTTGACCAGCCGGGTGCCCGAAGTGGCGATGCCCTTGATTTCCTCGCGGCTCATGTTGAACACGATGCGGCGGAAGGCCGGCGCGCAGGCGTTGTACAGGTGGACGATGGCCTGGCGCGCGCCGGCGGCCGATTCCACCGTGCGCCGGATCAGGTCCTCGCGCGATTGCGTCAGCACGATGATGGTGACGTCGTCGGGTATGCGCTTTTCGTCGACCAGCATGCGCACGAAGTCGAAATCGGTCTGCGACGCCGAGGGGAAGCCGACCTCGATTTCCTTGAAGCCGATCTTGATGAGCTGTTCGAAGAAGCGCAGCTTGCGCTCCACGCTCATGGGCTCGATCAGGGACTGGTTGCCGTCGCGCAGGTCGGTGCTCATCCAGATGGGCGCCTGGGCGATGCGGCGGCTCGGCCAGGTGCGTTCGGAGAAGTCGCGATCGAACGCGACGAAGGGACGGTACTTGTCGATGGGGTGAGAGATCATCTTGCGCCTCTTTTCTTGAGGTCGCGCATCGTCCGGATGGGACGGCGGGCGGCCTCGGCCTCGGCGGATATGCCGCGGCGCCGGCAGGGCCGGCAAGTCAGGGAAAAGGAATTACGGAAAAGCCGAGTGGCAAGAGGGGCTGCCGAACTGCCACGGAACGCTAGGCCCGGCAACCGATCGGTAGGCTTAGCGATAGCAGGGACGCGAAGAGGCCCGCGAGCGCCGCTTGCGGGCGCCCGGAAATGACGAGAGAGAAGTTCTCGATGTCGGCCATAGACTGATAGTCAAACACAATTTCGCCTGGCGCGCAAATGACTGTTGCGCGCACGCTATGCCAGGGGGCCGAGCGACGGTTCGGCGTGGCGTTCGCCAGCCGGGGGCGCCGGGCGGCTGTCGGGGGTCTGCGCCAGGGCGGCTTCCTGGTCGAGCGCCAGGTACATTTTTTCGATGCGCCCGTCGCGGATTTCGCGGTGCGCGAGCTGCAGGTCGCCGACGGTGAAGGGCTCCTGGCGGTCGCGCCAGATCCAGCGCATGACATTGATCACGTCCTGCGAAAGCCGGGGCGCCAGCTCGGCCAGCGTGCGCGCGGGGACGACCGCCTCGCGCCCGGCCTGCAGGCTGGAGCCCAGCCAGCCGCGGACGGCGAAGAAGACGATCAGCGTGAATGCCAGCACCACGGCCCACCAGAGGTAGGGATTGATGCGGGCGAGATACTCGACCGGCTGCTGGCCCAGGGCGCGCAGGAAGTCGTAGCGCACCGTGGCGCCGAAGGCCAGGATGCGGGTGCAGAGATAGAACCAGACCACGATCACCACCGCGATGACGATGGCCCGGCGGATCATGCGAGGCAGGGTCAGCCCGAACAGTGTCTGCCCGATGAGGCGGCTGTCCTGGCGTATGCGTTCGGGGGAGGTCGGCGTCATGATGCAAAATATTGTACCTATGACACGCCCGGCCTTGGAACTTCGACAGGGGCAGCATCTCGCCCTGACGCCGCAGCTACAGCAATCGATCCGCTTGCTGCAGTTGTCGTCGGTCGAGCTCGACCTGGAGATTTCGCAGGCGCTGGCCGAGAATCCGCTGCTCGAGCGCGAGGACGAAGGCGGCGAGATCGCTTCGGGGACGGAAGACGAGCACGCGGCGCCGGAGCCGGATACGGCCGAGCGCGAGCTCGCCCTGGACGCCATGCCCGGCGCGGGCGGCATCCATCCGGACGACGACGGCGCTTTCCCGGAAGCCGCGCGCCAGGCCACGTTGCGCGAACACCTGCTGGACCAGCTCGCGCTGACCCGCGCCGCCGAGCGCGATGCGGCGCTGGCCGCGCTGCTGATCGAGGAACTGGACGAGAACGGATTCCTCGGCTCGACCCTGGAAGAGATCCTGTCCTGGCTGCCGCCCGAGGTCGAGGCCGACGAGCTCAAGACCGCGCTCAGCCTGGTGCAATCCTTCGATCCGCCGGGGATCGGGGCGCGCGACCTCTCCGAATGCCTGCTGCTGCAATTGCGGCGGCCCGATCCCCTGCACCTGCCGGGCGCGTCCGACGAGCGGGTCCTGGCCTGCGCCCGCGCCGTGTGCCGCGAGCACCTGGGGCTGCTGGCCACGGGCAGCGCCACCCGCCTGCGCGAGGCGCTGCAATGCGACGAGGCCACGCTGCGCGCCGCCCATGCGCTCATCCTCCAGCTCGATCCGCGGCCCGGGCGGGCCTGGACCGTGCCGGCGGCGGACTACGCCGTGCCCGACGTCATCGTCCGCAAGACGCGCCGCGGCTGGCAGGCGGCGCTGAACGGGGCCGCCATGCCGCGATTGCGGATCAATGCCGTATATGCGCAGATGCTGGGCAACCAGCGGGCCGACAGCCATGCCGGCCTGCAGTCGCAGCTGCAGCAGGCGCGCTGGATGATCCGCAACGTCGAACAGCGCTTCGATACGATCCTGCGGGTCTCGCAGGCCATCGTCGAGCGCCAGGAAGCGTTCTTCTCCGAAGGGCCGGCGGCCATGCGCCCGCTGGTCCTGCGCGATATCGCGGGCGCGCTCGGCCTGCACGAATCCACGATTTCGCGAGCCACTTCACAGAAGTACATGCTTACGCCGTTCGGCACGCTGGAGCTCAAGCGGTTTTTCGGCGCGGGCGTGGCCACCGAAACCGGCGAGACGGCGTCGGCCACCGCCGTGCAGACCTTCATCCGCCAGTTGGTGGCCGACGAGAATCCGGCCCGCCCGCTGTCGGACAACCAGATCGTCGGCCTGCTGGGCGAACGCGGCATCGTCATCGCGCGCAGGACGGTGGCCAAATACCGCGAATCCCTGCGGATCGCCCCCGCCTCGGTGCGCAAGGCCCAGGCGTCCATGCGCTAGACGGACCCCGGGCGCCGTTCTTCCTACTCCTGCCGGCCCAGGGCCTGGGCGCGGTAGATGTCGAGGATCTCGGCGCCCGTGCACATCGGCATATCGGGGTGCGAAAGAATGTGGTCGTCCAGCACCCGGTCGGCCACGTATTCGATGCCGGCTTCGTGCAGCAGGTCGATGGTTTCGCCCATGACCGGCGTGGCTTTCAGCCCGTGCGAGGCCAGCGTTTTCAGGAAACGCCAGAATCCGCTCCGACCGGGGGCTTGCCTTTTTGCGAATAATTTTCGATAATTATTCTCATGTACATTTGTATCTGCAATGCCGTCACCGAACGCCAGATCCACGCCAGCGTGGAACGGGGTTCCTGCACGCTGTCGGACCTCCAGTTCGACCTCGGCGTGGCGACTTGCTGCGGCTGCTGCGCCGAGACGGCGCAGAGCTACCTGCCGCAAGCGGGGGCGGCGACTCCGGCCCGTTGCGAAAGCGCAACCGTCTCGCAACCCTGCCCCGGGCACGCCGAGCCGCGGGTGCCGCCCACGGAAACCCCCGCGTTTCCGGTCCACTGGACGCCTCTTCCGCTGTCCCGGGCGGCCTGAGCGCCATTGCTGGCGTCGCGCTTGCGCGATTTCCTCCGCCACGCAGACTCATTCTCATTTTCCTGACCGTTCTCTCCTGCGTTTCCAGAGCCTTTTACCAAATGCGCGCCCAGGGTTTGCCGTGGCCCGGGCCGGTGTTAGGCTGCTAGGGTTCGCCGCGGACGCCTTGCCCCGCGTCCGCGCGGGCGGCCGGCGGCATGGTGCGCCGGCTGTCTTCCCGCCGTGTCGCGGCATGGCGGGGCAGCCCACGTCAGGAGTCGAATATGAAAGGCGATAAAACCGTCATCCAGTTTCTGAACAAGCAGCTCACCAACGAGCTGACCGCCATCAACCAATATTTCCTGCACGCGCGCATGCTGCGCCATTGGGGCCTGAATCGCCTGGGCAAGCACGAATACGACGAATCCATCGGCGAGATGAAGCACGCCGACAAGCTGATCGAGCGCATCTTCATGCTCGACGGCCTGCCCAACCTGCAGGACCTGCACAAACTGCTGATCGGCGAGAACGTGCCCGAGATCCTGTCCTGTGACCTCAAGCTGGAGCAGGCTTCGCAGGCCACCGTCAAGGAAGCGATGGCGTATTGCGAATCGGTGCGCGACTATGTGTCGCGCGACCTGTTCCAGGAAATCCTGGACGACACCGAAGAGCACATCGACTGGCTGGAAACCCAGATCGGGCTGGTCGACCAGGTCGGCCTGCAGAATTACCTGCAGAGCCAGATGACCGAGGCGGACGAATAAGTCCTGCCCCTGGGCGGCGGAATCGCTCCGGTTTTGTCATCTGGCTGACAGGCCGCCCGATGCGGCGGGGGTAAGATCCCCGCACGACATCGCATCAAGGGGAAGCCGTCATGGAATTCGGAGTCAGGCTCGCCGTACAGGGCGAAATGGGCGCGAAAGGGCAGGGTTGGGACTACACGCGGGAAATGGCCCTGGAGGCCGAAGCGACGGGCTACGACTCCGTCTGGCTGCCCGACCACGTTATCAACGCCCATATGAAGCGCGCCGTTCCCATGCTGGAAAACTGGACGGTGCTTTCGGCACTCGGCGCGCTGACTAAGAAAGTACGCTTCGCCGGCCATACGTTCAACAATTCGCTGCGCAATCCCGCCGTCATGGCCAAGATGGCGGCCACGTTCGACGTCATGTTCAACGGGCGGCTCATCTATTCGCTGGGCTCGGCCTGGTTCAAGGACGAGACCGCCGGCTACGGGCTTCCCTGGGAAGACCATGACCAGCGCATCGCCAAGCTGCGCGAGGCGCTGATCATCGCCAAACGCATGTGGACCGAATCCGAGGTGACGTTCGAGGGAACGTACTACAGGCTCGATAAGGCGATCCTGGAACCCAAGCCGGTGCAGAAGCCCCATATCCCGATCTGGGTACCGGGCGATTCGCAGGCGACCCGGGACCTGACCGCCGAACTGGGCGATTGCTGGCTGATCTATTCCAAACCGCCCGAAGTCATACACGAATGGGCGCAGGACATGCGCAAACGGTCGGGGCGCGATATCCCGATCGCCATGTCGACCGTCTGCCTGGCCGGACTCGGCGACGAGCAGGTGCAACGCTGGAGTCATCTCTACGCCGAGGAGCGCAAGCATCGCTTCGCGGTACCGCCCACGCCCGCCGACGTGCTCAACGAAAATCTCTGGGGCACCGTCGAGCAGTGCATCGAGCGCATCCGCCAGTGGCAGGCGGCCGGCGTCACGCACCTGATCATCCAGCCGATTCCTCCGCTCGAAGGCATGCGTTTCTTCGCCCGCGAAGTCATGCCTGCCTTCAACCCCAAGGCGGCCGCGCCGGCTTCGCCCGCGATAGCCTGAGCGCGGGGCGGTCGCGGCCTCGGGCCGTGACCGGGTAACATCGATCGGATGCGAGAATATGCCCTTCGGCTCGGCCTGGACCTCGGCTCGACGCTGTCGCCCCCGGAAATCGAACTCGTCCGCGCCGTCGGCACCGCCACGCAGTTCGAGCGCGGCGCGATCCTGGCCCGCCAGGAATCACCCGCGACCCATCTCCATTTCCTGCTGTCCGGGGCGGTCAAGACCTGCCAGGCCCATGCCAGCGGGGGGGAATCGGTCCTGCGCATCCACCTGGCCGGCAGCATCATCGGACTGTCCTCGCTGACTTCGCGGGGGCGCTGGGATGCCACGTCGGTCGCGCTGAAGGCGTCGCGTACGATCCGCATCCCGAAGGCGGTCTTCATCAGGCTGCTGGAGGATCGCCCTGCCCTGGCCCTGAAGCTGGTCACGCTGCTGGTCGACCGGCTCAGCGACCTGCATTTCCGGATCGGCGAGCTGCAGACCCAGGGCGTGCAGCAGCGCCTGGCCTACGTGCTGCTGTCATTGAGCCGGTCGGATCCGATCGAGGACGACCCGGAGGCCGCCGCGGACATCCATCTTACCCACGAGGAACTGTCGCAGATGATCAATACGCGGCGGCAGACGGTGACCAGCGCCCTGTCGCGCCTGGCCGACGAGGGGCTGGTGGAAAGCTCGAACCGGCTGGTGCGCGTGCGGAATCGCGCGGGCCTGGAGAAAAAACTGCGCGGCTAGTCGAACGGCCGGCGCGGACACTCGGCGATGGTGCCCCAGGCCGCGTTGGGCGCGCAGTATTTGTTGCGGGCGGCCCAGGAACAGCTCGGCCGGTCGAAGAAGCCCAGGGTGGCGCAATGGGCCAGGTCGCGGCGCAGGTTTTCCTTCCAGCCCTGGTCGGCGGGCTGGCCGGCGGCCGCGGGGCCGGGCGGCGGTGCCTCGATAGGCTGTATGACGGGGGGCTGGCCGGCGGCCGGCGCGTTCTGGCGGGAGACGTCCAGCGTGGCGACGTCGTTCGGGCCGGCCGGCAGGGAGGCGCCGGCGTTGGCGATCTTCTGGGCTTCGTCGCTGGTGATGCGGTCGCGGGCGATCATGACCGACGGATCGGTCACGGTTTCGAACAGGGAGGAGGTAGGGACGTTCCAGTCCGTGGTGGAGGGCTGCTCGGGCACGCCCTGGGTGCCGTCCACCCGCGGCTGGGGCGGCTGGGCCACGTAGGGCTTGCCGTTGGCGTCCAGCACGACCTGGTCGGGGTCCGGCTGCTGCTGCCCGGGGGGCGCCGTGGCCATGGGCGCGTGCGCCACCAGCCAGTCGCCCAGTTGCACACCTCCCCAGGCCGCGGCGCCTAGTGCCGCCAGTAGGGTCACGAACAATAAACGCCAGGACATTCGCTTCTCATTCTTGCCGGCCCCGCGGGGCATCATTGCCCGCCGAACACATGGCCGCCATGCTCGCGCATGGCGTGGAACCTGATGTCGGGATAGAGTTCTTCGGCCACCCGCAATTGGGCGCCCGACCCGATCAGGAAGGCCGGCGCATCCACCACATCATAGGCGATATGGGCCGCGTTGGCATCCATGAACTTGCGCAGCGCCTTCGGGTCCTCGGCCGTGATCCAGCGCGCCATGGAGTAGCGCGAGGGCAGGAGCCGCGCCTCGACGCCGTACTCGGTCTTGAGGCGGTGGGCCACCACCTCGAACTGGAGCTGGCCGACGGCGCCCAGCAGTAGCGCGCCGCCGGCGGCCACCGGCCGGAACACCTGGATCGCGCCCTCCTCGCCCAACTGCGTCAGGCCGGTGCGCAACTGCTTGGTGCGCAGCGGATCCTTGACCTCGACCGCCTGGAACAGTTCGGGGGCGAAGAAGGGCAGGCCGGTGAATTGCAGGGTCTCGCCTTCGGTCAGCACGTCGCCGAGCTGCAGCACGCCGTGATTGGGAATGCCGATGACGTCGCCCGCGTAGGCTTCGTCGAGCAGTTCGCGCCGCTGCGACAGGAAGGACACCACGTTGTTGGGCCGCATTTCCTTGCCGGTGCGGCAGACCTTGAGCCGCATGCCGCGCTCGAAGCGTCCGGCGCTCACCCGCACGAAGGCCACCCGGTCGCGATGGGCCGGGTCCATGTTGGCCTGGACCTTGAATACCACGCCGGCGAAGCGCGGCTCGTCGGGCTGGACCTCGCGTTGCAGCGCCTGGCGCGAACCGGGCGACGGTGCCTGTTCGACCAGGGCGTCGAGCACTTCCTGGACGCCGAAATTGTTGACTGCCGAGCCGAAGAAGATCGGCGTCTGCCGGCCCGCCAGGAAGGCGTCGCGGTCGAATGGCGGCGCGGCTTCGTGGATCAGTTCGATCTCGCCGCGGGCCTGCTGGTAGGCGTCGCCGAAGCGCCCGGCGATGACCGGGTTGTTCAGGCCGTCGATGATTTCGTCTTCCCCCGAGCGCTTTTCCTGGCCGGCGCGGAAGACCCGCATGCGGTCGCGCCGGATGTCGAACACGCCGCCGAACTGCTTGCCCATGCCCACCGGCCAGGAAAACGGCACCGCGTCCATGCCCAGGTGGGCTTCGATCTCGGACAGCAGCTCCAGCGGCTGGCGCACTTCCCGGTCCAGCTTGTTGACGAAGGTGATGATGGGCGTGTTGCGCGCGCGGCAGACCTGCAGCAGCCGGATGGTCTGCGGCTCGACGCCGTTGGCGGCGTCGATCACCATCAGCGCCGCGTCGACGGCCGTGAGCACGCGGTAGGTGTCCTCGGAGAAGTCCTGGTGGCCCGGGGTGTCCAGCAGGTTGATGACGCAGTCCCGGTACTCCATCTGCATGACCGACGAGGCCACGGAGATGCCGCGCTGCTTCTCGATTTCCATCCAGTCGGACGAGGCATGGCGCGACGCCTTGCGCGCCTTGACGCTGCCGGCGATCTGGATCGCGCCGGCGAACAGCAGGAGTTTTTCGGTGAGGGTGGTCTTGCCGGCGTCTGGGTGGGAAATGATGGCGAACGTGCGGCGGCGCGCGACTTCTTGGGGGATGCTCATGAGGCGGGATTTTAGCTTCCCCGTTCTTGCGCGATCGCTTCGTGTGCGCTAAGCTGTATACAGGCCACCACACACTAAGTTTGCCCATGTCCGCCATTGCCCCCGGCCCCCCGAAAGAGACGCGCCCCCTGTACGACACGGTGTACGAAGCGCTGAAGCAGCGCATCACCGACGGCACCTTCCGCGCCGGCGAAACGCTTTCCGAGGTCCAGTTGGCCGAGATGCTGGCGGTAAGCCGCACGCCGGTGCGCGACGCGGTGCGGCGCCTGGTCGCCGAGCAGCTTCTGGTCGCGGTGAAAGGCGCGGTGCGCGTCTATTTCCCGACGGCCGCCGACCTGGCCGATGTCTATTGCACCCGCGCCGCGCTGGAAGGGATGGCGGCTCGCCTGGCCGCCTCCCGCGCGGACGGCGACTTCGTGGATGCGCTGATCTCGATCTGCGAACGCCGCGCCGGCTTGCCGGAGGCCGATATCGTGCATGCCGCCGCCACGCTCAACGGCGAATTCCACCAGGCCATCCTGGAACGGGCCGGCAATGGGCGCATCAGCGGCCTGCTGGCGCACCTGGAGCCGGTCGTGGTGCGCTATCGCCACATCTCGCTGGCCTATCGCGAACACCTGACGCAATCGTGGGAAGAGCACCGCACCATCGCGCAACTGTTCGCCGAGTGCAGTCCCAATACCGTCGAAACCCATGTCCGGTCGCACATCCTGCGCGCGGGCGGCCGCATCGTCGCGGCCATGCGCGCGCTCGAAGGGCCGGGCGCCACGACCCCCGCCATGGAGCTCGTGCTCAACGCCTGACGCGGCGGGCCGCCTTCCCACCCCCACCCTGGACGCCCATGAAACGCAACCGCATCACCAAGGTAGAGCCCGTCAGTCTCTACGTCCCGCTCAAGGAAAAAATCGAAGCCCCGATCAGCGTGCCGCACGCGTCGGTCCTGGCCGACACCATCTTCAGCGGCTACCGGACCACGCTGGTGCGCATCCAGACCGAAGAGGGCGTCGAAGGCGTCGGCGAGTGCATGGTCCGCCTTACGCCTACCGCCACGCGCGACATCATCCGCGACCTGGCGCCGATGCTCGTCGGCCGCGATGTGCTCGACCGCGAGGCGATCTGGGAACTGCTGTACGGGACGATGATGAACCGCGGCCATTCCCGCGGCTTCTACACCGAAGCCATGAGCGGGATCGACATCGCGCTGTGGGACGCCGCCGCCAGGACGCTCGGCGTGCCCTTGTACACGCTGCTCGGCGGGCGCCACCACGACCGGCTCAAGGCCTATGCGTCGTCGATCCGGTTTCGCGACATGGACATGGTGATCGCCCAGGCGCTCGACTACAAGAAGCGGGGGTTCCAGGCCATGAAGATCAAGATCGGCCGCAACCTGGAAAACCCGCAGCTCGATATCGAATTCGTGCGCGCCATCCGCGAAGCGGTGGGCAGCGATATCCGCCTCATGGTCGACGCGAACTGCGCCTACGGCGAGGACGTGGCCACCGCGCTGCGCGTGGGGCGGGCGATGCAGGACATGGACATCTACTGGTTCGAGGAACCCCTGAGCCCCGACAACATCGACGGCAATGCGCAACTGGCCGCGGCGCTCGATATCAACATCGCGCTCGGCGAAGCCGATTTCATGATGTACGGCGCGCGCGAATTCCTGGCGCGCAAGGCGGTCGATATCTTCCAGCCCAACATTTCGCGCACCGGCGGCATCACGGAAGCGCGGCGCATCGCGGCCATGCTGCAGGCGCATCACATTCCGTATGCGCCGCACACGGGCAGTTGCTCGGCGGTGTGCCTGGCGGCCACCTTGCAGTTCGCCGTCTCGTTGCCCAATTTCCTGATGTTCGAATACATGCAGAGCGACTGGTCCAAGACCCAGCCCAATCCGCTGCGGCACGAGCTGCTCAAGCAGCCGGTCGAGGTGTTCGAGGACGGCCACATGGTGATCCAGGAACGTCCCGGCATCGGAGTCGAGCTCAACGAAGACGTGGTCGACGCCTGGCGCGTGGCCTGAGGAGGCGCCATGCACGCGGATCGCCACGCCGGCGCATCGGCGGCGCATCGGCACCTGGCCATCGACGAGGCCTGGCTGCGGTTGCGCGAGGAAGCCCCGCTCGAACCCAGGCTGCCGATCGTCGACGCGCACCATCATCTGTGGGACCGTTCGCGTGCGCCGCGCTACATGCTCGACGACCTGCTGGCCGACATCGGCGGGCAGCACAGGATCGTCGGGACGGTGTTCGTCGAATCCCGCGCGGCGTGGCGCGCCGACGGGCCCGCGGCCTTCAGGCCGGTCGGCGAGACCGAGTTCGCCAATGGGGTGGCCGCGCTCAGCGCCAGCGGCGAATACGGCGACATCCGGGTTTGCGCCGGCATCGTGGCCACGCTCGACCTGCGCGCGGCGGAAGCGGGCATGGTGATCGAGGCCCACCTCGCCGCCGGCGGCGGCCGCCTGCGCGGGGTCCGGCAGATCGCCGCGCGCCACGATAGTCCCGACGTTCGGGTATCGGGCTCCCTGCCGCCGGCGGGCCTGCTCGCCGATCCGGCCTTTCGCCGCGGCTACGCGCTGCTGGGCGCGGCGGGGCTCGGCTTCGATGCCTGGGTCTACCACCCACAGTTGAACGAAGTGGCATCGCTGGCGGACGCCTTTCCCGGGACGCAGGTGATACTCGACCATACCGGTGGCCCGATCGGCATCGGCCCCTATCGTGGGCGACGCGACGCGGCCTTCGCGGAATGGCATGCCGGAATGCGCGCCCTGGCCCTGCGTCCGAATGTGGCCGTGAAACTGGGCGGCCTGGGCATGAAACTGGGCGGTTTCGATTTCCACCGGCAAGACCGGCCGCCTTCGTCCGCGCAGCTCGCCGAGGCATGGAAGCCTTACATCGACGCGTGCATCGATGCCTTCGGTCCGGGCCGCTGCATGTTCGAAAGCAATTTCCCCGTGGAGAAAGGAAGCTGCAGCTACGGGATCCTGTGGAACGCCTTCAAGCGCATCGCGAGCGGCGCCTCGCGGGACGAGAAGGACCAGCTCTTCGCGCGTACCGCCGCGCGCATCTACCGTTTGCAAGGCCTTTCGTCGGCCGGGGCGGAAAGGGCAGCGTGGGCCGCCCAGCACAAGGAGACACAGCCATGACCCGTTCCAAGATTGCTTTGCTTGCCGCCGCGGCGGCCCTGTCGGTGTCGGCCGGGCCCGCGGCCCAGGCCTCGGATGCCGCCGGCACGTTCCCGGCCAGGCCCGTCACCCTGCTGGTCGGCTTTGCCGCGGGCGGCAGCGTCGACAACGCGGCGCGCCTCGTCGGCCGTCGATTGCAGGAGGCCGGCTGGACCATCGTCGTGGAGAACCGGACGGGCGCGAGCGGGCTGATCGCCGCCCGGGAACTGGCCCGCAGCGCGCCCGACGGCTATACGCTGATGATGGGCTCGGTCAGCAACCTGGCGATGGTGCCGGCCGCCACTTCCCAACCCGGGTTCGACCCGGTGAAGGATACCGTGCCGGTCGCCAAGATCGGGAGCGCGCCGCTGATGCTGCTGGTGCAGAAGGACGGTTCCCTGCATAGCGTCGCCGACGTCATCGCGTCGGCCAAGTCCTCCGCCGAACCCTTGAACTATGCGTCCGGCGGGATCGCCACGCCGCCGCACCTGGCGGCCGAATTGTTCGCCAGCACGGCCGGCATCAGGCTCAACCATATTCCGTACCGGGGCGAAGCCCCGGCCCTGGTGGACCTGGTGGGCAAGCACGTGCCGATGATGTTCGCCAACCTGACTACCGCAATGCCCCAGGTGCAGGCCGGCGCCGTGCGCGCACTGGCGGTCAGCAGCCTCGAGCGCGCGGAGGTGGCGCCCGGCGTGCCGACGCTGGCGGAGTCGGGGCTCCCGGGGTTCGACGTGGCGAACTGGTTCGGGATCGTGGCGCCGGCCGGCACGCCCGCGGCGATCGCCGATCGCATCCACGCCGCCATCGCCGACGCGTTGCGGGATCCCGGCGTCCGGAAGCAATTCGGCGAACAGGGGCTGAAGGTCGAAGACCTGTCCCGCGCCCGGTTCGGCGACCAGATGAAAGCCGAGGTCGCCAAATGGAGCAAGGTGGTGCGGGACGTGGGCGTCAGGCTGGATTGACGGCCGGGGCCCGAAGGGCTTGCGCGTGCCGGCCCTGCCCGCCGGCTCCGCGCCAGGCCGGGCCGGGCTACTCCATCTTGATTTGCGCGGTTTCCACGACCTTGCGCCAGCGCGCGATTTCTTTCTTCTGGAACTCGCGGAAATCCCCGGGCGTCATGCCGCCCGGCCGGGCGCCGATTTCCTTCAGGCGCTGCCGGATCCCGGGTTCGGCCAGGATGCCGGCGACTTCCTTCTGCAAGCGGTCGACGATGGCCGGCGGCGTTCCCGCGGGCGCGAACAGTCCGTACCAGGCATTGGCGTCGTAGCCGGGCACGCCGGATTCGGCGATCGTCGGGACATCGGGCAGCTCGGGAGAGCGCTCCAGGTCGCCGACCGCCAGCGCCCGCAGCGCCCCGCCGCGGATGTGGCTCAGCACCAGCGGCAGGTCGGCGAACATGATGGGCACCCTGCCGCTGAGCAGGTCCGCCAGGGCGCCGGCGCTGCCCTTGTAGGGCACGTGCATCATCTGCGTATGGGTCTGGTACTTGAACAGTTCCGCGGCCAGGTGCTGCGAGGCGCCGATGCCGCCCGAGGCGTAGTTGTACTTCCCCGGATCGGCCTTCAGCAGCGCGATCAGGTCCCGGGTGCTGCGGGCGGGCAGCGAGGGATGGACGACCAGCACCAGCGTGACCGCGGCGACCAGCGTGACGGGCGCGAAGTCCTTTTCCGTATCGAAGGGCATGCTGGGATAGATCAGGCCGTTGGTCGCGTGCGTGCCTATGGACCCCATGACCAGCGTATAGCCGTCGGGCGCGGCCTTGGCGACGATCTCGGCGCCGATGTTGCCGCCCGCGCCGGGCCGGTTGTCGACCAGGACGGGCTGCTTCAGCCGGCTCGCGAGCCGTTCGGCGACGATGCGCGCCAGCGTGTCGTTGGAGCCGCCCGGCGCGAAGGGGACCACGATCTTGATCGGCTGGTCCGGGTAGGCGCGGGAGGCGGGGGAATAGATCAGGCCCAGCAGGCAGCAAAGTCCCGCCGTCCATAGTCTGGCAAGAAAGGTCATGCTTGTCTCCGTCGTGATTGTTATGGGGCGTCGTCCGCCCGCGGCGGGCGGACGGCCTGTCAGGTGGTCAATGGACGCCGTCCAGCACGGCGCCCTGTTCGCGCAGGCGCCCATGCAGGTCGGCCATGGGCAGTTGCCGGACCTCGGCCAGCCCCGCCGCGCGGGTCATGGCCGCCGCGGTGCCGGCGGCCTGGCCCATGGCCAGGCACGGGCCCATGGTGCGCGCCGTGCCCATGCCTTCGCGGCTGGCCGACAGGCAGCGGCCGGCCACCAGGACGTTGCGCAGCCCCTTGGGCAGCAGGCAGCCGAACGGGATGTCGTAGGAACCGCCGTTGGCGATCGGTATCCGGATCTGCGTCGTGCCGCTCTGGTGGATATCGACGTGCTGCGCGCCTTTGGCGACGACGCTCTCCGGGTACTTGCGGCCCGAGACCACGTCGTCCTTGCTCAATACGTGATCGCCCATGATGCGCCGGGTTTCGCGCACACCCACGCGCGGCGCCAGGCCCGCGAAGTCGGCCTGCTCGAAGCCCGGCAGGTGGCCCTTCAGGAAAACGCTGGTCTGCCAGGCCTGTTCCATCAGCGTGGCCACCGTCGCGCTCAGCTTTCTCGTGTCGGTGCCGTCGATGTCGCCGCCGACGCGGGTGGCGTTGACGCAGACTTCCTTGCGGCGCGCGGAAGTGGGCTGGATCATGATCAGCGCGGTCGGCGCCAGGTCGCCCCTGCGGATGGCGTCGCCCAGGAAGGGGCCTTCGCTCTTGAAGAACAGCGAGGGCTGGCCCTGCTCGACGAGCTTGTCCACCAGTTCCTGGTCGGTGTGCCTGCCGCGGATGTAGTCGCTTTCGCCGACCGCGAGCGAATCGGGATGGGCCTGGGCGAACTTCAGCAGGGAGCCGGTCTGCACATTGCTCATCCTGAACATGAGCGAGATGGGCTGCAACTGGCCCGTGCGATCGCTGACTTCGAAGGGCGCGCCGGCCTGGGCGGCCACGTCGCCGTCGCCCGAGCAGTCGATGAACTGGTCGGCCGTCACGATGGTGCGGCCGCGCTTGTTGACCACGGCCAGGCTGTGCACGGTCCCGTCGTCCGCGACGACATCCTCCACGAAGGAATAGAGCCAGGGCGTGACGCCGTAGCGGGCCAGCACGCGGGCCACCGCGATCTTCATGACCTCGGGGTCGACGCAGACATAGCAGATCAGCCGGTGGTCGTGGATCGGCCCGATGAAGCCGTCCATTCGGCGGCATTCGGCGAAGAGTTCGTCGGAAATGCCGCCGACGACATATTCGCCGCGCGCGTTCAGGACGCCATCGAGCGACATGCCGCTGAGAAGTTCGCCCCCCAGGATGGGACCGGCTTCGATGATCAGGGTCCGGCTGCCGTTCCTGGCCGCCGCGGCGGCCGCGGCGATCCCGGACGCGCCGCCGCCCACCACCACGACATCGTAGTGGGCGTGATGAATTCTTTGTCCCATGAGAAGAATGCTCCTGTCGCGGAAGGCCGGCGCGCCCGGATGGCGGGCCAGACTTCCATATTATGGAAAAATCGCCATCGACTTGATCGTGTGATAGCCTCTTCACTGTAATGACACCGGCTTTTGGACAGCAATATTCATCCATATCATGGAATATTCCTCATCGACGAGCGGCACCCAGAGCATCGACCGGACCATCCAGGTCCTGAAGACGGTGGCTTCCCATAACGTGGGCGGGATCACGTTGGCCGAGATCGCGCGGCAGGCGGACCTGAAGACGCCGACCGCCCATCGCATCCTGTCCTGCCTGGTGCAGGCGGGGTTGCTGATGCAGCGCGGGACCCGCAAGGAATACTTCCTGGGCATGCTGGCCTACGAGATCGGGCTGGCGGCGAACTGCCACTTCAATCTGCGGGAACTCTGCGCCCCGGTCCTGGCCCGCCTGGGCCGCGCGACCGGCGACACGGCCTTCCTGACCAAGCGCAGCGGCGCCGACAGCGTCGTCATCGATCGCCAGGAAGGTAGCTACCCGGTGAAAGTGCTGACGCAGATGATCGGCGAGAGCCGGCCGCTGGGAACCACGGCGGGCGGGCTGGCGCTGCTGGCCGCATGCGCCGGCGAAGAGCGCGAAGACATGATCCGCAGGAATCGCGCCCGGCTGGGCCGCTACGGCAAGCTCACGGAGTCCGGCTTGCGCGGCATGCTCGAGCGCGCGGCGGAAATCGGATACGCGCTGAACGACGGGGACCTCATCCCCGAAGTGACCGGCATAGGCGTGGCCATACCGACGGCGCTGGGCACGCCCTATGTCGCGCTGAGCGTGGTGGGGCTCAGGGGCCGGCTGGAAGGCCCGCGGCGGGAACGGACGGTGGCATTGCTGAAGGAAGAGGCCGCCCGCCTGGGCGGCATCCTGGCGGGCGGCATGTAGCGCCGCCGGACATGCGCGCCGTGGCTATTGCGAGCGGCGGAACGTCGCCAGGAATACGCCGGCCACCACGAACAGCGAGCCGAAGGCGCGATTCATCCAGCGGATGTGGCGCGGATTGCGCAGCAGGCGCAGGACCCTGGCCGCCAGGACCGTGTAGACGGCCATGGCCACCGTGTCGGTGAAGGCCAGGGTCGCCGCGATCAGGGCGTACTGGGGCGCCAGGGCACGCGCCGGGTCGATGAATTGCGGGACGACGGCCAGCAGGAACACGGTGCCCTTGGGATTGCTGGCGTTGATCAGGAAGCCGCGCCATACCAGGCCGCCGATCGAATCGTCGGCCGGCGCGCCGTCGGGCGCGGCGGCGACCGGGGCGGCATCGGTGCGGAACTGGCGCACGCCCAGATAGATCAGGTAGGCCACGCCCAGCCATTTGACGATCGAGAAGGCGAGTTCGGACGTCGCCAGCAGCGCGCCCAGGCCGATGCCCACCACCACGATCTGGAACATGATGCCCAGGATCAGCCCGAGCGTATTCCAGTAGCCGCGCGCGAAGCCGTGGCGCAGGCCGGAGGCCATGGCCGAGATCGCGCCGGCGCCGGGCGAGAACGAAATGGCCCAGGCGGCGGCGAAGAAGGCGAGCCAGGTGGACAGCGTCATGGCGATCGTCCGGACGGGAGCGCGGGAGCGCCTATTTTGACAGCAAAGCGGGGCGGCGCGCGGCATTCGGCGCCCGGTTCGCCGGCGCGGCGGGACGGGCGGCGGGACGCCGGTCGTTGCCGTGGCCGCGAGTGTCCTCTCCGTTGCGCTCGGCGCCGCGATGGCCAGCCGCGGCGCGCTCGGAGCCGCGTTCGCCGGAGCGATGCGCGGGCCCACCGCGCGAGCTGCCCGATTCGGCGCCGCGCTGTCCGGACCCATTGCGGTCGTGGCCGCGTTCCCCGCCGCGGGACGAGGCGCCGGGACGGCCGGCGCCGCGCTCGGCCGGCCGCGCGGGCCGCTCGCCGCTGCGCGCCTGCCCGCGGCCGTTGCCGCCGGCGCGGCGCGGATCGAACGGGCGTTCGTCGGTGTCCGCCGCGGAGGCCGCGGGTGGCACCCAGCCCGCCACCGGCCGGCGTTCGATGGGCCGCTTGATGAGGAGCTCGATGGCCTTGAGCAGCTTGATTTCGCTGGCGTCGACCAGCGACACCGCGGAGCCCGTGGCGCCCGCCCGGCCCGTGCGGCCGATGCGGTGCACGTAGTCTTCCGGCACGTTCGGCAGCTCGAAGTTCACCACTTGCGGCAATTGGTCGATGTCCAGCCCGCGCGCGGCGATGTCGGTGGCCACCAGCACCGTGACCTTGCCTTGCTTGAAGCCTTCCAGCGCGCGGGTGCGCGCGGCCTGGCTCTTGTTGCCGTGGATCGCGGCGGCCGACAGGCCGTCCTTGACCAGCTTTTCGGCCAGGCGGTTGGCGCCGTGCTTGGTGCGCGTGAACACCAGCACCTGGTGCCATCCGCTCTGGCGGATGATGTGGCTGAGCAGGTCCCGCTTGTGGCCCTGGTCGACCAGGTGCACGCTTTGCTCCACCAGTGCCGACGCGGTATTGCGCGGCGTGACCGAGACTTCGCCCGGGTCGTGCAGCACGCCCTTGGCCAGTTGCCGGATCTCGTCCGAGAACGTGGCGGAGAAAAGCAGGTTCTGCCGGGTCTTGGGCAGCAGCGCCAGGACCTTGCGGATGTCGCGGATGAAGCCCATGTCCAGCATGCGGTCGGCTTCGTCCAGCACCAGGATCTCCACGCCGGAAAGATCGACGGTTTTCTGCGAGGCGTGGTCCAGCAGGCGGCCCGGCGTGGCCACGAGGATATCGAGCGGCTTCCGGAGCGCGGCGATCTGCGGATTGATGTTGACGCCGCCGAACATCACCATCGACTTCAGCGGCAGGTGCCTGCCGTAGGTCTGCACCGATTCCTCGACCTGGGCCGTCAGCTCGCGGGTCGGAGTCAGGATCAGGCAGCGCGGGCGGCCCGCCTTGCGCTCGGCGAGCGGTTGCTGCGACAGCCGCTGCAGGATGGGCAGGGTGAAGCCCGCGGTCTTGCCGGTGCCGGTCTGGGCGGCCGCCAGCAGGTCGCCGCCCGCCAGGACCAGCGGGATGGCTTTCGCCTGGATGGGAGTGGGATGCGTGTAGCCGGACTCGGCGATGGCACGCAACAGGGGATCGGCCAGCCCGAGGCTGGCAAACGAAATCTGGGTATTCAAGAAAGACTCCAGCGGCAACTCGTCGTCCGTGCGGGGCGACGCCAATCCAGGTGCGCGCGTCAAGGAGCAGGGAGGCCCGTGGAGGGGCTCGGGCGCGGAAGTGCGCCGGCGCGACGTGACGATTGGTATTCCACGTCTGGCCCGCATTGTACCCGACGCAAGGCTTCTCGATCCATTTGGCTACAATGCCCGCATGAATCGCAAGGGATCCCACCGCACGCCGTGCTCCGGCATGCTGCGCGCACTGGCCTGCCTGGCCCTGTGCCTGGTGGCGCTGCGCGCATTGATCCCGACGGGCTACATGCCCGATGCCGGCGCGCTGCAGCAGGGCCGGCTGGAACTGGCCTTCTGCTCCGCCGACGGTCCGACGACGGTCTCGCTGGACGTGCACGGGCATTCCGGCCCGGCGTCCCATTCGGCGCCGTCGGCGGCCGATTGTCCTTTCGGGGCGGCGGCCTCGCATGCCGGCAACGCCCTGCCCCCCTTGCTCGCGGCGCAGCCGGTGGCGGTGCGCGTGGTCGACGCGCCGCTGCCCGCCGGCGTTCCCGTCGCCGCGAATTTCCTCACTCGCGGTCCTCCCCTAGGCTCGCGCGCCCCGCCCGTCCTCCTCGCCTGATCGTCCGCCGGGCCGTGCAAGCGGCCGGCGTCCCCTTGCGATTGCCGAGGTTGAATATCATGTTGCGTTCCCTTTTCCGGGCGCCGGCGCTGGCCGTCGCCCTGGCCGGCGTTCTGCCGGCCTTCCAGGCCCACGCCCACATCACGCTGGAAACCCGCGAAGCTCCCGTGGGCAGCTACTACAAGGCGGTCTTCAAAGTCCCGCACGGTTGCGACGGCAAGCCGACCACCGCGATCCGCGTGCAGATCCCCGAAGGCGTGATCGCCGTCAAGCCGCAGCCCAAGACCGGCTGGCAACTCCACCTGGAGCGGGGCGCCTACGCCAGCGAGTACACGCTGCACGGCAAGGCCGTGCGCGCAGGCGTCAGGCAGGTGGCCTGGTCGGGCGGTTCGCTGCCAGACGAGTACTACGACGAGTTCGTGCTCCAGGCCTACCTGACCCCCGGTCTCCCGGCCGGCGACACGCTGTATTTCCCTGTCATGCAGGAGTGCGGGTCGCATGTCGAGCACTGGATGGGGACGGCGACCGGGCATGGCGGCCACGAGGGCATGGGCGACATGCCGGCGCCTGCCGTACGGCTGCTGCCTGCCCGCTGACCGCGTCCGATCCGCCCGTCCGCCTTGCACGCCGTCGCGTCCCGGCCTCCGGGCCCGGGCGGCGCGGCCGTGCCGTGGCGTCGAGCCCTCCGATTCCGCCTTCGAGGAGAGGCCCAATGTCTATGATTTTCCTGCGCCGTTTCGCGTCCCGCATCGGCGCGCCGGGCGGCGCCGCCCTGCTGGTTCTCGCGCATGCCGCATCCGCCCAGGGCACGGCCCCGGTCCAGGGACTGGCACCCATCGTGGTCGAGGGGGCGCCCGCGCCTTCGCCGACCGCGCCCGATGCCGGGCAAGCACGCGCCGCCATCGAACGCACGCCGGGCGGCGTGGAAGTGGTGTCCAGCACCGCCTGGCGCGCCACCCAGAGCGCCAACCTGAAAGATATCCTGGGCTATACGCCCGGCGTGTTCGTGCAGCCCAAGTGGGGCGACGACGCCCGGCTGTCGATCCGCGGCTCGGGCATTTCGCGCTACTTCCACCTGCGCGGCGTGCTGCTGTACCAGGACGGCATTCCGCTGAACGACGCCGACGGCAGCGCCGATTTCCAGCAGATCGAGCCCACCGCCTATCGCTACACCGAGGTCTACAAGGGCGCCAACGGCCTGCGCTACGGCGCCAGCGCGCTGGGCGGCGCGATCAATTTCGTCACGCCCACGGGCGAGGAGGGCGACCGGGCAGGCGGCCGCGTCGACGCCGGCGGCTTCGGCTGGCGCCGCATGCAGGCGTACGGCGGCGGCACGGCCGGCCGCCTGGACGGGTTCCTCACGGGATCCTGGCAGCGCCAGGACGGGTTCCGCGACCACAGCGCCGGCGATTCGGAGCGGCTCAACGCCAACCTGGGCTGGAACCTGTCGGCCCATGCGCAGACGCGGTTCTATGTGAGCGGCGCGCGCATCCGCCAGGAGATTCCCGGATCGGTCACGCGCGAACAGGCGCTGGAGCATCCGCGACGGGCGAACCCCGCCAACCTGGCCAACGACTACCAGCGCAATATCGATGCGTTCCGCCTGGCCAACCGCACCGTGTGGAACACCGGCGACGACACCTACGAACTGGGCGGCTGGTACGGCAATACGCACCTGATGCATCCCATCTACCAGTACCTGGACAACCGGACGGACAGCTACGGCGCGTTCGCGCGCTGGACCAACACGGCCCGGCTCGCCGGGCACGACAATCGCTTCACGGCGGGGGTGACGTGGTCGGCGGGCCGGGTCGACGCCAACAACTATGTCAACGACGGCGGCAGCAAGGGCCGGAAGCTGTCGGCCACGCGCGACCAGTCGGACAACTTCCTGCTGTATGCGGAGAATGCCTACGATATCGTGCCGGGCCTGTCGCTGATCGCCGGCGGCCAGTACTCGGTGGCGGAGCGGGAGCGGCGCGACGAATACAACGGCGGACTGCCGGCCGACCGTTCCGGCTCGCGGTCCTATACGTTCTTCAATCCCAAGCTGGGCGTCCTGTGGCATCCCGGTGCCGACTGGCAGGTGTACGCCAACGTTTCGCGCAGCGCCGAGCCGCCGTCCTTCGCGGACCTGAACTTCTCGACGCAGGACGACCTGGAGCGCCTGAGCCCGCAACGCGCCACCACGGCCGAGATCGGCACGCGCGGGCGGCGCGGCGACGTGGATTGGGATATCTCGCTGTATCGGGCCTGGGTCAAGGACGAGTTCCAGTGCCTGGGCTCGGCCTTCAACATATGCACGACCGTCAACGCCGACCGGACCATCCACCAGGGCCTGGAAGCGGGCCTGGGCTGGACGTTCTGGCAAGGCCTGTTCGAGCGCGGCGACCGCCGGGACAGCCTGCGCCTGAACGCGGCGTACACGTTCAGCGATTTCCGCTTCGACGGCGACAGGCAGTGGGGCGACAACCGCCTGCCGGGGGTCCCGCGCCACTATCTCCGCGCCGAGATCCTGTACCGGCATCCGGACGGCTGGTTCGCGGGCCCGAACGTCGAGTGGGTGCCGCAGGCCTACTACGTGGACAACGCCAACACGCTCAGGACGCAGCCGTATGCGCTCCTGGGCGTGCGGGTCGGCTGGGAAAGCGAGCGCTATACCGTCTTCGTCGAAGGCCGCAACCTGACGGACCGCAAGTACATCGCCAGCGCCAGCGTGACCGACCGCGCCGATGCCGGCTCGGAACTGTTCGAGCCCGGCACGGGGCGCGGCGTGTATGCGGGGGTGGAGGTCCGGTACTGACGTTTCCGGTCGCGGCCGCGTGCGACCCGGCGTCAGCGGGCGGCGGGCGGCGCGGCCGCGTCGGGGGCCTCCGCCGAAAGCTGCTCCGCCAGCGCGCGCGCCACGGCCTCGCGGCGCGGGCTGTCGGCGTAGTCCGCCGACAGCGTCGACCAGGAAGGCTGGCTGCGCGCTTCGGGCAGCGCATCGGGCAGCGGCCCCTTGCGCAGCGGCTCGTCGGCGGGTGGCGGCAGCCGCATGGGATCGCGCGCCGCATGGCCGCGCCGTTCCAGCGCGCGCACCAGCGCCTGCTGGCGCAGCGCGAGCAGGCGCAGCACGGCATCGTCCACGGTGAGTTCGCGCCAGCCGCGGATGCGGCCGAGCATGCGCTGGCCCAGGCGGTCCGCGCCCTGCCACAGGCCGCCCGCCGCCGCGCCCAGGATCGTCGCCGTCCCCAGGCTCAGCCCGGCGGTGAAGGCATCGAGCGTGGCGCCCGCCATGGCGCCGGCCGCCATGCCCTTGCCCAGGCTGATGCCCATGTCCTTGAGCGCCTGCGGGTGGAACAGGTCCATGCCCCAGCGGCCATCGGCCAGCGGCAACGGCTCGGCCGCATAGTCTTCGGGCCGGAAGCGATAGAGCGCGAGCAGCGCTTCCACGCATTGCTGCTCGCGCCGGCGCGCCTTCCCGCGCAGCAATTCCAGGGCCGCGCGTTCGTCCTCGCCGGTTCGCACGGGCAGCCGCAGGGCGGCGATGTCGATCAGCATGTCCGCCACCAGGCGGCCGGCCGCGACTCGCCGCGCCGCGCGCTGGCGGTCGAGGTCCGCCATGAGCGCCGTCAGCGTGGACCGGTGGCGGTCCAGCAGCATGCCGAGCCGGGAATAGAGCTGTTGCTCGCCATCCAGGGCGGGCGCCACCGTATCGAACTCCACTTGCGCATGCAGGGCCAGCCGGCTCATCGCCGCGCGCCACTCGTCGGCGCGATGCGGCGGGCTGCCGACGAAGTTGAGCACCGGCAACAAGGGCCGGCCGCAGCTCGCCAGGATGGCCAGTTCGTCGCGATGCTTGCCCAGCACGGGATCGCGGGCATCGATGACATAGAGCGCGGCGTCGCAGTCGAGCAGCTTGCGCAGCACCCGTGCCTCCTGCTCGAAGCGGCCGTGCGCCTCCGGCCCGTCGAGGAAGCGCTGCACGCGCGCCGGTCCGTCCAGGCGTTCGCCGGGTTGCTGCAACCGTTCCAGGTATTCCAGCAGCGCGATACCGTCCTCCATGCCGGGCGTATCGAACAGTTCGAGCACCGGCCGGCCCTCGGCCAGCAGCCGCGAGCCTTCCACGTGCCGGGTGGTGCCGGGACTGTCGGAGACCTTCCCGAAGGAGCCGTCGCGCGTGAGCGTGCGCAGCAGCGAGGTCTTGCCGGTGTTGGTGTGGCCGACCACCGCCACTTTCAGGATCGGGACGGGTTCAGCCATCGCCGTGCTCCAGCCAGCGCGCCGCGTCGCCGGCCTCGGTCAGGACGGGCGCCGCGGCCAGGCCGGCGGCGGCCAACCGTTCGCGCCATTGCGGCGTGCGGTCCGGCTCGGACCCGGCCCCCATCAGCCAGATGCCGGTGCGGGCGGCGAGCGCCGCCAGTTCGACGATGAGCGCCAGGCTGCCGCGGTCCGGCGTCTGCCGGGCGTCGCAGGCGAGCAGCAGCCGCGCGGGGGGATGTTGCGACAATGCGTCCAACAGGGCCTTGCGCTGTTCGCGCGTGTCCAGCACTTCGGGGCAATGGACGCCTTCGGCCACGGGGAACGGCGGCCAGGCCAGGTCGGGCGGCAGTTCGATTCCCGCCATGACGGCGGCCGACCCGGCGCCGCCGCCCGCGCGGTCGAGACGCGGCATGTAGGCGCGGTCGTCGGGCGCATCGATGCCCAGCCGCTCCACCGAGGGCGCCAGCCGCTCGCGCAGGTTCGCGTAGCCGGGCAGGGCGGGGTCGATGCCCAGGCGCCGCAGCGATCGCCTCGCGCGCCACGCGCAGAGCGCCCAGGCCAGGAGGCGGGGCGCGATGCCGTAGACCGCGAGCGCGCCGATCAGCCATCCGGACCACGCGGTCCGCGCGTCCGGCGGCAGCGCCTGCATGCCGTCGCTGGCGCGCACCGTCGCGGCATCGGGCAGGGGGAATCCCAGTTGCGCGGGCAGCCAGCCGACGGCATGCGTCAGGCGCACGAAGGTTTCGGGATGCAGCAGCGTGGTTTCCCAGGCGAAGCCGTAGCGGCGGGTCGACAGCACGACCAGGAGCGTCAGCAGGGCGGCGACCAGCGCGACCAGCCACCACGCGTGGCTCACGGCGCCCAGCAGCCAGCGCAGCGACCCGTTGCGCGCCAGCAGGGCGGTCAGCGCCTGCGGCGCCAGCGCCGCGTCGGGGCCGCGCGCCAGGCGGCGCGTCATCCACAGCCAGGCCTGGCCCAGCCAGGAACCCTCGGAGCCGCCGAGCAGGAAGCTGGACAGCCACAGGAGCAGGGTAAGCAGGTGCAGTCCGAGCAGCGTGCCCAGCGCCCACAGGACATTGGTCGGGCGCGAGCCGTCTCCCAGGGCCGCCGTGGCGGCGCCGGCGCCCGCCAGCACGGCCGCGCAAGCCAGCAGGGCCAGGGTCGCGAAGGCGGCGTGCCGCCAGCGCCGCAGGGTCGCCGGCAGTCCCTCGCGTTCGCCCAGCGCCCGGGCGCGTAACAATACGCGGTCTTCGAAGGAGCCGGCCTGGCGCAGGGCCTGCCGGACGGCCTCGGAGTCTTCCAGCGGCCCCCAGTGCGCTTCCCGTATGCGTACCGTTTCCGCCAGCCAATGGGCGGCCAGCGCGTCGGGCGCGGCGGCGGGCGGCATGTCAGCCGGGACGGGACTCGGAGGCGGGCTGTCCGGGCGCGGCGCCGAACCAGCTGTCCAGCTTGGCGCGGGCCTGGTTCCTGACGTCGTCGTTGATGTAGAAGGCGACCGTGGCCAGGGCGGCGCTCATGACGGCCATGTCGTCGGTATAGCCGACCAGCGGCGCCAGGTCGGGCACGGCGTCCAGCGGCAGCACGAAATAGCCCAGGGCGCCGTAGACCACGCGGCGGGCCCACTTGGGCGTGTCCGGGTTCTGCACGGCGTAGTACAGCCAGAGGGCCTTTTCGATCGTCTGCTTGCCGGCGGCGCGCGCATAGCGCGTGGCCTTGTTCCAGAACCGGCCTTCGGAGTAAGCGTGTTCGTAAGCGCTACGGGTGGCGGCCATGACACCTCCTTGTGTGCCGCGGCCAGGCCGGCGGCGATGGGATGGGAGACGATTTTAGACCCTGCGGGGGGCCCGGGGTTCCGCGGGCGCGGCCCAGTGGGCGGTGGCGCCCGGGGGCGCCTGGCCGGCGTCCAGCAGGCCGGGCCGGATGGCCTCGATCAGCGCCCGCGTGCAGGGTTGCAGGTCGTGCGTATTGCGCACCAGGATACTGCGCTCGCGGACCACCCAGGGTTCGTCCAGTTCGACGATGTCGAGCCGCATCGTCCTGCGATAGCGCTGGGCCGCGGAATCGGGCACCACGCCGATGCCCACGCCCGCCTCGATCATCCGGCATATCGATTCGAAGCTGTAGACCTGGATGCGCAGGGGGAGGATCCGGCCGTCCCGTTCGAACTGCTCCCTCAGGAAGGCGACCAGCGTCGAGCCCTCGTGCATTCCCACCAGGGGGTAGCGCGCCGTTTCTTCCAGGCAGACGGATTTCCTGTTGGACAGCACATGGCCCTTCGGCACGACCAGCACCAGCTTGTCGGTGCTGAAGTGCAGCGCCTGGACCTCCGTCGAGCCGATCGGCCCGGCCACCACGCCCATGTCGGACGAGCCTTCGATGACGCCGCGCACGATATCGCGCGTGAGCCGCTCCTGCAGGTCGATGGTGACCGCCGGGCGCGCCGCCATGTACTTGGCCAGGATGGCGGGCAGGAATTCGCTCACGGCCGTGGTGTTGGCGAAGATGCGGATATGGCCGGTGTGCCCGCGGCCCTTTTCCTCGAACTCGGTCTTGAGATCTTCGATGTTGCGCACGATCAGCCGCGCATGGCGCAGCAGGCGCTCGCCGTCGGGCGTGAGTTCTATGCCGCGGCTGTTGCGGTAGAGCAGCCGCGCGCGCAGCTGTTCTTCCAGCGCCTTGAGGCGGCCGCTGACGGTGGCGACGGAAAGATGCGCCCGCTTGGCCGCACCGGTCAGGCTATCGGATTCGGCGATGTGGATGAACAGGCGCAAATCCGGCAGATCGAAATTCATGGCGCTCCCCCGTATGCGGTGCAAGGCCCGGCACGGATTCGTGCGCCGGCGCGTCGGCCGCTTGTCTTTGAGATGGCCGAAACCCACTTTCGGAAAACTCTGATTCTGCGGGCCGGCGATCGAGCGTATCTTCGTTCTGGCTTCAAAGATACCAAAAGCGGTGCGCACATGGTGCGCGCGGAATGAAGGAGACGAAGCATGACCTTGGGCGTAGGGGCCATCCTGGCGGCCGAGCCGGCGGATATCGTGCGCCGGCTGACATTCGCGACCAAAGAAGCGGCGGGGTCCGACCATGTCGATCTGTTCAACGCCATGGCCAGGGTGAACCTGGCCCACGCCATCATGCTCCACGAGACCGGCCTCGTGCCGTCCGCGGTGGGTCCCAGGCTGGTGGGGCTGATGCTGGAGATCTTCGAGGGTGGAGCGTCCGGCGTGCCGCTGAGGGCGGAAAACGGCGACTTGTACCCGCAGATCGAGTCCTACGCCGCCGTCCGCCTGGGCAACGAAACGGCGGGTTATCTCCAGCTCGGGCGCTCGCGCGGCGACGTGATCCCCGCCGCCATGCGCATCAAGCTCAGGACCAAGGCCATGCGCCTGCTGCAGGCCCAGCTGGACCTGCGCGCCACCCTGGTCGACCTGAGCGAAACCCATGCCGACACCATCATGCCCGCGTATACGCATTGGCAGCAATCGCAGGTCATGACGCTGGGCCATTTCCTGGGCCGCTTCGCGGCGGGCCTGGAGCGCGACACGGATCGTCTCCTGCGCTGCCTGGAGCGCCACAACCTGTCCCCGCTGGGTTGCGCCAACGGCGTCGGCACCAGCGTCAAGGTCGACCGCGCGGCGACTTCGGCCATGCTGGGGCACGAGCGTCCGGTGGCCAGCGCCGGCGATGCCGTCTATGCCTGGGACTACATGATCGAGCCGGTCTCGGAAGCAGCCCTGTTCTGCTCGCACCTGGCGCGGCTGGCGGGCAATCTCATTCTGTGGCACACGCAGGAATTCGGCATGGTGCGCCTGAGCGACGCGTTCGCCACGGCCAGCACCTATCTTCCCCAGAAGCGCAATCCGGAACCGCTGGAGACCGTGAAGGTCTTCGCCGAACAGGTGCAGGGCAGCCTCGCCACGGTCTACCTGATGGCCCGCAACGAAGACTGGCCGCACAGCCTGATCAACCATGGGTTCACCGCCATCAACCAGGCCCTGGACCTGAGCTCGGATGCGGCGGCGCTCATGCGGGCGATCCTGCTCGACATCGAAGTCGACAAGGCGCGCATGCGCGCCTTGCTCGGCGAAGGCTATGCGACCGCATCGGAAGTGGCCAACGTGCTCGTCACGGCTTGCGGGATCCCGTTCCGGGAGGCGCACGAGATCGTGGGCAAGGCCGTCCGGGCGTGCCTGGACGGCGCGGCCCCGGGGCTCACGGCGGCGGCGGTGCGGGAGTCCGCGCGGGCGTTCGGCTGTGCCGAGCTGTCCCTGGACGACGCCGCGATCGAAAGCAGCACCGACCCTGCCGGTTTCGTGCGCAGGATGACCTCGCCCGGCGGCGCCGCGCCCGGGGAAACGCTCGGGCTGGTCGCGGGGTGGCGCCGGGCGCTGGCCCGCGATCGTCAATCGTTCGAGGCGCTGTCGCGCAAGCTCGCGCAGGCCGACGCAGCCATGCTGGCGCGCGCGCGCCGGATCGCCAACCACCAATAAAAGGGGACATCGATGGCAGCCATATTTCGTGCGGGATTGTGGGCCTTGCTTGCGTTGCTCGGCGTCGTACCGTACGCGGGCGCGCAGGAAAACGCGGCGGGCGGCGCGTACAAGCTCATCGTGCCGTATCCGCCGGGCGGCGGCGCCGACATCTTCGCCCGCATATTGGCCAAGGCGATGACGGAAGAAACCGGCCGGTCCGTCGTCGTCGAGAACAAGCCCGGGGCCAACGGCATCATCGGCACCGAGGCGGCCGCGCGCGCGGCGCCCGACGGCCGGACCATCCTGCTGGGAAATATCGGTCCGAACGCGATCAACCAGGCCATTTATCCGCAGTTGCCCTACGACTGCGTGAAGGATTTCGCCGCGGTTACCCTGATCGGCTATACGACCCATGTCCTGGCGGTCAATCCCAAGGTGCCCGCCAAGTCCGTCAAGGAACTGATCGAACTGGCCAGGACGGGGCCGCGGCAATTGAACTATGCGTCTTCCGGGCAAGGCGGGTCGCCGCACCTGGCGGGCGAACTGTTCAATCTCACCACCGGCACCAAGCTGGTCCATATCCCGTACAAGGGCGCGACGCCCGGCAACAGTGACCTGGTCGGCGGCCAGGTCGACCTGACCTTCAACACCCTGCCGCCGCTCTTGAATTTCATCAAGGCCGGCCAGGTGCGCGCCCTGGCGGTTACCGGCAAGTCCCGCTCGCCCTTGCTGCCGGACGTACCCACCATGGCGGAGGCGGGCGTGCCGGGCTATGACGTGACCACCTGGTACGGCATCTTCGCGCCCGCCAAGACCCCGCCCGACGTGGTCCAGGACCTGAACGGCGTCTTCCGGAAGATCCTCGACACGCAGGCGGTCCGTGCCCAGCTGGAAGACCAGGGCTACGAAGTCGCGACCAGCACGCCGGGCGAGTTCGCCGGCATGGTGCGCGACGAAGTGGCGAAGTGGGCGCGCGTCGCCAAGGAAGCCAACGTGAGGATCCAGTAATGGCGCCGCCTTCCGCTGCCCGTCCGCTCGACGGGATCACCGTGGTCAGCCTGGAGCATGCGGTGGCCGCGCCATTCTGCACTCGGCAACTGGCGGACATGGGCGCGCGGGTCATCAAGATCGAACGTCCCGGCGTGGGCGACTTCGCCCGCGGCTACGATGAACGGGTGCGCGGGCTGTCTTCGCATTTCGTCTGGACCAACCGGTCCAAGGAGAGCCTGACGCTGGACCTCAAGCGGGCCGAAGGCATCGATATCCTGCACCGGCTGCTGGCGGGGGCGGATGTGCTGGTGCAGAACCTGGCCCCGGGTTCCGCCGAGCGGCTGGGCCTGTCGTTCGACCGCCTGCATGCCAGCCATCCGCGCATGATCGTCTGCGATGTCTCGGGCTACGGCGCTGGCGGCGACTACGAGCGCAAGAAAGCCTACGACCTGCTGATCCAGAGCGAGAGCGGCTTCCTCTCGGTGACGGGCACATCCCACGAACCCGCCAAGGCGGGATGCTCGATATCCGACATCGCGGCCGGCATGTATGCGTACGCGGGCATTCTCAATGCCCTGATGCTGCGCGCCCGGACCGGCGCCGGCAGCCGCGTGGACGTCACCATGCTCGAAAGCACGATCGAGTGGATGGGATATCCGCTCTACTACGCATTCGACGACGCGCCGCCTCCGCCCCGCACGGGCGCCGAGCACGCCACGATCTATCCATATGGCCCGTTCCCGGTGGGAAAGGACGCGAGCATCATGCTCGGCCTGCAGAACGAACGGGAATGGAAAGTCTTCTGCGAGCGGATACTGCGCCGGCCGGAACTGGCCGGCGATCCGCGCTTCGGTTCGAACGCCCGGCGCTCGGAGAACCGCGACGCGCTCAGGGAACTGATCGTCGCGGCCTTCGCCGGATCCGACGCCGACGCGGTCGGCCGCCAGCTCGACGACGCGCAGATCGCCAATGCGCGCGTCAACGACATGGGCCAAGTGTGGCGCCATCCGCAACTGCGCGACCGCGACCGCTGGCGCACCGTGGGCAGCCCGAACGGCGATCTTCCCGCCCTGCTGCCGCCCGCGAGCAACAGCGCGTTTGCGCCGCGCATGGATCCCATCCCGGCCCTGGGCCAGCACACCCGGGCCATTCTCGGGGAGCTCGGGTACGACGCGCGGGACATCGACCGCCTGCAGGCCGAAGGGGTGACCTGAAGGCCGCGTGCCCGGCCACGATTTTCTTACGCCACGGGGGGAGACCTTGAAGCAGATACGCAAAATCATCGCGACAGAAGGCATCGGAGGGTACTACTGGCGCGACCAGGAGGCCATCGGCCAGGGTGCCGAGCGCGACGGATTCCTATACCGGGGCAAGCCGCTGACGCCCGGTTTCGAAGGCATCATCCAGGTGAGTTCGACGGTGCTCCTCACGGCGTTGGCGGACGACGGCCGGGAAATCCACGGGGACTGCGCGACGGTCAATCACGCCTTCCGCTCCGGCCGCCAGCCGCCGCCGGTGGCCGCCGATCTCATCGCCCAGGCCGAGGGCCCGCTGTCGGACTGGCTGGCCAGGACGGAACTGGGCAGCTTCCGCGACGCGGCGCGGGCGCTGGACCGGTTCGAGATCGGCGGCGCCCGGCTGCACATGGCCATGCGCTATGGCATGTCCCAGGTCCTGTTGCAGGCCGTCGCCGCGGCCCGCGGCGTGACGATGGCCGAGGTGCTGGCTGCCGAGTACGGCTTGCGGCTGGCCGTCGAGCCTTGCGACCTGCTGGGATCCTGCGGCGGCAGCTGGCACGAGAACGTCGACAAGGCGATATTGCGCAAGCTGCCGTTCTTCCCGCAGACGGCGATGGTCCGCACGGACCAGCTCGACGCCCTGCCCGAGTATGCCGGCTGGATCGCCAGGCGCGTCCGCGAGATCGGGGCCCCCGGCTTCACGCCGACGCTGCACTACGACCTGCATGGCTTGCTGAGCCAGCAAGTCGGGGACGATCTCGACAAGGCGGTCGCCTACCTGCGCCGCGTGGAAGAAGCCAGCGCGCCGTACCTGGTGCTGTTCGAGGATCCGCTGGATGCCGGCGAGCGCACGGCCCAGGTCAAGCTCATGGGACGCCTGCGCCAGGCGCTCCGGCAGGCTGGCTCCCGCATCCGCCTGATCGCGGACGAATGGTGCAACACCCGCGAGGACGTCCAGTACTTCGTGGACCAGCAGTGCTGCGACCTGATCCAGATCAAGATGCCCGACCTGGGCGGTGTGGACAACACGGTCGAAGCCTGCATGGCCTGCGCGGACGGCGGCGTCGAGGTGTACCTGGGCGGCAGTTGCAACGAGACCGATGTATCGGCGAGGGTGGCGTCGCATGTCGCCCTGGCGGTGCGGCCCACCGAATTCCTCGGCAAGCCCGGCCTGGGGCTGGACGAGGGATTGATGATCGTCACCAACGAAATGGAACGGGCGATCCGCGCTTATCGGAATCGTCTTCCCTCCACCGCCGCCTGAAAGAGGTGCAAGCATGGAAAACTTCTCCAAGAACCTGTGCAGGACGATCGTCGCGCTGCTCTGCTGGGCCTGCGCCGGCTGGGCTCAGGCCGACGGGTACCCGAGCCGCCCCGTGACGCTCATCATCCCGACGGGGCCGGGAGGCGGGACGGACCTCGTGGCGCGCGTCATGACGAACCGGCTGGCGCAGGTCCTGGGCCAGCCCGTGGTGATCCAGAACCGGGCGGGCGCGGGCGGCATCGTCGGCAACCAGGACGCCGCGCGGGCGGCGCCCGACGGCTACACCTTGCTGATGTCGAGCAACCAGTTCGCCATGATCCCGGCGGTCCAGGGCAACCTGCCCTATGACCCGGTCAAGGACTTCATTCCCATCACGTCCATCGGCATGATCCCCACGCTCGTGGTGGTCAATCCGCAATTGCCGGTGCATTCGCTGCCCGAGCTGATCGCCTACGCCAAGGCCCGTCCCTCCAAGCTGCAGTACGCATCGGCCGGCATCGGTTCGCCCAACCACTTGTTCGGGGAACTGCTGGATCGCATGGCGGGCATGGACGTGCTGCATGTCGCCTATCGCGGCGCCGCCGCCGCGTTGCTGGCCGTGGCCAGCGGCGAGGCTTCCCTGGCCTATGCCTCGCTGCCCGCGTCCCAGAGCTTCCTGGACGCCGGCAAGATCAAGGCGCTGGCGATCACCTCGGGCAAGCGCAGCCAGCGCCTGCCCGACCTGCCGGCGGTGGCGGAGACAGTGCCCGGCTACGACGCGGAAATCTGGCTCGGAATCTGGGGCGTGGCCGGCACGCCGCCGGATGTCATCGCCAAAGTCCATGCGGCCCTGCTGGAGACCATGAAGGATCCGGCCGTGGCCAAGGGACTGGCCGACCTCGGCCTGGAACTCCAGCCGCGCAGCCAGGAGGAGTTCGAGCGCGTCGTCAACGACGAACTGAAGAAATGGGCCCGCCTGGTCGACGAGTCGGGCGGGGCCATCCAGAAGCAGAAGCGCTAGCAGCCGGTCCCGCGCACATGGCCGCCGTCGCCTTGGCGGTGGCGGCAATCCGTGCAAATGAACGGTTACTTCCCCGGGATTGTCCGCGCGGGGCGTGCCCCCTATGCTGTCCACTTGGACATCCCAGGGAGACACTCATGGCCAAGGTTCTGGTTCTCTACTATTCCGCCTACGGGCACATCGAGACCATGGCGCAGGCCGTGGCCGAAGGTGCCCGGCAAGCCGGCGCGCAGGTGGACGTCAAGCGGGTGCCGGAACTGGTTGCTCCCGAAGTCGCCAAGAGCAAGCATTTCAAGGCGCAGCAGGCGCCCGTCGCGACCGTGGACGAGCTGCCGGACTACGACGCCATCGTGATCGGCACCGGCACCCGCTATGGCCGGCTGACCTCGCAGATGGCGAGCTTCCTCGACCAGACCGGCGGCCTGTGGGCCAGGGGCGCCCTGCACGGCAAGGTGGGTGCCGCGTTCACCTCCACCGGCACCCAGCATGGCGGCCAGGAAACCACGCTGTTCTCGCTGATCACCAACCTGCTGCATTTCGGCATGGTGGTGGTGGGCCTGAACTACGGCTACGCGGGCCAGATGACGCTGGACGAGATCACGGGCGGTTCGCCCTACGGCGCGTCCACCATCGCCGGCGGCGACGGCAGCCGCAAGCCGTCGGAGAACGAACTGGAAGGCGCGCGCTACCTGGGGCGGCAGGTGGCCGAGACGGCCCGCAAGCTGCACGGCTGAAGGCCTTGCCCGGGGCCCGCGCCCGCGACCCAGGGCGGCGCCGGCTAGGCCGGCGCGTGGCGCGAGCCGGATCGACCGGCCTTACGGGAGCACGGCGCGCAGGGCCTCGACGAAGGCGTGCGCCGGCGTGCTCGAAGCGGAGTGGGGATCGATGACGGCCGCCAGCGAGACCGCCACGGCCGGCGTGAAGGGGCGCACCACCACATCGGACAAGTCCGTGCCGATAAGGGTGAATGCATCGATGATGGTCAACCCCAGGCCCTGGCGCACCAGATTCAGGGCAACGTTGTAGCGGTTGGTTTCCAGGCTGGATGCGCTGCGGTGCCGGAAATCGGGAACCTGCGCCGTCAGGCGGTCAATGATACGGCTGTCGGTGGTGATGTAGATCAGCTCCCGCGGTTCGATATCCCGCCATTGCACCGTACGCTTCCGGGCCAGTCCATGGCCGGCCGGCAGGACGCACACCATGGGACTGGTCCGCAGGATTTCGAGATCCTCCCCATGTATGCCGTTGCTGGGCGCGACCATCAAGCCCACGTCGAACTGTCGCCGTTGCACGGCCTCCCGGATTTCATGGTTGGCGTGCATGTCCAGCATCAGTCCGTGATCCGGGAACTGGCGGCGAAACAGCCGCGCGGCCATGGTGCACATCCCGATGGCGAGCGAGGGCGTCGCGCCCACGCGCAAGCGTCCCACCCGGAATTGGCCCACGTTGACCAGATAGCGGCGAAAGCGCGCCATATCGGCCTGGATGCGGCTGGCCTCTTCGAAGACGAGCGCCGCCTCGGGAGTCGGCACCAGCCGGCCTTTCCTGCGCTGGAACAGACTGAAGCCCAGCAGGCGCTCGGCCATGGCGATGCTCTTGCTGACGGAGGGCTGGGCCATGCCCAGATGCTGGGCCGCCGCGGTGACCGAACCCAGCCGCATCACGGCGACGAAGACATCGATTTGCTGCTGGTTCATGGTATAGCCTGAAGGAATGGAATGGGCAAAATAAAGTATTGGACAGAATATATCCCGGATCAGTAGAGTGGCGCCATTTCCCCACAGGGGCATTGCGCGCCCCGAGGATTCCGACAGGAGACATCATGAGACTTCTCGCCCGCATTTCGTATGCGTTGGCGGTGGGCGCCGCGCTGGCGCTGCCGCCGTCCCACGCCCAGGCCGCCAACGATCTGGAGGCCATCCGCCAGGCCAAGGTGGTGCGCGTCGGCGCAGTATCCGCTCCGCCGTGGTACAGCAAGGACCTGACTACCAATCTTTGGGGCGGCCTGGTGCCCGATGTCCTGGATAAGCTGTTCGAAGGCACCGGGATACGCATCGAGTACGTGGACACCCAATGGGGCACCGCGGTCGCGGGCCTGCAGTCGCATCGCTTCGACCTGCTGGGCGCCTACAACGAAACCCCCGAGCGCGCCAAGGCCATCGATTTCACGCGCCCCATCGGGTCGCTCAAGAGCGCGATCCTCACCAGCCAGGCCGACGCCGGCAAGTACGCGTCCTGGGAGACCATCAACACGCCCTCGATACGCCTGAGCGCCATCGACGGCGCGGGCGCCACCGTGCTGCTGCGGCCCGTCCTGCCCAAGACGACCTGGATCTTCCAGCAATCCAGCGATTCCATGTACATGGACCTGGAAAGCGGCAGGGCCGACGCCATTCTCACCAGCGACGTGCAGATCAGCATGTACCTGTCGCAGCGCCGCCGGGGCACGATGGTGATTCCAGAGCCTGTGTATTCGCAGCCCACCAATATCGCCGTGCGCAAGAGCGCCGACCCGGCCCTGCGCGCATGGCTGGACGAGTCGCTGCAGCGACTGCAGGCCGACGGCACGCTGGACGCCATCTGGGCCAAGTACGTGCGCCAGCCCGGGAAGTAACCATGGCGACCGATCTATCCGATGCGGGACCGCTGTTGGTGGCCGAGGGCCTGCGCAAATCGTTCCGGAACCAGGAAGTGCTCAAGGGCATATCGTTTTCGGTCCGCTCGTCGCAGGTGGTCGGCCTGCTGGGCCGCAGCGGCTCGGGCAAGTCGACCTTGCTGCGCTGCCTGAACATGCTGGAGCGCCCGGACGCCGGGCATGTCTACCTGGCCGGAGAGGAAGTCGGCTATGGCGGCACCCCCCGGCGTCCCTTGAATGCCCGGGGACTGGCCTACCAGCGGCGCTCGCTTGCCATGGTTTTTCAGCATTTCAATCTCTGGCCGCATCGCACCGTGCTTGAGAATGTGACGGAAGGCCCGATCCAGGTGCTGGGTTTGTCGCGGGACGAGTGCGAAGCCCATGCGATCGAGCTGCTGGACCGCGTGGGCCTGAAGGAGAAGGCCCATGCCTACCCCGTAAGGCTGTCGGGCGGCCAGCAGCAGCGGGTGTCGATCGCCCGCGCCCTGGCCATGCGTCCCAAGGTGATCCTCTTCGACGAACCCACATCGGCCCTGGATCCCGAGCTGGTGGGGGAAGTGCTGGGCGTGATGCTGGACCTGGCGCGCAGCGGATCGACCATGGTGGTGGTCACCCACGAAATGGAATTCGCGCGCCAGGCATGCGACGAGGTGATTCTGCTGGCCGATGGCGAAATCGCGGCCAGGGGGACACCCGCCGAGGTCATGGACCGGCCTGCCAGCGACCATGCCCGACGCCTGTTCGAGAATCATCTTGCCCATTCTCCGCGCAGAGGGGATCGCCATGCAGGCCTATGAATGGGAGTTCTCCATCCTGTGGCAATACCGCGAACTGCTGTTCAACGCCGTTCTGACCACATTCCGCATCCTGGGCCTGTCCGTGTCCCTGGGTATCCTGGCCGGCCTGATCCTCGCGCCGCTGCGCATGTCCGACAAGCTGTTCCTGCGCGCGCCCGCGACGGCGATCATCGAGGTAGTGCGTTCCATTCCGCCGCTGGTGCTGGTGGTCTGGGCCTATTACTGCCTGCCCATCCTGACCGGGCTGACCCTGTCGGCCTACTGGACTTGCGTGATCGCGCTGGCGATGTACACCGGGGTGTTCTTTGCCGAGATATTCCGGGCCGGGTTGCAGGCCGTGGACCACGGCCTGGTCGAGGCGGGGCGGTCGGTGGGGATGCCTCCCTGGAAGATCTTCACCCGCATCACCGGTCCGCTGGCCTTCCTGCGCATCCTGCCGCCTTTCACGAGCCAGTGCATCATGGCGGTAAAGAACTCGGTGCTGGGCAGCTATATCGCCGTGGGCGAGGTGTTGTACGAAGCCCAGCGGCTGAGCACGGCCACCTTCCGCCCGCTGGAATTGCTGACCGCCGTGGCCCTGTTCTTCGTGGCGACCATCCTGCCGCTGACGCTGGTCACGGGCACGCTCGAAAAGAAAGTCCTGCAACGCTATTTCCGCCGCTGACCGACTGCGACACCATGCTTGAAACTTCTTACGCCCCGGATATCCCCGGGGCGCCGGCCGGCGTAACCGATACGCTGGTGCGTTTCGCGGCGTCGCTGCGGTTCGAAGATATTCCCGATGCCGTCGTCCGGCGCCTGAAGCTGCATTTGCTGGATACCCTGGGTTGCGCGGTGGCCGGCCGCCAGCTCGATGTCGCGCGCTCGGCGAGGCAGGCGGGGAAAGCCATGGGGGCGGGCGGCGCCTGCCGCGTCTTCGGCACCGCCGAAAGGTTCACGCCGACCGCGGCGGCGTTTGCCAATGCGGTCGCGGCCAATGCGCTGGACTACGATGACGGGCTGGAGATCGAGGGCAAGGGTCTTGGGCATCCGGGAGCCAGCGTGGTGGCGAGCCTGCTGGCTGCGCACGACACGCGGCCGCGCGATGGCAAGGCCTGGCTCACCGCCTTCGCGGCGGCTTTCGAGATCAACCACCGGCTGATCTACGCCATGCAGCCGTCGGCCGGGCGTTTCCGCGAGGCCTATGGCGTGGCCCAGCATCAAACCGTGGGCGCCTGCGTCGCCTATGCCCTGTTGCGCGGCCTGCCGCTGCCGGTGCTGGAGCAGGCGTTCGGCCTGGCCGCGACCCTGACCTGCGTGCCCAGCCTGCACAAGTACAACTGGCGCCGGCGGCCGATCATTTCGCTGAAGGATTTCGTGGCGCCGGCGGCTCAGGGGGGCGTGCAGGCCGTGCTGATGGCCGAGGCGGGCCTGGTCGGCAGCCGCGACGTGCTCGACGGTGAACATGGCTTCTGGCGCATGATCGGCTCGGACGCGTTCGACCCCGATGTCCTGGTGGCCGATCTCGGCCGGCGCTGGTGGACGGAGCACGGCAGCTTCAAGCTGTATCCGGCCTGCCGCTGGCTGGCCAGTGCGCTGGAGGCCTTCGAAACCCTGGTTTTCCGGCATGGCATTCCGGCCGGGGATATCGTCCGCATCGAAGTCCACACGTTCGGCACCATCGTCGACAAACTCATGGATCGGCGGCCCGCCTGCGCCATCGACGCGCAATTCAGCCTGCCCTACGCGCTGGCGGCCATCGCGCACCGGCTGCCCAAGGGACCTGCCTGGTTCGACGCCGCCACCCTGGCTTCCCCTGCCCTGCACTCGGTGGCCGACCGGGTCTTCGCCTTCGTGGATCCCGGGCTGGACGAGGCCATGAGCGGCCGGCAGCGTCGGCCCGGCGCGCGCGTGATCGTGCAGGTCCGGTCCGGGGCCGCGCTCGTCCTGGAGGTGCCGTCGCCGCTGGGCAGCCGGTCGCGGCCGGCCGCGACCGACGCCATCGTGGCGAAATTCGACGCCAATCTGGCTTCCCAGGGGCTGGATCCGGGTCCCGTGCGCGAGATGGTCCTGAACCTGGAGAAACAGGAGCCTGCGCTCGACTGGTCGGCGTTGATGACGTGAAGCCCCCTGGCGGCACGCCTCCATTAGACGAAGCCGTGCAGCGCGCTGCCCGCCTGCGCAACGAACCGCCACGCTGTCCCCATTGCGGGGGACCCGTCGCATGGCCTTCGAGCGCCATGCCATGGTGATCCGCATCAATCCGGAGGACGCGGCGATAACTTGCCCGGGCTGACCGGACAGGGTATTGGTGCCGGCTAGAGGAGTCGAACCCCCGACCTTCGCATTACAAGTGCGCTGCTCTACCAACTGAGCTAAGCCGGCTGTGGATCGCGGCCGCTTGCGCGGCCATGGGCGACGGTCCGAGCGGACCGGTCCCGGATCTACTTGACGATAGTGAGATGCGGCCGCTTGGGCGAGTCATCCGGATCGGGCGAGGGGGCCGCTTCCTCCGGCGCAGCCTCGTCCGCCTTGGGGGCGGCGTCGCGCGCCGGGGGCTCGTAGGGCTCGACCTCGAAGCCCATGCCGGCGCCCGTCTCGCGCGCGTAGATGGCCGAGACCGCCGCCACCGGCACCGAGACATGCTCGGTCACGCCGCCGAAGCGGGCCTGGAACTCGATCAGCTCGTTGCCCAGGGTCAGCTTGTTGGTGGCCAGCGTGCCGACGTTCAGCGTGATCTGGCCGTCCTGCACGTGGGCGGGCGGCACCAGGGTGTGCGCGTCCACCTTGACCACGATGTACGGGGTGTAGCCGTTGTCGGTGCACCACTCGTGCAGGGCGCGCAGCAGATAGGGTTTGGTCGGAATCTCGCCCATGGCGTTCAGCGGCGCATGACCTTTTCCGAGGGCGTGAGCGCCTCGATGTAGGCCGGCCGCGAGAAGATGCGTTCCGCGTACTTCTGCAGCGGGGCGGCGTTCTTGGGCAGCTCGATGCCGTAGTGGTCCAGGCGCCACAGCAGCGGCGCCACGGCGACGTCCAGCATGGAGAATTCCTCGCCCAGCATGTACTTGTTCTTGAGCAGCATGGGCGCCAGTTGCGCCAGGCGGTCGCGGATGCTCTGGCGCGCGCGCTCCAGGCGCTTTTCGTCGGGCTTGGCGCCGCGGTCTTCCAGCGCCGCCACGTGCACGAAGAGTTCCTTCTCGAAGTTGTACAGGAACAGGCGGGTGCGGGCGCGCATGACCGGATCGGCCGGCATCAGTTGCGGATGGGGAAAGCGCTCGTCGATGTACTCGTTGATGATATTGGACTCGTACAGCACGAGATCGCGCTCGACCAGGATGGGCACCTGGCCGTAGGGGTTCATGACCGCGATGTCCTCGGGCTTGTTGTACAAGTCGATGTCGCGGATTTCGAAATCCATGCCTTTCTCGAACAGGACGAAACGGCAGCGTTGCGAAAAGGGGCAGGTGGTTCCGGAATAGAGCACCATCATGGCGGGGAGTCCGTCCTTGAATGAAAACGAAAGGCCAGCGCCGGCCGCGAAGGACAGGCGCTGGCCCCGGATGCCGGAGAGGGGCGGACAGCCTTCAGGCGTAGCGTCCTGCCGGGCCCCCGGCGGGGCTATAGCGCATTATTTCACGTCTTTCCAGAAGGCAGCGTTCAGGCGCCACGCCACCACCAGGAACAGGGCCAGGAACAGCAGGACCCAGACACCCAGCTTCTTGCGGTACAGATGCACGGGCTCGGCCATCCAGCCCATGAAGGCGCTCAGGTCGGCGACGTCGTTGTCGAAGGCGGCCGTGCGGGCCGGGTCGGCCGCCTTGAAGCTGTAGTCCACCGATTCGTGGCCGTGGAAATGCGCCACGGGCTCGGTGTTGACGGTGGTGTAGCCCTGGGCGTCGTAGGTGGTGGTGACGCGCTCCCAGCCGGCTTCTTCGCCCGGCTTGCCGTGGATTTCGTGCATGGCGACGCTGGTCATCTCGCGCGGTCCCTGGAGCTCCCACAGCACGTGCGGCATGCCGACGTTGGGGAAGACGAGGTTGTTCCAGCCGCTGGGGCGGGACGCGTCGCGGTAGAACGTGCGCAGATAGGTGTAGATGTAATCCATGCCCGAGGGACCGGCGTTGACCGACTTGGCGCGCGCCATGACCGACAGGTCGGGGGGCGCGGAGCCGAACCAATTCTTGGCGTCGGCCGGGGTCATGGCCACGTGCATGAGATCGCCGACCTTTTCGCCGGTGAACATCAGGTTCTTGCGGATCTGGTCGTCGGTCAGCCCGATTTCGGCCAGGGTGTTGTAGCGCATGGAATTGGCGCTATGGCAGTTCAGGCAGTAGTTGACGAACAGTTTGGCGCCGTTCTGCAGGGACGCCACGTCGTTCAGGCGGTCGGGGGCGCGTTCGAGGGGATAGCCGCCTTCGGCCGCCATGGCGGTCGTACACGTCAGCATCAGCGCGAAGGCACCAAGCAGCTTCTTGATCATGGTCTTTCCGTTTATCGATGGGCTCAGTGGGCGTGGAACACGACGCGGTCGGGAACCGGCTTGAAGGTTCCCAGGCGGCTCCAGACCGGCATCAGCAGGAAGAAGCCCAGGTAGATCAGGGTGCCGATCTGCGCGGTCAGGTTGAACGCCTCGGTCGGAGGCTGAGTCCCCAGATAGCCCAACACCAGGAAATTGACGATGAAGATGCCGTACAGCCACTTGTGCCAGCCCGGACGGTAGCGGATCGACTTGACGGGCGAATGATCCAGCCAGGGCAGGAAGAACAGGATGAGCACCGCGCCGCCCATGGCCACCACGCCCCAGAACTTGGCGTCGATGGTGCGCAGGAGGACGGCGATGACGATCAGGACGACCGGCACCGCGATGCGCCAGATGCCCGACAGCTTGCCCTTGAGGAACAGGGCCACGGCCGCCACGATGGCCGCGCCGGCCAGCACCCAGGTGAAGTCGTCGGTGGTGGCGCGCAGCATGGAGTAGAACGGCGTGAAGTACCAGACCGGCGCGATGTGCGGCGGGGTCTTGAACTGGTCGGCCGGGATGAAGTTGTTGTACTCCAGGAAGTAGCCGCCCATTTCAGGGGCAAAGAACACGATGGCCGCGAAGATGATCAGGAAGCCGGCCACGCCCATGATGTCGTGGACGGTGTAGTAGGGGTGGAACGGGATGCCGTCCACCGGGCGGCCGTAGCGGTCCTTCTTGCCCTTGATCTCGATGCCGTCGGGGTTGTTGGAGCCGACTTCGTGCAGCGCCACCAGGTGGGCCGCCACCAGTCCGATCAGGACCAGCGGGATGGCGATCACGTGGAACGAGAAGAAGCGGTTGAGCGTGGCGTCCGACACGACGTAGTCGCCGCGGATCCAGATCGACAGGTCGGGGCCGATGAAGGGGATCGCCGAGAACAGGTTGACGATCACCTGGGCGCCCCAGTAGGACATTTGGCCCCAGGGCAGCAGGTAGCCGAAGAAGGCCTCGGCCATCAGGCACAGGAAGATGGCCACGCCGAAGATCCAGACCAGCTCGCGCGGCTTGCGGTACGAGCCGTAGAACAGGCCGCGCAGCATGTGCAGGTACACCACCACGAAGAACATGGAGGCGCCGGTGGAGTGCATGTAGCGGACCAGCCAGCCCCAGGGCACTTCGCGCATGATGTACTCGACCGACTGGAACGCGCGTTCCGCGTCGGGCTTGTAGTGCATGACCAGGAAGATCCCGGTGACGATCTGGATGACCAGCACCAGCAGGGCCAGGGATCCGAAGAAGTACCAGAAGTTGAAATTCTTGGGCGCGTAGTATTCGGACAGATGCGCTTTCCAGGTGGAGGTCACCGGGAATCGCCGGTCCAGCCAGCCCAACAGGCCTGTCGTTTCGACGGTTTTCTCGCCAGCCATGAAACGGCTCCTTCTCTTATACGTGGCGTATTGCTAGGTCGGGGTAAGGCGACGCGGGGCGTCAGGCCTTGTTGTCTTCGTCAACCCCGACGATGATGCGGGTGTCGCTCAGGTATTGGTACGGCGGGACTTCGAGGTTGTCCGGCGCGGGCTTGTTCTTGAACACGCGGCCGGCCAGGTCGAAGGTCGAGCCGTGGCAGGGGCAGAGGAAGCCGCCTTCCCAGTTGTCGGGCAGGCTGGGCTGCGGGCCCGGATTGAAATGCGGGGTGGGGGAGCAGCCCAGGTGGGTGCAGATGCCCACGCACACGAAGAGTTCCGGCTTGCGCGAGCGGTATTCGTTCTTGGCGTACTCGGGAGTGAATCCGGGGCGGTCGGACTCGGGATCGGCGACCAGGGGATCGTTGGCCTTCAGGCCCTCGAGCTGCTCGGACGTGCGGTGGATGATCCAGACGGGCTTGCCGCGCCACTCGACGGTGCGCATCTGGCCCGGCGGGATGTTGCCGACGTCGACTTCGACCGGCGCCCCGGCCGCGCGGGCCCGGGCGGAGGGTTCGAACGTGCTCAGGAACGGCACGGCGGTAGCCACGCCGGCCACGCCTCCCATCGCACAGGCAGTGCCTACCCAGAAACGGCGCGAAGGATCAGGCGGCTGGTTGGGGTCAACCGCACCATCGTCATCGAGCACAATCGTATCCTGACTCATCTTCCTATCCCTTGTTGATGCCCTATTCACCGCCACGCCACTACGCGCACGGCCAACCCGTGCGCCGCCGCAAAAGGCACCTGCCCAGGCGATCCGGCACCACATTCCGTTGCAACCGGATGCGTAATTTGTCCGCTCGCATGCGCGTGTAACAGCTTAGCAACCGCGTATTATAACGCTTGCCCACTGGCGGGCATATTGCATGGGAGGGTTCATGAGCAAGACCACCGGCATTCTCAAGGAATTCCGCGATTTCGCGGTCAGGGGAAGCGTGATCGACCTGGCGGTCGGCGTGATCATCGGCGCGGCGTTCGGCAAGATCGTGGATTCGTTGGTCAAGGACATCATCATGCCCCTGGTCAATTTCATCCTGGGCGGATCCATGGACTTCAGCAACAAATTCCTGGTCCTGTCCACCCCGCCCGGGTATACGGGCCCCCAGACCTATGCCGATCTGACCCAGGCGGGCGCGATTGTTTTCGCCTGGGGCAATTTCGTTACCATCGTCATCAACTTCATCCTCCTGGCCTTCGTGATCTTCTGGATGGTCAAGGCCGTCAACGCCGCGCGCCGCAAAGAGGAAGCCGAAGCGACCTCCGCACCGCCGCCGCCCCCGGAAGACGTGGCCCTGCTGCGCGAAATCCGCGATCTGCTCAGGAAATGACCGGCGCCCCGGCTCAGACGGGGTTGTCGATATCCACGAAGTCCACCCGAATGCCGAAATGCTCGGCCACGGCCGCGCCCAGCGCCCGCACGCCGTAGCGTTCGGTGGCGTGGTGGCCGGCGCCGATGAAGCCGGTGCCGGTTTCGCGCGCCAGGTGGACCGTGGGTTCGGACGCTTCGCCGGTGATATAGGCGTCGGCGCCGGCCTCGACGGCATCGGCCAGGCCGCCCTGGGCCGCGCCGGTGCACCACGCCACGCGCGCGACGGGGGCGCCCGGATCGCCGACCAGCAGCGGCGCGCGGCCCAGGCGCTGTTCGACCCGGGCCGCCAGGTCGCCGAGCGTCGGCAGGCCGGGAGCCGTTCCGAGCCAGATCAGCCCGTCGGGGCCGCAGGTGCGCGGCTGCGCCGCGTCCTGGGTTTCCACCATGTCGGGCGCAAGGCCCAGGACGCGCGCCAACTGGGCGTTGTTGCCGAGCCGCGGATGCGCGTCCAGCGGCAGATGGTAGGCGAACAGGTTCAGGTCATGCGCCAGGGCCAGGGCCAGCCGCGTACGGCGCGGACCGCGCACGCGGGGATCTTCGTTCTTCCAGAACCAGCCGTGATGGACCAGGACCGCATCGGCGCCGCGTTCGATCGCGGCGCGCAGCAAGGCCTCGGAGGCGGTGACCCCGGCGATAATATGCCCGACGGTCGCCTTGCCTTCGACCTGAAGCCCATTGGGGCAATAATCTCTGAATTTCGCCGCCTGCAGCGTACGGTCCAGCCAATGGGCCAGTTCGCGGGTGGATACCTGCATCATTTGCCTGTATTGGAATCATGCGTCGACTCTGGTTGATTTTCGCCCAGGCCGTCACGGTCAGTCTGGCGATTTTATTCGTCGTCACCACTTTGCGTCCCGATTGGCTGCGGCTCAACGGCGGGCCGCCGTCGGGACCCGGCGCGACCGCGCCTGCCGCGCCGTCCGCGGCGGCCGTCGGCACCTATGCGCCGGCGGTGGCGCGCGCGGCTCCGGCGGTGGTCAATGTCTACACGACCAAGCACGTGGACGTGCCGCTCATGCCGCTGCCGGCCGATCCCGCCCTGCGCCAGTTCTTCGGCCAGTTGCCCGGCTTCAGCCAGCGCAAGGAAACCACCAGCCTGGGCTCGGGAGTGATCGTCAAGGCCGATGGCTATGTGCTGACCAACTATCACGTGGTGGAGGCGGCCGACGCCATCGAAGTGGCGCTGGCCGACGGCCGGCAGGGCCCGGCCAAGGTCATCGGCGCCGATCCCGATTCGGACCTGGCCGTGCTCAAGCTCGACCTGCCCGACCTGCCCGCCATTTCGTTCGAGTCCGCCGCCACGCCCAAGGTGGGCGACGTGGTGCTGGCCATCGGCAATCCGTTCGGCGTCGGCCAGACGACCACCATGGGCATTGTCTCGGCGTTGGGCCGCAACCGGCTGGGAATCAATACCTACGAGAATTTCATCCAGACGGATGCCGCCATCAATCCCGGGAATTCCGGCGGGGCGCTGATCGACGTCCAGGGCAACCTGGTGGGGATCAATACGGCCATCTACTCCCAGTCCGGGGGCTCGCTGGGCATCGGCTTCGCGATTCCGGCCGATGCGGCGCGGCGGGTCATGGACGACATCATCGAGACCGGCACGGTCCGGCGCGGCTGGCTGGGCGTCGAGCCGCAGGACATCACGCCCGATCTGGCCCGCGCCTTCGGGCTGAAGCAGCCGGGCGGGGTGGTGATCGCCGGCGTCATGCGTGACGGCCCCGCGGGCCGTGGCCGCCTGCGCATCGGCGACATCGTGCTGGAGGTGGATGGCAAGCGGGTGATCGATACGATCGATCTGCTGTCCCAGATCGCCGCGCTGGAGCCGGGCAAGAAAGCCTCGCTCACGGTCCTGCGGGGCGGCAAGCGGACCCGGGTGGAGATCGAGGTGGGCGTCCGGCCGGGCCGCCCGCCGGGCCAGCGCTAGAACCGCGGCGGTCTCTCAACCGGCCGGCGGGCGCCGGTCCAGCAGCCGCAGGACCGCCACGATCCGCTTGCGTTCCTCGCTGGTCAGCCTGCCCAGGATCGATGTCGCCTCGACGAGGTAGCCGTCGCTTTCACCGGCCGGCTCGGCTGCGGCGGGCGCGGCTTGCAGGGTATTGGCGGCGACGCCGCGCCAGGGCTGGATGGTTTCCACGCCCTCGGCCAGCCATGGCACGGAGGAATTCAGGGCTGCCGCCAGCTTGCGCAAGGTCCGGCGCTCGGCGTTGTAGCCGTCGCCATGCGCGAGAATGCGGTGAATGGACGATTGCGAGACGCCGGCGATGCGCGCCAGTTGATTCTGGCTCCTGATGCCCCGTACCCGCATCAGGGCCTTGAGCCTGCTGGATATCGTCATGCGTGCAAGGCGCTGGCCGGCAAGCGGCGGACCCCCGGGAGATTGCGCGGCACGGGATGGGCAGGGATGCCTGCCGCGCCGGGCCGATGAGCGGGCTCAGGCATGGGTGGAGACGGCTTGCTCCGAAAGGCGGGGGTGGGGCGATTCGGCGGGAGATTCGGACGAGGGCGTGCAGAGCTGCTCCGCCATTTCCAGCAGGCGCTTGCGGGCGGCGGGTCGCAGCTTTTCGTGGATTTCCTGCAGGCGGGCCAGGTCTTCGTCGCCGGTGTAGAACCACGACGCCGGCACGCCGAGCAACCGTCCCAGGCGTTGCATCAAGGCAAAGTCGGGAGTGTGCTTGCCTTTTTCATACTGGTTCATGCGGGCGCTGGCCGATGTGGGGTCGATGCCGGCCATCCTGCCCAGTCTTTCCTGCGAGACGCCAAACCGCAGGCGGGCTTGCCGGAGCCTGCGGGCCAGGACACCTTTCTCTTGAACGGACGGCTGAGTGTTCAAGGTTTTCTCAAAATTTGCTTGACCCGTGTCAAGAAGTTTCGTAGGCTCGCGCCTGGAAACTCCAGGCGCGGCGCAAAGCATTCCAACGGATCCGGTTCGGAAAGCAAGCTGGAATTCCCGGCTGTCCGGTCATTCGCTCCGTCCGATTCTGCAACGCAAACCCAACCCATAAAAGAAAAAGAACTAAGGGAAACATCCTATTGTTCCGTCGTTTGCGAAAGCGCAAGTTATCAAAACAAAACGCAAGGGCTCACAATAAAACAATGCCTGCAACAGCGATTGACGCCGGCCCTGAACCCCCGTGGCAGGAAAGCGGGGTGCGGTGTTCGGCAAGGTCTTTCCGGCCCGGCGGGAACGCGGTTCCGGCGCCTTGCCGGACCGCACGGCGCAAACCACCGGAGGCGGTGCGGGGCCGCCACAGGGCGTGATATAGGACCATCCATGAATGCAGCGCCCGCTCGTGAACTGCAACTGATCCTTCTCCAGCTCGACGCCGATGTCCGCAAGTTGAGCGCCACCCTCCAAGCCTTGTCGCGACATCTGCCGTTCGAGTCCGAACCTGGCGATACCGGGTTATCCGGCGTGGATGCGGCGGACGATACCGCTCCGAGTCCGGGCGAGGGGCGCTGGGCCTTGCGCGACCTGGGCTGGACGCTGGTGGCGCCCGACGGACGCAGCTTCGGCCTGACGACGGCCGAGCGGGAATTCATGACGGCGCTGCTTTCGGCGCCGGGCTACCGGTTGACGCGGCGCGAATTGCAGAGCCGGGGAGTGGGCGAGGCCGAGAACGATAGCGAAGCCCAAGCCTCGCGGGGGCTGGACGTCATGGTCAGCCGCCTGCGCCGCAAGGCCCTGGCGGCAGGCATCAGCCTGCCGGTGCGATCGGTGCGGCGCTGGGGGTACATGTTCGCCGCGGAAGCGGAAAAGTGACCCGCCGCGCCCCGGCGGGCACGCTGCCTAGTGCCGTTCGGTCAGGGCGGCGGAGTCTTCTTCCGTGTCGTCGTCCGCGCCGATGGGCTTGACGCCCCGGGCGGCCAGCAGGCCGACCTCGAACAGCAGGCACAGGGGCAGGGCCAGCATGAACTGGCTGACGACGTCGGGCGGGGTCACGACCGCCGCCACGATGAACGCCACCACCACCACGTAGCCGCGCATGCTGCGCAGCTTCTCGACCGTGACCAGGCCCGTCTTGACCAGCAGCACGACCGCCACCGGGACTTCGAAGGTGATGCCGAAGGCCAGGAACATGGTCATGACGAAGTTCAGGTAGGCCTCGATGTCGGGCGCCGGCGTGATCGATTGCGGGGCGAAGGTCGCGATGAAGTGGAAGACGGTCTTGAAGACCACGAAATAGCAGAACGCCATGCCCGCCAGGAACAGCAGCGAGCTGGAGATGATGAGCGGCAGCGCCAGCCGCTTTTCATGGCGGTACAGGCCCGGGGCGACGAACGCCCATGCCTGGTAGAGCACCATGGGCAGCGCCAGGACGAAGGCGCACATGAGCGTGACCTTGACCGGCACCATGAAGGGCGTGATGACGCCCGTGGCGATCATGCGCGTGCCCTGCGGCAGGGTGGCCAGCATGGGTTGCGCCAGCAGGTCGTACAGGGCCGAGGCGCCCGGGTAGATGAACAGCACGACGAACACCGCCAGCACCGAGCTCGCGGCCCACAGCAGACGGGTGCGCAGCTCGACCAGATGCGAGATGAAGCTGTCCTCTTTCGAGGCGGGGTCCTGATCCTGGTCCTGGCTCACGTTGGCGTACCGGTGGATGTCTTGGCGGCCGGCGCGGGCGGCGTCGGCGCGGGATCGTCGAACAGCGACGGCTGCGCCGGGTCGCCCGGCTGCGGCTCGGCAGCAGGGTCGGACGCCGGGTCCGCGGGCGCCGGGGCGGGAACGGTGCCGGCAGCCGCCGCCGCGTCGGCGGGCGAAGTGGCCGGGACGGGCGCATCGGCGGGCGAGGATGCGTCGGCCCCGGGTTCGGGGTCGGTGGTAGACGATTCCGCGTTCGCGGTCTTGGTCAGGGAAGCCGCCGCCGCGGCGGTCGCGGCGTTCAGCGCGTTCAGCTCGCTGCGCAATTCCTCGGCCGGCGCCTTCAGGGCGGTGCCGGCGTCGTGCAGCGAGGTTTGCATGTCCTGGGCGGCGTCCTGCATCTGTTCCTTGAACTTGCGCAGTTCGTCGAGCTCGATCTCGCGTTTGATGTCGGTCTTGACGTCATTGACATAACGCTGGGCGCGCCCGAGCAGGTGCCCCACGGTGCGGGCGACCTTGGGCAGGCGTTCCGGCCCGATGACGATCAGCGCGATGACGCCGACCACCATCAGTTCGCTGAAACTGATATCGAACATGGACGTTGGGATCCGTAACGGAAATGCGCGGACTGGCCGCCGGACGAGCCGGCGGGATTATCGCGCGTCGGTCTTTTCCTTGGCCTGGACGTCGATCGTGTCGCCCGAGGCGACGCGTTGGGGGGACGCCGGCTCCGCGTCGTCGGCGCCGTTGGCTTCTTTCATGCCTTCTTTGAAGCCCTTGACCGCGCCGCCGAGGTCCGAGCCGATGTTGCGCAGTTTCTTGGTGCCGAAGACGAGGGCCACGATCACCAGAACGATCAACCAATGCCAGATGCTGAAGCTGCCCATGACGGTTCTCCGTGTAATTAGGCGTTGGGCGCCACGCGTCCCTGCCAGGGTCGCGCGCCGCCGATGATGTGGAAATGCAGATGCGGGACTTCCTGGCCGCCCTCGGCCCCCGAATTGGCCAGCAGCCGGAAACCGCCTTCCGGTCCCGGACGGCAGCCGTTCTCCAGGGCCAGCGCGGGGACCTTTGCCATCATTCTACCCAACCATTCGGCGTCGTCCGGCCCGATATCCTGCAGCGAGACGATGTGGCGCCGGGGGATCAGGAGCAGGTGGACGGGCGCGGCGGGATTGATGTCGTGGAAGACGACGAATTCGTCGTCTTCGTAGACTTTGCGCGCGGGGATTTCGCCGCGGGCGATTTTGCAGAAGATACAGTTTTCGCTCATGGAGGGAAGTCCGATGCGCCGCCGGGGGCGGCAGTCAATTGCGCCGTTGGGCTTTTTCTTCGAGGCCGGAAAGCCCTTCGCGCCTGGCCAGTTCGGCGAGGACGTTTTCCGGACGCAGCCCGAAATGGGCCAATGCCACCATGCTGTGGAACCAGAGGTCGGCCGTCTCGGCCACGATGCGGTCGGGAACGCCGTCCTTGGCTGCCATGATGAGTTCGGCGGATTCCTCGCCGATCTTCTTGAGGATGGCGTCGGGACCGGCCGCCAGCAGGCGGGCGACGTACGAGGTCTGCGGATCGCCGCCGTTGGCCGGCGAGCGGGAAGCCAGGGTATCGGCCAGGCGGGCGAGCAGTCCGTCGGGTCCGGAATCGGTTGCGGTCATTTGTAGATCAGTTCGGGGTCTTTGAGGACCGGGTCGACGGTTTGCCAGCGGGACGCCCCGCCGTCCTGGTCCAGACGGCGAAAGAAGCAGCTTGCACGACCCGTGTGACAAGCAATGTTTCCTTGCTGTTCGACCTTCAGCAAAACGACGTCGCCGTCGCAATCCAGGCGGATTTCGCGCACGATCTGGCCGTGGCCGGAGGACTCGCCCTTGCGCCACAGCCTGCCGCGCGAGCGCGACCAGTAGACCGCGCGTCCGGTGGCGGCCGTTTCGGCCAGGGATTCGCGGTTCATCCAGGCCACCATCAGCACCTGGCCGCTCTCCGCGTCCTGGGCGATGGCGGGAATCAGGCCCGCGGCGTCGAATACCACGTCGGCCATCCAGTCTTGGGAAAGCATATCAGTGCTCCATCGCGCCGAGTGCCGCGCGCGACGCATGAAACGGGTGCTGCCGGATCCGGGACGCTGCGGATCCGGCTTTGCCGGCCCGCCGCGAGGTGGAAGCGCGCAGCGCTTCGGGGGTGGGTCTCATCTTCAGTCCAGCCGTACCGGGATGCCCTGGGCGGCCATGAACAGCTTGGCTTCGCGCACGGTATGCGTCCCGTAGTGAAAAATGCTGGCGGCCAATACCGCGCTGGCGCGTCCCGTGGTGACGCCGTCGGCCAGGTGTTGCAGATTGCCCACGCCCCCCGAGGCGATGACCGGTACCGCCACCACGTCGGACACCGCGCGCGTCAGTTGCAGGTCGAATCCGGACTTGGTGCCGTCGCGATCCATGCTGGTGAGCAGGATCTCGCCGGCGCCGTAGGCCGCCATTCTTCCCGCCCATTGTACGGCGTCGATGCCGGTGGCGCGCCGGCCGCCGTGAGTGAACACTTCCCAGCGCGCCGGCTCGTCTTCGGCCGAGACCCGGCGGGCGTCGATGGCGACCACGATGCATTGCGAGCCATGGTAGTCGGCGGCGGCGCGCACCAGTTCCGGATTGGCGACGGCGGCGCTGTTGATCGAGATCTTGTCGGCGCCGGCGTTCAGCAGGCGCTGGATGTCCGACACTTGGCGCACGCCGCCTCCCACGGTCAGCGGGATGAAGACCTGCGAGGCCACCTGTTCGATGATGGGCAGGATCAGGTCCCGGTCGTCGCTGGTGGCGGTGATGTCCAGGAAGGTGAGTTCGTCGGCGCCCTGTTCGTCGTAGCGACGCGCGATCTCCACCGGGTCGCCGGCGTCCACCAGGTTGACGAAGTTCACGCCCTTGACGACGCGGCCGGCGGTGACGTCCAGGCACGGGATGAGGCGCCGGGTCAGGCCGCTTGCAGCGGCCTGACCCGGCGCCTCATCCCTGTTCGGGCAGGTGTGGGCTCCCCTCCCCGGGTCCCCCCCTCCGGGAGGGGGGGAGGGGCGTGGCCGAAGGGGCGGGGTCGGGCTGCTATTCATCGGTGTCCGGGTCGTCGTTGCCGGTCAGTGCGTCGGCGCGGGTCTGGGCGTCCTGGAAGTTCAGAGTGCCTTCGTAGATGCTGCGGCCCAGGATGGCGCCTTCCACGCCTTCTTCCCGGACCGCGCACAGGGCTTCGATGTCGCGCAGGTCGGCGATGCCGCCCGAGGCGATGACGGGAATGCGGACATGCTGCGCCAGGCGCACGGTCGCTTCGACGTTGACCCCCGACAGCATGCCGTCGCGGCCGATATCGGTATAGATGATGGCTTCGCAGCCGTAGTCCTCGAATTTGCGGGCTAGGTCCAGCACGTCGTGGCGGGTGAGCTTGCTCCAGCCGTCGGTCGCGACCTTGCCTTCGCGGGCGTCCAGGCCGACGATGATGCTGCCGGGGAAAGCGCCGCAGGCGTCATGCAGGAAGCCGGGGTTCTTGACCGCGGCGGTGCCGATGATGACGTAGGAAATCCCGCTGTCGAGATAGCGTTCGATGGTGTCCAGGTCGCGGATGCCGCCCCCGATCTGGACGGGGATGTCGTCGCCGACGGCGTCGACGATGGCCTTGACGGGCGCCTCGTTCTTGGGCTTGCCGGCGACGGCGCCGTTCAGATCCACCAGGTGCAGGCGGCGCGCGCCCTGCTCCAGCCAGTGCGTGGCCATGGCGGAAGGATCTTCGGAAAACACCGTTGCGTCTTCCAGGTCGCCCTGGCGCAAGCGAACGCAACGCCCGTCTTTGATGTCGATGGCGGGTATCAGCAGCATGGTGGATCAGCGAGCATAGGAAAAAATGTTGTACGAGCCGGCGCTTTTGACGCGGGCGCCCCCTTGCTTATGGTTGCCAGTCTACAAAATTGCGGTAAAGGCGCAAACCATGCTCCGCGCTTTTTTCGGGGTGGAACTGCACCGCAAAAATGTTAGCCGCCGCGACCGCGCAGGTAAAGGCGCCGCCATAATCGGCCTGGCCGACGATCAGGCCGGGGTCGGCGGGGTCGGCATAGTAGCTGTGCACGAAGTAGAAATGCGCTCCGTCGGGGATGCCCGCCCACAGGGCGTGCGCCCGGGTGTGGCGCACCGGGTTCCAGCCCATGTGGGGCACCTTGAGGCGTTCCCGCGGGCCGGGAGCGGCGGAGGACCCGGCGGGGCCGGCCGGGTGCGCGCCGGTTGCGGCGGCGCAGGCGTCTTCCGGCCCCTGGGACGGCGCGGCGGCAAAAAGAGGACCGGAGAAGCGCCGCACGATGCCGGGCATGAGCCCCAGGCACTCGGTGGGGCCTTCGTCGCTGCGTTCGAACAGCATCTGCTCGCCCACGCACACGCCCAGCAGCGGCTTGTCGCGGGCGGCGCGCAATACCGCTTCGCGCAGGCCCGAACGGTTCAGGGTGCGCATGCAGTCCGGCATGGCGCCCTGGCCGGGAAACACGACCCGGTCGGCGGCGTCGATGTCCGACGCCCGGCTGCACACCTGGATGTCGGCGTCGGGCGCGGCATAGCGCAGGGCGCGGGCGACGGAATGGAAGTTCCCCATGCCGTAGTCGACGATGGCGATGGTAGTCACGTCAGTAGGATCCGGCAGGCCTGGCGAAGTTCACAGCACGCCCTTGGTGGACGGCACGACGCCGACGCTGCGCGGGTCGGGTTCCAGCGCCATGCGCAGGGCCCGGCCGCAGGCCTTGAAGACCGTTTCGCACTGGTGGTGGGCGTTGGCGCCGCGCAGGTTGTCCACGTGCAGCGAGATCAGGGCGTGGTTGACCAGGCCCTGGAAGAATTCGCGGGTGAGATCGACGTCGAAGTCGCCGATGCGCGCCCGCGTGAACGGGACATGGAATTCGAGCCCCGGCCGGCCGGAGAAATCCACCACCACGCGCGACAGCGCTTCGTCCAGGGGCACGTAGGCGTGCCCGTAGCGGCGGATGCCCGCCTTGTCGCCGACCGCCCGGGCGATGGCCTGGCCCAGCGTGATGCCGACGTCCTCGACCGTGTGGTGCGCGTCGATGTGCAGGTCGCCTTCGGCCTGGATGTCCAGGTCGATCAGGCCGTGGCGGGCGATCTGGTCCAGCATGTGGTCCAGGAACGGCACGCCGGTGGCGATGGACTGGCGGCCGGTGCCGTCCAGGTTGACCGCGACCCGGATGCGGGTCTCGTTGGTGTTGCGGGTAATTTCTGCGGTACGCATGTCAGGAGCTCGGAGTGTCGGTATGGGCAGCCGGCAGGGCGGCGCTCCGCTTGGCGGCGGCCGGGCGTCGGCCGGCCGGGAGAGGCGCGCGGGCGGGGCCGCGCACCGGTATTTTGCGCGTTTTCAGGGCGCGATGCACGATTCCTTCATGGGTCGAGCCGGTACTCGGCGCTGGCCGCGTGGGCCTGCAGGCCTTCGCCATGGGCGAGGTCGGAGGCGATGCGGCCCAGCGTCTGCGCGCCGGCGCGCGAGACCTGGATCAGGCTGGAGCGCTTCTGGAAATCGTAGACGCCCAGCGGCGAGGAAAAGCGCGCCGTGCGCGAGGTGGGCAGCACGTGGTTGGGGCCGGCGCAGTAGTCGCCCAGCGACTCGGAGCTGTAGCGTCCCATGAAGATGGCCCCGGCGTGGCGGATGCGGGCAGCCCAGTTCTGCGGGTCCTCGGTGGAGATTTCCAGGTGTTCGGGGGCGATGCGGTTGGCGATCTCGCAGGCTTGCTCGAGGTCGCGCACGCGCACGAGCGCGCCGCGTCTGGACAGGCTGGCCGCGACGATGTCCGCGCGCGGCAGCGTCGGCAGCAGCCGGCGGGCGGCCGCCTCGACGGCGTCGAGGTAGGCGGGATCGGGGCACAGCAGGATGGCCTGGGCCAGCTCGTCGTGCTCGGCCTGCGAGAACAGGTCCATGGCGATCCAGTCCGCCGGAGTGGTGCCGTCGCAGATGATGAGGATTTCGCTGGGGCCGGCGATCATGTCGATGCCCACGGTGCCGAAGACGCGGCGCTTGGCGGCCGCGACGTAGGCGTTGCCGGGGCCGACGATCTTGTCCACCGCCGGCAGGCTCGCCGTGCCGTAGGCCAGGGCCGCGACCGCCTGCGCGCCGCCGACGGCGAACACGCGGTCCACCCCGGCGATCGCGGCGGCGGCCAGCACGATGGGATTGCGGACGTCGCCCGGCGTGGGCGTGACCATGACGATCTCGGGCACGCCGGCCACTTTGGCGGGCAGCGCGTTCATGAGCACGGACGAGGGATAGGCGGCCTTGCCGCCCGGGACGTACAGGCCCACCCGGTCCAGCGGCGTGATCTGCTGGCCCAGCAGGGTGCCGTCGGGGTCGGTATAGGACCAGCTCTCGGCGCGCTGGCGCTCGTGATAGGCGCGGACCCGGTCGGCGGCGGCTTCCAGCGCATTGCGCTGGGCGGCCGGCAGCGATGCCAGCGCGGCCTCGGATTCGGCGCGCGGAATTTCGAGTTCGGCGACGGAGCGAGCCTGCACGCGGTCGAAGCGCGCGGTGTATTCGAGCAGCGCATCGTCGCCGCGGCGGCGCACGTCGCGCAGGATGCCGGCGACCGCCCGTTCTATGGAGTCGTCCTGTTCGGCCTCGAAGGCCAGCAGCGCGTCCAGCGCGGAGCCGAAATCCGGATCGCGGGAGTCGAGTCGATGTATGAATTCCATGGTCTGCGTCCTTGTCAGGCGCGGGGCGTATCGGTGGCCCGGGCGGCGCCGTCGAGGGCGCCGGCGGCCCGCGAGAACGCGTCGATCAGCGGCCGCAGGCGGTTGCCGCGAGTCTTGAGCGAGGCGCGGTTGACGACCAGGCGGGAGGAGATCGGCATGATTTCCTCGACCGCCACCAGGTTGTTGGCGCGCAGCGTGCCGCCCGTGGACACCAGGTCGACGATGGCGTCGGCCAGGCCCACCAGGGGCGCGAGCTCCATGGAGCCGTAGAGCTTGATCAGGTCGACGTGCACGCCCTTGGCGGCGAAGTGCTCGCGCGCGGCCCGCACGTACTTGGTCGCCACCCGCAGGCGCGCGCCCTGGTAGACCGCGCCCCGGTAGTCGAAGCCTTCGCGTACCGCCACGCACAGGCGGCAGCGGGCGATGGCGAGGTCCACGGGCTGGTAGAGGCCGCCGGGGTGCTGGGCGTCGTGCTCGATCAGCACGTCCTTGCCGGCGATGCCGAGATCGGCGGCGCCGTACTGCACATAGGTGGGCACGTCCGAGGCGCGCACGATGATCAGGCGCAGGCCGGGATCGCTGGTGGGCAGGATCAGCTTGCGCGAGCGCTCGGGGTTCTCGGTGACGTCGACGCCGGCCGCCGCCAGCAGGGGCAGGGTTTCGTCGAAGATGCGTCCCTTGGACAGCGCCAGGGTCAACACGGGAGCGGACGAGGCGGTCATGCGGCCTCCTTGCCGGTGATGCGTTCGATGCGGGCGCCCAGCGCGCCGAGCTTGTGCTCCATGCGCTCGTAGCCGCGGTCCAGGTGATAGATGCGGTCGACCACCGTGTCGCCCTCGGCGGCCAGGCCGGCGATGACGAGGCTGGCCGAAGCCCGCAGGTCGGTGGCCATGACGGTGGCGCCGGACAGGCGCGGCACGCCGCGCACCACGGCCGTGTGGCCGTCGATGTCGATGTCGGCGCCCAGCCGCTGCAATTCCTGCACGTGCATGTAGCGGTTCTCGAATATGGTTTCGACGATCACCGACGTGCCCTGGGCGATGGCGTCCAGCGCCATTAGCTGGGCCTGCATGTCGGTGGCGAAGCCGGGGTATTCGTGCGTGCGCACGCCGACCGCGCGCGGGCGGCCCCGCATGGCGGCGCGGATCCAGTCGGGCCCGCATTCGAGTTCCAGGCCGGCTTCCTTCAGCTTGGACAGCGTGGCGCCCATGGTGTCGGGAGCGGCGCCGCGCAGCACGATCTCGCCGCCGGCCGCGCCGACCGCGCACAGGAAGCTGCCGGCCTCGATGCGGTCGGGGATCACGCTGTGGGCCGCGCCGTGCAGGCGCTCGACGCCTTCGATCACGATGCGGTCCGTGCCGTGCCCCTGGATGCGGGCGCCCATTTTGATGAGCAGTCCGGCCAGGTCGACGATCTCGGGTTCGCGGGCGGCGTTCTCGAGCACCGTGCGGCCCTGGGCCAGCACCGCCGCCATCAGCAGGTTCTCGGTGCCGGTGACGGTGACCATGTCGGTCCGGATGGTCGCGCCTTTCAGGCGCTGCGCGCGCGCGACGACGAAGCCGTGCTCGATGCGGATGTCGGCGCCCAGCGCCGCCAGCCCCTTGATGTGCTGGTCCACCGGCCGCTGGCCGATGGCGCAGCCGCCGGGCAGGCTGACGCGCGCCTCGCCGAAGCGGGCGACCAGGGGGCCCAGCACCAGGATCGAGGCGCGCATGGTCTTGACCAGGTCGTAGGGCGCTTCCAGCTTGTCGACCTGGTCGGCGGTGATCTCGACCTTGCCGTCGGCGGCGCGCACGGCCTTGACGCCCATGCGGCCGAGCAGGCGCAGGGTGGTGGCGATGTCGTTGAGCTCGGGCACGTTCGAGAGCGAGAGCGTGTCGGCCGTGAGGAGTCCCGCGCACAGGATGGGCAGGGCGGCGTTCTTGGCGCCGGAGACGGAAACCTCGCCGTGCAGCGCGGCGCCGCCGGTGATGCGTAGCTTGTCCATGTTATTGGGCCGCCTTGAATTCGCCGGGGGTCAGGGTGCGCATGGACAGGGCGTGGATTTCGCTTTTCATCCGCTCGCCCAGGGCGGTGTACACCAGTTGGTGGCGCGCCACGGGGCGCAGGCCCTCGAAGGCGGAACTGACGATGACCGCGTCGAAGTGCGAGCCGTCTCCCTGGACGTCGATGTGGTCGCAGGGCAGGCCGTCGGCGATGTATTGGCGCACTTGCTCGGGAGTGGGCAGCATGCGGTCAGTTCCTCAGTTTGTAGCCGCGCGCCAGCAGGCGCATGGCCAGCAGGGCCAGCGCGACGAAGACCGCGCCCACCACGGCCAGGCTGCGCCAGGGCGAGACGTCGGAGACCGAGAAGAATCCGTAGCGGAAGCCGTCTATGGTGTAGAAAATGGGATTCCAGTGCGAGACATGCTGCCAGAACGGAGGCAGCGTGTGGATGGAATAGAACACGCCCGACAGGAAGGTGGCCGGCATGATCAGGAAGTTCTGGAAAGCCGCCAACTGGTCGAATTTCTCGGCCCACAGGCCGGCCAGCAGGCCCAGGGTGCCCATGATGCCGCAGGACAGCACGGCGAAGGCCGCGATCCAGGCGGGATGGGTCATGGGCAGGTCGATGAAGCAGCGCGCCACCAGCCATACGCAGGTGCCCACGGCCAGGCCGCGCACCACCGCGGCGATCACGTAGGCCGAGAACAGGTCGCGGTAGGTCATGGGAGGCAGCAGGATGAACACCAGGTTGCCCGTGATGCGGCTCTGGATGATCGACGACGACGGGTTCGCGAAGGAATTCTGCAGCATGCTCATCATCATGAGCCCGGGAATCAGGAACGCGGTGTACGGCACGGTGCCGTACACCTGCACGCGGTCTTCCAGCACCTGGGCGAAGATCAGCAGGTAGAGCAGGGCCGTGATGACCGGCGCGGCGATGGTCTGGAAACTGACCTTCCAGAAGCGCAGCAATTCCTTGCGCAGCAGGGTGGGGAAGCCCGAGCCGAAATTGCCGGCCGGCTGCAGCAGGGGCGCGTTCATGATGCCCCCCTGGCGCTTCGCGCCGTCCCCCCGCGGGGGAATTCGCCCTTGGGGCGGTCCGGCAGACTCATGTTCCCACCTCCAGCATCTCGGCCCCTTCGTGGTTCATGATCCGCACGAAGGCGTCCTCGAGGTCGGAGCCGCCCACGCGCGCCAGCAGCGCCTGGGTGGTGTCCAGGGCGACGATGCGGCCGCGCTTGAGCATGGCGATGCGCCCGCACAGGGCTTCGGCTTCTTCGAGGTAATGCGTGGTGAGCATGATGGTGTGGCCTTCGCGGTTCAGGCGCGAAATGAATTCCCACAGGGTGCGGCGCAGGTCCACGTCGACGCCGGCGGTCGGCTCGTCGAGCACGATGACCGGCGGGCGGTGCACCAGCGCCTGGGCCACCAGCACGCGGCGCTTCATGCCGCCGGACAGGGCGCGCATGTTGGAATCCGCCTTGTCGGCCAGGCCCAGGTTGGCCAGGATCTCGTCGATCCAGTCGTCGTTGCGGCGCAGGCCGAAATACCCGGACTGGATGCGCAGGGTCTCGCGCACCGTGAAAAAGGGATCGTAGACCAATTCCTGCGGCACCACGCCCAGCGAGCGGCGGGCCTGCCGGTAGTCGGACACGACGTCGTGGCCACAGACTTCGGCCTTGCCCCCGGTGGCGCGGGCCAGCCCCGCCAGGATCGAGATCAGGGTGGTCTTGCCGGCGCCATTGGGGCCCAGCAACCCGAAGAATTCGCCGTGCCCGATTTCCAGGCTCACGTCGTCCAGGGCACGAAAGCCCGGTTCGGACGCGGGGCGCAACCACCCCTTCCAGCCTTGCGAGCGGGCAGGATAGATCTTGGCAACGTGGTCTAGACGGACGGCGGACATGAATGCGGGAAGGCCGCCCCATGAGGAGCGAATCTGCAATTATATAGGGCCGGCATGGCCGGCCCCGCCCGCGCCCACCGCGCGGGACGCCGCCGGCCCGCGGATCGCGGACCGGTCCGGGCTTACTGGTTGCGCTGGTTGAGTGCCTGGATCAGGCCGTCGATGCCGTTCTGGCTGATCTGCTGGGCGAACTGGCCCCGGTAGTTCTCGATCAGCCAGATGCCCTCGACGTTCAAGTCGTAGATTTTCCAGCCTTCCGGTGTCTTTTCCAGGCGGTAGTCGACATTGACGGGCGTGCTGTTGGACTGCGAGATCTGCGAGCGGACCACCACGTCGCTGGCGGACGGGTCGCCGCGGAAGGGCTGCAGCTTGACGGCCGTGCTCTGGTCGGTACGGGTCAGCGCGCCGCTGTAGGTACGGATCAGCGTGCCGCGGAAGGCCTGCGCCAGGTCGGTGCGCTGCTTTTCCGAGGCTTGCCGCCAGTAGCGGCCGGCCGCCAGCCGCGTGGTCTTCTCGAAATCGACGTAGGGCAGGATGTATTCGTCCACTACCTGGTTGATGCGGGCGATGTTGCCCGATTTCAGGGCCGGATCCTGCTTGAGCACCGCCAATGCCTGGTCGGCCACCTGCCGGACGAAGTCCTGGGGCGCGGCATTGGGATCCGGCTTGGCGTGGGCGGGGGCGCCCAGCGCCAGGCTGGCGGCCGCCGCGACGAACATGCGGCGCAGCAGCGGGCCGAACGGGAAGCGGAACGGATGGGGCATGGGATCTCCTTATTGCTGGCCGGTGCCGGGCACGGCGGGCGCCGGGGTGGCGGGGGCGGCAGGAGGCGCGCCCTCGTCGTCTTCGTCCTCGTAGTTGGGCAGGTGGTCGGTGTCGCCCGCCTTGCGGCCCAGCACCATGGCGGCGCGGCGTTGCAGATAGGCGTCACGCACGAAGCTGTAGGGGTCCAGGGCCACGCGGTCGACGGTGTCGGTGGCGTCCAGCAGGCTGGCGCGGTAGTCCACGGCCTCCACCCCCCACAGCGAATTGCGCAGCGGGACGTTGTCGATGCGGCCCACGGTCGCCAACTGGTTGCCGTTCCAGTCTCCGAGCAGGCCCACGCCGTCGCGCACGGTGCTGGCGCCCAGGATGGGCAGCACCAGGTACGGTCCCTGGCCGATGCCCCAGACGCCCAGCGTGGTGCCGAAGTCGTTGGGGATCTTGCGGGCGCCGTTGGCCGAGGCGACGTCGAAGCAGCCGCCGACGCCCATGGTGGTGTTGAACAGGAAGCGGCCCACCGTATTGACGAAATCGTGGCCCCGGCCCTGCAGCATGCTGTTGGCGGCGGCCCAGAGGTCGCCCACGTTGCTGAAGATGTTATGCACGCAATCGCGCACGGGCGCGGGCGTGACGTAGGTATAGGCCTTGGCCACCGGCTTGAGGACCGCGCGGTCGACCTTGTCGTTGAACTGGTAGACGCCGCGGTTGAATCCTTCCCAGGGATCGCGGGGGTCGGGATGGGTCGGCGTCTGGGCGCATCCGGCCAGCAGCGCGGCCGTTGCCAGGGCAGGGGCGAGCCGGGTCGAGAAAGCGTTCTTCATGGAGAAACGGAGTCCTTTATGCAACATGATTCCAGCGCGCGTTTGTTCACTGCCCGGGCGCGTCCTGGGCCGGCTGCTGCGAGCTGCCCTGCTTGTCGGCCATGCCGTAGAGGAACTGGCTGATCAGATTTTCCAGGACGACGGCGCTTTGTGTATACCGGATTTTGTCGCCCTGGGCAAAGTTCTTGTCCTCGCCGCCGGGCTCGATGCCGATGTATTGCTCGCCCAGCAGGCCAGAGGTCAGGATCTTGGCCGACGAGTCGGTGGGGAAATCGTAGCCCTGCTCGATGTCCAGCCGCACCACGGCCTGGAAGGTCTTGTCGTCGAAGGAAATGCCGGCCACGCGGCCGATCGTCACGCCGGCGCTCTTGACCGGCGCGCGCACCTTGAGCCCGCCGATATTGTCGAAGTTGGCGGACAGCGAGTAGGTGGCTCCGAAGGAGAACGAGCTGAGGTTGCCGGCCTTGAGCGCCAGGAACACCACGGCCGCGGCGCCCAGCAGCACGAACAGGCCTACCCAGAAATCGGTTTTTTCTCGGGACATGATGGGATCCGTATCAATTGCCAAACATCAGGGCGGTCAGAAGGAAGTCCAGGCCCAGCACGGACAGCGAGCCGGCGACCACGGTACGGGTGGTGGCGCGCGCCACGCCTTCGGGCGTGGGCTTGGCCTGCCAGCCCTCGTAGAGGGCGATGAGCGTGACGGCCACGCCGAACACGACGCTCTTGACGATGCCGTTGAAGACGTCGTTCCAGACGTCGACGCCGGCCTGCATCTGGGACCAGAACGAGCCGGAATCGACGCCGATCAGGCGCACGCCGACCAGGTAGCCGCCCAGGATGCCGACCATGGAGAACACGGCGGCCAGGATGGGCATGGCGATCACGCCGCCCCAGAAGCGCGGGACCAGCACGCGCCGCAGCGGATCGACGGCCATGACTTCCATGGCGGCCAGTTGCTCGCCGGCCTTCATGAGGCCGATCTCCGCCGTCAGCGAGGTGCCGGCGCGGCCGGCGAACAGCAGGGCGGTCACCACGGGGCCCAGTTCCCGGGTGAGCGACAGCGCGACCAGCAGGCCCAGCGCGTCTTCCGAGCCGTAGCGGTTGAGCGTGTAGTAGCCCTGGAGCCCGAGCACGAAGCCCACGAACATGCCCGAGACCGCCACGATCAGCAGGGAATAATTGCCGATGAAGTGCACCTGCTGCGAGACCAGGCGGGGGCGCGACAGGGCGATGCCGCTGGCGCCCAGCAGGCGGCCGAGGAAACGGGTGAAGAAGCCGAGCGCCGAGACGCGCCCGCGCACCGCGGCGCCCAGCGAGCCGATATTGCGGACGATGCCCGTCATGGCCGGCCTCCGCGTTGCGCCAGCCAGCGTTCGAATGCCGGCGTGACGGGATAGTGGAAGGCCATGGGGCCGTCGGGCTCGCCGCGCAGGAACTGCCGCACGTAGGGGTCCTGCGTGTCCGACAGGGTGCGAGGCGTGCCGGAGGCCTTGAGCTCGCCCTGGCCGACCAGGTAGACGCGGTCGGCGATGCTGAAGGATTCCTCGATGTCGTGGGTGATCAGCACCGAGGCGCATCCCAGCCGGTCGGACAGGTCGCGGATGAGCCGGGCGGTGATGCCCAGCGAAATCGGGTCCAGCCCGGCGAAGGGTTCGTCGTACAGCACCAGTTCGGGTTCGAGCACCACGGCGCGGGCCAGGGCGACCCGCCGCGACATGCCGCCGGAGATCTCAGACACCCGCAGGTGGGCCGCGGCGCGCAGGCCGACGGCATCGAGCTTGTCCAGCACGCGCGAGACGATTTCGGCTTCGGGCAGGCGAGTGTGCTCGCGCAGCGGGAAGGCGACGTTCTCGAAGACGTCGAGGTCGGTGAACAGCGCGCCCTGCTGGAACAGCACCCCCATGCGCTGGCGCAGGGCCTGCAGTTCGGCCGCCGGGATGCCGCGCAGGTCGCGGCCGAAGACCTCGACCTTGCCGGTCAGGGCGGGCAACTGGCCGGTGGCGGCGCGCAGCAGGGTGGTCTTGCCGGATCCGGAGCCTCCCATGATGGCGACGACCTCGCCGGCCGCGATTTCCATGTCGATGTCCCGCAGCACGGTGAAATCGCCATAGCCGAGCGATACGCCGGTCAGGCGCAGGGCGGGAGGGGCGGAAGCAGGTCTGGATTCGGGCATGGGCGAACGGGTCGGCGCGATGGGTGCGGCTGGCGCGTCCGGGCAAAAGAAATCATTGTAACCGCAGGGCGGCGCCGGCCTCCGCATGGCGCGCTCCCGCGGCGCAGGGGTGGCGTCAGGGGGATACCGCCAGGAAAAACAGGGCGCCTGCGCCCAGCAGCAGGAAGGGGTTGATCCGCGTGTACATGAGCGCGACGGTCGAGACGGCGGCCACGCCCCAGGCCCAGGGTCCGCCTTCGGCGGCCCGCAGCACGGTACAGGAGGCGGCCAGGATCATGCCCGCGGCCACCGGCACCAGCCCGGCCTGCACCACGCGCGTCCAGGCGGCGTCGCGGTGCCGCGCCCACAGGCGGGCCAGGCCGTAGACCAGCAGCGAGGAGGGCACGAAGATGGCGATCGAGGCTATCAGGGCGCCGAGCCAGCCGGCGACCCGATAGCCGACGAGGGTCACCAGCAGCGATCCCGGCCCCGGGGTGATGCGCGAGATGGCGAACAAGTCCATGAACTGGCTTTCGGTCAGCCAGCCGTAGGTTTCGACCGATTGGCGGTGGATGTCGGCCACGATGCTCTGTCCGCCGCCTATGGTGAGGAAGGACAGGGGAGCGAACACGGCCAGCAGGTCGGCCAGGATACGGAAATTCATCGGCGTCTCCCGCCGTACAGCCGCAGGTAGGCCGCGAGAATGGAGCAGGGCACCATGGCGCCGACCACCCACAGGAGCGGCAGGCGCAGCAGGAAGATGCCGGCGAAGGTGACCGCCAGGATGAGCGCCGGCACTACGCCCTGGACGGCCCGCCGGGCCGCCCGCAGGCCGGTCTGCAGCGACAGGCCGACCGCTGCCGCGGCCACGCCGGCCAGGGCCATGTGGACGTGTTCCGATTGCGCCAGCCGGGTCAGGACGGCCGCCAGCGCCACCGCGACCAGCATGGGCGCCACGCTGATTCCCAGCGCCCCGAGCAGGGCGCCGCGGCCGGCCCGCAGGCGGTAGCCGATCCAGATGGAAAGGTTGACCACGTTCACGCCGGGGAAGGCCTGGGCCAGGGCCAGGCCGCTCAGGAATTCCTCTTCGGACATCCAGCGGCGGCGTTCGACGAACTCGCGCAGCATCCAGCCGCTCAGTCCGCCGCCGAAGCTGGTGAGCCCGATCTTGGAAAACGCCAGGAAGATCGCCGCCAATGACGGCGCCCCCGCTTCCCGGGAGGAAGGCGGGGGCACCGGAGCGGCGGAAGGAGAGGTCCGCAAGATGGATCGCTGCCGCGTCGGGGGGGACGAAAACCCGATCGTAGCGTACGGCGACCGACGGGAAACTTAACGCGGCAGTTCGCTGGCTCCCATCAGGAATTCGTCGACGGCGCGCGCGCACTGGCGGCCTTCGCGGATGGCCCAGACCACCAGCGACTGGCCGCGGCGCATGTCGCCCGCCGCGAAGACCTTGTCGACCGAGGTCCGGTAGTCGTCGGTATTGGCGCGCGCGTTGCCGCGGGCGTCGCGTTCGACGCCGAAGGCGTCCAGCACGCGCTGCACGGGCGAGACGAAGCCCATGGCCAGCAGGACCAGGTCGGCCGGGATCTCGAACTCCGAGTCCGCGACTTCGGCCATTTTCATCTGGCCGGTGGATTCGTCCTTGACCCATTCCACGCGCACGCAGACCAGCTTTTCCAGGCGGCCGTCGCGGCCCTGGAACGATTTGGTCGTGATGGCCCAGTCGCGCTCGCAGCCTTCCTCGTGCGACGAAGACGTGCGCAGCTTGGCCGGCCAGTAGGGCCAGGTCAGGTCCTTGTTTTCGTGCTCGGGCGGCCGCGGCATCAGCTCGATCTGGGTGACGGAGCGCGCGCCGTGGCGGTTGCTGGTGCCGACGCAGTCCGAACCGGTGTCGCCGCCGCCGATGACGACGACGTGCTTGTCCTTGGCCAGCAACTGGTCGGGCAGGCGGTCGCCCGCCACGACCTTGTTCTGCTGCCGCAGGAAGTCCATGGCGAAATACACGCCTTCCAGTTCGCGGCCCGGCACCGGCAGGTCGCGCGGGGATTCGGAGCCGCCGGTCATGGCCACGGCGTCGAACTCGGCCAGCAGCGCCTGCGGGGTCACCACCGTCAGGCCGTCGGCGGCGTCCTCGGCGCGGCCCACGTAGGTGGAGGGGCGGAACTCGACGCCTTCGGCTTCCATTTGCGCCATGCGGCGGTCGATCTGCGACTTCTCGAGCTTGAAGTCGGGGATGCCGTAGCGCAGCAGCCCGCCGATGCGGTCGCTCTTCTCGAACAGGGTGACGGCATGGCCGGCGCGCGCCAGTTGCTGGGCGCAGGCCAGGCCGGCGGGGCCCGAGCCGATCACGGCCACTTTCCTGCCGGTCTTGCGCGAGGGCGGCTGCGGCGCGACCCAGTCTTCTTCCCAGCCATGGTCGATGATGGCGTGCTCGATCGACTTGATGCCGACGGCGTCGTCGTTGATGTTCAGGGTACAGGCCGCCTCGCAGGGCGCGGGGCAGATGCGGCCGGTGAACTCGGGGAAATTGTTGGTCGAGTGCAGCACGTCCAGCGCCTGGCGCCATTGCCCGCGGTAGACCAGGTCGTTCCAGTCGGGAATGATGTTGTTGACCGGGCAGCCGCTGGTGCAGAACGGGATGCCGCAATCCATGCAGCGCGCGCCCTGCTGCCTGGCCTGGTCCTCGCTCAGGTGCAGGACGAACTCGCGCCAGTGCTTCAGGCGCTTGCCGGGCGCTTCGGAAGCTTCCTGCAGGCGTTCGAACTCGAGAAAACCGGTAACTTTACCCATGATTCTTCCTTGGCCTCAGGCAGCCATTTTCTGCGGATTGGCGGCGCGCCACATTTCGCCCAGCGCACGGCGGTAGTCGACCGGCATGACCTTCACGAACTGGCTGCGCGAGGTTTCCCAGTCGCCCAGGATGTCGCGCGCGCGGAAGCTGCCGGTATAGCGGTAATGATGTTCGATCAGGCGGCGCAGGATGGCCTCGTCGGTCTCGCGCTCGCCGCCGCGCACGGCGCTGTGCCAGGCTTCGCGTTCGCCCTGCGCTTCCTGGTCGGCGCCGGGCAGGACCGCCTCGAGTTCGACCATGGCCAGGTTGCAGTGCTGGCGCAGGGCGCGCTCGGGGTCCCACACGTAGGCCACGCCGCCGGACATGCCCGCGGCGAAGTTGCGGCCGGTGGCGCCGAGCACCACGACCGTGCCGCCGGTCATGTATTCGCAGCCGTGGTCGCCCGTGCCTTCCACCACCGCGGCGGCGCCGGAATTGCGCACCGCGAAGCGTTCGCCGGCCACGCCGTTGAAGTAGGCTTCGCCCGACAGCGCGCCGTACAGAACGGTATTGCCGGCGATGATGTGGTCGGGGCCGAAGCCGCGGAAATCGTTGGGCGAGCGCACCATGATGCGGCCGCCCGACAGGCCCTTGCCGACGTAGTCGTTGGCTTCTCCCACCAGGTCCAGCGTGATGCCGTGGGCCAGGAAGGCGCCGAAGCTCTGGCCGGCGGTGCCGTTGCACTGGATGTGTATGGTGTCGTCGGGCAGGCCTTCGTGGCCGTGGCGCGCCGCCACGGCGCCCGACAGCATGGCGCCGATGGTGCGGTTGCGGTTGCGCACGGGGACGATGAACGAGACCTTTTCGCCGCGCTCGATGGCCGGCTTGCTGCGCTCGATCAACTGGTGGTCCAGCGCATTGGCCAGGCCGTGGTCCTGCTCTTCGATCTGGCGCAGCGCCTCTTCGGTCTGCGGCTGGTAGAAGACCCGCGAGAAGTCCAGGCCCTGGGCTTTCCAGTGCTCGATGCCCGCGCGCATGTCCAGCAGGTCGGAGCGGCCGATCAGTTCGTCGAAGCTGCGGATGCCCAACTGGGCCATGATCTCGCGGACTTCCTCGGCGACGAAGAAGAAGTAGTTGACCACGTGCTCGGGCTTGCCCTGGAATTTCCTGCGCAGCACCGGATCCTGAGTGGCCACGCCCACGGGGCAGGTGTTGAGGTGGCACTTGCGCATCATGATGCAGCCTTCGACCACCAGCGGGGCCGTGGCGAAGCCGAACTCGTCCGCGCCGAGCAGGGCGCCGATGGCGACGTCGCGGCCGGTCTTCATCTGGCCGTCGGCCTGGACGCGGATGCGGGTGCGCAGCCGGTTCAGCACCAGGGTCTGCTGGGTTTCGGCCAGGCCGAGCTCCCACGGCGTGCCGACCTGCTTGATCGACGACAGGGGCGAGGCGCCGGTGCCGCCGTCGTGGCCCGCGATCACGACGTGGTCGGCCTTGGCCTTGGACACGCCGGCCGCCACGGTGCCGACGCCGCTTTCGGAAACCAGCTTGACCGAGACCGAGGCCCGGGGGTTGACGTTCTTGAGGTCGTGGATCAGTTGCGCCAGGTCCTCGATCGAGTAGATGTCGTGGTGGGGCGGAGGCGAGATCAGGCCCACGCCCGGCACCGAATAGCGCAGCTTGGCGATGTACTCGGACACCTTGTGCCCGGGCAACTGGCCGCCTTCGCCGGGCTTGGCGCCCTGGGCCATCTTGATCTGGATCTGGTCGGCGCTGGCCAGGTACTCGGCCGATACGCCGAAGCGGCCGGAGGCCACCTGCTTGATCCTGGAGCGCAGGGAATCGCCGGCGGCCAGGGCCACATCGGCCTCGATGCGCTCGGAACCCAGCACCGAGGCCAGCGTGTCGCCGTTCCCGATGCCGCTCGCGCCGTCGCGCATTTCGGCGCGGTAGCGCAGCTCGTCCTCGCCGCCTTCGCCGGTGTTGGACTTGCCGCCGATGCGGTTCATGGCCACCGCCAGCACCGAGTGCGCCTCGGTCGAGATCGAGCCGAGCGACATGGCGCCGGTGGCGAAGCGCTTGACGATGTCCTTCGCGGGCTCGACCTCGGACAGCGGGATCGCGCGCGACGGATCGACCTTGAACTCGAACAGGCCGCGCAGCGTCATGTGGCGGCGGCTCTGGTCGTTGATCAACTGCGCGTATTCCTTGTAGGTACGGTAGTTGTTGGCGCGGGTCGCGTGCTGCAGCTTGGCGATCGAATCCGGCGTCCACATGTGCTGTTCGCCGCGCACGCGGAAGGCGTATTCGCCGCCCGCGTCGAGCGCGCCGGCCAGGACCGGATCGTTGCCGAAGGCGGTGCGGTGCGCGCGCAGGGCTTCCTCGGCGACCTCGAAGATGCCGATGCCCTCGATGGTCGAGGCGGTGCCGGTGAAGTACTTGTCCACCAGCGCGCCCTGCAGGCCGACGGCTTCGAAGATCTGGGCGCCGGTATAGGACATGTAGGTCGAGATGCCCATCTTGGACATGACCTTGTTCAGGCCCTTGCCGATCGCCTTGATGTAGTTCTTGGCGGCCTTGTCCGGGTCCTTGCCGGCCTGGGCCAGCGATTCGAGCGCCAGGAAGGGGTGGATGGCTTCCGCGCCGTAGCCGCCGAGCAGCGCGAAGTGATGGACTTCGCGCACCGAGCCGGTTTCCACCACCAGGCCGGTGCTGGTGCGCAGGCCGCTGCGGATCAGGTGCTGGTGGATGGCCGAGGTCGCCAGCAGGGCCGGGATGGCCACGCGCTCATGGTCGACCTTGCGGTCGGACAGGATCAGGATGTTGTAGCCGCTCTGCACGGCGTCGACCGCGCGGGCGCACAGCGCCGCCACGTGGGCTTCGATGCCTTCGCGGCCCCATTCCACCGGATAGGTGATGTCCAGCTCGTAGCTGCGGAACTTGCCGTTGGTGACCTGCTCGATGGCGCGGATCTGCGCCATGGCGGCGACGTCGAGCACGGGCTGCGAGACTTCCAGGCGCAGCGGCGGGTTGACGTTGTTGATGTCGAGCAGGTTGGGCTTGGGCCCGATGAACGACACCAGCGACATGACCATCTGCTCGCGGATCGGGTCGATCGGCGGGTTGGTGACCTGGGCGAACAGTTGGCGGAAATAGTTGTAGAACGGCTTGGAGCGGTCCGACAGCACCGCCAGCGGGGTGTCGTTGCCCATGGAACCGACGGCTTCCTCGCCGCTGACCGCCATGGGTTCGAGGATGAATTTGTAGTCTTCCTGTGTCCAGCCGAAGGCCTGCTGGCGGTCCAGCAGCGACGCCGCGGGCTTGCCGGTCTCCGCGCGCTCGGGCGCGGGCAGCGATTCCAGCTTCAGGCGCAGGCGCTCGATCCATTGGCGATAGGGACGCGCGTTGGCCAACTGGGCCTTGATCTCGGCGTCGTCGATGATGCGGCCTTGCTCCAGGTCTATGAGGAACATCTTGCCGGGTTGCAGGCGCCACTTCTTGACGATGCGGTTTTCCGGGACCGGCAGCGTGCCTGCCTCCGACGCCATGATGACCATGTCGTCGTCCGTGACCAGGTAGCGGGCCGGGCGCAGGCCATTGCGGTCCAGCGTCGCGCCGATCTGGCGGCCGTCGGTGAAGGCCACGGCGGCCGGGCCGTCCCACGGCTCCATCATGGCGGCGTGGTACTCGTAGAACGCGCGCCGGTGCTCGTCCATGAACGTGTGCTGTTCCCATGCCTCGGGGATCATCATCATCATGGCGTGGGCCAGCGAATAGCCCGACATCACCAGCAGTTCCAGGCAGTTGTCGAACGTGGCGGTGTCCGACTGGCCTTCGTAGACGATGGGGTAGAGCTTTTTCAGGTCGTCGCCCAGCACCGCCGACTGCATCATGCCTTCGCGGGCGCGCAGCCAGTTGAAATTGCCCTTGACCGTGTTGATCTCGCCGTTGTGGGCGATCAGGCGGTAGGGGTGGGCCAGCGGCCAGGCGGGGAAGGTGTTGGTCGAAAAGCGCTGGTGCACCAGGGCCACGGCGGATACCGTGCGGGTGTCGGCCAGGTCTCGGTAGTAGCGGCCGACCTGGTCGGCCAGCAGCAGGCCCTTGTAGACCACGGTGCGCACCGAGGCCGACGGCACGAAATATTCCTTGCCGTGGGCCAGCCGCATGTTCTGGATGGCGTGGCTGGCGGTCTTGCGGATGACGTACAGCTTGCGCTCCAGCGCGTCCGGCACCATGACGTCGGCGCCGCGGCCGATGAACAGCTGGCGGATCACCGGTTCGCAGGCGCGCACGGCGGGCGACATGGGCATGTCGGTGTCGACCGGCACGTCGCGCCAGCCCAGGACCACCTGGCCTTCGGCGCGCACGGCCCGCTCGAATTCCTGTTCACAGGCCAGGCGGGAGGCCGTTTCCTTGGGCAGGAACGTCATGGCCACGCCATATTCGCCCGGCTGCGGCAGCGTGACGCCCCGCTCGGCGAATTCTTCGCGATAGAGCGCGTCCGGGATCTGGATCAGGATGCCCGCGCCGTCGCCCATCAGCTTGTCGGCGCCGACCGCGCCGCGGTGGTCCAGGTTTTCCAGGATCTTCAGTCCCTGCTGGATGATGGCGTGGCTCTTGCGCCCCTTGATGTGGGCGACGAACCCGACTCCACAGGCGTCATGTTCGTGGTCGGGACGATACAGCCCCTGCGCGGGCGGCAGCCCGATGCGGGTGGCGTCCACGGGCACGGCCGGGACGGGGCGACAGGAGGACGATTCGGGGGATAGGGACATGGGGGACGCTCCGCAGGGGGCTGCAGATAATGTTGCAGTGCAAGGATGGGGACGATACTGCGGTTGGGCACGCCATGCAATGAAAAAAATAGGGGGCGTACCCCTTTTAAATTGGGTTGTAATATTTTCCTAATAAATTAGGGACGTATAAAAACAGGGAAAAAGCAACGACAAATCCCGCGCGGGCGGCGGCGGGAAGACGGGAAGGGAAAAGATGCGGGGAAGTCAGGCGGCCGGATCGGCGGCCCGGTTCTTGCGGGGACGTCCGCGCTGTCCGGGCGTGACCCGGCGGCTGGCCGTGGCGGCCAGGGAGGAAATGAAGTCGGCGCCGCCCAGCGCCCATTGCCCGGCCAGCGTGCGGTCGATGCGCTCGGACTGCTCGCGCGACAGCCCTTCCTGCAGTTGGCGGCGGTAGTTCGCCTGGCGGTCGAAGGGGGTATTGCCGCAGGCCCAGTAATCGGCGTGGTCGCTCAGCCAGGACGGTGGCGTGGCCTGGCCGCCGGTATGGGATGCGGCGGAAGACCATGGCCAGGATTCCGGGTCCTGGGTGCTGCCGTCGCGCGAGGGCTGGGTTTCGAGCCAGATCAGGGCCGGCAGCACCCAGACGCCCGGTTCCACCAGCGCCGAGCGGTAGCGCCCGGCGAAGACGCGGCCGTCGCGCAGGCGGGCGGCCAGATTGCGGCCCAGCGTCTGCATCAGGCGCGGCAGGCTTGCTTCGTCGTCGGGGGTGGCCAGGAGCAGGATGCTCTCGGCGGCCAGCACCCAGCCATGCACCGCGACCCGGTGGCGGGCCGCCGCTTCGCCCAGCCAGGCGGCGATGTCGTTGAACAGGACGGCCGGCGCAGGCGCGCCGGGCGCCGCCAGCGGCCGCACGAAACGGGCCTGCACCAATTGCGGCAGGCCGGGAGCGTATAAGCGGGGCAGACGGGCCATGGCGGTTCAGGGCTTGCGCAGGCGATAGAACAGATTGGGTTCGCTTACGACGTAGATGGTACCGCGTTCATCGATCGTCAGGCCTTCGGGCTGTATCACCGAGCCGTCGCCGGGAATCCCCCCCAGGGCGCGCAGGCTGAGCGGACTGCCTTCTTCCGCGTCGATTTCCAGAATCATGTTGGATTCTTCGCTCAACAGCAAGAGATGTCCGCTCAGGGGGTCGAATTCGATCGAGGCCAGGTCGGTGGCGAAGGCGGCGGGAGCCAGCCAGGCGCTGAGGTCCTCGATGCGCAGGGCAGGGGCATGGCCGCCGGATTCTTCGCGGGCGAGCGCGCGCAGGCCGGTGACCCGGTAGAGCCGGCGGGGCGAGTGTTCCTTGACGATGTACAGGCGGTCCCGCTTGCGGTCGTAGCCGAGTCCTTCGAGGCCATTGTTGCGCTCGGCGCCGAGGTTGAGCTGCAGCGAGGGCGCCCGGTCCGCGTCGACCGGCCCCGGCCGGGCGGGCAGGGTCAGGACCACGATGCGTCCGTCGCGCTCGTCGGCCACCGCCACGCGGCGTCCGCCGAGCCAGGCGATGGCCTCGGGATCCGACAGATTGTCGACCGGGTACTCCGCTTCCAGGCGCCCTTCGAGATCGAGGGCCAGGATGCGGTCGGGGCGCTGGGCCACCGCCAGCAGCCGGCGATGGGCGGCGTCGTAGGTCAGGCCGGACAGGTCGCGCGCCACCCCGTCGATGGCGCGTCCGGAGATATCCATGCGATAGTCCGGCAGTCCCAGCCCCTGGCGCCGCTGCTCGGGGGAGTTCCAGGCCGCCATCCCCGTGTCGAGCCCGGTTATCCACCGATAGGCGCGGTTTTCCATATGGTGGAAACGTATCCCCACGTACAGTCCCCAGGCGAGCATCGTCAGCACCAAGAGGGCGAGCAGCCACTTGAAGAGGAAACTGCGCAGCGCAGGCGGCATGGAAATCCTTGGTTGCGGCCTCCCGCGCAAACCGCCGGGCCGGCGCCGCAGATTACCACCGGCCGTGAAAATATGTCACCCTTGCGGTCTCGAACACGCCGTCCCGGAGGACCCATGAAAACCGCAGCCGCGATCGCCTGGAAGGCGGGCGCTCCTCTCACCATCGAAGAAGTGGACCTGGAAGGCCCGCGCGCGGGCGAGGTCCTGGTCGAAATCAAGGCGACCGGCATCTGCCATACCGACTACTACACCCTGTCGGGCGCCGACCCGGAAGGCATTTTCCCGTCCATCCTGGGCCACGAAGGCGCCGGCGTGGTGCTGGAGACCGGCCCCGGCGTGGCCACGCTCAAGCCGGGCGACCATGTGATTCCGCTCTATACGCCCGAGTGCCGCCAGTGCAAATTCTGTCTGTCGCGCAAGACCAATCTCTGCCAGGCCATCCGCGCCACGCAGGGCAAGGGCCTGATGCCCGACGGCACATCCCGCTTCTCGCTCAAGGGCAAGCCCATCCACCACTATATGGGGACGTCCACCTTCGCCAATCATGTGGTGGTGCCCGAGATCGCGCTGGCCAGGATCCGCGACGACGCGCCGTTCGACAAGGTCTGCTATATCGGCTGCGGCGTGACGACCGGCGTGGGCGCGGTGGTGTACACCGCCAAGGTCGAGGCGGGCGCCAACGTGGTGGTGTTCGGACTGGGCGGCATCGGCCTGAATGTCATCCAGGGCGCCCGCATGGTGGGCGCCGACAAGATCATCGGCGTCGACCTGAACCCGGCTCGCGAAGCGCTGGCGCGCAAGTTCGGCATGACTCACTTCGTCGACCCGTCGCGTGTCGAGAATGTGGTGGACCATATCGTGCAATTGACCGACGGTGGCGCGGATTATTCCTTCGAGTGCATCGGCAACGTCAAGGTCATGCGCCAGGCGCTGGAATGCTGCCACAAGGGCTGGGGGCAATCGGTCATCATCGGCGTGGCCGCGGCGGGCGAGGAAATCGCCACCCGCCCGTTCCAGCTCGTGACCGGCCGCCAATGGAAGGGCTCGGCCTTCGGCGGCGCGCGCGGCCGCACGGACGTGCCGAAGATCGTCGACTGGTACATGGAAGGCAAGCTCAACATCGACGACCTGATCACCCACACGCTGCCGCTGGAGAAAATCAACGAGGGCTTCGACCTCATGAAGCGCGGCGAGTCGATCCGGTCGGTGGTGGTGTACTGACATGCCGCTCACGCTGATCTCCGAGCATCGCTGTTTCGAAGGCAGCCAGCGGTTCTACCGCCACGATTCCCGGGTCGTGGGGCTGCCCATGAAATTCTCGGTCTACCTGCCGCCGCAGGCCGAGCGGGGCAGGGTACCGGTCCTGTTCTACCTGGCCGGCCTGACCTGCACCGAGGAAACCTTCATGATCAAGGCGGGCGCGCAGCGTTTCGCCGCGCGCCATGGACTGATGCTGGTCGCGCCCGACACCAGCCCGCGCGGCGCCGGCATCCCCGGCGAGGACGACGACTGGGATTTCGGCACGGGCGCGGGCTTCTATCTGGACGCCACCCAGGCGCCCTGGAGCCGTCACTACCGGATGTACAGCTACGTCGTCGACGAACTCCACGGCATCGTCACCGGCGAACTGCCGGGCGACGGCGCGCGGGCCGGCATCTTCGGCCACTCCATGGGCGGTCACGGGGCGCTGGTGCTGGCCTTGCGCAATCCCGGGCGCTTTCGCTCCGTCTCGGCTTTCGCGCCGGTGGCGGCGCCGGTCCAATGCCCCTGGGGCCAGAAGGCGTTCGGCGCCTACCTCGGGCCGGACCGCGCGGCCTGGGCGCGGTACGACGCGACCGAACTCATGCGGGAAATGCGTCAGCCCTTCCCGCAGGGCATCCTGATCGACCAGGGGCTGGCCGACAGTTTCCTGGACGCACAGCTCCATCCCGGGGCCTTCGCGGACGCCTGCCGGCAGGCCGGGCAACCCCTCACCCTGCGCCGGCACGAGGGCTACGACCATGGCTATTACTTCGTCTCCACCTTCATCGAGGACCATCTGCGCTTCCATGCCGAGCGGCTGGGGGCCGCCGCCTGAGAGCGGCGAGGGCGGGATTCGGCGCGCGCGGCACGGCGGTCCGGGATTTACCGGATAGGCCAATAAAACAGGGACGCATAAGGCGTGGCCCGGCGGGCCGGGGCATGGCGTTTGCTGGCTGCGGCATGGGCCGCTCATGGGAGAGCGGCCGCGGCAGGCCGGGGCCGCAGGGAACTCGGCCGCGGCGATGACGTCCAATTAGCACTCTCATGTTTCGAGTGCTAAGATGGAAGCATCCGTCGCAATCCGACCGTTTCCAGGAGCGACCCGTATGAAACAAACTGGCAATTCCCTGGCGCTGTCCGGCAACAGCCTGGCCATGGCCATTTCTAACCCCGGCGCGCTGGGCACGATCGACGCGTATATTTCGGCGGTCAACCGGCTGCCGGTCCTGTCGGCCGAGCAGGAGTCCTCGCTCGCCCGCCGGCTGCGCGACGAACAGGACCTGGACGCCGCGCGCGAACTGATCCTGTCGCACCTGCGGCTGGTGGTGTCCGTCGCCCGCCAATACCTGGGCTACGGCCTGCCGCACGCCGACCTGATCCAGGAAGGCAACGTCGGTCTCATGAAAGCGGTCAAGCGCTTCGATCCGGAACGCGGGGTGCGGCTGGTGTCGTTCGCCGTCCACTGGATCAAGGCCGAAATCCACGAGTTCATCGTGCGCAACTGGCGCCAGGTCAAGGTGGCCACCACCAAGGCCCAGCGCAAGCTGTTCTTCAACCTGCGCAGCATGCGCCCCGACGGCCAGACGCTGGATACCGCCCAGGTCGACGAGATCGCCCGCAAGCTCAACGTGCGTCCCGAGGACGTCAGCGAGATGGAAGTCCGCCTGTCCGGCCGGGAGATGTCCCTCGAGTCGCAGGACGACGACGAGGACACCTACGCCCCCATCTCCTACCTGTCCGACGACGGCCAGCAGGAGCCGACGCGCGTGCTGGAGCGCCGCGCGCGCGACGACCTCCAGGGCGAAGGCCTGCGCGGAGCGCTCGAAGGCCTGGATCCACGCTCGCGGCGCATCGTCGAGGCCCGCTGGCTGCAGGACGACGGCGGCGCCACGCTGCACGAGTTGGCGGACGAATTCGGCGTCTCGGCCGAACGCATCCGCCAGATCGAAGGCGCCGCGCTCAAGAAAATGCGCGGCGCGCTGGCGGCGGCCTGAGGTCGGGGGCGACGCGCACTAAGGGATTGATACAAACTTTTTGAGGCGGTTGCGCGGCGATTCGGAAACTTCGCCGCATCCGGACGGACTAACCCTCATGGACCGCAGACTTTGGCGCCATGCCAACGGTAGGCAGTCTTGACATCCGTCTCGGCTTCTCCTCTTTCCCCTCCCCTAGAGGCGGATGCTTGCACGGGGCACCTTCGGGTGCCCCGTTTTTTGTGCCCGGCGTCCGCGGGTCGCGGTTTCGCATGCGCGAGGGCGGCCGCGATCCGCTATTCTTGACGCACTCCGGCATGGGGCCGGAACGCATCGGCGCGATTCCATGGACGTAGGTTTGCTCGTATTCGGACTGGCCGGGCTGCTGGCCCTGGTCTGCTTCATGCCGCCGCTGGCCGGGCGGCTCAAGCTGCCGTACTCGGTCCTGCTGGCCATCGTCGGCTGCGTGCTCGGCTACGTCATCCACGTACATGACTGGGCGCCGCGGGTGGTCTCCGATTTCCTGGACGTGCTCGAGAAGTTCGAAATCTCGTCCGAAACCTTCCTCATGGTCTTCCTGCCCGTGCTGCTGTTCGAGGCGGCACTGTCCATGAACGTGCGCCGCCTCATGAGCGACGGCGGGCCGATCCTGACCATGGCCATCGTGGCGGTGGTCATCTCCACCATCGCGGTGGGCTTCGCGCTCTCGGCCGCATCCTCCTACGGGCTCATTGCCTGCCTGTTGCTGGGCGCGATCGTCGCCACCACCGACCCGGTGGCGGTGGTGGGGATCTTCCGCGAGGTGGGCGCCCCCAAGCGGCTGACCACGCTGGTCGAGGGCGAGAGCCTGTTCAACGACGCCGCGTCCATCGCTTTGTATTCGGTGCTGCTGGCCACCCTGATCGATGGCCAGGACAGCGTGTCGACCAGCGGCGTGGCCCAGGATTTCCTGGTCCAGTTCCTGGGCGGCGGCATCGCCGGCTATGTGCTCGGGCGCGTCGCCTGCGGCCTGTTCACCTGGCTGCGGGGCTGGCCCACCGCGGAAATCACGCTGACGCTGACGCTGGCCTACCTGACCTTCTTCGTTTCGGAGCATTACCTGGGCGTGTCCGGCGTGGTGGCGACGGTGATCGCGGGGCTGGTGGTGGGCTCGAGCGGCCGCACGCGCATGTCCCCCACCACGTTCGAGTACCTGTCCAACGCCTGGGAGCAGTTCGGTTTCTGGGCCAATTCGCTCATTTTCCTGTTCGCCGCCATGCTGGTGCCGCGCCTGATGGCCGACGTCGACCGGCAGGAATGGCTGCTGATCCTGCTGGTGTTCGTGGCCGCGCTGGCGGCCCGCGCGGTCGTGGTCTTCGGCATGCTGCCGCTGCTCGGCCTCGTGCGGCTGGGGACGCGGGTGAGCCGGTCCTACCAGACGGTGATGGTCTGGGGCGGCCTGCGCGGCGCGGTGTCGCTGGCGCTGGCGCTGGCGGTGACCGAGCAGGGCGGGGTGGCGCCGGACACGCGCCAGTTCATCGCCGTGACCACGACCGGCTTCGTGCTGCTGACCCTCTTCGTCAACGGCATCAGCCTGCGCCCGCTGATCCGGGTGCTCAAGCTCAATCAGCTTTCGCCGGTGGAGCGCACCATCCGCAACCAGGCGCTGGCGGTGGCGCTCGGGGATCTCCAGGGCAAGACGACGGAGATCGCCAAGCTCGACCACATCGCTCCCGAGGCGAGCGAGCGCATCGACGCGGTGTTCGACGCCAGCCTGGCCAGCGTGCACGACAGCCAGATCGGCCAGCTCAACGAGGACGAGCGCGTGGCGGTCGGCCTGGCCATGATGGCCGCGCGCGAAGAAGAAATGTTCTTCGGGATTCTCAAGGCCCAGATCGTCGACTGGCGCCGGGCAGAAAGCCTGCTGGCCCGCGCCGAGCGCCTGGGCGAGGCGGTGCGCAGCGGCGGGCGGGCCGGTTTCGAGGCGGCCATCGCCGCCGACCTGCGCTATTCGCGCAATTTCCGCCTGGCCCTGCGGCTGCATGCCCTGACCGGCTTCCAGGGCTGGCTGGCGTACGAACTGGCGCAGCGCTTCGCCAACCTCATGAGCAAGCGCTCGGTGGCGCAGCGCCTGCTGGTGTTCGCCGGGGAGCACATCCAGCCGCTGCTGGGCCACGAGGCCACGGCGCAGATCATCGAGATCCACCGCAAGCGGCTCGATCTCATCGAAACCTCCTTGCAGGCCATGAGCCTGCAATACCCGTCCTATGCGCTGTGGCTGCAGGAAAGCTACCTGGGCGCGGTCGCGCGCGAGATGGAGCGCAACCGCTATCACGAAATGCTGGAGCAATTCCTGATCAGCGGCGAAGTCTATGCCGACCTGATCCGGCAACTGAAGGCGCGGTGGCGGCATATCGACCACCATCCGCTGCTCGACATCGAGCTCGGCGCGGCCGACCTGGTCAAGCGGGTGCCGCTGTTCGAGGACTTGAGCCCGGGCGCGCTCGGCGCGATCTCCAAGCTGCTCAAGCCGCGCCTGGCCCTGCCCGACCAGCCCATACTGGTGCGCGGCCGGCACAACGATTCCATGTGCTTCGTCGCATCCGGCGCGGTCAAGGTCCACCTGCCCGACCAGACGTACATCGAGCTGGGCAGCGGGGAATTCTTCGGCGAACTGGCGCTGATGTCGGACGAGTCCTTCGCGCCGACCGTCACCTCGCTGGGCTACAGCAAGCTGCTGATGCTGGCGGCGCGCGATTTCCAGGCCCTGCTGGCGCGCGATCCGGCGCTGCGCGGGCGCATCGAGGCGGTGGCCCGCCAGCGCATGCGCGCCGTCGCGGCCTGGAAGAAGCTCCAGCAGGACACCCGCGACGCGCAGGACGCGAGCCCGGCGACCTGAGCGGCGGCAAGACGCCGCCGCCGGGGTCTGCCGCGGCGGATCAGGGCCCGCGCGCGATCATGTCGTCGACGATGACCAGTTCGGCTTCGCGCGTGAAGGCGCCGGCGGCGATCATGTCCAGCACTTCCGCGGGCGGAGCCAGGCGGATCTCCATGACTTCGCCGTCCTGGTTGGCGGGCCGCACGCGGGGATCCAGCACGCAACTGCTGACCAGCACGTCTTCCACCTGGTAGCCGTCGGGAATGCGCCGATGCATGCGCGAAATGGTGCGCAGCGGGCCGCGGCCCGCCAGGTCGCCCGGCGCCAGGCCGGCTTCTTCGAGGCATTCGCGCAGCAGCGCCCCCTCCAGGCTTTCGCCGCTGCCCGCCAGGCCGCCGACCAGGGTGTCCCACATGCCGGGGTCGGTGGTCTTGTCCAGGGCGCGGCGCGCGATCCATAGCTCGCCCGCCGGGCTCCAGGCATTGAGGTGCACGGCGCGCGTGGGCAGTCCCAGGGGGCGCACGGCGGCGCGCTCGATGGCGCCCAGCAGCGTGCCGTCGTCGGCGGTCACGTCCAGCAGTTCGTCGCGCCAGCCGCGCAGGCAACCCGCCTCGCGCAGCGTGGCCGCCACGCGCGCGAGCAGCGCATCGAGCACGGGACCGGGCGCGCCGCCGGCGCCCAGGACGGCGCCGGCGGCATCGACCGCCGCGCCTTCGCAGGCGCCGAGCGCCCTGCAGGCGGCCGGCGAGGCCCAGCCGCAGCGGCGGCCGGCGATGGTCAGCGGAACCGATCCCGCGTGGGGCGGGTCCTGGACGTCCGCCAGGATACGGGCGTGGAGATCGCGCAGCGCACGGGAGCGTTCGGGATGCGTCGGAACATCGGACATGGGGGCGATTGTAGAGCAGCGAACCGGCGGCGGAAGGTCCTCCGGCAAGCCGCGCGGCGCTTGCGGGCGGTGGGCCTCCGATACATCAGGTTGCGCGTACGGTTATAATCCTGCGGTTTCTTTGTGATCCGTGCGAGGCACGCGGTCGGCCCTGGCCGCGCGCGTACCCTGCCGTCCAATAATTGAGCGTGTTTGCGTCGATCGCCGCCAGCCTTGCGCTGACGACCGGGTGGGCGTCTCGATACGCGCCGTATTTCGAGGTCAGCATGAAGAAGTTGAGAGGGTTACTGGGCGCTTGTGCAATGCTGTTTGGCGGCATCGCGGGTGCGCAGGTTCAGGACATGCCCGGCGGCCCCAGGGTCAATCAGCTGAATTTGCACGAAGGGGTCACCGAGATCGCCCGCGACGCCATGTGGCTGCACTGGATGATGCTGATCATCTGTCTGGTCATTTTCATCGGCGTGTTCGGGGTGATGTTCTACTCGATCTGGGCGCACCGCAAATCGCGCGGCGTGAAGCCGGCCACGTTCCACGAGCATGTGGGCGTCGAAGTCGCCTGGACCGTGATCCCCTTCCTGATCGTCATCGCCATGGCGCTGCCGGCCACCCGCACCGTGGTCGCCATGAAAGACACCTCGAGTCCCGACCTGACCGTCAAGGTCACCGGCTACCAATGGAAGTGGGGCTATGAATACGTGGACGGCGAAGCCGCCGGCGTCAGCTTCCTCTCCAACCTGGCCACGCCCCGCGCGCAGATCGAAGGCACGGAGCCCAAGGGCGAGTACTACCTCATGGAAGTCGACCAGCCGCTGGTCGTGCCGGTCGACAAGAAAGTGCGCATCGTGCTGACCGCCGCCGATGTCATCCACTCCTGGATGGTGCCGGACTTCGGCGTCAAGCAGGACGCCATCCCGGGCTTCCTGCGCGACACCTGGTTCCGCGCGGAAAAGGAAGGCGTCTACCGCGGCCAGTGCGCCGAGCTGTGCGGCAAGGACCACGCTTTCATGCCGATCGTCGTCAAGGTCGTGTCCGACAAGGACTACGCCGCCTGGGCCGCCGACCAGAAGAAGAAGCTGGCCGCCGCCGCCGACGATCCCAACAAGGAATGGACCGAGGCCGAACTGGTCGCCCGCGGTGAAAAGGTGTACGGTGCGAATTGCGTGGCCTGTCACCAGGCCAACGGCAAGGGCGTTCCGGGCAGCTTCCCGGCGCTCGACGGCGACAAGACCGTGCTCGGCCCCAAGGCCGCGCAGATCGAAACCGTCCTCAAGGGCCGGCCGGGCACCGCCATGCAGGCCTGGGCTCCCGTGCTGAACGACGTGGAAATCGCCGCCGTCATCACCTACACCCGCCACGCCTGGAGCAATGGCGGCAAGGGCCAGGACCCGACCGTGAATCCCGCCGACGTGAAGGCGGCTCGCTGATCCGCGGCACAGCCAAGGTTTCCGTCAGAGTCATTTAAGTAAGATTACTTCTGTCGTCCCCGCCCGGCGGGGGCGCAGTCCAGCAGGAAGGAGTCACCATGAGCAGCGTCACTGTCGACCACGGCCACAGCCACGGCCACGGGCACGACGACCACGATCACGGCCATGCCATGCCGCATGGCTGGCGGCGCTGGTTGTTCGCCACCAACCACAAAGATATCGGGACGATGTACCTCATCTTCTCGTTCATCATGCTGCTGGAAGGCGGCACGCTGGCCCTCCTGCTGCGTACCGAACTGTTCGAGCCGGGCCTGCAGTTCTTCCGGCCCGAGCTGTTCAACCAGTTCACGACCATGCACGGCCTGATCATGGTGTTCGGCGCGATCATGCCGGCCTTCGTGGGCTTCGCCAACTGGATGGTCCCGCTGCAGATCGGCGCCTCCGACATGGCGTTCGCCCGCATGAACAACTTCAGCTTCTGGCTGCTGCCCGCCGCCGCGATCCTGCTGACCGGCTCGTTCTTCGTTCCCGGCGGCGCCACCGCCGCGGGCTGGACGCTGTACGCGCCGCTGTCGCTGCAGATGGGCCCGGGCATGGACATGGCGATCTTCGCCGTCCACCTCATGGGCGCCTCGTCCATCATGGGCGCGATCAACATTATCGTGACCATCCTGAACATGCGCGCGCCCGGCATGACGCTGATGAAAATGCCGCTGTTCTGCTGGACGTGGCTCATCACCGCCTACCTGCTGATCGCCGTGATGCCGGTCCTGGCCGCCGCCATCACCATGCTGCTCACCGACCGCCACTTCGGCACCGGCTTCTTCAACGCCGCCGCCGGCGGGGACCCCGTGCTGTACCAGCACGTGTTCTGGTTCTTCGGGCACCCCGAGGTCTACATCATGATCCTGCCGGCGTTCGGCATCGTGTCGGCCATCGTGCCCGCGTTCGCCCGCAAGCGCCTGTTCGGCTACGCCTCCATGGTGTACGCCACCGCGTCGATCGCGATCCTGTCGTTCATCGTCTGGGCGCACCACATGTTCACCACCGGCATGCCGGTGACGGGCCAGCTGTACTTCATGTACGCCACCATGCTGATCTCCATCCCGACCGGGGTGAAGGTGTTCAACTGGGTGGCCACCATGTGGCGCGGCTCCATGACCTTCGAGACCCCCATGCTGTTCGCGGTGGGCTTCATCTTCGTGTTCACCATCGGCGGGTTCACCGGCCTGATCCTGTCCCTGGCCCCGATCGACATCCAGGTCCATGACACCTACTACGTGGTGGCGCACTTCCACTACGTTCTGGTGGCTGGCTCCCTCTTCGCGCTGTTCGCCGGCGCCTACTACTGGGTGCCCAAGTGGACCGGCCGCATGTACGACGAAAAGCTCGGCAAGCTGCACTTCTGGTCGACGATGCTCTCGTTCAATGTCACCTTCTTCCCCATGCACTTCCTGGGCCTGGCCGGCATGCCGCGTCGCTACGCCGACTACGCTGCGCAGTTCACCGATTTCCACCAGGTCGCCACGATCGGTGCCTTCTGGTTCGGCCTGTCGCAACTGCTGTTCCTGTACGTCATGGTCAAGTGCTATCGCGGCAAGGGCGAGGTGGCCGCCGCCAAGCCCTGGGACGGTGCCGAAGGCCTGGAGTGGACCGTGCCGTCGCCGGCTCCGTTCCACACGTTCGAAACCCCGCCGCAGGTCAAGTAATCGCGTCTGCCGCCATGACTCCCGAACAACGCCGCCGCAACATCGTCACCGGACTCGTGCTCGCCGCCGTCGTCCTGGCGATGTTCGCGTGGGGCATCGTTCGCATCGTGATGGCGAGCCCGGCCGCATGATGGACCCTACCGTGCATATGACCCAGGACATCCGCGACGCTTCCCGGCGCAAGCTGAATTTCTTCCAGACGCTCAAGGCGGTGGCCTGGGCGATGTTCGGTGTGCGCAAGGGCGCCGGCTACCAGGAGGACATCGGCAAGCTGAACCCCGTGCACCTGATCATGGCGGGGATCCTGGCGGGCATCGTCTTCGTGGTCGGCCTGGTCTATCTCGTGCGCTTCGCCGTGAGCAGCCTGAGCTGATCCACCGTATTCAACAATCTGTACCCAGGAGAACACCATGAGTGCAAGTCACTCGATCCAAGGCAAAGAGGCACCCTACTACTACGTGCCGGCCGATTCGCCGCACCCGGTGCGCGCCAGCATGTGCATGCTGCTGGTCATGCTCGGTGCCGCCTCGTGGATCAATGGCATGGGCCCGGGCAAGTGGCTCCTGCTGGTCGGCCTGATCGGGCTGATCGTCGTGCTGTTCGGCTGGTTCGGCGACGCCATCGGCGAGTCGGAGGGCGGCCTGAACAGCGCGCGCATCGACGTGTCGTACCGCTGGAGCATGAGCTGGTTCATCTTCTCCGAAGTCATGTTCTTCGCGGCGTTCTTCGGCTCGCTCTGGTACGTGCGCACCGTCACCACTCCCTGGCTGGGCGACCTGGACCACAAGCTGCTGCTGTGGCCCGGCTTCAGCGCCGTGTGGCCCAACTTCGGCCCGGCCGGCGTGGTCGAGCATTTCCAGACCGTCGGCCCGTTCTGGCTGCCCACCATCAACACCGCGCTGCTGCTGTCCTCGGGCGTGACGCTGACCATTGCCCACCATGCGCTGCGTGCCGACCATCGCGGCAAGGCGATTTTCTGGCTGGTCGCCACGGTGGTCCTGGGCTTCACCTTCGTGGCCTGCCAGGCCTACGAATACCACCACGCCTATACCGAGCTGAACCTGAGGTTCAGTTCGGGCGCCTACGGTTCGCTGTTCTACATGCTGACCGGCTTCCACGGTTTCCACGTCATCATGGGCGCCACCATGCTGACCGTGATCCTGTTCCGCCTGATCAAGGGCCACTTCCGCGCCGACCACCACTTCGGCTTCGAAGGCGCCGCCTGGTACTGGCACTTCGTGGACGTGGTGTGGCTCGGGCTGTACCTGTTCGTCTACTGGTTCTGACGAGCCCTACGCCCCGCTTCGGGATTTTCCCGTAAAGGCCGGCCGACGCACCGCGGGGTGGAGCGTCGGCCGGCTTTTCATTGCAGGCCGGTGCTCTGGATCCAGCCCATGTGATGGGCGAACAGCACGAACAGGAACAGCGCGACCGACAGGCCGATGCGGACCGTCAGCGCGTGTACGGTGCGGTTGGTGGTGCCCTTGTCCTTCATCAGGTATACGAGCGCCGAGGCCAGGCTGCCCAGTATGCCGATGAAGGCCAGGATGACGACGACGCGCATGGCGGCCTCCGGAAAAAGCGGAATTATTGCAGACATGGTACGACCGTATTCCCCCGCCCGCACCTTTGCCGCCTTGCTGCTGCTGGCGGTAGCGGCGGGAGTGCTGGCCTCGCTGGGGCGCTGGCAGTTGCACCGGGCCGACGAGCGGCGGGCCATCCGGGCCCAGATCGAGGCCGGGCGCGCGCAGCCGCCGATCGCCCTGGCGCCGGGCACCCCGGCCGCCGAACTGCGGCCCTGGCGCCCTGCCCAGGCGCGCGGAACCTGGCTGCACGAGCTGACCGTGCTGGTCGACCGCAACCAGGAAGGCCGGCCGGGCCAGTGGGTGGCCACTCCCTTGCTGCTGGACGGCTCGCGGACGGCGGTGCTGGTGTTGCGGGGCTGGATCCCGCGCGCCATGCCCGGCCAACCGGCCGCGCCCCTGCCGCGCCCCGGGGGCGAGCAGACGGTCACGGGGGAACTTGCGGACCGTGTGCCGCGTCTGTTCGAGTTGTGGTCCTTCGGCGGCAAGGACGTGGCCCAGCTCCCCGATCGCCTGCCCGCGGGCGATTCCCCGCCCGAGGTGCAGAACCTGGATTTACAGGCCTATGCGCGCGCCACCGGGCTGAACCTGCTGCCTGCCGTCCTCGAGCAGACCGGACCCGACACCGCCGGCCTGAAGGGCGAATGGCCGCAGCCTTCGATCGATTCGGACCAGAACATGGGTTACGCCATGCAATGGTTCGGCTTTACCGGCATCGCCGTCGTCGCCTGGCTCGTGGTGGCGTGGCGGGCGTGGCGCCGCCGGAAGTGACACAACAACAGGATATGCACGTGGCTCGTACCGATACTCCTTCCCCGGCTTCCGGCCAGGCGCCGCGCCGTTCGATCCGGCCCCTGGTGGCCGTGCTGCTGATCAGCCTGGCGCCCGTCCTGGCCGCCGTGCTGGTGTACTTCAATCCCGAATGGCGCCCCCAGGGCTCCAGCAACTACGGCACCCTGGTCGAGCCGCAGCGACATATTCCCGACGCCCGGGCGCTGCCGCTGACGACCCTGGACGGCCGCCCGTTCGATCTCTCCAGCCTGGAGGGCAAGTGGGTCCTGGTTTCCGCCGACGGCGCCGCCTGCCCCGAGAGTTGCGCCCGCAAGCTGTTCGTCCTGCGCAATACCCACGCCAGCCAGGGCAAGAACGTGGAACGCCTGGCCCGCGTGTGGTTCATCACCGACGACGCGCCGGTGCCCGACAAGGTGCTCGATGCCTACCAGGGCACGATCATGCTGCGCGCCGACCCCCGGCTGCTGGCGCGCTTCCTGGCGCCCGCGGAGCAGGCGCCGGAGCCGCAGGCCGCCGGACTGGTCGCGCCCATGTGGGTGATCGACCCGCTGGGCAACCTCATGATGCAGTTCCCGGCCGACGCCGACCCGCTCAAGGTGCGCAAGGACATCGGCAAGCTGATCTACAACTCGCGCATCGGTTGACGCCATGGCCGAGCGCATCCGCACCCGCTACCGCAAGCTGGTCTTCTTCACCTGGTTCCTGACGCTGGACCTGATCATGTTCGGCGCTTTCGTGCGCCTGACCGATTCCGGCCTGGGCTGCCCGGACTGGCCCGGCTGCTACGGCAACGTCACCCCGATCGGCGCCCTGGGCAATATCCGCGACGCCGCGCAATCGATGCCCTACGGGCCGGTCAGCCTGCCCAAGGCCTGGATCGAAATGGTGCACCGCTATGTCGGGTCGCTGCTGGGCATGCTGATCATCGCCATCCTGTACCTGGCGTGGCGCTATCGGCGCGAACTGGGCCGCTCCCCCCGGCTGGCGGCGGTGGCGCTGGTGGCGGTCTGCGTGCAGGGCGCCTTCGGGGCCTGGACCGTCACGCACCAGCTCATGCCGGCGGTCGTGACCGGCCACCTGCTGGGCGGCATGCTGCTGCTGGCGCTCATGACCTGGCTGGCGTCGCGCGAACGCCCGCACGCCCCGATCCCGCGCCAGGCGGCGCGCTGGCGCCTGCCCATGGCGATCGGGGCGCTGCTGCTGCTGGTCCAGATCGGACTGGGCGGCTGGGTCAGCACCAATTACGCGGCGCTGGCCTGCATGGATTTCCCCACCTGCCACGGCCAGTGGCTGCCGCCCATGGACTTCGCCGGCGGCTATTCCGTCGTGCGCGGCCTGGGCCAGTTGCCGTCGGGGGAAATGATTTCGCAGTACGCCCTGACCGCCATTCACTGGGTGCACCGCAATTTCGCCTTCGTGGTGTTCGTCTACCTGGGCGCGCTGGCCTGGCGCATGCGCAACGAAGCGGGGCTGCGCGGGCCCTGCCGGTTGGTGCTGGCGCTGCTGGCCGCGCAATTGCTGACCGGACTGACGACCATTTTCTTCCAGTGGCCGCTGCTGATCGCCGTGCTGCACAACGGCGGCGCCGCCGGGCTGGTCCTGGCCTGCGTCACGCTCCTGGTGCGCCTGGGGCGGGCCGGCCGCGGGCCGGAAATCGCCGCCGCAGGCGTTTAAAATAGCCTCATGACCACTCTTGCCGCTCCCCATTCCGGATTGCTGCGCCAGTATCTCGTCCTGACCAAGCCGAGGGTGACGCAGCTCGCCGTCTTCTGCGCCGTCATCGGCATGTTCCTGGCCGTGCCCGGCCTGCCGGACGCCGGCCGGGTGGTCGCGGCGACCGTCGGCATCTGGCTGCTGGCCGCCGCGGCTTTCGCCATCAACTGCCTGATCGAACAGGAGGTCGACGCGCGCATGCTGCGCACGGCGCGCCGTCCGACCGCGCGCGGCTCCATCACGGCGCCGCAGGTGCTGCTGCTGTCCGGCCTGCTGGGCGGAGCCGGCATGCTGGTGCTCTACCACTGGGTCAACCCGCTGACCATGTGGCTGACCTTCGCCACCTTCGTCGGCTATGCCATCATCTACACCGTCATCCTGAAGCCGCGCACGTCGCAGAACATCGTCATCGGCGGCCTCTCGGGGGCCATGCCGCCGGCGCTGGGCTGGGCGGCGGTCGCCGACAGCGTGCCGGCCGAAGCCTGGATCCTGGTGCTGATCATCTTCATCTGGACGCCGCCCCACTTCTGGGCGCTCGCGCTCTACCGCAACCACGACTACGCCAACGCCGGCCTGCCCATGCTGCCCGTCACCCATGGCCAGCGGTTCACGCGCCTGCATATCCTGCTCTACAGCCTGGCCCTGGTCGCGACCACGCTGCTGCCCTACGCGATCCGCATGAGCGGCCTGACGTACCTGGCGAGCGCGCTGATCCTCGGCGGCATCTTCGTGCGCCATGCCTGGCAGTTGTACCGCAGCTACAGCGACGAGCTCGCGCGCAAGATGTTCCGTTACTCCATCGTGTACCTGGCCCTGCTGTTCGGCGCGCTGCTGGCCGACCACTGGCTGCAGCAGCTCTGACCCTCTCGCGGAGACGATTCCGATGTCCTTTCCCTGGACCCGCGCCGCGTTGCGCGCACTGGCAGTATTGGCGGCGTCCGTCCTGCTGGCGGCCTGCGACGGCGGCGCGCCCTCGTTCCAGGGCAGCGACATCAGCGGCACCCACCTGGGACAGGGGGTGTCCCTGACCGACCAGGACGGCCAGCCGGTCGCGCTCAAGGATTACGCCGGCAAGGTGGTGGTGGTCTTCTTCGGGTTCACCCAATGCCCGGATGTGTGCCCCACTTCGCTGGCGGAACTGGCGCAGGTCATGCAGAAGCTGGGCAAGGACGCGGACGATGTGCAGGTGGTGCTGATCACGGTGGATCCCGAGCGCGATACGCCGCCGGTGCTGGGCCGCTACGTCAAGGCTTTCGATCCGCGTTTCGTGGGGCTGACGGGCACGCCGGACCAGATCAGGCAGGCGGCGGCCTCGTTCAAGGCCTATTACGCCAAGGTGCCGGCCGCCGACGGCAACTACAGCATGGATCACACGGCGGCCTTCTATCTGCTGGACAAGCAGGGAGAGGCGCGCGTGCTGGCCAACAACACCGCCGGCGTGGATGCGCTGGCGCATGATATCCGGCAGTTGCTCTAGGAACTGCGGTTGCCGGTCGCGTTCCCGGGGTGGTTGGGAAGGGCGGTGGCGGGGTTGTGCTGTTTTGCCGGCATCGAGTGTCTTTCTTGAGACGTCCCTGCCTGGGGTCGGGGTGTCCGCGCCGGCCAAGTCGCTCGGCTCGGGCCCAAAATCACGGGCCCTCGGTCCCGCTGCGCGGGACTTCCCTCCCTCCGATTGGCCGTCACGGACACCCCGATCCCAGGCAGGGACTCCGTTGCGGCATGCGTAGAGGTCCATGCAAATTGCGGTGGCCGGTTCGGATATCAACGAAGTCTGGCGGTGCGTTCCGACTTAGTTGGCATGAGATGATGCAAGCCTCTGCATGGCCCAGGGAAGGCGGCTGTGCCGGTGGGGGTTCCCGGCCAAGTCGGTCGGCTCGGGCCCAAAATCACGGGCCCTCGGTCCCGCTGCGCGGGACTGCCCTCCCTCCAATTGGCCGGGAACCCCCACCGGCACAGCCGCCTTCCCTGGGCCATGCAGAGGCGTCTCAAGAAAGAACCCACTCCCCCACGTGCTCACCCCCAGGAGCCTCGAGAAATGTCCTACATGCTGCTAATCGTCGAACCCGTGGGCCAGCGCGCCGCTCGCACCCCCGAGGAAGGACGCGCCGCCTATGCCGCCATGGTGGACTACGCGGAATCCCTCAAGTCCCGCGGCCTGCTGAAGGACGCGCAATCGCTCAAGACCGACACGGCCGGCACGCGGGTGCAGGTTCGGGACGGCCGCCGCGCGCTGGTAGACGGGCCCTTCGCCGAAGCCAAGGAAATGATCGGCGGCTTCTTCCTGCTTGATTGCGAGACCCGCGAGGAGGCGCTGGATATCGCCGCGAATTGCCCGGCCGCCCGGTGGTGCACGGTCGAGGTGCGGGAACTCGGCCCCTGCTTTCTCTGAATTGCCCGCGAGGCAAGGGTTTTCCCTTGGTCGGATGCGGGGATGTCGATCCACCCGCCTTCCGTTCGTCGTATCCATGCCAGCCGCCCAAGCGGCTCGTCCAGACCGATACGGAGACCGACATGCGATTCATGATCATCGTCAAGGCCAATGCCGACACCGAGGCCGGCAAGCTGCCCGGGGAATCCCTTTTTTCCGCCATGACCGCCTACCACGAGGAACTGGCCCGGGCCGGCGTGCTGCTCGACGCCAACGGCCTGCGGCCCAGCGTCGACGGCTGGCGCATCCGCTACCGGGACGGCAAGCGCACGGTGGTGGACGGGCCGTTCGCCGAAACCGGGGAACTGGCGGCCGGCTATACGCTCATACAGGTGCGTTCGCGCGACGAGGCCCTGGAATGGACCAGGCGTTTCCCGGCTCCCATGGGCGAGCGGGTCGACGCGGAAATCGAAGTCCGCCGGCTCTACGAGCGGGAAGATTTCGGCGACATCGAAGCCATGGACCGTTTTCGCCGGCTCGAAGCCGAGCGGAGCTAACCTGCGGGAGCCTCTCATGCACAAGAATATCTTCGTCAACCTGGCCGTCGCCGACCTGAGGAAATCGACCGAGTTCTTCCGGAAGCTCGGCTACGATTTCAACCCCGATTTCACCAACGACAACGCCACGTCCATGATCGTCGGCGACAACATCTACGCCATGCTGCTGGTCAAGGACTTCTTCAAGGGGTTCATCGACAAGCCGTTGTGCGACGCGACCCAGGCCACCGAAGTGCTGGTGGCGCTGTCCTGCGAGAGCCGGGCGGAGGTCGACGACCTGGTGGCCAAGGCCCGCGCGGCCGGCGGCGCGGTGCCGCGTCCGGCGCAGGATCTCGGCTTCATGTATTCGCACGCCTTCGAGGACCTGGACGGCCATATATGGGAGCTGGTCTACATGGAACCGGGCGCGGTGCCTCCCAAGGAATGAACGGATCCGGACGCGGCAGGCGCGAGGCCGGGTCCGATCGTCCGGGAAATGCGCCCGCGCATTCGGGGGCGGCGCACCGGGCCATCGAAGCCGTCTGGCGCATCGAGGCCGCCAAGGTCATCGCCGGCGTCGCGCGCCTGGTGCGCGACGTCGGGCTGGCCGAGGAACTGGCCCAGGATGCCCTGGTGGCGGCGCTGGAGCGCTGGCCGGGCGAGGGCGTGCCGGACAATCCGGGGGCATGGCTCATGACGACCGCCAGGAATCGCGCGCTGGACCGGCTGCGGCTGGACGCGCTGCACGCGCGCAAGCACGAGCAGATCGGCCGGGAGCTGGAATCGCTGCGGGCGCATGTGGAACCGGACTTCGTCGATGCCCTGGATGCCGCGCGCCAGGACGATATCGGCGACGACCTGCTGCGGCTGGTATTCACCGCCTGCCATCCCGTGCTGTCGACCGAGGCGCGGGTGGCGCTGACACTGCGCCTGCTGGGCGGCCTGTCGACCGCGGAGATCGCCCGCGCCTTCCTGTTGCCCGAGCCGACGATCGCCCAGCGCATCGTGCGCGCCAAGCGCACGCTCAAGGAAGCGCGCGTGCCGTTCGAGGTGCCGCGCGCCGACGCGCTGGCGCCGCGGATGGCGTCGGTGCTCGAAGTGGTCTACCTGGTCTTCAACGAAGGCTATTCGGCCACCGCCGGCGACGACTGGACGCGGCCGGCGCTATGCGACGAGGCGTTGCGACTGGGCCGCGTCCTGGCCGGCCTGGCGCCCGGCGCAAGCGAGGTGCACGGGCTGGTGGCGCTGATGGAGATCCAGGCTTCGCGGCTGCGCGCCCGTGTCGACGCCCAGGGCAGGCCGGTGCTGCTGATGGACCAGGATCGCGCGTGCTGGGATCCGCTGCTGATACGCCGCGGGCTGGCGGCGCTGGAACGGGCCGAGGCCCTCGGCGGGGCGCCCGGTCCCTATGCCCTGCAGGCCGCGCTGGCGGCCTGCCATGCGCGTGCCCGGCGTCCGGAGGACACGGACTGGCCGCGGATCCTGGCCTTGTACGATACGCTGGCGGGGGTCGCCCCTTCGCCCGTCGTCGAGCTCAACCGCGCCGTGGCGGTGGGCATGGCGCATGGGCCGGAGGCGGGATTGGAGCGGATCGAGGCCCTGGCCGGCGATCCGGCCCTGGCGAATTACCAGTGGCTGCCCAGCGTGCGTGGCGACCTGCTCGCCAAGCTGGGGCGCACGGCGGAAGCCCGCGCCGAGTTCGAGCGGGCCGCCGGCCTGGCGCGCAATATGCGCGAACGCGAGTTGCTGCAGGCGCGAGCCCGCGCCCTCGGCGGCCCCGACGGGGCGTGAGCCGGCTGCCTGGCCCGGCAAGGGTGGGAATCAGGCACGGGCGAGATAGGCGTCCCAGGCCGCGGCGGTGGCGGGGTCGAGTTCCGAACGCGGGATTTCGCGGCGCCGGGAGACGATCATCAGGGCGTAGGGAGTGGCCAGCGCGGAGGCTTCCCGGCACAGGCGCAGTTCGTCGCCTTCCGAAGGAGACCGGCTGCGCCAGTAGTTGATGGCCTGTTCGAGTTCGGGCAGGGTGATCGTCTCGTTCATGCCGGCATTGTCCCAGAATGCCGGCCGCCGTGCCGTTTCCCCGCTTGCAAACGGTCACGTCGGAAACAGTCCGCAGCGCGGCGTGGATGTTATATCTCCGCCACGACAAACCGTGGGAGTCCGCCATGAAAGTTTCCGAATCTTCCGCCGCGGCGCCGGGCCGGGCGGCGCGCCGGCCGCTGCATCCGCTGGTCGCCGCCGCCGCGATCGCCGTCATCGTCGCCAGCGCGGCGGGCGTGGCCGCCATGACCGGCCTGCTGCCGCGCCTGTCGGCGCAGTCCGCGCCGCAGGAAGCGTCGTCCTTGTCCGCCGCCCCCGCCGAGCCGCCGGCGCCCGCCGCGGCGGCGTCCAGGCCGGCCCCGGCCGCCGCGGCCAAGCCGGCGCCGCGCGGCGCGGCTCCCGTGGTCTGCGCGGAGTGCGGCACGGTCGAATCGGTGCGCGAAGTGCGGGTGCCCGTCGCCAACCAGGGTCCGAACCTGGTCGGCACCGTCGCCGGCGGGGTGGTGGGAGGCGTGGTGGGCAACCAGTTCGGGGGCGGCCACGGCCGCGACGCCCTGACCGTGCTGGGCGCGGTGGGGGGCGCTTTGGCGGGTCATGAAATCGAGCGTAATATCCGAGGGCAACAAACCGTGACGCGCTACGAGATGTCGGTGCGCATGACGGACGGCTCGCTGCGCACCTTCCATAGCGAGGCGCCCTTTGCCCTGGCATCGGGCGACCACGTCAGGGTCGAGAATGGCCGCGTCGTCCTGCTGCGCTGACCGGCCGGGCACAGTCCGCCGCCCGTGCCGCGGCGGACGCACGAGGAATCCAGCATGACATCATCGCAAAGCAATCCGTTCGTCCTGCCCGGCATGGGCCAGACGGCCGACATGGCCGGCAATCCCCTGCTGGCCAGCATGGAAATGATGCGGCAGGCCTGGACGGCGCTGGCGGGGCCGGGCGGACTGGCGCAGGCCATGCCCATGACGCCGCCCATGAGCCCGGAGGACCTGGAGCGTCGCATCACCGAACTGCGCAGCGTCGAGAACTGGCTGCGCATGAATCTCTCCATGCTCTCCAGTACCATACAGGGCCTGGAAGTGCAGCGGGCCACCATCGCCACCTTGCGTTCCTTCGTCGATGGCGCGGCGGCCATGCCGGGCGCCCCGGGCGCGTCGCCCCTGGATGTCGTGCTGGGATTGAAGCCGGCGGGCCGGTCCGAAGCGGCCAAGCCGGACAAGCGCGCCCCGGCCGGGAGCCCGGGAACCGCGGAGAGCGGGCCGGCCGCGTCGGCCGACGCTCCGAGCCCGGAAGACGCCGCGGGTTCGCCGGAACCGTCTGCCGGCGGCGGCCCGGCCGGATCCGGCTGGAGCCAGGCTTCGCAATCCGCGTCCCAGGCCTGGTGGAACCTGCTGCAGCAGCAATTCGGGCAACTGGCCGCGGCCACGGCCGCGACCATGCCGGAAGTGCCTCCCGCGCCGTCGCCGCCCGCCGGCGCCGCGGCCGCGCCGGCCAGGAAGCGGGCGCCGCGCAAGCGTGCCGCGCCCAAGCCGGCTTCCGGCGGCAAGGGCGGCTCCGGCAAGGCTTCCTCCGACTGATTTCATTTACCCGCGCCGGCTCCAGCCGGCAGTTCCATAGAGTCTCCATGCTGAATATCGTCATTCTCGCCGCCGGCCTGGGCAAGCGGATGCAATCCGATCTGCCCAAGGTCCTGCATACCCTGGCCGGCAAACCCATGCTGGGCCACGTGGTCGACAGCGCCCGCCAGCTTGCCCCGGCACGCATCGTGGTGGTGGTCGGCCACGGCGCGGAACGCGTCCGGCAGGCGTACCAGGACCAGCCCGGCCTGGCGTTCGCCCTGCAGCAGCCCCAGCACGGCACCGGCCATGCGGTGGCCCAGGCGGCGAGCCAACTGCTGGAAGGCGGCGGGCGCGACGACGCCACGCTGGTGCTGTACGGCGACGTGCCGCTGGTGCAGCCCGACACCCTGCGGCGCCTGCTCGAGGCGCGCGGCGACGGCCTGGCGATCCTGACCGAGGAACTCGACGATCCCACCGGCTACGGCCGCATCGTGCGCGACGGCAGGAACGACATCCGCCGCATCGTCGAGCACAAGGACGCGTCCGAGGCCGAGCGCGCCATCCGCGAAGTGAACACGGGCATCCTGGCCGCGCCGACGGCGGCGCTCAGGGATTGGCTCGGCCGCATCGGCAACGACAATGCGCAGGGCGAGTACTACCTGACCGACGTGGTCGGGCTGGCGGTGGCCGACGGGGTGCCGGTGACGGCGGCGCATCCGGCCGCGGGCTGGGAAACCCTGGGCGTGAACAGCCGGGTCCAGCAGGCCGCGCTCGAGCGCGTCTGGCAGCGCGAGCAGGCGCGCCGGCTGCTGGAAGCCGGGGTGACGCTGGCGGACCCGGATCGCTTCGATCTGCGCGGCACCCTGCAGTGCGGGCGCGACGTGTTCATCGACGTCGGCTGCGTGTTCGAGGGCAAGGTGGAGCTGGCCGACGGCGTGCGCGTGGGGCCGCATTGCGTGCTGCGCGACGTGACGCTGGGCGCCGGCGCCCAGGTGGAGGCCTTCAGCCACCTGCAGCAGGCGGCAGCCGGGCCGGATGTCCGCATCGGCCCGTATGCCCGGCTGCGGCCGGGCGCCGAGCTGGGCGCGCGCGCCCATGTCGGCAATTTCGTCGAGGTCAAGAACACCCGGCTGGGCGACGACAGCAAGGCCAACCACCTGGCCTATGTCGGCGATGCCGATGTCGGCCGGCGGGTGAACATCGGCGCCGGCACCATTACCTGCAACTACGACGGCGTCCACAAGCACCGGACGACGATCGAGGACGACGCCTTCATCGGCTCGGATACCCAATTGGTGGCGCCGGTGCGCGTGGGCAAGGGCGCCACGCTGGGCGCCGGCACCACGCTCACCCGCGATGCGCCGCCCGAGCGGCTGACCCTGTCCCGTCCCAGGCAGACCACGATCGAGAGCTGGCGCCGGCCGGCAAAGAAGTCTTGAGCGCCCCGCAGGGCCCGCGGGCGGCAGCCAGGCCCGCGGCGACGGACGGCCTGCCGACTCCGCGGCGGTACTGGGCGGCGATGACGCTCATCGTGGCCATGAGCCTGGCGGTGCTGGATTCCACCATCGCCAACGTGGCGCTGCCGACGATCTCGGCCGATCTGCGCACCACGCCGGCGGCCTCGGTGTGGATCGTCAACGCCTACAACCTGACCATCGTGCTGACCTTGCTGCCGTTCTCGGCGCTGGCCGAGCGCATCGGCTTCAAGCGCATGTTCGCGGCCGGGCTGGTCATTTTCATGCTGGCCTCGCTGGCCGGCGCCCTGTCGAGCACCCTGCTGACGCTGACGCTGGCGCGCATCCTGCAGGGCGTGGGCGCGGCGGCGCTGATGTGCCTGTTCGGCGGGCTGGTGCGCAATATCTATCCGCTGGCGATGCTGGGGCGGGGCATCAGCGTCAACGCCATGGTCGTCGGCGTGATGTCGGTGCTGGGACCGACGCTGGGCGCGGCCATTCTGTCGATCGCGTCCTGGCCGTGGATTTTCGCGGTCAATGTGCCGATCTGCGTGATCGCCATGTTCGGCGTGCGCGCGCTTCCCGACGTGCCGACGATCGAACGGCGCTTCGATTGGGCCAGCGCCGCGCTGAGCATGATCGTGTTCGCGCTGTGCATCATCGGCATCGACCACCTGCCCACCGATACGGTCAACGCGCTGGCGATGCTCGCCGTGGCGGCGGCCGCCGGCGTGGTGCTGGTGCGCCGCGCCAGCAGGCAGGACGCGCCGCTGGTGCCGGTGGACCTGCTGCGCATCCGGCCGCTGGCCTATGCCGTCATGGCCTCGGCCTGGTCGTTCGCCGCGCAGATGGCGTCCTTCGTGGCGCTGCCTTTCTATTTCCAGCAGACCATGGGCCGCGACCACATCGCCACGGGATTGCTCATGGGGGCGTGGCCGATCGGCGCGGCGCTGATGGCCCCCCTGGCCGGACGCCTGTCCGACCGCCATTCGGCGGCGGTGCTCAGCGCCATCGGCGCGGGCGGGATGGCGTTCGGGCTGGCCTGGCTGGTGCTGTTGCCGCCGTCGGCCTCCAACGGCTGGATCGTGGCCGGCATGCTGTGGTCCGGCATCGGCTTCGGATTCTTCCAGACGCCCAACAATCGGGCCATGCTGTCGGCGGCGCCGCGCAGGCGCAGCGGCGCGGCGGGCGGCCTGCAGGCGACCACCCGGGTGTTCGGCCAGACCTTCGGCACGGCCCTGGTGGCGATCGGCTTCGGGCTCAGCGTCGCGCACGGGCCGGCGGTGGGCTTGTGCATGGCGATCGTCTGCGCCCTGCTGGCCCTGGCGGTGAATACGGTGCGCATCAAGGTGAATCCCACCTGACCTTGTCACGGTCAGGCAACACTCCTGTCTAAAATGACGCTTTGTACGCTGGCGCGATGCCGGCATGGGCAAGGGACTCGGGCATGAAAATCACGATGGTGGGCACGGGATACGTCGGTCTGGTGTCCGGCGCCTGCCTGGCGGAAATGGGCAACGACGTCGTCTGTCTCGACGTCGATCCCGTCAAGATCGCCTCGCTGGGGCAGGGGCGCATTCCCATCTACGAGCCGGGCCTGCAGGACATGGTGGCGCGCAATGCGGCGGCGGGCCGCCTGCGCTTCACCTGCGACGCCGGGATGGCCACCGAGCACGGCGAGACGCAATTCATCGCGGTCGGCACGCCGCCCGGCGAAGACGGGTCGGCCGACCTGCGGTACGTGCTCGCCGCGGCCCGCACGATCGGGCGCCACATGCGCGCGCGCACGGTGGTGGTCGACAAATCGACCGTGCCGGTCGGCACGGCGGACAAGGTGCGGCAGGCCGTCGCCGAGGAACTCGACGCGCGCGGCGTATCGCTGCCGTTCCACGTGGTGTCCAATCCGGAATTTCTCAAGGAAGGCGCGGCCATCGCCGATTTCATGAGCCCCGACCGCGTCGTGGTGGGCGCCGACGATCCCTACGCGCTGTCGGTCATGCGGCGCATCTACCAGCCTTTCCAGCGCACGCACGAGCGTTTCATGGCCATGGACATCCGTTCGGCCGAGCTCACCAAATACGCCGCCAACGCCATGCTGGCCACGCGCGTCTCGTTCATGAACGAGATCGCCAACCTGGCCGAGCAACTGGGGGCCGATGTCGAACAGGTCCGGCGCGGCATCGGCGCCGATCCGCGCATCGGCTATCAGTTCCTGTATCCGGGCTGCGGCTACGGCGGCTCGTGCTTTCCCAAGGACGTGCAGGCGTTGATGCGCACCGCGCAGGAGCACGGCGTGCCGATGCGCGTGGTGGAGGCGGTCGACGCCGCCAATCGCGCCCAGAAATTCCGCCTCGCCGAGAAGATCGTGGCGCGCTGCGGCGAGGACCTGGGCGGGCGGACGTTCGCGCTCTGGGGCCTGGCCTTCAAGCCCAATACCGACGACATGCGCGAGGCGCCCAGCCTGACCATCGTGTCCGAGCTCACCCGGCGCGGCGCGCGGGTGCGCGCCTGGGATCCGGTGGCCATGCCGGAGGCCGCGCGCGTGCTGGCCGGCGACGACGGTTTTTCCTGCGCCGACGACATGTACGGCGCGCTCGACGGCGCGGACGGCCTGCTCATCGCGACCGAGTGGCGCGATTTCCGGTCGCCCGATTTCGAACGCATGCGCGGCGCGCTGGCCCGGCCGTTGATCGTCGACGGCCGCAACCTGTACGACCCGGCCGAGATGGCCGGCCTGGGCTTCGCCTACGAAGGCATCGGACGCGCGTGAAGATCCTGCAACTGAACTTCGAGCGGACGTGGCGCGGGGGCGAGCGCCAGACGCTGTATTGCATGCAGGCTTTCCGGGACGCGGGGCACGACGTCGAGCTGCTGGCGCGCGCCGGATACCCCATGGCCGAGCGCGCGGCCGCGGAAGGCTTCAAGGTGCATGCGCGCACCGGCGTGCCCGGCCAGGTCGCATTCCTGGCCGGGCATGGCCGTTCCTACGACATCATCCATTCGCAGACGGCCAACACCCTGACCTGGGCCGTGCTGGCCAAGCCGCTGCATGGGCGGCCGGTCGCGTTTTCCCGCCGCACGTCGCTGTCGGCGGCGGGGCATGAGTTCACCACGGGCTTCAAGTGGCGGCATGCGGACCTGTTCGTCGCCATCAGCCACATGGCGGCGTCCGAGCCCATCCGCCTGGGCCTGCGGCCGGCGATCATCCGCAGCGCGATCGAGGACCGGCCCGTCGATCCCGCCCGCACCGCCGAATTCGTGCAGCGCTTCGGCCTGGAAGGCCGCAAGGTGCTGGCCACATCGGCCGCGCTGATCCACGACAAGGATCCCGCGACGCTGGTGCGCGCGGTGGGCGAGCTGGCGCGCACGCGCAGCGATTTCGTCTTCGTCCACCTGGGAGGCGGCGGCAACGCCGAGGCCGAGGCCCGCCACCTGGTCGAGGAGCTGGGGCTGCAATCGGTCTATGTGTTCGCCGGCTTCCAGCAGGGCATCGAGGACTTCTACCCCGCCATGGACGTCTTCGTCATGGCCTCGCGCGAAGAGGCGCTGGGCAGCAGCGTGTTCGACGCCTTCCTGCGCCGGGTCCCGGTGGTCTCGACCGATGCCGGCGGCCTGAAGGAAAGCCTGGCCGACGGCCGCGGCATCCTGTGTCCGACGGGGGATCACCATGCCCTGGCCGCGGGCATGGCGCGGGCGCTCGACGACCGCCCGTTGCGCCAGGCGATGACCGCCCGCGCCTACGACTATGTGCGCCGCGAGCACGACATCCATGTCATGGGCGGGCGCTACCTGGAGCGCTTCCAGGCGCTGCTCGCCGCGCGGGGCCGCTGACCGCGCGGGCGCGCGCGGCGCCAGGCGCTACGAGGTCAGCGCGATCCGCGTATCGAACTTGCTGCGATTGATGGCAAAGAATGTGCGCACGTTGCGCACGTTGGCCTGCGCCGTGAACGCGCGATGCACCAGCGCGTGGTAGGCGGGCATGTCCACCACCTGCGCGATCAGCACGAAATCCGGGCCCGGGGAGACGCGGTAGCATTGCAGCACCGAGGATTCTTCCTGCATGCGCCGTTCGAATGCCTGGAGATGCTCGGCCGCCTGGTTGTCCAGGCTGATCTCGACGATGGCCGTGAGCGTGGTGCCCACTTTTTCCGGCCGCAGCAACGCCACCTGCTTGTCGATGACGCCGGCTTCGATCAGCCGCCGTACCCGCCGCAGGCAGGTGGGAGGCGAGGCGTGGACGCGCGCCGCCAGATCCTGGTTGGTCAGCGCCGAATCGCGCTGCATCTGGTCCAGTATCCGCAGGTCCAGCTCATCCAGTTCCAGGGGCAGATTCCCTTGCAGGTGCATTTGGATTCACCTAGACGGTATAAATGAAATTATATTTCATGATGCTTGTAGAATGCAATTTCCATAAAGAATTCATCATACAAAGAAATCTAATTTCCTGGCGAGCCGCGCACAATGCGCTCTGGTTCGATTCAGGGAGACTTTTCATGTGCGGCATCGTTGGCGCGGTCGCCCAGCGCGACATTACCCCGGTCCTCATCGAAGGGCTCAAGCGCCTGGAATACCGGGGCTACGATTCCTGCGGCGTGGCGGTCTACGCCGATGGCAAGCTGCGCCGCACGCGCAGCACCCAGCGCGTCTCCGAGCTGGCCGCCCAGGTCGGCCAGGACGGGCTGGGCGGCTTCACCGGCATCGCCCATACCCGCTGGGCCACCCACGGCGTGCCGGCCACCCACAACGCGCACCCGCATTTCTCGGCGCAGGGACGCGACGAGCCGCGCATCGCGCTGGTCCACAACGGCATCATCGAGAACCACGACGAACTGCGCGCCGAATTGCAGGCGGCCGGCTATGTGTTCGAAAGCCAGACCGATACCGAGGTTATCGCCCATCTCGTCAACCACCTGTACGTCGACGACCTGTTCGACGCGGTCCAGCAGGCCGCGCGGCGGCTCCATGGCGCCTATGCCATCGCGGTGTTCTGCCGCGACGAGCCGCACCGGGTCGTCGGCGCGCGCCAGGGCTCGCCGCTGGTGGTGGGGGTGGGCGAGCACGAGAATTTCGTGGCGTCGGACGCGCTGGCCCTGGCGGGAACGACCGACCGCATCATTTATCTGGAGGACGGCGACGTGGTCGATCTCCAGCTCGACCGGGTCTGGATCGTGGACCAGGCCGGCAAGCCCGTCGAGCGCGCCGTGCACACGGTGCAGGTCCACAGCGGCGCGGCCGAACTGGGCCCGTACCGCCATTTCATGCAGAAGGAAATCTTCGAGCAGCCGCGCGCGGTGGGCGATACGCTGCAGGACATCGAGGGCATCGCGCCGGAACTGTTCGGCGACGGCGCCTTCCGCGTCTTCAAGGAAGTCGATTCGCTGCTGATCCTGGCCTGCGGCACCAGCTATTACGCGGGACTGACGGCCAAGTACTGGATCGAATCGCTGGCCAAGATCCCGGTCGCGGTCGAGATCGCCAGCGAATACCGCTACCGCGACAGCGTGCCCGACCCGCGCACGCTGGTGGTCACCATTTCGCAATCGGGCGAGACGGCCGATACCCTGGCCGCGCTCAAGCATGCACGCGGCCAGGGCATGGAGCAGACGCTGACGATCTGCAACGTCAGCACCAGCGCCATGGTGCGCGAATGCAAGCTGGCCTATATCACCCGCGCCGGCGTCGAGATCGGCGTGGCGTCCACCAAGGCCTTCACCACCCAGTTGACGGCGCTGTTCATGCTGGCGCTGGCGCTGGCGCAGACACGCGGCCGGCTCGATGCCGAGGCCGAAGCCGCCCACGTCAAGGCCCTGCGCCACCTGCCGGTGGCGATAGGCTCGGTGCTGGCGCTGGAGCCGCAGATCATGGCCTGGGCCGATCGCTTCGCGACCAAGGAGAATGCGCTGTTCCCGGGCCGTGGCATGCATTACCCGATCGCGCTCGAAGGCGCGCTCAAGCTCAAGGAAATCAGCTATATCCACGCCGAGGCCTACCCCGCGGGCGAGCTCAAGCATGGCCCGCTGGCGCTGGTGACCGAGCAGATGCCGGTGGTGACGATCGCGCCGCGCGATGCGCTGCTGGAAAAGCTCAAGTCCAACATGCAGGAAGTGCGGGCGCGCGGCGGCGAGCTGTATGTGTTCGCGGACGCCGAGACCAAAATCGCCAATGCGGAAGGCATGCACGTGATCCGCATGCCGGAGCACTACGGGAAACTGTCGCCGATCCTGCATACGGTGCCGTTGCAGTTGCTGGCGTATCACACCGCCTGCGCCCGGGGAACAGACGTGGACAAGCCGCGCAACCTGGCCAAGAGCGTGACGGTGGAGTAGGAGGCCAGGCCCGGGGCCGGTTTCAACGGCGCGTTAGGTTACTCGTATCGGGAAAGTGGCTCGCAGGGTCTCATGCTCTGTAAACGCCAGCGGCCGCTCAGGGATCTCCGGGTACGCCATAGGACGGTGCCAGGTCGGGGTTCAGGGCGCGCGTGTGATAGTCCTGCATCTGCGGCGCGTATAGAGCCCATAGCCGGCGCAGGTCGGCGATGGGCTGTTCGGACCAGTCCACCCGCAGTTCGGCCAGGGGCCAGACTTCCCTGCCATATACGCAGAGTCCCGCGGAATGTACCGCGCCGGCTTCGCCACCGGCTTTCTGGGCCGCTTCCAGCCCGGCCAGCAGGCGTTCCGCCAGCGGCAGCTGGGCCAAGTCGTCGAACGCCTGTGCGGCGGCCCGGGGGACTTCCGCGTTGGCCAGCATGTTTCCGGCCGCGATGCAATGCCGGCCCTGCGCAACCGCGGTCGTGCCCAGGCCGCGCGTCCCCGTGTGATGCGCGCTGTCGCCGTTCCGGTCGATCACGAGCAGTTGTCGCCATTGAGCGTGCGCGCGGGCATCGACTATCTGGCGTAGCACGCTGGCGGCGCCGAAGCCCTGGGCCAGCAGTTGCGTGCCCAACACGCCCAGCAGTGGATCGGTGACGTTCTGGCTCAGCACGATGCCGTGCGGGCTGCCCCACAGGCAGCGGCTGGCCACGGCTATGCTGGAACTGCACACGAAGCCGCCCATCATGCCGGTTTTCTCGCAGCGGCCTGCCAAAGAGAATGTCATGGGACTACTCCGGGATGACCGCGGTGGCGTCGATTTCGACGACCCATTCGGGACGCGCCAGGGCGGTCACCACCAGGCCGGTGAATACAGGGTAGATCCCCTTGAGCCAGCGCCCGACGACGTTGTAGACCGGTTCGCGGTAGCGGATGTCGGTCAGATATAGGGTGACCTTGCAGATGTGGCCAAGCTCGCTGCCGGCTTCTTCGAGCAGCATTTTGATATTGGCCATGGCTTTCTCGGCCTGCGCCGCGGCGTCGCCGATGCCGACGGACTCGCGCGTTTCCAGATCCTGGCCAATCTGGCCGCGCAGGTAGACGGTGTTGTTCGCCACGACGGCCTGACACAGATCGTTGTCCAGTCGCTGTTCGGGATAGGTAGCTCGAGTATTGAACTTGCGTATGCGAGTATGGGCCATGGGATGCTCCGTTACTTCGATGTCGAGAGCGCGGGATAAAGCAGATAGTCGCGCTGCTTGGAAATGTGGTCCGCGATGTATTTGGCGTCATACCAGACGCCCCAGATGAACGAGGATCCGCGCCGGGTCTGCCAGGGCAGGCCCAGGAAATACACGCCGGGCTCGCTCGACACACCGCGCTGGTGTCGAGGGCGGCCCGCTTGGTCGAGCGCGTCGACCTGCAGCCAGCCATAGTCAGCCGCGTAGCCCGTGGCCCAGATGATCGAACGGATTCCGGCTGCGTCCAGGTCCAGACTGAGGATCGGCGACGTCGCGCAGTCGGGCATCGGCGGGAACGCGCGCGCATCTGGATCTTCCGGGAGGTCCAGTCCGTTACGGTCGATGTAGGCGTCGGCCTCGTCGAGCAGCGACAGGTAGTTGGCATCGCCTTGCTCGATGTTCCGCGCAAGATCGTCGGCGAAAGTCATGATGCCGTCGCGAAAGGAGGCGGCGCTGCCCAGCAGCGTCATGCCTCGCGCCGCGAAACGCCGAAAGTCCACCGTGTGGCCGCCATAGGCGCCGCTGACGGCGATCGTCGTATGTTGCGATCCCGGTGTGGCTTCCATGTCCCATTTGTTCAGGACACCCAGCCACCAGACGAAATCGCGCCCGCGATAGCGTCGCGGAGGCCGGTCGTGCGCACCCACCGACAAGTAGACGCGGCACCGAGCGCGCAGCAGTTCGTCCGCAATCTGCGCGCCGGACGAACCGGCGCCGACCACCAGCGTGGCACCTTCGGGCAACTGGTCGGGCCGGTGATAGTCCGCCGAATGCAGTTGCACGATCTCGTGCGTGCCGGGCACGAGGGGGGGAATGACGGGGGCCTGGAACGCGCCCGTCGCGGCGACGACATAGCGGGCCTGGATGTCGCCGTGCGAGGTCTCTACATGAAACCCGGGGCTGCCCACGGCGTTGCGGGATACGCGAGTGACTTCCACTCCGCAGCGTATCGGTGCCCGGATCCTGAGCGCGTAGGCCACGAAATAGTCCGCTACCTGTTCCTTTGGCACGAAATCATCCGGGCTGCAGGCGGGGAATTCCATGCCCGGGAACCGGTCGTGCCAGGCTGGTCCGTTGGCGACCAGCGAGTCCCACCTGCCGCTGCGCCAGCGCTCGGCGATCCGGGCGCGTTCGAGCACCAGATGCGGGATCCCCAGCTTTCCAAGATGTTCGCTCATTGCGACGCCGGCCTGGCCGGCCCCAACAACGAGCACTTCAGTGTTCTCGACGGACACTTGGACTACCTCTGCATGCCATGTACAGCGGCAAATTTAGGGGAACCGGATACGAATCAAAAGCATATTTAAAAGATACAATACAAAGTCTTAAGCTATGCAGTAATCGATCGCCTATCAAACAGGAGATGCGCCATGAAGCACCCCCAACTAAGGTACTCTCTACGGCAGCTCCGATACTTCGTCACTACGGCGGAAACCCTGTCTTTCACCGCGGCTGCCAAGGAATTGCATATCTCGCAGCCGTCGATCTCGACCGCCCTGGCGGAGCTGGAGGCGAACTTCGACGTGCAGCTTTTCATCCGGCACCATGCGTCGGGGCTGTCCCTGACGCAAGCCGGGCAGGAAATGCTGGGCAAGGCCCGGGCATTGCTCAAGAACGCGCAGGAACTGCAGGAGGCGGCGCACGATATCGACACCGGCGTGTCGGGCAGCATCGCGCTGGGGTGCCTGAGCTCGCTGGCGCCGCCATTGCTGCCGACGCTGATCAGCCGCTTCATGAAGTTCCATCCGAATATCTCCTTTCGCACCGAAGAGGCGCCGCAGGACGAGATGCTGCGGGGCTTGCACGATGGTTCGCTGGATCTGGCGCTAACCTATGACATCGACCTGGCGGGGGACATAGACTTCCTGCCGTTGCTGACCTTGCCGCCTTATGTGATCCTGCCCAAGAACCATCCGCTGACGCGCAAGCGGGCGGTCTCGCTGACGAATCTGAGGTACGTTCCTTATGTCATGCTGGACCTGCCGCACAGCCGCGAGTATTTCCTGAAGCTGTTCGACGCGCTGGGCGAGCGGCCGATTCCCATTTTCCAGTCGGCGCAGCCCGAAGTCGTGCGTGGCGTGGTGGCTAACGGCCTGGGTTACAGCATTCTCAATTTCCCACTCAAATCGACGCGCACGGTCGATGGCGAAGAGTTCGTCGTACGCCGATTCAGCGACAAGGTCGCCGCGACCACGCTCGGCATTGCCCAGTCCGCGGGAATCAAACCCCGCCGCGTCGTCCGGTTGTTCGCGGAATTCTGCCGAAAGTACATTCAGGCGCAATATGCGCAACGCTGATCCTAAGGAGATAAATGGTGAGTCACGTTCGGTTGGATAAAACGGTAGACCTGCTGCAGGCTCTGGTCGGGTTCGACACGCGCAGCGCGCGTTCCAACCTGGAACTGATCGCGTTCGTTTCGGAATACCTGGCCGGCTTCGGCGTGGAGGCCACGCTGACCTACAACGATGCGCGGGACAAGGCGAATCTGTACGCCACTATCGGGCCGCGCGACCGCAGTGGCCTGTGCCTGTCCGGGCATACAGACGTCGTGCCGGCGGACGGCCAGCCCTGGACAGTGCCGCCTTTTGCGCTGACCTACGGCGAGGATCGGGTATACGGCCGCGGGACGGCGGACATGAAAGGTTATCTGGCGGCGGTGCTGGCCAGCGTCCCCTATTTCCTGGAGCGATGCCGGGACCTGCCCATCCACCTGGCGTTCAGCTATGACGAAGAAGTCGGATGCCGTGGCGTGCGTGGCCTATTGGGGCAGTTGGAACATGCACCGTTCAAGCCTCTGGCGTGCGTGATCGGCGAGCCGACTCTCATGCGGGTGGCGGTGGCCCACAAAGGCAAACGCGCTTATCGGTGTTGTGTCCGCGGGCTTGCGGGTCATTCCGCGTTGACCCATTTAGGGGTCAACGCCGTGGAATTCGCCGCGGAGCTGGTCTCGCACTTGAATGGAGTCGGCCGCGAACTGGGGCGCAGCGGCAAGCGGGACGAACGCTTCGTCCCGCCCTATACAACCGTCCATACGGGCCGCCTCCATGGCGGAATCGCCCTGAACGTGATTCCGGACCAGGCGGAACTGGAGTTCGAAATCCGTAACTTGCCGGGTGATTCCGCCGGGGAGATCGTGGCCGGCATCCGCCGCTACGCGGAAAGCGAGCTGGTCGAGACAATGCGGCAGGTCGAACCGGCCAGCGCTATCGAATGGGAGGAGCTTGTCGACTATCCGGCCTTGGCCGAGGACCCTGCCGCGGCATGGCTACGCGACCTGGCATGCCGGCTGGCCGGCGACCTCGATACCTGCACGCTATCGTTCGGCACGGAGGGCGGCCTGTTTCAGCGCATAGGCATTCCGACCATCGTTTGCGGCCCCGGCAGCATAGAGCAAGGCCACAAGGCCGACGAGTATGTCGAGCTGGGGCAATTGAGTCGGTGCCTGAATTTTCTCGACGGACTGGCGCGGGACTTTCCGGCAGGCCCGGAGCGGGCCGCGCGTTGACTTTCGGCGCGCTTTTTCCGGCTTGCCTGTAGCTTGTCCGGTACGCAGCGGTATCGCGCGCAACGGGGAAGTCCGGCTCGTCCCTTTTGCATGATCAAAACGTCTATTCCCGCATGCCTACATCATAAAAGCCGGGCTTCTGCATAAAGAAAAACTTGTTTGTGGTCGCTCTGCATTTTGTCATACTGCCGCTCACCCCTTAGAGCCGATGGCGCAAGCCAGCAGTTCGCGCAGAGCACATTACAAAGGACGGGCTTAGATATGAATACGGTCAAGCGTACTCCACCAACCCTCCAGCAAGGTTCACTGCCTGATGCGCCGAACGGGCGCCGCCGGGCCCTGGTTGCCGGCGGCCCGCTCATGCTGGGCTTGCCCTGGTTCGCGGCGGGCCTCGGACCGCTCGCCGCTTATGCGCAGTCGACGGACGCCAACGGCAAGCCGCGGCGCGGGGGCTCCCTGGTGATGGCGTTGTCGGCCGACCCGGCCCAGTTGAACCCGAATCTGTCCAGTGGCGTGCCCGACCATGCCGCAGGCGAACTCATCTACGAAGGCCTGACCGAAATCAAGGATGATTTCACGATTGCGCCCTTATTGGCAAAGTCATGGACGGTTTCCCCCGATGGCACCGTGTACACCTTTACGCTGGTCGAGGCCACGTGGCACGACGGCAAGCCATTCACTTCGGCCGACGTCAAGTATTCGATCGAGGAAGTCTCCGCAAAATATGCCGCCAAATTCGCGGCCGCGGCAGCGTTCCTCAAGAGCGTCGAAACCCCGGATCCGCGCACGGTCGTCATCACGCTGTCCAAACCCTATGCGCCGCTGCTGCTTTCTCTCTCGGCCTACGGCGGAGGCGCCGTGCTGCCCCGGCACCTGTTCGAGGGCACCAGTCCGCTGGACAATCCGGCTTCGCTGAAGCAACCGATCGGCACGGGGCCGTTCATGCTGAAGAGCTGGCAGCATGGCGACCGCCTGGTGCTGGAGCGCAACCCGAACTATTGGGGCGGCGAGGGTCGGCCTTACCTGGATCAGGTCATCCTGCGCGTGATCCCCGACGGTAGCACGCGCGTGCTGGCCATGCAGGCGGGCGAAGTCGACTACAGCTATTTCTATTTCTACCCGCCGAGCCGTATCAAGGAAGCGCAGTCTAATCCACGGCTGCAAGTGCGGGACCAGTCTGTGCCCGAGGACAAGATCCTGATCATCAATGTGCGCAACAAGCCATTCGATGACGCCCGCGTGCGCCAGGCGTTGATGCGCGCCATTAACCGGAATTACATTACCAAAGTGGTGTACCGGGGACTGAGCCGGACCATGAAGAACCACATGGACTCGCGCCTGTCCTGGGCCTTCGATCCGTCGATCGACCTGGACAAGATGTACGCGACCGACGTGGAGACCGCCAAGAAGTTGCTGGCCGAGGCGGGTGTCGATACGGCGAGCCGGCCGCTCGAGCTGCGCCTGGTGTATGACTCGGCGGACGTCGATTTCGGTCGGCTGGCGCAGGTGCTCGAAAGCATGTGGGGCAAGATCGGCGTCAAGACCACCTTGCAAGCCATGCCGCGCAACGTCATGCTGGACAAGGTGTTCACCGACTGGGATTTCGACGTCACGATCCAGGCATATTCCACCTCCGGCGATCCCGCGCTGGGCGTGTCGCGCCTGTATATCAGCTCGGCGATCCAGAAACGGCCCTTCGTCAACGCGTCGGGGTACTCGAATCCGGACATCGACAAGTTGTTCGACGATGGCGCCAGCACCTCGGGCTTCGAGGCGCGCGGCGAAATCTACAAGCAAGCCGCCCGAATCCTGGCGCGCGACCTGCCTGTCATTCCGATCTGGGAAACGGCCGGCATCAATGTCGCTTCGGCCAGGATCCATGGCACTTGGGCGTACGGCACCGGCTACACCCATTGGGACGGTGTATGGGTGGACGCCTGAAGCCGGGCCGCCGCGCGCTGGCCGCCCGTGGCGTCAGCCGCGACACATCAAGGGGATAAGAGTTGAGTATTGCCAATCACGATACCGCGCCTCCGGCAGCGGCGGGCCCGCTATCGCTTACCGAAAGGCTCGCCGGATACTGGAGCTCGGTGCGCTACGAAGAATTGCCGGCCGAAGTCATCGATCTGTGCAAGCGCTCGCTGCTGGATACCATCGTGGTGGGCCGACGCGGCGCCGAGGCCCAGGAAGCCCGTGTCACGGCGCAAGGCTCCTTGCGGTTCCTGCCTGAATCCGCCGGCGAATCCACGCTATGGGGCATGGCGCGCAAGGCGACGCCGGCCATTGCCGCCCGGATCAACGGTACGTCCAGCCATGCCCTGGAATTGGATGACTTCGGCGGTTGCGGCCACTCCGGAGCTTGTGTCGTGCCGGCGGTCTGCGCGTTAGCCGATGCCGTCGGCGCAGACGGGAGAACCGTGCTGCGCGCGGTGGCGGCGGGTTACGATGTGGCGGCCCGCGTGCTCGAGGGAGCGGGCGGCTATCGGCCGCACAATGACCGGGGCTGGCACTCCACCGGCACCTGCGGCACTTTCGGGGCCGCTGCCGGGGCCGCCGTCGTGCTCGGCCTGGACGCGGAGCGGACCGCCTGGGCGCTGGGTATCGCGGGCTCCCTGGCGGGGGGCACCTGGGCCTTTCTGGCCGACGGCGCCACCACCAAGCGATTCCATCCCGGCATGTCGGCCGAGAATGGGGTCGAGGCGGCCTGCCTGGCCGAGGCTGGCATGACCGGCCCGCGCCAGATCCTGGAGTCGACGTACGGCGGCTTCTTCAGTTTGTTCAGCGGGCCGGAGGCCAGGCCAGAAGACACGGTGGCCGGGCTGGGGGAAAACTTCCGCATCGCGGGCACGGGCATCAAGATATACGCCTGCTGCCGCGGCCTGCACAGCCCGATCGAGGCGTTGCTGGACGTCGCATTGCCGCGCAAGCTGCGTCCGGACGACGTCGCTGCGATCATCGTGCATGGTGCCGCACGCACCGTCAGGCAGTTTTCCAAGCGGCAGATCGATTGCGTCCTGGATGGTCAGTTCAGCCTGCCGTATTCCATGGCGGTGGCGCTCGCGCACGGCGAGGCGACGCTGGCGCAGTTCTCGCCGCCGCAGGCCGACGATCCTGTCATCCGCGCGCTGATGGACCGGGTGGAGGTGCGCGGCGATCGTGACCTGGCGCCGTATGACGAGCCCGAGGTCGAGGTACGGTTGGTGAGCGGGGAATCCATATTCAGCCATGTGCCGGTCTCCAAGGGCAATTTCGCCCGCCCGGTTCCTCCCGAAGAGCTGGCGCGCAAACACCAGACGGTGGGCGAGCCTGCCATGGGCGCCAAGCTGGATGCCCTGAGAAAGTCCCTGGGCGACCTGGAGCGGATCGACGATTTCCGCCAGGTATCGGCGTTGCTGGGAGCCTGACCATGACCCGCTATGTGGGCGTGCGCATTCTATGGGCCGTCATCATCGTCTTCGGCATCGTCACGGTCAATTTCGTGCTGACCCATGTATTGCCCGGCGATGTTCTCAATGCCCTGGTTGGGGATTTCCCCGCGCCCCAGGCCTATATCGACCAGTTGCGCGAGCAGCTCGGGTTGGACCAGTCCGTCGCCGTGCAGCTATGGCGCTATTGGGTCACACTGCTGCATGGCGACCTGGGTTTTTCCTTCGTCAATCGCCAGAGTGTCCTGTCCTTGCTGATGCAGCGCGCCGGCATTACGTTGCTGTTGATGTTGCCGGCACTGGTCATTGCGTCGGTGGCGGGAGTGATACTCGCGGCGCGGATCGTGCCGCGCGCCGGCAGCATGGCCGACAGCTCGCTCGTGGGCATGAGCCTGATCGGATATTCCGTGCCGGTATTCTGGCTCGGGCAGGTCCTGATCCTGATCTTCGCCGTGCGCCTGGGGTGGCTTCCGGCTTCCGGCATCACCTCCGTGCGCGAGGACATCAGCGGCTGGCCGTGGTTCCTGGAGTATCTGCGGCATCTTATCCTGCCGGGATTCTGCGTGTCGATCTATTATGCCGCCGTCGTCGTGCGGGTGGCGCGCGGAAGCATGCTGGAGATGTTCCACCAGGATTTCGTCCTGACGGCGCGCGCCAAGGGCCTGGACGAGCGCGCTGTGCTATGGCGCCACGTGCTGCGCAACAGCCTGATCCCGGTGATTACGGTGATTGGCTACAACTTCGGCTATTCCCTGACCGGCGCCATCCTGACCGAGACGGTGTTTGCCTGGCCCGGTTTGGGGGGGCTGTTCGTCAGTTCGGTGCATTTCAAGGATTATCCCGTGCTTTCGGGAATCTTCCTGCTGGTGGCGACCGCGGTCGTGGTGGCCAACCTGATCACCGACGTTCTATATGCGGTGGTCGACCCACGCGTGCGTACCGCCGTCTCGGGCAAAGCCTGAGCAAGGAGTCATCCGATGCCGAAAGTATCCCGCGCGCTGTTTCGCAATCCCGCGACAGTGCTGAGTCTGTCCTTCATTCTTATCCTGCTGTGCCTGGCCGTGTTCGGTCCCATGGTGTACGGGGTCGACCCTTTCGGCTTGTCCATGGAGGTGGCGGAAGGTCCGAGCCGTCTGCACTTGCTGGGTACCGACGATCTCGGACGGGATGTCCTGGCCGGCATGATCGAGGGCATCAAGATCTCTCTGTTTGTCGGATTCTCGGCGGCGCTGGCCGCTACGTTCCTAGGCATCGTTGTCGGTGCGGTGGCCGGTTATGTCGGGGGATGGTTCGATCTCATCGTCATGCGTATCGCAGAATTCTTTCAGGTAATGCCCAGTTTCATCCTTGCGGTGTTGATCGTGGCCATGATCGGTCCGGGGTTGACGCGTATCGTACTGGTGATCGCGGTGCTGTCCTGGCCCCAGACGGCCCGCTTTGCCCGGGCCGAGGTCCTGCGCATTTCGCAGTTCGATTTCGTCAATGCCGCGCGCTGTCTGGGGATCTCCAGTTGGCGCATTCTGTTCACCGATGTGCTGCCCAACGCGGTGGGCCCGGCGCTGGCCGTTTCCACGCTCATCATGGCCCAAGCCATATTGCTGGAAGCCTCTCTGAGTTTCCTGGGTCTGTCCAGTCCGGACATCATCAGCTGGGGACGCATGCTCAGCGCGGGACAGAACTATCTGGAAACGGCCTGGTGGCTGTCGGTGTTCCCCGGCTTGGCGATCCTGCTGACGGTGCTGGCGTTCAATCTGCTGGGCGACGCCCTGGCCGACATCATGAATCCGCGTCATGCCAACTGAAGCGATACCGACCATGAACCGCAACGAAAACGTCCTGGAAATCCGGGACCTGCATCTTGTCTATACCGGGCGCCAGCGTGTCGTGCATGCCATCCAGGACGCCACTGTGGTCGTCGGACGCGGCGAAGCGGTCGGCATCGCCGGCGAATCCGGCTCCGGAAAATCCTCGCTGGCACGCGCGGCCATGGGATTGCTGCCGCCGAAGGTTTCGGCCATCGTATCCGGACGGATCCTGGTCGAAGGCGCCGATGTCACCACGTATACGCAGCGCCGTTGGCAGTCATTGCGCGGTAATCCGATCGCCATCGTGTTTCAGGACCCGTTGAGCTTTCTCAATCCCGTGGTGCGGATCGGCGAACAGGTGGCCGAAAGCGTGCGTCAGCACGATCCGGGCGTATCGGTCGCGCCGCGTGTCCGAGATTTGCTCAACATGGTCCAGTTGCCCGAGAGCGCCGCGCAACGATATCCGCACGAGTTGTCCGGGGGCATGCGCCAGCGCGTCATGATGGCCATTGCTCTGGGATGCCGGCCCCGCCTGCTGATCGCCGACGAGCCGACCACGGCGCTGGATGTCACGACACAGGCCGAGATCCTGAAGTTGCTGGCCGAATTGCGCGCCGAACTGGACATGAGCCTGCTGCTGATCAGCCACGACTTGGGCGTGCTGCGCAGCAGCTGCGACCGGACCTACATCATGTATGCCGGTCATACCATCGAATCCGGAGCGACCGTCGATGTTCTGCGCTGCTCCCTGCATCCCTATACGAAAGGGTTGGTCGACGCCTCGCGTATGGTCTTGAATGCGCAAAATCGCTTCTCAGCCATCGGCGGCGACGTGCCCACTCTCAGCAAACGCCACGGGCTGTGTCCATTCCTGCCGCGCTGCGCATGCAGCATCGCCGAATGCCAGGACCGCATGCCCCGGCTGGACGAGCAGGCGGCAGGCCACATGGTGCGCTGCTGGCAAGCGCAGGCGCGACATCCCGCGGAGAAGGGTCATGGCGCTGTTTGAGCTCATGCAGATTTCCAAGTCCTTCCGCCAGCGCGGGGCTGCGCCATTCCAGGCGCTCGCCGACGTCAGCGTGCATATCGACGCCGGCGAGTGCGTTGCCATCGTGGGAGAAAGCGGATCGGGGAAATCCACCTTGGCGCGGGTTGCACTGCGGTTGCTCGATCCGGATTGCGGCGATGTCTTGCTGGACGGTGAATCCATTCTAGGCATGTCCGAGGAAAAGTGGAACCGCCTGCGGCTCACCGTGCAGCCGGTGTTCCAGGACCCTTCCAGCGCATTCAATCCACGCCGCACGGTGCAGTCCAGCCTGGAACAGGCTATCGGCCAGTGCGTCCCGAAAGAGCCGGCACCGCGCGAGCGCGCGCTCGAATTGCTGAGCTCGGTCGAACTGCGGCCCGCCGAGGACTTCTTGCAGCGTTATCCGCATCAGCTCAGCGGGGGGCAGCGGCAACGTTTGGGGATCGCGCGCGCCCTCGCCACCCGCCCGCGCCTGATCGTGGCCGACGAACCGCTGTCGGGCGCCGACGTGTCGATCCGTGCCCAGGTGCTGAACCTGCTGCTGGACCTGCGCGAGCGGCAGAACATTGCAATTCTGATGATTACCCACGACATGCTGGTGGCGAGAGCCCTGGCCGACCGGGTCGTGGTGATGCACCGTGGACGGGTGGTCGAGCAGGGCCGCACCCGGGACATCATGGACGCGCCGCAGGATCCTTATACCCAGCGACTATTGAACGCCGTTCTGTCGGTCGACGCCGACATCTGAACGGTTCCCAGCCTACCCGGAGGAAAATTCATGCTCAAGCAAAATTCCAAGGAATATCGCGGTTACCGCAATGCCGGCATCCGGCTGAGCGAAGAAATGCTGCCGCATCTCGGCAAGCTCTACAGCGGCCGTACGCATATCATGCTGCCCGCGGTGCATGCTTTTGACCAGGCGCACACCATCATGCTGGTCGAGCAAGGCGAACTGCCGCGCGAGATGGGGGTCGCCATTCTCAAGGGGTTGCGCGACATGGAAAGCACGGAAGGCGTGATCGAGGCGCGGACCCGTGTCGGAGGCGGGCTTCATTCCGGGGAGCAGTACCTGATCCGCCTGTTGGGCGAGGAGGTTGCCGGCCGCTTCCATGTCGCCCGCAGTTCGGGCGATCTCAGCTCCGTCGCGATCAATACGCTGCAGCGAGAGAAGCTACTTGCCACCATGGGCGGCATCAATCGCCTGCGCCGGGTGTTGCTGAAGCTGGCGCGCGAGCACACCGATACCATATTGCCGGGCTATAGCTTCGGGCAGCATGCCCAGCCCATGACCCTGGCGCATCTTTACCTGTCCTGGATCGCAACACTGGCCCGCGATTTCGACCGCCACGCCGGCGCCTATCGGCGGGTCAACACCAGTCCCGCGGGGGCCGCCATCATGGTGGGCTCGGATTTCCGCATCGACCGCAAGCGCACCGCGGAACTGCTGGGCTTCGACGCTGTGCATGAAAACTGTGCCGACGCCATCCTCGAGCTCAATGCGGACGACAGTATCGAAACCCCGATGGTGGTGGCGACGCTCTACCATTCGATGGCGAAATGGGCGGACGATCTGATCGCATGGAGCACCAGCGAATTCAACTTCGTAGACGTGCCTGACCGCTACTGCAATACGTCTTCGATCATGATGCAAAAGAAAAACGTCATCGGGCCCGCCGAGGTCAAGGGCGCATCGGCCGAGGCCCTGGGCTGCATCGTAACGTCTTATCACGCGCTCAAGGGCACCACCGGAGCCCCGGTCACGGAACGCTACTACGCGCTCGAACTGCTCTGGCGCGTCAGCGACAATTCCGTGCGACACCTGGATTGGTTCTGCGAACTGTTGCCGGAATTGCGTGTCAACAAGGAGCATATGCGCGAGCAGGCCTGGATGCATTGGGCCACGACCACCGATCTGGCCAGCGCCCTGGTGCGTAAGAAGGACATGCCTTGGCGTACTGCCCACCAGATCGTCGGCATCCTGGTGCGCCTATGCGAATCGCGCGGAAAGACTCCTGCCGACGTCACGCCGGCCATGCTCGATGAAGCGGCAGTCGCTTACCATGAAATCCCCGCCGGACTCACGCAGGACGAAATCGACCTGGCGCTCAACCCTGGCAATTTCATCGCCAACCGCACCTTGCAGGGCGGGCCCGCGCCCGGTGAATCGCTGCGCCAGGCGGGTTTGTTCGAGCAACTGCTTGCCAAGGACGAGGAGCACGTCAGCGGCATCGAGGCGCGTCTGGCGTCCGCCAGACGCAAGCTGCGCGAGGCAGGGGACGCACTGATCGGAGGGTAATCCGGAGTGCCTGGAACCGGGTTCACGGCTGCGAAGCCCGGCTACCTGAAACGCAGCTTGTCGCGCGACAGTTCCAAGACCGAGGCGCAGCCCATCAGCTTCATCCCGCGCTCGATCTCGGTGCGCATTTGCAGCAGCGCGCGTTCGACGCCGGCCTGTCCGGCGGCGGCCAGCGGGAACAGATAGTAGCGGCCCACGCCGACGGCCTTGGCTCCGACCGACAGCGCCTTGAGCACATGGCTGCCGCGCTGCACGCCGCCGTCCATGATGACGTCGATCCGGTCGCCCACGGCGTCGACGACCTCGGCCAACTGGTCGAAGCTGCTGCGCGAGCCGTCGAGCTGGCGGCCGCCATGGTTGGACAGGATGACGCCCGTGCAGCCGATGTCGGCGGCCCGCCGGGCGTCTTCGGCCGTCATGACGCCCTTCAGGCAGAACTGGCCGCCCCATTGGCCGACCATGTCGGCCACATCGTCCCAGTCCAGCGCGGGATCGAGCATTTCGGTGAAATACCGGCTGATCGATAGCGCCCCGCCTCCCATGTCGACATGGTTATCGAGCTGGGGCAGGCGGAATTTCTCGTGCGTGAGATAGTTCATCGCCCAGGCCGGCCTGGCCGCGAATTGCGCAATGCCGGCCAGGTTCAGCCTGAAGGGAATGGAAAAGCCCGTGCGCTTGTCCCGTTCGCGGTTGCCTCCGGTGATGCTGTCGACCGTCAGCATCATGATGTCCACGCCGGCGCTCTTGGCCCGGGCCATCATCTCGCGGTTCAGGCCGCGGTCCTTGTGGAAATAGAACTGGTAGACCTGCGGTCCCTTGCCGATGCCGCGCGCTTCTTCGAGGCTGATCGTGCCGAGGGACGAAACGCCGAACAGCGTACCGAACTTGCTCGCCGCGGCCGCCACGGCGCGTTCGCCCTGGTGATGGAAGAGCCGCTGGAGCGCCGTCGGCGAGCAGTAGACCGGCATGGCGAGCGTCTGGCCCATGATCGTCACGGACATGTCGACTTCGCTCACGCCGCGCAGCACGTTGGGCAACAGGTCGCAGTCTTCGAACGCGGCGGTGTTGCGGCGATACGTGGTCTCGTCGTCGGCCGCGCCGTCGATATAGTTGAAGATGGGGCCGGGAAGGCGCTTTTTGGCCAATCGGCGGAAGTCGTGGAAATTGTGGCAGTCTGCTAGCCGCATGCTGGGTCTCTCAAAAACGCCTTGGCCTGTCGGGTTCGGGCGGCGCATGTCCCTTAGTGTATCCAGCAATCCGGCGCGCCCCGCTCCCCCTGGGGGCATCGAGGATAGCAGCGGGCGCATGCGCGCAGGGTCCGGGCGCCCCGCAGGCGCGCGACGGCGGGATGGAACGGCGCGGCTGGGCGCCGTTCCATCCCGCTGCTGGTGTTCGAGGGTTGCCCGGAAGATTTGCCCGGCTCAGCAGCAGGGGTTCTGCGTGGGGTTGTCCTTGTGGTGCCTGAACTTCCAGATCGCGCCCAGGCTGAAGCCGATGCCGCCCTTGAAGCCGAGGCTCATGAGATTACCGATGGCGGGATCGTCTTCCCGGTGGCGACGGATGAGGGTCTTGGCCCGCTGCCCGAAATAGATGTTGATGCCGGCCAGGGCGGCGACTTCGCCGCCCTCGCGCAGGGAACCGCGCACGAAGAAGCTTGGCTGGTACGACGTCCTGACGGCGGGCGCGAATTCGATGCCGATGCCCGCCGCGACATCGTCTCCCGCCACCGCGCCCGACGCGGACAACGCGACGTTGTCGTCGGGATACCAGGTGACGTACGGACCCGCGACGAACTGGGTCTCCAGGTCATAGCGGAACCGGCCGCGAGGGGTCGAGTAGCTTGCATGGCTGCCGCCGGCGACCCCCATGACGCCACCGACCGTGAGCGCGCCCAGGTAACGCTCGGCCTCTACGCCGGCCGAATAGAGATCGACTCCCCCGAGGTCGTCGAGGTGCGCGTGGCTGGCCTCGATGCCGACCATCCCTTCCGAGGGATCGCGCCAGAACAGGTGCGCGCCGCCGCCGTAGAACGCGGACTTGCCGTCCGACGGCCCGTCCAGGCCGCCGCCCGCCAGGTCCAGCTGCATGCCGAACCGGTGGCCGAGCGGAAACGTGACGGCGCCTTCGAGCCCGGCCCAGGAGTCGTCCTTGCCGTTGCCGGTCCCGCCGCTCAGCATCAATTTTCCGCTGAGCCCGTCCACGGCGGGCAGCGCTTCTTGAGCATCGGCGGGTAGGGCAGCCAGCGACAGCGCCGCCGTCAGAACAAAAAAAGCCGCGGCACGCATGGCAGCCTCCGTCTTCCCAGGGGATGTAAAGTCTAGCCCCGCAGTCGGATGCATGGGGGGTGGAAATCCGGATTTCGTCGGACAAATTGCCCATTTCGTCGAAAAAACGCCGCCCGGGCGCATGTGTCGCCCGGATATCGCGGCCCGGTCCCTTCCGCCGCCAGCCCGGCGGAGCCCCGGTTGCCCATTCAGGCAAGCAGCGCCGCGCGCGCCGCCAGCATGGCGGATACCGCGATCAGGAATACATTGAACGCCCGGCGGAACGCCGCCTCCGGCAGCCGTCCCGCCCAGCGGTCCCCGGCTTCATGGACGAGCAGGCAGCCCAGCGTGACCGCGGCCACCATCGGCATCGTCAGCGGCGTGGGCAGCCCGTCGTGGGCCAGGATCACCGTGATCTGGATGATCTTGCCCACGCCGAAGCAGAGATAGAGCGCCAACACCTGTTGCTTGCGCGCCAGGCGGCCAAGGCCGGCGAACAGCACCAGGAAGGGGGCGCCCACGTTGAGCGCCGCCTCGGTCAGTCCGGCCAGCAGGCCGAACAGCGGCGCCGCCCGGCGCACCGGGCCGGACAGGTCGCGCCGGCTGCGCCGCGCCAGGGCCGGCAGCGCGACGCTGGCGAGCAGCAGCGCGGCCAGCAGGTACAGCGCGGTGCGTTCGGCAAGGACGAGCTGGGCGCGGGCGCCGAGCACGGCGCCCAGGACGATGCCGGGCAGCACGCGCCATGGCAACGCATCGTCGCGCAACGATGCGCGCTGTCGCCACAGCCACGTGGCCGCGATTGCCAGCATGGGCGGCGCGGCCAGCATGACGGCGCCGCGATGGTCCAGTATCAGGGCGATCAGGGGCGTTGCGATCATCGCGAAGCCCAGGCCGAACACGGCCTGCACGCAGGCGGCGAGCGCGAGCGCGGACAGGCAGAGCGCGAGCGCGGCCGCGCTCATCGTGCGCGGCGCCCGGACAGGCCGCCGGCCGCGTGCGGATTCCGGCGCGCCCTCGCCGATGCGCGGCGGTTCACAGGGCGATGCGTGCGCTCACGCGCCGGGAGGCCTCGTTCAGCCTGGCGATCGCCGCCGGCGCGTCGACCGCCAGCACGCGCCCGCCGTCGACGACGAGGCGGCCGTCGACGATGACGCGGTCGACGTCCTCGCCGGTGGCCGCGAGCACCATGAACAGAAAGGGATCGTGGACGGGAGCGGCCTTGAAGGTGTCCGCCCGCAGGAGCACGATGTCCGCCTTGCAGCCGGCCGCCAGGCGGCCCAGGTCCGGCCTGCCCAGGGCGTCGGCGCCCCCCGCCGTCGCCATGTGGAAGACGTGGCGGCAATCGGCCACGTCGGGCGAGCGCTCGACGAACCGGCACATGACCGTGGCCATGCGCATGTCGTTGAACAGATCGAAGGGGAACGTGTCGGTGCCCAGCGCCTGGCGGGCGCCCAGGCCGCGGTACTTGTGGATCGAGTCGATGACGCCGCCGCGCCGGGCCTTCACCCAGGGCAGGTGGACCACCGTGGTCCCGGAATCGCGCAGGGCCCGCGTCTCGTGCGCGGCCAGGGAATCGAGGTTGCCGTCGGCGGTCATGATCTGTCCATGGCCGATCAGCAGGGTGGGGCCGAGCAGGCCGGTGTCGCCGAGATACTCGATCGTCGTGCGGCCATATTCGCTGCGCAGTCGCTCGAATTCCTTGGGCGACTGGCCCGCGTGGATCTGGATGGGAAGGCGATGCGCGTCGGCGATTTCCCGTGTTTCCCGCAGCATCGCGGGGTCGCAGGTGTCCACCTGCCCGGGCGCGAGCATCGTGCGCAGGCGGCCTTCGTGGCGGCCGTCATGCCGGACGCAGAAATCGAAGCAGTCCCGCATGCGCGGCCGCCCGTCGTCCGGGTAGGCTTCGTACCAGACCTCGCCTTGCACGCCCGCGCCGTAGTGATACTTGCGGTAGCGGGGCGCCGAATACACGCGCAAGCCGATGCCGATGCCGGTCTCGGCGACCTGTTCGGCGATCGCGATATCGCCGTTGCCGCCGACCTCGAAGTCGTATCCCATCTCGACCACCGTGGTCGACCCCGTGCGCGCCAGTTCGGCGAACGCGCATTCCGCCGCGGCCAACTGGTCCTCGGGTTCCAGGGCGTGGCGCACCGCCGGCAGCACCTGGTAGAGCGGGCCGAAGTTGGTGATGCGGGTCCGGTCGGACAGATCGCCGGGTTCTTCGAGCCGGCCGCGGGTGAACGGCGTATCGGTGACGTGCAGATGGGCGTTGACCAGCCCCGGCATCACGATGCGGCCTCGCGCGTCGATGCGCGTATCGCCGGGCCCGGACCGCCAGCCCGACCGGGGGCCGACGTAGAGGATGTCGCTGCCCTGGTAGGCGAGCACCGCGTCGCCGGCGAGCGCGGTGTGGCGGCCGTCCTGCCAGGCGATGAGGGTGCCGTTCTCGATCAGGGTGCGGGGGGGCTGGGTCGTTCGCATGAAGTGGGGGTGTCTATTCGCTGGTCGGGAAGGGCGCCCGGCGCGGGCGCCGCGGCGGACAGGTCGTTCATTGGGGCTCTATGCCGGCGGCCTTGATGGTCTTGCCCCATTTGGCGTTCTCCGATTCGATGAACCTGGAGAATTCCTCCGGCGTGCTTCCCACCGGTTCGAGGTACATCGACTTGAGCCTGGCCTGTATGTCCGGTGTGTTCAGCGCCTTCCCGAACTCCTGCTGCAGTCGCGAGACCACGGGCGCCGGCGTTCCCGTGGGGACCAGCAGGCCGAACCAGCCGTGCGATTCGATATCGGTGATGCCGAAATCGCCCAGCGAGGGAACGTCGGGAATGGTCTGGTCGCGCTTGCTGGCGAAAACGACGATCGGCCGTATCGCGTGCGCGCCGCTTTCCTTGTCCGTATTCCCCATGAAATTGGCCGGATTGGTCACTCCGTATTCGACGTGCCCGCCCATTACGCTGGTGATCATCTGCGTCGTGCCGGTGAACGTCACGTGCATGGCGTCGATGCCCAGGCGAGGCTTGATCATTTCCATCGCAAGGTGCGACAGCGAACCCACTCCCGGCGTGCCGTAGGTGAATGTGCCCGGGCGCGCCTGGGAGGCGGGCCCGAGCTTGCGGAAATCCACCGTGGGCGCGGAGGGGCCGGCGAACAGCACGTTCGAGTAGCGCGCAAGCTGCGTGACGGCGGCAAAATCGCTGCGCTTCCAGCGCAGTTCGGTGAACATGAATTCGTTGGTCACGTGGTTGGGCGCCTGCATCAGGATCGTGTAGCCATCCGCCGGCGCACGGGCGGCGTACTCGGCGCCGATATTGGTCGATGCGCCCGAACGGTTTTCGACGATGAACGCCTGCCCGAGGGATTTCCCGACAATGGGCGTCAGCAGGCGGGCAAGGGTGTCGGAGGTGCTGCCGGGCGGATAGGGAACGACCAGCTTGATGGTCTTGGCCGGAAACTCCTGGGCCAACGCCGTCCCGGCAAAGCTCGGCAAGGAGACGGCGGCCACCGCGGCCAGGGCGCGCATGCGCCCGCGGAAGGAAGCGCGGCTTCGGACGTTGAGCGATCTGGACATGAAGGGACTCCCCAAATGTTGTTCCCATCCGGCACTACCGGCCCGGTCTGGATTCATTATTCGGGATCCCGCGCCGGCCTTCCAGCAAGGAATTGCCACCCGGAATGGTGCGCGGCCTGATACGCGCGCCCCGGACTGGTGCGGCCTAGCGGAGCAGTGCCAGGCGGCGCGGCTCCTTGATCAGCAGGGTGCCGTCCGAGCGCCTGGAGACCAGTCCCGCTGCGCCGAACTGCGTCAGGGTCTGGGACACCCATTGCCGGGTCGAGCCGATGATCGAGGCAAGCTGGCTGTGCGACAGTTCGATCACCGGACCCGAAGAGCGCGCGGCCAGCATCGACAGCAGGCGCGCCAGGCGGACTCTCATGGAATGCGTGGCTAGGAGCTGCAGCAGGGCGCAATAGCACTGGGATTTGTGCACCAGCGCGTCGCACAACGCCACCGCGAGGATCGCGGTGCGGCTGGCGAGTTCCCGCAGCTCGCCGCCGGGCAGCCACAGGCCCTGGGTGTCCTGTTCGGCCACCGAAGTCCAGACGTGGCGGCCTCCCCCGTACACCTGCGGGGCGCCCACGAAGTGGCCGGCGCTCCAGTAGCCCAGGGTCAGCTCGCGGGCGTCTTCCGACGTGTAGTAGGAGCGGACGAGCCCGGATTCGATCACCACCAGGCCGTCGTGGGGCTGCCCCTGCTCGAAGAGGGTTTCGCCGGCGCGGTAAGCGCGAGCCCGTCCGAGCGCGCGCACTTGCGCGCAAATGGATTCGGGCAGGCGCGCCAGCAGGTCCGGGACTTCGCTGTCCAGGGCCCTGTCGGACAGCAGCAAGGCTCCGGAAGGCAGGGCGGGCCGGAGCCGGGAGCGGGGCGGGGAGGGGCGCATCCTGGCAAGTATATCGAGAGGCGAGGCCGCGGAACGAGGGCGCGTCATGTGCCCGGGCGGGGCCCGGCACTGGAGCGGGCGCGCCGGTTCCCATCCCTTCCGGCGGGGCGTCGGCCCGTTTCATGGCGCATGGAATATTAGGGAAACCCCTGGGTCCTTCCGGCTTGTGATCCGCCAACTTGCCTACCAGCCGGGGGAATAATCTCAATATCGCATTGCTCGCCGACGAAACGGGGTTCGGCCGCACGCCGATCAACCAGGCGCTGCGGCGCCTGGCGTCGGAAGGCCTGGTCAGGAGCATCGATCGCCGCCAATCAGCACCTGGCGGACATACTCAGCGTGCTGCACGCCCAGGCCCAGCGCTTCTGGGCCGTTTCGCTGAGCACGCCGGAACATATCGGCGAGGTCATCGCGGAGCACCGCCACATCGTCGGCGCGTTGGCCGCGGGCGACGCCGCCCTGGCGGCCGATTGCGTCGAAACGCATATCCGCTCGTTCCGGCAGGCCCTGACCGGCAGGCCGCGAGGGATCCTGGCCGTAAGCGCCGGCCGATGACGCTGACCTATCGATGGACGGCGGGCGCAGCGTCCGTTCAGTCGATGTGCCGGATCTCGTTGCGGATGGTGGCCGCCGCCTGCAATAGGGCGACGGTCCACTGGCGTTCGAAGCGGCTGCGCTGGACGGGATCGGTCGACGCCTGCGCGCAGGCGATGACCGCGCTGTCGGCGCTGCCGGGCGCGACCGGCGCCGCGACGAAGCCGAGGTCGCGCCGCCATTGGCCGAACGAGGAGCAGACGCCGTCCTGCATGAGGTCGTGGAACGCCTGGTAGACGGTGGCCACGCGGGCGTTGCCGCGCGGCATGGTCCGCAGGCGCGCGAGCCAATCGTTCTGGATGTCGCTGGATTGGGCCCACAGCCAGGCATGGCCGGGCGCGGTATCGGCGACGGGCAGGCGCGAGCCCGGATCCAGGGCCGCGTTCGGTCCGCCATTGCCGGGCAGGTGCGCGAGCACGAGCATGTCGTCCCGGTCGCGCACGCACAGCAGGCAATGCATGTCGTGCCGGTTGGCGAGCACCTGCAGGACCGGCGTAGCCTTGCGGACCAGCGCGGAGTTGCCGAGCACCGCCTGTCCCAGCACGAAGCAGGCGACATGCAGGCGGAACGCGTCGCTGTCCGGGACCCGGAACAGGAAGCCCTGCGCGGCGAGCGTGTCCAGCAGCCGGCGGGCGGTGTTGCGGGGAAGCGCCAGGCGCCGGGCGATCTCGCCGGTGGACAGCGCGCTTTCGCCCGGCTGGAAACAGCGCAGGATTTCCAGGCCACGGTGCAGGGCGCCGGCGGCGCGGGCGCCGTCCGCGTCGTCCGGGGCGTCGAGCGGCTGGCTGCGCGTGCGCATCAGGCCGCCCCGCCGTCGTGGGCCGGGACGAGGTCGGCCTCGATCCGGCGTCGCAGTTCCAGCAGCCTCGGTCCCAGTTCGGACTGGCAGCGTTCGGGCGGATAGCGGAACGCCGGCACCGAACAACCCACGACGTATTCGCCCGGCGATTGCGCGAAGTCGACCAGCGTGGCGACGCTGTTGACGTCGGGTTCCAGGGAACTGACCGTGACGCAGAACCGGGAGGCGGCGATCTGCGCGGCCGCCTCGTCCAGCGCCGGCCGCAGCACGGCCCCCGGGAAGGCCTGGTCCAGTTCGAGCATCAGCGCCGCATGCTGGGCGGGCGCCAGCGAGGCGATCCACGCGCGGCCCATGGCCGAATGCGGGAGCTTCAGCCGCGAACCGGCGGCGACCCGGATCGTCAGCGCGCCGCGGCCGCGGCAGACCTCGTGGCACACCATGGCCATGCCTTCGCGCACCGCGAGCACGACGACCAGGTCGTTGTCGTCGGCGAAGCGCTGCATGTGCGCGCGCGCCCGCACGCGGATGTCCAGCGTGGACAGCGGGCCGAAGCCGAGCGCCACCGCCGCGTGACCGAGCCGGTACTGCGCCGTGCGGTTCAGGTAGTCGAGATAGCCCAGGCGGGTGAGCGTGGCGGTCAGCCGCGACACCGTGGCCTTGGGCAGCCCGGTCGCCGCGGCCAGTTCCCCGTTGGTGCGCGCAACGTTGCGCGGGCAGAAGGCCTTGAGCAGCAAGAGGCCGCGGGCCAGGACCCGGACCTCGGGCTTCCCGGTATCGGGAGCGGGCATATCCGACCTAGGGAAAGTCCCTAATTCGCCATTCATGAAATGGAATTAGATGCATTAAAAAGGAAATCGTGGAAAGGTTATAGCGGAGAATCAAGGAAATTGCCAGGACCCGGCACTAAAAACTTTTTGAAATTAGGGCGTTGTGGCCGGCTTGGTTGATTTAATAAAATGGAATTAGAGAATTCTAAACGGAATAACGGCTTAAGATGCGCGGCATGGAACCCCTGGCGCATCCCCAGCCCGACCCCGCCGAGACCCAGGTGCTGCTGCAGCGCGCCGGCGGGGTGGCGACCGTCACATTGAATCGTCCCGAGCGGCGCAATGCCTTGTCGCTTGCGGCCAACCGCCGGCTGCGTGCGCTGTGGGAAGAGATCGATGACGATCCCGACATCCGGGCGGTGGTCCTGACCAGCGCCGACTGCGGCACCTTCTGCGCCGGCATGGACCTGAAAGAGGCGGCCGAGCTGCGCGCCGCCACCGGCAAGGACATCCTGCAACTGCTGGACGACCCGTTCTACGAACGCATGCGCGCCGTGCGCGTGCCCATCGTCGCCGCGATCACCGGCCATTTCGCGGCGGCCGGCATGGTGCTGGCGGCCAATGCCGACCTGCGCGTCGGCCTGGCCGGCACCCTGGGCGGCATCACCGAGGCCCGCGTAGGCCGCGGCACGCCCTGGGCGGCGCCGATGACCGCCATGCTGCCGCTGGCGGTGCTGATGGAAATGGCCGTCACGGCCGACATGCTGCCCGTGGAGCGGTTGCATGCCCTGGGCTTCGTCAACGCGGTGGAGGCGACGCCGGACGCGGTGCGGGAAAAGGCGGCCGCCTATGCGGGGGCCATCGCGGGCAACGCGCCGTTGTCGGTCCAGGCCGCCAAGGCCGGCCTGCTGGCCAGCGTGGACCTCGGCGCGCACGGGGGCTATGCGTTCTCCAAGGCCCGGCACCGCGAAGTCTATGCCAGCGAGGACGCCGTGGAAGGTCCGCGGGCATTCGCCGAAAAGCGCGAGCCGCGCTGGCGGGGACGCTGACGTGCCTCTCTTTCATCCGCGCAAGGAGCGCCTGCACACATGATCGACCTGCCTTTCGACGAACTCGCCGTCGGCCAGCGCCGCCGCTCCGGCGGCCGCACGATCACGGAAACCGATGTCGTCAATTTCTGCGGCCTGACCGGCAACTGGCTGGCCATCCATGCCGACGCCGAATTCGCCAGGCGTTCGATGTACGGGCAACGCGTGGTCCAGGGCGGGCTGGTATTCGTGGTGTCCAACGCGCTGTTCGGGTTCGACGCCAGCGTGGTCGAAGCATTCTACGGCGTCGACCGCCTGCGCTTTCTCAAGCCCACCTTCATCGGCGACACCTTGCATGCCGAGAGCGAAATCGTCGCGCTGCGCGACAAGGGCCCGGGGCACGGCGTGGCCACCGCGCGGCTGACGGCGGTGAACCAGCGCGGCGAAACGGTGCTGAGCTGCGAGTTCAGCCTCCTGATACGTCGCGCGCGGCTGTCCGCGGAATGAACGTATCAACTCAACGCGATATCCAGGAACCGACATGGATTTTCTGAACGAAGAGCAGGAACTGTGGCGCACCACGGTGGCCCGGGTCATGGAAAAGGAAATCGGCCGCGAATACGTGCGCCAGTGCGACACGGATCGCGCCTATCCCTACGAGGCCTACGAGAAGGTCGCCAAGCTCGGCTGGCTGCGCCTGCTGATACCGGAAGAGCAGGGCGGCGACGGCGGCACGATCTTCGACTACGCGCTGATGTGCGAAGGGCTGGCGCGCTACGGCTTCGATTTCGCCACCGCATTCATGGTGTCCACCTTCACCGCCATGAATATCGTGAAGTTCGGCACGCCGCAGCAGCAGGAGCGCTACCTGCCGGCCTTCATGCGCGGCGACATCCGCTTCTCGATCTCGATCTCCGAGCCGCAGGCGGGCTCCGACGCCGCGTCCACGCGCACCCGCGCCGAGCGGCGCGACGGCGGCTGGGCGATCAACGGGCAGAAGCTCTGGTGCTCCGGCGCCGCGGCCAGGAACGTGGTGATCGCGATGCTGGTGCGCACCGAGAAAGAGGCGAAGAAGCACAAGGGCCTGTCCGTGCTGCTGGTGCCGAACGACACCAAGGGCCTGGACATCCGCCGCCTGCCGACCATGGCGCGCCGCGCGACCGGCACCACCGAAATCTTCGCCGACGACGCCTGGGTGCCGGACGAAAGCATGATGGGGCGCCCCGGAGACGGCTGGAGCATCATCACCGACCACCTGGAGCTGGAGCGGATCGCGGTGTCCGCGGCCTATGTCGGCAACGCCCAGCAGGCGGTGGACGACGCGCTGCGCTACGCCCACGAACGCGTGCAATTCGACCGGCCGATCTACGACTTCCAGGTGATCCGTCACATGCTGGCCGACATGCAGACCGCGGTCGACGCCTCGCGCCTGCTGGTCTACCGCGCCGCCGACATGGCCTCGCGCGGCGAGATCTGCTCGCGCGAAGTCAGCATGGCCAAGCTGATGGCGTCGGAAACGCTGCAGACGGTTTCGCGCCAGGGCATGCAGATCCTCGGCGGCCACAGCATGCTGCCGGAATCCGACATGGAGCGCTATTTCCGCGAAGGCATGCAGTCGACCATCGGCGGCGGCACTTCGCAGATCCAGCGCACGATCATCTCCAAGGCGATGCGCGTGTGATGGGCGCCGGACAAGACGCCGCGGCGCCGCTGCCGCTGCCGCTGTCGGGCATACGGATCCTGGACCTGACCCGGATCCTGGCCGGCCCCTGGGCCACCCAGAACCTGGCGGACCTGGGCGCCGAGGTCATCAAGATCGAGAACCCCAGGGGGGGCGACGACACGCGGCACATGGGGCCGCCTTTCGTGCGCGATATCCGTAGCGGCGAGCCGGCCGACGCCTCGTACTTCCTGTCGTGCAACCGCGCCAAGGAGTCGGTCGCGATCGATATCACGACGCCGGCCGGCCGGGACCTGGTGCGCAGGCTGGCCGCCAAGTGCGACGTGCTGATCGAGAACTACAAGGTCGGAGGCCTGGCCAAGTACGGGCTGGACTACGCCACCCTGCACGCCGAGCTGCCGGACCTGGTGTATTGCTCGGTCACCGGTTTCGGACAGAACGGGCCTTACGCCCAGCGCGCCGGCTACGACTACCTGATCCAGGGCATGGGCGGCCTGATGAGCGTGACCGGCGAGGGCGACGGCGCGCCCGGCGGCGGGCCGCAGCGTGCCGGCGTGGCGCTGGCCGATATCCTGTCGGGCATGTACGCCGCGCTAGCCATCGTCTCCGCGCTGCGCCACCGCGACCATGGAGGCGGGGGCCAGCATATCGACATCGGCATGCTGGACGTGCAGGTGGCGGTGCTGGCCAACCAGGCGATGAACTATCTCACCACCGGCCGGGCGCCCGGCCGCATGGGCAACGGCCATCCGAACATCGTGCCCTACCAGTCGTTCAAGGCCTCGGACGGGTACCTGATCCTGGCGGTCGGCAACGATGCGCAGTTCCGCAGGATGGCGCAGGCCATGGGCCGGCCGGACATCGGCGAGAACCCGCGCTACCGGACGATCGCGCTGCGGGTCGCCAATCGCGACGAACTGGTCCCCCTGCTGGCCGGCATCATCGCCACGCGGACGATAGACGAATGGGTCGCGGCGATGGCGGCGGTCGAGGTGCCTTGCGGCCCCATCAACACGATAGACCGCGTGTTCGCCGATCCCCAGGTGGTGTCGCGCGGCGTGCAGCTCACGCTGCCGCACGCTGGCGCCGGCACGGTGCCCTCCGTCGCCAACCCGATCCGGCTGTCGGAGACGCCCCTGCGCTACGAGTCGGCCCCGCCGGTGCTGGGCCAGCATACCCGCGAGGTGCTGGCGCGCGTGCTGGGCGCGTCGCAGGAAGAACTCGCGGCCCTGGCCGCGCAATGTGTGATCAAGGATGCAACGCCATGACGCAGGACGACCGCAACGACGAAGCAGCCTGGCGCGCCGCGCCGGTGATGGGCACGGGGCTCTACTGGGACGACGTGACGATCGGCCAGCGTTTCCAGACGCTGGGCCGCACCGTGACCGAGGCCGACATCGCGATGTTCGTGGGCGTCACGGGCATGGTCGAGGAAATGTTCACCAATCTCGAATACATCAAGGCCGAGTCCAGGATGGGATCGCGCCCCGTGCCGGGATCGTTCGTCTACTGCATCGCCGAAGGCCTGCTCATGCAGTCGACCATGCAGCGCACCGGCATGGCCTTCCTGGAGTGCGATCTGAGAATCCTCAAGCCCACCGTCGCAGGCGACACGCTGCACGTGCGGGCCGAGGTGGTGGAGGCCCGCGCCACCAGCAAGCCCGGCCGCGGCCTGATGCGGACCAGGAACCAGGTGGTCAACCAGCGAGGCGAAGTGGTGGCCACCTACAACCCGCTGCGCATGGTCAAGAGCCGGCCGGCATGAACCATCGCGCGTTTCGTCAACGAAGGAGACAAGAGATGAAAACGATTCGAATCCTGAGTACCTTGTTCCTGGGGGGAGCATTGTCGCTGGGCGCCGCGTCCCAGGCGCAATCGCCGTCGCAGGAGTACCCCAGCAAGCCCATCACCTTCGTCGTGCCTTTCGGCGCCGGGACGACGACCGACCTGGCCGCGCGTTTCATCGGCCAGCACATCACCGAGCAGACCGGCCAGCCGGTGATCGTCGAGAACAAGGCGGGCGCCAGCGGCACGATCGGCCTGACCTACGCGCTGCGCCAGCCGGCCGACGGCTACACCATCGTGATCGGCACCAACACCACCCACGCCGCGAACCTGAGCCTGTTCAAGAAGCTGCCCTACGATCCCGTCGCCGACTTCGAGCCGGTCACGGGCCTGATCATCGGCGGCGTGGTGCTTACCGTCAGGCCGGACGCGCCCTACGGCAACGTGCAGGAACTGATCGCGGCGGCCAGGAAGCAGCCGGGCAAGCTCACCTTCGGGGCCGCCAATTCGTCTTCGCGCTCGGGCGGCGAGGTGCTGAAGGAACTGGCGCATATCGACATCCTGCACGTGCCCTACAAGACCCTGCCGCTGGCCATCACCGATCTGATGGGCGGCCAGATCGATATGGTGTTCGGCGACGCGCCGGCCGTGATGCCGCATGTGCGCGCCGGCAAGCTCAAGGCGCTGGGCGCCTCCACGCCGTCGCGCATGCCCGGCTACGAAGACATCCCCACGATCGCGGAACAGGGCGTGGCCGACTACGAAGCCAGTGGCTGGCTAGCGATGTTCGCGCCCAAGGGTACGCCCCAGGCCGTGGTCGACAGGCTCAATGCGCTCGTCGTGCCCATCATGAAGTCGCCCGAAGCGGCCAAGTACTTCGGCGACAACGCCTGGAAGCCTATCCCCGGTTCCCCCGAGGACCTGGCGAAATTCCAGAAAGCCGAAATCGCCCGCTGGGAAAAGTTGGTCAAGGCGGCGGGCATCGAACCCCAATGAAGGATGTCGGATGAAGCCTAGCAAAGACACGGGAACGGTGCGCCTGGGCGCGGGAAGCGGGTTCTGGGGCGATGCCCTGGACCCGGCCATGGAAGCGCTGAGCCGGGGCAATCTCGATTACCTGTGCTTCGACTTCCTGGCCGAGCTGACGATGGTGCTGCTGCAGCGCCAGCGGCGGAAGAATCCCGCGCTGGGCTACATCCCGGACGCCGTCGCGGCGATGAAGGCGCTGATGCCGGCGGCGCGCGAGACCGGCACCTGCCTGATCTCCAACGGCGGCGGCGTCAACCCCCGTGGCGGGGCGCAGCGCATCGTCGAGGATGCGCGCGCCCTGGGCTTGGCGGGCACGCGCGTGGCGCTGGTGGAAGGCGACGATATGCTCGGCCGGCTGGACGAGCTGATCGCCGCCGGGGTGCCGCTCACCCATATGGAAACCGGTGAAAGCGATCTCGCCCGCCTGCGCGACCGGGTGGTGGCGGCCAATGTCTATACCGACGCAAGCGGCATCGTCGAAAGCCTGTCGGGCGGCGCCGACGTGGTGCTCACCGGGCGCGTTTCCGACAATGCGCTCTATGTGGGCCCGATCATGCACCGCTTCGGCTGGCGCCACGACGCGGCGCACGCCGACCGCATCGCCGCGGCGATCACGCTGGGGCATATCGTCGAATGCGCCGCGGCCTGCACCGGCGGCATGTCCTCGCGCTTCGCCGAGATGCCGCACATGGGCCGCGTCGGCTTTCCCATCGTCGACTTCCACGCCGACGGCAGCGCCGAGCTGTCCAAGGTGGCGGGCTCGGGCGGCCGGCTGGATGCGAACACGGTGAAGGAGCACCTGGTCTACGAGATCGCCGACCCCAGGCGCTACCTGATGCCCGACGGCGTGGCCGATTTCACCTCGCTTGCGCTGACCGAGACCGGGCCCGACCGCGTGCGGGTGTCGGGCGTGCGCGGCGCGCCGCAGCCCGACACCTGGAAGCTGGTGATCGGCTACCAGGACGGCTGGATCGGCGAGAGCATGGCGTTCTTCCCGTGGCCGCACGCCTACCGGCGCGCGTTGAAGGCGCGGGAAACCATGCTGGAGCGCTTCGAGCGCATGGGGCTGAAGGCCGACCAGATCCATTTCGACTTCGTCGGCCTGAACATGCTGCATGGCGCAGCCGCGCCGCTGCCGGACGACGAGCGCCTGGCCGAGTGCAACGAAATCGGGTTGCGTTGCGCGGTGCGCACCCGCAGCCCCGAGGAAGCGGAGAAAGTCCGGCGCGCCAGCACCCACCTGTGGATCATGGGTCCCGGCGGCACGTCCTTCGGCACGCCCATGAAACCCAGGCCGGTGGTGTCGCTCTGGCCGACCCTGATCCCGCGCGAACTGGTGCGCCAGACGGTACAGGTCCTCGAGGCATGAGCATGACCAGATTATTGAGCGATATCTGCTACGTCCGCTCGGGCGACAAGGGCAATATCTGCACGGCGGGGCTGATCGCCAGGACGCCGGCCGATTACCCGGCGCTTCTGGCCAGCGTCTCGCCCGAGAAGGTGCGGGCGCTGTACGGCGACTGGGTGCAGGGCGACGTGCATTGCTATCCCATGGACAACATCCAGGCGCTGGTGGTGGTCATGCACGGGGCGCTGGGCGGGGGCGCGACCAGCACCCTGCGCCTGGACCAGACGGGGAAGTCGCTCGGGCATGCGCTGTTGCGGCTGCCCGTGGCGGGCGGGTGAAGGCCGGGGCGCGGCCGTCCATCAACCGCCTTCCCGGGGCAAGTGAAATGCAATTGTCCGGCAGCTACCGTTCCGTCCAGGCTGTGCCCCACCAGCAGTGATGGTCCGCGTCCCCGCGGTTTCCAGCGCCCTGCCGGCCGTCCCGGGGGCCTTCCACGTCGGCGGCGAAAGCGTCGGCGGCGAAAGCGTCGGCGAACGAACCGCCGTCGGAACCCCCCGCCCGGCGAATCGAAACGCGGCAGGCCGATGCCGGCGGTGGGCGCCGGCCATGCCTTTCCGTGATGACTCCCATACAAAAATTGTATTTTTCGACCGTATCGATGCCAAGGTATGATCGATCCCCTTGAGTAGCACGGCAACGCGGCCCCGAGTTCCACAGACCGCGGATCCGTAGAGGAGGGGGGAATGAGTCCTTTCGAGCTTGCCCGGCCGGCCACGTTGGGCGCGGCCCTGTCCTTGCTGGACCGCGAGGATACGGACGTGCGCCCGATGGGCGGCGGCACCGCGCTCATGCTCATGATGAAGGCCGGCATCCTGCGCCCGCGCCGCCTGGTGAGCTTGCGGTCGCTGGGCGCGGAGTACCGCGCGATCGAGCTGCGTCCCGACGGCGAATTGCATGTCGGCGCGCTGTCCACCCTGTCCGCGCTGGAGCATTCGGAACCGGTGCGGCGCGCGGCGCCGGCCATCTGCCGGGCCATGCGGCGCCTGTCCAACGTGCGCGTGCGCAACGTGGCGACCGTGGGCGGCAACCTGGCCCACGCCGATCCCCACATGGACCTGCCGCCGCTGTTGTCCGCGCTCGGCGCCCACGTGGTGGCGGCCGGCGCCGGCGGCGAACGGCGCATCCCGGTCGACGAACTGATCGCCGGCTACTACGAAACCATACTGGAGAAAGACGAGCTCATCGTCCGGCTCGTCGTGCCCGCGCAGGCCGGCTGGCAAAGCAATTACCTGAAGGTCACCACCCGCGCGGCCGACGACTGGCCGGCCCTGGGCGTGGCGGTCAACCTGCGCATGGAAGGCTCGCGCGTGCGCGAATGCCGGTTGTTCATCGGCGCCGCCACCGACCGGCCCACCCGGCTGCCGCGGGCCGAGGCCGTGCTCCTGGACGCGCCGCTCGACGCCGCGCTGTTACGGCGCGCGGGCGATGCCGCGGCCGAGGAAGTCGAGTGCAGCGGCGACGACCAGGGTTCGGCGCCCTACAAGAAGGAATTGCTGCGCGTGAGCCTGGGCCGTGCTGTCGCGCCGCTGCTGGCGTCGTCGCGCTGAGGAGGAGACCCCATGAGTCAGGACATTCCTCTCGCGTCCGGCGGCGTCGGCAGTTCGACGCCCCGCCTGGAAAGCCATGCCAAGGTGACCGGCAAGGCGGAATACATCCATAACCTGCGGCTGCCCGGCATGCTGCACGGCAAGATCTTCCGCAGCAGCGTCGCCCACGGCCGGATACTCGGCATCGATACCCGCGCGGCGCAGGCGGTGCCTGGCGTGCATGCCGTGGTCACCGGCGAGGATGTGTTGCGCGTCATCCCCGATCCCTACTACGGTCCGGCCTTTCACGACCAGCCCATCCTGGCGCTGGGCAAGGTGCGCTATATCGGCGAACCGGTGGCGGTCGTGCTGGCCGCCGACCCCCACGTCGCCGAGGAAGCCGCGGCGCTGATCGAGGCCGAGTACGAGGAGCTGCCCGCAGTATTCGACGAGATCGAGGCGACGAACTCCGAGGCCATCGTGCACGAAGAGCTGCGCCCGGCCGGCACCTTCCCGGACCTCAAGCACCTGAAGGGGCGCAAGAACACGAATATCGGCCTGGACTTCCGCCTGCGGCGCGGCGACGTCGAAAGCGCGTTCGCGCGCGCCGAGCACGTGTTCGAGCATCGCTTCCGCGTCCAGCCCGTGATGCATGTGCCGCTCGAGCCGTTCGTGTCGGCCGCCGAGCCCGGCGACCGCTGCCTGACGATCCACTCCGCGACCCAGATGCCTTCGTTCGTGCGCATCGAGATCGCGCGGCTGCTGGGCTGGCCGGACAGCCAGGTCCGGGTCAAGTCTGCCCTGCTGGGCGGCGGCTTCGGCGCCAAGGTCTACATCAAACTGGAGGCGCTGGTCGCGGCGCTGGCGCTGATCGCGCAGCGCCCGGTGAAGATCTCGCTGCGCATGGAAGAGCAGTTCTACACCATCACCAACCACGCGGCGACCGTGCGCATCAAGAGCGGTGTTAATGCCGCCGGGAAGATCACCGCCAGGCACTGCGAAGTCTGGTGGAACGGCGGCGCCTATGCCGACATCGGGCCGCGGATCACGCAGAAATCGGGATTCACCGCCGCCGGTCCCTACGATATCGAGCACGTGCACATCGATTCCTACGCGATGTACACCAACCTGCCGCCGGCCGGCGCCATGCGCGGCTTCGGCGTGCCGCAACTGGTGTGGGCCTACGAAAGCCACACCGACATGATCGCGCGGGCGCTGGGCATGGATCCGCTGGAATTCCGCATGAGGAACATCCTGCGCGACGGGCGCGAGCATGCCACCGGGACGGTCATGCGCGATACGCCGATCGACCGCGTGCTGGCGCAGCTGGCCGAGCGCATGCGCCGGCAGGGCCCGCTGGATCGCGGGCAGGGATCCGTGCGGCGCGGCCGCGGCATCGCGGTGGGCATCAAGGCCTCGATCTCGCCGACCACGTCGATGGCCATGGTGACGGTGGCCGCCGACGGCAGCGCCAGCGTGTTCTCCAACACGGTGGACATGGGGCAGGGCAGCGATACGGCCATGGCGCAGATCGTGGCGCAGGCGCTGGGCATCCCCGTGTCCATGGTCAGGACGGTGCGCCCCGACACCGCGGTGGTTCCCTATGACATGGGCACGCTGGGGTCGCGCTCCACCTTCCACATGGGCCATGCCCTGCGCGCCGCCGCCGAGGACGCCCGCCGGCAACTGGACGCCATGAAGGCCGAGGTCGGCCTGGCGCCGGACGCCGCGATCCCGATCGGCGGCCTGTTCTTGCGCCGGTTCGGCATGCGCGGGGCCGGGAACGTGACCGGCACGGGCACCTACACGCCGCGCTACGCGCCGGTGGACCCGGAGACCGGCCTGTCGCCCGACATCACGCCGTACTGGATGACGGGAGCGGCCGGCGCCGAGGTCGAGGTCGATACCGAGACGGGGCATGTGACGGTGACGCGGCTGGTCAACGTGGCCGACGCCGGCCGCGCCATCAATCCGCGCATCGTCGACAGCCAGCTATCGGGCGCCTCCATCATGCAGTTGGGCGCCACGCTCTACGAGCACATGCAGTTCGCGCAGGGCGAACTGACCAACGGCGCGCTGGCCTACTACAAGATCCCCGGCATGCACGACATTCCCGCTTCCATCGAAAGCGGACTGGTCGAGGCCGAGCAGCACAGCGGTCCCTTCGGGGCCAAGGGCGTGGGCGAGTCGGCCAGCTTCGGCGTGTCGCCGGCCATCGCCAACGCGATCGAGGACGCGATAGGCGTGCGGCTGACCGAGCTGCCGCTCACCCCGGAGGTCGTCTACCGCGCCTTGCGCGCCAAGGACGGCCGGGCGCTTACGGAGGAATGACATGGGACCCGATGGCGACGTGATCGCATTCAAGTTGAACGGCAAGGAGGTGACCGCCCGCGTGGCGCCCCACCACACGCTGGTCGAAGTCTTGCGCAACGAGTTCGGATTGTTCGGGGCGCGGGAAAGCTGCGGGCAGGGCCTGTGCGGCTGCTGCACCGTCCTGGTCGACGGCCAGGCGGTGTCCGGCTGCCTGTACCTGGGCGCGCTGGTGGCGGGCGCCGAGGTCGGCACGGTGGAAAGCCTGGCCCGGGACGGCGAGCTGAGTTGCGTGCAGCAAGCCTTCGTGGAATGCGGCGCGTTCCAGTGCGGTTTCTGTACGCCGGGCTTCGTGATGATGGCCTCGCAGCTACTGGAGCGCAATCCGGATCCGGACGAAGGGGAAATCCGGGATTACCTGGCCGGCAATCTGTGCCGCTGCGCCACCTATCCGCAGGTCGTGGAGGCGGTGCGGTGCGCCGCCTCCCGCCAGCGGGAAAGCGCGATTCATTCGATCCATTTCAAAACGGACAAAGAGGAAGACAAACATCATGCATAAGCAATCCAAGGGCCGCCTGGGCCTGCTGTGGCTCGGCCTGGCCGCCTGCTTCGCGTCGCTGCCGGCGCATGCCCAGCCCGGCCGGCCTCTGCACCTGGTCGTGATCACGGCGCCCGGCGGCGCGGCCGACCAGACCGCGCGCCTGATCGGCGACCAGTTGGGCAAGGTGCTGGACCGTCCCGTCCTGGTGGAGAACAAGCCGGGCGCCGGCGGCAACATCGCGTCGCAGTATGTCGCGCGCGCCGAGCCGAACGGCGACACGCTGCTGCTCACGTCGAACAATCACACGATCAATACCGCGCTGTACCGCCAGCCCGGCTATTCGACCGGCGATTTCGTGCCGGTGGTCCAGCTGGCGCGCGGGCCCAGCGTGACCGTGGTGCCGCCCGATTCCAAGTACAAGACCATCAAGCAACTGATCGAAGACGCCAGGTCCAGCCCCGTCAGCTTCGGCTCGATCGGCGTGGGCAGCGGCGCCCACATCGTCGCCGAATGCCTGAAGGCGACTACCGGGGCGCAGTTCGAGCACATTCCCTACAAGGGCGGCGCGCCGGCGGTGGCCGATGTCGTGGGCGGACACGTGCCGGTGGTGTTCACGACGCTGGCCTCGGCGGGGGTCTATGTGCATTCGGGCAAGCTGCGCGGGCTCTCCGTGTCGAGCGAGAAGCGCTCGGAAACCGTGCCGGACGTGCCCACGCTGGAAGAGAGCGGATACGGCGCCTGCACCTATGCCACCTGGCTGGGCATCGTCGGTCCCAAGGGCATGCCGGCCGACGTCGTGGACCGGCTGAACCAGGCGATCGCCAGGATCGTGCACATGGACAAGGTCAAGGAAACCATTCTTACGCTAGGCTACGAGCCGGTGGGCGACACGCCGGACCAGTTCGGCGAGATGCTGAGCGCCGATATGGAAAAGACGTCCAAGCTGATCAGGCAGGCGGGGATCACCGCGGATTGAGCGGGTAGACCAGACAGGAGGCGGTAAATGAGCGAAATGAAAGGACTGTGGCCCGGCAACAAGAAGATCGGGGTCGTGTTCAATGTGTGCCTGGAAGGGTGGTCGGACGGCAAGGCCCCGGGGATCAGTCCCATGGGCAACCCTTTGCCTCCCAAGCCGGGCATCGTCGATACCATGGCGAATTCCTGGGCCGCCTATGGCGCGCGGCGGGGCATCTATCGCCTGCTCAAGTCTTTCGACAAATTCGAGGTCAAGGCCAGCGTCATGATCAACGGCGTGATCGCCGAGCGTGCGCCCGAGTCCGTGCGGGCGTGCGCCGAGGCGGGCCACGAGATCGTCTCGCACTCCTACGCCATGGATGTCGTGCCGCTGCTGCTCGACGAAGACGCCGAGCGCCGGAACATCGCCCGCTCCACCGAATTGCTGGCCAAGGCCGGCGGTTGCGAGGTCAAGGGCTGGCTCAGCCCGCGCGGCACGCCCAGCCCCGACACGGCGCGCCTGCTGGCCGAGGCGGGCTATGTGCACTTCGGCGACGTGTTCGACGACGACCTGCCCTATGACGCCGAATTCGCGGGCCAGCGCATCGTCTGCATTCCGTTCAATACCGACGTCAACGACATGCCCTTCATGAAGCATGGCACGGAGCCGGGCATGATGCTGGAGTCGTTCGCGCAGAACGTCGAGGCGGCCGGCATCGAGGACGGCGCCTCGCTGATCGACGTCACCACCCACGCGCATATCTTCGGGCACCCCCGGGGGGCGTACTTCCACGAAAAAATCATCGAGGCCGCGGCTTCGCACCCCGACGTCTGGATCGGCACGCGCATGGATGTCGCGCGGCACTTCCTGGCGCAACGCTGATATCCGGGAGAACCCATGGAGCTCAACGGTTCCCAGCACATCCGGCGCAACCAGGCGCAAGTGTGGGCCGCCCTGAACGATCCTGCGGTGCTGCAGCGCTGCGTGCCCGGCTGCGAGTCTTTCGAGGCGGCCGGCGAGAACCAGTACCAGGTCCTGATGGCGATCGTCGTCGGGCCGGTCAAGGCCAGGTTCAAGGGCAAATTGCTGCTGTCCGACGTCCAGGCGCCGCACAGCTACGCCATGACCTTCGAAGGCTCGGGCGGGGCCGCGGGCTTCGGCAAGGGCACGGCGCGCGTCTCGCTGGCGCCCAGCGGCGACGGCACCGACCTGGACTACACCGCGCAGGCGCAGGTCGGCGGCAAGCTCGCCCAGGTGGGCGCGCGCCTGATCGACGGCGTGGCCGGCAAGATGGCAGGGGAGTTCTTCGCGCGCTTCAAGGAGGCGATCGAGCCGGCCGGGGAAGCGCCCGATGCGCCGTCCGCCGTCCCGCCCGCGGCGGAGCCGGCGGAAACCGGCTCGCCGCGACCGCCGTCGGGGCCCGCGGCGGGATCGGCGGGCGATCGCAAGCCGCGTCCGCTGTCCGGCTACCTGCTGCCCGTCATCGGTCTGGCCGTCGTGGCGGCGGGCGCGGGATGGCTGCTCTATGGATGAACCGCGGCCCCATGGAATGACGGCGGGCGCGGATTGACGCCCGTCCCGGAAGGCGGGCGCAGGACTTCAATCAGGCAGGCAGTGCTCCAGGGCGTCTCGCGCGGGCGTCCGGGGGACGCGTGCGCCCGGATTCCGGCGGCCCGGGCCGCCACGGATATCCGGGATCTTGTTCGAATGTCGGTGACAATGAGAAAGTTCAACGGGCCGCGGGGGCCCAGTCAACTCGAAGCCGGGGGCAAACGCTACGGCTACTACAGCCTTGCCGCGGCCGAGGCCGCGGGCCTGCATGGCATCGGCCGGCTGCCCTATACGCTGAAGGTGCTGCTGGAGAACTTGCTGCGCCAGCACGACCAGGGGACCGCGAGCGCGGCGGACATCGAGGCGCTGGCCGACTGGCTGGACGCTCGCGGTTCGTCCCGCGAAATCGGCTTCAAGCCGGCGCGGGTCATGATGGTCGATTCCTCGGGCATCCCGCTGCTGGGCGACATGGCGGCCATGCGCGACGCGGTGGCCGCGCTCGGAGGGAATCCGGCGAACATCAATCCCGTCCTGCCCATCGATTTCATCGTCGACCATTCGGTCATCGTCGACCATACGGGCACGCCCGATGCCCTGCGGCGCAACATGCGCCTGGAATTCGAACGCAACACGGAGCGCTATGCCTTTCTGAAGTGGGGCGCCAAGGCCTTCGACAATTTCCGGGTGATCCCGCCCGGCAGCGGCATCTGCCACCAGATCAACCTGGAATACCTGGCCCGCGTGGTATGGACGCAGGAGCGCGACGGCCGGACGCTGGCGTACCCGGATTCGGTGCTGGGCATGGACAGCCACACTCCCATGATCAACAGCCTGGGCATCGTCGGCTGGGGCGTGGGCGGGCTCGAAGGCGGCACGGCCGCGCTGGGCGAGCCCGTCTCCATGCTGATCCCGGAGGTCGTGGGATGCCGGCTGTCGGGTGCGCCGCGGCCCGGCATCACGGCCACCGATATCGTGCTGACCGTGACCCAGGTCCTGCGCGGGCATGGGCTGGTGGGGACCTTCGTCGAATACTTCGGTCCCGGAGTGGATGCCTTGTCCGCCCTGGACCGCGCGACCGTATCCAACATGACGCCGGAGATCGGCGCCACCATGGGGTATTTCCCCGTCGACGCCGAAATCCTCCGCTTCCTGCGCCTGACGGGCCGGGACGAGGCGCAGGTCGCGCTGGTCGAGGCCTATGCCAAGGCCCAAGGCCTGTGGCGCGGCGACGATACGCCGGTGCCCGACTACAGCCGCGTGATCGAGATCGACCTGGCGGCCGTCGAGCCGTCGGTGGCCGGGCCGCGCCGGCCGCACGAACGCGCGGGGCTGTCGCGCGTGCCGCAGGCATTTCGCGATGCCTTCGCCCCGGCCGCGCCTCCGGCGCCGGACGCGGCGCCCGGCGTGCGCGACGGGGACGTGGTGATCGCGGCCATCACCAGTTGCACCAATACGGCCAACCCGGCCGTCATGGTCACGGCCGGCCTGGTCGCCCGCAACGCGGTGCGGCGCGGCCTGCGCCCGCCGGCCTGGGTCAAGGCCTCGCTGTCGCCGGGATCGCGCACGGTCGAACAATACCTCGAGCGCGGCGGCCTGCTCGAGCCGCTGGGCCGGCTGGGATTCCATATCGCCGGCTACGGTTGCATGACCTGCATCGGCAATTCTGGTCCGCTGGCCGACGACGTGGCGCGGGCCATCGAGCAGGGAGCGCGCGCGGCCGTGGCGGTGCTGTCGGGCAACCGCAATTTCGAGGGCCGCGTGCACCCCCTGGCGCGCGCGAGCTTCCTGGCCTCGCCGCCCCTGGTGGTGGCCTATGCCCTGGCAGGCTCGGTCCTGGTCGATCTCGAATCGGAGCCGCTGGGGCGCGACCCGCAAGGCCGGCCGGTGTACCTGCGCGACCTGTGGCCCGCGCCGCGGGAGGTGAGCGAGATCCTGGAGGCGACCTTGTCGCCGGCGCTGTTCACGCAACGCTACGCGGGCATCGAGGCCGGCACCGCCGAATGGCGCGCCGTCGATACCCCGTCGGGCGTGACCTTCGACTGGCGGCCCAGCACCTTCATCGTCCGCCCGCCGTTCTTCGAGGCCATGGGCGCCGAGCCCGGGCCCCGCGAGGACATCGCCGGCGCCCGCGTGCTGGCGATGTTCGGCGATATGCTGACCACGGACCACATTTCTCCCATCGGCGCGATCTCCCCGGGTACGCCGGCGGCGCAATACCTGGAATCGGCGGGCGTCGCGCGCCGGGACTTCGTCAACTACGGCGCGCGCCGGCTGAATCATCACGTGATGACGCGCGGCACCTTCGCCAACATCCGCATCCGCAACGAAATGGCGCCCGGCCGCGAAGGCGGATACACCCGGCACATGCCGGACGGCGAGCCGATGTCCATCCACGAGGCCGCCGAGCGCTACCGGGAAGAGGGCGTGCCGGCCGTGATCGTCGCCGGCGCCGACTACGGCGCGGGCTCTTCGCGCGACTGGGCCGCCAAGGGCGCCAGCCTGCTGGGCGTGCGGGCCGTGATCGCCGAATCGTTCGAGCGCATCCACCGCTCCAACCTGGTGGGCATGGGCGTGCTGCCCCTGCAGTTCCCGGCCGGCACGACGCGCAGGACGCTCGGGCTCGACGGTTCGGAGGTATTCTCCATTTCCGGCCTGCGCCACGGCCTGGCGCCGCGCGCGATGCTCGACTGCTCGATCGTCCGCGCCGACGGCAGCCGCCAGGCGCTGCAATTGCGCGCGCGCCTGGATACGCGGCGCGAACTCGAGTACTACCTGCACGGCGGCATCCTGCATTACGCGACCCGGCAGCGCCTGCGCTAGCGCGCGCGGGCCGCCGGGTCATTTACCGTTTTCGACGAGGAACACGCGATGGGCCACACACGTATCGTCTTCTTGCACGGGCTGAAGCAGGAGCTGGTCGACATGATCCTGTCGTGCAGCCCTCCCGACCTGGAGACCCGCGTCGTCCACGACGGGACGCCCGTCGAAGACAAGGCGCGCGAGATCGCCGAGGCGGATTTCCTGATTCTCTATCGCGCCAGGCTGCCGTCCGAGCTCATGCGCGCCGCCAGGCGCCTGAAGCTGGTCCAGTTGCTGGCGGCCGGCTACGACAACATCGACATCCGCCTGCTGGCCGAGCTGGGCATCGCCTGCGCCAACAACGGCGGCGCCAACTCCTGGGCGGTGGCCGACCAGGCGCTCATGTTGATGCTGTCGATCTACCGCCGTGGCACACAGGCCGACCGCGACGTGCGGGAGGGCAGGTGGAACGCGAGCATCGACGGCACCGGCACGTTCGAACTGGCCGGCAAGACCGTGGGCATCCTGGGCCTGGGCAATATCGGCCTGAAAGTGGCGCGCCGCGTGCAGGCGTTCGACGCCAGGGTCCAGTACCACAATCGCAGGCCGCTGCCCCCCGGGCGGGAGCGTGAACTGGATCTGGCCTATGTATCGCGAGAGGCGCTGCTCGAGACCTCGGATATCCTGTCGCTGCACGCGCCGCTCACGGACCGGACCCGGCACATGATCGGCCGCGAACAACTGGCGAGCATGAAAAAGACCGCCGTGATTATCAATACCAGCCGCGGCGCGCTGATCGACGAGACGGCCCTGGCCGAGGCCCTGCGCGAGGGCCGGATCGCGGCCGCCGGCCTGGACGCGTTCGAATCCGAGCCGGTCGATCCGGCCCATCCGCTGCTGGCGCTGCCCAATGTCATGCTGTCGCCGCACAGCGGCGGCACCACGGCCGACACCTGGGTTCGCCGGGGCCGCTTTGCCTACGAGAACATTGTCCGCGTGTCGCGGGGCCAGCCCGCCGAATCGCTGGTGTCCGAATAGACCGGCCCCGCGCGCGCAGCGGCGCGCGGCGGGCTTTGACGTAAACTTGCGCGGGGAAGATCGTGGGTTTCTTTGGGCGCCAGTTGATGGACATCAAGCAATTGCGCGCGCTGGTCACCGTGGCCGAAACCGGCAATGTGACCCGCGCATCGGCGCTGCTCAACACGGTTCAGCCGGCGATTTCGCGACAGTTGCGATTGCTCGAGGAAGACGTCGGCGTGACGCTGTTCGAGCGCAGCCGCATGGGCATGGAACTGACGGACGCCGGCAGGACGCTGGTGGAATGCGCGCGCCGCGTGCTGTACGAAGTCGAGCGCGCGCGCTCGGAGGTCAGCCCTTCCCGGGGTTCGGTCGGCGGCATCGTTACGGTCGGCATGCTGCCCAGCCTGGGCAACCTGTTGCCCAGCGCGTTGCTGACGGCGGTCGCGGCCACGCATCCCGGCATCAAGATCCACATTTCGACCGGACACGGCGGGCACCTGCCGCGCTGGCTGGAATCCGGCGAGCTCGACATCGCGCTGGTCTACGATCCCAAGCGTTCGCCGTCGCTGCACGTGCGCAAGCTGCTCAGCGAAGGCTTGTGGGTGGTGGGGCCGCCGGGCACCGGCATCCATCCCGACCGGCCGGTCGCGCTGGCCGAGCTGGCGGGCAAGCCCCTGGTGCTGCCGAATTCGACCCACGGCCTGCGCGGCCTGGTCGAACATGCCGCGGTGTTGATGGGTATCCAACTGAATATCGTCGCCGAGACCAACGCGCTGCTGGTGCAGAAGAGCCTGGTGCGCGGCGGCCACGGCTGGACCGTGCTGCCCCGCATTTCCGTGGTCGACGAAATCGCCCGCGGCCTGCTGGTGGCCGCGCCCCTGGTCTCGCCCGCCCTGGTGCGCACCATCGCCCTGGCATTGCCGGCCAACCGCCACGCGACCAAGCCGGTGCGCTGCGTGGCCGCCGCGCTGGTGGAATGCATGAGGCGGGCGGTGGATTGCGGGGACTGGCTGGCGGCGGAATGGCTGGAAACGGAGCCGCCGCCCGTCGAGTCCCTTGCCGCCAGCCCGACGGCGGCGGATGCGGGGTAGGACCAGACGCCATAGATTGTGGAACCAGTTGGTTCCATCGGGCGATTCCGTGCTTTCATGAGGATTCCCGGTGCCCCGCGCGCCGGCGGCCGCCGCACCGTGCACCGATCGCCAGGAACGCGGCGCGGGCGCGGCCTTTCGATTCTTCCCGCCCGGAGCCGCCCATGACCACGTCCGCCGCCGTCCGTACCCCGCCCGCCGCCATTCCCGCCCTTCCCGCGGACGACGGCTACGAGGCCACCGTCGCCCGCCGCAACCGCTATCTTGCCCCTGCGCTCAAGACGTTCCAGGCCTATGAGCAACCGCTGATGCTGGTGCGCGGCGAAGGCCAGTACCTGTGGGACGAAACGGGCAGGCGCTACCTGGACTGCCTGGCGCAGAACCTGTGCGTGAGCGTGGGCTACAACCATCCCAAGGTGACCGAAGCGGTGGTCAGGCAGGCCGGCACCCTGCAGCACGCCACGACCATGTTCTTCAATCCCGTGCCGGCCCGGCTCGCCGAGTCGCTGGCCGGATGGATGCCGCGAGGCGTCGACTGGGTCGTGCATTTCGTCAACAGCGGAGTCGAGGCAGTCGACCTGGCGGTGCAGATGGCGCGGGTCCACACCGGCAACTTCGACGTGGTGGCCCTGCGCAACAGCTTCCATGGGCTGCACGCCACCGGGCAGGCGCTGACCGGCATGTCGGTATGCCGCCAGCCCATGCCGGCGGCGCCGGGCTTCGTCCATGCGATGCATCCCGATATCTACCGGGGCGCCTTCGGCGTCGACACGGACGCCTACGTGGCCGAGTTCTCCAATACCATCGCCTTTGCCACGTCCGGCAACGTGGCGGCCACCGTGATCGAGCCCACGCAGGGTTTCGGCGGCGTCATTCCCATGCCGCAGGGCTATCTGAAAGCGGTGTTCGAGCGGACACGCCAGGCCGGCGGCGTCTGCATCGCCGACGAGATCCAGACCGGCTTCTGCCGTACGGGCGCCCACAGGTGGGGCTTCCAGAACCACGACGTGGTGCCCGACATGGTGGTGCTGGCCAAGGGCATCGGCAACGGCTATCCGCTGGCGGCCGTGGTCGCGCGGCGCGATATCGCCGAAGCCTTCGGTTCGCGCAAGTTCTTCAATACCTACGGCTCCAACCTGGTGGCATGCGCGGCCGGCCAGGCGGTGCTGGAGGTCATCGAGGAACAGGGCCTGCAGGAAAACGCCCGGCGCGTGGGCGGGCTGATGATCGAGCGCCTGCGGCGCCTGGCGGAGCAATGGGACATCGTCGGCGACGTGCGCGGCCATGGCCTGATGATCGGCGTGGAACTGGTCCGCGACCGCGCCACGCGGGAGCCTGCCGATCGCGAAACGGCCCGGGTGCACCAGTTCCTGCGCGAGGAGGGCCTGATCGTCGGCCACTCCGGCTTCTACCGGAATGTATTGCGCATCTGCCCGCCCCTGGTCATCGCGGAGACCGACGTCGAGGCCTTCGCGGGAGCCTTCGAGCGAGCATTCCAGCGGCTGCGCGCCGGGGCGTGATAACGTACCGGGGCCGGATCTTGCCTGCCCCCGGCGCTGTGGCTGTACAGGGCGGTATCCCTATGGGTAAGTACCTGTGAAGCCGATACATGAGGGTGTGCTCTGGGTGGGATTCTTCGATCTGCAGCGGGATTCCCCGACCACGCTGCAGGCCCAGGTGCGCGCCGCCATCGTGAAGGCGATCCTCGACCGCCGCCTGCTGCCCGGAGTGACGCTGCCGCCGACACGCACCCTGGCGGCGATCCTGAAGGTCGGCCGCAATACCATCCTGCACGCCTATGAGCGCCTGGTCGAGGAAGGCTTCCTGGTGGCCGATTCCCGCAGCGGCCACAGCGTCAGCCTCAAGGGCTTCGCCGATGCCGTCCCGGCGTGGGCGCCCGATACCCGCCCGCCCGGGCCCGAGGTCGACTGGAGCCGGCGGCTGGTCCAGCCGGTGAGCACGCTGCCGTACGTGGCCAAGCCCGTCGATTGGCAGCGCTATCCCTATCCCTTCGTCTATGGCCAGTTCGATCCTTCGCTGTTTCCCACCGTGGCGTGGCGCGAGGCGACCCAGCTTGCGATCCGCCGCACCGCCATCCGCGAGTGGGCGGGCGACCGCGTCGACCGTGACGATCCCGAGCTGGTCGAGCAGATCCAGGCGCGCGTGCTGACCCGCCGGGGGGTCTGGGTGTCGCCCGACGAGATCCTGGTCACCGCGGGCGCGCAGCAGGCCATGTTCATATTCGGGTCGCTGATCCGGGCGCGCGCGCATTGCGTCGGCCTGGAAGATCCGGGGTACCCGGACTTGCGCAATGTGCTGCGCTTTTTCTCCATCCCCATGCGCAACCTGCCGTTGGACCAGTACGGACTCAGGCTGGGCGATCGCCTGGACGAGTGCGACTATGTGTGCGTCGCGCCCAGCCACCAGAATCCGACCTCGGTCACCATGCCCATGTCGCGCCGGCGCGAGTTGCTCGACCAGGCGGAACGTTCGGATTTCGTGATCCTGGAGGACGACTACGACAGCGAGCTGAACTTCGAAGGAGAGGCCACGCCGGCGATCAAGTCGCTGGATACGGCGGGGCGCGTGGTGTATGTGGGCAGCCTGTCCAAGATGCTCGCCGCGGGCCTGCGGATCGGCTATCTAGTGGCCTCGCCGGCATTCGTCGAGGAAGCCCGCGCCGTGCGCCGGCTGATCCAGCGGCATTCGCCGGCCAACAACCAGCGCACGATCGCGCTGTTCCTGTCGCTGGGGCACTATGACGCCCTGATTCCCAAGCTGGTGCGCGCCTATCGCGAGCGCGCCCAGATCCTGTGCAACGCGCTGGCGCGCTATCTGCCGGAAGCCGTCTTCACGCCGCCGCGCGGCGGCTCCGCGATCTGGGTCAAGGCGCCGGAAGGCATCGACATGCGCCAGGTCCGGGAGCAGGCGCAGGCGGTCGGCGTGCTGTTCGACGCGGGCGACACGTTTTACGCGTCGCGCTATTCGCCCTTGGGTTACTTCCGCCTCGGCTATTCGTCCATCCCCGCCGAGCGCATCGAAGCCGGCGTGAGGCTGCTGGCCGATTGCGTCCGCGGCGCGGCCTGAAGCGCCCGGTATCGCGCGCGCCGGATGGCTATTCCACCGGCCGGACATTCTCGATGACGAAGCGGCTGCCAGGCAGGGTGGGCATGCGCGACAGGTCGACCGCCAGGTCCTGGGCCGGAACGCGGTAGGTCATGCGGCGGGTCAGCGCGTCGAGCGCGACCCGCATCAGCTCGATGGTGAGCCATTCCCCGGCGCAACGATGGTGGAGGTAATGGTTGCCTCCGCCTTGCGGGATGAAATCGAAGGGGCTGCCGCTCCAGTCGCGGAAGCGTTCCGGCCGGAACGCGTCGGGCTGGCTCCACAGCGCAGGCAGGCGATTGGTGCCGTAGAGATCCAGCATGACGCGCCGGCCTTCCGGAAAACGGTAGCCCCGCCACTCGAAGCCGCGGCGCACCCTGGCCGCCACCATGGGAAAGAAAGGATAGAACCGGCGGACTTCCTGTATGAACCAACCGGCGTAGCGCGCATCGTCCGCCACGCGCACGCGGCAGGCGGGGTGCCGATGCAGCGCCAGGGCGGAGAAAACCACGAAGCGGGCGATGGCCACGGTCGGACGCAGCACGTTGAGGATTTCCACCGCCGCGGTGTGCGCATCGAGATGCCGGCCGCCCGCCTCGACGTGGGTGGCGAACACATGCAGCGAACCGTCGGCGGGTACCCGCAGGGAGCCGCGGCGGACCGCCTGCACCAATGCGGCGATCCATCGCTCGCCGCGCTTGCGGGCGCGCCGTCCGCGCAAGTGACGCAAGCCGATGCTGCCGGCCCCGTCGATCATGGCGCCGAGATCGCGCGCCCGCCGCGCGGCCTCGGCGTCGCCCAGCGGGACGCCCGACCATGCGCAGACTGCCCGGCACAGCAGTTCCTGGACTTCCTCGAACAGGGCGACCCGCGGCATCGCCGCCCATTTCCGTATGGAAGCCTGCCATCGATCGCCGGTCAAGGCGGCCAGGTCGCGCAGCCGGGATTCGGTCATGAGCGACATGAACGCGGCCTTGCGGGCGCGATGCGCCTCGCCGTCCAGGCCCTGTACGCCGCCCGTTCCCAGCAGTGTCCTGCGCACCGGCGACGGCATGGCGCCGCGCCGCGCGAAACGTTCGTTGTCGTAGAAGACCCGGGCGGCCTCCGCGCCGCGCATGCATATCGTCCGGCGCAGCAGAAGGCGGGTTTCGAAGATATCGCTTCCAGTGGCCCGGCAGCCGTTGTCGATGAACAGGTAGCCCTGGCGCAATAGCGCCAGCGAGCTGTCGAAGCGGCCGTGGCGGGGCATCTGGCGCATGCCGTGTCCTTGGTTGGAGGCAATGAGAGCCGCGGATCGCGCCGGAAACCCCGGCGCCGAGGCGGCTGGCGGACCTGTCGCGATGCAAGGCGCGCGCCGCGCCGCGGCGAGGCAGGGTGTCCCGCCGGAGGCCGGCCCTCCGGGAAAAAATTACACGCGCCGGTAAAACTCTCCGCCCGCGGCGACGGACGGAAGGGGCGTGCCGCTGCCCGGCATCGGGCGGCATCGCCGGGAAAGGCGGCATGCGTCTTGCTCGCCCCGGGGAATTCACCGATTCCCAGGGAGTTCGCCATGTCGGCCCACTCAGGCGAAACCGCAGAGAAAACAGGGGATTTCCGCTGCGAGAAGTGTCGCCAGACCACGCACGTGACCGGCGGCCACAGGATCCCGAAGTGTCCGCATTGCGGCAACGACACGTTCTCCGAGCGGGTCCGGGAGCCCGGCAACCGGTCGGGCTGATCTTTCTTTCCGCTATCGAGGACTGCCATGAATACGAGTCGTTACCAGGAATGCATCGATGCGTGCGACGCCTGCGCCAGGGCCTGCGACGAGTGCGCGTCGGCCTGCCTGTCGGAAGACGATGTCGGCATGTTCGCGGCCTGCATCCGGCTGGACCTGGATTGCGCGGCCACGTGCCGCGTGGCCGCCGGGCTGATGGCGCGCGAAAGCACCTTCGTCACGGAATTCTGCGCGCTGTGCGCCGGCGTGTGCGCGGCGTGCGCCGCCGAATGCTCCAACCACGAGGCCGGCCATTGCCAGCGTTGCGCCGAGGCGTGCAACCGCTGCGCCCAGGCCTGCCGCGACATGGCGGCGGGCCCGGCCGCGGGCTGATCAGTGCGGCGGTCCGGAGGCCGCCGCCGCGCGGCGCCGGGCGCGGTGCACCGAGCCGTTGCGCACGGCCCAGCGTAGCGGGCGCGCGGCGGCGAGCACCGCCGCGTCCAGCGCCCGCCGGGCGGGCGCGGGCAGGGGCTTGCGCCCCAGCATTTCCAGCGCCCAGCCGGGCAGCGATTCGAAGCCGGCCCGGATCACCAGCCGGGACCATGCGCGCGCCGCCGGACCGGGTGCGGGCGCGTCGAGTATGCAGCGCACGATCTCGCGGGTTCGCCCGTCGCACCGGAGTTCCCCGCGCCGTTCCAGCAGGTGGCGCCGCACGGCCTCGCGGCTGGCCGGCACATGGCGCGCGCCCAGGGCGTGCGCCACGCGCGCGTATTCGCGCAGATACTGTTCCTGCCGCTCGGGCGGATAGGCGGGGTCGCGGTAGCGCACATAGGCATCCAGGAAGCTGGAGACTTCGGCCACGTGCACCCAGGCCAGCAGGTCGGGGTCGTCGGCGCGATAAGGCTGGCCGTCGGCCGTGACGCCCCGCACGCCGCCATGGATGGCGCGCACCCGCTCGATCAGCCGTTCGGCGTCCGCACGCGATCCGAAGGTCGTGCCGGCGATGAACTGCGCCGTGCGCCGCAGGCGCCCGAGCATGTCGGCGCGGAAATCGGAATGGTCCCATACCCCGGCCAGGACGCGCGGGTGCAAGGCCTGCAGCAGCAGCGCGGTCACGCCGCCGGCGAACATGGACGTGAAGTCCGAATGCACTTCCCAGCTCGCGGAGCCGGGGCCGAACAGACCGGGATCGCCCGGCGGGCGGGTGAAATCGATGGCGACCGGGTTGCCGGGCGACATGGAAATATCGAGGACCGCCGCTTCGATGCGCCGGCGCAGCCATTCGTGGTTCATGGAAGGAGCGTGCGGCCGTTGCGCGGGCCGGGAAACGTACTTATAGCCGGGAGATACCGGAACGCTACCTCAAATATATTAGACACGCCTCGCTGCCATTCCTAGAATTCCCGCGCCTGATCCAGGCTGCCGCGCGGTCTCCGAACCGCGCGGCGCAGAGACCGCCGCCAGGCGGCAGAACGAGGTGACTCCATGAAAACCATCCGTACCCTTCTTTGCCTGCTCTGCCTGGCCGCGTCCGGCGCCGGCGCGCAGACCTATCCCGAACGGCCCATCTACTGGGTGGTGCCGTGGGCCGCCGGCGGCGCCAGCGACACCCTGGCCCGCATTATCGGCGAACAGCTCGGCGCGGCGCTCAAGCAGCCGGTGGTCGTCAACAACCAGCCGGGTGCCGGCGGCAACATCGGCACCGAGGCCGTCAGCCGGGCGCAGCCCGACGGCTACACGCTGGTGCAGCTCACCGACGCCACCACCATCAGCCCCAGCCTCTATCCCAGGATGGGCTACGACCCGGTCAAGGGTTTCGCGCCGGTCACGCTCATCGCCACCGGCCCGCACGCCATCGTGGTCGGCCCGGCCCAGCCGTACCACACGGTCAAGGACCTGGTCGACGCGGCCAGGGCGCGTCCGGGCGAGATCAATTTTGCGACGGCGGGAGTGGGCTCGGCGCAGCACCTGGCGGGCGAATTGTTCAACCGGGTGGCCAAGGTCGACATGGTCCACATTCCCTACAAGGGCGGCGGCCAGGCCATCGTCGACGTGCTCAGCGGCCAGGTGGCCGTCGGCATCCTCGGCCTGGCGCCGGTGCTGCCGTACATCCGGGCCGGCAAGCTGCGCGCCATCGCGGTCACGGGCAAGGCCCGCTCGCCGGTGCTGCCCGACGTGCCCACGGTGGCGGAATCCGGCTATCCCGGGTTCGAGTCGGTGCAGTGGTTCGGCCTGGCGGCGCCGGCCGGCACGCCCGCGCCCATCGTGGCAAAGCTCAATGCGGCGGTCTCCGGCGTGCTCAGGCAGCCCGACGTCGCCAGGAAGCTGGCCGACCTGGGCGCCGAGGTGGCGCCCGACACGCCGGAGCAGTTCACCGCCTACATGCGGGAAGACATCGGGCGCTGGGCAAGCATCATCAAACAGGCCGGCGTCAAGCTGGACTGATCGATCCACGGGCAGCACCATGAAGAAACCCAATATCCTGTTGATTACCTCCGACCAGCAGCGGGGGGATTGCTACGGCTTCGAAGGCCGCAAGGTCAAGACGCCGCATCTCGACGACCTGGCGGCGCGGGGCACGCGCTTCTCGGCGTGCATCACGCCCAACGTGGTCTGCCAGCCCTCGCGGGCCTCGATCCTGACCGGGCTGCTGCCGCTGACCCACGGCGTGGGCGACAACGGCATCGACCTGCCGCCGGCCGTGGGCGAGGCCGGCTTTGCCGGCACGCTGTCGCGCCACGGCTATCGCACCGGCCTGATCGGCAAGGCGCACTTCTCGACGTCGCATACCTTCGCGCGCACGGGCACGCCCGAGTGCCGCGCCAGCAGCGTGGACTACGGGCCGGACTGGTACGGCCCGTACATGGGCTTCGATCATCTGGAACTGATGCTGGAGGGCCACAACCAGTGGCCGCCGATGAAACCGCCCGCGGGACAGCACTACGAGCGCTGGTACCACGCCGACGGCCGCGGCGACGAGCGCACACGGCAGTACTACACCCAGTTGCCGCCGCTGACCGACGCGGTGCAGACCTGGCATTCGGGCCTGCCGGCGGCCTGGCACAACTCGACCTGGATCGGCGACCGCACCGTGGAGTTCCTGCGCGCCAACGCCGACCGGCCGTTCTGCCTGTGGGCGTCGTTCCCCGATCCGCACCAGCCCTTCGACGCGCCCGAGCCGTGGAGCCGCCTGCACGATCCGGAGGAAGTCGACCTGCCCGCGCACCGCACGCTGGACCTGGAGCGCCGGCCATGGTGGCACCGCATGAGCCTGGAAGGCAAGCCGGACATCATCGAGAAGTTCCGCAAGGAACGCGAGGAGTTCTCGCGCATTCCCGTGCAGAGCGATGCACAGTTGCGGCGGCTGATCGCCAACTACTACGGCATGATTTCGCTGATCGACCACAACGTCGGGCGCATCATGATCGCGCTGGACGAGCTGGGGCTGGCCGAGGACACCATCGTCATCTACACCACCGACCACGGCGAGTGGCTGGGTGACCACGGCCTGCTGCTCAAGGGGCCGATGATGTACGAGGGCCTGCTGCGCGTGGGCATGATCTTCAAGGGGCCGGGCATCCCCGCCGGGCAGGTGGTGCCCGATCCGGTATCCACGCTGGATCTCATGGACACGCTGTGCGACTACACCGGCGCGCGGCCGGACCGCGCGTTGCACAGCCGCAGCCTGCGCCCGCTCATCGAGGGGCGCGAGACGCGGGATTTCGCCTACAACGAATGGGACCTGCGCGCTTCGCGCTGCGGCGTGGACCTGAACCTGCGCACGGTGCGCACCCGCACCCACAAGCTGACGGCCGAGCTCGGCTCCAAGGCGGGCGAACTCTACGACCTGGTCAACGATCCGCTGGAAATGGACAACCGCTACGACGACCCGGGCTACCGGGCCGTGCGGCGCGAGCTCGAAGACATGATCGCGTCGCGTCCCGACGACATGCTCGCCGAGCCCATGCCGCAGGTCGGCATGGCCTGAGCGCAAGCCGTCAGCCCGGCGGGGAGCCGTGGGCGACGTCCGGAGTCGAGCGCTGGCTGGCGACCGCGCGCGCCACCTCGAAGAAAGCGCCGACTACCGGGTTGCGGTCGCCCTTGCGCCAGGCCAGCGCGATCTCGGCCTGGGGCAGGGGGCGGTCGAACGGGCGGTACTCGACTTCCGGGACCCGGATCTTCTGCACCGATTCGGGAACGATGGCGATGCCGATGCCGGCGCCCACCAGGCCGATGACATTCTGCATGGGCGCGGCTTCCTGGACGACGTGCGGCAGGAAGCCGCCGCGCTGGCACAGTTCGACGATCTGCCTGCGAAAGCCCGAGCCGCCGCGGTCCGGAAAGAGGATGAAGGCCTCGTCCGCCAATTGTTCCAGCGGCACGGCCTGCCGCCCGGCCAGCGGATGGTCGGCGGGCAGCGCGAGCACGAAGGGTTCGCGGAAGATGACCTCGAATGCCACGTTCTCGTCCTGCACCGGCAGGCGCAGGAAGCCGGCGTCGATGCGTCCGTCGCGCAGCGAGGCGATCTGGTCGGGCAGGTCGAGCTCGCGCAGGTCCAGCTCCACGCCGGGAAACCTTTCCCGGAACGCGCGCAGCACCCACGGCAGGAAGGAATAGCTCACCGAGCCCACGAACCCCACGGCCAGGCGGCCTATTTCGCCGCGGTCGGCGCGCTGGGCCAGTTGCACCGCCCGCGCGGCCTGTTCCAGCACCAGCCGGGCCTGCTCGCGGAACACGCGGCCGGCGGCCGTGAGCTCGACGCGCTGGCGGTCACGCACGAACAGCGCCGCGCCGACCTGGTGCTCGAGATCCCGGATCTGCTTACTCAGCGACGGCTGGGCCACGTGCAGCTTCTCGGCGGCGCGGCTGAAGTTGAGCGTCTCGGCGACGCCCAGGAAATAACGCAGGTGGCGCAGTTCCATCGCGGCGGGCGGATGCGGGGCGGGGCAGTCATTCTGGTGCAGAGACAGGCATAAATCAAATCCGGGGCTTGGCGAGTCTCGTTTATGCTTGGGCCTGGATCGATCCCACGCGCGGCTCGGCGGGCCGGCGCGACCCCACGGAGCCGTCTCATGAATGCCATCGTCCAACCCAGGCTGGAAATGTGGTTCGACTTCGCCAGCCCCTACAGCTACCTGGCCATGGAACGCATCCATGCGCTGGCCGAGCCGGCCGGCGTGCGCGTGGCGCTGCGTCCGTTCCTGCTGGGCCCCATCTTCCGCGACTTCGGCTGGGACGAGACGCCGTTCCGCCTGTTTCCCAGGAAGGGCGCCTACATGATGCGCGACGTCGCGCGCCTGGCCGACAAGTACGGCCTGCCGTTCCGGCGGCCGACCGAGTTTCCGCGCGTCGGCGTGGCGGCCACGCGCATTGCGCTGCTGGGCCAGGATGAGCCATGGGGCGCGGCGTTCTGCCGGGAGGTGTTCCGCGAGAATTTCCAGCATGACCGCGACCTGCAGCCGGCGGAAGCCCTGGCGCCGCTGCTGGCGCGCCTGGAGTTGCCCGCCGGGCTGATCGAGCGGGCCGGCGGCGACGAGGCCAGGCAGGCCCTGCGCCGGCAGGTGGACCGCGCGCGCGAGCGCGGCGTGTTCGGAGCGCCGACGTTCTTCGCGGACGACGAAATGTTCTGGGGCAACGACAGGCTGGAGGACGCCCTGGAATGGGCGCGGGGCAACGCCAGTCCGCACGCATGACCGCCGCGGCGAGGCCCGCCGCCAACCGGCGCCGCCCGCGGGGCGCAGGCGCCACGTTTTCAGGGGAATTCCCATGTCCGCCGACAAAGTCCTGATCGTCACCGGCGCCGGCCGCGGCATCGGCGCCGCCACCGCGCGCCTGGCCGCGCGACGCGGCTATGCGGTCTGCGTCAACTACCGCCGCGACCGCGAGGCCGCCGAGGGTGTGGTCGCCGGCATCCGCCGCGACGGCGGACGGGCGATCGCGGTGCCCGCGGACGTCGCCGCCGAGGCGGACGTGCTGCGCCTGTTCGACACGGCCGCCGCGGAGCTCGGGCCGGTCGACGCGCTGGTCAACAACGCCGGCATCCTGGAGCGCCAGATGCGCCTGGAGGACATGGACCCCGAGCGCATGCGGCGCATATTCGACACCAACGTGATCGGCGCCTTCCTGTGCGCGCGCGAGGCCGTGCGGCGCATGTCGCCGCGCCGCGGCGGACGGGGCGGCGCGATCGTCAACGTGTCGTCCCTCGCCGCCCGCCTGGGCGCCCCGGGCGAATACATCGACTACGCGGCCTCGAAGGGGGCGCTCGATACGCTCACCATCGGCCTGTCCAAGGAAGTGGCGGCCGACGGCATCCGCGTCAATGCCGTGCGCCCGGGAATGATCTACACCGACATGCACGCCAGCGGCGGCGAGCCGGGGCGGGTGGATCGCCTTGCGCCGTCCATTCCGCTGGGCCGCGGCGGCACGGCCGACGAAGTGGCCGGCGCCGTCCTTTGGCTGCTGTCGGCCGAAGCCGCCTACACTACGGGTTCCTTCATCGATATCGCCGGCGGCAGATAGGTGCCGGGCCGGTCCCTTTGCGCAGCATGAACCCGTCCGTCGAAGATTCCATGGCCGCCCGCGTGGCCGGCATCCGCGCCCGCATCGATGCGGCCTGCGCGCGCGCGGGCCGCGATCCCTCCGAAGTCGCGCTGCTTCCGGTGAGCAAGACGTTCGGCGAGCCGGCCATCCGCCAGGCCGTGGCGCTGGGCCTGCGGCGCTTCGGCGAGAACAAGGTGCAGGAGCTGCGCCAGAAGGCCGAATCCGCCGAACTGGCCGGCAGCGGCATCGACTGGGTCATGATCGGCCACCTGCAGACCAACAAGGCGCGCGACGTCGCCCGGCTGGCCGCCGAGGTGCAATCGGTGGACCGCCTGGACCTGGCGCTGGCGCTGGAGCGCCGCCTGCAGCACGAAGGCCGGGCCATCGACGTGCTGGTGCAGGTCAAGACCTCCGACGAGCCCAGCAAGTACGGCGTGCCGCCCGACGCGCTGCCGGGACTGCTGGACGAGCTCGCCCGCATGGATACCCTGCGGGTGCGCGGCCTGATGACGCTGGCGATCCATTCCGACGAGCCGGTCCGCGTGAGGGCCTGCTTCCGCCTGCTGCGCGAACTGCGCGACCGCCTGCGGGACGGCGGCTCGCCTCTGCAGCGGCTGTCCATGGGCATGAGCGGGGATTTCGAGATCGCGGTCGAGGAAGGCTCGACCGAAGTGCGCATCGGCACCGCGATCTTCGGCGCGCGCGCCTACGGCGACAGCCATTACTGGCCGGAGTCTCCCCGATAGCCGCCGTGCGGGACGGCATGCATAATAGGCCGGCGCGGAGCCATGCCGTCCGCGTCCCGGCCGCCGCGGCGGGGTAGACAGGAGACCCGATATGCACAAGCACGCAAGGCGCCTGCTGGCGCTCGTCGCCCTGGCGGCGGCCACCGCCGCATTCGCCCAGGACTGGCCCCACCAGCCCGTACGCTGGATCGTTCCCTATCCGGCGGGCGGCGGCACCGACGTCATCGCCCGCACGGTGGCCAGCGCGCTGGAAAAGCCGCTGGGCCAGACGATCGTCGTGGAGAACCGGCCGGGCGCGGGCACCATCATCGGCGCCACGGCCGTCGCCCAGGCCAGGCCCGACGGCTACGTGGTCGGCACCGCCGATTCCGGCACGCTGGCCTTCAATCCCTCGCTCTACGCCAAGCTGTCCTACGATCCGTCCAGGTTCACCTATATCGGCGGGCTGGCGCGCTTTCCGCTGTTGCTGGCGGTCAACCGGAACTCGCCCTTCAAGTCGCTCGCCGACGTCGTGGCCGCGGCGCGCCAGACGCCGGGCAAGCTGACGGCGGCCTCGGCCGGCGCCGGCTCGCCGCATCACCTGGCGCTGGAGCTGTTCAAGCAGCGCGTGGGCGTCGACATCCTGCACGTGCCCTACAAGGGCGCGGCGCCGGCGATCCAGGACCTGCTGGGCGGGCAGGTGGACATGATGTTCATCGACCTGGGCGCGGGCCTGCCCAACATCAAGGCCGGCAAGCTGCGTGTGCTGGCCGCCGCCACGCCCGACCGCCTGCCCGCCGTGCCGGATGCGCCGACCATGGCCGAGCAGGGATATGCCGGATTCACCGCCTATGCCTGGCAGGGCCTGGTCGGACCGGCCGGATTGCCCGGTCCGGTGGTGGACAAGCTCAGCGCCCAGCTCCAGGCCACGCTCAAGTCCGACGCCGTGGCGGACAAGATCCGCGACATGGGCGTCGAACCCATGCCCATGTCGCCGCAGGCCTTCAAGGACTATGCCGGACAGGAACGCCAGGCCTGGGCCGGCGTGATCCAGAAGGCCGGCATCAAGCTGGAATGACGCGAACGGCCGGACGGCTCCCGCCGTCCGGCCGTCCGATACTTTCCTCGCGGCGGGAAAAAACGCCCGGAGCGCGGCGGATCACATGGCGCCGTGCTTCATGGCGCCGTGGTCCATGTGGCCGTGATCCATGCCGCCCGGGTTGTACGCGGCCGGCTTGACCTCGAAAGTGACGTCGATCTTGCCGGCGTGCTCGAACGTGAGCGTCGCGGGGATGTGCGCGCCCTGCTCGAAGGGTTGCTTGAGCTTCAGGAACATGACGTGATAGCCGCCCGGCGCCAGGGCGGCCTTGCCGTCGGCGGCGACCGGGACGCCATCCACCCGGCGCATGCGGGCCACGCCGCCCTCGGTGCTGACCGTGTGCAGTTCGGCGCGCTCGGCCGCGGACGACTGCACCGCGACCAGGCGGTCGGGCTGCTTGCCGTCGTTTTCCATCTTCAGGTAGCCGGCTCCGTTGGGCTGGCCGGGGGCCGTGGCGCGCACCCAGAGGTCGTCGATTTCGATCTGGCCGACCTTGTAGTCCTTGGCCAGGACAGGGCCGGCGACGAGCAGGCCCAGGACCGCCGCGGCGGCCAGTATGCGGGTTTTCATGCGTTCTCCAGTGTCGATGCTGCCCGGGAGGCCGGCGCGACGCGCCGGCCTCCCGGCGGGCAGGGAAAGTGTACCCCCGGTACCGAAGGCCGGGACCCGCCGGCGGGGACGCTCAGCCCTGGCGCCTGGCCGCCACGGCGTTGCCGGCGCGGCTGGCCGCCTTGCGGTCCAGGTGGCCCGAAATCCATTGCCCGGTATCGACCACCGCGTCGAAGTCCACGCCGGTGTCGACGTCCAGTCCGCGCAACATGTAGAGCACGTCCTCGGTGGCGACGTTGCCGGTGGCGCCCTTGGCGTAGGGACAGCCGCCCAGCCCGGCGACCGAGGCATGGAAGATCGAGATGCCGGCTTCCAGCGCCGCCAGGATATTGGCCAGCGCCTGGCCGTAGGTGTCGTGGAAATGCCCGGAGACGTGGGCGGGATCGACCACCGCGGTAACGGCGTCCATGACATCGCGCACCCGGCGCGGCGTGCCGACCCCTATGGTGTCGGCGACGTCGATCTCGTCGCAGCCCAGGGCCAGGTAGCGGCGCGCCACGTCGACCACGGCCTCGACCGGCACGTCGCCCTGGTAGGGACAGCCCAGCGCGCAACTGATGCTGCCGCGCACCCGCACCCCGGCCGCCCGCGCCGCCTCGGCCACGGGCTCGAACCGGGCGATCGACTCGGCGATCGAACAATTGATGTTCCGCTGCGAGAAAGCCTCGCTGGCCGCGCCGAAGATCACGATCTCGTCGGCGTGCGCGGCGAGCGCGCCCTCCAGCCCCTTCATGTTGGGCGTCAGGACGGAATACAGGGTTCCGGGGCGGCGCCGGATCCGGCGCATGACCTCGGCGCCGTCGGCCATCTGCGGCACCCACTTGGGCGATACGAAGGAGGCGGCCTCGACGTTGGGAAAGCCGGCCGCGGCCAGGCGTTCGACCAGTTCCACCTTGATCTCGGTGGGAATCATGGCCTTTTCGTTCTGCAGGCCGTCGCGCGGCGAGACTTCCACGATCTTGGCGTGATTGGGCAGGGACATGCGTGCTTCCTGTTGCGAGGGCGGCGGAAATCGGCCGCCGGACAGATATTAGGCCACGTCCGCGCAGCGCCCGCCACGGGGGTTTCGCTAGGCCCGCTGGAAGCGCCCGCCGCCCAGCCGCGTGATGCGGCCATCGAGCTCGAGTTGCAGCAATTGCCCCTGCAGTTCGGCGGTCTCCAGGCCGGTGCGGGCCTGCAGGGCATCGAACGAGACGGGGTCGTGGCCCAGGGCGTCGAGCAGCGGGTGGGGCGGTCCGTCCGGGGCGCCGCACGCGGCGGCGGGAGTCCGGGCCGGGCTGTGGACGGCGCGGCCGTTGCCGCCCCGGCGGGGGCCGGTCTTCGCGGGCCGGCCCCCGCCGGCGTCCGGGCTGGCGCCCGCGCCCGGCACGCCGAGCTCGTCGGCGATGTCCTGCGCGGTCTCCACCAGCTTGGCCCCCTGCCGGATCAGGGCATGGCAGCCGCGCGACAACGGAGAATGTATGGAGCCCGGAATGGCGAAGACCTCCCGACCGTTTTCGGCGGCCAGCCGGGCGGTCGACAGCGAGCCGCTCTGGCGCGCCGCCTCGACCACCAGCACGCCGCGCGCCAGCCCGGCCACCAGCCGGTTGCGCCGGGGGAACTGGTGGGGCAGGGGCGGCGTGCCGAGCGGGAATTCCGACACCAGCGCGCCGTGCCGTTCGATGCGCGCGGCCAGTTCCTGGTTGGGCGCCGGGTAGACGATATCGATGCCGGTGCCCAGCACGGCAACCGTGCCGCCGCCTTGCGGCCCGGCGTCCAGCGCCCCTTCGTGGGCAGCGGCGTCGATGCCGCGCGCCAGCCCGCTCACCACGCACCAGCCCTGCGCCGCCAGGTGGCGCGCGAAGGCGCGCGCGTTGGCCAGGCCGCCCGCCGTGGCGCTGCGCGCGCCGACCACGGCGATGGCCGCGCGTCTGGCGGCGGCGGGGTCGCCGGCCACATACAGCAGGGGCGGCGGATCGGGCAGGTTGAGCAGCGCCTTGGGATAAATGTCGTCGGCCAGCGTGGCCACTTCGTGGCCGGCGTGTTCGGCCCATGCCATGGCGGCGTCGATGCGGGCCGCGGTGTCGGCCGCGGGCGGCGCGGCCAGTTGCCGCGCCAGTTCCGCAGGCACCACCCTGGCCAGCGCGCCCGCCCCCCTGGCGTAGATCTGTTCGGGCAGCCCGGCGGCGGCCAGCAGCGCGAGCATGTCGGCCGGCCGCAGCCCCGGCTCCAGCGACAGCCGCAGCCAGGCATGCAGTTCTTCGGGGGTATGGCGCGATGGCATAGGCGGGCAGTTTGACACGATAATGCCGCCACATTGCCTGAGTTGCGGGACACAAATGTCTTTCCTCGCGGTATTCGGTGTTTTCCTCCGCCTGGGCCTGACCGCGTTCGGCGGCCCCGTTGCGCACCTGGGCTACTTCCGCGACGAGTTCGTGGCGCGCCGCCGCTGGCTGGACGACCGTGCGTACGGCGAACTGATCGCGCTGTGCCAGTTCCTGCCGGGTCCGGCATCGAGCCAGGCCGGCTTCGCGCTGGGCTGGATGCGCGCCGGCTGGCGAGGCGGCCTGGCGGCCTGGCTCGGTTTCACCCTGCCCTCGGCCCTGGCGTTGACGCTATTGGCGCTGGCCCTGCCGGCCTGGCAAGGCGCCGCGTGGGCGCAAGGCGCCCTGCATGGGCTGAAGCTGGTGGCGGTCGCCGTCGTGGCCCAGGCGGTATGGGGCATGGCCCGCGCGCTGTGCGTCGATCGCCTGCACGTCGCCTTGTCATTGCTGGCGGTGTTCGCCGTGGTGTTCGTGGGCGGGGCGGCCGGCCAGGTCGCGGCCATCGCCGTTGGCGCCGCCGTCGGTGCGTTGGGGGGCGAAGTCGCCGAGGCGCAGGCGCGGCCGGCCGCCGGCCTCGTGCCGCCCATCGGCCGACGCGGCGGCACGATGCTGCTCCTGGCCGCCATCCTGCTGCTGGCCGCGACGCCGCTGGTTCGCGGCTGGGGCCATGGCTGGGCGCTGTTCGATGCGTTCTACCGCGCCGGCGCGCTGGTGTTCGGCGGCGGCCACGTGGTCCTGCCGCTGCTGCAAACCGCCACGGTCGAGCAGGGCTGGGTGACGCAGGACGCTTTCCTGGCCGGCTACGGCCTGGCCCAGGCGGTGCCGGGGCCGCTGTTCACCTTCGCCGCCTGGCTGGGCGCCGTCGGCCAGCCCGTGCCCGGCGGCTTGCGGGATGCGGCGGTCGCCGTGGCCGCGATCTTCCTGCCGGGACTCCTGCTGGTGGCGGGCACGCTTCCGTGGTGGCGCGCGCTGCGCGATCGTCCCCGGGCCGCGGCGGCGGTCGCCGGCGCCGGCGCGGCGGTGGTCGGCGTGCTGGCCGCGGCGCTCTACGATCCGGTGTGGCGCACCGGCGTGAACGATGCGCGGGATTTCGCCTGGGCCCTGGCGGCCTTCCTGCTGCTGGCGCGTTGGCGGCTGGCGCCCTGGAAACTCGTGCTGCTGGCGGGTCTGGGCGGCGCCGCGGCGGCGGCCGGTTTATGGCCGATTTAGCCGAAATCTATTAGAAATCAAGCCGTTGATGAATTATCATTACAGTTGTTCCTGAATCGCGAACGGCGTCCGTCCCGGAGCCGTTCCCACCAGCGTCGTTCTACATGGCATTGCTACCCATCCTCCATTACCCCGACCCGCGGCTGCACCGCAAGGCCAGTCCGGTGAAGGTCGTGGACGACCGTATCCGGCAACTGGTGCGCGACATGGCCGAGACCATGTACGACGCGCCCGGCGTCGGCCTGGCCGCCACCCAGGTCGACGTGCACGAGCGCGTGGTGGTCATCGATGTCTCCGAAGATCACGACGACCTCAAGGTGCTGATCAATCCCGAGATCACCTGGCGCAGCGAAGAGCTCCAGACCTACGAAGAAGGCTGCCTGTCGGTCCCCGGCGTCTACGACGAAGTCGAGCGCTCCGCGCGCGTTCGCGTCAAGGCCCTGGACGAGCGCGGCGAACCCTACGAGTTCGAGGCCGACGGCCTGCTCGCGGTCTGCGTGCAGCACGAACTGGACCACCTGAACGGCAAGGTCTTCGTCGAATACCTGTCCCAGCTCAAGCAGAGCCGCCTCAAGAGCAAGCTGCGCAAGCAAGAGCGCGAAGCCGCCCGCGTCTGAGCGGCCCATGCGTCTCGTCTTCGCCGGCACGCCCGACTTCGCCCGCATTGCCTTCCAGGCCTTGCGCCAGGCGGGCCACGATATTCCCCTGGTCCTGACCCAGCCCGACCGGCCCGCCGGCCGCGGGCTCAGGCTCGCGCCCTCGCCGGTCAAGCAGGCGGCGCAGGCCGCCGGCATCGACGTCCTGCAGCCGCGCAGCCTGCGGCTCGACGGCCGCTATCCGGAAGACGCCGCCGCGGCGCGCGACGCCCTGCTGGCGCTAGGTCCCGACGCCATGATCGTGGCGGCCTACGGCCTGATCCTGCCGCAGTGGGCGCTCGACCTGCCGCGGCTGGGCTGCCTGAACATCCATGCCAGCCTGCTGCCGCGCTGGCGCGGCGCGGCTCCCATCCAGCGCGCCATCGAGGCCGGCGACGAACGCACCGGCGTCACCATCATGCAAATGGACGCCGGCCTGGACACCGGCGACCGCCTGCTCGAGATCGAAGTCCCCATCGGTCCCGAGGAGACGGCGGCGGACCTGCACGACGCGCTGGCCGAGACCGGCGCGCGCGCCGTCGTCCAGGCGCTGGACGCCCTGGCGCGCGGCGGCCTGCCTGCGCATCCCCAGCCGGCCGAAGGCGCGACCTACGCGGCCAAGCTGGACAAGGCCGAGGCCGCGCTGGATTGCGCCGAGCCGGCCGCCGTGCTGGCGCGCCGCGTGCGCGCCTTCAATCCCGTGCCCGGCGCGACGCTGCGCCTGCCGGGCCTGGCCGATCCGGTCAAGGTGTGGCGCGCGCAGGCGCTCGACGCGCCCGCGCGCGGCGAGCCGGGCAGCATCGTGGCCGCGGGTGCGCAGGGCATAGACGTCGCGACGGGGGACGGCGTGCTGCGCCTGCTCGAAGTACAGAAGGCCGGCGGCAAGCGCCAGCCGGTGGAGGCGTTCGTGCGCGGGTGGCAACCCGCATAGGGCCGGCATGCGGCGTCCGGTCAGGAATCCCGCCGGAATGCCCCGGAACCACGCCAACACGTCCCGGGCAAATGGCATGGCCTTGCCGAAAAGGGAACGGCCCGGCCGTGCATGCGCTCAGGTTTCGGCGCGTTCGATCCACTTCGTGACCACGGGCGGTTCGTAGGCGGCGAAGCGCTCCAGCAGCCGCCGCCCGTCTTCCTCGACGATCAGCATTTCCCGGTGCTGCGGCTTGAGGAACTGCTCGGCCGTGGCGTGGTCCAGGAATTGCGCCAGCTTGTCGTAGTAGCCGGCCACGTTGTAGAGCCCGCAAGGCTTGCGGTGGTCGCCCAGCTGGGCCCAGGTCCACATCTCGAAAATCTCTTCCAGCGTGCCCGCTCCGCCCGGCAGGGCCACGAAGGCGTCGGCCCGCTCGGCCATGAGCCGCTTGCGCTCGTGCATGGACGCGGTGACGTGCAGTTCGGTCAGCCCGCCGTGCGCGAGTTCCTTGCGCACCAGCGATTCGGGGATCACGCCGACCGCCTGTCCGCCCGCTTGCAGCACGGCATCGGCGATCGCGCCCATGACGCCCACGCTCGCGCCGCCGTAGACCAACCCGATGCCGCGTTCGGCCATCATGCGGCCCAGCTCGCGCGCCGCCTCGACATACCTACCCTGGCGGCCCGGATTCGAGCCGCAATACACGCAAAGATTACGAAGTGCCATGAGAACGCCGGAAGTATCGGCCGCGCGGCGCGCGGCGCGTCAAAGGACAACTATAAGCAAATTCGCCGGCACGGGCAGCGCCCGCCTAAGCGGCCGGCGGTTCGACGGCGTCGGCCCACAGATCGTATTCGTCGGCGTCGGTCACGCGCACGCGCACCAGGTCGCCCGGCGCGAGCCTGCGTTCCGAATCGACGTAGACGCAGCCGTCGATTTCCGGCGCATCGGCGCTGGAGCGGCCGGCGGCGTCGCCGTCCTCGTCGATCTCGTCGATCAGCACGTCGATCTCGCTGCCCACCTTGCGCTGGAGCCGCGCGGCCGAGATCGATTGCTGGTGGGCCATGAAGCGCTCCCAGCGTTCCTGCTTGATTTCATCGGGTACGGCGTCGGGCAGGGCATTGGCCGGCGCGCCTTCCACCGGCGAATACTGGAAACAGCCGACGCGGTCGAGCTGGGCCTCGGACAGCCAGTCCAGGAGGTACCGGAAGTCTTCCTCGGTCTCGCCGGGAAAGCCGACGATGAAGGTCGAGCGCAGGGTCAGGTCGGGGCACTGCCCGCGCCAGCGATGGATGCGGGCCAGCGTGCGGTCCTCGAACGCCGGGCGCTTCATCGCCTTCAGGATGCGCGGACTGGCATGCTGGAAGGGAATGTCCAGGTAGGGCAGTATCTTTCCCTGCGCCATGAGCGGAATCACGTCGTCCACGTGCGGATAGGGATAGACGTAATGCAGGCGCACCCAGACGCCCAGTTCGGAGAGCGCCGCGCACAGCTCGGTCATGCGCGCCTTGACCGGCCGCCCGTTCCAGAAGCCGGTCCGGTACCTGGTGTCGACGCCGTAGGCGCTGGTGTCCTGCGAGATCACCAGCAATTCCTTGACGCCGGCGCGCGCCAGCCGTTCGGCCTCGCTCAGCACATCGCCCACCGGCCGGCTGACCAGGTCGCCCCGCATGGACGGAATGATGCAGAAGCTGCAGCGGTGATTGCAGCCTTCCGAAATCTTGAGATAGGCATAGTGCCGCGGCGTGAGCTTGATGCCCTGGGGCGGGACCAGGTCCACGTAGGGGTTGTGGTCGCGCGGCGGCGGCGCGGCCTCGTGCACGGCGCGCACCACCTGCTCGTACTGCTGCGGGCCGGTCACCGCCAGCACCGAGGGATGCACGGAGCGTATGGCCGATTCCTCGACCCCCATGCAGCCGGTGACGATCACGCGGCCGTTCTCGGCGATCGCCTCGCCGATGGCGTCGAGCGATTCGGCCTTGGCGCTGTCGATGAAGCCACAGGTATTGACCACCACGACATCGGCGTCGTCGTAGTCGGGCACCACCTGGTAGCCGTCGGTGCGCAATTGGGTAAGGATGCGTTCGGAATCGACCAGGGCCTTGGGACAGCCCAGGCTGACGAATCCGACTTTGGGGGATGACATGAAAACCTCGATGGGCGCCTTGGCGCCACGGTCGCAAACCCGCCATTTTATCGCCTGGGCCGGGGACGCCGGGAACGGCGCACCCGGCGAGCGCACGGCGGGCCGACGCCGCGGCAATCCCTGCCCTGGGGCCGGCGTCCGTGCGAACGCCAGGATGGCCGCGGCGTCGGCCGCCGGCCTGCTTCATTTCTTCGCCGGCTTCCTGCCCTGCACCTTCGGCGGCTCGCGCATCTGCGCCAGCAGCTGCGAGCAGGCGTTCTCCTGCCCCGTGCTGGGCGCGATCAGCGCCAGCAGGCTGGCGGCCGGCGTAACGAACACGCCCAGCAGCAGGGCGCCCGCGCCGCGCGCGATCAATGCGCCCGGCTGCACGCCGGCCGACGGCTTCTTGAATGTGCCCTTGACATAGAGCGGCGAGCGCAGCGAGATGATCCGCAGGCCCTTGCTGTGCGGCGTGATGTCCAGGTCCAGGGTCTCGTCCCGGAAACTCGCCGTGCCGTCGATATTGACCAGCGCGTTCTCGGTGTCGAACAGGAACAGGCGCGTGCGCGCGACGCCGTCGTCCACCGCCAGGTCGGCGGCCGCGCAGTTGATCTTCACCTCGTCGTCGCCGAACAGTTCGGTGACCACATAGTTGGCGAGGTTCAGTCCGGCGATCTCGGTCAGGGCGCGGCTGATGGCGCCGTCGTTGATCAGCAGCTTGAGTTCGCCGTCGGCCGTGCCGAGCAGGGCCGCCACCGAATTGCCGGTGCCGGCGAGCTTGGCGTCGCCGTTGATCTCGCCCAGGCTGGTGCGCATGGGCTCGAAGTCGGGGAACAGTTGCTTGAGCTTCAGGCCCCGCGTCGACATGTCGATGTTTCCGCGCATCGGGGTCTTGCTGCCGTCCAGCCGGATGGTCGAATTCAGCGTGCCGCCCGCCATCGAAAAACGCAGCGGGTCGAGCGTCAGCACGCCATCGTCCAGGCCGACGCGCGCGCGCAGGTTTTCCAGCGGCAGGCCCTTGCCGTGGACGATGCGCTTGCCGGTGAATTCGACCTGCGCGTCCATGGCGCGCCAGCGGTCGGTGCGGAACGTGTCGACCGGCAGGACCTTGTTTGCCGGCTGCACGCGGCTGCCGGCCGGCGGCGCCTTGCCTTCGGGCTGCACGCCGACCAGCGGCCCCAGGTCGACGAGCTGCAGCAGGTTGGAAGAGAACGTCCCGGTCAGCTTGGGCCGCGGCGACGTCGACGCGTAGGTCAGGTCGCCGTGCAGGTCGCTGTCGCCCACCTTGCCGCTGAACTTCCGGTAGTTGAACACCGCGCCGGCGGGATTCTGCAGGTCGGCCGTGAGATGGCCGTCGGTGGAGTAGGGCGGCGTATCGGGCAGGGTCACGCCGGTCAGCGGGTACAGGTCTCCCATGCTGTTGCCGGCCAGCTTCAACCGCAGGTCCAGCGCCCCCAGTTGCATCGGGTTGGTGAGCGTGCCGGCCAGCGCGATGCGGGTCTGCGCCACGCGCACGTCGGCCTGCAAGGGAAAGGGCAGGTTGTCGCCCCGCAGCGCCAGCATGCCGCCGATCCGCCCGGATCCCGACACGGGCTGTTTCTTGTAGCGGCCGTCCACCTTCCAGCCGAACACGTAGTCCGGCGCCGTCTGCGGCGATTCGTCGGAGGGCGGGCTGCCGGCGATCTCGGAGAAGGGCACCGGCTTGCCCAGCGGGTCGACGATCACGGTCGCCTGGGCGTCGAGCTTGGCGTCGTTGAACGTGACGCGGCCCTGGTCGAAGCCGATCTCGTCGATCCGCAACTGCCAGCGCGACGGTCCGCCCTGGCTGTCGTCGGCGGGCAGCTGGAAGACCCAGTTGGCCTGGCCATCGGCCTGGCGCTCCAGGTTGGCGGCCGGGGCGGTCAACTGGATGTGCGGGATCACGATGCGCTGCGCCAGCAGCGGCAGCGGCGCCAGGCGGAAGGTGACGCTGCGCAGCGTGGCGAAGCGCGGCTCCTTGGCCCAGCCCGGATTGGCGATCCAGATGTCGTCGGCGGTAAAGCGCGGCCAGGGCACCCAGGACCGCCAGCCCGTCTCGCCGGGCTCGCGCCGCCACTGGACGCTCAGGTCGCCCTCGATCGCGAAAGGCCGTCCCAGGGCCTCGGAAACCCGTTCGTTGAGCGTCGGCTTCACGCGGTTCCAGTCGAAGGTCGCCACCACCAGGACGGCGGCGGCGATCAGCACGACGATTGCCGCGATGACGCCCGACACGATTTTCTGTTTGCGGGTCATGCGTGTTCCTCGGGGCCGGCGCCGGGCGGACGCCGGCGAAGGTTGGTCACTGCAGGAATTATGAACCGCGCCGCGCTTTTCATACCGATCCTAAAATGACGCAATGTCAGAATCTTTTTCATTATCCGAGCCGCCGGCGCTGTCCGCCGCGATGGCGGCGGCGGCGCAGGCCGTGCGCGACGTGCTGGCGGGGCGCTCCCTGACCGATGCGCTGGCCGCGCTGCCGGCGGATCGCCGTCCCGCCGCCCAGGCCATCGCGTTCCACGCCATGCGCACGCTGGGCCGCGCGCGCGCCGTGCGGCAGGCCCTGGTCGAGCGCGCGCCCGCCCCGGCGGCCGATGCCCTGCTCCTGGTGGCCCTGTGCCTGCTCGACGCCGCGCTGCACCACCAGGACGGCGCGGACGCGCCGGGACCGCGCTACGCGCCGCATACGGTGGTCGACCAGGCCGTGCGCGCCGCCGCGGCGCATAAATCGCTGGCCCCGTACAAGAATCTGGTCAATGCCGTGCTGCGCCGCTACGGCCGCGAACGCGACGCCGTGCTGGCGGGCCTGGAGAACGATCTGGAGGCGCGCTGGAACCACCCCGCGTGGTGGGTGGAGACGCTGCGCGCCGCCTATCCCGCCCGATGGCGGGACCTGCTGGCGGCGGCCGACGCCCACGCGCCGTTGGCCCTGCGGGTCAATCGCCGCCGGGCCGGGCGGGACGAGGTCATCCAGGCCTTCGCCCGGCACGGCATCGCCGCCGTGCCGGTCCAGGAATGGGGGCTGGTGCTGGATACGCCGCGCCCCGTCGCGCAGTTGCCGGGCTACGACGAGGGCTGGTGGTCGGTGCAGGACCCCGGCGCCCAGCGGGCCGCGCCGCTGCTGGACGTGCGCGACGGCATGCGGGTGCTGGACGCCTGCGCCGCGCCGGGCGGCAAGACGGCGCACCTGCTGGAATCGGCCGACATCGACCTGCTGGCGCTGGACGCGGACCCTGTCCGGTTGCAGCGGGTGCGGCAGAATCTCGACCGGCTGGGCCTGGCCGGTTCCCGCGTCAGGCTGGCCGCGGGGGACGCCGCCGACCCGGCCGCCTGGTGGGACGGCAAGCCTTACGACGCGGTGCTGGCCGACGTCCCCTGCACCGCTTCCGGCATCGTGCGCCGGCATCCCGATATCCGCTGGCTGCGCCGGCGCGCCGACATCGGCCGCACCGCCGCGCTGCAGCGGCGCATCGCGGACGCGCTCTGGCGAGTCGTCGCGCCGGGCGGCCGCCTGCTCTACGCGACGTGTTCCATCTTTCCGGAAGAAGGCCTGCGGCAGGCCGAAGCCTTCGCCCGCCGGCATCCGGATGCCGGGCTCCTGCCCGCCGACGGGCAATTGCTGCCGGGCAACGCGGACGCGCCGCCGGCCGGGCAGCACGACGGCTTTTTCTACGCTTTGTTTGCCAAGAAGGCCTGAATCGCCAAGAATAGCAAGATGCTGCGTTGCACACCTCGCACCCGCCCATGATGGCCCGCCTGTTATTCGCGCTGCTGCTGGCCCTGCCCCTGGCCCCGTGGCCGGCGCAGCAGGCCTACGCCTCCGACGCCAAGGTCGCGCGCATCGATCCGGTCCTGCGCAACGGCATGCTCGAGATCGACGCCGACGTCGACATCGAGCTCAACGACCAGTTGCGCGAGGCCGCGGAGCGCGGGGTCCCGCTGTATTTCACCGCCGACCTGGTGATCACCACCTCGCGCTGGTGGTGGTTCGACCGCACGGTGGTCGAGACCCAGATGACCCGTCGCGTGGTCTATAACGCGCTGACCCGCCAGTGGCGGGTGGGCACCGGCGAGCTGTCGCTGCCCGTGCCCTCGCTCGAGGACGCCATGAGCCTGGTGCGCAGCATCCGCGGCTGGAGCGTGGCGCGCTCCGACGATCTCGACCATGGCGTGCTCTACGAAGGCCAGTTGCGGCTGCGCCTGGATACCTCGCAACTGGCCCGGCCATTCCAGGTCAACGCGCTGAACAGCAGTTCGTGGTCGCTGTCCACGCCCTGGACCGACTTCAGCTTCGCGCTGGCCGAAGCGGAGGACGACTCGTGAACCGGCTCCTGCGCGTCGCCCTGGTGGTGGGGGCCGTCAGCGGGCTGGCGCTGCTGGGCCTGCTGGCCTGGTCCACCGGCAATGCCTCGCGCTTCGCCCAGTACTACGACACCTTGCTGCTGCTCAACGGCATCCTGGCCCTGGCCTTGTTCGTCTGGGTGGTCGGCCTGGCCGTGCGGCTGGCGCGCCAGTTGCGGCGCAGGCAGTTCGGCGCCCGCCTGACCGCCCGCTTCGCGCTGGCCTTCGCCCTCATCGGCGTGCTGCCCGGGGCCCTGATCTACACCCTTTCGGTGCAGTTCATGTCGCGTTCCATCGAGTCCTGGTTCAACGTGCGGGTCGACCGCGCCCTCGAAGCCGGCCTGAACCTGGGCCGGGCCGCGCTCGACACGCAACTGGCCGACCTCGACACCCGCGCGCGCGCCATGGCGGTGGAACTGAACCGCACCGCCAACAAAGACGTGGCGCTGATCCTGACCCGCCTGCGGGAAGCCAACGGCGTGACCGAGGCCATGGTGTTCACGGGCAGCGGCCGCATGGTGGCCTTCTCGACCAACCGGTACGGGCAGTTGCTGCCGGAAGTGCCGCCGCCGTCGGTGCTGAACCAGTTGCGCATCGCGCGCGGCTATTCCGCGGCCGAGGCCGACGATCCCGACGGCGGCGGCGTGGAGCCCGGCCTGCACCTGCGGGTGGTGATCCCGCTCAATTCGCCCAGCATGTACGACATCCAGCTCGGCTCGTCGCCCGAGCCGCGCTGGCTGCAGGTGATCCAGCCGGTTCCCGACCAGATCGCCAGCAACGCCAACCGCGTCCAGCAGGGATTCCGCGACTACCAGGAGCTGGCCCTGTCGCGCCTGGGCCTGCGCAAGCTGTACGGCATCACCCTGACCCTGGCCCTGCTGCTGGCGGTGTTCGGCGCCATCGCGGTGGCGCTGTCCCTGTCCAAGCGGCTGGTGCGCCCGCTGCTGTCGCTTGCCGCGGGCACCCAGGCGGTGGGCGTGGGCGACTACCGCCCCCTGCCCGAACCGCCCGCGCGCGACGAGGTCGGCCAGCTCACGCGTTCCTTCAACGCCATGACGCGCCAGCTCGACGAGGCGCGCCGCATGGTCGAAAGCAACCGCCAGCAACTGGAGCGTTCCAACGTCTACCTGGAAAGCGTGATGGCCAACCTGTCCTCGGGCGTGCTGGTGTTCGACGAGGCCTTCCGGGTGACCACGGTCAACCAGGGCGCGCAGAGCATCCTGCAGGCCGACCTGCGCAGCGTCATCGGCAGGCCGCTCGAAACCATCGAAGGCATGCTGGAGTTCGCCCAGATCGTGCGCCAGGCCTTCGCCGCCCATGCGGCGGTCGGTTCGGAGCGGCTGCACTGGCAGCAGCAGTTCGAGATCGCCCTGGCCCATGCCGACGACGGCAAGAGCGGGGCGCAGACCGTCACGCTGCTGGCGCGCGGCACCCACCTGCGGGTCGACGGCCGGGGCAACGGCTACCTGGTGGTGTTCGACGACATCACCGAAGTCATCTCGGCCAACCGCACCGTGGCCTGGGGCGAGGTCGCGCGCCGGCTGGCGCACGAGATCAAGAACCCCCTCACCCCCATCCAGCTATCGGCCGAGCGGCTGGCCATGAAGCTGGCCGACCGGCTGCAGCCGGCCGACGCCCGCATGCTGGAGCGCTCCACCAATACCATCGTCAACCAGGTGGCGTCGCTCAAGCAAATGGTGGACGATTTCCGCGAATATGCCCGCACGCCGCCGGCGGTCATGCAGCGCATCGACTTCAACGGCCTGGTCTCGGACGTGCTCGCCCTCTACGGCTGGGAGCCGGCCGACGGCGCGGGCCGCGCGGCGGGCCAGGGGCCCGGCCCGGCCCAGGCCTTGCGGCTGGAGGTCGATCTGGACAACAATCTGCCCATGATCGAGGGCGATCCTACCCAGTTGCGGCAGGTGATCCACAACCTGCTGGCCAATGCGCGCGATGCCATCGCCGAACAGCCGGAAGACGGCCTGGTGCGGGTGTCGACCCAGCTTACCCAGGCCCGTGAGCGCGACGGCTCCGAGCAGCCGGCGGTCCGGTTCTCGGTGTCGGACACCGGGCCCGGCTTCGCGCCGCAGGTGCTGCAGCGCGCCTTCGAGCCGTACATCACGACCAAGCCGCACGGCACGGGGCTGGGCCTGGCGATCGTCAGGAAAATCGTCGAAGAACATGGCGGTCGCATCGACATCGCCAACCGGCGCGACGGGGGCGCCCGGATTTCCATCCTGCTGACTCGCCTGGCGCTCGAGCCCGGGCCGATGGACGCGAACGCCCAAGAACAGGATAATGCGGCAACGCAATAGGTGGATGATTTATGGCCAGAATCCTGGTGGTCGATGACGAGGTCGGTATTCGCGAGCTTCTGTCGGAGATCCTGTACGACGAAGGGCACACGGTGGAACTCGCCGAAAATGCCGCGCAGGCTCGCCAGGCGCGCCTGAACGGGCGCCCCGACCTGGTGCTGCTGGACATCTGGATGCCCGACACCGACGGCGTCAGCCTGCTCAAGGAATGGGTCTCCCAGGGTCTGCTGGACATGCCCGTCATCATGATGAGCGGCCATGCCACCATCGACACCGCGGTCGAAGCCACCCGCATCGGCGCCATGGATTTCCTGGAAAAGCCCATCACGCTCCAGCGGCTGCTCAAGACCATCGCCGCCGGGCTGGCCCGCGGCCGCGCGCCCCAGCCGGTGGCCGCCGACCTGGCGCCGTCGGCGGCCGGCGCCGATCGCGAACGCGCCGTCCCGGCCGAAGACCCCCCCGTGCCGGCCGGCTCCAACGGCCTGCTGGGCAGCATCTCGCTGGACCAGCCCCTGCGGGAGGCGCGCGACGCCTTCGAGCGCATCTACTTCGAGTACCACCTGAACCGCGAAAGCCACAGCATGACGCGCGTGTCCGAAAAGACCGGCCTGGAGCGCACCCACCTGTACCGCAAGCTCAAGCAGTTGGGCATCGAGTCGGCCCGCAAGCGGAACTCATGAACGTCCTGATTGTCGGCGCCGGAAGGGTCGGCAGCAGCCTGGCCGAGAACCTGGTCTCGGAGCACAACGATATTACGGTGATCGACGTCGATCCGGCCCGGCTTGCCTATCTGCAGGAGCGCTTCGATCTGCGAGGCGTGGTGGGCGACGCCACCCAGGTATCGGTCCTGACCCAGGCCGGGGCTGCCGACACGGACCTGCTGGTGGCCTGCGCGGCGTCGGACGCCGTCAATCTGGTGGCCTGCAAGATCGCCCGCCAGGTATTCAATGTGCCGCGGCGGGTGGCGCGCCTGCGTTCCCCCGAATACAAGGAGCTGCCCGAGCTCATGGGCGACGACGGCTTCTGCATCGATTCGCTGATCAGCCCGGAGCGCAGCGTCACCACCTACCTGCACAGCCTGATCGAGTTTCCCGAGGCCCTGCAGGTGGTGGAGTTCGCCGACGGCCGGGTCAGCGTCCTGGCGGTGCGGGTCGGCCGGGACAGCCCGCTGTTGCGGCATCCGGCGCGCGACCTCAACCGGGCGCTGCCCGACGCCAAGGCCCGTGTGGTGGACGTGCAGCGCGGGGGCCGGCCGCTGCCTCTGGGCAAAGACCTCATCATCGCGCCGGGCGACGAACTGCTGCTCGTGGCCGACACGCGCGACGCGCGCCGCATCGTGCGTCAACTGCGCGAAGAAAAGAGCGTGCGGCGCGTCATGATCGCCGGCGGCGGAAACATCGGGCTGCGGCTGGCGCACGAGCTGGCGGCCGAAGGCTATAGCGTGCGCATCATCGAACGCGACCTCGAGCGTTGCAAATACCTGTCCACCAAGCTGCCCGGCCACGTCCTGGTGCTGCACGGCAACGGCACGGACGAAGACCTGCTGGAACGCGAAAATGTCGACGACATGGACACCTGGCTCGCATTGACCAGCGACGACGAGGACAACATCATGTCCTCGCTGCTGGCCAAGCGGCTGGGCGCGCGCAAGGTCATCGCGCTGATCAACCGCCAGGCCTACGGCGAACTGATGGAAGGCAGCCATATCGACATCGCGGTCTCGCCTTCGCAAGCGACCATGAGCGAGCTGCTGCGCCACGTGCGGCGGGGCGACGTGGTGGCCGTGCACCGCCTGCGGCAGGGCCTGTCCGAGGCCCTGGAGGCCGTGGCCCATGGCGACCGGAAGACCTCGCAGGTGGTGGGGCGGCGGGTGGCCGACATCCGCCTGCCCAAGGGCGCCATCATCGGCGCGCTGGCGCGCGGGGACGAAATCATCATGCCCGATCCGGACACGGTGGTCGAGACGGACGACCACGTGATCGTCTTCGTGCCGAGCCGCCGCCAGATCGCGCGGGTCGAAAAGCTGTTCCAGGTTTCCGCTTCGTTCTTCTGAACCGTGTACGCCTCGACCGCCGTCCGCCTGCTGGCCGTTGCCTACATGCTGGGATTCACGATGGTGCTGTTCGCCTCCACCTTCGTGTTTCCGCTGGCCGTATCGATCTGGACCGGTGACGCTGCGCTCGAGGCCTTCGTCAAGGGGTTCCTGATCGCGGTCGGCAGCGGCGCGGTGCTCTGCCTGACCACTCGCGGCTACCGCAGCGAGCTGCGGCCGCGCGACGGCTTCCTGCTGGTTTCGCTGGCCTGGACCGGGCTGCCCATGCTGGCGGCCGTGCCGCTGCTCCTGTATTTCCATCATGCCGGCATGCCGCTGAGCTTCACCGACGCCTATTTCGAGGCGGTGTCGGGCCTGACCACGACCGGCGCCACGGTGCTCACCGGCCTGGACACGCTGCCGGCCTCGATCAACCTGTGGCGCGCCACGCTGATCTGGATCGGCGGCATGGGGATCCTGGTGCTGGCGGTAGCCATCCTGCCCCTGCTGGGCATCGGTGGATATCAGGCGTTTCGCGCCGAGACGCCGGGCCCAATGAAAGACGAAAAACTCACGCCGCGCATCGCCAGCACCGCCAAGGCGCTCTATGGCGTGTATTTCGGGCTGTCCATCCTGTGCCTGGCGGCGTACCGGCTGGCAGGGCTGTCCTGGTTCGACGCCTGGTGCCATATGGCCACCACCATGGGGCTGGGCGGCTTTTCCACGCGCGACGAGGGCTTCGTGCACTTCGACTCGGTCGCCGTGGAAAGCGTAGCCATGGTGTTCATGCTGATCGCCGGCATCAATTTCGCCACGCATTTCAGTGTCCTGAGCCGGCGGGACATCCGGGCCTACCGGCGCTGTCCCCAGACCCTGCCATACCTGGCCGTGGTGCTGGGCAGCGGCCTGCTGCTGGCGGCCTACCTGTATTGGGAGGGCGTGTATGACCAGCCCCTTACGGCCCTGCGCTACGCCATGTTCAACACGATTTCGGTGGCCACGACGACCGGCTACGCCAATACCGACTACGCCCAGTGGCCACTGTTCGCCCCCTTGCTGATGCTGCTGCTATCGGCCTTCGCGACGTCCGCCGGCTCGACCGGAGGCGGCATCAAGATGATCCGCGTAGTCCTGCTGGTCAAGCAGGCCCGGCAGGAAATCATCAGCATTCTGCATCCGCACGCGGTGGCGCCTGTGCGCGTTGGCGGACGCATCGTCGATCACCGTGTTCTGGCGTCTGTGCTGGCATTCATGTTGGTGTATGGCGGGTCGGTCATCGTTCTGACCATGCTGTTGCTGATCTCGGGCCTGGAGCCAATCACGGCGTTCTCCGCCGTTTTCGCCACGCTCAACAATACCGGACCGGGTCTGGGCCCGATCGGACCCATGGGCAATTTCGCCATGCTGAACGATTTCCAGACTTGGCTCTGTACGTTCGCCATGTTGATCGGCAGGCTCGAGCTTTTCACGATCCTGGTGTTGTTCACGCCCGCGTTCTGGCGGCGCTGAAGAGCGCATCCGCTTCCCCTGGCAACTCGGGACCGGGCAAGTCCGGCAAGGCGCATCCCCACCATGGCTAGAGGAAACCCGATATAGGGATAACCCTTGCTCTCTCCAGAGCCCTGCACCGCAAGGGTTTCGGGGAGCTGCTTCCCGGAATCGCTCGTGGCGGCTCGCAGGTGAGCGTTTGCTTACCTGCTCTTGCGGGGAAAAAGGGTCATCTTCTGCAATACCGGGCACAACTGTCACCATTGACTATCTTTTTGCCACAGACTTACGGATAAACTCGTCTAACCGTATCGCAGGATTGCCCTTCGACAGGGCCGCGTCCGCGGTATGTCTGCACCATCACCCAGTTTTTTCAGGAGACCGACATGGAACAGATTCCGTTCGTTTCATCGGCCCCCAACACGCTTGGCATCGAGCTGGAGCTGCAACTGCTCCAGCCTCGCACTTTCGACCTCACGGCCGCGTCGGAGGAGCTGTTGGAGCAAATGGCCGATCATTCCATCGCCGACCGGGTCAAGCCCGAGATCACGCGCTCGATGATCGAATTGAACTCGTCGGTGCATGAGCATCCCGCCGGCCTGCTGACCGAAATGCGCGAAATGCGCGATGCCCTGTGCGAAGCCGCGGACGCGGTGGGCATCGGGGTGGCCGGCGGCGGGTCCCATCCGTTCATGCGCTGGCAGGAGCGGTCGATTTCCGACACGCCCCGCTTCCAGTACCTGGCCGAAATGTACGGCTACCTGGCCCGCCAGTTCACGGTGTTCGGCCAGCATATCCACCTGGGCGTGACCGAGGGCGACGCCGCCATCGGCCTGACGCGCCGCCTGTCGCCCTATGTGCCGCACTTCATCGCGCTGGCGGCGTCCTCGCCCTATTACGAAGGCGTCGACACCCTGTTCTCGTGCTGCCGCCTGAACGCCGTCAACAACTTCCCGCTGGCCGGCCACCTGCCGGCCGAGGTCCGCGACTGGTACGGGTTCGAGGCCCATGTGGCGCAGTTGCGCAGCTACGGCCTGGTCGAAAGCATCAAGGACCTGTACTGGGATATCCGGCCCAAGCCCGAATTCGGCACGGTCGAGATCCGGGTCTGCGACACCCCGCTCACGGTGGAAAAGGCCTGCCAGCTCGCGGCATTCGCCCAGGCGCTGTCGATCTGGGCCATGCGCCGTCCGGAGCCCGACCAGGGCGCCTGGCTGGCCTATCGCAGCAACCATTTCCAGGCTTGCCGCTTCGGCCTGCACGGCAACTATGTCACGCCGGACGCCCAGCGGATCCGCCTGAGCGACCATCTGCGCGGGCTGATCGAGCAGATCATGCCGGTGGCCGACGAACTCGGGACCACCGACCTGATCGGCGCGCTGCGCGACGACGCCGCCCACCAGGGCAACGACGCCCGCTGGCTGCGCAGCCAGTACAACCGGCTGCGCGACCTGCCGTTGGTGGTGGAGGCCATGGCTTCCGCTTTCCGCGGCGGACGCGAAGCCGCCGCGCGGTCCGCGCCCGAACACGCGGTCGCCCGTCGGCGTATCCGGGCCACTTCCGAGCCGGTGCATCCGGTGGAGCGGCTGGCGACGCCCGAACCGGGCAACGCCGGACCGCTGCATTAAGCGCGACCCTGGGCCGGCCGGTCCCGGCGCGGGCCGGCACCGGCGCGCGGCTTCCCCGGTTCGCGAGAGCGATCGCGGCGCAGACTACCGGCCGCGCCCGATCGCGCTGGCCGACAGCCGGGTCTCGCCCGGCGCGGCGCGATGCGCGGCCGCGCGCCACGCATGGCCGTAGGCCACTTCCATGGTCAGCGCGATCGTGCCGTCCGGCCGTCGTCGGGCCTCCAGCGCGGCGATCAGCCTGTCCAGCCACGCCCGGCCCGCCAGGCCGGCGCGGCGCCCGCGCGCCGGATTGCCGCCCAGCGCGTGGACGTCCTCCAGCAGCCGCCTGGGATCGCGGTAGGTCAGGGTCAGGGTTTCCTGGTCCATGACGGGGTCGGCGAATCCATTGTCGATCAACAGGTCGCCGAAGTCGTGCATGTCCACGAAGGCCGGCGTGGCGGTGCGCAGGCCGGCGTCGTCCAGCGCCTGGCGCAGCTCGATCAGCGTGGCCGGGCCCAGGCAGGAGAACATCGCCAGGCCTCCCACCTTCAGCACGCGCCGCCATTCCGCCAGCGCGGCGTGCGGCTCGGGATGCCAATGCAGCGCCATGTTGGACCACACCAGGTCCAGGCTTTCCGGCGGCAGGCCGGTGGCGGCCATGTCGGCGCGGACGAAGCGGGGGCCGGCGGCCTTGCCGCGCATCCTGTCCAGCCACAGGCGCGGGCCGGCGCGCCCGTGGCGGCGGCGCGCATGGACCAGCAGCGGCTCGCACAGGTCCAGGCCCAGATAGCCGGCCTCGGGATAGCGCTCGCGCAGGAGCGGCAGGTTATGGCCGGCGCCGCACCCGGCGTCCAGGACGGCCTGCGGCCGCAGGCGGATATAGCGCAACCGCTCGATCATGCGGCGCGCGATCTCGCCGTACAGGAACTGGGCGTCTTCCAGGTCGCCCCGGCGGGCGAACTGGCGCGGCACGTCCGCTGCGACGAGAGGCAAGGCGGGCGGGCGTTCGGAGTGGGACATTCGGATCTCGCCGCGCATGCGCGAGGCGTTCGGGCGTGGTCAGATGTAGGCTCGGCGCCATGCGGCGCGGCAGGCTCCATTATGGCCCATCCCCAATCCGTCGATTTCCTGCTGCGGCAGGCCGGCCGCGCGCGGCATGCCGCGGCGGTGCTGGCGGCTTGCGGCCGGCGCGCCGTCGAGCGCCTGCCCTCGGATTGCCCGCTGTGCGCGGGGCGCGCCCATGGCGGGTTGCTGTGTCCGGGGTGCGAGGCCGACGTCGTCGGCAGCATGCGTGCGCCGGCAACCAGGCGCTGCCGGCGTTGCGCCCTGCCGCTGGCGGATCCGCCGGGCAGCGCGGGCGCCGTGGGCGCCTGCGCCGATTGCGTTCGCCGCCCGCCGGCGTACTCGCGCACGGTGGCGGGCTTCGACTATGTGCCGCCCGCCGACCTGCTGGTCCTGCAACTCAAGAACGGGCGGCGCTACGGCCGCGCGCGGCTGCTGTCGGCCCTGCTGGCCGGCTCGTTGCGGGCGGCGTTCGATGCCCTGCCGCCCGATACGGTCCTGGTGCCGGTGCCGGCCAGCCGCGCGTCGCTGCGCATGCGCGGCTTCAATCCGGCGGGCGAGCTCGCGCGCTGGCTGGCCGCCGACCTGGGCCTGCCCCTGCGGCCGCGCTGGCTGGTCCGCGCGCGCGAGTCCGCCAAGCAGAGCACGCTGGGCCGCGCCGCCCGGCTGCGCGGCCGGCAGGGGGTCTTCGCCTGTCCGCTCGACCTGCCGCCCTGCGCCGTGGCGCTGGTCGACGACGTCATGACCACGGGCGGCACGCTCGACGCCGCGGCGCGGGCGCTGCGCGGCCGGGGCGCGCGCGAAGTCATCGCCCTGGTCGCGGCCAGGGTGCCGCCGCCGGCTCGGCACGCGGCGGCGCCGGAGCGGGGGCTGGCACAATAGCGCCCATGTTCCACGTCATTCTCGTCAGTCCCGAAATCCCGCCCAACACCGGCAACGCCATCCGGCTGTGCGCCAACACGGGCGCCCGGCTGCATCTGGTGCGCCCGCTCGGCTTCGAGCTGGACGATGCGCGGCTGCGGCGGGCGGGGCTGGACTACCATGAGTGGCAGCCGGTCAAGGTGCACGACACGCTGGAGCAGGCGCTGGCCGACGCAGGTTGCGCGGCGAACCGCGCCTTCGCTCTGACGACGCGAGCCGGGCGGCTGCTGCCGCAGGCGGCATTCCGGCCGGGCGACGCCTTCGTGTTCGGATGCGAGACGTCGGGCCTGCCCGAGCGGCAACTGGCGATGTTCCCCGACGGACGGCGGTTGCGCCTGCCCATGCGGCCCGGCCAGCGCAGCCTGAACCTTTCGAACGCAGTGGCGGTGACTGTGTTCGAGGCCTGGCGCCAGCAGGGATACGCCGGCGCCGCCTGATCCTATTCCAGCGACAGGTGCAGGGCGTCGATCACGGCGTCCCAGCGGGCCTTTTCGTCGCGGATCAGGGCGGCCAGCTCCTTGGGCGAGGACGGCGCGGGGGTGAAGTACTGGACGGCCATTTGCTCGCGCACCGCCTGGCTTTCCAGGATGCGCGCCAGTTCGCGGTTGAGCTGCTCGATGATCGGAGTCGGCGTGCCGGCCGGGGCCAGGATCGCGTTCCAGGAAATCGCCTCGAAATCCGGGTAGCCCAGCGCGGTCATGGGTTCGATGTCCGGCAGGGAAGGACTGGCGTCCCGGCTGGTCACGGCCAGCGCCCGCGCCTTGCCGTCGCGCACTTGCGGCATGGCGATGGCCGGCACCATGAATGCGGCCTGCACGTCGTCGGCGATGATCGCCGAGATCACCTGCGGAAAGCCGGAATAGGGCACGTGGAGCAGATCGATGCCCGCGTCGCGCTTGAACATTTCCATGGCCAGGTGCGACGCGCTGCCGGGCCCGACCGAACCGTAGTTCAGGGCCCCCGGCCTGCCGCGCGCGAGCTCGACGAATTCGCGCAGGTTGCGGGCCGGCGTATCCTTGCCGACCACCAGCACGTTGGGGCTGGTCGCGACCAGGGTGATCGGCGCCAGGTCGGCCTCCGGATCGTAGCCCAGTGTCTTTTTATAAAGCGTGGGCGCCGTGACCAGCGGGCCGTTGATCGTATAGAGCAGGGTATAGCCGTCGGCCGGCGCCCTGGCCACCAGCCGGGTGCCGATGTTGCCGCCGGCGCCCGGCTTGTTGTCGATCACGATGGGCTGGGCCAGCGCCTGCGACAGCGGCTCGGCCACCGTGCGCGCCAGGAGGTCGGGCGACGAGCCGGCGGGGAAGGGCACCACCAGGTGTATCGGCCGTTCCGGCCAGTCCGCATGGGCGGCGGCCCCGAAGCCCAGCGCCGCGGCGCCGAGCAGGACGCCGGCGATCCGGCGCAGCGCGGGCGCGAGGCCCGGACGGGACGAATGGAACATGATGCAAGCTCCTGGCGTAATGGCAAGAATCATCTGTCGGCGGGAGGCCCTTCGGGACGCGCCTCGCGCGCCAGCAGCGACGACACGGCCTGCATGGGCGCGACGCCGTCGAACAGAACCTGGCAGACTGCCTCGGTGATCGGCAATTCCACCTGCAGCGCCCGGGCCCGCCGCAGCGCCGCCCGCGCGCAGCGCACCCCTTCGGCGGTCATGCCGCCGGCCAGGATGTCGGCCAGCGAGCGGCCGCGGCCGATCTCCAGGCCCACGGTGCGGTTGCGCGACAGGTCCCCTGTCGCGGTCAGCACCAGGTCTCCCAGCCCGGTCAGGCCGGCGAACGTATCGGGCTGCGCGCCGAGCGCGACGCCGAAGCGCGCCATCTCGGCCAGTCCCCGGGTGATGAGGGCGGCGCGGGCGTTGGTGCCCAGTTGCAGGCCGTCGGCGATGCCGCAGGCGATGGCGATGACATTCTTGAGCGCGCCGCCGACTTCGACGCCGATCACGTCGGTGCCGGCATAGACGCGCATGGCGCCGCCGTGCAGCGCCTGGGTGGCGGCGGCGCACAGCGCGGGCCGGTCGCTGGCGACGGTCAGCGCCACGGGCAAGCCCTGCGCGACTTCGCGCGCGAAGGACGGGCCCGACAGCACGCCGGCATCGACGTGCGGCAGGTCCGCCAGGGCCTGCTGGGCGATTTCGTGCGGCAGGCGCGCGCTGTCCTGCTCGAAGCCCTTGCAGGTCCAGATCACGCCGATCGGGCCTGGAGGGCCGTTGCGCAGGCGCGCCGCCAGTTCCCGGCACAGGGCGTCCAGCCCCGCCACCGGCACGCCCAGCACGATCAGCGCGTACCCGCCGGCGCCGGCGGGCGCCAGGTGGCGCAGCGCCGAGTCGAGATCATCCGTGAACGATAGCGCGGCCGGCAGGGCGATGCCCGGCAGGTAGCGCGCGTTCTCGCGTCGTTCGGCCAGCCGGGCGGCGAGCTGCGGATCGCGTGCCCACAGCAGGGTAGGCGCTTGCCGGCATGCGGCCGCGGCCAGCGCCGTCCCCCAACTGCCCGCGCCCAGCACGGCGACGCGCGGCGGGGTCGGAATCTCGGCGGTCATGGACGGTCGCGGGTCCGGGGCGCCTTACTGCCGGGTGGCTCCCGGAGGCAGGATCAGGCCGGAATCGCCGTTGCCGCCTTGCGGTTCCTGCTGCTGCCCGAGCTCGGCGATGCGCTGCTCGTACAGCGCCTGGAAGTTGACTTCGGCCAGGTGCAGCGACGGCAGCGACGTGCGGGTGATGGCGTCGGCCACGTTGGCCCGCAGGTAGGGATAGAGCATGGTCGGGCATACGATGCCCAGCAGCGGATCCATCTGTTCGGCCGGGATGTTGGCCAGTTCGAAGATGCCGGCCTGGGTGGCTTCGACCAGGTAGAGCACCTTGTCCCCGACGCGCGTGGTGACCGTGGCGGTGACGCTGGATTCGAAAATGGTCTCGGCCAGTTGCTGGCCGCCGACGTTGATGTTCACTTCGACCTTGGGGCCTTCCTGTTCCAGGAAAATCTTGGGGGCGTTGGGCATCTCCAGAGACAGGTCCTTGAGATAGACGCGCTGGAGATTGAAGGAGGGAGCGTTGCCCGACTGCTGGGCGTTCTGATCCTGTTCGGACATGGAATTTCCTGGGTTGAAAAAAGGGAGCTGCGGCGTTCAGGCGCCGTTCAGCAGGGGCGCGAGCCCGCCCGCGCGGTCCAGCGCGGACAGGTCGTCGAATCCGCCCACGTGGCGCTCGCCGATGAAGATCTGCGGCACGGTGCGGCGGCCGGTGCGCGCGATCATGGCGTCGCGCTGGGCCGGGTCGGTATCGATGCGAATCTTTTCGATCTCGGTCACGCCGCGTTGCTTGAGGAGCATTTCGGCGCGCATGCAATAGGGACACACGCCGGTGCTGTACATGACGACTTTGTTCATTTCGGGTTTCCGTGGCGGGTTGGCGGGGGGGAAAGAAGGGCTCAGGTTTTCCTGGAGGTCAGGGGCAGGCCGGCCTGCGTCCAGGCGTTCACGCCCCCTTCGAGGACGACGACTTCGGGGAACCCCTGGGCGCGCAGGCGGGCGGTGGCCTTGGCGGCGTCGCGGTTCTGCGCGCAGACGACGACCAGGGGCTTGTTCTTGGGCAGGGCCGAGGCTTTCTTCTCGATTTCGTCCAGCGGCACGTTGCGCGACTGCGGGATGTGGCCGGCCTGGAACATTTCGGGGGGGCGCACGTCGACCAGGACGGCGTGGTTCTGGTTCATCATCTGGATGGCCTGGCTGGTGCCCACGCCCGAACCGGGACGCCCGCGGGTGACGGCCGGCCAGGCCAGCATGAGGCCCGAGACGACGGCCACGGCCAGGATGAAAACGTTGTTCTGACTGAGAAGAAAATCCACGGAAGGGTATCTCGTTGCGTAAATCGGCCCGCCGGCCGCGGGGCCGGAATCGGGAAGGGAGCAGTCAATTATAAAATGGCCCGATTCCCAACCCTAACCCGCCTTCACCATGCACAAACTCGTCCTCATGCGCCACGGCGAAAGCCAGTGGAATCTGGAAAACCGTTTCACCGGCTGGACCGACGTCGACCTGACCGAAGCGGGCCGCGAGCAGGCCCGCAAGGCCGGCGAATTGCTCAAGCGCGAAGGCTACGAGTTCGACCTGGCCTATACGTCGGTGCTCAAGCGCGCCATCCGCACGCTGTGGATCGCGCTGGACGCCATGGACACCATGTACCTGCCCACCGGCATCAGTTGGCGGCTGAACGAGCGCCACTACGGCGCGCTGCAGGGCCTGAACAAGGCCGAGACGGCGGCCAGGTTCGGCGACGCGCAGGTGCTGATATGGCGCCGCGCCTATGCGATCGCGCCCGACCCCCTGCCGGCGGACGATCCGCGCCACCCGCGCTTCGATCCCCGCTACGCCAGGATTCCGCCCGCCGAGCTGCCCGCCACCGAATGCCTGAAAGACACCGTGGCGCGCGTCCTGCCTTTCTGGAACGAATCCATCGCGCCGGCCATCCGCGCCGGGCGGCGGGTGCTGGTCGCGGCGCACGGCAACAGCCTGCGCGCGCTCATCAAGCACCTCGACGGCATGTCGGACGACGACATCGTCCATCTCAACATCCCCACCGGCCAGCCGCTGGTCTACGAGCTCGACGATGACCTGCGCCCCGTGCGCCACTATTATCTCGGCGACCCCGCCGAGATCGAGGCCGCGATGGCGGCCGTGGCGGCGCAGGGCAAGGCCAGGAAGGACTGATCCCATGCGGCTGGCGGCGGTCCTGTTGTGCGCAGCGGTGTCGGCGGTGCCGGCGCCGGTCGCGGCCCAGCCGTCCCGGGCGCAGGCCGAGGCCGCGGCCCGGCAGAGCGACGCGGCCGCCCGGCAGGACCAGGCCGAGCGCCAGCAGGCCGAGCTGCGCGAGCGCATCGACTCGCTGCAGAAGCAGATCGACCGGCGCGAAGCGGCCCGCCGCGAGGCGGCCGACGCCCTGAAGGCTTCCGAATCCGAAATCTCGCGCATCAGCCGCCGCCTGGCCGAACTCGAAGACCAGCGCAAGCGCACCCGCGACGAGCTGGACGAATTGAACGCGCAGATCGCCCGCCAGCGCCAGGCCCTGCAGGCGGGGCAGGCGCAATTGGCCGACCAGCTGCGCCGCCAATACGAAAGCGGCCTGTCGCCCTGGGCCGCCCTGCTGTCGGGCGACGATCCCCAGGAGCTCGGGCGCAACCTGGGCTACCTGGATTACGTCTCGCGGGCGCGGGCCGACGCGGTTGCCGCGGTGCGCGGCGAGATCGAGCGCCTGGCGGCGCTCCAGGCCCGCGCCGACGCCCGCCGCGCGGAACTCGACGGCCTGGTGCGCGAAACCGGCGAACAGAAGGCCGCCTTGCAGGCGCAGCAGAAGGAACGCGCCACGGTCCTGGCCCGGCTCGAGGGGCAGATCAGCGCCCAGCGCGCCGAGGCCACGCGGCTGGGGCGCGACGATCGCCGCCTGGGCCGCCTGATCGATGACCTGGGCGAGGAAATAGAGGCCGCCCGCAAGGCCGCCGCGGAAGCGGCGCGCAAGGCCGAGGAGGCCCGCCGGGCGGAAGCCGCGCGCCGTGCGGAAGCGGCCCGCAAAGCGGAAGAAGCGCGCCGCGCCGAAGCCGCCCGGCGCGTCGAGCAGGCTCGCCAGGCCGCGCAAGCCGCCCGCCAGGCGGCCGACGCCCGGGCCGAACGCGAGGCCGAGCAGGCGCGCCGCGACGCCGAGGCGATGCGCCGGCAGGCCGACGCATCCCTGGGGACGCGCGGCAGCGGGCCGGAAGGCAGCGAACCTCCGGAGCGCCGCGCCACGCCCGCCGCGCTGCCCCCGCCCGGCGGCTACGACGGGCTGGATTCCGGCCTGAAGCCGCCGGTGTCCGGCTCGGTGCGCGCCCGTTTCGGCACCAGCCGGCCGGAAGGCGGCACCTGGCGCGGCATCCTGATCAACGCCGCCGAGGGCACGCCCGTGCGCGCGGTGGCGGCGGGAACGGTGGTGTACGCCGATTGGCTGCGCGGCTTCGGAAACCTCATCATCGTCGATCATGGCAAGCAGTATCTGACCGTGTATGCCTACAACCAGAGTTTGCTCAAGCAGGTGGGCGACGCCGTACGGTCCGGCGAGGCAATCGCCAAGGTCGGGGCCACCGGCGGACAAGTGGATTCGGGCCTATACTTTGAAATTCGGCATCGGGGAGCTCCGGTCGATCCCGCGCAATGGCTTGCGCGCTAGCGGCCCGCCACGGCAAGATGCCGTTGTCGCAGCCGGCATCGTCCTCGCCCCCGGGGCCGGATGCCTGAAAATCAAACGGGAATGTGCATGAGCTCTCGCAAGTTTCGCAGCCTGGGTCTGGTTTCGCTCGGTGCGGTAGCCGGGATACTGATCAGCCTGGGCATCACTGCCGTGGCGCAACGCGGCGCGCCGTTGCCGCTCGAGGAATTGCGCCAGTTCTCCAGCGTATTCGCCACCATCAAGAACAACTACGTCGAGCCGGTGTCCGACAAGACCCTGATCGACGGCGCCATCGCCGGCATGCTGTCCGACCTGGATCCGCATTCGGCCTACTTGGACGCCGAGGCCTTCCGCGACATGCAGACCGCCACGCAGGGCGAGTTCGGCGGCCTGGGCATCGAGGTCGGCACCGAAGACGGCTTCATCAAGGTGATCGCGCCGATCGAGGACACGCCCGCTGCGCGCGCCGGCGTGCTGGCCGGCGACCTGATCGTCAAGATCGACGACACGCCCACCAAGGGCATGAACCTGACCGACGCCGTCAAGCTGATGCGCGGTGCGCCCAAGACCCCCATCTCGCTAACCATCATGCGCGAGGGCCTGGCCAAGCCGCTGAGCGTGCGCATCGTGCGCGACATCATCAAGGTCCGCAGCGTGCGCAGCAAGATGCTGGACGGCAACGTCGGCTATGTCCGCATTTCGCAGTTCCAGGAAAAGACCGGCGCCGACCTCGTCAAGCAGCTCAACGACCTCGGCAAGAAGAGCCCGCCGCGCGCGCTCGTGCTGGACCTGCGCAATGACCCGGGCGGCCTGCTCAACAGCGCCATCGGCGTGGCCTCGGCCTTCCTGCCGCCCGACGTGATGGTGGTCTCGACCGACGGCCGCGCGCCCGATTCCCGCCACAAGTACATGGCCAATCCCGTCGACTACGCGCGCGGCGAAGGCAACTACCTGACCGGACTGCCGGCCTGGGCCAAGACCGTGCCCATGGTGGTGCTGGTCAACGTCGGTTCGGCCTCGGCTTCCGAAATCGTGGCCGGCGCGCTCCAGGACCACAAGCGCGCCAAGGTCATGGGCAATCGCAGCTTCGGCAAGGGCTCGGTCCAGGTCATCCTGCCCATTTCCGACGATACTGCCATCAAGCTGACGACCTCGCGCTACTACACGCCGCTGGGCCGCTCGATCCAGGCCACCGGCATCGTACCCGACTACGTGGTCGCCGACACGGCCGAAGGCGATCTGTTCCGCCTGCCGCGCGAAGCCGACCTGCAGCGCCACCTGGCGAACCAGCAGGCTCCGGACGGCGAAATCAAGTCGCAGATGGAGCCCGAGAACATCGAGCTGCCCAAGGTCTTCGAGTTCGGCGGGCCGGACGACTTCCAGCTCAAGCAGGCGCTCAACCTGCTGAACGGCAAGCCGATCGAAAAGGCCAAGCTGCATCCGCCGCCCAAGCAGGCTTCGGCCGAGCAGCCGAAATCCGGCGGCACCGAGCACCTGAAGATCACGCCTTCGGGAGTCGAACCGGGCGCCAAATGAACGATCGGCAACTGCTGCGCTATGCCCGCCATATTCTGCTGGACGAAATCGGGATCGAAGGGCAGGAGCGGCTGCTGGCGTCGCGCGCGCTGATCGTGGGAGCCGGTGGACTGGGGTCGCCGGCGGCCTGCTACCTGGCCACGGCCGGCGTCGGCGAGATCGTGCTGGCCGACGACGATACCGTCGAGCTCAGCAACCTGCAGCGCCAGATCCTCCACACGACCGACCGGGTCGGCCAGCCCAAGGCGGAATCCGGCCGCGTCATGCTGCATCAGTTCAACCCCGAGACGCGCGTCACCGCCCTGGTGGCGCGGCTGCGCGACGAAAGCCTGGCCGAGCAGGTGGAACGGGCCGACGTCGTGCTCGATTGCTGCGACAACTTCGCCACCCGGCACGCCATCAACCGCGCCTGCGTGCGGCACCGCAAGCCGCTGGTATCCGGCGCCGCGATCCGCTTCGACGGCCAGCTCAGCGTCTTCGACCTGCGGCGCGACGACGCGCCCTGCTATCACTGCCTGTTCCCCGAAGCGGACGACGTCGAGGACGTCAATTGCGCCACCATGGGGGTATTCGCGCCGCTGGTGGGCATCGTCGGCAGCGTGCAGGCGGCCGAGGCGCTCAAGCTGCTGGCCGGGGTAGGGCAGAGTCTGTCGGGACGGCTGCTGTGGCTCGATGCCCGGACCATGCAATGGAAAAGCGTCAATGTGGCGCGGGATCCGGATTGTCCGGTGTGCGGTGGGCGTGCGAATTGATTCCCTGCATGCCGGGGTTCGGGTCCTGAAGATGTCCCTGCCGGAGGTTGGGGGGTGTGGGCCGACCAATTGGAGAGAGGGCAGTCCCGCGCAAGCGGGACCGAGGGCCCGTGATTTTGGGCCCGAGCCGAACGACTTGGCCGGGAACTCCCCCCCGGCCACTCCCGCTTAGCCCTATACGCCAGACAGAGGCGTCTCAAGCACCCAAACAAGCCCCACCGCAGATAAACAACTACCCCAGCGTCAACCGAAGCTGCTCGTCCAGATGCCCGGTAGGCGCCACGCGCCAGCCGCTCTGCGCATAACGCAGCCAGCGCCCCAGCACGAAATGCGTCAGCAGGCTCGCATGCGCCGCGATATCGGAATCGCCCGGCAAGGCGCCATCCGTTATCGCGCAACGCAAGGCCTGCTTCAGCGAGGCTTCGATGCGGTCATTGATATGGTTGACCCGTTCCTGCAGCCGATTGTCCTCGGTGACCAGCGCGTCGCCCGTCAGCACGCGCGTCATGCCGCGGTTGCGCTCGGAAAAGGACAGCAGCATCGAAACGATCCTGCGCGCCTGCGTCAGGCCATACGGTTCGGCCGCGGCGATCTGGTTCACGAGCGAAAACAGCGTGTGCTCGATGAATTCGATCAGGCCTTCGAACATTTGCGCCTTGCTCGCGAAGTGCCGGTACAGCGCCGCTTCGGACACCTGCATGCGCGCGGCCAGCGCCGCGGTGGTCACGCGGGCGGCGCACGGCTGTTCGAGCATCTCAGCCAGGGCCTGCAGGATTTGCGTTCTACGTTCGCCGGGTTTGCTTGGCATGGCTGGGACCGGCCCGTGGCGGACCGGAAAAGGAGTGGGACGAGGCGCCTTCGGGTGTGCCGCTAGCCTGCGCGCAACGGGCGCCGTTGCAGCAGCAGATGCCCGACCGAGTTTACCCTTAAGTCCACGTAATGGGGGCGTCCCCGCTGGCCGCGCGCGAACGGCGTCCCCGGGTGCACCACGTGCACCGTGCGCAGCCTGACGCCGCGCGCGCCGCGCAGGTTGTCCAGCGTGTCCTCCACCAATACCGCGCGCGAAGCCGGCACGCCCTCGCGCGCCAGCACGTGCCGGATCAGCGCCGGCGAAGGCTTGGGACGGAAGGCGCCGTGGATGCGCGTCTGCTCGATGCCCCACAGGCTGTCGAAGCAGCGCAGGATCCCCAGGTGGCGCAGCACCTGCCGCGCATAGTGCAGCGGCGCGTTGGTCAGCAGCACCTTGCGTCCGGGCAGGCGCGACAGCTTGGCGTACAGGTGGCTTTCGGCGCGGATCAGCGGCTTGACGTCGAAATCGTGGCTGCGGGCCAGGAAGGCCTGCGCCTTCACGCCGTGGTGCTCGACCATGCCGATGACCGTGGCGCCGTAGCGGCGCCAGTACTTGGCGCGCAACTGGTTGGCGGTGGCTTCGTCGCAGCCCAGCGTTTCGCACACGGCCGCCGTCATGCCCAGGCTGATCCTGCCGAAGATGGCGTGCGAGGTGTCGTGCAGGGTGTTGTCCAGGTCGAACAGCCAGAGCTTGCCGCCGCCGGCGCCCGAAGCGCGGCGGCTGCGGCAGAGGCGGATCGCCGGCCGCTGCAATAGGCGCGTCTGCGTCATTGCGAACGGATCATGGTGCCCACGCCCTGGTCGGTCAGGATCTCGAGCAGCAGGCAGTGCGGCACGCGGCCGTCGACGATGTGCACGGAATTGACGCCGTTGCGCGCGGCGTCCAGCGCCGACGAGATCTTGGGCAGCATGCCGCCCGAGATCGTGCCGTCGGCGAACAGCTCGTCGATGGCCTGGGCCGTCAGGCCGGTGAGAAGCTGGCCGTTCTTGTCCAGCACGCCGGGAGTGTTGGTCATCATGACCAGCTTCTCGGCGCCCAGGACCTCGGCCATCTTGCCGGCGACCACGTCGGCGTTGATGTTGTAGGCCATGCCGTCTTCCCCGTAGCCGATCGGCGAGATCACGGGTATGAACTGGTCGTCCTGCAGCGCCTTGACCACCGCGGGCTCGACGCGAACGATGTCGCCCACGTAGCCGATGTCGATGCGCTCGCCGGGCTTCTGCTTGTCGGCCATGTATTTCTTTTCCGCCAGGATCAGGCCGCCGTCCTTGCCGGTCAGGCCCACGGCCTTGCCGCCGGCCTCGTTGATCATCAGGACGATGTCCTGCTGCACCTGGCCGCCGAGCACCCATTCGACCACTTCCATGGTCTCGGCGTCGGTCACGCGCATGCCCTGGATGAAGGTGCCCTGCTTGCCGACCCGGCGCAGCGCCTCGTCGATCTGGGGGCCGCCGCCGTGCACCACCACGGGATTCAGGCCCACCAGTTTCAGCAGCACCACGTCATGGGCGAAGCTGCGCTGCAGGGCTTCCTCGGTCATGGCGTTGCCGCCGTACTTGACGACGATGGTCTTGCCGTGGAACCGGCGGATGTAGGGCAGGGCTTCCGACAGCACCCCGGCCTTGACGGTAGGCGCGAGCGAGGCTGGGGACGAGGAATCGGGAGTCTGGGTCATGGGCGGCCGGCGGGACGGGAAAGCGGACGGAGGGGCCGGCGCTCGGGCGCCGGGGCGATACCGGAATTGTAGCCAGATCGCTTTCCGGCGACGCCTGTCGGGTTGGCCCGGCTCCCGGGGGACCGGTCCCACTTGGGGCCTTGGTCGTCCATAAATTGTTTACTAAATTGCTATCTATTTATCTTCATAGTAGTTTTAAATAGTTGACAAAATAGACAACTAAAATTAATCTGGCCTCGATGCCCGGCGGCGGACGGCCGCCGGAGGTTTCGGGAGTCCTGCATGCCAGATTTGCCCACTCCGCTCCACGGTTGCCGCGTGCTCGAGCTCGGCTCGACGGTGGCGGGACCTTTCTGCGGCCGCCTGCTCGCCGATTTCGGCGCCGAAGTCGTCAAGATCGAGCCGGCCGAAGGCGACCCGGTGCGCACCATGGGCAAGCGCTTCCACGGCAAGTCCCTGTACGCCGCCAGCATTTTTCGCAACAAGGCCCTGATCTCGGTCGATCTGCGCCGTCCGGAAGGCCGCGAAGTGGTGCGGGAGCTGGCCCGCGAATGCGACGTGCTGGTCGAGAACTTCCGGCCGGGCCGCCTGGAAGGCTGGGGACTGGGCTACGAAGACCTCAAGGCCATCAATCCGCGCCTGGTCATGGTGCGCATCAGCGGTTTCGGACAGGACGGGCCCTATAGCCAGTTGCCCGGCTACGGCGTGATCGGCGAGGCGGTCAGCGGCCTGCGCCATCTCACCGGCGAGCCGGGCCGTCCGCCGGCGCGGGTCGCGGTCTCCATGACGGACTACATCACCGGCCTGTACGCCGCCTTCGGCGCCGTGCTGGCGCTGTATGCCCGGCAGGCCACGGGCCGCGGCCAGTTCATCGACGCCGCGCTGTACGAGTGCGCCTTCAGCTTCATGGAGCCCTGGATCCCGGCCTACCAGAAGCTCGGGCACGTGGCCGACCGCACCGGGTCGCGCCTGCCCGAGAGCACGCCCAACAATCTGTATCCCACCGGCGACGGCCAGTTCATCCACATCACGGCCATGGGCGACGGCGTGTTCGGCCGCCTGGCGGGCGCCATGGGCCAGCCAGGACTGGTGCGCGATCCGCGCTTTTCTTCCGCGCTGGCGCGCGGCAGCCACTTCGAGGAACTGGACGACGTCATCGCGCGCTGGACCTCGGGCCGTCCGCTGGACGAGCTCGAGGCCGCCTTGCGCGAGGCGGGCGTGCCGGCTTCGCGCATTTTCACCATCGCCGACATCTTCGGCGATCCGCACTACCGCGCGCGCCACGCCATCGTCGAGGCGCCCGACGACGAACTGGGGGGCGTGGCCATGGCCGCCGTCGTTCCCCGGCTGAGCGCGACGCCGGGACAGGTCCGCCACAGCGGGCACCGTGTCGGCCAGGACACGCGGCGCGTCCTGCACGACTGGCTCGGCTACGACGACTCGCGCCTGGACAACCTGCAGGCGCAGGGCATCATCGGCTGCGGCGCGGCGCATTCCTTACAGGAGCAGGCATGAACCAGGCGACGGCCGACATCACCCCACAACTTTCCGCCAGCGAGCGGGCCGTGCAGGAATACGAAGCAAGGCTCGACCAGGCGCTGGCCATGGGCGGCGAGGCCAAGCTGGCCAAGCGCCGCGCCGCCGGCGTGCTGAACGCACGCGAGCGCATCGACCTGCTGTGCGATCCCGGCTCCTTCATCGAATCGGGCCTGTTCGGCAATTCGGTCGTGCGCCCGGGCACCGCGCCGGCCGACGGCAAGGTGACCGGCTTCGGCAAGATCGACGGCCGCCAGGCGGCGGTCGCGGCCAACGATTTCACCGTCATGGGCGCGTCTTCCAGCGCCACCAACGGCCGCAAGGTCGGGCATCTCAAGCGCGTGGCGTGCCAGCGCGGGCTGCCGCTGGTGTTCCTGGGCGAATCGTCCGGGGCGCGCATGCCCGACCACATGGGGTCGCGCGGCATGGGGACCATGCTGGGCAACGACGGCACGCAATACCAGCGCATGCGCGAGACGCCCTGGGCGGCCGCCACGCTGGGGTATTCCTACGGCTCGTCGTCCTGGTATTCGGTGCTGTCGGACTTCAACGTCATGCGCAAGGGGGCGATCCTGGCGGTGTCCAGTCCCCTGCTGGCTTCGCTGGCGATCAAGGAAACGGTCGATCCGGAAGCCCTGGGCGGCTGGCGGCTGCATTCCGAGACCACGGGCTTCGCCGACATGGTGGTCGATACCGACGAAGAAGCCATCGCCGCCGTCAGGAAATTCCTGGGCTACCTGCCCAGCCACTGCAACGAGGCGCCGCCGGTATGCCCGGTGCCGGAGGGCTCGGGCGCCGAAATGGCGGGGGTCCTGGACCTGCTGCCCGCCAGCCGGACCCAGGTCTACGACATGCGCCGCATCATCCGCGCCATCGTCGACCGCGACAGCTACTTCGAGCTCAAGGGCCGCTTCGGCAAGGTCGCCACCACCGGGCTGGCGCGGCTCGACGGCCATACGGTGGGCATCGTCGGCAACAACCCCATGATCAAGGGCGGCGCGCTCGACACCGACGCCTGCGAAAAGATCACGTCCTTCCTGGTGCTGTGCGATTCCTTCAACATCCCGGTCGTCATGCTGGTCGATACCCCGGGATTCGTCATCGGCACCGAGGCCGAGCGCAAGCGCGCGCCGGGCAAGATCATGAACTTCATGAACGCGCTGTCGCTCATGACGGTGCCCAAGCTGTCGATCATCATCCGCAAGAGCTACGGCCAGGCCTACCTGAACATGGGCGGCGGCCGCAATTCCGACGAGGTCGCGGCCTGGCCGACCGCCGAGGTCAGCTTCATGGACACGCAGTACGGCGTGCGCATCGTGCACGGCCTGGAGCCGGGCCAGCCCGGCTACGACGAGGCCTACGACCGCATGAACCACGACAGCGAAGTCTGGCCCATGGCCGCGACCTTCGCCGTGCAGTCGGTGATCCGGCCGCAGGACACCCGCGACTACCTGATCCGCATGCTCGAAGTCCACCGGCTGCGGTTGAGCAACGGCGTGGGCGCGCACCACATGCGCGCCTGGCCCACCAGCTATTGATAAAAACCATTCACTCCGAGGAGCAGGCTGGATGAGTACCTACGAAGTCAGAGCCGAAGTGACCGGATCGATCTGGAAGATCGTGACGCAAGTCGGGCAGAGCGTGGATCCGGGCGAGGTCATCATGATCGTGGAATCCATGAAGATGGAAATCCCGGTCATCGCCGAAGACGGCGGCCGCGTCGAATCCTTCAAGGTCGAAGAGGGCGCCTCGGTGGCCGAAGGCCAGGTCGTCGCCGTCATGGCGGTTTGAATCCGGAAGGTCCCCATGAAGACATCCGCCATGGAACGCACCGCGCCCGACCAGGGCGAGACCGGCTGGCAGGCCGAGGTCGACGAACTGAACCGCCGGCGCCGGCTGGCCGAGAAGCTGGGCGGCCCCGAAGCCGTGAGCCGGCACCACGACGCGGGGCGCAAGACCATCCGCGAACGCGTCGACGGCCTGATCGATGCCGGCTCTTTCCGCGAAGTCGGCAAGCTCACCGGCCAGGGCCGCTACGAAAACGACGGCCGCCTGATCGACGTCACCCCCGCGCCTTACGTCATGGGCCTGGCCAGCATCGACGGCCGTCCCGTGGCGGTGGGCGGCGAAGACTTCACGGTGCGCGGCGGCACCAGCTGGAGCGGCGACCGCAAGAAGGGCGGGCAGGGCGGCTTCGTCGAGGACATGGCCTATCAGTACCGGATTCCGCTGGTCAACCTGATCGACGGGGCCGGCGGCAGCGTCACGTCCATCCAGCGCCGCGGCCATGCGGTGTTCCCGGGCGTGCATGGGTTCGAACGGTCGGTGGCCCTGCTGGGGGTGGTGCCGGTGGTCTCGGCCGTGCTGGGCACCGCCGCCGGCGGACCAGCCGGCCGCGCCATTCTTTCGCACTGGAGCGTCATGGTGCGCGGGTCCAGCCAGGTGTTCGCCGCCGGGCCTCCGGTCGTGCAGCGTTCCCTGGGGCAGAAGCTCGACAAGGAAGAGCTGGGCGGGTCGCGGCTGGCCGTGGACGGCGCCGGCACCATCGATAACTCCGCGCCCGACGAAACGGAGTGCTTCGCCCTGATCCGGCGCTTCCTGAGCTACATGCCGCAGAACGTCTGGGAACTGCCGCCCGCCGTCCCGTGCGACGACCCGGCGGACCGTGCCGAGCAGGCGCTGCTCGACATCGTGCCGCGCGACCGCCGCAAGCCCTACAACATGCGCCGCCTGGTGCGCATGGTCATGGACCGCGATTCGATCTTCGAAATCCAGCCGACCTTCGGCAAGGCCCTGGTCACCAGCCTGGCGCGGCTCAACGGCAAGGTGGTGGGCGTCATCGCCAACAACCCGATGTACTACGGCGGTGCCATGGACGTGAAGGCGGCGCGCAAGCAGATCCACTTCATCGAACTGTGCGACTGCTTCCACATTCCGCTGGTGTTCTTCGTCGACGTGCCGGGTTTCATGGTCGGCAAGGAAGCCGAGGAAGCGGCCACGCTGCGGGTCGGCATGCGCGCGGTCTACGCCGCGCTGCAGGCCACCGTGCCGATCTTCACCGTCGTCGTCGGCAAGTGCTACGGCATGGCCGGCATGGCCACCACCGACAAGAACGGCCTGGATTTCAAGGTGGCCTGGCCGTCGGCCGAGTGGGGCTCGCTGCCCATCGAGGGCGGCGTGGCCGCCGCCTTCCGCCGCGACATCGCCCAGGCCGCCGATCCCGTGGCGCGCGAACGCGAGATCGAGGCCGAGCTCAAGGCCGTGGCCTCGCCGTTCCGGACCGCCGAAGCCTTCGGCGTGGAAGACATCATCGATCCGCGCGAGACCCGCGCCCACCTGTGCCGCCTGGTCGATACGGTACAGCCGAGGCTGCGGATCTCGCTGGGCCCCAAACCCAAGTACGGCGTCGGTCCCTGAGCCGTGACATCAGAGCGCGAATCATGCGCCAAGCAGTCGGAAATGTGCGATCGCGCACCCTTCCGAACCACCAAAGGAGACGACATATGAACACAAGGACATGGTTGGCAGTGGCTGTGGCGGGCATACTCTCGGCGGGAACGGCAGCCGCCAGCGCGGAAACGGACACGGTGACGCTGGCGTCCCAGTACGGCATCGGCTACCTGCCGCTGACCGTCATGCAGGAAAAGCAGCTGGTGCAGAAACAATTGGCGGCGGCCGGCATGAAGGACACCAAGGTGTCGTGGACCGTCTTCGGCGCCGGCGCGGCCGCCAACGACGCGCTGCTCTCGGGCAAGCTGGATTTCGCCTCCGGCGGCACGGGCCCGGCCATCATCCTGTGGGACCGCACCCGCAGCAACGTCGACGTGCGCGGCGTGGCGGCGCTGAGCTCCATGCCTAACCTGCTGGTGACCCGCAACCCCAAGGTCAAGACCGTGAAGGACTTCAGCGACCAGGACAAGATCGCGATGGCCGGGGCCGGCTCTTCCGTGCAGACGATCTACCTGCAGATGGCGGTGGCCAAGGCCTACGGCATGGACAACTACCGCAAGCTGAACCCGCTGATGGTGAACCTGCCGCATCCGGAAGGGCTACGGGCGCTGCTGTCGGGCGCGGGCGAGGTGACGTCGCAGTTCACGTCGCCGCCCTTCCAGTACTACGCGCTGGAAAAACCGGGCATCCATACCGTGCTGAACTCTTATGACATCATGGGCGGCCCGAATACCTTCCTGATGGTGTGGAGCACCGAGAAATTCCGCTCGGCCAACCCCAAGACCTACGCCGCGGTGGTGGCGGCGCTGAAGGAAGCGACGGACTGGATCAACGCCAACAAGAAGGAAGCGGCGGAGCTGTACGTGAAGGCGGGCAAGGGCAAGGATTCGGTGGACGAGATCGCCAAGATGATCGCCGATCCGCAAGTGCGCTACACGCTGACGCCGGAACGCATCCTGCCGTACGCGCAGTTCATGCACAAGATCGGGACGATCAAGAACGAGCCGAAGTCGTGGAAGGATTTGTTCTTCCCGGAGATTCATAACCTGTCGGGCAGTTGATCGCCGGGTCGGGCTATGGGGCCGGCGCCTTCCGCGAGGGGCGTCGGCTTTTTTTCGCCCATGCCGGCCTGCGGTCGCGTCAGCCGAGGCCGGGACGGCTTCCCGCTGCGCTTTCGACGGCAGCCAGCAGGTCGTCGGTATGGACCATCAATTCCCGCACCTGGCGCAGCATCGGATGCTGGCGGAGCACGGCGTCCCATCGGGGCGATTCGAGCAGCTCATGCCAGACGGGTTCGAGGCTGTGTGGATCCGCATGCCGCCGCCCGGCCAGGGCGCTGGCGAACTCCAGGCTGGCCGGCGCGGACAGGAGCTGCATCCGGCTGGCGGCGCCGAGCGGGCGCTGGCCTGTTTCCGCGGGCGCATCGCTGCAATAGAGAACCGTTCCTGCAAGGCCGGCTTCGTCGGTCGTCAGTGCGCCGAGCGAGGCGCCGCGCAGGAGCACCGTTCCTTCCCGGGTCTCGAACGGATAGACGGTGTCCGGATCGGCCTGGGACAGGAGGCGCAGACCGCGCAGCAGCCGCGGAAGGTCGGTGGTCGCGGCGTCCACCGAAGCCTTGACTTCCACGAGCAGGCAAATGTCCCAGGCGGCTTCGCCGCCGGTCTCCGCGCGCCTTAGCAGGACCACATCCCATTCGCTTTTGGCGCGTTCGGGGCTGCCGGGTATCGAAGCCGGCACGCGCATCGAGGTCGCGACGCGATAGAGCGCCGGATCCTGCTCCGATTCGTTGAGTCGCCGCGCCAGCGCCTCGATCGCCCGGGCGGCCGCTGCCTCGACCGCGGCCCCGCGCCGCTGCGAGGCCGCGCCTTGCGCGACGGCCGCGGAGCTGCCCGAGGGCGGGCCGTTCCGGTTCCAAAGCGATCGGTACTGGCGCACAAGGTCGTTCGACGCCAGGGCTTCGAGACGCCGCAAGCGCTCCAGCGCGGCATTGTCCGGCAGCCGCGCCAGGTTGGGCGCGAACGGCGCCGCGTTGGCGGCTTCCGGCATGGCGAGCAGGCATCGCGCGGCATCCTGGAGTTCCGACCACGATGCGGAGGATGCGGCGGCGTGCAGTCGCGCCAGGGCCACGCGTTGCCGATCATGGGAAATCCGCTGCCGCTTGGCCGGATGGGCGATCGCGTTGACTGCCGCATGCACCTGGCGGCGATCCCGGCCGGCATGCGCGGACAGCGACGCGTATTCGCGCACAAGGGGCGCCCGGTGCCGGAGCACCATGGCCTGGAAGGCGGGGTCTCCGGCCTGCGCGCGCATGGCTTCACGGATCATGCGGGCGAGCGCATCGATGAAACGCCGCTTCAGCGCCGCATCGGGTGTCTCCCCGCGAGCGACCGCCGCGCCCGCCTGCTCGATCGCGATGGCCAGAATGGTGGCGGGACTGGCCTGCCCGGACAGGACGGATGCGGCGGACAAGGGCGGCAAGCGGTAGCGGCGCGCGACGGCCCGCAACGTTTGGTCGAGCAAGGAAGGCGAAGGCGGTAGGGACATGGCAATGCCGGCAGCGCGCAGACTCCGGGCCGGTCGACCGGAAGAGGCAGGCGGGAAACACCGGGCCGGGGCGGTGTCGTCGATGCTATCGCATAACGTGCGCTTCGGTCCGGACGATCGTGCAGAGTCCGGCGCATCCGGGCCCGGCAGGCAAAGAAAAGGGCCCTTCCTGCGGAAGGGCCCCGAGGGAAAGCAGGCCGGCGCCCGCTACTTCTGCGCTGCCTTCAACTCTTCCACCAGGATAGGCACCGCCATGTTGCACGCATGGATGCCGACCACCGTCGTCAGCTCGATGACCTCCAGGACTTCTTCCTTGGTCGCGCCCAGCTTCAGCGCGTTGCGCATGTGCCGCCTGACGCCGGGCGCGTACAGGTGGGTGGTCGACGCATTGATCGCCACCAGGATCAGTTCCTTGAACTTCGCCGGCAGCGGACCTTTCCTGTGCGGCACCTGGCGAAACGCCAGGTAGGCCTCCATGAACTCCGGATCCAGTTCCCGCAAGGTATCCCACAGCGGGTTCCAGTCTCCCCGCTCCTTGTGTTCCTCGCACAGCGACTTGCCATCGGTCTTCGACATATCAGCCTCCCGTAGCGGCGTCCGCGAGCAGCATGTCGGCTGCCCGCTCGCCTATCATGATCGCCGGCGCGTTGGTGTTGGACGAGGCGATCGTCGGCATCACCGACGCATCCGCCACCCGCAGCCCGGCCACCCCATGCACCCGCAGGCGCGAATCCACGACAGAGTCGCCGGGCCGGCCCATGCGGCAGCTGCCCACCGTATGCCATGCCGTCTGCCCCGTTTCGCGCGCGTAGTCCAGCAGCGACGCGTCGTCATGCCCGGCCGGACCGGGGCGCTGTTCGCTTTCGATCACCGCCGCCATCGCCGGCTGGCTCGCCACGCGGCTGATCAGCTTGAGCAGGTTCACCGCCGCTTGCCGGTCCGCCTCGCACGACAGATAGTTGGGCTGGATCGACGGCGGCGCGAAGGGATCGGGACTCGCGCAGTGCACCGAGCCCCGCGATTCCGGATACAGGATGAAGCCGCCGATCGAGAACCCCGAGAACGGATCGATGCCGGCGTCTTTGCTGCGCGAATAGCGGTCCTTGCCGCTGATGTGATAGACCCGGATCATCGCGTCCGGCCGTGCGAGCCCGGGCAGCGTGCGCGTGATCGCGTGGGCGGTCGACGAGGTGCCGGCCAGCAATCCCTTGCGCCGGAAGAGGTAGTCCAGCCCCGCCAGCATGCTGCGCCAGCGGCTGTTCATCAGGTCGTTGATGGTGATCGGCAGCGGCGTGCGATAGGTGCGGCGCACCTGCAGGTGGTCGCTCATGTTCTCGCCGACGGCGGGCAGGTCGCGGACCACCGGGATGCCCAGTTCCCGCAGCCGCGCCGCGTCGCCGATGCCAGAGAGTTCCAGGATCTGCGGCGACTGGATGGCGCCGCCGCACACCACGACTTCGCGGTGCGCGCGGGCCTGCCGCAGTTGGCCGCCCAGGCGGTATTCGACGCCGGTGGCGCGGCCGTTCTCCACGATCACGCGGCTGACTTGGGCGTTCGTCAGTATCGTCAGGTTGGAGCGGTTCCGCGCCGGCTTCAGGTAGGCCACGGCCGCGCTCCAGCGGCGGCCATTGCGCGCGGTCTGTTCCAGGTAGCGCACGCCTTCGTACGAACCGGCGTTGTAGTCCGCCGTGGAGGGGATGCCGGCCTGCATCGACCCTTCTATGAACGCGTCCGAGATCGGGTCGCGCTCGCGCACCTGGCGGTCGGTGATCGATATGGGGCCGTCATGCCCACGGTCCGCGCGGTCGGTGTACGGATTCGATTCCAGCTTGCGGAAATAGGGCTCGACGTCCTTGAAGTCCCAGCCCTGCACGCCCATGCCGGCCCAGCTGTCGTATTCCCGCGGGTCGCCCCACACATAGGCCATGCCATTGAGCGCGCTGGAGCCGCCCAGCACCTTGCCGCGCGGCCAGTACACGCGCTGGCCTTTCAGGCCGACCTGCGGCTCGGTCTCGAACTTCCAGGCGTAGCGCGCGTTGCCGAGCAGCTTGCCCACGCCCAGCGGCACGTGGATCCAGACATGGTCGTCCTTGCCGCCGCCTTCGACCAGCAGCACGCGGTACCGTCCGCTTTCGGTCAGGCGGGCCGCGATGGCACAGCCGGCGGAGCCGGCGCCGACGACGACATAGTCGTAAGTTTGCGGATTCATGCTGCGCCCGGGCTCCGGTGTTTGAACGAGTCGCGGCGGAAGCTGTAGAGCGCGGCGGGATCCACCTGCACGTCGACCACGGCCGGCGCGTCGCAGGCCAGGGCGGCCGCCACGGTGCGCTCCAGGTCGGCGGCCTTGTCCACCCGAAAGCCCTTGGCGCCCCATAGCTCCGCCAGCTTGTCGTAGGGCGGGTTGGGCACGTCCGCGCCCAGGTAGCGCTCGCCGAAGAAGTCGCGCTGGTAGGCTTTCTCGGCGCCCCAGCAGCCGTTGTTCATGACGATGCACACGGTCTTGATGCCGTGCGAGACGGCGGTGCCGAGCTCGCTGGCCGTCATGCCGAAGCCGCCGTCGCCCATCAGGCTGACCACGGTGCGGTCGGGGCAGGCCAGCTTCACGCCCAGGCCGCAGGCATACGAGAAGCCCACCAGGCCGAAGTCCAGCGGCGTGAAGAGCGCCGGCGTCCGGCGATAGAGCAACTGGTCGGTGGCTTGCAGGCAGAGCGTGCCGGCGTCCATGGTCACCATGACGTCTTCCGGCAGCACGCCGCGCAGCGCCTTGAACAGGAAGCCGGGCTGGATGGGGTCGCGCGGGTCGCCATTGGCGGCGTCGCGCTCTTCGAGGAAGGCGCGGCGGCGGGCCTGGAATTCGTCTTTCCAGGTCGCGGCGCGGGAGGCGTCGTGGCGCGACAGCGCCGCGCACAGCGCCGCGGCGGCCTGGCCGGCGTCGGAGCAGATGCCCACCGTCACCGGGAAGAAGCGGCCGATGGCCAGCGCGTCTTCGTCGACCTGGATGATGCGCGCGGTCGAGCTGATGTTGTCGTAGGAGTAGAACGTGGTGTTGAAGCCCAGTCGCGTGCCCAGGGCCAGGATGACGTCGGCCTGGCGCGCCAGGTCGGACGCCACGGCATTGCCGCGCGGCCCCACCTGCCCGCCGTACAGAGGATGCGTGCAGGGCACCGCGTCGCCGTGGCCCGGGGACGTGACGACGGGCGCGTTCAGCCGTTCGGCCAGTTCCAGCGTGCGGGCATGGTGGCGGCCGTTCTTGACGCCGCCGCCGGCCAGGATCAGCGGCCGCGACGCCCCGGCCAGCAGCCTGGCGGCCTGCTCGACCAGGTCGGGCGCGGCGGCGCCGGCGCCGGCGAACTGGCGGCCGGCCGGGCCCAGGGCGGGCGTGTGGGGCATGGTGTCGGCCAGCAGGTCGCGCGGCAGGTTCAGCAGCACGGGCCCGCGGCGCGGCGTGGTGGCGGTGCGGAAGGCCTCGCGCATCATCTCGGGAATGCGCGCGGTCTGCGACAGGGTCCAGGCCTTCTTGGTGACCGGCCGGAACAGCGACAACTGGTCGACTTCCTGGAAGGCATCGCGGTATACGTGCGCCGACGACAGCGACCCGGCCAGCGCGACCACCGGCGAGTAGGCCGCCGAGGCCTGCGCCAGCCCGGTGACCAGATTGGTCGCGCCCGGCCCGTTCTGGCCGGCCAGGAAGACGCCCGCCCGGCCGCTGGCGCGCGCATAGCCGTCGGCCATGTGCACGCCGGTGCGCTCGTCGCGCACGCCGATGTAGTTCAGCGACTTGGCGCCATAGAGCGCGTCGAAGATTTCCATGCCCGCCGAGCCGATCAGGCCGAATACGTGCGAGACGTCCTCGGCGACGAGCGATTCGGCGACGGCCTGGCCGCCGCTGATGGTCTTGGTGTCAGTCATGTCGACTCCTGTCGTTTATTGAGTGCCGGCGCCCGAGGCCTTGACGATGCCGCCGAGCTTGTCGATTTCCTTGTCGATGTAGCGGTCGAACGTGTCGAGCTGCAGGTCGTCGGCGACCAGCCCCTGGTTGTTCAACTGTTTCTGCACATCGGGCATCTTGCCGATCTTCCGGATGGCGGCCGCCAGCTTCTCGAGCACGGGGCGCGGCGTGCCGGCCTTGGCCACGGCGCCGTACCAGATGCTGTAGTCGAACCCCTTGATGCCAGACTCGGCCACGGTGGGAACGTCGGGCAGCAGCGGCGAGCGTTGCGGGCCCGTGACCGCCAGGGCGCGGATCTTGCCGGCCTGGAGCTGGGGCAGGGCCAGGGCGATCGGCGGGAAGGCGACGTCGATGCGGCCGGCCATGGCTTCGGCCACGGCTTCCTGCACGCCCTTGTAGGGAATGTGGGTCATTTCGATGTCGGCCTCGCCGGCGAGATAGGCGCCCACCAGGTGCGTGGCCGAGCCCGCGCCGGCCGAGCCGAAGTTCAGCTTGCCGGGTTCCTTGCGGGCCAGGGCGATCAGGTCCTGCAGCGTCCTGGCCGGCAGGTCGGGCCGGACGGCCACGACCGTGGGCGAGGAGGCGATCAGCGCCACGCCGGCGAAGTCCTTGCGCGTGTCGTAGGGAAGCTTGGCCTGCAGCGATGGGTTCACCGCGTGCGACGACGATACGAACATGAGGGCGTAGCCGTCGGCGGGCCCGTTCAGCAGGGCCTGCGAGGCGACCACGCCGCCTACGCCCGGCTTGTTCTCGACCACGAAAGTCTGGCCCAGTTCGGCGCCGAGCTTCTCGGCGTAGATGCGGGCGATGACGTCGGTCAGCGCGCCGGCGCTGAATGGGACGATGATCCGTACCGGCTTGGAGGGATAGGCCTCGGCCGCGACGGCGGCCTGGTTCCAGGGCAGGACGGTCGCTGCGGCCAGGGCCAGGGTGGCGCGCAGGAGCGCCCGGCGTGGGGAAAAAGAGGATCGAGTAGGCATGGCGGCGTCTCCGGGGTCTGTTATGTAAGAATGTCGACATTAGAACAATAAAGGAAAACGCAAGCCCGCGTCAAGGACGCTTCCGAGCGGGGGCGAAGCAAGCGAAAGACGGGAAGGGGGTACGGCGGAAACCGGCGGCTGCGCCGGACAGCGGAAGGGAGCCCCCGGCTCAGCGCCCGTCCCGCTCCAGCCGTTCGAATTCGCGCAGGGCGGCGTGGCGGTTGTTCAGGGCGAGCGCGCGGTGCTGCGCTTCCGCGACATCGGGGTCGCGAGCGATCACGGCGTCCACGACGCGCTGCCATGTCACGAGCGATTGGCGTCGCCGCTCCGGCGCAGCCAGGCCCAGCCGCACGTAGCGGCCGATGCGCATGGCGAAATCGCGTGTGTACTCCAGCAGTACTTCGTTGCCGGACATGACCATGAGCAAGTCCACCAGTTGCGCGCTGAGCTTGGTGTAGGCGGCCAGGTCGTCGATGTTCCGGCGCAGGTCGTCGACACGGGCCTGCAGCGGCGCCGCCTGCTCGGCGGTGCATTGCAGGGCGGCCAGCCGGCTGCCCGTGGCGAGCAGGGAAGCGCGCACCTCGAACAGGTCGTTCAGTTCCTTGGTCGACAGTTGCGTGACCTGGGCGCCGCGCTGCGGCTGGATCTGCACCAGGCCGCGCTGCTCGAGCAGGCGCAAGGCTTCGCGGATGGTGGCGCGGCTGACGGCGAAGGCGTTGGCCAGCGCGGTTTCCTTCAGGCGCTCGCCCGGCGCGAAGCTGCCTTCGATGATGGAAGTGCCGATCTGGTCCGAGATCTGCAAGGGCAGCGTCTGCAGCAGTTTTTCGGGTTTGAAGGCGGGGGACATGACAGGCGCGGACCGATGGGGCAGGCGACAATTATGCCTGAGAGGCCGGCACGATTTGAGCGCGGCGCGAATCGGCTGAGCGGCCGGCCGCGCGCGCACTCGCGTTCCGCTCGCCGCACAGGGTCCGGCGCGGTTGCCGGACAGCCAATGAAAAAGGCCTGCTCGCGGAGCAGGCCTTCGGGCCGGCCGGACGCGGCGGCCGTCAGCCGGCGGCCAGCGCCTTTTCCAGCGCCGCATGGAATTCCGTCCGGTCGTACTCGCCCAGGTACCGCTTGACGATGTTCCCCTTCTTGTCGATCAGGAACGCCGTGGGCGTGAGCCGCACGTTGCCGAAGGCCTGCGCCAGTTCGCCCTTGGTGTCGAGCGCCACCATGAAGGGCAGCTTGCGGGTCTCGGTGAAGTTCAGCACGTAGTTGGGCGGATCGTAGTTCATGGCCACGGCGACCGTCTCGAATCCCTTGCCGTGGTACTCGTTGTAGTTGGCGATGGTCTCGGGCATCTGCTTGACGCAGGTCACGCAGCTCGTGGCCCAGAACTTGACCAGCACGACCTTGCCGCGCAGGTCCGCCATGGACACCTTCTGGCCGGTGATCGTGGTGAAGGCGACGTCCGGCGCCTTGGGGGCGGGGCGCCAGGCGAACCAGGCGCCGATCCCGCCCAGGACGACGACGGCCAGTGCGATAAAGAGCTTTTTCATTGGATGGGTATGGCTTCGGCGGCGGCCGGCGGCGGAGGCGACTCGTCGGACGGTTTGGTGATGGGCGCAGGCCGGGCCTCTCCGCCCTTCTGGGAAGCGGCCAGGGCGGCCGCTTCTTCGGGACTCATGATATCGAACAGCTTGACCACGCGGGCGACGCCGCCCACGTTGGCCGCCGCCGCCGCGGCGTAGTCGCCTTCGGTCGACGTGACCTTGCCCATGAGATACACCACACTGCGGTCGGTGGTGAGATCGATGGTTCCCGAGGGCACGCCCTTGGTGTTGATCAGCGCCGCCCGGACCTTGGAAGAGAGCCAGGTATCGTTCGAGCGCTGGCTGAAGGTCGCGACGGGCCGGACGACGACCTGGTTGACCACCGATTTGACGTTCTCGATCCTGGAGGCGATCTCGGCCGCCTGGCTCTTGACGGTCTCGTCGGGGGCGTCGCCGGTCAGCAGCACCCGGCCCTGATAGGACAAGGCATTGATGCGCGCCTTGTCGCCGAAGCGCTGCGCCATGTTGCTCTCGACCTTGAACGCGATGTTCTGGTCTTCGAGCTGGATGCCGGTCGTGCGGCGATCGGTGACCACGACCGCCGTGGTGGCGGCGGCGCCGCCCACCAGGACGGGGGCGCAGGCCGACAGGGCGCCGGCCGAGGCGGCCAGCACGGCCGCCAGCAGCACCGGGCGGGCCAGGGGGCGAACATCGAAACTCATTGAGGGTCTCCTAGCAATAATGCATCGATGCCGTCGCAAAGCGCGTGCAGCAGCACGATATGAACCTCCTGGATGCGCATGGTGCGTTCGCTGGGCACGCACAGGTGGATGTCCTCGGCCCCGAGCAGGTCGCCGATCGAGCCGCCGCCCTTGCCGGTCAGCGCCACCACGTGCATGTCGCGTTCGTGCGCCGCTTCGATAGACAGCGCCACGTTGGGCGAGTTCCCGCTGGTGGAGATCGCCACCAGCACGTCCCCGGGCTGTCCCAGGGCGCTGACCTGTCTTTCGAAGATGCGCTCGTATCCGTAATCGTTGCCCACCGCCGTCATGATGGATGTGTCGGTGTTCAGCGCAATGCCGGCCAGCGGCAGGCGCTCGCGTTCGAAGCGGCCCACCAGCTCGGCGATGAAATGCTGGGCGTCGGCGGCCGAACCGCCGTTGCCGCAGGCCAGGACCTTGCCGTTGTTGGCCAGCGCCGCGAAGATCAGGTCGACCGCCTGCGCCAGCGGCTCGGCCAGGGCCTGCCGGCTGCGCTCCTGGGCTTCGACGGTATCCGTGAAATGCGCCGTCATGCGGGAGATCATGTCCATGCGCGCGATTATCTCACGCGGCCCGGTCGCCCGTCCGTCCGTCGCGCCGGGTCAGTCCGCCCGAAAGGCGTCCTTCAGCCAATGGACGCCGTCGGCTTCCAGGGCCACCACATCGAAGCGGCAGGCCGGCGCCCGGCCCGCCCAGTGCGCCTGCGCCAGCGGGCCCAGGAACCAGGCCGCCGCGCGGACCAGCCGGCGCTGCTTGGCCGGGTCCACGCTGGCGGCCGCGCCGCCGTAGCCGGCCCCGCTGCGGCGGCGGACTTCCACGAAGACCAGCTCCAGGCCGTCGCGCATGGCCAGGTCGATCTCGCCGGCGCGGCAACGCAGGTTGCGGCCCAGCAGCCGCAGGCCCGCTCGTTGCAACATCGCCAGCGCCTCGTCCTCGCCGCGCGCTCCGTCGCGCTGGGCGGGCGAGCCGGCGTCCAGCCCCCGCGGCGGGTCGGCAGGCGCCGACGGCCGGGCGCGGCTGCGCCGGCGGCTGCGCCAGGCGCGCCGCTGGGCGACGCGGGCCAGGCGGTAGGGCGTGGATTCGGGGTCGCACATGTCGTTGGGGGCCGGAGCCGCGGATGCCCGCGGCGGGACGCCTACTTTGGCATGCTGCGAGGCCCGCGCGCCGGCCCCCGGGATGCAAATGTCCCGGCCTTGCGGGGGCTCCGCGACGGGAGCGGGCATGCGGCGAAACCGGGGGCGCGGCGTCCGCAGGGAGCTTGCGTCATCTTCCCGCCGCCAGGCGAAGGGCCCGGCCCGCATGCGCGCATTTGCCCCAAGCCGTCGGTGCGCGCGAATTCGATCCCTTGTCAGCTTGACAGGCCACCCGCTGCAAACTTATCGTGTTCCATAATGAAAACCTGCGTTTCAAATCCTGGAACGCCAGTCCTCCCACTTTCCACGCGCTCTCGACATGCCCGCTGCCAAGCTCAAGACATTCATCCAGGAAGCCACGCGCCATTTCTCCGGTCCGCTCGACCCGCAGACGGCCACCGGGCGGCTGCGGCCGCTGCTGGCCGACCTGGTCGCCGCCGACGATTGGCTGGACGAGGCCTTCTGCAAGCCGCATCCCCAGTATTACCAGCAGTACCTGCTGCATTGCGATCCGCTGGAACGGTTCTCCGTCGTCAGTTTCGTCTGGGGCCCGGGGCAGAAGACGCCGATCCACGACCACACCGTATGGGGCCTGATCGGCATGCTGCGCGGTTCGGAGATCTCCACCGAATACCAGCCGCGCAACGGCCGCCTGGAGCCGGCGGGCGAGACGACGCTGACGCCCGGCACCGTCGAGGCCCTGTTGCCCGACCGGAACGACATCCACCTGGTGCGCAATGCGCATCATGACCAGGTGTCGATCAGCATCCACGTCTACGGCGGCAATATCGGCACGGTCCGCCGCCACGTGTTCGATCCCGCGACCGGCGCGCCCAAGGAATTCGTGTCCGGATTCTCTTCGCCCTACATGCCGAACGTGTGGGCCTGACCGCCCGCCGGTCCGGCCGCGCCGGCCGGCGAGCCCGCATGCCATGGACAAGACTTTCCTCAAGGGGCTGACGCTGCTCGAAGCCCTGGCCCGTTCGGGCAAGGCCTGCGGCGTCACCGAGCTGGCCGAGCGGCTGGAGCTCACCAAGAGCAATGTGCACCGCATCCTGCAAGGGCTGGTGCACCAGGGGTTCGCCCGCAAGACCGGCGACACCGGCCAGTACGAACTGACCATGAAGCTCTGGGAACTGGGTTCGTACGTCTTCGCCAAACTGGACCTGCGCGAGCTGGCGCGTCCGCACATGGAAAGGCTGGCCCGGCAGACGTCGGAAACCGTGCACCTGTCCATCCTGGACGGCGCCGACGTGTTGTATATCGCCAAGATCGACAGCCCGCAGCCGGTGCGCGCCTACACCACGGTGGGGGGGCGCGCCCCGGCCCATTGCGTGGCGACCGGCAAGGCGCAACTGGCCTGGGCCGACGCCGCCACGTTCGAGCTGATCCGGCAGGGCCTGCATCCCTATACCATCCACAGCGTCACCACCGCCCAGGCGCTGGACGCCGAAATGGAGCGCGTGCGCGCCGCGGGCTATGCCGTCAACCGCGGCGAATGGCGCGAACAGGTGTGCGGCGTAGCCTGCCCGCTGCGCGATGCGTCGGGACGGGTGATCGCCGCGCTGGGCATTTCCGGCCCTGCCGAGCGGCTCAAGCCCCGCTTGCTGAAGGACACCGGCGCGGTGCTGACGAATATCGCGGGCGAGTTGTCGGGCACGCTCGGCTACCACGGCCGCGCGTGACCCGCCGCGTACCGGCCGCACCGCCGGACCGGGGCGGGCGGGACGATACACTGGCAGGACCCATCGCTTCCGCACCGCTTCCATGAACGCAAACGTCCCGCCTTCCCCGCCCAACGATGCCTGGGCCCGCCAGGCGGAGCGCGTGGCCGCGCAGCATTGGCCGGCCCGCGCGTTGTATGTGATCGCCACGCCCATCGGCAACCTGGCCGACCTGGGGCTGCGCGCCTGGCACGCCCTGGCGCAGGCCGACGTCGTGGCTGCCGAGGACACGCGCGCCACGCGCACGCTGTTCGATGCCTGGGGCCTGGCCACGCCCCTGATGCCCGCCCACCGCCACAACGAGGCCGCCGCCGCCCGGGCGATCGTCGCCCGGCTGGAAGCGGGCGAGCGCGTGGCGCTGGTGTCCGACGCCGGCTCGCCGGCGGTCAGCGATCCGGGCGCGCGCATCGTGCGCGCCGTGCGGGACGCCGGCTACACCGTCGTTCCGGTGCCCGGCCCGAGCGCCGTCATCGCGGCGCTGATGGCCAGCGGCGCCACTTCCGACGAGAATCCGGCATTCGCCTTCGCCGGCTTTCCGCCCAGCCGCGGCGCGGCGCGCCAGCGCTGGCTGCGGCAGTGGTGCGCGCTGCCGGCGCCGGTGGTCCTGTTCGAGGCGCCGCACCGGCTCGAAGCCACCCTGGCCGATCTCGAAACCGTGTGCGGCGGCGGGCGCCGGCTGACCCTGGCCCGGGAGCTGACCAAGCGCTTCGAGGAGATCGCCACGGTCGAACTGCCCGCCGCGCGCGAATGGCTGGCCGGGCAGCCGCATCGCAACCAGGGCGAGTTCGTGCTGATCGTCCATGCCGAGGCGGCCAGCGACGACGATGCCGATGCGCAGGCCGTGGCGCCCGATACCGACGTCCTGCTCGACGCCTTGCTGGAATCGCTGTCGGTGCGCGACGCCGCCCGCGTGGCGGCTCGCGCCACCGGCCTGCCGCGCGATGTCCTGTACGCCCGCGCGCTGGCGCGCAGGGAACGGTCATGAATGCGTGGGACTACCTGGACGTGGACACGCCGCTGGGACCCATGCGGCTGGCCGCCATGGGCGGCGCGGGGCCCGCGTCCCTGGGCGGGGCCTGGTTCCTGGACCAGAAGGACCTGCCCCCGGCGGGCCCGCAGTGGCGGCGCGATCCCGCGTCGTCCGTGCTGGCGCGCGCGGCCGGCGAGCTGGCGGACTGGTTCGGCGGCCGCCTGCGCCGCTTTTCCGTGCCGCTCGCGCCGCAGGGCACCGAGTTCCAGCGCGCGGTCTGGCAAGCCCTGGTCGAGATCGAGTTCGGCGACACCATCAGCTACGGCGAGCTGTCGCGCCGGATCGGACGGCCGCGCGCGGTGCGGGCCGTGGCCGGCGCGGTCGGTCGCAATCCGATCTCCATTTTCATTCCCTGCCACCGCATCGTCGGCAGCGACAGCGCCCTGACCGGCTTCGGCGGCGGGCTGCCGCGCAAGCGCGCGCTGCTGTTGCACGAGGGACGCCGCTACGATCGCGCCGATCGGCGGGCCAGGGAAGCGAGCGGCGATCTGTTCGAAGGGCTGGACGGGTAGGCCGCGACGGGACGGCGCCCCGGCGTGGCCGGGCCACCGGATGGCGGACGCCGCGTCGGCATGCCGACGCGCCGCGATCCCCCCGGATCAAGGCATGGCCAGGCTGGGCAGGATGCCCGTGCGCGTGCTGATATCCTGCACCGCGCTCATGGCGGCCTCGCGGTCGGCATAGGGGCCGACCTTCACCCGGTACAGGCTGCCACCTTGCACGACATCGATGCCGGGCGCCGAGCCGCCGAGCACGCCCTGGACCCGCGCGGCCAGCGAGCGGGCGTTGTCCGCCTGGCTGAACGCGCCCAGTTGCAGGAATACGCCGCTCCCGCCTGCGGGCCGCGCAGCGACGGGCGCGGCGGGTGCGGGCAAGGGCGTGGGCGGCGTGGAAACCGGCGGATCCTGTGTCGGCGGCATGCCCGGCGGAAGCGGGCTTGCGGGCGTCGTCCCGCCGGCGGGCGCGGAAGAGGCGGGGGCATCCGTGGCCGGGCCCGCCGGCAGCGCCGCCGTGGCCGCGGACGCGGCGGCCGTCCGTTCGATGTCTTGCGGCAGGATCTGCTCGACGATGACCTCGCCGCTGCCCGGGCCGATCAGGCCGAGCTTGTGCGCCGCCGCGTACGACAGGTCGATGATGCGGTCGCTGTGGAACGGTCCGCGATCGTTGATGCGCACGACCACCGACCTGCCGGTGGCCACGCGCGTTACGCGCGCATAGCTCGGGATGGGCAGCGTCGGATGGGCGGCCGTCATGGCGTACATGTCGTAGGTCTCGCCGTTCGAGGTCTTGCCGCCGTGGAATTTCTTGCCGTACCACGAGGCGATGCCGCGCTGCCGATAGCGTTCGCCCGCCGTGATGGGCACGTAGCGCTCCCCGAACACCACGTAGGGGCGGTTGGAGGCCACGGCCAGCGGTTCGATGCGGGGGATGGCGTCGGGCAGGTTGTCCAGGTCGGGAGGCGGGTTCGCCCCGGGCCCGTCGTCCTTGTAGTATCCGCCGCCGCCCGCGGTCGGCCCCGACTTGTGCGCGGTGCCGCAGCCGGCGAGCGCCAGCGCGGCCAGGAAGCAGGCCAAGGCGCGCAGCTTCATGCCGTTTCCTCCGGCAATTGGGTCCGGTGCCGCACCAGCAGGGGGGAATGGTCGGAGAACCGCTTGGCGAGTTCTTCGACGACATAGACCGAGCGGTGCTGCCCGCCGGTGCAGCCGATCCCGACGGTCAGATAGCTGCGCGTGTCCTGTATGTAGTGCGGCAGCCAGTTGCGGATGAAGACGGCGATGTCGTCGATCATCTTGCGGACCGAATCGAAGCCGGCCAGCCATATGGCCACGGGCTCGTCGCGCCCGGTCAGCGGGCGCAGGCTGCTGTCGTAGTGCGGATTGGGCAGGCAGCGCACGTCGAACACCAGGTCGGCATCGCGCGGCACGCCGCGCTTGTAGGCGAAGGACTCGAACGTCAGCACCAGCGGCAGACGGTCGGCCTGCACCAGGTCGCGCACCCAGGCGCGCAACTGGCCGGGCGTGAGGTCGGACGTGTCGATGACGTGCTCCTGGTCGCGCAGCGGCGCCAGCAGTTCGCGTTCCAGGGAAATGCAGTCCTTGAGCGAGGGCGTCTTGCCGTGCGAGTGCAGGCGGTCGGTCAAGGGGTGCCGGCGGCGCGATTCGGAATAGCGTTGCACCAGGGTCTCGGTGCCGGCGTCCAGGAAGATCACCCGCAGCGACGTGCCCATGGCGCGCAGCGCGGCGAGTACGTCCGGCAGCTCCGCCAGGTCGCCGGGCGAGCGCACGTCGATGGCGACGGCCAGCCGTTCCAGCCCGTCGTTGCGGGCGCTGGCGATGAACTCTTGCAGGAACCGGACCGGCAGGTTGTCGACGCAGACGTAGCCGGTGTCTTCGAGCAGGCGCAGCGCCACCGACTTGCCGGAGCCGGAAATGCCGGTAATGAGGACGACTCTCAACATGGGCATGATTGTTGCAGATTTCCGCGCCGGCATGCGTTACCGGCGGGCAACTGATACGGCCGTAAACTGCGGATCTGAGCCTGTACCCTGCGGGCCCCGGCGCGTAAGCTGGGCCGGTACGCAAAATTTCCGCTCCCGCTTCGTTCGGCCCGGCCGGGCCATCCGCCGTTCCATGTTAGCCTCGATCGATCTTTCCCGTATTTCACGCATTGCCCGCCTGGCCGCCCTGGCGGCGCCGCTTGTCCTGGCCTGCTCCGCCCCGGCGGCCGAATCCCTGCGTCCCGGCACCATGGAGGCCCGAGTGGCCGCCTGTACGGCCTGCCACGGCGAGCAGGGCCGCGCGGGGCAGGACGGCTATTACCCCCGCCTGGCCGGCAAGCCGCAGGAATACCTCTACCACCAACTGCTCAATTTCCGCGACGGGCGTCGCCGCTACAGCCCCATGAACCACCTGGTGCGCGGCCTGCCGGACGCCTACCTGCACGAGATCGCGGGCTACTTCGCCGACCGGCGCGTGCCGTATCCGCCGCCGGTCGCGCCGGCCGTGTCCGCGGCCACGCTGGAGCAGGGTCGCGTCCTGGCGCTGCACGGCGATCCGGCGCGCGGACTGCCGGCCTGCGCGGCCTGCCACGGGGATACGTTCAGCGGCCTGGCGCCGGCGATCCCGGGACTGCTGGGCTTGCCGCGCGACTATATCGGCGCCCAGATCGGCGGCTGGAAGAACGGCCTGCGCCATGCGGCGGCGCCCGATTGCATGGCCGACATCGCGGACAGGCTCACGCCCGAGGACATCGGCGCGCTGTCGGCCTGGCTGTCGGCGCAGCCGGTCGTCGAACCCTATGTCCCGCAAGCGGCGCAGTCGCTGCGGCTGCCTGTCGAATGCGGCAGCCAGGTCCAGCGCTGAGGAAGCCCCCATGATCTTGTTGAAACGCCTTTTGCCGATGGCTGCGCTGGCGTGCGCGGCGGTCCTGGCCGGCCTGTACTGGATGGGAACGCGGGAAGACGCCTTCCCGCCTCCCGCGTCCGCCGCCGCGGGGGCCCAGGCCGATGCCGGCACGCTCCTGGAGCGCGGACGCTATCTCGCGCGGATCGGCAACTGCGCGGCCTGCCATACGGCGCCGGGCGGCCGGCCCTATGCCGGCGGCACGTCGATCCCCACGCCCTTCGGCACGTTCCACGGTCCCAATATCACGCCCGATCCGGCGACCGGCATCGGCGCCTGGACCGCCGACGATTTCTGGCGCGCGGTGCACGACGGCAAGGCGCCCGGCGGACGGCTGCTGTATCCGGCCTTTCCGTACACGGAATACACGCACCTGAGCCGGGCCGATTCCGACGCCCTGTTCGCCTTCCTGAAGAGCGTGCCGCCGGTCCGGCAGGCGAGCCGGCCGCACGATCTCGAGTTTCCCTACGACCAGCGCGCGCTCATGGCCTTCTGGCGCGCGCTCTATTTCCGGCCGGGCGGCCAGCCGGATCGCGCCGACGCCGGCCGTCCGGCGCAATGGCTGCGCGGCCGCTACCTGGTGCAGGGCCTGGGCCATTGCGCGGCCTGCCACGCCCCGCGCAACGCGCTGGGCGCGACGCGCGATCCGGAGCGACTGGCCGGAGGAATGATCCCGGGGCTGGGCTGGTATGCGCCGCCGCTGGGCGGCGACGCCGTCGCCGGGCTGGGACGCTGGAGCGAACAGGACATCGCGCTCCTGCTCAAGACCGGCCTGTCGCCGCATTCCACGGCATCCGGCCCCATGGCGGAAGTCGTGCTGGGCAGTTCGCAGCACCTGAGCGACGCGGACGCGATGGCCGTCGCCGTGTATCTCAAGTCCCTGCCCGCGACGCCGCCGGCCCTGGACGCCAACGCCGGCACGCCGTCGGCCGCGCTCATGGAGCAGGGCGGCAAGCTCTACACGCAGCACTGCGTCCAATGCCACCAGGCCGATGGCCGGGGCAGCGGGCAGGCGTGGCCGCCGCTGGCCGGCAATCCCACCGTGACGGCGCCGTCGCCCGCCAACCTGGTGCGGGTGGTGCTGGAAGGCGGTTTCGCGCCGGCGACCGAAGCGAATCCTCGGCCGCACGGCATGCCGCCGTTCGGGCTCGTGCTGTCCGACAACGACGTCGCGGCGCTGGCGTCGTACGTGCGCAATAGCTGGGGCAACGCGGCAGGCCTGGTGCGGCCGCTGGAGGTCAAGCGCTCGCGCGACGCCGGAGGCGACTGACGCCGAGGTCCCGGCCGGAGCCCGCCGCGCCACGCCGCCCTGGGCCCGTGCGGGCTGTCAGGCCGGCGCGCCGGCCGCCAGCCCGCCCAGCGTGTGGACCGCCTGTTCCAGGCGGTCGTCCCACGGATGCCCATAGTTCAGGCGCAAGGCATTGCCGAACTGGCCGCCCGCCGAGAATATCGGCCCCGGCGCGACGCTGATGCCGCGCGCCAGCGCCTGCCGGTGCAGCGCCAGCGCATCGGCGCCGGCGGGCATTTCGACCCACAGGAAAAAACCGCCTTCCGGACGCGTGATCCGGGTGCCGGCCGGGAAGTGGCGCGCCACGGCGTCGGTCAGGCGCTCGCGCTGCGCGGCCAGGGTCTCCCGCAAACCGCGCAGGTGGCGGTCGTAGCCGCCCTGTTCCAGGTATTCGGCCAATGCGCCCTGCGCCGGGTTCGACGCGCCGAGCGTCGTCATGAGCTTGAGCCTGCGCACCGTGCGCGCGTAGCGGCCGGGTATGGCCCAGCCGATGCGGTAGCCCGGCGCCAGGCACTTCGAGAAGGACGAGCAGCTCAGCACCAGGCCGCGGGTGTCGTAGGCCTTGGCCGGCACCGGTCGCTCTGCGCCGAAATACAGTTCGCCATAGACATCGTCCTCGATCAGCGGGATGTCGTGGCGGGCCAGCAGTTCGACCAGGGCGCGCTTGTGGTCGTCGGGCATCAGGCTGCCCAGCGGGTTCTGGAACTGGGTCATCAGCCAGCAGGCCTTGGGCGCATGGCGCGCCAGCGCGCGTTCCAGCGCGTCCAGGTCGATGCCCAGGCGGGGGTGGGTGGGAACTTCGACGGCCTTCAGGCCCAGCCGCTCCAGCGCCTGCAAGGCGCCGTAGAAGGTCGGCGACTCGACGACCACGGCATCGCCCGGCCGGGTGGCGGCCTGCAGGCAGAGGTTGAGCGCTTCGAGCGCGCCGTTGGTGACGACGATGTCCTCGGGCGCCAGGTTGATGCCGCCCAGCAGGTAGCGCAGGGCGATCTGGCGCCTCAGCCGGGGATGGCCGCCGGACAGGCCCTCGGCCGCGTCGTGCGGGTCCTGGCGGCGCAGGTAGGTCGACATGGCCTGGCGCAGGCGCTGCATGGGGAACAGGGCGGGGCCGGGGAAGGCCGAGCCCAGCGGTGCGACGTCGCGATCCCCCACCGATTCGAGGATTTCGAAGATGCGTTCGCTGATGGCGACTTCGGTGGAATCCTCCGCCGGCCGCGAGGTATCGGGCTCGGGCGGCCGCGCCTGCGGGCGGGCGTGCACGTAATAGCCCGAACGCGGCCGCGCGCGCACCAGGCCGCGGGCTTCGAGCAGGTAGTAGGCCTGGAAGACGGTGGAAGGGCTCAGGCCGCGGCGCGAGCAGGCTTCGCGCACCGAAGGCAGGCGCTCGCCCTGGCGCAGCACGCCGTCGCGGATCGAGCGCGCGATTTCGTCGGCCAGCGCTTCGTAGCGGGTCATGGCGCCGCGTGCCCGCGCCGCGTCGCCCGGACGGTCATTTGTCGTTCTGCAGAATCGCCAGCGCCTGGCGTTCCATGAATTCGCCCAGCGTGTCGATGCCGCGCAGCTTGAGGATGGTGTTGCGCACGGCGGCCTCGACCAGCACCGCCAGATTGCGGCCGGCCGCCACTTGCAGCATGACCCGGCGGATCGGCAGGCCCAGCATGTCCTGCGTCATGTCCTGCAGCGGCAGGCGCTCGAACTTGTCCTGCGCCGTCGAGCGCACCAGGTGGACGATGAGCTTGAGTTTCATTTTGCGGCGCACGGAAGTCTCGCCGAAAATGGTGCGGATGTTCAGCAGGCCCAGGCCGCGCACTTCGAGCAGGTTCTGCAGGAGCGGCGGGCAATGGCCTTCGATCATGTTGGGCGCGGTGCGGGAAAACTCCACCGCGTCGTCGGCCACCAGGCCGTGGCCGCGCGAGATCAGCTCCAGCGCCAGTTCGCTCTTGCCCAGTCCCGACTCGCCGGTGATCAGCACGCCCAGTCCCAGCACGTCCATGAATACGCCATGCACGGTGGTGGTCGGCGCGAGCTTCTTGCCCAGGTAGATGCGCAGCAGGTCGATCAACTGGGCCGCGGCGACCGGCGTCGACAGCAGCGGCACGTGGTGGCGCTCGCAATTGTCGACCAGGTCCCCGGGGGCGGTCAGGCCGTCACCCAGCAGGATGGCGGGCACGCCGCCGGCCAGGAGTTCTTCGATGTGATGCGAGCGCCGCCGCACGTCGAAGCGGGTGTAGTAGGACATCTCGGCTTCGCCGAAGACCTGGATGCGCGAGGGGTGGATCAGGTTGAGGTGGCCGACCAGGTCGGCCGCCGACATGCCGTCGTCCGGGATGCCGCGGTCGGCCGCGCTATGGCCGGCGATCCAGGTGAAGGGAATTTTGTCGGCGTTGTCGTCGACCAGTTCCTGAACGGTGAGCATGGCGGGTTCCGGAAGAGGGGCGCGGGGAAAGGCCGGCGCGGGCTACTGCCCGCCGGTGAGCAGGCGATGGACCACCGCGGGATCGGTTTCGGAGGCCAGGCGTTCGCGCAGCGCGCCGTTGGACAGCAACTGGGCGAGTTCGGCCAGGATGTCCAGGTGCTGCTGGGTGGCGGCTTCCGGGACCAGCAGGAACATGAGCAGGTTGACCGGCTGGCCGTCGGGGGCGTCGAACGGGACAGGTTGCGCCAGGCGGATGAAGGCCGAGAGCGCCTGCGACAGGCCCTTGACCCGTCCGTGCGGCACGGCCACGCCATGGCCCAGCGCCGTGGAGCCCAGGCGTTCGCGCGAGAACAGGCTGTCGAACACGGTCGCCCGCGTCAGCCCGTGATGGTTTTCGAAGAGCAGGCCGGCCTGCTCGAAAGCCCGTTTCTTGCTGGTGACGGGCAGGTCGAGCATGACGTTGCCCGAAGGCAGGATCCGCGACAGGTGGTTCATGCGAGCCATTATAAGTACATATGTCGCAGTGCAAAAAATCGCCTCCGGGCCCCAGCCGGGCCGGTCAGGGCACGGTCGGCGCCAGCGTCGGCGACGGTCCCGCCCGGTCCTGGGCGCCGGCCTCGCCTGCTGCCCGGCCGGCCGCGAGATCGGCGTCCTGGGCGACGACCTGGAACCGGAACCGGTTGCCGCCATCCGGCGCGGCGGCCAGTTCCAGCCGGGCGCCCATATTGTCGACCAGACGCTGCGCGATGAACAGGCCCAGGCCGACCCCGCCGCGGCCGGCCTGCAACGGCGAGCCGGCTTGCAGGACCGGTCGGCCGTCCGCCGCTTCGAGGCGGGAACCGGTATCGCTCACCGTGAAGCCCAGCCGCCAGGCGCCGGCGATGCGAATGGCGTCGGCCTCCAGCCGGAGGGTGCCGCCGCGAGTGAACCGCACACTATTGGCGACCAGGTTGGCCAGGATTTGCTGCAGTCGCCGGCCGTCGGTGACCACCCTGGCGGGCAACGCGGCGGAAATCGCATGTTCGAAGCGGTTGCCGGACCGGGCGCACAGGGTTCCGGCATAGTCCGCGAGGTCGGCCAGCAGGCCGCGCAGTTCGACGACCTTGGGCCGGATGTCGGCCTGGCGGCCACCGCCGCCGGCGTAGTCGATCAGTTCGTCGAGCATCGCCAGCTGATGGCCGGCGAGGCGCTGCGCGGCGTGCGGCCGGCCCGCCGCGTCGCACGGCTCGCCCTCGCGCGGGGCATCGGGCGGCTCGGCGATCGCCGCCAACGGCGCGCGCAGTTCGTGGCCGAGGTAGTCCAGCGTTTCGGAGTGCCGCCGGCTTTTCTCGCCGGCGTAGTGCAGGGCCCGGGCGACGGCCGCGGTCTGGCGCGCCACGGACTCCTTGAGGCGATCCTGTTCCTTGTCCTGCCAGAAGTCCAGGGCCGCGCGCGCGTCCTTGCGCTGCTTGCGGATGAGCGCGATCCAGCCGATGAGAGCCGACAGGTTCAGGAGCAGTCCCAGCAGGCCGAAGGCCGGGTGGCCGGCGGTGTCCTGCAGCCCGCGCATGGCGAACCCTTCCGGCATGGCGCCGATCTGCTCCAGCGTGCGCAGCGCGATATGGGCCAGCAGCAGCGCGCCGGTCAATATCGTGAGGCGGCCCGGCAGGGTGAACCGACCGGCCGAGGCGGCGCGCCTGGCCAGCAGCACCGCCGCCACCGGCAGGCTCAACCCGTACACCATGGCGAGCAGGACGCCCATGCGTCCGATCACATAGGGGTCGCCGACCAGGCCGGCGGCCGCCAGCAGCGCTTCCAGGGCCGCCAGTCCGTAGTAATACCTTTCGGCGGGCCAGGCGATGTGTTCGCGCCGGGCCACGTGCAGGACCATGAAAAGGAAGATGGACAGCGCCAGGCAGCCCGCGACCCGGGCGCTGCGCAGATTCCATTCGATGGCGGAGGGCCAGAAATACAGCCCCGCATAGCCGCGCAGGGACGCTTCGTAGACGAACACCGCCAGGCACAGCAGGGCCAGCAGGCCGAAGCTGCCGTTGCGGGTGAACAGCGCGATGAGCAGCCCGCACCAGGCGACGGCCAGCAGGCTGCCGAAGAATGCGGCGTTCCAGAGCGTCAGCCGGTTTTCCGAGCCCAGGAAGGTCCCGCGCGTATACAGCCTCGGTTGCAGCAGGAAAATGCTGTCGCCTTGCGCCTTGACCAGGACGCGCACCTGTTCCCCGGGCTGCAGGTCGAGCGGGACGGCCTGCAGCCGGGCCAGCCCCGGATAGCGCATCCGCTCCGGTGCCTTCAGCCCCATGGCGAGATGCGACCAGGCGCCGTTGCGCTCGACATGGTAGTCGAGCGTGTCGAGATTGGTGGTTTCCTGGGTGAAGATCAGGGTCAAGGGCCGGGCCCCCTGATTGACGACCGCGAAGTGGGTCCACCATGCGGATTTCGTGTGGCCCGGCCGCGTGCGCGCGATTCCCGGCCGGAAGCCGCCCTGCGGGTCCGTCGCCATGGCGGCGACCGTTTCCCAGGTGGCCGTGCCCGCGGCATCTTCGTATACCGTGACCTGCCGGGCCAGCGACATCGGCCAATGGGCCGCGCCGTCGACCGCCAGCACCCCGGCCCAGGCGAAATGGGCGGCCAGCAGCGCGAACAGGCCGAAAAGCCAGGGTCCGGACGCCCGTCCCGGCAGGGAGCGCCATGCGTGTCTTCTTTGCTCCGGATACAGCGCCGCGCTCCCGCCGCGTTGATCGTCAGGCATGGTGTGGGGAACTCTCGATAAGGGAGGTTATGCGAATCAGGACTTGTTGTAATTAGTCATTATTTGTCTTGATCGGCAACGATTTTGAATCTATCTGCGTAAAAATGGCCGGGCTGGATACATAAGTTTACGGTTTCCGTGGGAGAGTCTCAAGGATCTCCCTGTAACGGTGTATCCGGCAGCCGACGGCATTCCCCGCAACGGCGCGCGGGGGCAGGACGAACGGGGGAAAGGTCTTCGGGGCCGATGCCCCGGCCGTAGGAGAACGGTCGGGAACACCGGGCGGGGCAAGGGGTCAGGCCGCGAGTTGCCGTTTTACCGGCTGGTGCGCATGGTTTTGCAGGCGATCCTTGTACTGCACGACCTTGCGGTCGATCTTGTCGACCAGCATGTCGATGGCGGCATAAAGATTTTCCTGCTCGGCCTCGCAGTGGATGTCCTTGCCTGGCAGCCGCATGGTGATTTCGGCCTGGTGCCGAAGTGGCGCTACCGAGAGCGTAACCTGGGTGTCTATGACGTGGTCGAAATGTCGCAGCACTCGCGCCAGCTTGTTCCTGACATATTCTCGAATGGCGGGGGTGATATCGAGATGATGACCGCTGATGCTCAGGTTCATAAGGTGCTCTCCTTACGTGAAAAAATGATGCGCGTTCAAGCGCGGTGAACAGACGTCCAGAGTCCTCCTGTGGAAAGCGCCGGCGGGTCGGCACAGCTTCTTTATAGGTGAGCGCGGGCGGAAATACAAGCCGGGTCCGACCCCGGCTTACATGCGGAAATGCTCGCCCAGGTAGACGCGCCGCACGGCGGGATCGCCGACGATTTCGTCGGGATGGCCGTCGGTCAGGACCTTGCCTTCGCTGATGATGTAGGCGCGGTCGCAGATGCCCAGGGTCTCGCGCACGTTGTGGTCGGTGATCAGCACGCCGATGCCGCGGCCTTTCAGGAAACGCACGATGCGCTGGATCTCGATCACCGCGATGGGATCGACCCCGGCGAAGGGTTCGTCGAGCAGGATGAAGCGCGGGCGGGTGGCCAGGGCGCGCGCGATTTCCACGCGCCGCCGCTCGCCGCCCGACAGCGAGATGGCGGTATTGCGGCGGATGTGCCCGATCTGCAGTTCGTCGAGCAGCGATTCCAGGCTTTCGTCGATGCGCGGGCCGCTCAATGCCTTGCCGCGTTCGTCGACCTGCAGTTCGAGCACCGCCCGGATATTTTGCTCGACCGTCAGCCGCCGGAAGACGGAGGCGTCCTGGGGCAGATAGGACAGTCCCAGCCGGGCGCGCTTGTGGATGGGCATGCCGGTGACCGGCACGCCGTCGATCTCGATGCGGCCGGCGTCGGCGGGCACCAGGCCGACGATCATGTAGAAACTGGTGGTCTTGCCGGCGCCGTTGGGGCCGAGCAGGCCGACCACTTCGCCGCTGTCGACCGAGACCGAGACGTCCTGCACGACCGCGCGGCCGTTATAGGTCTTGCGCAGGCCGGTGGCGTGCAGGCTGCCCGCGGGCGCCGCGGAGGGCGCGGGCGAAGTCGCGGGAGTGTTCATCGGCGGGGAGGATTCGGAGCGGGCGGGCAAGGGTTCAGGACTGCGATTTGGCTTTGCGGCATTCCGCGGCCGCGGCGTCGGTCTTGGCGCGCGGCTGGGCGACGGAGCGCACCCGCCCGCCGGCGGCGGCCGACTCGGGGCCGCCTTCGGCCTCGTAGGTGTCGGTTTTCTGGTTATACCGGATCCGCTGGCCGCTCACACTGTCGAAGGGTTTCCCGCACACGAAGCGGGTGACGACCGCCTGGCCGATGACGTCGATGCGCTCGAGCTTGCCGTCGTATTCGGCGCGCAGGCCGCGCGCCTCGATGACTTCGAAGGTCTCGGGGCGCTCCTGGCGGATGAAGACTTTCTTGCCCGGCGCCACGGTCGCCACGCCGTACTGGAAGCCTTCGGCGTCCTCGCGCATTTCCAGCTTGTCGGCATTGAGGGTCATCAGGCCGCGCGTCATGACGACATTGCCCGTGAAGGTGCTCTGGCGCTTGACGTCGTCGTAGTGCAGGGTGTCCGACAGGATCAGGGTGCTGGGTTCTTCCTCCTGGGCGCCCTTGCCGCCCTTGGCGTCTTTGGGGGCCTTGGCGTCCGCGGGCTTGGCGGCCTCCTTGCCGGCGGCCGGCTGGCCTTCCGGCTGCGCGGTCCCGCCCGCGGCCGCGGGACCGGCGGCGCCGGAGGTCGCCGGCTGTCCCTGCGCGGCGGGCGCGGTCGGGGCCACGACCGGGGCCTGGGCCCCGGCCGTCCAGGCGCACAGTCCCAGGACCGCCGCGAGCAGCCAGGAGGAGGGTCGGAAAAGCGGACGGAGGTCGGTCATGGTTGTTCCGAAGAGGCGTTGGGCCGGTTGCCGGTCGTGCGGCGGGCATCTTCGCCCGCGATTTCGACATCGGTCGAGGCGAACACTTGCAGCTGCCGGGTTTTGTTGTTGTACCGCATGCCCTTGCCGTTCATGCGCGAACGACCGTTGACGACCTCCGCGGGTAGGTCGGTGTAGGCGATATCGTCGTCGGGCAGGATCACCAGTTCCTGGCTGCGCACGTCCAGCGTCTTGCCGTCGGCGTCGGGCAGCCGGTGCAGGTAGGCGTCCCCGATCATGGTGATGCGGCTGCCCTTGTGGTCCATGACGGCCTTCCTGGACGTGCCGACGGTGACGGGACTGCCCGGCCGCAGGCCGACGGCGCGCGGCGAGGTGATTTCGTAGGAATCGTTGTCCGGGAAATGCTCCATGTGCACGCCCTCCAGCCGATTGATGGGCGAGCCGTCCACGCCGGTGCGCAGCATGACGAAACCCTGGGCCCAGGCGTCCGCCTCGTGGGTGAGCCGGCGCGGCGGATCGATGGCGATGGCGCGCTGCGCGTAGTCGGCCGCCCACCAGGTGCCGATGACCAGTGCGATCAGCAGCGCCAGGGCGGTGAGCGAAGGAAAGCGTTCTTTCATGGCGGCTACTGGATGACCCCGGATCCCAACAGGCTGGGGTGCTGCAGGTAGCCGCCCAGGCGCCCCTGGGCGGCCAGGATCAGGTCGCAGCATTCGCGCACGGCGCCGCTGCCGCCGGGGCGGGTCGACACCCAGTGGGCGGCCTGCGCGACGTAGTCGGGCGCCGCCGGCACCGAGGCGGCAAAGCCGGCGCGTTGCATGGCCGGCAGATCGATGATGTCGTCGCCCATGTAGCCGGACTGTTCCAGGGTGACGCCCCGCCGCCGCGCCAGGTCGGTCAGCGCGGCGCCCTTGTCGCGCACGCCCTGCAGCAGGTCGGCGATGCCGAGCTCGGCTGCGCGCCGCGCGGCGATGGGCCCTTCGCGGCCGGTGATCAGGGCCACCGCCAGGCCGCCTTCGGCGAGCAGCTTCAGGCCGTGCCCGTCCAGCGCGTGGAAGCGCTTGAAGACTTCGCCGTGCTCGCCATACCACAGGCTGCCGTCGGTCAGCACGCCGTCGATGTCGAACACCATGAGCCGCAGCGCGGCGGCGCGCTCGCGCACGGCCGGGGCCACGCGGGCCAGGACCAGGGCCTCGGCGGGATGGGGAAGGGTGTTGCCTGTCATGGTCATACCACCTTGGCTGCCATCAGGTCGTGCATGTGGAGGGCGCCGACCAGCTTGCCCTGTTCGTCGATGACCAGCATCTGGTTCAGGCGCCGTTCGTCCATTTCGGCGGCGGCCTCGGCGGCCAGGGCCTCCGGCGAAATGGTGCGCGGCGAGCGGGTCATGCCCTGGGACACCGCGAGTTCGCGGATGTCGCCGTGGCGCTCGATCATGCGGCGCAGGTCGCCGTCGGTGAAGATGCCGGCGGGCCGGCCGGCGTCGTCGAGCACCACGGTCATGCCCATGCCCTTGGCCGACATCTGCTCCAGCGCCTGGAACACCGGGGCGTCCGCCGCCACCAGGGGCAGGGCGGGGCCCTGGCGCATGACGTCGCGCACGTGGGTGAGCAGGCGCCGTCCGAGCGCGCCGCCCGGGTGCGAGCGGGCGAAGTCGTCCGGGCCGAAGCCGCGCGCCTCGAGACAGGCCACGGCCAGCGCGTCGCCCAGGACCAGCGCCGTGGTGGTGCTGGCGGTGGGGGCCAGGTTCAGCGGGCAGGCCTCCTGGGCCACGCTGGCGTCGAGGTGGACGTCGGCCAGGAGGGCGAGCTCCGACCGCGGATTGCCCGTGATGGCCACGATGTGCGCGCCCATGCGGCGGGCGACGGGCAGCACCGTCAGGAGCTCCTGCCCCGAGCCGGAATAGGAAATGGCGATGACGACGTCCTGGGCCGTGATCATGCCCAGGTCGCCGTGTATGGCTTCGGCCGCGTGCACGAAGAAGGCCGGCGTGCCGGTGGACGCCAGGGTGGCGGCGATCTTGCGCGCGATGTGGCCGGACTTGCCGATGCCGGTGACCACCACCCGGCCGCGGCACTCGAGCAGCATGCGGGTGACGCGGGCGAAATCCGCGTTCAGCCTGGCTTCCAGGTCGGCGATGGCCCGCGCCTCGACCCGCAGGGTGCGGCGGGCGGAGGCAAGCGCGGATTCGATCAGGTCGGGGGCGAGGGCGTCCATGGGCGGGATTTTAATTCAGTGCGCCGGCCGTGCCGCGCGGGTTGCCGGGGATCGCGCGGGTATGGCAATCTTTGCGCTTTCCTGATTCGAGCCTTTTTCCATGTCCAAGTTTCCCGCCCCGGTGCTCGGCACGCCCCTGTCGCCTTCCGCCACCCGCGTCATGCTCCTGGGAGCGGGCGAACTGGGCAAGGAAGTGATCATCGCCCTGCAACGGCTGGGCGCCGAGGTCGTCGCGGTGGACCGCTACGAAAACGCGCCGGGCCAGCAGGTCGCGCACCGCGCCCACGTGCTGCCCATGACGGATCGCGATGCCCTGCGGCAGGTCATCGAGCGGGAGCGGCCCCATATCGTGGTGCCGGAGATCGAGGCCATCGCCACGGATGTGCTGGTGGAACTGGAAGCGGCGGGCGTCATCCGCGCCACGCCGACGGCGCGGGCCGCCCGGCTCACCATGAACCGCGAGGGCATCCGGCGCCTGGCCGCCGAAACCCTGGGGCTGCCCACTTCGGCCTACCGCTTCGTCGACACCGTGGACGAGCTGCGGGCGGCGATCGACGGCATCGGCTATCCCTGCGTGCTCAAGCCGGTCATGTCCTCGTCCGGCAAGGGCCAGTCGGTCCTGCGCGGCCCGCAGGACGTCGACGCCGCCTGGCGCTATGCCCAGGAAGGCGGGCGTACCGGCAGCGGGCGTGCCATCGTCGAGGGCTTCATCCGCTTCGATTACGAGATCACGCTCCTGACGGTGCGGGCCCGCGCGGCCGACGGCACGGTCGCGACCCATTTCTGCGAACCCATCGGCCATAGGCAGGTCGACGGCGACTATGTCGAAAGCTGGCAGCCGCATCCCATGTCGGCAGCGGCGCTGGCCGCGGCGCGCGAGGCGGCCCTGGCGGTGACATCCGACCTCGGCGGCCTGGGTGTGTTCGGCGTGGAATTCTTCGTGGCCGGCGACCAGGTCTGGTTTTCGGAGGTCAGCCCGCGCCCGCACGATACCGGGCTCGTGACGCTGATCTCGCAGGTGCAGAACGAATTCGAGCTGCATGCGCGGGCCCTGCTGGGCCTGCCGGTGGACACTTCGTTGCGCCAGCCCGGCGCCAGCAGCGTGATCTACGGCGGCGTCGAATCGCGCGGCGTGGCTTTCCACGGCGTGGCCGAGGCGCTGGCCGAGCCGGGGACGGACATCCGCCTGTTCGGCAAGCCGGAATCCTTCGTCAAGCGGCGCATGGGCGTCGGCCTGGGCACCGCGCCAGACATCGAGGCGGCGCGCGCCAAGGCCCGGCGGGTATCGGGGTCGGTCAAGGTCGTCGCCGGGGCCTGAAGGGAACGCGCGGCAGGGGCGCGGCGCGCATCGCTGGGCGGGCCGCGGACCTACAATCCGGGCCATGGGCCGCCCGACGGCGTGGCCGCGCATTCCGGGATGACCTATGCCGACTTGCAGTGATCTCGCGCTCATGGCGCGTTACAACGCGTGGATGAACACCAGAATCTACGATGTGGCCGGCCAACTGCCGCCCGGTGAGCTGGCGGCACCGCGCGGCGCCTTTTTCGGTTCCATCCTTGGCACGCTGAACCACCTGGTGGTGGCCGACCTGATCTGGCTGCGACGCTTCGCGAGCCATCGCCCGTCGTCCCTGGCCCTGGAGCCTGTCCTGCGGATGGAGGCGCCCCAGGCGCTGGACCAGGTCCTGCACACCGAACTGGAGCCCCTGGCCGCTCAGCGGAGGGCCATCGACGCGGCAATCACCGGCTGGGTCGCGGCACTGGAGCCGGCCGAGCTGGAGGAGCCGCTGCGCTACGCCAACACCAAGGGCGAGCCTTTCTGCCGGCCCTTCGGCAGCCTGATCCTGCATTTCTTCAATCACCAGACCCACCACCGGGGCCAGGCCAGCACCCTGCTCACGCAGGCCGGGCACGACGTGGGCGTGACCGACCTGCTGGTGCTGATCCCGTCGGCCGGATAGCCACCCCCGTCGCAAGCCGCGCGGGTTGGCCTGCGTCCGGCGCACGGTTATAGTCTGGCCTGCGCACTTTTCTCGGACCGCCTCACCATGCAGACAGATCCTGCCGAACTCGTCCGGCGCACCATCCGCAGCATTCCGGACTGGCCCAAGCCCGGCGTCACGTTCCGCGACATCACCCCGCTGCTGCAGGACCCGCGCACCTTCCGCGTGCTGATCGATCTCTTCGTCTACCGCTATATGCGGCAACGCCTGGACCTGGTCGCGGGTATCGACGCGCGCGGCTTCATCGTGGGCAGCGTGCTGGCCTACGAGCTCAACCTGGGTTTCGTGCCGGTCCGCAAGCAGGGCAAGTTGCCTTCGCGCACCGTGGCCGAGGAATACGACCTGGAATACGGCCACGCTGCGGTCGAAATGCATGCCGACGCGGTGCGGCCGGGGCAGCGCGTGCTGCTGGTCGACGACCTGATCGCCACGGGCGGCACCATGATCGCGGCCGTCAAGCTGCTGCAGCGGCTGGGCGCCAACGTGCTCGAGGCGGCGGCCATCCTGGACCTGCCGCACCTGGGCGGCTCGGACGCCATCCAGGCCACCGGCACGCCGCTCTTCACGGTGTGCCGGTTCGGGCCCGACGACGCGCAATAGTCGGCGTCACAGGAACAGCTTGTAGGCCGGGTTCTCGGTCTCGTTCCAGTGGGGGTAGCCCAGTTCGGACAGGAAGGTCCTGAACAAGGCCTTGTCCGAGGGCGGGACCTGGATGCCGATCAGGATCTGCCCGTAGTCCGCCCCCTGGTTGCGGTAATGGAACAGGCTGATGTTCCAGTCCGGATTCATGGCGTTCAGGAAGCGCATCAGCGCGCCCGGACGCTCGGGAAACTCGAAGCGGTACAGCAGCTCGTTGCGCGCCAGCGCGGAACGCCCGCCGACCATGTGGCGCAAGTGGGTCTTGGCCATTTCATCGTGCGTCAGGTCGAGCGTATCGAAGCCGTGCTTGCGGAAATTGGCGGCGATCTTTTCCGGCTCCGCAGGGTTGCCGACCTGGATGCCGACGAACACGTGGGCGCGCTCGGCGTCCGAGATGCGGTAGTTGAATTCGGTGACGTTGCGTTTGCCGACCAGCTCGCAGAACTTGCGGAAGCTGCCGCGCTGCTCGGGCAGGGTGACCGCGAACACGGCCTCGCGGGCCTCGCCCACTTCGGCCCGCTCGGCCACGAAACGCAGCCGGTCGAAATTCATGTTGGCGCCGCAGGCGATCGCCACCACGGTCTTGCCTTTCCATTTGTGCTCGGCCGCGTACTGCTTGGCGCCGGCCACGGCCATGGCGCCGGCCGGCTCCAGCACGCTGCGCGTGTCCTGGAAGACGTCCTTGATGGCGGCGCAGATGGCGTCGGTGTCGACCACCACGAAATCGTCCACGTAGCGCCGCACCAGGCGGAAGGTCTCGGCGCCGACCATCTTGACCGCGGTGCCGTCCGAGAACAGGCCGACGTCGTTGAGCTGAACCCGGCGGCCGGCGCGCACGCTGCGCAGCATGGCGTCGGAGTCCGCGGTCTGCACGCCGATGATCTTGATGTCGGGGCGCAGTTGCTTGACGTAGGCCGCCACGCCGGAAATCAACCCGCCGCCGCCGATGGCCACGAAGATCGCGTCCAGGTGCCCGGGATGCTGGCGCAGGATTTCCATGCCCACGGTGCCCTGGCCGGCGATAACGTCCGGGTCGTCGAAGGGGTGGACGAAAGTCAGGTCCTGGGCCTTTTCCAGTTCCTGGGCGTGCTGGTAGGCGTCGGAAAAGCTGTCGCCGGCCAGCACCACCTCGCCGCCGAGGGCGCGCACGGCATCGATCTTGAGCTTGGGCGTGGTGACCGGCATGACGATGACCGCGCGGCAGCCCAGGCGCTTGGCGGCCAGCGCCACGCCCTGGGCGTGGTTGCCGGCCGAGGCCGCGATCACGCCGCGCTGGCAGGCCTCGCGCGGCAGGTTGGCCATCTTGTTGTAGGCGCCACGCAGCTTGAAACTGAAGACCGCCTGGGTGTCCTCGCGCTTGAGCAGGACCGTGTTCGAAATTCGGCGCGATAGCTGGGGGGCGTGTTCGAGGGGCGATTCGACGGCGACGTCGTAGACCTTGGAGGTCAGGATGCGCTTGAGATAGTCGGTGGACATTTACTGCGGCGGTCAGGTCGGGCGGCGCGGGCGGCCGGAGAGCCGGAGCGCGGGGATAAGGTCGCAGGCCAGATTACCACAGGCCCAGGCCAGTCACCGCCGGTAAAGCCATTGCCCGGCGTATCCGGATGCCGGCGGGACTGCCCGCCGCAGGCCGGCGCGCGGCGAGCGGCATTCCGGTCGTTTTCAGAGCAGATCCAGCAATCCGCGCACGAGCGCCGACTGCCGTTCCACCGGATGCAGGCACCAGATGATCGATTCCGCGTCGGGACATTTGAGCGCCAGCGCGCGGGTTTCCGGCAATTGCATCCGCGCCTGCGACGCGGGCAGGACCGCGATGCCGATGCCCGCGGCGACGAGCCCCAGGAGGGTGCTGTTTTCCGTGGCCTCCTGTTCGAGATTGGGTTCAAACCCCGCGTCATGGCACAGGGCGATAAGTTGATCGCATAGCGCGTTGCGGTGGCGAGGAAAGTGCACCAGGGGTTCCGGCGCGAGCTTGCGTATGTCGATTCCCCCTCGTTCTTTCGCCAGGTGATGGTCTTTGCGCAGGCAGACCAGCAGCGGTTCGCGGGTGAGCTCCCGGGCAGTGAATCCCAGCGGCACCGGGGGGCGGCCGCGGTACCGCACGAATGCGATTTCCAGATTGCCTTCGTCGAGTTCCTCGATGGCCTGCATCGGGGGCCTTTCCTTGAATGTCAAGCGTACCCGCGGACGGCGCTTCCTGAATTCCGTGATGATTCCTGCCACCGACGGGATGAAGAGCGCGGAGGGGAACATGGCTACCGCGATCTCTCCCAGTTCCCCCTTTTCCGCCCTTGCCGCCACCAGCTTCGCCCGCTCCGCGCTTTTCAGGACAGTCTCGGCTTCGGTGCGGAACAACTTTCCCGCCTGGGTCAGCGACACGTTGCGGTTGTCGCGGTCGAACAGCCGCGCGCCCAGCTCTTCTTCCAGCAGGCGGATCTGCTGGCTCAAGGGAGGCTGGGAAATATTCAGCCGGAGCGCCGCCCGTCCGAAATGCAGTTCGTCCGCAAGCGCCAGGAAGTAGCGGAGGTGTCTCAGCTCCATGATATTTATAAAATATCAAACAAGACATAATGAGTATTATACGAGATCAATCCGGCGGCCTAGAGTTCATTCCGTGGCGCATGCGTGCGCATCGATATCCACGGATGAAAGAGATGAAGAGGGCCACAGAATTTGATCCGATTTCCCTGGAAATCTACTGGAACAGGTTGATTTCGATCGCCGACGAGGCCGCCACCGGGCTGGTTCGCACGGCTTTTTCCACCATCGTGCGGGAGTCGAACGACTACGCCACGGTCCTGATGGATGCGAACGCCGACTCGATCGCCGAAAACACCGGCGGCATCGCTTCCTTTTCCTGCATCCTGCCCCGCACTACCAAGAAGTTCCTGGAAAAGTTTCCCCCGCCGACATGGTCGCCCGGCGATGTCGTGCTGACCAACGATCCCTGGCTCGGGACCGGACACCTGCCGGATTTCGTCGTCGTCAGCGGCGTGTTCCACCAGGGCAGGCTGGTGGGCTTCGTGGGATCGATCGCGCATTCCCCGGACGTCGGGGGAAGCATCTGGTCCGCCGACTGCCAGGAAATCTTTGAAGAAGGTATCCGCATTTCTCCATCCCGGCTGATGAAGCAGGGGACCTGGAACCAGGACTTGATCGAAGTCCTGCAGAGCAACGTGCGCCTGCCCAGGGAGGTGATCGGGGATTTGCAGGCCCAGGTCGTGGCCAACGACGTGGGGGCTCGGCGGCTGGTGGAATTCCTGCGGGATGTCGAGCTGGACGATCTCCAGGAACTGTCCTCCTCGCTGCAGCGATTGACCGACCAAGCCATGAGACGGGCGATCCGTTGCGTCCCGGACGGCATCTACCGTTCGGTCATCGAAGCCGACGGTTTCGATGACCAGGTCACTCGCATTGCATGCGCGATAACGGTGGCCGGGGACGAGATGTATATCGATTATGCGGGTTCGTCGGGGCAGATCGGCCGCGGCATCAATTGCGTGATGCACTACACCCACGCCTACTCCGTCTATCCCGTCAAATGCGCGCTGGATCCTTTCACCTCGCGGAACGAAGGGTCCTACAAGGCCATAAGTGTCTCGGCGCCGGAGCGTTCGATCCTGAACCCCGCGTTTCCCGCCCCCGTGAGCGCGCGCCAGTTGACGGGCCACATGCTGGCCGGGGCGATCTACAAGGCGCTGGCAGGCGTCCTGCCCGACAAGGTCATCGCCGAATGCGGAGGCGCGCCAACGATGCGCGGGGTTTTCAGCGGCTACGACGATGACGGGAACCGGTTTTCACAATTGCTGTTCTCCAGCGGAGGCATGGGAGCCTCGTCGCGCCGGGACGGATTGTCCACGACGGCATTTCCCACCAATGTGGGCGCGGGCAGCATAGAGGCGTTCGAGAGCATCGCCCCGATCGTCGTGTGGTCCAAGGAGTTGCGTATCGATTCCGGCGGGCCGGGCGTCCGCCGGGGAGGGCTGGGGCAGACGGTGGAAGTCGAAATCCTGTCCCGCAATCCGGTGCGGCTTTCCTTGTTGTCCGATCGCCACCAGCATCCGGCGACCGGCATCGCCGGGGGCCTGCCCGGGGCGCCCTCGGTGATTACTCTGCGCGACGGTTCCCGTCCTCATCCCAAATCGAGAACAGTCATCCAGCCCGGCGAGCGGGTCACCATGAAATACGCGGGAGGAGGAGGGTACGGCGATCCCGGGGCGCGCCCGCGGGACGCCGTGATGGCCGACGTCGCGAACGGCTATGTCTCGGCCGAGGCCGCCGAGACAGTCTACGGAATGGAGTCGAAGCGATGAGCGCAGGGGGCAGGACGGCGAGGATCGGGGTCGATGTGGGCGGCACGTTCACGGACCTCGTGCTGTATGACGAGAGCCGGGACCGGGTCTGGATGGGCAAGCTGCTGACCACCCCCGACGACCCCAGCGCGGCCATACTGGAGGGCATAGCGGGACTGGTGCGGGAAGCGGGCCTGAGCGAAGCCGATCTCCATAGCGTCGTGCACGGCACGACGCTGGTGACCAACGCCATCATCGAGCGCAAGGGCTGCAAGGTGGGCCTGCTGACGACCAAGGGGTTCAGGGACAGCCTCGAGATCGGAAGGGAAACCCGCTACGACCTCTACGATCTTTTCCTGGACCTGCCGCCCATGCTGGTGCCCCGGGCGCGAAGGCTGGAAATCCCGGAACGGATATCGGCGCAAGGCAAGGTGCTCGTCGCCTTGAGGGACGAGGACGTTGCCGCGGCGGCGCGCGAATTGGTCGAAACGCATGGCGTCGATGCCATCGCCGTGTCCTTCATGCACTCGTACCGTTGCCCGGACCACGAAATCGCCGCCGGGCGCGTCATCGGCGGCCTGTACCCGGACCTGCCCGTTTCCCTTTCAGCCGAAGTGGCTCCGGAAATACGCGAATACGAACGCGGCACCACTACGTGCGCCAATGCCTATGTGCAGCCTCTCATGCAGCGCTACCTGCTTGCCCTGGAGACGGCGCTCAAAGGCAAGGGATTCGCCGGCAGCCTCTACATCATGCTCTCCGGCGGCGGGATCACTTCGGTCGCCGATGCCAGGAAATACCCCATCCGCCTGATCGAATCGGGGCCCGCCGCAGGCGCCCTGATCGCGTCCTCCGTCGCCAGGCTTGCCGGCCTGGACAAGGTGGTTTCGTTCGACATGGGGGGGACGACCGCCAAGATGTGCCTGATCGATGGGGGCCATCCGGATCACAAGTTCGAGTTCGAGGCGGGGCGGATGCGCCGCTTCCAGAAAGGCTCGGGGATTCCGCTGAAGATCTCCGTCATAGACATGATAGAGATCGGCGCGGGAGGCGGCAGCCTGGCGCGGGTCGACGATTCGTCGGGACTGTTGAAGGTCGGGCCTCACAGCGCGGGCTCGAAGCCCGGGCCGGTGTGCTATGGCCTGGGCGGCCGAACGCCTACGGTGACCGACGCGGACTTGCTGCTGGGACGCCTGGACGCCGCGTACTTTCTCGGCGGAGACATGTCGCTCGATTCCGACGCGGTCCAGCGGGCCTTCCGCGAGGAAATCGCTTCGTCGCTGGGAATGGAAATCGATGCAACCGCCCTGGGGGTGCAGCGCATCGTCGACGAAACCATGGCGGCCGCCACGCGCATGCATTTCGCCGAGAAAGGCAAGGACCCCCGGAAGCACACGATGGTCGCCTTCGGGGGCGCCGGCCCGGTGCATGCCTGGAACCTGGCCCGCCTGCTGAAGATGAAGCGCCTCGTGGTGCCCCTGGGGGCCGGCGTGGCGTCGGCGCTGGGATTCCTGGTCGCGCCCCCCGCCACCGACATGGTCCGCAGCTATGTTTCGCGGCTCGATCGTGTCGACTGGGAGTTCGTCGGCCGGATATTCGCCGAAATGGCGCGGCACGGTCGGGCATTGCTGGTGGACGCGGGCGCCGATCCCGGGGATATCTCGTACCTTGCCAGCGCCGAGATGCGCTATGTGGGGCAGGGCTTCGAAATTCCCGTCGATTTGCCGGGCCTCGCCCCGTCCGGACCGGACGTGCCGACCATCCGGCAATCGTTCGATGCCGTCTACAGCGCCCGTTTCGGGCGCTGTCTGGAAGACAGCCCCATAGAGGTCTTGAGCTGGCGCCTGTCTTGCCGGTCTCCCGGAAGGGAGATCGCCGTCGGCCGGTCCCTGGTCCGCGCGTCCGGAGAGCCGAAGCCTCGTGCTTGCCGGGCCGTGCGCTTCGAGGAGGAAGGCTGGCTGGATTGCCCCGTCTACGACCGTTATGCGCTCCCGGCCGAGTCGACGCTCGAAGGCCCCGCGGTCATCGAGGAGCGCGAGTCGACATGCGTGGTCGGGCCCGGCAGCACTGTGCTGGTCGATCGGCACATGAATCTGGTGATCGACATCAACTCGAAGGATTGAATGTCCCCAAGGCGGGCTGGAAATGCAAGGGGCCATTCGCTAACCCGAACAATAGGGGAATATGCGATGCGATTAGGACCTAGGCAGTTTGGCGCGATGTTTCTGTTCCTTGCCTGTGCGGCGATCGGCGATCTGTCCGCGGCCGCGGGATATCCCGAGAAACCCGTCAAGATCGTCGTGCCCTTCCCGCCCGGGGGGTCCACCGACGCCCTGGCCCGCATGGTGGGAGAAGACGTGAGCGTCCAGCTTCGACAGCCGGTCATCGTCGAGAACCGTCCCGGCGCCAGCGGCAACATCGCCGCGTCGTACGTCGCCCAGTCGGACCCGGACGGCTACACGATATTCCTAGGGAGTTCGCCGGTGCTCGCGGTCAATCTGAGCCTGTACTCGAAGCTCTCGTTCGATCCCCGCAAGGATTTCGCGCCGATCGTCCTCGCGGCGCTGCTGCCGAACGTCGTCGTGGTGCCCGCGTCGTCGCCGGTCGACACGATGCAGGAACTGGCCGCGCTGATGAAGCGTTCCCGTCCGCCGGTGAACTACGCCTCCTCCGTGGCGGGGGCCCCGTCCCATCTCGGCGTGGAGATGTTCAAGGACATGACGGGCACGCAGGCCACGATGATTCCCTATAAGGGCGGCATGCCTGCCTTGACGGATCTCGTGGGAGGCCAGACCAGCTTCATGTTCGCGATCCTGCCGGAGGCGATGCCCCTGGTGGAGGCGGGCAAGCTGAAGGCCCTGGCCGTTACGACCAGGCAGCGGCTGCCTTCCTATCCCGACCTGCCGACGGTGGCGGAATCGGGGACGCCCGGCTACGAGCTGATCGCCTGGTACGGGTTCGTCGCCCCTGCCCGCACGCCGCCGGCGATCGTCTCCCGCCTGAACGCCGCGTTCAACCAGGCGTTGGAGCGTCCGGAGATACGCCGCAAGCTGGAGGAGATGAGCTTCGTGGTCGAGGGCGGCCCCCCGGGGAGGCTGAGGGATCTCATGCAGTCCGAGATCGGGAAATGGGCTCGCGTGGTCGAACGCGCCCATGTCAAGCTGGATTAGACCGGACCGAAGGGACAGTCGGCGGCTTGCGCGTGGAGCCGCCGGCAAGGCAGGGGTGGAAAGGACATGAATTTTTTTTCTTCGAGAATACAGAGGCTCAGTCCGTCGCCGACTTCCGGAGCCGCGGCCCGCGCCAAGGCCTTGCGGGAGCGGGGGCGGGATATCGTCATCCTGACGACCGGCGAACCCGATTTCGATACTCCCGAGCATATCGTCGAAGCGGCCTATGCCGCCATGAAGGCCGGTCAGACCCGGTATACGGCCACGGACGGCATGCCGGACCTGAAGCAGGCCGTCTGCGACAAGTTCAAGCGCGACAACATGCTCGACATCTCCCCCGCCAACATTACCGTCGGCACCGGCGCGAAGCAGATCATATTCAACGTCTTCAGCGTGACGGTCGAGGCGGGCGACGAAGCCGTGGTCCCGGCACCCTACTGGGTTTCGTATCCCCATATCGTCGAGTATTGCGGCGGCCGGCCCGTGGTGGTGCAGTGCGCGCCGGAAAACCGCTTCAAGCTGACCCCGGAACAACTCGAGCGAGCCATTACCCGCCGTACCAAATGGCTGGTGCTGAATTCGCCATGCAATCCCAGCGGCGCCGTATACACCTCGGAAGAGTTGCGGAGCCTGGGCGAAGTGTTGCGGCGACACCCACAGGTATGGGTGCTGAGCGACGATATATACGAACACCTGCGCTACACGGGACAGCCGTATGCCACGCTGGCGCAGGTCAATCCCGACCTGGCCGCCCGCACGGTGACCCTGAACGGCGTGTCGAAGGCATACGCCATGACGGGATGGCGGATCGGCTACGCGGCTGCGCCAGCGGAACTCGTCAAGAAACTTTCCGTCCTGCAGTCGCAGAGCACGAGCAGTCCTTCGGCCCCGGGCCAGGCGGGAGCGCTGGCGGCGCTCACTGGAAGCCAGGACTTCATGCAGGCGTGGAACAGGCAGTATCGCGAGCGCAGGGATTGCGTGGTGGCGGCGGTGAACGCGATTGCCGGACTTCGATGCGATACGCCCGACGGCGCGTTCTATGCGTATGTCCGCTGCGATGGGTTGATCGGCGGTCGCGATCGCTCGGGCAGGACGATCGCCGACGACAGGGACCTGAGCGATTACCTGCTCGACCAGGCGGGTGTGGCGGTGGTCCCGGGGATCGCATTTGGAACGTCTCCCGCGTTCCGGATGTCTTTCGCCACATCCCGGGCCTTGCTGGCGACGGCATGCGAGCGCATGCAGCAGGCCTGCGAACGCCTGGACCTCCCGGCGGCATGACGACACGCGCCCCCGGCAGGCGCGGCGGCCAGACAAGTATTGTCGACTCGACAAGGAGAACATGCATGACCACCGGCTTCAGAATCTGCGCCCGAACCTGGACGTCCCGGCAGGACCTGCTCGACCGGTTCCGGGGGATCCCCGTGGCGAACATCAGCGATGTCATGGGACGAATGAACGCCGCGGCCGCCCTGCGTCCGTATCATGACGGGACTCCGCTGTGCGGGCAGGCGCTGACCATCAAGGCCCGTCCGGGGGACAATCTGATGGTCCACAAGGCATTGCGGATCGCGCAACCCGGCGATGTCCTGATGGTCGACGCGGGCGGCGACCTGACCAACGCCATTGTCGGGGAGTTCATGGTGGCAGAGGCGGTGGAGCGCGGCGTGGCCGGCCTGGTCATAGACGGCGCCGTCCGGGATCTTGCCTCCATACGCCGCCAGAGTCTTCCGGTGTATGCGGCGGGAATCACGCATCGCGGGCCGTACAAGGACGGACCCGGCGAAATCCACGTCGCGGTTGCGGTCGGCGGCATGGCGGTGCGGCCCGGCGACATTGTCGTGGGCGACGAGGACGGCGTGCTGGCAGTCCCCCTCGACCAGGCGCAATCGGTGCTGGAGGCCGCGCTGGCCAAGCAGGCGGCGGAGCGGGCGCAATGGGAAAGCGTGCGCGCCGGCACGCGCGACTATTCGTGGATCGACGATACCTTGCGAAAAAAAGGCTGTGTCTTCGAATAGCGTTCCGAGGTAGGCCGGCACCCGCGGAATCCGGCGCCGGGGCCCGATCCGCCGCCAATGGGGCACAATAACGCAGTCCGCCCCATTTGCGCGGAAGAGCTATCGCTATGGATTCGGAAACTTTCGAAACGCTGGAGGCCGCCGCGGCGTGGCGCCGCGCCGGCCACGGCGTGGTGCTCGTCAGCGTGGCGCAGACCTGGGGCTCTTCGCCCCGGCCGGTGGGAGCCATGATGTGCCTGCGCGACGACGGCCGGGTGGCCGGTTCGGTGTCCGGCGGCTGCGTCGAGGACGACCTGATCGACCGCCTGCGGCGCGAAGGCATGCCGGCCGCCATCGGCCTGGCGACCTACGGCGTCACCAGCGAGGAAGCCGCGCGCTTCGGCCTGCCCTGCGGCGGGACCCTGCGGCTGGTCGTCGAGCCCTTGCGCGACGCCGCGTGGCTGGACGCGGTGCTCGGCAATATCCGCGACCACCGGCAGGTGGCGCGCACGGTCGACCTGGACAGCGGCGAGCACCGCCTGGAGGATTGCGCCGGCGACGTGGCGCCGACGCTCGAGGGCCGCTGTTTCCGCAACGTCTTCGGACCGCGCTGGCGCATGCTGCTGATCGGCGCCGGCCAGGCCTCGGCCTTCGCCGCCGAGATCGCCAAATCGCTGGATTTCCGCGTGCTGGTCTGCGACCCGCGCGAGGAGTTCCGCGCCGGCTGGGCGGTGGCCGACACCGAAATGCTGGCCGACATGCCCGACGATGCCGTCCTGCGCATCCGCCCCGACGGGCGCACCGCCATCGTGGCGCTGACCCACGACCCCAAGCTGGACGACATGGCCCTGCTCGAAGCCCTCAAGTCCGACGCCTTCTATGTCGGCGCCCTGGGCTCGCGCGCCAACCAGCGCAAGCGCCGCGAGCGGCTGGCCCTGTTCGACCTGGAGCCGGCCCAGATCGCCCGCCTGCGGGGCCCGGTCGGGCTGCCCATCGGCAGCCGCACGCCGGCCGAGATCGCGGTGTCCGTCATGGCCGAGATCGTGGCCGTGCGCAACCGCGCGACCCGTTCCGAGGCCACGGCGGAATCGGCATGCGCGAGCGCCTGAATCCCGTCGGCCTGGCCGGCCTGGTGCTGGCGGCCGGCCTGGGGCGGCGCTTCGATCCTTCCGGCCGGCGCTGGAAGCTGGCCGAGCCCCTGCCCGACGGCCGCCCGGTGCTGCGCGCGACCTGCGAAGCCCTGCTGGAGTCGGTCGACGCCCTGCTGGTGGTATGTGGCGAGCGCGAATCGGACGCCGCGCGGGTGCTCGACGGCCTGCCGCTGGCCGTGCTCCGCTGTCCCGACGCCCGGGCGGGCATGGGCGCGACGCTCAAGTGCGGCGTGCGGGCGGCCGAGCCGTCGATCGGCTGGCTGGTGGCCCTGGGCGACATGCCGTTCGTCGGCGCCGGCACGCTGCGGGTGGTGGGCGAGAGCCTGCGGTCGGGCGGACGCATCGTGAGGCCATGGCACGACGGCCGGCCGGGACACCCGGTAGGGTTCGGCGCCGGCCTGCGCACGGAATTGCTGGCGATCGGCGACGCGGCGGGGGCGGGCGAACTGATCCGGCGCCATGGGCGGGAGGTCGTCGCGCTCGAACTGGACGATCCCGGCTGCGTGCGGGACGTCGACACGCCGGCCGACCTGGCCGGCGCCTGACGGGACGGACCGGACTCTTGGAAGCGGCCCTGCTTTCCGCGATCCACTGGCTGATGGCCGCGCTGGCGCTGCCCGAGGTCGGGCTGAGCGCGATCTTCTTCGTCAGCCTGGCGTCGGCGACCCTGCTGCCCCTGGGGTCGGAACCGGCGGTGTTCGGCTACCTGAAGCTGGCGCCCGACATGTTCTGGCCGGCGATCCTGGTGGCCACCGTGGGCAATACCGCCGGCGGGGCGATCACCTATGCCATGGGCCTGGGCGCCTGGCGGGCGGTCGAGCGCTGGAAGGCGAGGCATCCCCACCGTGTCCATCCGGAACGGATGCACGGCCGCTGGCATGCCCTGGCCCATGGCTGCCTGCACCGCATGGGCCCGCCGGCCCTGCTGCTGTCCTGGGTGCCCTTCGCCGGCGACCCGCTGTGCGCGGTGGCCGGCTGGCTGCGGCTGCCTTTCTGGCCCTGCGTGGGCTACATGGCCGTGGGCAAGTTCGCGCGCTACCTGACCATGACCCTGTTCCTGATGTGGGCCGTGCCCCGATTGTGAGCCGCCCGGCCTTTGCACGGCGCGTTTCCGCTTCCCGGGGCCGGTCCCGGGGCCCGGGACCGGGCGCCCCGCCGCGATGGCTTAAAATGGATCTTTAAGGGCTAAGACTCCCGTTTCCATGAACGCCCCCATCGCCAGCCACCTCCTGACCCCGCCGCATCCGGTCGCCACCGGCTCGCGCCTGCGCGAAATCCCCTACAACTACACCTCGTTCTCCGACCGCGAAATCGTGTCGCGCCTGCTCGGCGAGGATGCCTGGCAATTGCTGGCCGACCTGCGCGACGAGCGCCGCACCGGCCGTTCGGCCCGCATGCTCTACGAGGTGCTGGGCGATATCTGGGTGGTGCGCCGCAATCCCTATCTGCAGGACGACCTGCTGCACAATCCCAAGCGCCGCCGGCTGCTGATCGACGCGCTGCACCATCGCCTGCGCGAGATCGACCGCCGCCGCGAGCACGACGACATCGGGCGCGACACGAAGGTCGGCACGCTGCTCGAGCGTGCCCGCGCCGCCATCGCGGCGTTCGAGAGCGAATTCGAGCAGACCGGCGAGCTGCGCAAGCGGGTGCAGAAAGTGCTGGGCCGCCACACGGACCGCGACAACATCAAGTTCGACGGCCTGTCGCGCGTCTCGCACGTGACCGACGCCACCGACTGGCGCGTGGAGTATCCCTTCGTCGTCCTCACACCCGACACGGAAGACGAGATCGCGGCCCTGGTGCGCGGCTGTATCGAGCTGGGCCTGACCATCGTGCCGCGCGGCGGCGGCACCGGCTACACGGGGGGCGCCATCCCGCTGACCTGGAAGTCGGCCGTCATCAACACCGAAAAGCTCGACGGCCTGGGCAGCGTCGAAACCCTGGAGCTGCCCGGCGTCGCGCAGCCCGTGGCCACCGTGCTGACCGGGGCCGGCGTCGTCACCCGCCGCGTGGCCGAGGCCGCCGAGCGCGCGGGGCAGGTGTTCGCGGTGGACCCCACGTCGGCCGACGCTTCCTGCGTGGGCGGCAACATCGCCATGAACGCCGGCGGCAAGAAGGCCGTGTTGTGGGGCACCGCGCTCGACAACCTGGCCTGGTGGCGCATGGTCGACCCGCAGGGCGACTGGCTGGAAGTGACCCGCCTGGACCACAACATGGGCAAGATCCACGACGTGGCCGTGGCGCGCTTCAGGCTCGACTGGTACGACGGCCGCGCCAGGCCGGGCGAGCGCCTGCTGCGCAGCGAGACCCTGTCGATCGAGGGCGCGCGCTTCCGCAAGGCGGGCCTGGGCAAGGACGTGACCGACAAGTTCCTGGCCGGCCTGCCCGGCGTCCAGAAAGAAGGCTGCGACGGGCTGATCACCTCGGCCCGCTGGGTGCTGCACCGCATGCCCCGCCATGCCCGCACGGTCTGCATGGAATTCTTCGGGCAGGCACGCGACGCCATCCCGTCCATCGTCGAGGTCAAGGCCTATCTCGACGGCGAAGGCCAGGCACTGGGCGCGATCCTGGCCGGCCTGGAGCACCTGGACGAGCGCTACCTGCGCGCGGTGGGCTACGCCACCAAGAGCAAGCGCGGCGCGCTGCCCAAGATGGTGCTGATCGGCGACATCGTCGGCGACGACGAAGCGGCCGTGGCCACCGCCGCCAGCGAAGTCGTGCGCCTGGCCAATACGCGCCACGGCGAAGGCTTCGTCGCCGTCAGCGCCGAGGCCCGCAAGAAATTCTGGCTCGACCGCTCGCGCACGGCGGCCATCGCGCGCCACACCAACGCCTTCAAGATCAACGAGGACGTGGTGATCCCGCTGGCCCGCATGGGCGAGTACACCGATGCCATCGAGCGCATCAACATCGAACTGTCCACGCGCAACAAGCTGCGGCTGCTGGACGCGCTCGACGGTTTCCTGGCCGGTCCCCTGCCCACCGGCAAGATCGGGGACGCCGAGGACGACGCCGAATCGCGCGCCGCCTTCCTGGCCGAGCGCACGCGCCAGGCCGCCGCCCTGATCGCGGCCGTGCGCGCGCGCTGGCAATGGGTGCTCGAGAACATGGACCTGCCGCTGGACCGGTGCCTGGAGCGGCTCGACGCGCTGGGCCTCGGCGCGCTGCTGCCTGCCCTGCGCGAGCGGCTCGCCGTCCAGCCCGGCGCGCGGCTGTTCGACGTGGTGCAGGACCGCACCCTGCGCATTTCCTGGAAGACCGAAGTCCGGGCCGAGCTGGAGCGCCTGTACGCCGGCGCGGATTGCGCGGCGGTGCTGGCCGAGATCCAGGCCATCCACGACAAGGTGCTCAAGAGCCGGGTGTTCGTGGCGCTGCACATGCACGCGGGCGACGGCAACGTGCACACCAATATCCCGGTCAACTCCGACGACTACGGCATGCTGCAGGAAGCCAACCAGACGGTGGCGCGCATCATGCGGATCGCGCGCGACCTGGACGGCGTGATCTCGGGCGAGCACGGGATCGGGCTGACCAAGTACGAGTTCCTGACCGACGCCGAGCTGGCGCCCTTCCAGCAGTACAAGCAGAAGGTCGATCCGGAGAACCGCTTCAACGCCGGCAAGCTGATGCCGGGAGCGGACCTGCGCCATGCCTGGACGCCCAGCTTCAACCTGCTGGGCCACGAGTCGCTGATCATGCAGCAGAGCGACATCGGCGCCATCTCGCACGCCATCAAGGATTGCCTGCGCTGCGGCAAGTGCAAGCCGGTCTGCGCGACCCACGTGCCGCGCGCCAATCTGCTGTATTCGCCGCGCAACAAGATCCTGGCGACCTCGCTGCTGGTCGAGGCCTTCCTGTACGAAGAACAGACCCGCCGCGGCGTGAGCCTGAAGCACTGGGAAGAGTTCGAGGACGTGGCGGACCACTGCACGGTCTGCCACAAGTGCTATTCCCCGTGTCCGGTCGACATCGACTTCGGCGACGTGTCCATGAACATGCGCGCGCTGCTGCGCCGCATGGGCCGCAAGTCGTTCAATCCGGGAACGGCGGCGGCCATGTTCTTCCTGAACGCCAAGGATCCGGCCACCATCAACGCCACCCGCCAGGCCATGGTCGGCGTCGGCTACAAGGTGCAGCGGGTCGCGAACGAGCTGCTGTCGGGCCTGGCCCGCAAGCAGACGCGGCATCCGCCCGCCACCGTCGGCAAGGCGCCGATGCGCGAGCAGGTGGTGCATTTCATCAACAAGAAAATGCCCGGCGGCCTGCCCAAGCAGACCGCGCGCAAGCTGCTCGACATCGAGGACTCCGCCTACGTGCCGATCATCCGCGATCCGCGGGCGACCTCGGCCGACACGGAAGCCGTGTTCTACTTCCCCGGATGCGGCTCGGAGCGCCTGTTCTCGCAGGTGGGCCTGGCCACCCAGGCCATGCTCTGGCATGCCGGCGTGCAGACCGTGCTGCCGCCCGGCTATCTGTGCTGCGGCTATCCGCAGCGCGGCAACGGCATGAACGACAAGGCCGAGCAGATCATCACCGACAACCGCGTGCTGTTCCACCGCGTGGCCAACACGCTGAACTACCTGGACATCAAGACGGTGGTGGTGAGCTGCGGCACCTGCTACGACCAGTTGGCCGGCTACGAATTCGACAAGATCTTCCCCGGCTGCCGGCTGATCGACATCCACGAATACCTGCTGGAAAAAGGCCTCAAGCTCGACGGCGTGCAGGGCGTGCGCTACATGTACCACGATCCCTGCCACACGCCCATGAAGCTGCAGGATCCGCTCAAGACCGTGCGCTCGCTGGTGGGCGAGGGCACCATCAAGAGCGACCGCTGCTGCGGCGAATCGGGCACCCTGGCGGTCACCCGCCCCGACGTGTCCACCCAGGTGCGCTTCCGCAAGCAGGAGGTCATGCTGCAGAATACCGCCGAGCTGCGCGGCGACGGGTACCAGGGCGAGGTCAAGGTGCTGACCTCCTGCCCCTCCTGTCTGCAAGGCCTTTCCCGCTACCAGGACGACACCGGCGCCCAGGCCGACTACATCGTGGTCGAGATGGCGCGCCACGTGCTGGGCGAGAACTGGCTCGAGGAATACGTCGGTCGCGCCAACGCCGGCGGCATCGAAAGAGTGCTGGTGTAGCAGGCCCGGCGGCCGCCCGCCCGGGCGGGCCGCTCGTCACTTAGCGGAGCGTCCGAGATATGTCCCTTGCTGGAGACCCGCCCGATACTTCCGCCCGGCGCCCGGCCGACACCGGCCCGGGCACGCTGGGCAAGGCCTTCGACGTGCTCGAAATGGTGCTGAGCGCCGCGCCGCCGCCGTCGGCGGCGCAGATCACCGAAAGCCTGAACCTGCCGCGGCCGACGACCAATCGCATCCTCGGCAACCTGGTCAAGCTGGGATTGCTCAAGCGCGACGCGCGCCAGCGGCAACTGCACGAAGGCGACCGCCTGCTCGAACTGGCGCTGGACGTGGTGGCCCGGGCCGTCCAGCGCGGGCCGCGGCACGAGATCCTGCGCGAGCTGGCGGAAAAGATTTCCGAAACCTGCAACGTCGCCATGATCGTGGGCGGACGCGTGCGCTACATCGACCGGGTCGAGGCGCAGTGGCCGCTGTCGCTGCGCCTGGAAACGGGCAGCGAGCTGCCGCTGCATTGCACGGCGGTGGGCAAGCTGTTGCTGGGCCACCTGCCGCGCGCGCAGCGCGACAAGTACCTGCGCACCATGGCGCTGACCCGCTATACGGCCAACACCATCACCGACCGGGCGAGGCTGGAGCGCGAGCTGGACGAGATCGCGGTCCAGGGCATGTCGCGCGACAACGAGGAATATCTTCCCGGCGTCGTGGGGCTGGCGGTGCCGATACCCGGCGGCGACGAGTTCCCGGTGCTCGCCCTGGGCGTGGCCGCGCCCAGCGCGCGGGTCACGGTGGCCGATATGCAGCGCGACCTGCCTTATCTGCGTGAGATGGCGGCCAAGCTGGCGCTTTGCTATTGAACGGCCGGGCCGCCCGGCGCATGAGCCGCGTGCGGCTGCTTCCGCACGCGGCCCGGGTCCGGCCGGCGCGCGGGCAAAGACCGTGCTTCAGCCGCGCCGCGCGAGCAGCGACGCCACCAGCGCGGATGCTTCCCATTGCGGCATGTGGCCCGATTGCGCGACCAGATGCAAGGCGACCTGCGGCGGCGCGTTCAGCGCATGCCGCCAGGGAATGACGGCGTCGCGCCGCCCGTGGACCAGGGTCGCGGGGCAGTCCAGCGCCGCCAGGTCGGCCACGATATCGACCTGCTGCACGCCGTTCCAGGCCGCCGAGCGGCAGAACGCCGCAAGTGTCTCGCGGCGCGCGGCGATCCGGCTTCGCAATTCCCGCAGATAGGCTTGCGAAGGCGTGGTGCCGTTGGCCGTCAGCTTGCCAACCTCGCGCGTCAGCGCCTCGTCGGAATCGGCGTACAGCATGCCGTCGACGAAGTTTTGCGCGATCTCGGTGCCCAGTCCCGCGGGCGACAGCAGCGTCAGGTAGGCGATGTTCAGGCCCGGCGTGCGCGCGACCTTGGCGGCGATCGCGGCGCCGAAGGAGTGGCCGGCCAGCGCGACCGGGCCGCGGCCCAGGGCCGCGACCGCTTCCGCCACGGCTTGCACGATATCGTCCACCTTGGCGGCGTTGCTGCCGCTGCGGCCGTGGCAGGGCAGGTCGATGGCGGTCGCGTTCAGGCCGGCACGCTGCATGGCGCTGCCCGTGGCGGCCCACAGGTCGGTGTCGCCGAACAGGCCGTGCAGCAGGACGAGTTCCGGCGCGCCCGAGGGCGCCGCGGCCGTCCACCGCACGGCGTGCAGGCTGCCGTGGCGGGTGGGAATGTCCTGTTCGCGCACGCCGGCCTGTCCTGCGCGCGAGGAGGGCGCGGCCGGGGCGCCGAGCGCGGCCCGGATGTCGGCCTGCGTGATGCGGCCCGCCGGGCCGCGTCCGGCGACGGCGGCCAGGTCCAGGCCCTGCTCGCGCGCGATGCGGCGCGCGGCGGGCGTCGCCGGCATGCGCGCGCCACGCGCCGCCGGCACGGCGGTTGCGGGAGGACTCGCGGCCGCGGCCGGTGGCGCGTCGGGCCTGGCGGGCTTCGCCGCGGACGATGCGGCCGCCGGCGCATCCGGCGCCCCGCCCGCCGGTTCGGCATCGTTGCCGGCCGGCGCTTGGCCTTCGGCTTCGAGCCTGGCCACCACGGTGTCGGCGTCGATCAGGCCGTCCACGGCCACATTCTGCTCCAGCAGCTTGCCGTCCTGCGCCGCCGGGACTTCGACGATGGATTTGTCCGTCTCGATTTCGAACAGGATGTCCCCCGCGCGAAACGACTGCCCCGGCTGGACGTTCCAGTTGACCAGGCGCGCGCCCTCGATGGGCTCGCCCATGCGGGGAACGACGAAGTTGACGATGTATGCCATGTGCTTGCCTCGAGTATGGGGTCAGCCGCCGCGGGCTTCGGGATCGATGCCGGCCAGTTGCTCCAGCGCCAGCAGCATGGCGGTGCAGTCCTGCTGCGCGCGGCCCATGGTCGCGGCCACGCCGAACAGCTCCAGCGCGCTGGCTCCCAGGAACAGCGGCACCTGCAGTTCGTGGCCCAGCGACAGGCCGAGCGACAGGTCCTTGTGGCCGAGATGGATGGGGAAGTCCGGCGTGATGTCGCCGGCCAGCACCTTCTTGGGATAGTTGGTGTTGATCTGGCCACGCCCGGCCACGGTATTCTGCAGCACTTCGACGGCGCGCGCGGTCTCGACGCCGGCCTTGCGCGCCATGGCGAGCGTCTCCGCGGTCAGCACCATGCCGACCATGGACATATAGTTGTTGATGACCTTCATGCGGATGCCGGTGCCCAGCGGCCCCATGTGGAGCACCTTGTCCGCCATGGCCTGGAACACCGGCAGCGCGTCCTGGAAGTCGCGGCGCTCGCCCCCGGCCATGACCAGCAGCCGGCCCGCCGCCGCGTCGGCGGGCGTGCGGCCGACGGGCGCGTCCATCATGCGCAGTCCCGCCGCCTGCAGCCGGGCGGCGATTTCCAGGCTGCCGCGCGGCAGGATGGTACTCATTTCCAGCACCAGCGTGCCGGGCCCGGCATGCGACGCCACGCCGCCGGCGTCGAACAGGGCGGCGCGCACGTGCTCGTCGCGAGGCAGGATCGTGATGACCGCGGACGCGCCCTCGCAGGCTTCGGCGATGCTCGCGCACGCTGTGCCGCCGGCCTGGGCCAGTGCCCGCGCCTTGGCCGCGTCGAGGTCGTAGCCGCGCACCTGGAATCCCGCCTTCGCCAGGCAGGCCGACATCGGGCCGCCCATGGTGCCCAGGCCGATGAAACCTATGGTGTCGTTCATCGCTGGTCCCCGTCGGCCTCGACATTGCGGAACTGCAGGAATTCGGTGATCGCGCCTTCCGGCTCGGCCACGTAGAAGACCTTGGTGCGTCCGCCGCGCAACAGCCGCGGCGAGGACACGGTCTCGTAGCCCGCCTGCTTCGCCTGTTCGTAGACGGCGTCGACGTCGGCGACCTCGAAGGCCATGTGGTTGTAGCCGAAATCGCATTGCCGCCGCGCGCGGGTGTCGCCCTGTGGCGTGTAGTACTTGAACAGCTCCACGCGGTAGCCGTCCCGGCGCAGCATGGCCCAGCGCACCACCGCGCCGGGCAGGCCGACCACCTCGCCCAGCGCCGCCTCGGAACGGTGGTCCATTTCGCCTTCGAGCTCGAAGCCCAGGAAATCCGTGTAGAAGCGCTGCGCGCGCTCGAAATCGTTGACGCAGACGGCGGTGTGGTGCGCCGCCAGCTTCGGGTCTTGCAGGGTCATGCTCGTCTCCTGGTGCGCGGCGCCGCGCCGTGTGCGCGCCGCATCGGTATGTCCGTCCCGCTCCGCCCGGCCCGTCAGCCGCGCCGGCCGTCGATTTCCCGCAGCGCCGCGGCCACGGCGTCGGCGCCCGCCAGCGCGGCGCGTTCCAGCACCTTGGACACCACCGGCGAGGCGTTCGAGCCGGTGACGTGGACGATCTCGTGGTCCAGGTAGTCGAAGACCCGCGACTGCGCCTCGTAGGCGATGCGCGCGCCGATCGAGGTGCCGCGCGTGGTCTGCTCGGCGATCAGCAGCGCGTTGGTGCGCCGCACGCTGGCCTCGACCGTTTCCCAGTCCAGCCCCAGCGGATCGAGCGTGCGCAGGTCGATCACTTCGGCGTCCACGCCGCTCTGTTCCACGGCGTCCAGGCAGGGGTCCACCATGTTGCCGTAGGTCAGCACGGTGCAGCGATTGCCGGGACGGGCGATGCGCGCCTTGCCGAAGGGCACGATGTAGTCCCAGTCGCCGGTGGGCACCTTGCCGGCCTTCTTGAACAGTTCGCCGTATTCCACCACCAGCACCGGATCGTCGCAGGCCACCGCCGCGTTGAGCAGCCCGATGTAGTCGTAGGGCCGCGACGGCGCCACGATGCGCCAGCCCGGATACTGCGCGAACAGCCCGCTGGCGTCCATGGAGTGCTGCGAGCCGTAGCCCGTGCCGGCCGAGACCCGGCTGCGCACGATGACCGGGACCGGGAACTTGCCGCCGAACATGTGCCGCACCTTGGCGATCTGGTTGAAGAGCTGGTCGGCGGCCACCAGCGCGAAGTCGGGGTACATGATTTCGATCACCGGCCGCATGCCGTTGAGCGCGGCGCCCAGCGCCAGGCCGGTGAAGCCGTTCTCGGCGATGGGCGTCCCCACCAGGCGCTCGGGATACTGTTCACCGATGTTGCGCGTGGCGCCGGCGGTGCCGCCGCGCAGCCGGTGCACGTCCTCGCCAAGAATGAACAGGTTGTCGTACAGGCCCATGTTGCGCAGCATGGCGGCCGAGATGACGTCCAGGAACTTGACTTCCTTCAGGCCGGACTCGGGCTCGTCCTCGAGCTCGCGGCGCGGATGGTCGGCCAGCTCGCTCAGGTCGCCGCGGATGCCGAAGTCGACTTCGGCGGGATCGGGCCACAGGGCAGGAAAGATGCGCCGGGACTTTTCGTCGCCGTAGTTCTCGATCAGGCGGCCGAGCGCGCCGTCGATGATGTCGTCGGCGCGCCGCTCGAAGCGCCCGACGGTCTGGCCGTCGATCAGTCCCAGGGCCTGCAGCCGGGCGGGATAGGCGGAGACGGCATCGCGCCCCATCCATTGTTCTTCCTCGCTTTTCTCGCGATAGCCGAAGGCGCTGCCCTTGAGCGGACCCGACTGGTGGAAATGGCGGTAGGTAAGGGCTTCCAGCAGCACCGGGCCGCCGTCGCCGTCGATGATCTTGCGCGCCTCCAGCATGGCCAGGCGGGCGGCGACGACGTCCATGCCGTCGAACTCGATGGCCGGTACGCCCAGCGACAGGCCACGCGCCGACAGCCGCGTTTCGCGCGTCTGTTCCGAGACATGGGTGGACACCGCGTAGAGATTGTTCTCGACGAAGAACACGGTGGGCGTGCCGTAGAGCGCGGCCAGGTTCATCGCTTCGTAGGCGGCGCCGTTCTGCATGGCGCCGTCACCGAAGAAGGCGACCGAGATGTCGTCGCGCTTGCGCAGCTTGTCGGCGAAGGCGTATCCCACCGCATGCGAGGGGTTGCCGCCGACGATGGCGTTCGAGCCGAGGATGCCGGCCTCGGGAAAGCGCAGGTGCATGGAGCCGCCGCGGCCGCCGCAGTAGCCGGGCGACAGGCCCAGGATCTCCGCGTAGGTGCGGTGGACGACGTCGCGCAGCGTTTCGGGGATCGCGCCCTTGAGCGGCGAATAGCCCTTGGGCCGGGCGTAGTTCAGCGCCTTGGCCAGGAACTGGTGGTGCATGCGGTGGGTGCCGTTGATCTTGTCGCCCACGCGCAGTTGCGATATCGCGCCGACGGCCGCGCCTTCCTGGCCGATGCTGGAGTGCGCGGGTCCGTGCAGCAGGCCGGCCGCGCTGAGCACGAGGAGCTTTTCCTCGAATCGGCGGATCAGGATCAACTGTTCCAGCATGCACAGGTGCTCGGAAACCGGGATGGCCCGCACGTCGGCCTCGGCGACGTTCAGGCGCCACCAGGGGGTCTTGGTCTTGAGGGCGGTCAATCGCGATGCCATGGGGGGTGTCTCCGTGAGGGGCGCGGCCGGACGCCGCTGCCCGGCGCCTGCGGGGCGCGGGCCGATAGCGAGGCAACAGGGGATTTCGTATCAAATAATGATTCGAACAGTATCATAAAACGATATGCGGACAAAATTTTTTTGCCCCGGACGGCGCGCGCCGGCGGCGCATGCCGTGGGGACGCCCGGTTCGCGGGGAATGTGCGCGACCCCCGCCGTCGGCGCGCCGGGGCCGGAAGAAACCGGGATCTCCATGATTCCCGGGGACGGCGGTGCCTGTCAACGGCCCGCCGCGCCCCTTACCCGCCTTCGGCCATGCTCGATATGCCGGCGCACGAGCATTTCGACCCGCTTGCCGTCGCCGGCGCGCAAGGCCTCGACAATCTGCTCATGGTGCTTGAGCGCCGTATCGGTGTCTTTCTTGTTGTACTTGCCCAGGGATTTTTCCGAGGCGAAAAACTCCCGGAAGCCGCCGATCATCTGCACCAGGCGCTCCGAACGGGAAGCCTTGACGATGATTTCATGGAACTCGTTATTCAAGACGACGCGCGTCTGGTATTCGTTGTTGGACAGATTGCGGGCCAAGGCCACCAGTTCTTCCAGGCGGCGCAGCTCGGACTCCTTGATCCGGGCCGCGGCAAGCCGGGCCGCCGTTCCCTCCAGCGCCTCGCGGATGTAGTAGATATCGCCCATTTCCCGGGCGGTGTCCACGACCTCGACGCCCCCGCTGATCAACGGAGCGACCAGGCCGTCGCGTTCGAGCTTGGAGATCGCCTCGCGTACGGGCGTGCGGCTGCTGCCCAGCTTTTCGGCCACTTCCGTTTCGATCAGCCGCGTCCGCGCGAGGATATCGCCACAAAGGATGGCCTGCCGCAGGCGCCGGTATATCTGCTCGGCGCGGCGTTCCGTGGACGCGCCCCTGGGCGCGAACCAAGGCTTGTCCCCGGCGGGCAGGCGTGCAGCATCGAACATCGATTCGTGGTCTGTCTCTTCCATTTCTCCTCACTCCATTAGTCTCTTTGCGCGACTATCGGGACAACGAGTGTACTTCCCGCACATGCCCACGGCGGGTGCCGGCCATGAGGCGGCAGGCGCATTCTGTCTGGCCTTGATTGGGGTAAACCCTGATATTGACGGGCTTGAGCGGAGCCAATATAGTCCCTTCCTGCATGCATTTTCGCACGCATCACTGCATGCAGAAGATACAATTTATTACGACAGGGGAACCGGGCGGCGGAGCGGGCTGGCAGCCTTGCCGCGGCCACGCCGAGGCTACGAAACATGATTCAGAACCCGATCAAGTGGCCGAACGGCGCGCGGTGCGCGGTCGCCATCACCTTCGACATGGACAGCGACAGCATCCTGCATGTCGCCGATCCCAAATCCGCCGACACGAAGATCTGCTCGGCCTCGTGGCTGCGCTACGACATGGTCGCGATCCCGCGCATACTGAAGCTGTACGAGAAATACGGAATCAAGCAGACCTTTTTCATCCCGGGCTGGACCGCCGAGCATTATCCGGACACGGTGAACGCGATCGTAACGGCCGGCCACGAGATCGCGCTGCACGGCTACCTGCACGAAAAGCCCAACACCCTGTCCGCCTCGGAAGAGGAATACTGGTTCATGCGGGGACTGAACGCCGTGCAGAAGGTCACCGGGGTGCGTCCGCGCGGGTTCCGGGCGCCGAACTACCGATTCTCGAAGCACACGCTCGATTATCTGGCCCGGGAAGGATTCGTCTACGACTCCTCGCTCATGACGGACGACGTGCCGTATGTGCTGGAAGGCAAGGCCGGCAACGTGCTCGAGCTCCCCACCGAGTGGGCCATGGACGACTGGCCGCAATATACCTACAACTCCGAGATCGGCTTCATGATGCAGGTCAATTCGCCGGACCGCGCCATGGAAGTCTGGCTCGCGGAATTCGAGGCGGCATGGGAATACGGCGGCCACTGGATCTCGGTGTGGCATCCCTTCGTCTCGGGGCGCCTGGCCAGGTGCTCGCGGATAGACAAGATGATCCGATACATGATGGACAAAGGCGGGGTGTGGTTCGCGAGCCTGGGAGAGATCGCGTCGTACGTGAACGAGTCGATCGCCTCCGGCGCGTATGCGCCCCGCAGGGAGCGGCTGCCGTATTACGACGGCCCCACCGACGCGCTGAATCTCTGCAAGTAACCACAGGTCGACCGCACGCCATGACGTATGTACGGGAGCAACTGCGCCACGATGCGACATCCTGGAGCAGTCTTTGCATGTCGCCAGGCCGGGGGACAAGATGTCGTGCGGTCATTTCCAAACCCGGCAATGGCAATCAGGTGTCATAAGGAAGAAAGCCATGAAGCACGCAGTGAAAATCATGAGTGTCCTTGCGATGATGGCGGCTGCGGGATTGCCCGCGGTCGCGGCAAGCGCCGGCGCGAACGGCCAGGGCGGCGACGCGCACAAGAAGACGATACTGGTGACCCTTTCGGGTCCGCTGGCGCCCTATAACTTCCAGAAGGAAGACCAAAGCTGGGCAGGGCTAAGCGCCGACGCGCTGGCCTATGCCGCGCACAAGGCCGGCTACGAGGTCCAGTACAAGCCCATGGCGTTCGAAAACGAGATCCCGGCGCTCATCAACGAACGGGTGGACGTGGCCTCCGGCATCTACGTCACGGCCGAGCGCAGCAAGAAGCTCGATTTCATCCCGCTGGTCCGTTCGTCCTTCGGCGTGATCATGAAAAAGGAAGACGCCGCCAAGATAAAGGACTGGTCCGGCCTGTGCGGAAAGAAGATAGGCATGCACTTCTCCGCGCCCACCGAACGCGCGGTGAAGGACATGAACGAACACTACTGCCCGAAGGACAACGGCGCCGTGCCCACCGCCTCCAGCGGAAGCATCCCGGACATCCTGAACAATATGCAGAACGGGCGGGTATACGCGGCCCTGGACGACGTCAACATGTGGCGCGCGGCCATCCGCAGGCTGCCGAACCTGGAAGTCGCGATCGACAACATCGGCGACGCGATCTACTGGCCCATCGCGTTCAAGAAGGGTTCCGAGCTCAGGGCGGAACTCATGCCCCACGTGCTGGAATTCCTGAAGTCCGACGAGGCCACGAAAACCTCGCTGGAATACGGAATGGGCAAGAACGTCTTCGTGGCCGACCCCGACAAGGCCGTGGACGAGGTCATCAACCGGCGCTAGCAAGAAGCGCGGTATCCGCGCGCGGCCCCGGTCAGGCCCGCGCGGCGGCCCGGCGGATCCGGCGTGCGCCGGGTCCGCAGCGAGATCTGGAGAAAAGGTGGAATCAGGCTACTTTCATTATCTGACCCTTCCGTATCTGCTCGAGGGCGCATGGGTCGCGATCGAGATATGGACGCTGTCATTCGTACTGGCTTTCGTTTCGGGGCTGGTGTTCGCCCTGATCCGCAACTCCCGGAATCTGTCCCTGCTCCGCAAGGCCGTGGGCCTGTATGTCTGGGTCCTGCGCGGCACCCCGATACTGCTGCAACTGCTCATCTGGTACAACGTACTGCCCTCGATCGGCTACGAGGTCAACGAGTTCTGGACCGCGGTCATCGCCCTGTCGGTCTGCTTCTCGGCATATATGTGCGAAGTATTCCGGGGCGGCTTGCTGGCCGTCCACGAAGGCCAGGTGGACGCGGCGCATTCCCTGGGCTTCGGGCCGCTGCGCACGCTGTGGTATTTCGTCATTCCGCAGGCGTTGCGGGTGTCGCTGCCCTCGATCGTGAACTTCGCGATCCTCATGTTCAAGGACACCTCGATCACTTCGATCATCGCGGTGAGCGAACTGACGCTGCGCAGCAACACCATCGTGGCGCGCAACTTTGAATATATTCCCGTCTTCGGCGCGGCGCTGACGATATATCTCGTGCTCACCTCGGTCCTGACCCTGGTGCAGCAGCGCCTGGAGAAAGGGTTCAACTATCTGAACCGCGAGGCCGCGCTGGCGCGCAAGGGCTCGGGGCCGGTCGCCCGCTCCGGCAACAGGCTGGGGGACTACCTGTGCCCGACCGGCACGGACGGCAACGACGACAGGGCGGTCGTCCTGAAGAACGTGACCAAGTCGTTCGGCAAGAACAAGGTCCTCGACGACATCAGCATGACGTTCGAGAGTTCCCGCACGACCTGCATCATGGGGCCGAGCGGATCGGGCAAGAGCACGCTCCTGCGCACGATCAACGGCCTGGAGTCCATAGACAGCGGGTCCATTACCGTGAACGGCGTGCCGATCGGCGGGGACCAGGGCACGGGACGCGGGTTCGGCAAGACGCTGAACATGTACCGGATCGCCCGCGCGCGCGTGCGGGCCAGGACCGCGATGGTCTTCCAGCAATTCCACCTGTTCCAGAACTGCTCCATCATCGAGAACATCACGCTGGCGCCGAGAAAGATCAACCGCATGGATCCGTCCACGGCCGACGCCGAGGGCCAGAACCTGCTCGAACTCCTGAAGCTCGGCCATCTTCGAAACCGGATGCCGCAACGGCTGTCGGGCGGAGAACAGCAGCGCATCGGCATCCTGAGGGCGCTTGCCGTCAAGCCCAAGACATTGCTGTTCGACGAGCCGACGTCCGCCCTGGACCCCGAGCGGGTCGGCGAGGTGCTGGACGTCATGATGGAGCTCTCCGACGCCGGCGGGACGATGGTCGTCGTGACGCACGAGGTCGAGTTCGCCAGGAGATGCGCGGACTGGGTGATCTTCATGGAGGGCGGCCGCATCGTCGAGGAAGGCCCGCCGGAGAAGGTGCTGGAGAACCCCGATTCCGAGCGCATCCGGGCGTTCCTGTCGGGAATCGGCGGCGCCAGGGCGGTGGATCGCGGATAGCGGTTCGTTGCCACGGCGTCTTGTCTTTTACCGGGCCATGTGCACCGTAAGAGCGGCAGTATGTCTACACAAGGATGAGGGTATAGCAGATGAAAGCGCTGGTTTGTGGTGGAGGAGTCGGAGGTCTTTCCGCGGCGATAGGGTTGTCGAACATCGGATACGAAGTCCAGGTCTTCGAGCGGTCGCCCGAACTCAGGGAAGCCGGCGCGGGGCTGAATCTCTGGCCCAATGCCGTGCGCGCCATTTACGCGCTGGGGCTGCGCGACCAATACGACGCCATATCGGTGAAACTGGATCGCTACGTGAACTATGCGCCCGATGGAACCGTGCTGTTCAATAAGGACACCAGCGATTGGCCCGAGAAATACGGCGCGCCTTCCACCGGGGTCTATCGCAAGGCGCTCAACGCCATGCTGGCCGAGGCGGTCGGCATGGACCGCATCACGCTCGGCCACGAGGTCGTCTCGGTATACAACGAAGGCGACAAGGCGGTCTGCAAGTTCGCCAACGGCGCGGTCCATGCCGGCGACCTGGTCGTGGGCGCCGACGGCATATATTCCGCGGTGCGCCAGCACCTGGTCGGGGATGTCCGGTTCAGGAAGAACGAGCATCATGCCTACCGCGTACGCGCCTTGATCCCGCTCGCGGATGTCGGGGTGGACCCGGCGGCGCAGACCGGGTATTACTCGCCCGATTCATTCCTGTCCGTGATACCGATCGGCAACGGCATGGCGTATTGGTTCGGCTCGGTGACCGGCGCGGGCAACATCGACGAATTCATCGATCATTTCAGCTCCTGGACCCATACCCATATTCCCAATACCCTGCGCATCACCCCGCGCGAAACCATACTGGAAAACGAGCTCCACGACTTCGAGAACCGGCCGGCGAGCTGGACCTCGGGGCGGATCGCGCTGCTCGGGGATTCGTGCCACGCAATGATGCCCGACCTGGCGCAGGGAGCGAGCCAGACCTTCATCGATGCCCAGGTGCTGAGCGAGGTCCTGCGCGGGAACAGGGACGTGGCGGGCGCCCTGAAAGAGTACGAACGGCTCAGGATGCCGGTCGCGTACCACGTCGTCGACAGGTCGCGCCGGGGCAGTTTCCACGGCACCGGCGCGGTCGACCCCATCGCGGTTCGTTACGAAAAGGAAATCGAGGGGTTCGTGGCCTGAGCCGGGCCATGCCTGCCTGTCGACGGCCGGGAGAGTGAATCATGCTAGGAGCGGAAATGTTCAATGTTGGCGTGCCGGAATCGGAGTTGTATGAACTGGCCCAGGCCCTGGTCGACGCCGAGTCGCCGAACCCGCCCGGCGATGTGCGGCTTCCGCTGGAGGTCGCCGCGGGTTACCTGGCCCGGAACGGGATCCCGTTCATCCGGGTTTCCTGCGACAGCGAGTACAAGAAGGTCAACCTGGTCGCCCGGGTGTTCGGCGGCGCAAGCGGCCCGCACCTGGTCATGAACGCGCACCTGGACGTGTTCCCGGTCTCGAACGCCCGAAAGCCCGGAAAGCCGCCGGCGGCCCACGATCCCGCGCAGGCCGGACCCCTGGTCGTGCGCGGTCGCGGCGCCGTCGACATGAAGGGGGGCGCGGCGGCGTTCATGGTCGCGCTGAAGCTGCTGCACGAGAGGCGGGAACAGCTCCATGGACGGGTCACCCTGTGCCTGGTGTGCGACGAGGAAACCTTCGGCCCCTACGGCAGCCGGGCATTGCTGGAAATGTTCCCGGATCTCTATGGGGATGCCTTGCTGAGCACCGAACCCTCTTCGACCGCGGTGGTCCGCATAGGAGAAAGGGGATTCGTCTGGGGAGAAGCGGAATTCCTGGGCGAGGGCGGGCATGGCGCCTACCCCGGCGGCGCGAAATCGCCGATCGAGCTCGCGTCCGAATTCATAGGGGACCTGCGCGGCGCGATCCCGGAAGCCTGGAAACAGGAGGCGTCCGCGCCGGGCGGCAAGATGTCCCACGATCTCCTGGCCCCCAAGGGGAAATCCTTCGTCGATAGCGTGTCGCTGAATTTCGGAACGATCGGAGGCGGGCTCACGGTGAACATGAAGGCCGACAAATGCCGCGTCGGCGTGGACTTGCGGGTTCCCTTGGGCAAGACCACCGACGAGATCGTGGCGATCGTGCGCGAGGTGGCGGCCCGCCATGGCGGGACATTCAGGTTGAACAATTCGAGCGAGCCGAACAAGAGCGACGAGAACGGGCCGCTGTTCCGCATCCTGAAGGAAACCGTGGAACGGGTGACCGGTTCGCCGCCCGCCTTCGCCATCGGGCTGGGGTGCACGGACGCGCGCTTGTGGCGGCAGGGGGGCGTGCCCGCCGCGGTGTATGGACCCGATCCCTCGACGATGGCCCATGACGACGAAAAAGTGACGCTGGCCGAGCTGTGCAAGGTCGCCAACGTGCATCTGCAAACGGCCCTGCAATTCCTGGGCGGGACCCGGTAGGACCGGTGGGTCCTTGCCCGCAGGGGCGGTACGTATCCGGCAAGAGGGCCGGAGCCGCGCCGGGGGCCGGCCGTATCGTTGCCGCCGTCCGGCGGCGGCGCTAGCCGGCCGGGGCCGGCGGGCGCAGTTCGATGCCGCTTTCGGCCAGGGCCCGGCGGATGCGGCGGGCGAAGTCCACGGCATCCGGCTGGTCGCCGTGGATGCACAGGGTATCCGCCCGGACGGGGACGTCCTTGCCCGATTGCGCGCGCACCATGCCTTCGCGGACCATGCGCAGGACCTGGGCCTGCGCGGCGTCCGGATCCTCGATCATGGCGCCGGGCCGGCCGCGGGGGGTCAGCGAACCGTCGTCCTGGTAGCTGCGGTCGCAGAACACCTCGCTGCAGGCCGTCAGGCCGATCTCGGCCGCGGCGCGCAGCATCTCGCTGCCCGCCAGCCCGTAGAGCACCAGGCTGGAATCGACGTCGCGCACCGCGCGGCACAGGGCGTGCGCGAGCGCCGGGTCGCGCGCGGCCATGTTGTAGAGGGCGCCGTGGGCCTTGACGTGATGCAGGCGGGCGCCCTGCGAGGCGGCCACGCCCGCCAGCGCGCCGATCTGGTAGACCACGATGTCGTAGGCCTCGGCGGGGCTGATCTGCATGACGCGCCGGCCGAAGCCGACCAGGTCGGGCAGGCTGGGATGGGCGCCCAGCGCCACGCCGTGGGCGAGGGCGGCCGCCACCGTGGCCCGCAGCGTGCCGGGGTCTCCGCCATGGAAGCCACAGGCGATGTTGGCGGAGCTGACGTAGGGCAGCACGGCTTCGTCGTTGCCCATGCGCCACGCGCCGTAGCTTTCGCCCATGTCGCAATTCAGGTCCAGGGTGAGCGCCATATGGATCTCCGCCGGTCGCGGCACGATGAAAATCGGGATGTTAGATCATGTGCCGGCGGCCGGCATCCCGCCGTGTTTGGCCAGCAGGCCGCGCAGCGGCCGCAGGGCCGCGCGCAGCGCGATCCATGCCTGCTCGCGCCGCGCGTCGAGTTCCTGCGCGGCGTCGAGGCCGACGGCTTCGAAGCGGATGGAATCGCCCGGCGCGCACTGGGCCAGTTGCGGCAGGTCGACCTGCGCGACCTGCGCGATGCGGGGATAGCCGCCGGAGGTCTGGCGGTCGGCCATCAGCACGATGGGCGCGCCGCCCGCCGGCACCTGCACCGTGCCGAAACAGGTGGCTTCGGACAGCATCTGCCGCGGCCGGGCCAGGGACAGTTTCGGGCCTTCGAGCCGGTAGCCCATGCGGTCCGATTGGGCGCCGATGCGAAACGGTTCGCCCAGCAGGGCGTCGCGGCTGGCGGAGTCGAATTCGTCCCATTGCGGTCCGGGCGTCAGGCGCAGCGTCGCGCGCGGGGCGCCGGCGAGCGTGCCGGGCAGGTAGATGCGCAGCGCATCCAGTTCCGATTGCAGGGCGTCCAGCCCGGCGCCGGGTTCCAGCGGGCGCCTGAGCTCGACCCGGTCGTCCCGGGCCAGCGCCCGTCCGCCGAAACCGCCGAAGCCGGCGCGCAGATAGGTGCTCTCGCTGCCCATGACGGTGTCCAGGCGATAGCCGCCGTGCACCGCGAGATAGGCGCGCAGGCCGCGCCGGCGGTTGCCGAGGTTCAGCCGGGCGCCGGCGCGCGCCACCACCGGCCGGTTCAGCGGCAGTTCGGCGTCGTCCAGCGTGGCGCCCAGGTCCGCGCCGCACAGCGCGATACAGGCGGGCGCCTGGAATTCCAGCCGCGGGCCGGCCAGCGTGATCTCCAGCGTGGCGCAAGGCTCGTCGTTGCCGGCGAGCAGGTTGGCCAGGCGGTGGGCGCGTTCGTCCATGGCGCCGGCCACCGGCACGCCGAGATGCTGGAAGCCCACGCGCCCCAGGTCCTGGAAGGTCGACAGCAGGCCCGGCCGCAGGACGGCGATGGTCATGGGGCGATCCTTTGGTGGCGGCGCCACCCGCTGCGCGAGGACGCGCGCGCGGCGGTTGCGCAGGGGCGGACGGACGCGCTCATGGCGCCGCCTTCGAACGGTCGAACTCCCGCGCGGAGATCGGCATGAAGCGCACGGTATCGCCCGGCCGCAGCAGGGTCGGCGATTCGCGCGCGGCGTCGAACAAGGCCAGCGGCGTGGCGCCGATGATGTGCCAGCCGCCCGGCAGCCGCCCGGGATAGATGACGGTCTGGCGGTTGGCAATCGCCACCGATCCGGCGGGCAGCGCGGTGCGCGGCGTGTCGCGCCGCGGCAGGTCCAGCCGCGCGTCGTGCACGCCGATATAGGGCAGTCCCGGCGCGAATCCCAGCATGAAGACCATGCTGCCGGGCGCGGTGTGCAGTGCCACGACCTGCTCCGGCGACAGGCCGCAGGCGCGCGCCACGTCGGGCAGGTCCGGCCCGTGTTCGCCCCCGTAGCACACGGGGATGTCGACCTGCCGCCCCGGCACGGCGTCGGCCTCGAGCCCGGCGTCCAGCAGCGCCTGCACGCGGGCCGCCAGTTGCGCGAAGGTGGGCCCGGCTCCCTGCGGCCGGTAGTGGAGCGCGACCGCCGAGAAGGAAGGCACGACGTCGGTCACGCCCGGCAGTCCCGCCGCGCGCAGGCGCGCGGCCGCCGCCAGGCAGAGCCGGCCGATGAGCGGGTCGATGCGCTCGCCGAACGAGACGACCAGGCAGCGCTCGCCCTGCGGGAGGATCCGCCAGGCGTGCCCGGCGGGAAGGCGCGGGTCCAAGGTCAGGCCCGGATCCGCTCGCAGCGCACCGTGACGGGATGGTCGCGCAAGGCGCTCATGACCTGGTCGGTGACTTCGCCGTCGACGTCGGTGATGGCGTAGCCGAGCTGGCCCAGCGTCTGCAGCCGCTGGCTGACGATGTTCAGGCCGTGCTCGGCCAGCAGGCTGTCCAGGGCGCCCAGCGCGCCGGGCAGGTTGCGGTGCATGTGTAGGATGCGCGAGCAGCCTTCCGGGTCCTGGTAGGCCAGCTCCGGGAAATTGACCGCGCCCTTGGTGGTGCCGCTCTGCACGAAGCGCAGCAGCTTTTCCGCGACTTCGCGGCCGATGTTTTCCTGCGATTCCTGCGTGCTGCCGCCGATGTGCGGCGTGAGCAGCACGTTGGGCATGCCGATGAGCGGGCTGGCCAGCGGCTCGTCCACGCTCTTGGGTTCGGTGGGAAAGACGTCGAGCGCCGCGCCGGCCAGGTGGCCCGAGGCCAGGCTGGCATGCAGCGCCGGGATGTCGACCACCGTGCCGCGCGAGGCGTTGATGAGGATGGCGCCGCGCTTCATGCGGGCCAGCGCGGCGGCGTCGATGATCCGTTCGGTGGCCTTGCCGCCGGGCACGTGCAGCGTGACCACGTCCGACCGGGCCAGCAGCTCGGCCAGCGTGCCCATGGCGCGCACATTGCCGAGCGGCAGCTTGGCCTCCACGTCGTGGAACAGCACGCGCATGCCGATGCCTTCGGCCAATGTGCCGATCTGCGAGCCGATATTGCCGTAGCCGACGATGCCGAGCGTCTTGCCGCGCGCCTCGAAGGCGCCGGCGGCGGTCTTGTCCCAGTGGCCCTGGTGCACCCGCATGTTTTTCTCGGGGATGCGCCGCAGCAGCAGGATGGCCTCGGCCAGGACCAGCTCGGCGACCGAACGGGTGTTGGAAAAGGGCGCGTTGAAGACCGGCATGCCGCGCATCATGGCCGTGTCGAGGTCGACCTGGTTGGTGCCGATGCAGAAACAGCCGATGGCCCGCAGATCGGGGAAGTGCGACAGCAGTTCCCCGTCGAGGTGGGTGCGCGAGCGGATGCCCACCAGTTGCGCGCCGCGCAGCGCCTCGCGCAACTGGTCGGGCGGCAGCGACGAGGCATGCGTGGTGACGTCGTTCAGGCCCGCCGCGGCGAAGACCTCGCGGGCGCTGGGGTGGATGTTCTCGAACAGGACAATGCGGGTCATGAGATCTCCGTCGCTAGGATCACCCTTGCATTGTGGACGATCTGCGGGCGTCCGTCTCGCTCATCCATGGCCCCGGCAGGGTTTAGCGTCCCGGGCGCCGCCAGGGGCTCGGGCGGCACTGCCGGCCGCCGGTTCAGCTTCCCGCGTCCGCGTCCGTCCGTTCGGGGGCGTCCTCCGGCGCCACGCGCTCCGGCGGGAAGCGCAGCGCGAACGTGCTGCCCTTGCCGGGCGTGCTGGTGATCTCCAGCTCGGCGTCGTGGCGCATGGCGACGTGCTTGGTGATCGCCAGCCCCAGGCCGGTGCCGCCGGAGGCGCGCGAGCGGCCGCGGTCCACGCGGTAGAAGCGTTCGGTCAGGCGCGGCAGGTGGTGTTCGGCGATGCCGATGCCGGAATCGGTCACGCTGTAGCGCGCCCCGCCGTCCCCGGTCCGCCGCCAGCCGATGGCGATGCGTCCGCCGGCGGGGGTATAGCGCACGGCGTTGGTCATCAGGTTGGAGATCGCCGAGCCGAGCTCGGTTTCGGCGCCCAGGACCTTCAGGTCGGCGTCGACGTCCCAACTGAACGTGTGATTGCCGCCGGACAGGGCCTCGGCCTGCTGTCGCGCGGTGCCGATCAGGCTGGCCAGCGCGATCGCATGGGGTTCCGTGCTGGGCGAGGATTCCAGCGTGGACAGCGTGAGCAGGTCGGCCACGATGGCCTGCATGCGCTGCGCCTGCTCGTGCATCAGCGCCAGATACTGGTCGCGCTGGGCCGGCGGCAGGGCTTCCTCGGGCATTTCCCGCAGGGTTTCCAGGAAGCCGGCCAGCACCGTCAGCGGCGTGCGCAGTTCGTGCGACACATTGGCCACGAAGTCGCGCCGCGTGGTTTCCAGCTTCTCGATCTGGGTGACGTCGCGCGTGATGAGCAGGTGCTGATTGCGGGCGTATCCGGTCAGGTGCATCATCAGCAGCCGGTCCTGGTTGTTGACCTTGAGCCGCAGCAGGATCGGCTCGGGCCATTCTTCCTGGTCGGCGTAGGCGATGAACTCCGGCGAGCGCAGCAGGTTGCGCAGGTTGTGGCCGCGATCGGCCGGCAGCCGCAGGCCCAGGTGCCGGCGCGCCACGCGGTTGCACCAGTCGATCTGGAATTCCTCGTTCAGCGTGACCGCGCCGTCGGGCAGAGCCTGCGCGGCGGCCAGCATGCCCTGCATGCTGTCGCGCGCCTCCGCCAGGTCGCGCGACTGAGCGCGCATGTGGCGATAGAGCGGGGCCAGCACGTCGTCCCAGGGGCCGACCGAGGCCGGCGGCGCCTCGTCGGGATGGTGGGCCCAGTGCGATACCCGCGCCAGTTGCCAACTGCGCCAGATCAGGGTGGCCGACAGGCCCAGCGTCAGCGTGATCCAGCCGGCCGCGCTGCCGGACGCCCATTGGACCAGGCCGGCCAGGACCGCCCAGACCAGGAGAGAAACCAGGGTTCGCAGCCAGATCATGGCGCGAATTGTCGCACTGGTGGCGAATGCCGTCATGGAAACCCGCTAAATGGAACGGCTCCGGAAGAGCCGGCGCCGCGGCTGCCCCTTCGGGGATCAGCGGCTGGGCAACTGGGCGGTGAAGCGGTAGCCGCTGCCGCGCACCGTCTCGACGTGCGCGTCGTGGCCGGAGGGCTCCAGCGCCTTGCGCAGGCGCCGGATATGGACATCCACCGTGCGTTCCTCGACGAAGACGTGGTCGCCCCAGACCTGGTCCAGCAGTTGCGAGCGCGAGAACACGCGTTCCGGGTGGGTCATGAAGAAGTGCAGCAGCCGGAATTCGGTGGGGCCGATGGTCAGCGCCTGGCCGTTGCCCGCCAGGCGGTGGGTCACCGGATCGAGCCGCAGGCCGCCGACGTCTATCATGTCGTCCGTCAATTGCGGCGCGCGCCGGCGCAGCACCGCCTTGATGCGCGCCATGAGCTCCTTGGGCGAGAACGGCTTGGTGATGTAGTCGTCGGCGCCGGCCTCCAGCCCTTCGACCTTGTCCTGCTCGGTGCTCTTGGCGGTCAGCATGATCACCGGCACGTTGCGGGTGCGCTCGTCGCCGCGCAGCTTGCGCGCCAGCGACAGGCCGGTGGCGCCGGGCAGCATCCAGTCCAGCAGGATCAGGTCGGGCAGTTCGGCGCTGATCAGCGTCTGGGCCTGCTCGGCGTCGAATGCGCGCAACACTTTGTGGCCGGCGAACGACAGGTTGACGGCGATCAGTTCCTGGATGGCGGGTTCGTCTTCGACGACGAGGATGGTGCTGGACATATGTCGATCCGGGCAGGCGCGTTTCGCGCGAACGTTGCCATAGTATGGCCGTAATATTTCAAGTTTGTGAAAGCTGCGGCCGGCCGCCGATCCGTTACCATGGCGCCATGAGCTCCGAAATCCCCCCGACCCCTGCGCCGCCGGCCGCCGGCCCTGCCGGGCCGCAAGCCGGCTCCACCACCCACTTCGGCTTCCAGACCGTGTCCGAGGCGGAAAAGGCCGGCAAGGTCGCGGGCGTTTTCCATTCGGTGGCCGGGCGCTACGACCTCATGAACGACCTCATGTCCATGGGCCTGCATCGCGCCTGGAAGGCCTTCGCCATCGGGCGGGCCGCCGTGCGGCCGGGCATGAAGGTCCTGGACATCGCGGGCGGCACCGGCGACCTGGCGCGGGCCTTCGCGCGCCGGGCCGGGGACCGGGGCGAAGTCTGGCTGACCGACATCAACGACTCCATGCTGCGCGTGGGGCGCGACCGCCTGGCCGACGCCGGCCTGCTGCTGCCCACGGCGGTGTGCGACGCCGAGTCGCTGCCGTTTCCCTCCGGCTATTTCGACCGCGTCAGCGTGGCGTTCGGCCTGCGCAACATGACGCACAAGGACCGCGCGCTGGCCGAAATGACCCGCGTGCTCAAGCCCGGCGGCAAGCTGCTGGTGCTGGAATTCTCGCGGGTGGCCCGCCCGCTGGCCCCCGCCTACGACTGGTATTCGTTCAATATCCTGCCCTGGCTGGGCAGGAAAGTGGCCGGCGACCCCGAGAGCTACCGCTACCTCGCCGAGTCCATCCGCATGCATCCCGACCAGGACACCCTGGCCGGCATGCTCGCGGCGGCCGGCCTGGAGCGGGTGCGGTATTTCAATCTCGCCGCCGGCGTGGTGGCGCTCCACGAGGGCGTCCGGTTCTAGGGCCGGCGCGCGCCTTTCTTCCCTGCGCCCGGTTTCCGGCGCCCCCCGCCCCGTCCGTGCCCGCCTGCCTCGCCCCGGGCGGGAACTCCGCGCCGATTCGCGGGTCCATGGACTTGGTAATACATTCAGCTTTTAGTAAGATTGAATTTTCCAGCCCGCCACCCGGAACCTGCCCTGGGGGCGGAGCCGCCCTTGAGGAGCACTCACACCATGTCCCGACGTTTTTCCCGCTTGCTGGCCGCCGCGATGGTCGCCTTCGCCGGAACGGCGATGCTCAGCGTGACGTTCGACGCGGAAGCGCGCCGCATGGGCGGCGGCGGCAGTTTCGGCCGCCAGTCCTCCAATGTCACGACGCAGCGCCAGGCTGTCACGCCGCCTGCCGCCTCCACCACCACGCCCCGCGCCGCCACCGCTCCCGCGGCCGGCGCTGCGGCCGGCACCGCCAGCCGCAGCACGGCCTCGCGCTGGTTCGGGCCCATTGCCGGCATCGCGGCCGGCCTGGGCCTGGCGGCCCTGCTGTCGCACCTGGGACTGTCGGCCGCCGTCGCCGAATTCCTGGGCAGCCTGCTGCTGATCGCGCTGGTGGTCTTCGCCGTGCTGTTCCTGGTGCGCCGCCTGCGGGGCCAGAGCCCCGCCATGCAGGGCGCCGGCCACGGCGCCGCCCGCCCGATGTGGCGCGAATCCTCCGCCCCGGCCGGCGCGCCGGAGCGGGCGGTCGGCGGCATGGCGCCCCCGTCGGCGGTTCCTGCGGCCGGCGCTCCCGTGGCCGCCGCGCCCGTGCCCAGCGCCGAGTCGAAAGACTGGTTCATTCCCGGCGATTTCGACACGCCGCGCTTCCTGCAGAAGGCCAAGGAGCAGTTCGTCGAGATCCAGAAGGTCTGGGACAGCGGCGACCTGAGCCGCCTGCGCGAATACCTGACCGACGACCTGATCGCCGAGATGCAGCCGCAACTGAGCCAGCAGCGCGAGGCGGGCCAGACCGAGGTGGTGCTGCTCAATGCCGAGCTGCTGGGCATCGAGGCGGTGTCCGGCGGCCACCTGGCCAGCGTCCGCTTTTCGGGCATGCTGCGCGAAGAGCGGGGCGCCGAGGCGTTCCGCTTCGAAGAGGTCTGGAACCTGTTCAAGCCCGAGACCGGCGGCTGGCTGCTGGCGGGCATCCAGCAGATTCCCGTCGAGTACGCCAGCTGACGCTCCGGCGGGCCGCGGGACTTCGATTTCCCGCCCGCCATCCCTCCCTCGACCGTCCGGCCGCGGTCCGGGCCGCTTGCGTGTCGCGCCGGCAGGATTCCCCGGGGGAGCGGCTGCCGTTCCGGGGTCCGGGCCGCCCCGGCAATCGGTCCGCGACCCGTTAAACTGCGGGTTTGACTTCCCGACCGGCCCGGCGCGCGCCGGGCCGCTTCCTGCCATGTCCCTGTTCCCCTTCCTGCCCGATCCCGCCCGGCTGGCGGTTCGCGCGCTCAACACGCTCCTGGCCCGCGAGGACTGGGCCCGCGAGCGGCTGGGCAGGCATGCGGGCAAGACCGTGAGATTCACCCTGGGCGGTTTCGACCTTCGCCTGAAGGTCGCGCCCGACGGCACCGCCGAGCCGGTAGACGCGAGCGAGGCCGGCCGTGCCGACCCCGACGTGACGCTGACCGTGGTCCCCGAGCGGGTGACGCTGGAACGGCTCCTGCCGGGCGCCGCGGGACCGGACGCTTACGCCGAAATGAGCCATATCGCGGGCGATGCGTCGTTCGCGCAGGTGGTGGCCGACCTGGCCCGCCAACTGCGGTGGGATCCGGAAGACGCCCTGGCCCGGCGCGTGGGCGATATCCCGGCGGCCCGCCTGGCCGGCGCGGCGCGCGCCTTGCGGACGGGCCTGCGCACGGCGGGCGAGCGGCTGGCGGGCAATGTCGCCGAATACCTGTCCGAGGAAAGCGCGGCCCTGGCCGGCCGGCCGCTGTTCGCCCAGTTCGAGGCCGACCGTGGCGGCGTCGACGGCCGCCTGGAGATGCTGGCCGAGCGCGCCGCGCGTATCGATGCCCGGTTGCGCCGCCTGTCCTCGCCGCGGAGCGCCTGACGCATGCTGACGCTCCTGCGCCTGATCCGCATCGTATTCGTCTGCCTGCGCTACGGGCTGGACGAACTCGTGCTGTCGAGCATCAACCATCCGGTGGCCACCTGGCTGCTGCGCGTCATCCGGTTCGGCACGCGCCCGGCCGAGCCGCGCGGCGAGCGCCTGCGGCGCGCGCTGGAAGCGCTCGGGCCGATCTTCGTGAAGTTCGGCCAGGTGCTGTCGACCCGCCGCGACCTGATCCCGCCCGACGTCGCCAACGAACTGGCATTGCTGCAGGACCGCGTGCCGCCGTTCCCCTCGGAGCGGGCCGCCGCCTGCATCGAGGCCGCGCTGGGCGCCCCGCCCGCCACGCTGTTCGCGCAGTTCGAAGTCGATCCGGTGGCCTCCGCCTCCATCGCCCAGGTGCATTTCGCGGTGCTGCACGACGGCCGCGAGGTGGCGGTCAAGGTGCTGCGCCCCGGCATGCTGGACATCATCGAGAAAGACCTGGTGCTGCTGCGGGCGCTGGCCGGCCTGATCGAGCGCCTGGCGCCGGACGGGCGACGGCTCAAGCCGCGCGAGGTGGTCGCCGAGTTCGACAAATACCTGCACGACGAGCTGGACCTGCTGCGCGAGGCGGCCAACTGCAGCCAGTTGCGGCGCAATTTCGCGCCCGAGACCGGGCGGGCCGACCTGCTGATGGTGCCCGAGGTGATCTGGGAATACTGCACGCGCACGGTATTCACCATGGAGCGCATGTACGGCATTCCCATCAGCCAGGTCGAGCGCCTGCGGGCCGCCGGCGTCGACATTCCGCGGCTGGCGCGCACCGGCGTAGAGATCTTCTTCACCCAGGTCTTCACGGACGGCTTTTTCCATGCCGACATGCATCCCGGCAACATTTACGTGTCGGACCGGCCCGAAACGCTGGGACGGTATATCGCGCTGGATTTCGGCATCGTCGGCTCGCTGTCCGAATTCGACAAGAACTACCTGGCCCAGAATTTCCTGGCCTTCTTCCGCCGCGACTACCGGCGCGTGGCCCAGTTGCACATCGAATCGGGCTGGGTGCCGCCGCAGACGCGCGAGGAAGAGCTCGAAGGCGCCGTGCGGGCCGTCTGCGAACCGTATTTCGACCGGCCGCTGGCGGAGATCTCGCTGGGCCAGGTCCTGCTCCGCCTGTTCCAGACGTCGCGCCGCTTCCATGTCGAGATCCAGCCGCAACTGGTGCTGCTCCAGAAGACCCTGCTCAACATCGAGGGCATGGGGCGCGAGTTGGACCCCAACCTGGATCTCTGGAAAACGGCCAAGCCCTACCTGGAGCGCTGGATGCACGAGCGCGTGGGCTGGTCCGGCCTGCGCAAGAAAATGCGCCAGGAAGCCGGGCAGTGGGCGCAGTGGCTTCCGGAGCTGCCGCGCCTGGTGCACGCCAGCCTGAGCCGGCCGGATCTCGCGCCGGCCGTCCTGGAGGAACTGTCGCGGCTGCGCCGCAGCCGCGACGAAGGCAACCGCCTGCTGGCGGCCCTGGTGGGGGTGGCGGCGGTCGCCGTCGCCGTGGCGGTCTGGGCATTGGTGCGCTAGGGCAGGCGCCGCGGGCGGGGGCCCACTGAAACAATACATTCAAGAAACCGTCATAGCATGTTCGCACAACGCAGTTATTTCTAGTCGCAATACGGCGCGGCAGGCGCGATCCGCCCGCCGCGGACCGGCGAACCGCGCACGCGCGGGACATCTATCGCGGGAAATCAAAAAAGGCACTCTTTATGCTTTATCCAGAACTGTTCAAATCCATGGAATCCGTGCGCTGGAACATGAATACGGACATTCCGTGGGACGAGTTCGACCGCAGCAAGCTGTCGGACGAGCAGGCGCATACGATCAAGATGAACGCCATCACAGAGTGGGCGGCGCTGCCGGCCACCGAGATGTTCCTGCGCGACAACCGCGAGGACAGCGATTTCAGCGCCTTCATGTCGGTCTGGTTCTTCGAGGAACAGAAGCATGCGCTGGTGCTGATCGAATACCTGCGCCGCTTCTTTCCCGAACTCGTTCCCACGGAAGACGAACTGCACAAGGTGCGCTTCGAGTTCGATCCGGCGCCGGCGCTGGAAACGCTCATGCTGCATTTCTGCGGCGAGGTTCGCCTGAACCACTGGTATCGACGCGCTTCGGAATGGCATACCGAGCCGGTGATCAAGGCCATCTACCGCACCATCGCCCAGGACGAGGCGCGCCACGCGGGCGCCTATCTGCGCTACATGAAACGCGCGCTCAGCCAGCGCGGCCAGGAGATCGGCAGCCAGGCGCGCGTGGCGTTTTCCAAGATCGGCGTGCTGATGGCGTCGGCGCACCGCACGCCGCAGGCGCTGCATCCCACCAATCTGCACGTGGCCAGGGAACGCTTTCCGCACGACACGGTGCAGTCGCAACTGCCCGAGCCGGGCTGGCTCGAACGCTGGCTGGACCAGCAGATCCTGTTCGACAAGGAATGGGAAGGCAAGGTCAGCAGCCGCATCCTGCACAATCTTTCGCTGCTGCTCGACAGCACCTTCAATACCGTGCAGGACCTCAACCGCTACCGCAAGGAGCTGATGCGCGGGCTGACCGAGGATGTCGGCGGACAGGTCGCCTAGGTCTTTCAGGCGTAGCCGGGCGGCCGCGGCCGCGGCGGCAGGGCCGCTTCCAGCGCCGCGGCGACCCGCAGCACGGCAGTGTCCCCGCCGGGCGGCGCCGCGATCTGCAGCGCCAGCGGCATGCGGTCCTCGTCCAGCCCGCAGCATATCGAGATCGCCGGCGCGCCGAGCAGGTTGAACGGCGCGCAAGGCACCGGCGCCTGCAGGAAAAAGAACTTCTGGGTTTCGTCGGCGGCGCGCTGGGCGTCCGGCGCGGCGCCCGGAGTGCTCACGCAGACCAGGGCGTCGAAGCCGTCCATGCGCGCGGCGGTTTCGGCGATCAGGCGGCGGCGGGCCTGTTGCGCGCGGATGTAGTCGGCGGCGCTCAGGCAGCCGCCCAGGAATAGCCTGGCCTTGCAGTGCATCGAATACAGGTCGGCCGCGCGGCGCAGCGACGCTTCGTGCACGGCGTAGGCCTCGGCCAGGAACAGCGTGGAATTGACGGCGGTGAACAGGGCGAGCGGCGGCAGCGCGATTTCCTCGACCCGGGCGCCCAGCGCGCGCAGCCTGCCGGCCGCCGCGTCCACCGCCCGCAGGACCGGCGCGGCCGCCCCGGCTTCGATGCCGAAGTGGCGGACGTAGGCGATGCGCATGCCGCGGGGCCGGGCATCGCCCGCGTCGGGCGCGCGCGGGGCCGACGCGGCCCGCATGCCGTCGTAGAGCAGCGCCGCGTCGTCGGCCGTCCAGGCCAGCGGTCCGCAATGATCCAGCGTTTCCGACAGGGGCAGGATGCCCGCGGTGTCGACGTTGCCGAAGCCGGGCTTGAAGCCCGCCACCCCGCAGTACGAGGCCGGGATTCGGATCGAGCCCCCGGTGTCCGTGCCGACGGCTCCCATGCACAGGCCGCCGGCGACGGCCGAGGCGGCGCCGTTGCTGGAGCCTCCGGCGTAGCGCCGCGGATTCCAGGGGTTCAGCGCCTGGAAGTCGTAAGGCCCGTCCGAGACGCGGCCCGGCCCGCCGCTGGCGAATTCATGGGTGTGCAGCTTGCCCAGCAGCACCGCGCCCGCCTCGCGCAACCGGCTCCAGACGGCGGCGTCCGTCGCGGGGATGCGGCCGCGCAGGAGACGCGAGCCCGCCTCGGTGGCGATGCCGGCGGTATCGATGATGTCCTTCAGGGCCAGCGGGATGCCGTGCAACGGGCCCCGGTAGCGGCCCGACCGGATCTCGTCCCGCGCTTGCCGCGCCTGGTCCCGCGCCAGGTCCGCGGTGACGCGGGCGTAGCTGCGCAGCTGCGGGTCCAGCCGTTCGATGCGGTCCAGGAAATGTTCGGTCAGCTCGACCGGGGACAGCTCCCCGCGCTCGATCCGGGCGGCGCAGGCCCGGATGCCGAGGTCGTGCGGCGCGCTCGAGACCGTTCGCTCCCGCGGCGCGGGCATCTCGCCTGCGGGCCGGGCATGGCCGCCACGCGGCGCGCGGGAGGCGGGCTGCGCGTCCATCGGGCCGGCCGGCGCGCCGCGATCGTCCGCGCCCGACACATAGCGGCGTATCGTCCCGGCCAGGGCTGCCAGCGTCGCGCTGGCCTGGCCGAGCTCCCCGGCATCGCCGCCCGCCGCGGCATAGCGGTCGGCCATGGCGTGGACCAGGCGGTCGTCGGGCATGGCGCGCTCCGTCAGCCGAGCAGATCGGGAAGGAACAGGGCGATGCCGGGGAATACGGTCAGCACGACGATCGCCCCCACCATCAGGAGCCAGTAGGGCATCGAGGCCCTCGCGGCCTGGCCCAGGCTGACCTCGCCGCGCGAGATCGCGGTGAGCACGAAGAGGTTCACGCCCACCGGCGGCGTGAGCTGGCCGATCTCGATCAGGATGACGATGATGACGCCCAGCCAGATGGGATCGAAGCCCACCCCCGTCATGACGGGGTAGACGATGGGCAGCGTCATCAGCATCAGCGAGATGCCGTCCAGCAGGCAGCCGAGGATGATGTAGATGATGCAGACGATGACCAGCACCATATAGGGCGACATGTTCCAGGCCACGATGGCCTTCATGATCTCCTGCGGCGCGCCCAGCACGCTGATCGATTGCGCCAGCATCAGCGCGCCGATGACGATGACCCCGATCGCGCCGAAGGAGAGCACCGATTCGTAGAAGGCCAGCCAGAGCTTGCGCAGGCTCAGGCTGCCCCATGCGAACCCCGTGACGATCGCCACCAGCACGCCCAGCCCGGCCGATTCGGTCGGCGTGGCGATGCCCAGGTAGATGGTGCCCAGCACCGTGAACACCAGCAGCGCGAGCGGCCAGATTTTCAGGAGATTGATCACGAGCTGGCGCGGCGCGATGCGGGGACTGTCGACAGGCGCGACCGCCGGATCGACGCGCGCGTTGACCAGGATCCCGGCCATGAAGAAGAGCGCGATCATCACGCCCGGCACGATGCCGGCCAGGAACAGCTTGCCGATCGACACGCCCTGGAAGGCGCCGTAGATCAGCAGCGACAGGCTGGGCGGGATGAGCAGCCCGAGCGTGCCGCCGGCCGCCAGGGTGGCGACCACGCTGCGGATGTCGTAGCCGCGGCTGCGCAGTTCGGGATAGGCCACCGAGCCGACCGCGGCGGCGGTGCCCATGCTGGTGCCGCTGACCGAGCCGAACAGGGTGCACACGACGATGTTGGAATGCAGCAGCTTGCCCGGTATGCGCTCGAACAGCGGCGCGATGGCGGTGTAGAGCATCTTGCTCAGGCCGCTGTGCATGAGGATCGCGCCCATGAATATGTACAGGGGGGCGGCGCTCATGGTGAAGCTGGTGAACAGGTCCCACACCGACTGGATGGCCAGCGACTCCGCGCCATCGGCCAGGAAATGCAGGATGGTCAGCCCGATCAGGCCCAGCCCCACGCCCAGCGGCATCGCGGTGAACGCCACCACGGCGAACCCTGCCAACAAGATGATCCACAGCATGTCGAGAGATCCTGATCAGAGCGCCGGTGCGGCAACGGCCGGCGGCCTCCTGAAATAGCGGAGGACGGCCGTGACGGCGGTCAGGACGGACATCAGCGGGATCAGGCCCATCCAGGGATACAGCAGGAAGTTCCCCACGGTCGAGCGCGCGCCCAGTCTGTACGACAGGTACGCGAAGTCGTACGAGATCCAGGCCAGCTCCAGCCCGAAGACCACGATGGCGAGCGTGGCGCAGAAATCGGCGATCGCCTGTCCCCTGGGCCCCATCCTGTCGCGCACCAGCGTCGCGCAGACATGCGAGCCGTCGTGCGTGCAGCGCGGCAGCGCCAGGAACACCATGGAGCAGAACAGCAGTCCCACGACTTCCTCCTGCACCGCCAGGGGTTCGCCCATGACGTAGCGCATGGCCACGCCGACGCAGACGAAGGCGGCCATCAGCATGCCGGCCAGCGCCGCAAGCACGGCCAGCACATGGGTCAGGCGGTAGAAGCGTTCGATCATCGGATCCGGACCTCGCGTGACGATAGGCGCCGCCCGCGGGCGACGCCGGAAGGCATCAGTGCGCGTCCAGCGCGGCCTTGACCTTCTGGTAGTTTTCCATCGCCTCGGCGCCGCCGGCCTTGCTGACCTGCTCCCACACCGCCAGGCAGGCCTGCACGAACCGGTCCTGGTCCGCCTGCGGGAAGGGCGCCAGGATCTTGCCGCCGCCGGCGGCGTACTTGGCGGCGCCTTCCTTGTCGTACTGGCCGGCCTCGAGGTATTCCCAGGTCTTCCGTTCGGTTTTCTCGGCCTCTTTCCGCACGATGGCCTTGAGGTCGTCGGGCAGGCGGTCCCAGGCCTTGGCCGATACCAGGATGTTGGCCGGAGCGGGGATGTCGGTGCCGATGTAGGACGCGTACGGCGCGACCTCGTGCAGCGAGGCGTCGGCCGCGTAGGCCAGCGGGTAGAACGCGCAGTCGACCACGCCGGTCTGCAGCGCGATATACAGGTCGGACTGGGGAATCACCTGGGCCGCGATGCCCAGCGACTTGAAGACATCGACGTGGAACTTGGCGAACACGCGGACCTTCTTGTGCTTGAGCTGCTCGAGCGTATTGACCGGTTCCTTGCAGATGATCTGCATTTCCTTGAGGGGAATATGCCCCCAGGCGAGCATCTTGATGCCCCAGTCGTCGTAGGTCTTGTTCTCGATCTCGCGCAGCGCCGGCGCGATGCCCGGCAGCTTGTCGACATTGTTGAGCACGCCCACCGGCAGGATATTGGCGTACTTCGGGAGATCGCGCCCCATGTATTCGGGGAACAGCCAGGTCATCTGCACCGCGTTGCCGGCCGGCAGCCAGCGCAGGGTGTCCGCGTCCTTGACGCCCAGCGAGCCGCCGGAGTAGACCTCGATGGCCAGGCGCCCGCCGGTGGCCTTGCCGATATCCTCCGCCAGTTGCTTGGCGAATTTCGTTTCGGGGCGGGTGTCGGAAAACGCCGAATGCATCTTCCAGTTGAACTCGGCCGCCGCGCCGGCGTCCTGGCCGACCCATGGCAGGGCGATCGCCGCCATGATTGCTGCTGCCGACCTGGCAAACCCGTGGTAGGTCATGCCCTTCTCCCTTGAGTCATTGTTATCCGGCACTACAGGCCTGTGACTGTAGTGGAATTGTCCCGGGAGCATGGTTATTTGGCATGAATATCGGCATAAACCGGATCTATAGTCCGGCCGCCTTCCCGCCGCGTCCGCAGGGACGGTTAGAATGCCGCCCATGCCCGCGCGCTTCGAATCCAAGATACTGACCCGCTCCGCCTGCGCGGCCGCCGCCGCGGGCTGGCCGCGTCCGCTGGTGTTCACCAACGGCGTGTTCGACCTGCTGCACCGCGGCCACGTGACCTACCTGGACGCCGCCGCCCGACTGGGTGCGACGCTGGTGGTCGCCGTCAATACGGACGCGTCGGCGCGGCGGCTGGGCAAGGGCCCGGACCGGCCGCTGAACCGCGAAGAGGACCGGACCGCGGTGCTGGCCGCGCTGGCCTGCGTGGACGTGGTCACTTCGTTCGACGAAGACACGCCGCTGGAACTGATCGGCCAACTGCGCCCCGACATCATCGTCAAGGGCGGCGACTACGACATGGACAAGCTGCCGGAGACCGCGCTGGTCAGAAGCTGGGGGGGATCGGCGGTAGCGATCGCGTTCGAATTCGAGCGTTCGACGAGCGCTCTGGTGTCGCGGATCCGCCAGGCCTAGCGCCCGTGCCCATTCCCGAAGGCGCGGCGCCCGGGCGGCGTTCGAGTTCGAAGAGCGCCGGGCCGTCGCCCGGCGCGCGCAGGAGCTGGTTGATGCTTTCCAGGTCGGTCTCGGACAGGATGCCGCTGGTGGCCTTGAGCCGCAGGCCCGCCATGACGGTGTTGTAGCGCGCCTGCGCCAGGTCGCGCAGGGTGGCGTAGAGCTGCTGCTGGGCGTTGAGCACGTCCAGGTTGATGCGCACGCCGATCTCGTAGCCGGTGCGGTTGGCCTCGACGGCGGCGCGGCTGGAGCGCTCGCCGGCCTCCAGGGCGCCGATGCGCGCCAGGCCCGTGTTGACCCCCGTGAAGAACTGCCGCGCCTGCTGGATCGCCTGGCGCCGCGCGGCTTCGTAGTCGTGGCGTGCGGCCTGGGCCAGCTCCACGCTTTCGGTCACGCGCGAGGAAATGCCGCCGCCGGCGTACAGCGGGATGCGCAGGTTCAGCCCGACCACGCTGTCGACCGGGCGTCCGGGCCCGGCGCCGTTCAGCACGCCGTCGCTGGCGCTGCCCGTGGTGGCTTCGAGATTGAGCGTGGGGTAGTGGCCGCCGCGGGCGATCTCGATGCCGTACTGGGCGATGCGGTTGCGCAGCCGGGCGCGCACGACATCCAGGCTCGCGGTCTCGGACTGGGTCGACCAGTCTTCCAGGCGATTGGGCTGCGGCGCCGGCAGGCGCACGTTGTAGGGCAGTTCGGCCAGGGCGTCCGGCGGCTCGCCCAGGATGCGCGCCAGGATGTCGCGGGTGATCTCCAGGTCGTTCTGCGCCTGCAGCTCGTCGGCCACGATCACGTCGTAGCGGGCCTGGGCCTCGTAGGTGTCGGTGATGGTGGCGTTGCCCAGTTCGAAGGTGCGCCTGGCCGCGGCCAGTTGCTCGGCCACCGCGGCCTTTTCGGCTTCGATGGCCGCCAGCGTGTCCTGGGCGGCCAGCACGTCGAAGTAGGCCTGCGCCACGCGCAGCATCAGGTCCTGGTAGGCGGTCTGCAGCACGACCTCGGTGTCGGCCACCAGCAGCTTGGACTGTTCGAAATTCTGCCAGCGCGAATAGTCGAAGATGGGCTGGACCAGGCTCAGGTTCCAGATCCCGCGGGTGACGCTGTCCTGCCGGCCGAGCCCGCGCGTGGTGCGGGTTTCGTCGTATTCGCCGCCGACCAGGCCCGCCACGCTGGGCAGCAGCCCGGCGCGTGCCTGCGGCAGCTTTTCCAGCCCCGCCCGGTATGCGGCGCGGGCCGACGCATAGGTGGGATCCTTGCCCAGCGCGGTGCGCCAGGTCTGCATGAGGTCGAGCGCGTGGCCCGCGCCCGGCAAGGCGGTCAGCGCCAGGACCGCCACTGCGCGAGCGAAGGGCCCCGGACGCATGGACTCAGAATCTGAACTGCGAAACGGTCGTGCCGCGCAAGGGCTTGATGACGGTCTCGAAAAGATTGACGGTCTCGAAGCTGGCCGCGGTGGTGCGGGTGATGCGGCAGGCGGTCATCACGGGGGCCTGGCCGACCACCACCACCAGGCGTCCGCCGATGCGCAGCTGGTACTTGAGCGCATCGGGCACCACGGGCACCGAACCGGTGACCAGGATGGCGTCGTACTCGGTGGAGCCCCAGCCGTTGCGGCCGTCCCCGGTCTCGACCTTGACGTTGGAGATGTGGTTGAGCTGCAGGTTCTGCTGGGCGAAGGCGACCAGCCGGCTGTCGATCTCGACCGAGGTCACCTGCTGGGCCAGCCGGCCCAGCAGGGCGGCCTGGTATCCCGAGCCGGTGCCGATTTCCAGCACGCAGTCCGCGGGCGTGAGCAGCAGTTCCTGCGCCAGGCGCGCCTCGACCTTGGGCGCGAGCATGGTCTCGCGGGTGTCGACGGCGTTGATCTGCAGCGGGATCTCGAGATCGGAGAACGCCAGCGAGCGCAGCGCCGGCGGGACGAACAGTTCCCGGCGGACCTGGAACAAGGCCTCGATGACCTTGGAGTCCAGGACCTGCCACGGGCGGATCTGTTGCTCCACCATGTTGAAGCGGGCTTGTTCGACGTCGGGCAGTGTGGAGGCGTTCATGGCAATGCGGAAGTCGGGTGAACCGGCCATTGTACCGATTCGTAGCGGGATGTGACCTGTCCCCGAAGGAGAGCGTTCACTTCCACCACGCATGGAAATGATGGACCGGGCCGTGGCCCGATCCGACGTCCAGCCGGTCCGCCTGGCGGATGGCCTCGGTCAGGTAGGCCTTGGCCTGGCGGGCCGCTTCCGGCACGTCGCCCACGCGCGGCAGCAGGGCGGCCAGGGCGGCCGACAGCGTGCACCCGGTGCCGTGGGTATTGGCCGTATCCACCCGCTGCCCGGGCAGTTCGATCATGCGGTCGCCGTCGTGCAGGAGGTCGACGGTGTCGGATCCGGGCAGGTGCCCGCCCTTGACCAGCACCCAGCGGGCGCCGTCGTAGGCCATGCGGTTGCGCAGGCGTTCGGCCACCCGGCGCATTTCGCGGACTGTTTCTACCGGCCGCTCGTCCAGCAGCACGCCGGCCTCGGGCAGGTTGGGGGTGAGCAGGGTCGCCGCCGGCAGCAGGCCTTCGCGCAGCGCGCCGATGGCGTCGCGCTCGAGCAGCAGGTCGCCGCTCTTGGCCACCATGACCGGGTCCAGCACCAGGTGCGGCGGCTGCCAGCGCGCCAGGCAGGCCGCCACGGTCTCGATCACCGCCTTGCGGTCGACCATGCCGATCTTGACGGCGTCGATGCGCACGTCCTGGAACAGCGTGTCGATCTGCAGGCCGACGAATTCCGGGGGGACCGGGCTGATGCCGGCGACGCCATGCGTGTTCTGCGCCGTCAGCGCCGCGATCACGCCGCAGCCATAGGCGCCCAGCGCGCTCATCGTCTTGATGTCGGCCAGGACGCCGGCGCCGCCCGAAGGGTCGACGCCGGCGATGGTCAGGGCATGCGGGATCACCGGATCAGGCCTTCGAGTGGATCAGGCCTTCGGCCGGCGAGCTGGGATCGGCGCTGTACAGCTTGCGCGGCATGCGGCCGGCCAGGAAGGCTTCGCGGCCCGCCTGCACGGCCTGCTTCATGGCGCTGGCCATGAGAATCGGGTCCCTGGCGCCGGCGATCGCGGTGTTCATGAGCACCGCGTCGCAGCCCAGTTCCATGGCCACCGTCGCGTCGGAGGCGGTGCCCACGCCCGCGTCGACCAGCACGGGGACGCGCGCCTGGTCGATGATCAGGCGCAGATTCCAGGGATTGAGTATGCCCATGCCCGAGCCGATCAGCGAGGCCAGCGGCATGACGGCGACGCAGCCGAGGTCTTCCAGCATGCGGCACTGGATGGGGTCGTCGGTGCAATACACCATGACCTGGAAGCCTTCGTCGACCAGCGTCTTGGCCGCCTTGAGGGTTTCGGGCATGTTGGGGAACAGGTTCTTGGGGTCGCCCAGCACTTCCAGCTTGGCCAGGGGATGGCCGTCGAGCAGTTCGCGGCCCAGGCGCAGCGTGCGCACCGCGTCGTCGGCGGTGTAGCAGCCGGCGGTATTGGGCAGCAGCGTGAATTCGGACGGCGGCAGGTAGTCCAGCAGGTTGGGCTCGCCGGCGGTCTGGCCGATATTGGTGCGCCGGATGGCGACGGTGACGATCTCGGCGCCGCTGACGTCGATGGCGGCGCGGGTTTCCTCGAAGTCCTTGTATTTGCCTGTGCCGACCAGCAGGCGCGAGGCATAGGCCTTGCCGGCGATGGTGAGGGGAGTATCTTGAGCGTTCATGGGAAACAGGGGAAAAAGCGGGAGAGCGCGCGGGATGCGGGGCTCGCGTGGAACGGGTTCACATGAGCATCATAAATCAGCGCGGCCCGCGCACCGCTTCCAGCCCTTCGCACAACTGCCGCGCGGCGTCCGCCAGCCGGGGGCCGGCGCGATAGAGCAGGTCCGGATCGATGACGATGGGCCGCAGGCCGGCGGCCAGCAGCTCGGGCGCGGGCGGGCCGCCGCTCACGACCGCCTGCGGCGCGGCGGCCAGCACCGCTTCCAGCCCGACCTGGGGGGCGGGCACCGACAGGCCGGCGAAGATATTGACGCCGCCGCACAGGGCGACGGCATCGCTCAGCGCGTTGCGGCCGTTGATCGTGTAGAGCGGCGACGCGCCGGCCTGGATGAAGACCCGCACCAGCGGGCGATTCCGGTAGCGTTCGCCCAGTTCGCCCAGCCGGCGGCGCAGGTCGTCGGCCGCGCGCCGGGCCGCCGCCGCCGTGCCGAACAGCACGCCCAGGTCCTCGATGGCGGCGGGTATGTCGGCCAGGGTGCGCGGGTCGCTGTAGTAGACCGGCACGCCATGCGCGGCCAGCATGCGCTCCAGCGGGGCGGCCAGGGCGGGTTGCCAGGCCACCGCGAGATCGGGCCGCAGGGCGGTCGCCATTTCCAGCGACGGGCGCGTGCCGTCGCCCAGCGAAGGCAGGCCGCGGGCGGCAGGCGGATAGTCGGTGCCGCGCACGGTTCCCGCCAGGTAGGCCCCCGCGCCGGCCGCGTAGACCAGCTCGGCCGCGTGCGGCGCCAGCGCGATGGCGCGGCGCGCGGGCGCCGCCAGGCGCACTTCCCGGCCGAGATCGTCGGTGACCGCCGGGCCGGCGCCGTCCGGGGCCGCCGGCGCGGCTGCGCGGCTGGCCGGCGTCGGGCCCGCCGCGCGGCCGGGATCCCCCGCGAAAGCCGGGCCGGCGGCCGTCCAGGCCGCCGTCAGCAGGGCGGCGGCGAGCCGCAGGGGCCGCCGCGAACCGTGCCGGCGCGGGATCTCCGCCATGGTCAATAGCGCACCGTCAGCGTGGCCTGCACGTTGCGCCCCGGGGCCGGATACAGGTAGTACGGGCCATCGCTCCCGGTGCTGCCGGAGCGGATGCCGTAGGTCGCGTACCGTTTGTCGAACAGGTTGTTCACCGCGAGCGTGGCCTCGATGTGCCTGGTGAACTTGTAGCCCGCCTTGCCGTTGACCAGCACATAGTCGTCGAGCCGATGGTCGAACTCGTTGGCCTGGTCGTTGTCCATGCGGGATGCGCCGACGTACTGGATCGCCCCGCTGACGAAGAACCTGTCGGTGGGCTGCCAGGTCGCGCCGGCGTTGGCCATCCACTTGGGCACCAGGGGCACCGTCTTGCCCGCCAGGTCCACGCCGCCCGCTTCGCCCGAACGGAACCTGGCCTGCAGCCAGGTCGCGTTGGCGTCCAGGGTCAGGGTGCGGGTCACGGCGTAGTGGCCTTCCAGCTCCACGCCCTGGCGGCGCGTGGGATCCAGGTTGGTGTTGGAGAACGTGATCGGGTTGAACTGGATTTCGTTGTCCAGATCGTAGCGGAACCAGGTCAGCCGCGCATTGGAGCGCCCGGATTCCCAGGTCAGGCCCAGTTCCTTGTCGATGGAGGTCTGCGGCTCCAGCGGCGTGGCGACATAGAGCAGGTCGTCGGAATTGGCCAGGCGGAAACTGCGCCCCATCTTGCCGTACGCGCCGAAGCCGGCGCCCAGGGCCTGGCGCACGCCAAGCTGCCACGCGTTCAGGTGGCGGCTCTCGTCGGAGTTGCCCGAAAAGCCGGACAGGGTTTCCAGTTCGTCGTCGGCATATTGCCGGCGGCCCCCGATGGACAGGCTGGTGCTTTCGGTGGCCTGGATCTGCGCCTCGGCGAAAAAGCCGTGCTGGCGCTGCCTGGCCTTCCAGTGGTCGCCCACCGGCGTATACGAATACGTGTTGCGGGCGTCCAGGCGGCTGCGGCGGCCGTCCATGCCCAGGATCAGCGCGTGCGCGCCGGCGATGGGCAGGCGGTAGCGCAGGCTGCCCGACGTCTCGCTCAGGTCCTGTTCGCGCTCGGTATCGCCGAAATCGCTGCCGGTGAACCCGTCCAGCGACTTGTCGCGCTGCCCCAGGTCGGCGTAGAGCGTGCCCGGGCCCAGCTTCTGTTCGACCTGCAGGCCGAAGCTGTCGGTGCGGGTGTTGACGAAATCGTCCGGCGTGGAGGTGCCGCGCGGGTCGTCCTCGTACTCGTTCAGGCCGGTGGCCGGATCGACTTCGCGCGGTCCCGGCAGGCGCAGGCGGTCGCTGGTGGTGCGGGCGTAGAACCGGATCGAACCGGCGTCGTGGCGGAAGGTCAGGCCCAGTCCGCCGCTGTCGCGGCGTTCCTCGTTATTGTCGCGGTAGTTGTCGGCGCGCAGCGTCTGGCCGTAGACGTCGACCGCGACCTTGTCGTTGTGCGCGCTGACGGCGGCGTCGAGCTGGCGCTGGTTGTCGCTGCCGACCGTGGCGGTGACGCTGGCCGACACCGGCTGCTCGGCGAAGTAGCCGTTCTTGGTGATGATGTTGACGACGCCGCCGGTCGTGCCGCCGCCGTACTGGACCGAGCCGCTGCCGCGCACGATCTCGATGCGCTCGATGCGGTCCAGCGGCACGGTGTCCAGCGACGGCGCCGACTGGTCGTTGTTGTTCTGCGGGACGCCGTCGATCAGGATCAGCGTATTGCCGGGGCCCGTCACGCCGAAGCCGCGGATGTCGACCTGGGCCTGGGCGGCCGCCCCGGTCATGTTGACGACGTGGATGCCGGATTGCGCGGCCAGCAGGTCCTGCACCGTGGTGGCGCTGCTCTTTTCGATCTGGCCGGCGGTCAGCACCGAAACCTGGACGGGCTGCCTGCTGCTGTCGGTGGGCACGCGCGAGGCGGTGACCGTGACGGTATCGAGCCGGGGGACGGCGGTATCGGGAGACTGCTGGGCGGCGGCCAGGACAGGGACGGCGCAGGCCAGCGTACCGGCCAGGCGCCGGGTAAGGCGGGTTTTCATTCGAACGGACCTCGGTATGGCGCGCGACCCCGCACGCCGTTCTGGGGCAATGGGAAAACGCGTCGCGCCTTCCCGCGGACGAACGGGCCGGTATCGGGCTGCCATGCGGCGCGGGGCGCGGCATGGGGACCGTTGCGGGGGCAGCACAGGCTGGGCCGGCGGGGGAGCGGGCCTTCCTGTTTCCCGTTTACCTTTCGCGCGCGGGATACGCCGGCATTGCGCCGACGGATCCGGGTGCGCCGAAAGCACCTGTTCGGGGGCAGAACTGTAGCACCGTCCCGGGCGATACTGGGCATTTTGTTACCATCCCGATTGGTTTTCCGGCGTTTTTCGCCCTCGCGCCACATTCCAGGATCCCGCCGTGCCGTATCCCAGCCTGCCCTATCCACCGTCCTCCTATACCCGCGGCGGCGAGTTCGCGCGCCTGCTGGGCGAGCGGATCCTGATCCTGGACGGCGCCATGGGCACCATGATCCAGCGCTACAAGCTGTCGGAGGCCGATTTCCGCGGCGAGCGCTTCGCCACCCACGGCAAGGACCTGAAGGGCGACAACGAGCTGCTGTCGCTGGTGCGGCCCGACGTAATCTCCGAGATCCACCGCCAGTACCTGGAGGCCGGCGCCGACGTCATCGAGACCAACACCTTCGGCGCCACGTCGGTGGCCCAGGGCGACTACGGCCTGCCGGAGCTGGCCTACGAGATGAACCTGGAGTCGGCCCGCCTGGCGCGCGCCGCCTGCGACGCCTGCAGCACGCCCGAGCGGCCGCGCTTCGTGGCCGGCGCCCTGGGCCCGCAGCCCAAGACCGCCTCGATCTCGCCGGACGTCAACGATCCCGGCGCGCGCAACGTCACGTTCGACGAGCTGCGGACGGCCTACGCCGAGCAACTGGAAGGGCTGATCGAGGGCGGCATCGATCTCGTCCTGATCGAGACGATCTTCGATACCCTGAACGCCAAGGCCGCCATCTTCGCCACCGAGGACGTCTTCGAGCGGCTCGGCGTGCGCCTGCCGGTGATGATCTCGGGCACCGTCACCGACGCCTCCGGCCGCATCCTGTCGGGCCAGACGGTGGAAGCCTTCTGGAACTCGGTGCGCCACGCGCGCCCGGTCACCATCGGCCTGAACTGCGCGCTGGGCGCCGCGCTCATGCGGCCCTACGTGGCCGAGCTGTCCAGGATCTGCGACACCTACGTCTGCGTGTACCCCAACGCCGGCCTGCCCAATCCCATGGCCGAGACCGGCTTCGACGAAACGCCGGCCGATACCTCGTCGCTGCTGGAGGAATTCGCCCGCGCCGGGCTGGTCAACATGTCGGGCGGCTGCTGCGGCACCACGCCGGACCATATCCGCGCCATCGCCGAAAAGGTGGCGTCGCTGCCGCCGCGGCAGGTGCCGGAGATCCCGGTCAAGACGCGGCTGTCCGGCCTGGAGCCGCTCAACATCGACGAGGACACGCTGTTCGTCAACGTCGGCGAGCGCACCAACGTGACGGGCAGCAAGATGTTCGCGCGCCTGATCCGCGAGGAAAAGTACGACGAGGCCCTGGCCGTGGCGCGCCAGCAGGTCGAGAACGGGGCGCAGGTCATCGACGTCAACATGGACGAGGCCATGCTGGATTCGGTGGCGTGCATGCGGCGCTTCCTGAACCTGATCGCCTCGGAACCCGACATCGCCCGCGTGCCGGTCATGATCGACAGCTCCAAGTGGGAAGTCATCGAGGCCGGCCTGAAATGCGTGCAGGGCAAGCCGGTGGTCAATTCCATCTCCATGAAGGAAGGGGTGGAGGCCTTCGTGCACCACGCCCGCCTGTGCCGGCGCTACGGCGCGGCGGTGGTGGTCATGGCCTTCGACGAGCAGGGCCAGGCCGACACGCTGGAGCGCCGGCGCCAGATCTGCGGCCGCGCCTACGAGATCCTGGTGCGGCAGGAAGGCTTCCCGCCCGAGGACATCATCTTCGATCCCAACGTGTTCGCGGTGGCCACCGGCATCGACGAGCACAACCACTACGCGATGGATTTCATCGACGCCACGCGCTGGATCCGGCAGAACCTGCCGCACGCCCGCATCTCGGGCGGCGTGTCCAACGTGAGCTTCTCGTTCCGCGGCAACGAGCCCATGCGCGAGGCGATCCATACCGTGTTCCTGTACTATGCGGTCAAGGAAGGCATGACGATGGGCATCGTCAACGCCGGCCAGCTCGGCGTCTACGCCGACCTCGAACCGCGCCTGCGCGACCTGGTCGAGGATGTGATCCTGGACCGCGCCGAGCCCGTGGGGCGCGCCGGGCCGGACGACGAGGGCACGTCCACCGAGCGCCTGGTGCAGTTCGCCGACAGCGTCAAGGGCTCGGGCGCCCGGAAGGAAGAAGACCTGGCGTGGCGCGCGGGCTCGGTCGAGGAACGCCTGTCGCACGCGCTGGTGCACGGCATCACGACCTATATCGTCGAGGACACCGAGGAAGTCCGCCAGAAGATCGCCGGGCGCGGCGGCCGTCCCATCGAGGTGATCGAAGGGCCGCTGATGGACGGCATGAACGTGGTGGGCGACCTGTTCGGCGCCGGCAAGATGTTCCTGCCGCAGGTGGTGAAATCGGCGCGCGTCATGAAGCAGGCCGTGGCCCACCTGATTCCCTTCATCGAAGAGGAAAAGCGCCAGATCGAGGCGGCCGGCGGCGACGTGCGCGCCAAGGGCAGGATCGTGATCGCCACGGTCAAGGGCGACGTGCATGACATCGGCAAGAACATCGTGTCGGTGGTCCTGCAATGCAACAACTTCGAAGTGGTCAACATGGGCGTGATGGTGCCCTGTGCCCAGATCCTGGCCAAGGCCAAGGAAGAGAACGCCGACATCGTCGGGCTGTCGGGCCTGATCACGCCCAGCCTCGAGGAAATGGCCTATGTGGCCAGCGAGATGCAGCGCGACGACTACTTCCGCGAGCGCAAGCTGCCGCTGCTGATCGGCGGCGCCACCACCAGCCGCGTGCACACGGCGGTCAAGATCGCGCCCAACTACGACGGCCCGGTGATCTACGTGCCCGACGCCAGCCGCTCGGTGGGCGTGGCCACCAACCTGATGTCGGACCAGTCCGCCGCCTACCTGGCCGAAGTCGCGCAGGAATACGAGGACGTGCGCCGGCGCCACGCCAACCGCAAGGCCACCCCGCTGGTCTCGCTCGAAGAGGCGCGCGCCGCCCGGCCGGCGATCGACTGGCAGTCCTACGTGCCGCCCCGCCCCAAGTTCATCGGCCGCCGCGCGTTCAAGAGCTACGACCTGGCCGAGATCGCCGCCTATATCGACTGGACGCCGTTCTTCCAGACCTGGAGCCTGTTCGGCCAGTATCCCGCGATCCTGGACGACAAGGTGGTAGGCGAGCAGGCGCGCAAGCTCCACGCCGACGCGCTGGACATGCTCAAGCGCGTCATCGACGGCCGCTGGCTGACCGCCAACGGCGCGGTGGCCTTCTATCCGGCCAATACCGTCAACGACGAGGACATCGAAGTCTACAAGGACGAGACGCGCGGCGAAGTGCTGTTCACCTACCGCAACCTGCGCCAGCAGGGCGTCAAGCGCGAAGGCGTGAGCAACAAGTGCCTGGCGGACTATATCGCCCCCAAGTCCAGCGGCGTGGCCGACTACATCGGCATGTTCGCGGTCACTTCGGGCCTGGGCATGGAAAAGAAGGAAGCGGAATTCCAGGCCGCGCTGGACGACTACTCCGGCATCCTGCTCAAGTCGCTGGCCGACCGCCTGGCCGAGGCCTATGCCGAATGCCTGCATGCCCGGGTGCGGCGCGACCTGTGGGGCTACGCGCCGGACGAGGCGCTGGACAACGACGCCCTGATCGCCGAGAAATACGTCGGCATCCGGCCGGCGCCGGGGTATCCGGCCTGTCCCGAGCACGTGGTCAAGGCCGATATCTTCCGCGTGCTCGACGGCGCCGACATTGGCATGGAGCTGACCGACGGCTACGCCATGTACCCGGCTTCCAGCGTGTCGGGCTTCTATTTCAGCCATCCGCAGTCGCAGTATTTCAACGTCGGCACGATAGGCTCGGACCAATTGGCCGATTACGTGCGGCGCAGCGGGCGCGACGAGGCCGACGTGCGCCGCACGCTGGCGCCCAACCTGGGCTGAACCGGGGCGCCGCCGCCGCAACAAAAAAATCGCCCGTCGCGGGCCGCGGCTTGCTAGCATGTGGGACCGGATGTCCCGAAGGAGCATGCGCATGCCCACTCGACGCACATTCCTCCATGGCGCCGCCGGCCTGGCGGCGCTGGCCGCCTGCGTCGCCCGCGCCCCGGCGGCGGAGCCCGCCGCCGCGCCCCTGATCGCCCGCCCCATAGGCGCCACCGGCGAAACCCTGCCCGTCATCGGCCTGGGCACCGCCCGCACCTTCGACGTCGAGCCCGACCCGCAATCCCTGGCGCCGCTGGGCCAGGTCGTGCGCACGCTGCTGGACGGCGGCGGCACGGTGATCGACACCGCGCCCAGCTACGGCCGGGCGCAGGCCGTTACCGGCGCGCTGCTCGCGCCCGGCGATCTCCGGCGCAAGGTCTTCCTGGCCACCAAGATCTGGACCTCCGGCCGCGAGAACGGCCGCGCCGAGTTCGAGCAGGCCCTGGCCGAGCTGCGCACCGACCGCGTCGACCTGCTGCAGGTCCACAACCTGAGCGACGTCGACGCCATCCTGCCGCTGATCCGCGAATTCAAGGACCAGGGCCGTACGCGCCATATCGGCATCACCCACTACCGCGAAGCGTCGCACGACGACGTCCTGGCCGTGCTGGAGCGCGAGCGCGTCGATTTCGTCCAGATCAATTATTCGGTGGAGGCGCGCAACGCCGATCGCCGGCTGCTGCCGTACTGTGCCGACCGCGGCATCGCGGTGCTGGTCAACCGGCCGTTCTCGGCCGGCAACCTGTTCGCCAAGGTGCGCGGCCAGTCCTTGCCGCCCTGGGCCGCCGAGATCGGCTGCACGTCGTGGGCGCAGCTCATGCTGAAGTACATCGTGGCCCATCCGGCGGTGACGGCGGTGATACCCGCCACGTCCAAGCCCGCCAACATGGCCGACAGTCTGCAAGCCGGCCGCGGGCCGCTGCCCGACGAGGCGATGCGCCGGCGCATCGTCGAGCTGTTTGCCTGAGTCCGGAACCCCGGAGCCGGCGGCGCCGGCCGGTCCGCGGGCGCGCCTGGCCGCGTGGATCGGCGCGCGGCCGCGGGAACTGGCCGCCGCCTGGACCGGGTTCGCCGTGTTCTTCTGCCTGTTCGCCGGCTATTTCATGCTCCGGCCGATACGGGAAACCATGGGGATCGCCGCGGGCGTCGGCAACCTGCAGTGGCTGTTCACGGCAACCTTCCTCGTCATGCTGGCCGCGGTGCCGGCGCATGGCTGGCTGAGTTCGCGCGTGCCGCGCGCGCGGCTGGCGAACTGGGTCTACGGGTTTTTCATCGCCAACCTGCTGGCCTTCGCGCTGCTGTTCCACGCCCTGCCCGACAGCGTCTGGGCGGCGCGGGTCTTCTATGTGTGGATCTCCGTCTACAACCTGTTCGTCGTGTCCATGGGCTGGAGCATCATGGCCGACGTGTTCGATGCCGAGCAGGCGCGGCGCATGTTCGCCTTCATCGCCGCCGGCGCCAGCGTCGGCGGCCTGACGGGCCCTGCGGCGGGCGCGCTGCTGGCCGGCATGGCGGGGCAGGATGGGCTGATCCTGATCGCGGCGCTGCTGCTGGCGGCGGCCGTGGCCGGCAAGACCTACCTGATGCGCTGGCGCGCGGTCGCGGGCGCCGGCCGGCCGGACGCGGCGCGCGACGACGCGCCGGCGCGGCCGATCGGCGGCAGCCCCTGGGCCGGCATCGTGCGCGTGGCCCGGTCGCCGCAACTGCTGGGCATCGCCGCGTTCGTGATCCTGCTGGCGACCGTCAGCACGTTTCTCTATTTCGAGCAGGCGCGCCTGGTCGCCGCGGCGTTCCCGCAGCGCGCGCAGCAGATCCGCGTCTTCGGCGCCATCGATTTCGCGGTGCAGGCGCTGTCGCTGCTGGCGCAGGCCTTCGTCGCCGGGCGGGTGGCGGCCAGGTGGGGATTGCGGCCCTTGCTGGCGGCCGTGCCGGCGCTGATGGTGCTGGCCTTCCTGGCCCTGGCGCTGTGGCCGCAGTTCGCCGTGCTGGCGGCGGCCATGATCGTGCGCCGCGTCGGCGAGTACGCCTTCGTCAAGCCGGGGCGGGAAATGCTGTTCGCGGCCGTCGACCCCGAAGCCAAGTACAAGGCCAAGAACTTCATCGATACCGTGGTCTACCGCGCGGGCGATGCCATGAGCGGCTGGGCCAAGGCCTGGATCGACGGCCTGGCCCAGGGCGGGCTGACCGCGGCGCTGGCGGGCGCGGGCTGCGCGGCGGCGTGGGCCGTGCTGGGATACTGGCTGGGACGCCGGCGCGACGCGGGGCGGGAAAGCCCCGCCGTGCCGGCCCGTCGCACCCCGTGACAGGCGCTCCAGCCTCGGTCAATATGGCCCCAGCCCGCCTTGAAGCGGGAAGACACTATCAGTGCTCTAGGGGCTGTTTCCGCTCCATGAAGCGGACGTCGCTCGACCCAGGACGCCGCGGATCCGGCTTTGCCGGTCCGCCGGCGTCGCCCCCTTGAGGGGGAAGCGCGTAGCGCTTCGGGGGTGGGACCCCCTAGTCCACTTTGGCGCCGGACTCGCGGATGATCTCGGCGTACTTCCGGATCTCGCCATGCCAAAAGTCGGTGAACTCCTGGCGGCTGTCGCCGACAGGTTCGGCGCCCGCCTCCGAGATCTTCTGCTGGAGCTCCGGCGTCTTCAGGGCGGCGACGATATCGGCGTTGATCTTGTCCAGGATGTCCGCCGGCGTGCCGGCGGGCGCGAATATGCCGTACCAGTTCGAGATCTCGAAGCCGGTGGTGGACAGGGCTTCGTTGGCGGTCGGCACATCGGGCAGCGAAGCCATGCGCTTGTCGGACGCGACCGCCAGGCCTATCAGCTTCTTGTCCTGTATGTACTGGACCACGAGGGGCGCGGAGGCGAAGGCGGTATCGACATGCCCGGCGAGCAGGTCCATCACGGAAGGCGCGCCGCCGCGGTAGGGCACGTGGATCAGGCCGATGTGGAGCTTGGTCTCGAGCAGCGCCCCGGCCATGTGCTGCACGCCGCCGCTGCCGGCCGACGCGAAGTTGATCGTCCCCGGCTTCTGCTTGCCAAGTTTCTTCAGGTCTTCCATGCTGCGCACGCCGAGCCCCGGGCTGGTCACGAGCACGACCGGCGTGGTGGCGGCCAGGGTGATCGGCGCCAGGTCCTTCTCCGGCGAATAGCTCATCTTGGCGTACAGGTTCTGGTTGATCGCCACTTCGGCGGTCGAAGAGAGCATCAGCGTGTAGCCGTCCGGGTGGGATTTGGCCACGTAGTCCGCGCCGATCATGCCGCTGGCGCCGGCGCGGTTCTCGACCACGACCGTCTGGCCCCAGGTCGCGGTCAGTTTCTCCGCCAGCAGCCGCCCCACCAGGTCGGTCACCCCTCCCGCCGGGAAGGGAATGATCAGGCGCACCGCCTTGGACGGGTACGATTCGGCTGCCGCCATGCCGGGCAGCCCGCAGAGTCCGGCCAGGGCAATGGCCGCCGCTCCCAGCAGGGAGCGGCGCGCGGGGACATAAGCTCGTTTCATGTTTCCTCCTGTTCTATTGATGTTGCCGGGGCGGATCAGGACGCGATCTCGCCGTCGCGCGCCTTGAGTTCCACCCAGCCGCCGTCCACCGTCAGCGTGGTGCCGTTGACATAGGATGCGTCGTCCGAAGCCAGGAATACCGCCGCGCGCGCGATGTCGCGGCCTTCGCCCCAGCGGCCCACGGCGGTCTCGCCGCCCCAGTCGACGTTGGAATCGTTCTTGGCCTCGGCGTTGAGCGGCGTGGCGATCGAGCCCGGGGCGATGGTGTTGGCGGTGACGCCGGTATGGCGCAGGTCGATGGCGATGCCGCGGGTCAGGCCCAGCACGCCGGCCTTGGCGGCGCAATAGGCCACGCGGTCGGGGCGCCCGACGAAGCTGGCGATCGAGCCGACGTTGACGATGCGGCCCCAGCCGCGCTCGACCATGCCCGGGGCGAAGGCGCGGGCGCACAGGAAGTGTCCGGTGAGGTTGATGTCCAGCATGCGGCGCCAGTCTTCGTCCGTATGCTGCAGGAAGGGCTTGACGACGCGCACGCCGGCATTGTTGACCACGATGTCGACCGCGCCGCACTGCTCCTTCGCCTGCCGCGCCAGTTCCTCGACGCGGGCGGAGTCGGTGACGTCGACCTCGATGGCGAGGGCCTTGCCGTTCCTGGACAGCTCCTCGGCCAGGCGCCGGGCGCCTTCGATATTGCGGTCGGCCACGATCACCGTCGCCCCTTCGGCGACGAATTCGCGGCAGATCGCGGCGCCGGCGCCGCTGGCGCCGCCGGTGACGACGGCGACCCGGCCGTCGAGTTTGCCTGCATGGGTCTTGCTCATCACTGCTCCTGTATCGAATCCGAATCTCAAGCGGGGGCCCAATGTAGCAACGATAGAATTGCGGTTCTTCTGTATTTTTCGATCTATAAGTCAAAAAAAACGAAAGTTTCCGCGCCGGCGGCGGCGCGGCGCGCCAAGGGGGAAACCATGTCGATACGCGAACTCAAGACCTTGCTCGCGGTGGCCGAGCACGGCAGCCTGTCGGCCGCCGCCGAGCGCACCTTCCTGAGCCTGCCGGCGGCCAGCGCGCAGATCGCCAGGCTGGAGGCCGAGTTCAAGACCGTGCTGCTGGACCGCGCGCGCAAGCCCGCGCGGCTGACGGCGCAGGGCCAGGCCCTGGTGGCGCGTTCGCGCGAGCTGGTGGCGCAGTATTCGCGGCTCTACGAGGCGGTGTCCTCGCCGCACGACCTGACCGGCACCCTGAACATCGGGGCCATTCCCACGGCCCTGACCGGCGTGCTGCCGCGCGCGCTGCTGGCCTTGCGCAAGGCGCATCCGCGAGTCCATGTGAGACTGGAGCACGGCCTGTCGCCGTCGCTGGCCGACCGCCTGCTGCACCGCGAGCTCGACGCGGCCATCGTCAGCGAGCCGCGCGCGCCGCTGCCCGGCATCCGCTGGAACGCCTTCGCCCGCGAGCCCATCGTGGTGATCGCGCCCGCCGGCCTGCCGCGCCAGAGCGACGAGTCGCTGCTGCGCAACCACCCATACCTGCGGTTCAACCGGCACTTCTGGGTCAGCCGCTTCATCGAGGAGAACCTCAGGCGCCGCAAGATCCACCTGCAGGAAACCATGGAGCTCGATTCGCTGGAAGCCATCGGGCAGATGGTGCGCTACGGCCTGGGCGTGTCCATCATTCCGCTGAGCAACCGCTCTTTCCTGCGCCTGCACGGGTTGCAGGCCGTGCCGCTGGGCCGGCCGGGCATGACGCGGGCGATCGGGCTGGCCGAGCCCGTCGACAGCGGCAAGTCGCAGTTGACCTCGGCCTTCATGACCTGCCTGCTGCGGGCGGGCAGCCGCTCTCGACCGCCCGTGGGGGAATGAACGCCATGCAGCGGCTGCGAAACGAAGCGGAATGAGTCGGAACGAAACGATTCGCATGTCCCGGCCCTGGGCGGGCGGTACAAAATGTTGCCCGGGCGCGCGCCGGCTGTTGCTAGGATTCCGGGCACCGGCTCGGGCCGGCCTTTAACGACACCCTGGATCGATAGGAGCGATTGCCCATGAGAACAAGACTTGTGACCCGGATATCGGCGGTGGCGGCGATGACCGCGCTGGCCGCCGGCTGCGCCACGCAGCAGCAGACCAATACCACCGTCGGCACCGGCGTGGGCGCCGCCGTCGGGGCGGGCGTGGGCGCGCTCATCGGCAAGGGCAAGGGCGCGGCCATCGGCGCGGGGATCGGCGCCGTGGCCGGCGGCATCGCCGGATACAACTGGAAGACCGTCAAGGAAGACGTGCAGCGTTCGGGGGCCGGCGACCTTGGCATCGCCGTGACGGAAATGCCCGACGGCAGCCTCAAGGTCAACATCCCGGGCAATGTCTCGTTCGACACCGACAGTTCCAAGCTCAAGCCGGAGCTGCTGCCGGTGCTCGACAGCGTGGCGCGTTCGATGGTCCAGCACCCGGAACTGCGGGCGAAGGTGGTCGGGCACACCGACAGCACCGGCGCGGCCGCCCACAACCAGGAGCTTTCGCTGAACCGCGCGCGCAGCGTCGTCCAGTACCTGGGCGGGCAGGGCGTGGGCAGCCCGCGTCTCGACGTCGAGGGCCGCGGCCCGAGCGATCCCGTCGCGGACAACGGCACGGCCGAAGGCCGCGCCCAGAACCGGCGGGTGGAGATCTACCTCTACGCGCCCAAGGCGCAGTAGCCTTTCCCGGTCGCGGCGGCCGTCCGTCCGGGCTTCCCGGGCAAGCGGCCGCCGTGTCGCGGGCCGGCCGTCAGGAGAACATGTCGGGCTGGGTCGCCACGAGCTGGCCCCAGATCGCCTGGAAATGCAGCCAGCCGATGTATTCGCTGCCGACGTGCTCGCGGCTGTAGCGCGCCTTGTCCGGCGGCACCAGCTTGGGCGGCAGGCCCGTGGCGTCGATCATGAGCTGCTGCCGGCAGCAGCGTTCCAGGCCGATGAACCAGAACGCCGCCGCCTCGATGCTGTGGCGGCTGCACGTCAGCAACCCGTGGTTCTGGTGGATGGCGGCCTTCACGCCCTTGAAGGCGGCCGCCACCTTGTGGCCGGCGCCGGTCTCGACCGCGACCTTGCCGCCCTCGTCGCCGATCACCACGTGATCCTCGTAGAAGACCGCCGCGTCCTGCGAGATAGGCTCCAGCTTGCGGCCCAGCGCAGCGAAGGCGCCGCCGTACACCGTGTGGGCATGGCACATGGCCAGGATGTCCGGATGCGCCCGGTGCACCGCCGCGTGCAGCACGAAACCGGCGCGGTTGACGGCGTATTCGCCCTCGACCACGCGCCCGTCGTGATCGACCAGGATCAGGTTGGACATCCGCACCTGGGAGAAATGCACCGCCATCGGATTGGTCCAGTACAGCTCGGGATGCTCGGGATCGCGGATCGTCAGGTGGCCGGCGAAGCCGTAGTCCAGGCCGTGCAGGGCGAAGGCGCGGCAGGCGGCGACCAGCCTTTCCTTGCGGTGGCGCCGTTCCTCGATGCGGGTGGAGAATGTCGGCAGCTCCGGGAATTTCAGGCCGGCCTGCTCGGGTTGATAGACCGACTCGCGCTGGATGCTGTCGAGCATGGCGTACTCCTTGGCGTTGAGTGTCCGTACGGCGACGCGATTGCCCTCGGGCGACCCGTCATTGCAGCGTGATGTGGGCGTCCTGGATCAGCTTGCCCCATTTCGGGTAGTCGGTGGCGATGCGCTCGCGCATCGCTTCCGGCGTGCCGGCCGCGGGCGTGTGTTCGAACGAGGCGAAGCGCGCGCGCACGTCGGGCATCTTCAGGACCTTGACGATCTCGCCGCTCACGCGCTGTATGACTTCCTTGGGCGTCGTGGCCGGCGCCATCAGGCCGATCCACACCGTCATGTCGACCGCGGGAAAGCCCGCCTCGGCGGTGGTCGGCACGTCGGGCATGGTGGCGATGCGCTGGTCGGAAGTGACCGCGATCGCGCGCAGCCGGCCTTCCTGCACGAATTGCCTGATCGTGCCCACGGAACTGAAGGCGAAATCGATGCGGCCGCCGATCAGGTCGGTCACGACCTGCGGCTGGCCCTTGTAGGGCACGTGGGTGAAATCGATATGGGTGGCCGCCTTGAGCTCTTCCGACGCCAGGTGGCCGGAGGACCCGTTGCCGTTGGTGCCCAGCGTCAGCCGGCGCTGCTTGGCGAGCGCCACCAGGTCTTTCATGCTGTGCACGGGAAGCTGGGGATTGACCACCACGACCAGCGGGAAATTCGAGATCAGGCTGACCGGCTCGAAGTCCTTGATCGGGTCGTAGGGCACCTTCTGCAGGTGCGGCAGGATCGTGAAGGCGATGTCCGACGCCGCGATCCAGGTGTAGCCGTCGGGCGCGGCCTTGGAGCCGATTTCCGTGCCGATGATGCCGCTGGCGCCGGCCTTGTTCTCGATCACCACCGGCTGGCCGAGCCCTTCGGCCAGCTTGTCCGAAATGGCGCGGATCGCCAGGTCGGTCGATGCGCCGCTGGCGTAGGGCAGGATGAGCCGGATGGGGCGCGTCGGCTCCCATTGCGCGGCGGCCGGCGCGGCATGCAGCGCGGCCAGGGCAAGCGGTACGGCGTGCAGCAGGGTTCTGAACCGGTTCATGCTTGTGTCTCCTCTAGGGATTGCGCACCGCCTGCGCGTTTCCGTTGCCGGAGCCGCGCGGCGGTGTCTCGGGACGGGGAAATTTCACCATGGCCTCGCCGGTGGCCAGGATTTGGTCATGCTGATTCCGGACCTCGACATCGAGGACGACCCAGCGGCCGCCGGCGGTTTCCAGGATCTGTTTCACGATCGCGCCGGCGCGCAGCGTATCGCCGGGGCGGGCGGGCAGGCGCCAGCGCGTCTCCAGCCGGCGGTGCCCGGCGCCCAGCGGCCGGGCCCAGTCGGTGACCATGCGGGTGATGAGCGAAAAGGTGCTCATGCCGTGCGCGATGACCTCGGGCGGCGCGCCGGCCACGCCATGCCGGGCCGCCGCATCGTCGTCGAAGTGCAGGGCGTTGAAATCCAGGGTCGCCTCGCCGAAGGCGCGAATGCTCTCGCGCGTGACCGCGAGCGTGGCGCCGGGCAGCGCATCGCCGGGCCGGATGCGGGCATAGGCGTCGAGCGGCGGGCCGTGCGGGCGATCGGTCTTCATAGCGGTCGGATGGTCCAGCCCCGCCCGGCGCAGACGACTTCCCCGCGCTGGTTGGTGAATACGTTGTCGTGCACCACGAACAGCCGCTGCTTGCGGATGAAGCGATCCAGCGCCCGCGCCTCCAGGAAGATCGTGTCGCCCGCCCGCGCCGGCTGGTGGTAGGTCCAGGCCTGGCCCGCGTTGACGGTGCCGGGGGTGCGCATCCAGTCGGTCTCCGGCGTGCAGGCGAAGATCAGGTAGGCATGGATGCCCGGCGGGGCGATGATGCCGCCGTAGCGGGTGCCGCGCGCGTAGGCCTCGTCGAAATACACCGGATCGGTTTCGCCCGTGGCCCGCGCGAAGCGGCGGATCTGTTCGGCCGTGAGCACGGTGCTGAGGGTTTCGCGCCGCGCGCCGGGCACGATCTCGTCCCAGGTGGGGAAGTCGGATGCGCGCATCATGCCGCCGTCCGGGCGCGGCGCTGGCTGGCGGACACCGCGGTTTCGCCGATCACGCCCGCCTCGCGCAGGTCGGCGAGCGCGGCGTCGTCCAGGTCCAGGTATTCGCGCAGCACGTCGAGCGTGCTCTGGCCCAGCAGCGGCGCGGGCGTGCGCAGGGCGTAGGGCGCGCCCGACTGGCGGAAGGGCAGCGCGGCTTGCGGCAGGTCGGAGCCGGCGATCGCACGCTGCGCCGTCTGCCAGAAGCCGCGTTCGCGCAGGTGCGCGTCGCGCGGCAGGTCGAAGGGCGACACCACCACCGCCGCGCAGACCGCGTGGGCCTGCAGGTGGGCGGCGGCGGCCTGCGCGCCGCGCGTGCCGGCCCATGCCGCCAGCTCGGCCTCGATCCGGTCCTGCCGCCCCCGCCGCCCCTGGGCGCCGGCCAGGCCAGCGTCCGCGGCCATGGCATCCCACCGCAGCGCCGCGCACAGCGAGCGCCATTGGGCGTCGTCGGCGACGGACACGAACAGCCATTCGTCCTCGCCGGCGCAGCGGAAGCAGCCTTGCGGCACGTGCGCGGGATCGCGATTGCCCGCGCGCTCGGGCGCGCGCCCCGTCGCCGATTGTTCGAGGATTGCGTGCGCCGCCAGCGGCAGCATGCATTCCACCTGCGAAATATCGACATGCTGGCCGCGTCCGGTGCGGCGCCGATGGTCCAGCGCCGCGAGCAGCGCGGCCGTGGCGGTCAGCCCGCCCACCGGGTCGCCCAGCGCCAGGTGCGCGGAAGTCGGCGGCCAGTCCGGCAGGCCGACCAGGGTGGGCAGGCCGCTGGCCTGTTCCAGCGTGGAGCCGTAGGCCCGCACGTCGCGCCATTCGCTGTCGCAGCCGAAGGCCGGCATGGACATCATGACGAGCGAGGCATTGCGTTCGGACAGCGCGGGGTAGTCCAGCCCCAGCCTGGGCAGCACGCCCTGCGAGTAGTTTTCCACCACCGCGTCGGCGCGGGCCGCCAGCGCCTTGAGCATGGCCGCGCCGCGCGGGTGGGACAGGTCCAGGGTGATGCCGGTCTTGTTGCGGTTCATCATCAGGAAGGGCGGCCGCGTCTCGTACTGGCGGCCGGCCACCGCGGCGTCGCTGAAGTCGGTGCCGCGCCACCAGTCGGGGTACCGGCAGCTTTCCACCTTGAGGATTTCCGCGCCCAGGTCGGCGAGCTGGCGGGTCACCAGCGGGCCGGCCCAGCCCATGGAAAGGTCCAGGATGCGCACGCCCGCCAGGGGCAGCGCGTCGGACGCGGGCGGGACCGCGAGGCAGGCTCCGGCGTTCCGTCCGTCGCCGGCCACGCGCGCGCCCAGGGCCGGCGCCTGTCCGCCCCGGCGCGCCGGCGTGGCGGTCAGGCGCTGCGGGAGGGCGGGGCCCTCGACGCTGCGGCCGCCGACGCGCACCGGCACGAAGGCGCCGCGGCGGCGGTGCACGTCCTGGGCGAGCAGTTGGCCCATGTCGGGCACGATCACGAACGGCAGCTTCAGCCGGCGGCCGATCTCGAACCACTCTTCGGCGCTGCGGGCCTTGAGCCGGGTCGCGAACTGCGGCTCCAGGCGGTCGGCGTCGCGCACGCGGTTCAGGTTGAGCTGGTAGTCGGGATGGGCGGCCGCTTCGTCCATGCCGAAGAGCGAACAGAAGCTCTGCCACTGGGCATGCGTGACGACAGTGATCCCCAGCCAGCCTTCCCGGCATTCGAAGATGCCCAGGGGATAGGTCGGCGCGTAGCGGTTCAGACCCAGCCGCGCGGCGGGCACGCCCGCCGCGCCGAGCGCGACCTGGTATTCGGCCAGCGTGACGCACGCCTCGTGGATGCTCAGTTCGAAGCGGCGCGCGCCGCCGGCGCGGCCCATCAGGCCGGCCATGGCGGCCGTGAACGCGCTGGTGCCGCCGATGATCTGGGCCGGGTGGCCGGGCAGCGTCATGAGCGGTCCTTCCCGCGGTCCCACCAGCCGGGTCAGGCCGGCCCAGGCCCAGCAGGTCGCGTCCGTGGCGCAATAGTCGCGATAAGGCCCGGTTTCGCCGAACCAGCTGACCGCCACGATCACCAGCCTGGGATTCAGCCGCCGCAGCGTGTCGTGCGCCAGCGGGCCGGACGACAGGCGCCGCAAGGGCCGGGCGTCGACCAGCACGTCGGCGCCGGCGATCAGCGCCTGCACCGCCCGCGCGTCGGCGTCCTGTTCGAGGGCGGCGGCCACGCTGCGCTTGTTGGTGTTGAGCCACCCGAAATAGAGGTCTTCCGAGGTTCGCAGGGGGTCGCCCGCCAGGGGCTCGACCTTGGTGACGGTCGCGCCGAAATCGGCGAACAGCTTGCCGCAGTAGGCCGCGGCCACGCCGCCGCCGAGCTCCACGACGCGATAGGGCGACAGCGCCTCGATCATGGCCGTGCCGGCCGGGAAAGGGTTGCGGACATGGCGTTCAGATCGGCGAGATGGGGCGCGTACGCGGAAAGCCCGTGTCCAGGCGCCGGGCCGGGACGCGCTGCAGCGTCTTGATGAGGAAGGGACGCGTCTGGCGCGGATCGATGACGTCGTCCATGTGGAAGTGCTCGTTGGAGCGCACCGGGCCGAGCTGGCCCTTGAACTCGTCGATCATTTCGCGGCGCCGGGCCTGCGGGTCTTCCGCGGCTTCGTAGTCGCGGCGGTAGACGACGTCCACCGCGCCTGCCACCGACATCGCCGAGATCTCGGCGGTCGGCCAGGCGACGGCGGCGTCGACGTTGAAGCTGGGCTGGCCCCCGGCCATGGCGCAGAAGCCCAGGCCATAGCCCTTGCGCATGACGATGGAAACGCGCGGCACCGTGGCGCAGGCCAGTTCGAACATCATGCGGCCGCAGCGCCGTGCCAGGGCGCTGGCCTCGGCCGCCGCGCCGATATGGAAGCCCGGCACATCGATGAAGTACACCAGCGGCAGGCCGTAGGCGTCGCAGACCGCGATGAAATGGGCGGCCTTTTCGGAGGCCTTGGCGTCGATGATGCCGGCCGAGCGCATGGGCTGGTTGGCGATGAAGCCCACGGGCCGCCCGTCCAGCCGCGCGAAGGCGACCACCAGGTTGCGCGCGTAGGTCGGCTGGATCTCGAAGACGCTGTCGCGGTCGGCGACCACCTCCAGCACCTTGCGCACGTCGTACGCGCGGCGCAGGTAGGTCGGCACGATCTGCATCAGTTCGTCGCCGGCGCGCTCGGGGTCGTCGCCGGCCGGCGTGCGCACCGGCGGCGGCTGCCGGCTGTTGGAAGGCAGGTAGCTCAGGTAGCGCCGGATCGCGTCCAGGCAGGAGGCGTCGTCGTCGGTGGCCAGGTGGGAAATGCCGTGCTGGTCGGTCTGCATGGCCGCGCCGCCCAGGTCTTCCTGCGAGATGTCCTGGCCGGTTCCCGCCTTGACCAGGGCGGGGCCCGCCATGCCCATGGTGGACTTGCCGCGCACCATGACCACGAAATCCGCCAGCGCCGAATAGTTGGTGGGCGCGGCGAAGCCGGGACCCATGATGGCCGAGATGGTCGGCGCCCAGCCGGACATGCGCGCCATGGCGTCCCAGATCTGGTTGCCCTGCGCGAAGTGGCGCGCGTCCAGGCCGTCCTGGATGCGGTGGCCGCCGCCTTCCTGCAGCATGATGAACGGCATGCCGGCTTCCCCCGCCCGGCGCGCCGCCCGCACGATCTTGTGCCGTCCTATGGTGCCGATGCTGCCGCCCAGCACCGTGAAATCGCTGGCCGCGACGACCACCGGCCTGCCGTCGATCGTGCCGGTGCCGGTGATCATGCCGTCGGCCGGCGCCACGAGCTCGGCGTTGTAGCGGTTGTTGCGCAGCGGCTGCGCGAACGCGCCCTGCTCCATGAAGGACGCGGGGTCCAGCAGATAGGCGATGCGTTCGCGCGCGGTCATGCGTTCCCGCGCGTGCTGCCTGGCCACCGCCGCGGGACGCCCGGCGTCCATGACGGCGGCGCGCTGGCGCTCGACCTCCGCAACGAGGCTGTGCATGTCGGGAGACCCGGGATCGCTCATGTCGGTGTTCGCAGGCGGCTGTGATGACCGATGCAATGGTAGAAGCACCGCTGGCGCGCCAGCAATATTTTTATGACAATGGAGAAGATTTATATGTATGTGAAATCCATGGGAGACCGAAAATGGCGACCGACGTAGTCAAGAGTTCGAAGCGGGTCATGGAAATCCTGGAGGCCTTCGACCGCCAGCGGCGGCCCATGTCGCTGAACGACGTGGTGCAGGCGCTGGGCTACCCGGTGAGCAGCGCGGCGGCGCTGCTCAAGAGCCTGGTCATGCTGGGCTATCTCAGCTACGACTCGTATTCGCGCACCTACCTGCCCACCACCCGCATCGCGACATTGGGCAACTGGATCTGGGACACGGTGGTCGACGCGCGCATCCTGGACCTGATGGCCAAGGTCAATCGCATCACCGGCGATACCGTGACGCTGTCGGCGCTGAGCGGCGTGGAGGTGCAGTACCTGCATGTCATTCCCTCGACCCAACCCTTGCGCTTCGAAGTGGCGGTGGGGTTTCGCCGCGCGGTGTTCGTGTCGGGAACGGGATGGGCGCTGCTCGGCGCGCTGACGGATCCGCAGATCGAGGACCTGGTCCGCCAGATCAATTTCCGCGAGCGCGACAAGAGCAAGAAGGTGCCGCTGAACGTCCTGATGGAGCGGGTGAATACCGTGCGCAAGAACGGCTATGCGTTTTCCAAGCACATGATTGTGCGCGGCGGCGGCGCGATCGCCACGCTGCTGCCCGAAGCGCCGTTCCAGCGGCGCTTCGTGATCGCGGTGCACGGCCTGGTCGAGCACCTGGAACAGCGCGAGGCCCTGATCGTCAAGACGATGCGCGCGGGGATCCGCCCGCTGCGCTAGCGTCCCGTGCCGCCTTCCGGCGCGCAACAGAACGGCGGCCCGCAAGCCGCCTCCGGCCTCGCGCATGGCCGCGGATCCTCGCGGCCATGGCGGTCAGGCCTGGTGATAGATCTCGGCGCCCTTGCGCACGAATTCCACCGACTTTTCCCGCATGCCCTCGCGCAATGCGTCGTGCTCGCTCACGCCTTGCCGCCGGGCGTACTCGCGCACGTCCTGGGTGATCTTCATGCTGCAGAAGTGCGGGCCGCACATCGAGCAGAAGTGGGCGACCTTCATGGAATCCTTGGGCAGGGTTTCGTCGTGGAATTCCTTGGCGGTGTCGGGATCCAGGCCAAGGTTGAACTGGTCGTCCCAGCGGAACTCGAAGCGCGCCTTGGACAACGCATTGTCGCGGATCGCCGCGCCCGGATGGCCCTTGGCGAGGTCGGCGGCGTGGGCGGCGATCTTGTAGGTGATGATGCCGTCCTTGACGTCTTTTTTGCTGGGCAGGCCCAGGTGTTCCTTGGGCGTGACATAGCACAGCATCGCCGTGCCGTACCAGCCGATCAGCGCCGCGCCTATGCCCGAGGTGATGTGGTCGTAGCCGGGGGCGATGTCGGTGGTCAGCGGTCCGAGCGTGTAGAAGGGCGCCTCGTGGCACTGTTCGAGCTGCAGCTCCATGTTTTCCTTGATGAGGTGCATGGGCACGTGGCCCGGCCCCTCGATCATGACCTGCACGTCGTGCTTCCAGGCCACCCGGGTCAGCTCGCCCAGCGTCCTGAGCTCGGCGAGCTGGGCCTCGTCGTTGGCGTCGTAGCCGGAGCCGGGGCGCAGGCCGTCGCCCAGCGAGAAGCTGACGTCGTAGGCCTTCATGATTTCGCAGATGTCTTCGAAGCGCTCGTACAGGAAGCTTTCCCTGTGGTGGGCCAGGCACCATTTGGCCATGATGGACCCGCCGCGCGAGACGATGCCCGTCATGCGGTCGGCCGTCAGGGGGATGAAGGGCAGGCGCACGCCGGCGTGGATGGTGAAGTAGTCCACGCCCTGCTCGGCCTGCTCGATCAGCGTGTCTCGGAAGATTTCCCAAGTGAGCGCTTCGGCCTTGCCGTCGACCTTTTCCAGCGCCTGGTAGATGGGCACGGTGCCGATCGGCACGGGCGAGTTGCGGATGATCCACTCGCGCGTCTCGTGGATATGCTTGCCGGTGGACAGGTCCATGACCGTGTCCCCGCCCCAGCGGATGGCCCAGGTCATTTTCTCGACTTCCTCGCCGATGCCGGAGCTGACGGCCGAGTTGCCGATGTTGGCGTTGATCTTGACCAGGAAATTGCGGCCGATGGCCATGGGTTCGATTTCCGGGTGGTTGATGTTGGCCGGAATGATGGCGCGGCCGCGCGCGACTTCGTCGCGCACGAACGAGGGCGTGATGGCGGCCGGGATGGCGGCGCCGAAAGACTGTCCGGGATGCTGGCGCAGCAGGCGCCTGGCGAGCCTTTCGCCGTCGGGGCCGCTGGCGCGCAGCGTTTCGATGTAGTGTTCGCGGCGCAGGTTCTCGCGGATGGCCACGAATTCCATCTCGGGCGTGACGATGCCGCGGCGCGCGTAGTGCATCTGCGAGACGTTGGCGCCGGCCCGGGCCCGGCGGGGCGGGCGCCGCAGGTCGAAGCGCATGGCGGCGAGTTCGGGATCGGCCAGGCGCAGCCTGCCGTAGTCGCTGCTGGGCCCGGACAGGCGCTCGGTGTCGCCGCGTTCCTCGATCCAGGCGCGGCGCAGCCCGGGCAGTCCCTTGCGGATGTCGATGCGCGCGTCGGGGTCGGTATAGGGGCCGCTGGTGTCGTAGACGGTGAGCGGCGGATTGCGCTCGCCGCCGAACAGGGTGGGCGTGTCGTGCTGTTCGATTTCGCGGAAAGGCACCTGGATGTCCGGCCGCGAGCCCTGCACGTGGATCTTGCGCGACCCGGGCAACGGCGCGACGGCGGCAGAATCGACTTGCGCCGTCGCCGCGAGGAACTTGGGATTGGCATTCATGGGAAAGCTCCAAAAAGAAGGTCATTTGGAGCCGAATCGGGATGGATCCGGGGCTTGCCCGGAAAGCACTCCCAGCATCGGCATTATCCGTACTGGTACGAAGGGACTCTCTCAACCCGCCGCGTCCGCGGCGAGTACCCCTGGTGCCGTAAAGTATAGGCCGGAGCGCTCTCCGGCGTCGAACGACGGCTCGTCGCGAGGGCGCTTCGCCGGTGCGATGCCGTCCTGTTTACATCCGGAAGGGGCTCGGTACGCAATGTACGTTACAAAGGCCGGGACGGCCTGTACGCTTTTCCCAATGTCCTGTCCTGCAGACACAGCCCCCGGCATGTCCGGGGTTCGACCGATTACGACGGAAGGAAAGACCATGAAGCAAATCCGATATCTCGTTCCCATGGCGCTGGCCGTGCTGGTCGCCCTGGCCGGGTGCAAGACGACGCCCAAGACCCAGACCGAGGCCGCCATGGAGCAATCGCAAGAGGCGCAGACGTCCACGTCCAGCGGTCCGGCCAGCCCGTCGGCCGGCGCCAACGCCGGCACCGGCAGCACGCCGCCGCCGTCGTCTTCGACCGGCCAGGCCGTGGCGCCGGCCGGCGCGTCCCGCGTGGAGTTCTACCTGGCGCAAATGAATCCGGGCCAGGACATGACCGAAGTGGCCCTGCCCGACGGCAAGATCTACCTGCAGCCGCAGCCGGTCCTGACCCGCTCCGACCTGGCCGAGGCCGCCGCGGTCGTGGATCGCCAGGGCAATCATTTCGTGGGATTGAGCTTCACCGAACTGGGCGCGCATCGGCTGTCCGAGGTCAGTCGCGACAACGTGGGCAGCCTGATGGCGCTGGTCATAGACCGCCAGTTGGTGGCTGCGCCGCGCATCGCCGAACCCTTGAATCGCGGGGTGCTGATGTTCGGCACGCCCGATGCCGATTCGGCGGCGCGCATCGCTGCCGCGATCCGCGGCGACCAGTCGCCGGCGTCCGCGCCAGCGCCGGCCCCTGCACCCGCGCCGGCCCCTGGGGCGCCGCGCTAGCCGACGTTCTGCCGAATCGCCGCCCCTTCGAGGCGGCTACTTGCCGCCGCGGGAGCCCGCGGCGGTTTTCATTGGCGCGTGCGCCATCCTGTCGGTGCCGGCCGTGCGGCACGAATCGATGAAGGCCTGCACCGTGCGTTCGAGCAAGTGCTTGTCGCGCGGGGACAGCGCCTGGTAATGGCTGTACGGAATCTGCGGGAAGGGCCAGGAGTGGGCGCCGGCATCTTCCACCTTGGAGCCGCCCGGGCGGCCGGACGAGTGGGGATAGAAGCCCGCTTCGTCGCCTTCCATGGAACCCTGCCCGCTGTCGAGCCAGTGCGGGCTGACCTTCAGCGCCGCCGCCAGGCGCATCAGCGCGCGGCTGGAATAGCGCTGGTCGCTTTCGTAGTTCCCGATGGCGCTCTGCGACAGGCCGCTGGCGTCTCCCAGGGCTTTCTGAGTCCAGCCCCGGAGTTTGCGCGCGTGTCGAAGGCGGTCGCCGAATGTTTTCACGAACGTGATTGAGCCTCAGACTTCAATCACATTGGTGGTTATATCGAATGCGAACGTGATAATTGTGTGAGACAGCGCTTCGGCGGCGCAAGGCTTTCCGCAGATGGAGGGATGGGACTCATGGTGCGTCGCGCATGAGGGAAAGCCGAGGTGGACCGAATTGCGTCGGCCTGTCGGCTTGCCAGTAACTTTCTGATACTATATAAAACACGTTTGTGTTAGCTGGGCTGTCCGCGACGAAAGAGCGGCCTACCGGAAATGATGCTGTCCGAAGTCCTTGTCCTGTCCGAAGACGATCACCGCTGTGCCGCTCTCGCCCGCAGCCTGCGGGCCTACGGCTACCAGACCCGCACCTGCCGCGACACCGACGATCTGTGCCGCCAGCACGAGCGCTACGGCAACCGGCTGGTGCTGTTGTCCGTCACGCCCGGCCATGTCTATATCGCGGCCGCCCGCCTGCGCGCGGCCGATTCCCTGGTCGGGATCGTGGTGGCCGCGAACTTCCGCGGCCACGAAGGCCGCGTGCGCGCCATGCGCTGCGGGGCCGACGTCTGCCTGCCCCGGGACACCCAGCTCGAGGAAGTCGCCGCCGCCCTGTGCGCGGTGGGCCGGCGGGTCGGCGTGGCGGCCCTGCCGGGCATCCCGGCAGAGGACAGCGACGAAGCCCGGCCGGCTCCGGCCCCTCCCGAGGCGGCCGCTGCCGGCGGCAGGTGGAAACTGCTGTCGCAAGGCTGGGTGCTCGTCGATCCCCAGGGCCTGCGCCTGTCCCTGACCACTTCGGAACGCGATCTCATGCTTTTGCTGTTGCGCGAACCGGGCAGCAAGGTGCCGCGCGAAGCGCTCATGCGGGCCTGCGCCGGCGCGACCGCGCCGGGCCACAGCACGGGCCGGGCCCTGGACGTCATGATCAGCCGCCTGCGCAGCAAGGCGCGCGGGCAGGGCATCACGCTGCCCCTGCGCTCGGTGTTCCGGCAGGGCTATATGTTCGCCGGCGAGCTCTGAAGCACGACCAGGTTGTCGCGGTGCATGAGCTCGGGCTCGGTCATGCTGCCCAGGATATCGGCGATGCGCGCCGAAGGCTGGCGCATGATCCGCCGGGTGTCGGCCGACGAATAATTGATCAGTCCGCGGGCGCATTCGCGGCCCGCCGCGTTCACGCAGGCGACCACGTCGCCGCGCTCGAATTCGCCTTCCACGCCGGTGACCCCGATCGGCAACAGGCTCTTGCCTTCGCGGGTCAGCGCCCGGATCGCGCCGTCGTCCAGCACCACGCGGCCGCGCAGGCGCAGGTGGTCGGCCAGCCACTGCTTGCGCGCCGACCAGACGGGCAGCGCCGCGCGCAGTTCGGTGCCTATGCTTTCTCCCGCCGCGAGCCGGACCAGGATATCGCGCTCGCGGCCCGATGCGATCACCGTGTGGGCGCCGCTGCGGGCGGCGCGCCTGGCCGCCAGGATCTTGGTCAGCATGCCGCCGGTCCCGACGCCGCTGCCCGCGCCGCCGGCCATGGCTTCCAGCGCCGGGTCGCCGGCCCGGGCCTGCGAAACGAAACGGGCGTCCGGATGCTTGCGCGGATCGGCTTCGTACAGGCCGCGCTGGTCGGTCAGGATGACCAGCGCGTCGGCTTCGATCAGGTTGGTCACCAGCGCGCCCAGGGTGTCGTTGTCGCCGAAGCGGATCTCGTCGGTGACCACGGTGTCGTTCTCGTTCACGATCGGCACCACGCCCAGCCGCAGCAGCGCGAACAGCGTCGAGCGCGCGTTCAGGTAGCGGTGGCGGTCGGCCAGGTCCTCGTGGGTCAACAGGATCTGGGCGGTGCGCAGGTCGTGGTCGGCGAAGGCGGCCTCGTAGGCCTGGGCCAACCCCATCTGGCCCACCGCGGCGGCCGCCTGCAGTTCGTGCATGAGCGCCGGGCGGCGGCTCCATCCCAGGCGCGCCATGCCCTCGGCCACGGCGCCGCTCGAGACCAGCACTACCTGCTTGCCCTGGCTGCGCAGGGCGGCGATCTGGCCGGCCCAGTGGGCGATGGCCTGCCGGTCCAGGCCTCGTCCTTCGTTGGTGACGAGCGAAGACCCCACCTTGGCGACGAGACGGGTGGCGGCGGCGACGACGGAAACGGCGGGAGCGGCGTCGGTCATGGCGTGGTGGTCGTGGGGTCCGGCGGGAAGGAAAAGAGCGGGCAGGCGCGGCGCATGGCGGTCAGCGTGCGGCGGGCCCGCCGCCGGCATCGTCGTCCGGTTCGATATTGGAGCGGGCCTGGTCCATGCGCGGGTCTTCGACGTAGGTGCCGGCGGCGCGATCCTGCGCGACCTGCTCGGCTGCGCGCGCGGCGTCCAGGGTGTCCTGCAGGGCCCAGACCAGTTCCTGGGTGCCGGTGCCGTCCAGCGCCGACACGCAGTGCACGGGACCGTCCCAGCCGAACTCGCGGCAGAACCGCTGGCGCACGTCGTCGGCGTCGGCCACCATGTCGAGCTTGTTGAGCACCAGCCAGCGCGGCTTGGCGTACAGGTCCGGGTCGTAGCGGCGCAGTTCCTCGACGATCGCGCGGGCGTCGGCCACCGCCCGGGGCACCGGATCGAGGTCCGGATCGGGCGTGGAAACGTCGACCAGGTGCAGCAGCACGCGGGTGCGCGACAGGTGGCGCAGGAACAGGTGGCCCAGCCCGGCGCCTTCGGAGGCGCCTTCGATCAGGCCGGGGATGTCGGCCACCACGAAGCTGCGCGAGGCCGAGGTGCGCACCACCCCCAGGTTGGGATGCAGGGTGGTGAAGGGGTAGTCGGCGATCTTGGGCCGCGCGTTGGAGATCTTGCTGATCAGCGTGGACTTGCCGGCATTGGGCATGCCCAGCAGGCCGACGTCGGCCAGGACCTTGAGTTCCAGGCGCAGCCGGCGCTGTTCGCCGGGCTTGCCGGGCGTGCACTGGCGCGGCGCGCGGTTGGTGCTGGACTTGAAGTGGATATTGCCCATGCCGCCCTGGCCGCCGGCGGCCAGGGTGACCTGCTGGTCGTGCCGGTCCAGGTCGAACAGTTGTTCGCCGGTGTCGGCGTCGTGGATTACCGTGCCGACCGGCACGCGCAGGACGATATCGGGGGCCGCCGCGCCATACTGGTCCGAGCCGCGGCCGTTCTCGCCGTTCCTGGCGCGGTGCAGGCGGGCGTAGCGGAAATCGATCAGGGTGTTGATGTTGCGGTCGGCCACGGCGCGGATGCTGCCGCCGCGCCCGCCGTCGCCGCCGTCGGGGCCGCCCTTGGGAATGAACTTCTCGCGGCGAAAGCTCGCCACGCCGTTGCCGCCCTTGCCGGCAACGACTTCGATGGTGGCTTCGTCCACGAATTTCATGATGCGATTCTGCCTGAAAACAAAAAGCCCTGCCGCGCGCGGCAGGGCCTGGATTGCCGGTTCGGGCCGGTCAGTCGGCCGCGACGACCGAGACCGTGTGCTTGTTCAGGGCGCCCTTGACCGCGAACTGGACCTTGCCGTCGACCAGCGCGTAGAGCGTGTGGTCCTTGCCCAGGCCGACGTTGACGCCGGGGTGGAAACGGGTGCCGCGCTGGCGCACGATGATCGAGCCGGCCGGGATGCTCTGGCCGCCGAAGACCTTGACGCCGAGCCGCTTGGCTTCCGAGTCGCGGCCGTTGCGGGTGGAGCCGCCGCCTTTTTTCTGTGCCATGATCTAACTCCTGTATCTGCCGGGCCGCGCCTTACGCCGTGACGGCGTCGATGCGGATTTCGGTGTAGTTCTGACGATGGCCCTGATGCTTCTGGTAGTGCTTGCGCCGACGCATCTTGAAGATCTTGACCTTGTCGTGCCGTCCATGCGCAAGAACCGTCGCCTTGACCACCGCGCCGGCCACGAGCGGAGTGCCGACCTGGATCTGGTCGCCTTCGCCCACGGACAGCACCTGGTCCAGGGTGATTTCTTGCCCGATGTCAGCAGGTATCTGTTCTACCTTGAGTTTTTCGCCGGGGCCGACGCGATACTGCTTGCCCCCGGTTTTTATGACCGCGTACATGGGTTTACCTCTCAAAAATTCGGACAAAAATGCCGAACTCGCGATTCTATCCTCCCGAGGGCTTGAAAGTCAAGGAAAGCTGGTGTAAAGGGGACGGAGCCCGCCGCCAGACCGTATAATTCGCGGCAGGGCGCCCGCCCCGGGAAGCGGCAGGCGGGCCGCCCGCACGTGCCGCCCAGGGGCGGCGATTCTATGATCCCCGGAACCGCCTTGAATCTCCCCGACCTGCTCGCACCCATCGCCGACGACATGAAGGCGGTCGACACCGTGATCCGCACGCGGCTGGATTCCCAGGTGGTGCTGATCCGCACCATAGGCGATTACATCATCGGGGCCGGGGGCAAGCGCATGCGGCCCGCGCTGCTGCTCATGATCGCCAAGGCGCTGGGCTACCGGGGCACCCACCATCATCTGCTGGCCGCGGTGGTGGAATTCATCCATACCGCCACGCTGCTGCACGACGACGTGGTCGACGAATCTTCGCTGCGGCGCGGGCGCAGCACCGCCAACGCCGTCTACGGCAACGCCGCCAGCGTGCTGGTCGGCGACTACCTGTATTCGCGTTCGTTCGAAATGATGGTCGAGGCCGATTCGATGCGCGTCATGGGCATCATGTCGGAAGCCACCACCGTCATCGCCGAGGGCGAGGTCCTGCAACTGCTCAACGTGCACGACCCGGATGTCTCCCAGGAGCGCTACCTGCAGGTGGTGCGCTACAAGACCGCCAAGCTGTTCGAGGCCGCCGCCCGGGTGGGCGCCGTGCTGGCCGGCGCCACGCCGGAGCAGGAAGAGGCCACCGCCCGCTACGGCCGGCACATCGGCACCGCCTTCCAACTGGTCGACGACCTGCTCGACTACAGCGGCGACGCCCTGTTGCTGGGCAAGAACGTGGGCGACGACCTGCGCGAAGGCAAGCCCACGCTGCCGTTGATCCGCGTCATGGAGGTCGGCACGCCCGAGCAGGCCGGCCTGATCCGGCGCGCCATCGAAACCGGGCAGGCCGATTTCGCCGCCGTGGCGGCTGCCATCCAGTCCACCGACGCCCTGGCCCATGCCCGGGCCTGCGCGATCGCAGAGGCCGAAGCGGCCCGGCTGGCCCTGGAAGCCTACCCCGTTTCCGATTACCGCAAATCCCTGTTAGAATTTTGCGCTTTCGCGGTCGAGCGTGACCGTTGAGCGGGGCGTAGCTCAGCCTGGTAGAGTACTGCGTTCGGGACGCAGGAGTCGGAGGTTCGAATCCTCTCGCCCCGACCAATTCGTTTGGTCGGATCCATGCCGGTATCCGGCGCATGTCGCAAAGGCCGGCCTTCCGGGGCGCGGCCTTTTGCTTTGCCCAGCCTGTTTTTCACAGCGCGGAGCCCTGCCTCGGGTGGAACGGTGAAATGAACACCAGCTTCCTCGCCAATTTCATCGCGATCGTCGAAACCGGGTCGATCGCGGAAGCGTCCCGCAGGACCAACCTGTCGCCGACGGCGTTGGCGCAGCAGATCAAGGCGCTCGAAAAGGAATTCGGCACTTCCCTCATCGTGCGGGCCGGCCGTTCCGCCACCCCGACCCCGGCGGGCTACCGGCTGGCAGCGAGCTCGCGCATGGTCCTGAAGGACGTCGGCGCCATGCGCCAGGCGGTCGCTTCCCCGGAGCAGACGACCGAGTTTCGCCTGGGCACCATCAATACCCCCCTGCAATCGTTCGTTCCCGATACGCTGCTGCACCTGGCCAAGAGCCACGCCGGCCTGAGCGTGTTCATCAAGACCGGCCATGCCGGCCCGCTGCTGGACGACGTGCAGGAAGGCGAGCTGGACGCGGCCATCATTCCCCATCCGCAATTCGAATTGCCCAAGAGCCTGAAATGGGAAGTCCTGACGGTGGAGCCGCTGGTCCTGCTGGTGGCGGCGCGCCTGGCCAAGGGCGATCCCCATGAGTTGCTGGCGCGCGAACCGTATATCTACTACGACCGCCAATACTGGGGCGGCCGGCTCGCCGAGCGCTACCTGAAAGAAGCGAAGATCGTTCCCAAGGAACGCTTCGAGCTGTCTTCGCTCGTGACGATCGCGATGATGGTCGGCCGCGGCCTGGGGATTTCACTCGTGCCGGACGCCATGTTTCCCACGCCGTCGGGCCTGCGGCTGGCCAAGCTGCCCCTGCCGCTGCCCATCGAGCCGCGGCGCATCGGGCTGGTCTGGCGCCGGACTTCGCCGGCGCAGCAAATCGTGACGCAGATGATCACCCACGCGACCCGGGTGATACGCGACATCCGCAACGGCGGGTAGCGGGCGGCCAGGGACGGCCGGGGCTGACGGGCCCGGGCCGTGCCTGGCCCGGCGTCCTCATGCCGGCACGCGGGACGCGTCGAACACCACGCCGCCGGCGAACAGGGAATCGATCTTTTCGCCGGGCAAGCCGCTTTGCAGCAGGACCTCGCGCGTGTGCTCTCCCAGCAAGGGCGCGCGCCCGCGTATGGTGCCGGGTGTGCCCGACAGGCGCGGGGCGACATGGTGCATCGGGAAGGTCTCCATTTCCGGGTCCGGATAGTTTTGCAGGATGCCGCGGTCGATGAAGTGGGGATCCTGGAGAATCTGGCCGATGTCGTAGATCGGCCCGATGGTGACTTCGGCCTGTTCGAAGAACGCCACGTTCTCCGCCTGCGTCTTGCCGGCGATGAACGCGCCGATGATGGCGTCGAGTTCGTCGGCGTGGCGCACCCGTTCCGCGTTGGTGGCATATCGGGGATCTTCGATCAGCTCGGGCCTGCCGATCGAACGGAAGAGCCGTTCCGCCATTTTCTGCGTGGAAGCCGACAGGGCGACGTACCGCCGGTCCTTGGTCAGGTAGGCGTTGCGCGGGCCGGAGTTGGTGGAGCGGCTGCCGACGCGCGGCTTGACGCGGCCCGTGAGCCGGAAGTTCGCCGCTTGCGGGCCCAGCACGTGAAAAAGCGGCTCCAGCAGCGAGACATCGATCACCTGGCCCCGCCCGCCGCGCTGCTCGACCTCCCGCAGCGCGATCATGACGGCTGTGCTGCCGTAGCACCCCGCGAACGCGTCGGCCAGGTACATGGGCGGCAGCACCGGCTCGCGGTCGGGAAAGCCGTTGACCGACGCGAAGCCGGCGATGCCTTCGATCAGGGTTCCGAAACCCGGGCGCCGCCGATAAGGGCCTTCCTGGCCCCATCCCGAGATGCGGGCGATGACCAGCCTGGGATTCTCGCGCAGCAGTATCTCCGGAGCCAGGCCCATGGCTTCCAGCGAGCCGGGCCTGAAGCTTTCCACGAAGACGTCGGCTTGGCGTGCCAGGTCCAGCAGGACCTGCATGGCGTCGGGGTGGCGGAACTGCAGTCCGATGCTGCGCTTGTTGCGCGCATAGAGTTTCCAGTTGGTCTCGATGCCCTGGCAGCGCCAGCCCCTGAGCGTGTCGCCGTCGCGCGGCTCGACCTTGACCACGTCCGCGCCGAAGTCGGCCAGCATCTGGGTCAGGAGATTGCCGGCGAACAGCCGGGACAGGTCGAGCACCTTGACGCCTGCGAGGGGTCCGACGGCGCTTTGCGCGTAATTTCCGGACTGCAGCGGCGAGGCGCCGGAATCGGGTTGCAGCATACGTTTCCTTCCATCCACGACGGTTTGCACCGGCAAATCATAGGGAGCGCCCGGCGGCCGAACAACGCATAAGGGGTTCTTTCAAACCACAGTTTTTCAGTGCCATCGGGCGCGGGAACCGGCGTAGGATCCACGGCGTCGGCATGGCCTTTGTCCCGGCTGCGCGCGGGCCGTCGGCAGCCCAATACCTTGAATCGCATGGAGACATCGATGAGCCTCACTCATCCAGAGCAAAGCCCCGTTCCGGCCGGCGCAGGCGGTATCCGGAAACTGGGCAAACATCTCGGCGCCGAAATCACCGGTATCGACGCCTCGCAAGGGTTTTCCGGGGAACAGGCGGAGTTCGTCAGGCGTGCCCTGGATGAGCACGCGGTGATCGTGCTGCGCGACCAGGAGCTGACCCCGCAACAACAATGCGCGGTGGCGGAAAAGATCGGCATGCCGCGCGTGTCCTTTTTCAAGGACCGTTCGGTGCCGGGCGCGGAAATGCTGACCATCGTGTCGAACATCGTCGAGAACGGCAAGCCCATCGGACTGATGGACGCCGGCGCGCTCTGGCATACCGACGGCTCCTATCTGGCGCGGCCGGACATGTACACCATCCTGTACGCCATCCAGGTGCCGCAGCGCGGCGGGAAGGCGTTGGGGCCGACCTGGTTCGCCAGCACGGCGGCCGCCTACGAGCAGCTCGACGACGCGCTCAAGCAGCGACTGCAAGGCATGCGGGCGATCCACAGCCTGGCGCATCACGTGGAAAAGAAGCGCGAAGCCAATTTCGCTCCGCCGCCCGTCAGCGACAGGCAGCGCCCGGACGATCCGGAAGTCAGCCATCCGGTGGTGCGCGTCCACCCCCGTACCGGAAGGAAATCGCTCTACGTGACCGAAGGCCACACCAAGGCCATCGAAGGCATGGAGCGCGGCGAGAGCGACAAGCTGCTGCGCGACCTGTGGTCGCACATCGTGAGCGAGCAATTCCTGTATCGCCACGAATGGCGGGTGGGCGACCTGCTGATGTGGGACAACTGCTCGACGCAGCACCTGGCCGTCACCGATTACGGAGACCTGCCGCGCCGCCTGCATCGGGCCGGCATCAGCGGCGACGTGCCGGTCTGACCGTCGCCCGGGCCTGGATGCCAGGCCACTTCTTTCAATAACAGGATGAGGCAATGAAACTATCCATCTTCCCGGCCGCGGCGGCCGCAGTCGCCGCCTTCGCTCTCGCCTGCCCGCAGCAGGCCCGCGCGGACTATCCCGAAAGGAATATCAAGATCATCGTGCCCTTCAGCGCCGGCGGCTTCAGCGACAGCGTCGCGCGCCTGGTGGCCGAAGGCATTTCCTCCCGGCTCGAGGTGCCGGTGGTGGTGGAGAACAAACCGGGAGCGGGCGGCAATCTCGGCGCGGCGATCGCGGCGCGCGCCCAGCCCGACGGCTACACGCTCTTCCTCGGGAATGTCGCGACCAACGCGGTCAACCCGAACATCTACCGGGACCTGGAGATCGATCCGGCCAAGGCGTTCGTTCCCATCAGCCTGGTGGTCAAGACGCCCAACCTGGTGGCGGTCAACAACGAGTTGCCGGTGAAGTCGGTCAAGGAGCTCGTGGAACTGGCCAGGAAGGAGCCGGGCAAGCTCAATTTCGGCACTCCCGGCACCGGGACGTCGGGCCACATGACCGGCGAGATGTTCAAGTCCCGCGCCGGCGTGGACATCGTGCATATTCCCTACAAGGGCACGCCGCCGGCGCTGGCCGACCTGATGGGCGGCCAGCTGCAGGTCACCTTCGACAACGTCACCAGCCTCGCGCCGCAGGCCAACGCGCACAGGATCCGCCCGCTGGCCGTCAGCAGCAAGACGCGTTCGCCCTTGCTGCCCGACGTGCCGACGCTGGCCGAGTCCGGCTATCCCGGATTCGAGGCGACCTCGTGGGCGGGCATCGTCGCGCCGGCCGGCACGCCGCCCGCGATCGTGGACATGCTGAACAAGGCGGTCAATGAAACCATTGCGACTGCCGCCTTCAAGGAGAAGATGAACGGCGGCGAGGTCACGCCGATGTCGCCGGCGGCCTTCGGCGATTTCATCGCCTCGGACCGCAAGCAATGGGGCGAGGTGGCGCAGCGCATCGGGCTGGCGCTGCAATGACGACGGCCGCCGCGCCGCTGGCGGCCGATCGCTGGCAATCGATACTCTTCGTCCCCGTGCTGCGGGACCGGTATATCGAGAAGGCCTGCACGTCGGCCGCCCATGCGGTCCAGCTCGACCTGGAGGACAGCGTCCCGGCCGCCGACAAGGACAAGGCGAGGGCGGCGCTGGGCGCGGCCGTGCGAACGCTGCGCTCGGCGGGCAAGCCGGTGTCGGTGCGGGTCAACCAGCCCATGGAACTGGCGGCGGCCGACATCGCTGCCGCGGTCGAGGCCGGGGTGGACGTGCTGATGCTCCCGAAAGTGCTCGGGCCCGCGCATATCCAGCTCGTCGACGAACTGGCCGGGCGGCTGGAAGCCCGGACGGGGGCGGCGCCCGGCGCCACGCGGTTCATCGCGGCGCTGGAGACGCCACGGGCGTATCTGCAGGCAGAGGCCATCGCGCTTTCCTCGCCGCGCCTCTTGGGCATGATGCTCGGGGGTGAGGATTTCGCCAAGGAATGCGGCTGCGAGCCGGAAGAGGGCGCGATGCGCGGGTTCAAGCTGAACGTGCTGGCCGCCGCCCGCGCCGCCGGGATCCGTCCGATGGGCGCGCTGGGGTCGATCGCCGACTTTCGCGACCTGGACGCCTACGAATCCATGCTGCGCCGCAGCCGCGCATGCGGATTCGAAGGGATCACCTGTATTCATCCGGCACAGGCGGAAAGAATCAACAAGGTCTATGCGCCGGACGAAGACACGCTGGCCTGGGCCCGGAAGGTAGTGGAAATGTCGGAGCGGGCTTCGGCGGCCGGGGTGGGCGCGTTCGAACTCCACGGGCGCATGATCGATGCGCCCATCGTGGCGCGCGCTCGGCGCATGCTCGACTCCCTGCCCTGAAGGGACCAATAGTTCGCAACCAATCAATAGCCTGGAATTGACCAGGAAGGTTCGCGTGCCATTCCGGCGGCGGACCCACAAGGAGGAGACCATGATTTTTCCGGAACGATTTTTGATGGGCGTCCTGCGCGCGGCGCGCTGCAGCGCCCTGGCGCTGGGCCTGGCGGTGTGCGGCCAGGCGTCGGCCGCCGATTTCCCGGCCAAGCCGGTGACGATCGTCGTGCCGTTTTCGGCCGGGGGCTTCACCGATCTCCTGACCCGCCAGCTGGGCAGCGAACTCGGCGAAAAGTGGGGCGTGCCGGTGGTGGTCGAGAATCGCGTCGGCGCCGGAGGCAACATCGGCGCGGCCTATGTCGCCCGCTCCAAGTCCGACGGCTACACCCTGCTGGTCGCCAACACGGCGTCCAACGCGATCAACCAGTACCTTTACGACAGCATCGGGTTCGACGCCGAGAAGGATTTCGCTTCGATCGCCCTGCTGGCCAAGACGCCCAATGTGGTCGTGGTCCATCCCGCCAGCGGATGGAAAAGCGTGGGGGAAATGGTCGCCGCGGCCAAGTCGCGGCCGGACGGCCTGAACTACGGCAGCGCGGGCAACGGCACGACCAGCCACCTGACGGGGGCGTTGTTCGCCAAGGCGGTGGGCATCGACCTGGTGCACGTGCCGTTCAAGGGATCGTCGGAAGTGATGACGGCCCTGCAATCGCAAACCGTCCAGCTGGCCTTCGACAATATCGTGGCGTGGGCGCCCCTGATCGCCTCCGGCCGGGTGCGCGCCCTGGCGGTGACCGGCAGCAAGCGCTCCGCCTTGCTGAAGGACGCGCCGACCCTGGCCGAAGCCGGCTATCCGGGCGTGGAGTCCTACTCCTGGTTCGGCCTGGTCGCCCCGGCAAAGACGCCGCAGGCCGTCATCGCGCGGATCAATCGCGACGTGAACGAGATCATTGCCCGGCCGGCCTTCGCGCAGAAGCTGGCCGGCGCCGAGATCACGGCCGAAAGCCCGCAGGCGTTCGACCGTTTCATGACCGACGAGCGGGCCAAGTGGCGCGCGCTGATCCACGAAATGGGCTTGAAGCCGAAAGGTGCCAAATGACGGCCGCCGGGTCGCGGCTTCATGACATGGAGAAAGATATGCAGGTGCCGTATTCCGCCGGTATGCGTCGTCCGCGCCTGAAGGCGCCGGCCGGCGCGTGCGATTGCCATATGCACATTTTCGACGGCCGCTACCCGATGGCCGACGGCGCGCCGCAGGTGCCCGACGCCGTCGTCGGGGATTACCGCCGGCTCCAGGAACGCCTGGGCTTGTCGCGCACCGTCGTCGTGGCGCCGTCGATGTACGGGCTGGACAATCGATGCACCCTGGATGCGACTCAGGCGCTGGGCAAGGACGCACGTTGTGTGGTTTCGCTGGGTCCCGAATCCACGGCCGAAGAGATCGAGGCCATGCACCGGGCCGGCGCGCGAGGCTTCCGCTTCAACCTGGCGCGCAGCGCCATGAACAGCCTGGATACGCTCTCCTCGATCGCCCGGCGCGTGGCGCCCCTGGGATGGCATATGCAACTCTGGATGCATCCCGACGGCCTGCCGGATGCGGCGCCCTTGCTCGAAAGCCTGCCGATTCCCACGGTCCTGGACCATATGGCCGGCATTCCCCTGCACGGTGGGCGAGCGCATCCGGCATTCCGCACGCTGCTGGACCTGCTCGGCAACGGGCGCACCTGGATGAAGCTGTCGCTGGCCACGGCCTGGCCGCAGCTGGAGTCGGCCAGGCCGGAATTGAACGCGTTGGCCCGCGACTTCGTGGCCGCCGCCCCGCGGCGCGTGGTGTGGGGCAGCGATTGGCCGCACGCCATGTCGTCGGTGCATGGCCGCCCGTTTCCCGACGACGCGGCCAAGCTCGACGCCCTGCTGGACTGGACGGACGAGCCGACGCTGCAGCGGATCCTGGTCGACAACCCGGCCGAGCTGTACCAATTCGACGCCTAGCCGCAAGGCGGAACCCATGCCGTCATCGGAGCCTGGCAATGCCAGTCCGCGCCGCCCCGGACCAAAAAGGAGCTCACAGCCATGTCCCATGAAACTTCCGTAGTGCCCGTCCGGGCCCCGGCGCCCGTCGTATCGCCGCTGACCTCCGGCCTGGCGGAATTCGTCTCGAGCCTGGCGCTTGCCGATATCCCCCAGGGCGCCGTCGCGACGGCGCGCATGGGCTTTGCCGATTGCGTCGGAGTGACCCTGGCCGGCGCCCCGGAGCCGGTCATGTGCAAGTTGATGGACGCCATCGGCACCTGTCCGGGAACGTCGTCGGTACTGTTCGGTGATACGGCCATGCACCCCGCGCACGCCGCCTGGATCAACGGCACGGCCGCGCATGCGCTCGATTTCGACGATGCGGCCCTGCGCGGCCATCCGAGCGCGGTACTGGTGCCGGCCATCCTGGCCGAGGCGCAGGCGCTGGGCCGGCCGGGGGCGGATGCGATCGCCGCCTATGTCGCCGGCTACGAGGTCTGGGCCGAGCTGGCGCACCGGGACGGCGAAAGCCACCACCGCAAGGGATGGCACCCCACGGGCATATTCGGGCCGGTCGCCGCCGCCGCGGCCTGCGCGCGCCTGCATCGCCTGGACGCCCGGGCCACCGCCCATGCGCTGGCCATGGCCGCTTCGCGCAGCAGCGGACTGATGGCCAATTTCGGCAGCATGACCAAGCCCATGCATGCCGGCAATGCCGCGCACGCGGGCGTGGTCGCCGCCCGCCTGGCCAGCGTGGGCGCCACCGGGGCGCCGGACGCGATCGAGCATCCGCAGGGCTTCCTGTCCGCCGTTTCGCCTTCGGGGCGCATCGACAAGGGCACGGAAGTGCATGGCAGCCGTGCGTGGCACATCCTGCAGTACGGGCTGAACATCAAGAAATTCCCCATGTGCTATTGCACCCACCGTCCGATCGACGCCATGCTGGCCTTGCAGCACGAGCACCGCTGGACGCCCGCCGAAATCGCCAATATCGATGTCTCCATCAGCGGGCGCAACGCCACGGTATTGCGCAATCACGAGCCGAAGACCGGCCTGGCGGGGAAATTCAGCATCGAATTCGCGATGGCCTGCGCCGTGATCGCGGGCCGGGTCGGCCTGGCGCAGGTGAGCGACGAATTCGTGCGCAGGGACGATGTCCAGGCGCTCATGCCCAAGGTCTCGGTCACCATCAATCCCGAAGAGGATCCGGAATCGGGCTATGCGCCTTGCGATTGGGTGAAAGTGCGGCTGGCCGACAGCCGCACGATCGAGAGCGAACGCGTGCACGACGCGCGCGGCGCCCATGCCGTTCCCCTGACGCGCCGGGAACGCCTGGAGAAGTTCGAGGATTGCGCGCGGGCGGGCGGGTTCAAGGGCGACGCCGTGGCTTTCTTCGACCGGCTCGACGCCCTGGATACGCTGCCGGACCTGGGCCGGTTGCAAGGCTGACGCGGCGCCGCGCCACGGGTCGCTTCGCATTTTCCAAGGAGAACAGAATGTCCAATCCGCCGCCCACTCCGGCCCAGCTCGACGCTCTCAAGCGGCTGGGCACGGCCACTGTCCACGAGGCTCAGGGGCAGAAAGGCGCGGTCGATCCGCGGATCCGGGCGCTGGATCCGCGGTTCCGGCTGGCGGGCCGGGCCCTGACCGTGGATATCCGGCCCGGCGATAACCTGATGCTGCACTATGCCCTGTCCAAGGCGGTGCCGGGCGATGTCCTGGTGGTCGATGCCAAGGGCTTTCTGGATGCCGGTCCATGGGGCGACGTGCTGACGCTGGCCGCCCGCCAGGCCGGGGTGGCCGGGCTGGCCCTGGACGGGGCGGTGCGGGATGCCGCTGCCATCGTCGAAATGGGCTTCCCGGTCTTCTGCCGGGGGGTCTGCATCAAGGGCACCAACAAGCAGCAACCCGGCAGGCTGAACGTGCCCTTGGTGTTCGGCGGGGTCGGCGTCGAGCCCGGAGACGTCATCGTCGGCGACGCCGATGGCCTGGTCGTGGTGAAAGCGGACGAGGTGGACGAGGCGATCCGCCTGTCCGAGGCGCGCGAACGGAAAGAAGCGGCCATGCGCGAGCGCCTGATGCAGGGCGCCAGCATGATCGAATTGCTGGAACTGCAGGAAACGCTCGACCGGCTGGGTCTGGAGTAAGCCTGCAGTCGCTACGTTGGCGGAACAGCTTCGCGAGGGCCGTCGCCGCGGCAAAAATGGTCCCGACCACGACAATGGGATACCACCAGTGTTCGCGTTCCAGCTTCGCCCGTTCAGCATGGACCTTGCCCATTTCGACAATCATTTTCCGAGTTTCGGCGTTCAGGTTGTCGATTTCGGCTTGGCGCTTGTCAAGGGTCCTCCCGGTCATCTTGCCTGGTTCCAGTTCTCCAGGCGTGATCGGCATGTCTTTCCTTGGCGCTCGGTCCGCTAGATGATTCCGCGCTCGCGCAGGCCCTTGCGGGTGTTCTCGTCCATGCCCAGCGCCGAGAGGATCTCGTCGGTATGCTGGCCGAGCGCCGGCGCCTGGCTGCGGATCTCGCCGGGCGTGGCGCTGAGCTTGGGCACGATGCCCGGCACTTTCACCGGCGTGCCGTCGGGCAGCGTCGAATCGAGGATCATCCCGCGGGCCTGGTAGTGGGGGTCGGCGGCGATGTCGGCCACGTCGTAGATGCGTCCCACCGGGATGCGGTGGGCGTTGAGGACTTCCATGACATCGTCCAGCGCGCGCCCGGCCGTCCACGCCGAAATGGCGTCGTCGATGCGGCCCACCTGCCGCACGCGGCCGGCATTGTTCTCCAGCGCGGGATCGTTGCCCAGGTCGGGGCGGCCGATGGCCTGCATCAGGCGCTTGAAGATGCTGTCGCCGTTGCCGGCCACCAGCACGTACTTGTCGTCCTTGCAGCGGTAGGCGTTGCTGGGCGCGATGCCGGGCAGGCTGCTGCCGGCGGGCTGGCGGATTTCGCCGAACACCGAGTACTCCGGCAGCAGGCTTTCCATCATGTTGAACACGGACTCGTACAGCGCGACGTCGATCACCTGGCCTTCGCCGCTCTGGTCGCGCGCCCGCAGGGCGAGCAGCACGCCGATCACGCCGTGCAGGGCGGACAGCGAATCGCCGATCGACACGCCCACCCGCACCGGCGGGCGGCCGGGCTCGCCGCTCAGGTGGCGCAGGCCGCCCATGGCTTCGGCCACCAAGCCGAAGCCGGGCAGGTCGCGGTAGGGGCCGCTCTGGCCGTAGCCGGACACCCGCAGCATGATCAGGCGGGGATTGATGGCGCGCAGCGGCTCCCAGCCCAGGCCCCAGCCCTCGAGCGTGCCGGGCTTGAAATTCTCGACGATGACGTCGCACTCGCGCGCCAGCTCGCGGACGATGTCCTGGGCTTCCGCCTGCCGCAGGTCCAGGGTGAGCGACTTCTTGTTGCGCGACTGGACCTGCCACCAGACCGACGTGCCCTCGTGCAGCAGGCGCCAATTGCGCAGCGGGTCTCCCTTGGCCGGCGGCTCGACCTTGACGACCTCGGCGCCGAACTCGGCCAGCATCTTGGTGGCGAAGGGCCCGGCGATCAACTGGCCCAGTTCCAGGATGCGAATACCACTCAACGGTTTGACCATTTCCGCGTCTTCCTCATTGCTTCTGTTTACCCAGGTAGGCTTCCCTGACCCGCTCGCTGGACAGCAGTTCTGCCCCGTGCCTTCCATGACGATGGAGCCGACCCAGCCCGGCAGATGGCCAGCATCTGCTGCTCGCCGCCGGGCAGCATGCCGGCCGCCTGGCCGCGCCGCTCCTTGCGCAGGTTGACGCCAAGCAGCAGATTATCGAATACGGTCTGATCGGGGAAGACCTGATGGCCTTCCGTACGTGCGCGATGCGTCGATCACCCTGCGCACATGAATAACACGCCGTCCCCATGGCTTCCCTCTTACTCTTAAGACGCCGCAAGCCTCCGACTGGCGCGGGGCCGGGGCGCGGGGCGGGGCCTGTCCGGCCAATTGGAGCGAGGGCAGTCCCGCGCAGCGGGACCGAGGGCCCGTGATTTTGGGCCCGAGCCGAGCGACTTGGCCGGACAGGCCCCGCCCCGCGCCCCGGCCCCGCGCCAATCGGAGGCGCCTAAAGAACTCGAATAAGCCGGCCCCAAAAAAACTCAGTGATGCAGATCCACTTTCTTGGAAAGATCAACCCAGAACTCCACGATCTTTTGAGTCTGCGCCTGATGCTCCTGCGGCGTGTTCCCCACCACCGCATATCCCAACCCTTGCAGCTTCTTGGCCATGGCAGGCTCCCGCATCACCTCCACCAACGCATCCCGCAACTTCGTCCGGACTTCCAGCGGCGTCCCCGCCGGCGCGTGGATCCCCCACAGGCTCATCACGTCCGCCCCCGACAGCCCCTGTTCCTGCAGCGTAGGCACATCCGGCATCGCCGGATCCCGCTTGTCCCCCGTTACCGCGATCGCCTTCACCCGTCCCGCCTCGACCAGCGGCCGCGCCGAACTGATCCCCCCGAACTGCATGTCCACATCCCCGCTGAGCAGCCCCTTCAGGGCATCGCCCGAGCTCTTGTAGGGCACGTGCAGCATGGACGTCCCCGCCCGGTAGTTCAGCATGACACCCGCGAGATGGGTCGAGGCCCCGATGCCTCCCGACGCGAACGTCAGCTTTCCCGGCTCCTGCTTCGCCAGCGCCAGCAGCTCCTGCAGAGTGTTCGCCGGCACCGAGGGCTTGGCGATCAGGATCACCGGACCCTGCGCCAGCATCGTCACCGCCGAGAAATCCTTGACCGTGTCGTAGGGCACCTTGGGCAGGATCGCCGGATTCTGGTAGAACGAGTTGTCCGCCACATACAGCGTATAGCCGTCCGGATCCGAGCGGGACACCACCTCGGCGCCCAGGATCGCCGTCGCGTCCGGACGGTTCTCCACCACGATCGGCACGCCCAGCTTCTTGCCCAGGTCCGTCGACAGCAGCCGCATCAGCACGTCCGAGCCCCCGCCCGGCGAGCGCGGCACGACGAATGTGATGGCGTGCGACGGGTAAGGCCGCGCCGTCGCCGCGGCGGCCGTGCCGCAGGCGCCGGCCGCCATCAGCCCCGCGAGCGCCGTCAGGAAACTGCGTCTGGTATTGCCCATGATGTTCCCCTTGTCATGCGCCCAAGCGGCGCGATTTGCATTACCCTATGCGGACGCGAACGCCGCCTGGCGCGGCCTTCGGCCCACCCCATTCTCTGTGCAAGGAACGTTGCCATGCCTGGACGCCTGCAGGACAAAGTCGCCATCGTCACCGGCGCCGGGGCCGTCGGCCCGGGCTGGGGCAACGGCCGCGCCGCGGCCGTGCTGTTCGCCCGGGAAGGCGCGCGCGTGCTGGTGGTCGATCGCGATCCCGCGGCCGCGCAGGACACCGCGCGGCTCATCCGCGACGAACGGGGCGCGTGCGAGATCGCCGTGGCCGACGTGACCGACGCCGGTTCGGTCGACGCCATGGCTCAGGCCTGCCTGGCGGCCTACGGGCGCATCGACGTGCTGCACAACAATGTGGGCGCTTCCGTGCCGGGCGATCCGGTCGAAATGTCGGTCGACGACTTCAGGGCCCAGCTCGACCTCAATCTCACCAGCGTCTTCCTGACCTGCAAGGCGGTGCTGCCCGTCATGCAGGCGCAGGGCGGCGGCGCCATCGTCAACGTGGGCTCGATCGGGGGCATGCGCCACCTCGGCCACGACCATGTCGGCTACTCGGCCGGCAAGGCCGGCCTGGTGCAGTTCGGCAGGCAGATCGCCGTGCGCTACGGGCCGCAGGGCATACGGTGCAATACCGTGATCCCGGGGATGATCGACACGCCGCTGCTGGAGCACCGCGTGTCGCGCCAGAAGGGGCGGGCCGACCTGGCCACGCTGCGCAGCGAAGCCGCCGCCCGCGTGCCGCTGGGCCGCCGCGGCGACGGCTGGGACGTGGCCCATGCCGCGCTGTACCTGGCCTCGGACGAAGCCAGGTACGTGACGGGGACCGAGATCCTCGTCGACGGCGGGCTGATGGCCCGCAGCGCCTAGAAGACCTTCTTGCGCCGCCATTTCCGCGGGTGGTCGATCGGGAAGGCCAGGCCGCTGGCGTCCACCCCGAGATTGACCAGCAGCTTCAGGTGCTCGATGGCGCAGCGGTAGCCTTCCAGCACCGGCACGTTCCATCCCAGTTCGGCCAGCCGGCGTTCCAGAATGGGCCGCATCCAGAAGGTGGCCGAGCAGCCCAGCCCGATGATTTCCGCGCCGTCTTCCTCGATGGCCGCCACCGCTTCGCGCAGCGAGGCCTCGATCATGTCCGACGGCTCGCCGCGCAAGGCCTTCTGGCGCTCTTCTTCGATCCGGTATTCGTCCTCGTAGGGCGGGCGGGGCAGGGGAAAGTTGACATTGCGGATGGACGCGCAGCGCTCGGTCTGGCGATACTGCACGACCAGGTCCTGCATGCGCATGTTGTGCGCTTCGGAAATGTCTATGAAGCTGAACCTGTTGCCCAGCATGCCCGCGATGTGCATCTGCGAATGGGCGCAACTGGTGACCGGAATGCCGTGGCGGTGGCCGATCTCCCGCGCTTCCATGAAGCAGGGGTCGCCGCCGCCGAGCAGCACGATGCCGTTGTACTTGCCGCTGGCGCAGGCCTCGCGCACGATGGGCAGGCGGGCGGCGCCGATCAGGGCGAATTCCTCGCGCATTTCCACCGGCCAGTCGCCGTGCGGCGCCAGCGCGCCCTGGTGCAGGTCCCATTGCACGCCGGCAAGCAGCGATTCGTAGTCCGCGTAGTTCATCATCGAGGCCTCTTTGGGCCCCGACATGGGACGCAGCTTGTACCGGGCGGTATCCGGCAGGGTGAACGCCATCACGAACAGGAAGCGGTAGGCGGGGCGGGCGGAAGACATCTGTAGGCACCTTGGTCGGAAACGGGCGGCGGCCCTGGAGGGAAGGGGAACCCGGCGGTCAGGCGAACGGCCGGCGCTTGTCGTATTCGCCCGCGGCGGCGTCCATGGGCATGAAGGTGGCGCCTTTCTCGGCCAGCCCTTCGATCAGGCGCTCGAGCATCAGCATGCGGTGGCCGCGCCCGATCACGTAGGGATGGCAGGTGTAGGTCAGGATGCCCCAGTCGCAGGTCCGGCGCATGTATTCGAAATCGTCCAGCCAGTTCTCCAGCACGTCGTTGGCGTTCATCAGGCCGGGCGCCAGGCCGTTGGCCATGCGCAGGTACTCGAAGTGCGGAAAATCGTCCAGCGACCAACTGACCGGCATCTCGATCAACGGCGTCTCCTTGCCGAAGCTCATGGGCTGGTCCAGGTGGACCGCATCGCCCTGCCGCACGCGATAGGGTTCATGGTCGTTGCCCATCATGCTGCTCTCGTAGAAGAAGCCGTGCCTGAGCAGCAGCTCCAACGTGCTGTCGCTCAGGTCCCAGGACGGCGAGCGGTAACCGGTGGGCGTCTTGCCGGTGACTTTGCGGATGATCTCGTTGCACTTGACCAGGCCTGCTTCCTCTTCCTCGGGCTTGAGGTTGGCCGGCGGCACGTGGGTCCAGCCGTGGTTCCCGATCTCGTGCCCTTCGGCCACGATGCGCTCGCACAGCGCCGGATAGGTGCCCACCACCACGCCCGGCACGAAGAACGACGCGCGGATGCCGTGGCGCTTGAGCAGGTCCAGGATGCGGGGCACGGCCACGGCGCCGAACTCGCCGCGCGAGACCGGGGTGGGCGTGGTCATGCCGCGCGCCACCAGGCCGGACATCGCGTCGAAATCGAAGGTGAGACAGGCGATCAGTTTCTTCACGGGAGATCTCCTTTACGGATATGCGGGATCAGCGCGGGCGCGTGTGCGCGCCCAGCAGGGTCAGGGCCACGGCCTGGGCCCGCGGGACCAGGGTATCGATGCGGCAGTATTCGCGTTCGGTATGGACCTCGCCGCCCACGGGGCCGGTGGCGCACAGGGTTGGCGCCCCGACCGCCGCGGTCAGGCCGCTGTCGGCCGAGCCGCCGGTGAATTCGCCTTCGACCGAGAAACCCAGCGTGCGCGCCTGTTCCTGGTAGGCGTGCAGCAGGCGTTCGCTGCTTTCGCTGGCGGCCAGCGGCAGGAAGCTGCCTTCGTGGGTGATGCGGCCGCAGGTGCAGGCCAGGGACTCGCCCTCGATGATCTCGACGATGCGCGCGCGCAGCCGTTCGCGGTCCACGCCCGGGGGAAAGCGCACGTCCAGCTTGGCCGAAGCGTGGGGCGCCACGGTGTTGACCGACGTGCCGCCGCCGATGATCCCGACGTTGCTGGTGACGCCGGCGCCGCGGTCGGTGAGCCGGTGCAGGTCGATGATCTTGCGCGCCAGGGCTTCGATGGCGCTGGCGCCCTTGTCGTGGTTGACGCCGGCGTGGGCGGCGACGCCGTCGACTTCGAAATCGATGAACATCGCGCCCTTGCGGCCGGTGACCAGGTTGCCGGTGGGTCGCCCGGGCTCGGCGTTGAACACGGCCAGCGCGCCGCGCGCGATCTCCATGGTGTTGTGGCGCGACGAAGGCGAGGCGATTTCCTCGTCGCCGGTGTACAGCACGCGGATCGGCGCGGCGTTGCCGCCCAGTTCGGCGCAGGCCCGCGCGATGAAGGTGTTCATGACCAGCCCCGCCTTCATGTCGGCCACGCCCGGCCCGTAGGCCATGGCGCCGTCCGTGCGGAAGGGGCGCTCGCGCGCGGTGCCGCGCGGAAAGACGGTGTCCATGTGGCCCAGCAGCAGCACGTAGCCCGGCGCGTCGTCGCCGTGGCCGGCCACCTCGGCCATCATGCTGTCGCCGTGGGCGGCGTGGGGGAAGACCCGCGTGCGGATGCCCCAGCGCTCCAGGTGCTCGCGAAAGACCGCGCCGACCTGGTCCACCCCGGCCTTGTCGCCGCTGCCGCTGTCGATGTTCACCACGGCTTCGAGCAGCGCGAGCATTTCCGCTTCGTGGTCGCGCAGCCAGGCGACGAGATCCGATTTGGCCGAACTGTACATCCTGCGTTCTCCGGGTCGAGGTCTAGCGGTCCAGGGGATACATCGGCCGGCGCAGGCGCTTGAACCGAAGCTGCGAATAGTCCGAGGTGCACACGCCCGTGCCGGCGCACTCCACTACCGCCGAGGCCAGGTCACCCAGGCCGGCGCGCCAGTGCACGCGGCTCTTGAGCATGAGATAGCGCTTGGCGCGCGGATCGATGCCCAGCACCTGGAAGCTGGCCAGGTCGTGCGGCTCGACGCGCTGCGAGATGACGGCAATCTCGGCCTTGCCCGTGTCGAGCACCGCGCACAGGCCCATGTCGACCGGCTCGCCGCGCGACATGGGGCCCAGGTTGCGGTACTTGCCCTCGACCACGCGCTTGACCCGCGCGGTCAGCGCATGGGGCTTGCCCTGCTGGCCGATGGCCGGCATGTCGATCTTGCCGCCCAGCGCCAGCGTGACGGTCGCGCCTTCGCCGGCGCGCGCGGCCTCGGCCACGGCCTGGGGATCGTAGACGGCGAAGGCGCCCACGTCCGGCAGGCCGGCCTCGATGATGCCCGCCAGCACGGTCATGGTGTCCATGGTGCCGCCCGACGAGGTGTTGTCGTAGTGATCCAGCAGGACGACGGGGCCGTCTCCGGCCGGCATCGCCGCCGCGCGCCGCAGCGACTGTTCCAGCGGTTCGGGGGTATAGACGAAGCCTTCCCGCTCGCGCCATGCGAGGTCCAGCAGTTCGTCGCACAGCCGGCGCGCCAGGGCGGGGTCGCCATCGGTCACCACCGCGGCCGATACGCCGGCATGCGGATGGTCGGCATGCGGGAATCCGGTGAAGAACGACGCCGCCAGGGCGCCGCCCGAACGCTCCATTTCGGCCGCCCTGGCCTGGATGGCCCGGTTGGGCTCGTCCAGGCTGGATTGCCGCATGATGTGCGGCAGCATGGCGCGCCGGCCGCAGGCCATGACGGGACGCGATTTGCCATCGAGCAGATCGACGATGGGGCGGCCGGCGCGCATGCCGGATTCGAACATGTCGACGTGCGGGTAGGTCTGGTAGCCGGCGAGGGTCGTGGCGTGCTCCGCCATCGCGGGCGACACATTGGCGTGCATATCGAGCACCACGCCGACGGGCAGGTCCGGCGCGACGGCGCGGATGCGGCGCAGCAACTCGCCTTCGGCGTCGTCGTGCGCGGGCGTCACCATGGCGCCGTGCAGGTCCAGCAGCAGCGCGTCGCAGCCCGCCGCGACGGCGTCCAGGATGCGCGCGCTCACGTATTCGAAGGCTTCGTCTTCCACCGGTCCGCTGGGCCAGGCCGAGGCGGCGACCGGGATTTCGTAGCGGGCGCCGGCCCGCCCGGCCAGTTCGATCAGCGCGCCCAGGCCGGTGCCGGTGCCGCGGAAGGCGCGCACCGCCTCGTCGCCTTCCAGGGGGCGCCGCCCGGTGCGGGTGAAACGGCCGAGCGGCGTCGGCATGGGCGAGAACGTATTGGTCTCGTGCTTCATCTGGGCGATGACGAACCTGCGGCCCACGGCGCTACCCCTTGCCTTGCAGGAACCGGAGCACGTCCGCGGCGCCGCGCTCGGGATAGCCGTCGCAGATGTTGTGTCCCGCGGTGTCGTAATACACCAGTTCCGAACCGGGGATGCGCCGCTGCATTTCGCCGTAGGCGTCGGCGTGGCCGATGGATTCCTTGCCGGCCGCCACGATCAGGGTGGGGCAGGAAATGCGCGGCAGCTCGTCCATGAAATCGTGGGTGCACATGTGCAGCACGAAGCGGCCGATGAAGGCCGGGTCGTTCGATCCCGCCTGCTCGATGAACCACCGGACCATGTCGGGATCGGCCCGGTCGTCGAAGCGTTCGTCGATGGTGTCGGCCAGGAAGCGCTTGAGGCCGACCTGCTGGATTTTGGGGATCCAGGTCGGCGCGTGGCTGTTCTTGAGGCCGGGCGTGGCGCCGAACAGCATCAGGGTCCTGACGCGGTCGGGGTGCTGGATGGCCAGTTGCTGGGCCACGTAGCCGCCGGCCGAATTGCCCACCACGTGGGCCTGCCGGCATTGCAGGAGATCGAGCAGCTCCACGGTATCGTCCACCAGGTGCTGCAGCGAGAAATCGTCCTGCGGCGCGGGAATCTGCGAGGCTCCGTGGCCGCGCAGGTCCATGCGCACGACACGGTAGTGCCCCGCCAGGTGCGGCATCCAGCGGAACCAGCGCTGCGAGTTGCCCATGGCCGGATGCAGCAGGAGCAGCGTCTGCGGCTCGCGCCAGGGCGGCGTGAAGTCGTCGACGTAGTAAGCGATCTTTTGGCCGTCGCGCGTAACCAGGGTTTTCATGCGGTTCCTCGAATGGGCGATACGGAAGCCGCCGCGTGGCGACGGCGCCGCAAGGCGTTACTGGATGGAAATATTGGCGGCCTGGATGACCTTGCGCCACTTGGCGATCTCTTCCACGTCGAGCCTGGACAGGTCTTCCGGCGTGCCGCCGGCGGGCACGTAGCCCAGCCCCGCCACCCGTTCGGCGATCCCGGGATCCTTCAGGACCTTGTTGATTTCCGTGTTCAGGCGCTGGATCGCCTCGCGCGGCGTGCCGGCCGGCGCCAGCATCTGCCAGTGCGTGCTGCTGTCCACCCCGGGCAGGCCCGCCTCGTCGAAGGTGGGGACGTCGGGCACGGCCGGGTTGCGTTCCTGTCCGGTCAGGGCCAGCGCCTTGAGCTTGCCGGCTTCCAGGGCGGGGCGCGCCGAGCTGATGCCGGCGAAGGTCAGCGGCACCTGGTTGGCCAGCACGGCGGCGAAGGCTTCGCCGGTTCCCTTGTAGGGCACGTGCGAGATCCGGGTGCCGGCCGCCAGGTTGAAGAGTTCGCCCGCCAGGTGGGTGGACGCGCCGTTGCCGCCGGAACCGTAGAACAGCGTGCCGGGCGCGGCCTTGGCCTGGTCGACCAGCTCGCGCACGGTATCGGCCTTGAGCGACGGGTGGGCCACCAGGATCACCGGGCCCGTGGCCAAGTGGACGACGGGCGCCAGGTCCTTGAGCGAGTCGTACGGCAGGTCCGTGCGCAAGCCGGGGTTGATGATGAAGGAGGAGTCCACCATCAGCAGCGTATAGCCGTCGGGGGCGGCCTGCGCCACCATCTGCGTGCCGATGATGCTGGCCGCGCCGGGCTTGTTCTCGATCACCAGTTGCTGGCCGAGCGCGGCGGAAAGCTTGGGCGCCATGAGGCGTGCGAGAATATCCGTGCCGCCGCCGGGCGCGAAGGGCACGATCAGGCGGATCGGCTTGGCGGGCCAGTCCTGGGCAGGGGAAGCGCCCGCGAACGCGAGCAGGCTCGCTCCCAGGCAAGCGACGATGAATCCACGTACGGCTTTCATGTTTTTCCTTGGAAGGGTTTGTACAGGGCCGGACCGCTTGGAGAAATCGGTACGATAATCATGTCACACAAACATTTTCGTTGCAATGAACGTTGCAGGACGGAACATGACCCCGTCCGCGGCGGCGCCGCCTCCAGACAATGAATTTCTCCGATCGCATCGCGGCCCGCGCCGCCAGCTTCACCCAGAGCGAGCAGGTCCTCGTCGACTACCTCATCGCCCACCAGCCGCAGGGCATGCTCGATTCGGCGACGGTGATCGCCAAGAAGGTCGGCATCAGCCCTTCGACGGTGGTACGGTTCTTCTCGAAAATGGGCTATGCCTCGTTCTACGAGGCGCAGCGCGAGGCACGCAACGAGATCGCCTCCAAGCTGGCTTCGCCCGCCCAGCGCTCCGACCTGGCCATGGGGCGCGAATATTCGCTGGAGGCCGTCGTCGACGACAGCTTCCAGTCCGATGCCGAGAATATCCGCGCCACCCGCGAGTCGCTGGACCTGCGCGAACTGGACGCCATCGTGCGCCTGCTCTGCCGGCCGCGCAGGGGCAAGATCTACGTGGCCGGCGCCAAGAACGCCTACGCGGTGGCGGTCTACCTGCACACCCATCTGAACATGTGCATGAAGGACGTGCACATGCTGGATGCGCCGCATTCTCTGCTGGCCGACAACATGCTCTGGGTGGACGAGCACGACGTGCTGCTGGCGATTTCGATCCGCCGCTATGCCAGGACCGTGTTCCAGGCGGCCCGGCATTTCCACGCCTGCGGCGCGCGCGTGCTGGCGGTCACCGACAGCCCGCTGGCGCCGATCGCCGCGCTGGCCGACCATCGCCTGCTGATCCACACGGCGAGCAATTCGCCCTTCGATTCCTTCACCGCCGTGTTCAGCCTGTGCGGCGCGCTGGTCTCGGCGGTCTCGCTGCGCAGGCGCAAGGAGGTCGACGCCTCGCTCAAGCACGGCGAGACGCTGTGGCGCCAACTGGGAATCTTCGTCGACGGCGGATGAACGCCCCGGTGCGGCGTGGCCCTCGGGAGCTAGCCGTAGCGCCGGGCAGCAGGCGGCGCGGCCCGGGGCCGGGCATGGCCGCGCTGGCCGGGCCGGATCGAGGGGGCGGCGGGCGCGCCGCTGTCGGCGTAGCCGGCCGGATTGCGCCGCTGCCAGCGCCAGCCGTCCGCGCACATGTCGTCCAGCGTGCGTTCGGCCCGCCAGCCCAGTTCGCGCAGCGCCCTGCCGGGATCGGCCCACATGGCCGCCACGTCGCCGTCGCGGCGGGGAGCGATCGCGCAGGGGATGCGGCGCCCGGTGACCCGCTCGAACGCATGGACCAGTTCCCGCACGCTGGTGCCCGAGCCCGTGCCCAGGTTGACGGTCAGGCAGCCGGGGCCCGCGAGCGCGCGGTCGACGGCGCTCACATGCCCGCGGGCCAGGTCCATGACGTGCAGATAGTCCCGCACGCCGGTGCCGTCGGGCGTGTCGTAGTCGGCGCCGAAGATCGTCAGGTGCGATCGCCGTCGCACCGCGACCTGCGTCAGATAGGGAAAGAGATTGGCCGGCACGTTATGCGGCGCTTCCCCGATCCGTCCGCTGGGATGCGCGCCGATGGGATTGAAGTACCGCAGGACGACCGCGCCGAATTCCCGGTCCGCGGCGCAGAGATCGCGCAGCATCTGTTCGACGGCCAGCTTGCCGTGTCCGTAAGGGCTGGCCGGCGCCAGCGGATGCGCTTCCGTGATGGGCAGCGCCACGGGCGCGCCGTACACCGTGGCCGACGAACTGAACACCATGCGCCGGACCCCGCATTGCCGCATGGCGGAGAGCAACGCGGCGGTTCCGGCCACGTTGACCTGGTAGTATTTCAGCGGGTCGGCCACCGATTCCGCCACGGCCTTGCAGCCGGCCAGGTGCACCACGCATTCGACCGGGTCGCCCTTGCGGCGGTACAGCTCGAACAGGGCGCGCACGCGGCCGGGTTCGCGGATGTCGGTTTCGAAGAAAGGAATGCGCATGCCCGTCAGCGCCTCGACTCGCTCCACCGCGCGCCGGCTGCCGTTGCTCAGGTCGTCCAGCGCGATCGGGCGGTAGCCCGCCGCGATGAGTTCGGCCAGGACATGGCTGCCGATATATCCGGCGCCGCCTGTTACCAGCAGCGTTCCTTTCATCCAGGTCTCCTTGCAGGAAGTCGGGGCCGCTTCGAATCGGCGGAGGGCGGGCTTGCCGGGCAAACTTCATGCCGGACCCCTTTTCCGCGGGCCGCGCGCGACGCACCGGTAAAAATCGCAACGCGGGTAGATTTTCTGCGCATCGCCGCGTGCCTGGCGCCGCCCGCCGGCACCGCGCCGGATGCGCCCGCGCCTGGAAGAGCGGGACGGATGGCAGGCACACGACCTGCTGGATTCGAACCGTCGCGACACGCCGTGCAACGGCGCCGACGCGGCGCGTCCCAGCCCCATATTCCCACGGAGATCCCCATGGCTGCCAAAACCCTGCAGGACCTGTTCGTCCACTCGCTATCCGATATCTACAGCGCCGAGAAACAATTGACCAAGGCATTGCCCAAGCTCGCCCGGGCCGCCAGCAATCCCAAGCTCTCCGCCGCCTTCGAGGCGCACCTGGAGGAGACCCGGGGCCAGATCGAACGCATCGACCAGGTGGTCGAGGCCTGCGACCTGAAGCTCAAGCGCATGAAGTGCGCGGCCATGGAGGGCCTGGTGGAGGAGGGCCACGAAGTCATCGAGGAAATCGAGAAAGGCCCCGTGCTGGACGCCGCGCTCATCGCCGCGGCGCAGAAGGTCGAGCATTATGAAATTTCCAGCTACGGCACCCTGTGCGTGCTGGCCAAGCAACTGGGATTCAAGGAAGCGGTGCCTCTCTTGAAGGCCACCCTGGGCGAGGAAAAGTCCACCGACGAGAAGCTCTCCGTGCTGGCCGAGAGCGAAACCAACCAGGAGGCGGCCAAGGCGGCATGAGGCCGCCGGCGCCGGTCCATACCCGGAGAAGACCATGCATCCGGAACAAGACGTCAATCCTGGCGACGACGCTCCCGTCGGAACGCCCGGAACGGGAGAGGTGCCCTGCCCGCGTTGCGGAGGCACGGGACGCCGTGAGGGCGTCCCGTGCGAGCATTGCGGCGGGACAGGCCGGGTGAACAAAGGAGTCGGCGGGGCCTAGGCCCCTGGGCCGGCCGCGGACTTTGCCCGCGGTTTGCCCGCAGCCGGCGCGGAGGAACATGGCCATGGCGAATCCACCAGCGATCCCGGGCGTCCCCGAACCGTTTTCCCGGCGCTTCGACCGGGGCGCGTACCTGCTCGGCTTCGGGGCGAGCGGTTTCTTCGACGGCATACTGTTGCATCAGGTGCTGCAATGGCACCATCTGCTGTCGGCCCTTCCGCGCTCGGGGGCGGGCGACCTGCGGTTCCAGGTGATGGCCGACGGGTGGTTCCACGCGGTCATGTACCTCATCGCCCTGGCCGGGTCGTGGCTGCTGCTGCGTGCCCGCCCGGAACTCGGGGCCGCTGGCGCCGTCCGACGGCTGTTCTCCGGATTCTGGATCGGCTTGGGCGTCTGGCATGTCCTGGACGCCGTCCTGTCCCATTGGATGACAGGGATACACCGCATACGGATGGATTCCCCGCATCCGCTGGCCTGGGACCTTGCCTGGGTGATCGTGTTCGGCGTGCTGCCCCTGCTGGCCGGATGGCGGATGCGCCGCGGCAACGGCCCGCCGGCGGCATCGTCGGGCACCGGAGGCAAGGGTGCGGCAATGTTGCTCGTGGCGGCCAATACGGCGGGCGCCGGATTCAATCTTTTTCCGCTCCGTGCCCCCGGACCCGATACCGTCGTCGTGGCGCTGCGGCCAGGGGTGCCGGCGGCAGCCCTGCTGGCCGCGCTGGACGGCACCGAGGCCCGGATACTGTGGGCCGACCGGTCGGGCGGGGTGTGGGTGCTCGCGGACGCGGCCGCAGGCACGCGGTTCGGCCTGTACCGGCACGGAGCGATGTACGTCAGCGCCACGCTGGCGCCGGCCGGATGTTCCGCCTGGGTCCGGGATGGCGCAGGCCGCGGCGCTCCGCCGGCGGCGGGCGTCTATGGAACCCCGGGCCGGCAAACGGCGCGGCCGAGGGACGGCACGGGCCGGCCGGCAGCTTGAAATTTCTGCATGGGCACCGGTAAGTTTTACGAGGCTGGAGGCAGGCGCAGCGGCCGGCGCAGTTCGCGCCGCAGTTCCCTTTCGAACCGCGCCCGCCGCGCCGGGACCACGTGGCGGGCCAGGCGCAGGCGCAGCCGGCCGTAGTGCAGCCACAAGGAATCCCGCGGATCGTCCTGGCGCACGATGCGCAGCCAGTCGCGGTTCAACTCGTGCCGCACCGTTTGCTGTCCGTCCTGGATTTCGAGGATCAGCCGGCCGTCGTCCAGCAGCGTCACCTTTTCCCCGTCGCGCGCGTGGCGGGCGAACTCCAGCGCCGCGTACAGGATCAGTCCCATCTCGCCCAGGCAGAACGCCGACACGATAGGCAACCCCACGGCCAGGGCGCAGATGGCCACCGCGGCCGACACGCCCAGCAGGCTGCCCACGACGGCCAGGAACTGCCCGGGATACAGGCAGCAGTTGCGCTTCAGGTTCCACCCGCGTTCCACGCCCGCCGTCCGGAAGGAGGACCGGGCGGCCGGGGCGGGCGCGAAGGCCGAAGCGGGCAGGATGGCGCTCATGGCGGTGCGGTCCTTACTTGATCTCGGGCGGCGTCGAGAACGTATGGTGCGGCGCGGGGGAGGGCACCGTCCATTCCAGCCCTTCGGCGCCTTCCCATGCCTTGGCGGGCGCCGGTTCCCCGTGCCCGCGGTAGCAGCGCAGGGCCGCCACCAGGAAAATCAGTTGCGACAGGCCGAACCAGTAGGCGCCGATCGTGGCGACCTGGTGGAAATCGGTGAATTGCGCGGCGTAGTCGGCGTAGCGCCGCGGCATGCCGGCCAGCCCCAGGAAATGCATGGGGAAGAAGCCGACATTGAACGAGATCATGGAGTTCCAGAAATGCCATTTGCCCAGGCGCTCGTCGTACATGCGTCCCGTCCATTTCGGGAGCCAGTAATAGGCGCCGGCGAACAGCGCGAACAGCGAGCCGGCCACCAGCACGTAATGGAAGTGCGCCACCACATAGTAGGTATCGTGCACCTGGATATCGATCGGGGCCACGGCCAGGATCAGGCCGGTGAAGCCGCCGACCGTGAACACGAAGATGAATCCCACCGCGAACAGCATGGGCGTCTCGAAGCTGAGCGATCCGCGCCACATGGTGGCCACCCAGTTGAAGATCTTCACCCCGGTGGGAATGGAAATCAGCATGGTGGCGTACATGAAGTACAGCTGGCCGGTCACGGGCATGCCGGTGGCGAACATGTGGTGCGCCCACACCAGATAGGAAAGGATGGCGATCGCCGCCACCGCGTACACCATGGAGGCGTAGCCGAACAGCTTCTTGCGCGAGAAGGCCGGCACCACCGCCGAGATGATCCCGAAGCCGGGCAGGATCATGATATAGACCTCGGGGTGCCCGAAGAACCAGAACACGTGCTGGTACAGCACGGGATCGCCGCCGGCGGCGGCATTGAAGAAGCCGGTGCCGAAATGGCGGTCGGTCAGCAGCATGGTGACGGCGGCGGCCAGCACCGGCATGACCGCCAGCAGCAGGAAGGCGGTGATCAGCCACGTCCAGCAGAAGAGCGGCATTTTCATCAGCGTCATGCCGGGCGCCCGCAGGTTCAGGATGGTCACGATGATGTTGATCGCGCCCATGATGGACGAGATCCCCATCAAATGGATGGCGAAGATGGCGAAGTCCATGCCCGGCCCCATTTGCAGCGACAGCGGGGCGTACAGCGTCCAGCCCGCGGCGGTGGCGCCGCCGGGCGCGAAGAAAGACAGCGTCAACAGGATGGCGCCCACGGGCAGCAGCCAGAAGCTGAAGTTGTTCATGCGCGCGAACGCCATGTCGGCCGCGCCCACCTGCAGCGGCACCATCCAGTTCGCGAAGCCCACGAAGGCCGGCATGATGGCGCCGAATATCATGATCAGCCCGTGCATGGACACGAACTGGTTGAACAGTTCGGGCCGGAAAAACTGCAGCCCCGGTTCGAACAGTTCGGTGCGGAACAGCAGGGCCAGGATCCCGCCTTCCAGGAACATCGTGAACGAGAAGATGAGATACATCGTCCCGATGTCCTTGTGGTTGGTGGCGAACAGCCAGCGCCGCCAGCCGGTGGGCGGAGCATGGTGCTCGTCGTGGCCGTGGACATGGGAGGGGTCGTGGACGATGGTGCTCATGGCGGTCCCCGGACGAAGGCTGGAGAGCCGCGTGGCGGGCAATTCCCGTGCCTGCCCGACCGCTGATTTCAGCCGGTCGTCAGGTCAGGTCGTGAGGCCAGCCGCCGCCATGAACCAGCGGAACAGCAGGGCGACCACGCCCAGCGCCGCCACGCTCAATGCCCAGATGAGCGCCAGCCAGCCCAGTCGCCGGGCCAGGCCGGGGCGCGCCATCAGTGGTAACCCTCCCCGGCCCGCACCTTGCCGCGGAAGACATGGTAGCTCCACGCGGTGTAGGCCAGGATGACCGGGATGATCAGCAGCGCCCCGACCAGCGCGAAGCCCAGGCTTTGCGGCGGCGCGGCGGCGTCCCAGATCGATACCTGCGGCGGGATGATGTTGGGCCACAGGCTGATGCCCAGCCCGGTGTAGCCGAGGAACACCAGCGCCAGCGCCAGCACGAAGGGGCCGGAATGGGATTCGGTGCGCGCCGCGCGCAGCAGCCCGTACAGCGCGGCGGCCACCAGCACCGGCACTGGCGAGAACCAGAGCAGGTTGGGCAGGGTGAACCAGCGCTGGGCGATCTGCGGGTGGGTCAGCGGCGTCCAGATGCTGATGACCACGATGGCCGCGAACACCGCCCATGCGGCGGCGCGCGCCAGGCCGCGCATGCGCCGCTGCAGGTCTGCCTCGGTCTTCATGACGAGCCACGTGCTGCCCAGCAGGGCGTAGGCGGCGATCAGGCCCAGGCCGGTGAATATGCTGAAGGGCGTCAGCCAGTCGAAGGCCTCGCCGGCGAACGCGCCTTCGCTCATCCGGATGCCGGTGATGTAGGCGCCCAGCGTCACCCCCTGGAAGAACGTGGCCACCACCGAGCCGCCGATGAAGGCCTTGTCCCACAGGTGCCGGCGGCGGTCGCTGGCCTTGAAACGGAACTCGAAGGCCACCCCGCGGAATATCAGGCCGATGAGCATCAGGACGATGGGCAGGTAGAAGGCGCTGAGCACGGCCGCGTAGGCCATGGGAAAGGCCGCCAGCAGTCCGGCGCCGCCGAGCACCAGCCAGGTTTCGTTGCCGTCCCAGACGGGGGCGACGGTGTTCATCATGACGTCGCGGTCGCCGCGTTCGGGCAGGAAGGGAAAGAGAATGCCGATGCCCAGGTCGAACCCGTCCATGACGACGTACATCATGATGCCGAACAGGATGATCACGGCCCACAGCAGCGGAAGATCGATACCCACGTCCATGGTCAGCTCCTGGAATCCGTCTGCGCGCCGCCCGCCGTGTCGGCACGCGGGTCGTCCGGCGCCGCCGAGAGCGGGCGGGCCGGCCGGTGGGCCTGCCCCGGCTCGTCGGCCTCCGCGGGGTGGCGGCCGGGGTCCGTGCGCACCTGGCGCAGCATGTAGACCGTGCCCGCCCCGAACACGATGAAATAGACGACGACGAACAGCGCCAGCGTGAAGCCCATCTGCAGCGCGCCATGGGGCGAGACGGCGTCTTCGGTCCGCATCAGCCCGTAGACCACCCAGGGCTGGCGGCCGATCTCGGTCGTGAACCATCCGGCCAGGATCGCCAGCAGGCCGGCCGGTCCCATCCAGACCGCGAATTTCAGGAATGAGCGCGACTCGTACATGCGCCCGCCGCCGCGCCAGCGCAGCCAGGCCCCCCACAGCCCGAGCAGCAGCATCAGCAGGCCCAGGCCCACCATGATCCGGAAGCTCCAGAAGACGATGGCCGAATTGGGCCGGTCCCGCGGCGGGAAATCCTTGAGCGCCGGGATCTCGCCGTCCAGGCTGTGCGTCAGGATCAGGCTGCCGAGCCGCGGGATCTCCAGCGGGAAGCGGGTTTCCTCGCGCTCCATGTCGGGAAGGCCGAACAGGATCAGCGGCACGCCGGCGCCGGGCTCGGGCCGTTCCCAGTGGCCTTCGATCGCCGCGATCTTGGCGGGCTGGTGTTCCAGCGTGTTCAGGCCGTGCTGGTCGCCGATCGCGATCTGCACCGGCGTGACCAGCAGCAGCATCCACAGCGCCATGGAGAACATCTTGCGCACGGCGGGCGTGCCGTTGCCCCTGAGCAGGTGCCAGGCCCCGCTGGCGCCGACGAACAGCGCCGTCGCCAGGTAGGCGGCGACCACCATGTGCATCAGGCGATACGGAAAGGAGGGGTTGAAGATCACGGCCAGCCAGTCCACCGGCACGACGCGGCCGTCGATGATCTGGTGGCCTTGCGGGGTCTGCATCCAGCTGTTGGAGGCCAGGATCCAGGTGGCCGAGATCAGCGTGCCCAGCGCCACCATGACGGTGGAGAAGAAATGCAGGCCGGGGCCGACGCGGTTCCAGCCGAAGAGCATGACACCCAGGAAGCCGGCCTCCAGGAAGAAGGCGGTCAGGACTTCATAGGCGAGCAGCGGGCCGGTGATGCCGCCGGCGTAGGCGGAGAAGTAGCTCCAGTTGGTGCCGAACTGGTAGGCCATGACCAGGCCCGACACCACGCCCATGCCGAAATTGACGGCGAAGATCTTGAGCCAGTAGTGGTAGAGATCGCGGTAGAGCGGATTGGCGGTCCTGAGCCAACAGGCTTCGAGCACCGCCAGATAGCTGGCCAGCCCGATGGTGATCGCCGGGAAAATGATGTGAAAGGAAATCGTGAACCCGAACTGTACGCGGGCGAGTTCCAGGGCGGTCAGACCGAACATGTTTTGCTCCGTCGGGACGGGCGGCCGATGGGCCGGCCGGTCCTCCGGACTTGCTGGTCGCGTCGCCGGAAGAACACCCGAAGCATATCGCTTTCCGGCGAACGGCGCTTTCGCCGGGCGCGGCGATCGTCCGCGGCCCGGCGCGCCGCGCGGGCGGGCCTCAGCCCGAGTTGCGCAATCCCGCCGCGATGCCGTTGATGGTCAGGTGGATGGCCCGCTGCACGCGCACGCCGGCGTCCTCGCCCGACTTCCCGCGCTTGCCGCGTCCGGACCGGTATTGGCCCAGCAATTCCACCTGGAGGTAGTTCAAGGGGTCGATATAGGCGAAGCGTTCGCGCAGCGAGGCGGCCAGCGCCGGGTTGTCGGCCAGCAGCTCCCGCCGGGTGATGCGCTTGAGCGCCTCGAGCGTGCGGGCATGTTCCTGCGCGATGATGCCGAAGATCCGCTCGCGCAGCGCGCGCTGCGGCACCAGCCGGGCGTAGCGCGCCGCGATCGACAGGTCGGTCTTGGCCAGCACCATTTCCATGTTGGACAGCAGGGTGCGGAAGAACGGCCAGTCCTGCGCCATCTGGCGCAGTTGTTCGAGCCGCGCCTTGCGCGAGCGCGGCGCGCCGGGCGCGCCGTCGCGCAGGTAAGTGTCCAGCGCCGAGCCCACGCCGTACCAGCCGGTGAGCAGCAGCCGGCACTGCGACCACGAAAAGCCCCAGGGAATCGCGCGCAGGTCCTCGATGCGCTGGCCCGCCTTGCGCGAGGCGGGGCGCGAGCCGATGTTCAGGCCGGCGATCTCGGTGATGGGCGTGGCGGCGAAGAAATAGCGCGCGAAGCCGGGCGTGTCGTAGACCAGGCCGCGATAGGTGCGCTCCGCGTGTTCGGACAGGAAGGACATGACCGCGCCGTAGCGGGCCATGTGCGCGTCTTCCGCGCTGGCGGCGCTGGCGCGGTGCGTCAGGCTGGCCTCCAGCGTGGCCGAGACCAGCAGCTCCAGGTGCCAGCGGCCGACCTCGGCGTCCTTGTATTTGCTCTGGATCACCTCGCCCTGTTCGGTCAGCCGCAACTGCCCGGCCACGGTGCCGGGCGGTTGCGCCAGGATGGCGTCGAAGCTCGATCCGCCGCCGCGGCCCACCGTGCCGCCGCGGCCGTGGAACAGGCGCAGCCGCACGCCGCGCGCGCGGAACACGTCGACCAGGGCGCGCTCGGCCTGGTAGAGCGACCAGTTGGAGGTCAGGAAGCCGCCGTCCTTGTTGCTGTCCGAGTAGCCGAGCATGACTTCCTGGCTGCCGGACTGCGCCCGCTGCACGCGCTCGCGCACTTCGGGCAGGTCCAGGAAGGCGGCCATGATGCCGGGACCGTTCTGCAGGTCGGGGATGGTCTCGAACAGCGGCACGACCATCAGGCCGTCGCCGTCCTCGATGGCCTGTCCCGCCGGCGCCAGCAGGCCCGCCTCTTTCTGCAGCACCAGCACTTCGAGGAGGTCGCTGACGGTCTCTGTGTGGGAGACGATGGTCTGGCGGATGGCCTGCCGGCCGTAGCGCGCGCGGCCCAGCGCGGCGGCGCGCAGCACGCCCAGCTCGCGCGCGGTTTCGTCGCTGTAGGCGATCCACGGCGAGACCAGGGGACGCGCCTGGGCCAGCTCGGCGCGCAGGAGCGCGACGCGTCCGGCTTCGTCCAGCGCGGCGTAGTCGACGGGCCGGCCGTCCATCTGGCTGCCGGCGCGGGTGAACAGTTCGGCCAGCGTGCGCTCGTGCACGTCCGAGCTCTGGCGCAGGTCGACCGTGGCGAGATGGAAGCCGAAGACTTCGATCGCCTGCTGCAAGGCGGCCAGCCGCAGCCGCGCGATCGGTCCGGCGTGGTGCGTGGCCAGCGACCGGGCGATGACCGCCAGGTCGTCGGCGAAGGCGGACGGGTCGCCGTAGGCCGGCGCGGGCGCGGCCCGCCGCCGCGCCAGGTTTTGCCCGGTCAGGGCCTGCGCGGTGGCCGCCAGCCGCGCATAGATGCCGATCAGCGCGCGGCGGTAGGGCTCGTCGCGCCGGTGCGGCGATTCGTCGCCGGAGATCTCGGCCAGCGCGCGCAGCTCGGGCGAGGCGTCGGCCAGCAGCATGCTGATCGACAGCTCCGCGCCCAGCGCATGCACTTCCTGCAGGTAATGTTCCAGGATCACCGTCGCCTGGCGCAGCAGCGCGCGTTCCAGCGTCCCGACATCGACGTTGGGATTCCCGTCGCGGTCGCCGCCGATCCAGCTCCCCATGCGCAGGAAGGGCGCCAGCGGCGCGGGCGGAGCGGCGAAGGGCGAGGCCGGCTTGCCGTCGAGCTGGCGCGACAGGTCGGCGTACAGCTTGGGGATGACGTTCAGGAACGTGCTGCGGTAATAGGACAGCGCGTTCTCGATCTCGTCGGCCACCGTCAGCCGTGCGTCGCGCAGCATGCGCGTCTGCCACAAGGTGGCGATGCGGCCCAGCAGCTCCATCTCCAGCCCGCGCTCCTCTTCGGCCGTCAGCTCGGTGTCGCGGCGCTGCAGGGCGCGGGCGATCTCGCTGTGCACGTCCAGCGTGCTCTTGCGCTGCACTTCCGTCGGGTGGGCGGTCAGCACCGGCATGACCGAGGCATCGGCCAGCAGCCGCCGCACCCGCGACGGGCCCACGCCCTGGGCGCGCAGCAGCGCCATGGCTTCGGCCAGGCTGCCGCGCGCCGGCGCCGGGTCGGACAGCGCGCGGGCGCGCTGGCGCTTGTTCTGCTCGTGGTCCTCGGCGATGTTGGCCAGGTGCAGGAAATAGCTGAAGGCGCGCGCCACCGTATTCGCGCCGTCGTGCGGCAGCCGCTTCACGCGCTGCTCGAGCAGCCGGCCGTCGCTGTCGCGGCCTTCGCGGCGGAAGCGCACCGCCGAACGGCGCAGCGTCTCCACGATGTCGTACACCGGCTTGCCGTCGCAGGCGCGGATCGCATCGCCCAGCAATCGTCCCAGGAGCCGGATGTCCTGGCGGGATTCGTCGGCGGAAAGCGGCGGCGGAACAGCGGTCACGGCGGGACTCCTTGCGGCGGGACAAATGGTGGAGCGGGCATTTTACGCAGCCGCCGCCGTTTGCCATCCCGCATGCTGGGAGTTCGCGGCATCCGTCGCGCCGCGGCGGTAAAGTCTGCCTTTTCCCCTCCTTCTTCCGCCGCCATGTCAGACACGATTGCGCCCCCCGCGCGCCGCGCCCTGGTCCTCTTCTCCGGCGGACAGGATTCCGCCACCTGCCTGGCCTGGGCCCTGTCGCGCTACGCCCATGTCGAAACCATCGCCTTCGACTACGGCCAGCGCCACCGCATCGAACTCCAGGCCCGCCTGAAGATCCTGCACACCCTGCGCAGCGCCTTTCCCCACTGGGCCGCCCGCATGGGCGAAGACCACCTGCTCGACCTGAGCGTCCTGGCCCAGGTCGCCGACACCGCCCTGACCCGGGACCGCGCCATCGAAATGCAGGCCGACGGCCTGCCCAACACCTTCGTCCCCGGCCGCAACCTTCTATTCCTGACCCTGGCCGCCGCCCTGGGCTACCGCCGCCAGCTCGACGTCCTGGTCGGCGGCATGTGCGAAACCGACTTCTCCGGCTACCCCGATTGCCGGGACGACGCCATCAAGGCGCAGCAAGTCGCCCTGGGCCTGGGCCTGGGCGCCCGCGTCACCATCGAAACCCCGCTGATGTGGCTCGACAAGGCCCAGACCTGGCAACTGGCCCACACCCTGGGCGGGCAGCCCCTGGTCGACCTGATCGTCGAACACAGCCACACCTGCTACCTGGGCGAACGCGGCCAGCGCCACCCCTGGGGCTACGGCTGCCAGGAATGCCCCGCCTGCGCCCTGCGCCGCAAAGGATGGGAACGCTGGCAGGAAACCAACCCCGTCGCCCGAAATCAAGCCACCTAAAAGCGAACCAGCCCCCGCAATCCACAAACGTGAGTCCCTGCCTAGGGGCCGGCGGGCCGGGGGGCCTGTGCCGGCCAATTGGAACGAGGGCAGTCCCGCGCAGCGGGACCGAGGGCCCGTGATTTTGGGCCCGAGCCGAGCGACTTGGCCGGCACAGGCCCCCCGGCCCGCCGGCCCCTAGGCAAGGACGCCTTTAGAAAGCCAACCTCCGCCGGCAACAACCCATTGCCCGCCAATTCCCGCCCGCAAGACATCACCCGCCGGCAGCCTCCAACTCCACCCCCAGCGCCTCACCTTCCTCCGGACTACGCGGCAACAACGGCGGACAAGTCCGCGCCCACTCCGCATCTCCATACCGCAACGCCAACGCAGCCTTGATACTCGACACCAACGCCACCCGGGCCAACACCCCCCGCTGCGCGCTGGCCCGCGCCCCCGCGCGCCGCCCCGCCTCCGTCGCCGGCCCGCTCCACGCCGCCTGCGAATCCGCCGCCGTCAGATTCACCGTAGCCGAAATACACCCCGCATATCCCTCCGCCGCCGCCGAAGTCAGCGTCGCCTCCGAACTCGGGAACACATCGAACCCCGGCACCGTCGCCACCACCGACTTCGAATAGGACAACTCCCCCGAACTGTCCTTGATGCCGCGCAGCAGCCCCGCATGGCGCCCGGCCAGCGCCGCCACCGTCTCCACCGGCCAGGGCACGCCCGTATTCTGCGGGATGTGATACAGGTAGAGTTGCAGCCTGCCCGGCTCCAGCCGCGCCGCCAGCGCATCCACATACTCCTCGAGCGCCCGGGGCTCGACTCCCGGATAGTAGAAAGGCGGCAGCACCAGCGCCCCCGCGAATCCCAGGTCGGCCGCCGCCTGCGTCAATCGGGCCGTCTCGTCCAGCGAGCACACCCCGGTCCCCACCATGAAGCGCTCCAGCGGCAGCCCGGCTTCCTCGACCGCCTGCATGACCGTCAGGCGCTGGCGCAGGCTGAACGATGTCGCCTCGCCGGTGGTGCCGAGCAGGTTGATCCCGTCGCAGCCGCCGTCCAGCAGCTTGCGCAGGTGGGACACCAGCCGTTGCGTGTCGGGCGAATAATCGGCATGCACGGGGGTGGCGGTGGCGGCGATGACGCCGGAAAGTCGGGAAGCCATGGCGAATCTCCTGGGAGGCCGGTTCAGAATCCGTAGAGGCGGGCGGGGTTGTCTACGCACGTGGCGCGCAGGGCCGCGGCGTCGGGTATCCAGTCGTGCAGCAGGTCGGCGAGATCGGCCGCCCGCGGCGTGCCGGCCGCCTGCTCGGTGTGCGGCCAGTCGCTGCCCCACAGCAGGCGGTCGGGCCGCGCCCCGGCCAGCGCCCGCGCCAGCGGCGCCAGGTCGGCATGCGGATAGGGCAGCCTGCTGCTGCGATAGGGAGCGCTCAACTTGATCCAGCAGGCGCCGGTCGCGAAGAAATCGAGCAGGGCGCCCGCGTGCGCGTCGGGCTCGGGACGGCCCATGTGGTCCAGCACCAGCGGCACGGCCGCGCGCCGGGCCAAGGCGCGCAGCGCATCCACGGCGCCGGGGCCGCGTTGCAAACGCAACTGCACCTGCAGGTGCCAGTCCAGGCCCAGCCCGGCCGCGCGCCGGCACAGGCGCACGGCGTCGTCTTCCGCCAATACCTGGGGATTGACCAGGTTGAGCCGGATGCCGCGCACCCCCCGCGCATGCATGTCGCGCAGGCCCGCGTCGCCGAGCTCGGGCGGCGGCACGGCCACGCCGCGCAGCGCGTCGCCGCCGGCATCCAGCGCGTCGAGCAGCGCGCGGTTGTCCACGCCGTAGACGCTGGGCTGTATCAGGACCGCGCGCGCCAGGCCCAGGGCCCGCATCACGCGCCGGTAATCGTCCAGCGTGCAGACGTGCGGCGTGTAGTCGCGGCGCCCGTCCAGCGGATAGTCCGCTTGCGGACCGAAGACGTGGACGTGGCTGTCGCAGGCGTCCGGCGGCAACGGGCGCCGGGAGGCGGCCGGGTCGGCGGGCGGGGCCGCGCAATCGGGCCTGGCCGGGCCCGGCGCATTCATTGCGCGCCGCCCCGGCCCGGCACCAGGAAGTCGAAATCGCAGCCTTCGTCGGCCTGCAGCACGCTGCGATGGAACAGCGCCGCATAGCCCCGCTCCGGTGCGGGACGGGGCGGGGCCGACCGCGCTTCGGCCTGGCGGCGGGCGAATTCGGTCTCGTCGATCAACAGGTCGATGCGCCGCGCGAGGGCGTCCAGCGAGATCAGGTCGCCGTCGCGCACCAGGGCGAGCGGGCCGCCGCAGGCCGACTCGGGCGCGATGTGCAGCACGATGGTGCCGAATGCCGTGCCGCTCATGCGGGCGTCCGAAATGCGCACCATGTCCTTCACGCCCTGCTGCGCGAGCTTGCGCGGAATCGGCAGGTAGCCGGCTTCCGGCATGCCGGGCGCGCCGACCGGACCCGCATTGCGCAGCACCAGCACGTCGCCGGGCGCCACGTCGAGCTGCGGATCGTCGATGCGTTGCGTGAGATCCTCGACCGATTCGAACACCACGGCGCGGCCGGTGTGCTGCATGAGCTGGGGCGAGGCGGCCGACTGCTTGATGATCGCGCCGCGCGGGGCGAGGTTGCCGCGCAGCACCGCCATGCTGCCGCAATCCTTGATGGGCGCGGCGCGCGGGCGGATCACGTCCTGGCCGGCGACGTCCTCGGCGGATTCCATATAGTCGCGCAGCGTGCCGCCCAGGATGGTCGGCGTGCCCAGGTCCAGGAAATCCTGCAGCTCGCGCAGCAGGCGCGGCACGCCGCCCGCCCAATGGAAGTGTTCCATGTAGTGCTTGCCGGAAGGCTTCAGGTCGACCAGCACGGGCACTTCGCGGCCCAGGCGATCGAATTCGTCGAGATCGATCCTGATGCCCAGGCGGCCGGCCGCGGCCGTCAGGTGGATCAGGCCGTTGGTCGAGCCGCCGATGGCCTGCATGACCACCAGCGCGTTGCGCAGGGAAGCCTCGGTGATGAGCCGGGACGGCCTGGGCCCGCCGTCGCGCGCCATGGCCACGGCCGCCATGCCGCTGGCCTCGGCCGCGCGCAGGCGGTCGGCGTGGGTGGCGGGAATGGTGGCCGAGCGCGGCAGCGCCAGTCCCAGTGTTTCCACCACACAGGCCATGGTGCTGGCCGTGCCCATGACCATGCAGGTGCCGGCGGTGGGCGCCAGGCGCTCGTTGACGAATTCGATCTGCTGTTCGCTCATGCGGCCGCCGCGGTGCTCGCCCCACAGCCGGCGGCAGTCGGTGCAGGCGCCGAGCTCCTCGCCCTGGTAATGGCCGACCAGCATGGGCCCCACCGGCACGACCACCGCGGGCACGTCGGCCGAGGCGGCGCCCATCAGCTGGGCGGGGATGGTCTTGTCGCAGCCGCCGATCAGCACCACCGCGTCCATGGGCTGGGCGCGCACCATTTCCTCGGTGTCCATGGCCATCAGGTTGCGCAGGTACATGCTGGTCGGATGCGCGAACGACTCGTGGATCGAGACCGTCGGGAACTCCATGGGCAGCGCGCCCGAGAGCATCACGCCGCGCTTGATGGCCTCCAGCAGTTGCGGGACGTTGCCGTGGCAGGCGTTGTAGTCGCTGTAGGTGTTGGCGATGCCCACGATGGGGCGCGACAGCGCGTCGGACGACAGGCCCATGGCCTTGATGAAGGCTTTGCGCAGGAACAGTGAGAAATCCGGATCGCCGTAGGAAGTGAGCCCTTTGCGTAAGCCTTTGGTCATGGTTGTCCTGGAGAAACGAGCGGGTGCGACGGCCTGGCGGCGCTCCGCGGGTGGCCAATAATTATCAATAATGAAGATTAAATAGTCAATAATTCATGGGCGAGAGAAGAAATATTGCGGCTTTTTCAAGGGAAAACACCAATACATGGCGGATTTTTCGAAACTTAATATTGATAATGTGACCAAGGCGAAGACAAGCATGCCCCATCCCGGGACGACAACAGAGGAGACCCCGATGAACCTTCCCTCCACGGCCGCGGGCGGCCGGATCAGGACGCTGGCCGCGCTGGCGTTGACGGGCCTGGCCCTATTGTCCGCCGGGCCGGCCGGCGCCGCCCAGCAGACCATCACCATGTGGAGCCATTGGCCGGACGAGGCCTCCAAGCGTAACTTCATCGAGGACCGCGTCAAGGAATTCGAGGCCGCCACGCCGGAGTGCAAGGTCAATCTGCAATTCGTGCAGAAGGCGGATCTCTACGCGTCGGTCAAGACTTCCGTGCGCACGGGGCAGGCGCCCGACATCTTCTGGCTGGAGCCCGACGAGATCGGCTTCGCCAAGAGCGGCTACCTGGAGCCGCTGGACAATTACATCGACCTGGACAACCTGGAAGACTGGGCCAAGCGCTCGTGGACCTGGAACGGAAAGGTCTACGCCATGCCGCAGGAAGCCTATTCGGTCGAGCTCTACTACAACCGCGACCTGCTCAAGAAGCTGGGCGTCGAGCTGCCGGCCAACGCGCAGTTCACGCAGGCCCAGTTCGCCGACCTGGTCAGGAAGTCGGCGGCCGCGGGCATCACGCCGCTGGCCCAGGGCGTGGCCGACCGCCCCTATCCCGGCGCCTACTTCCTGGAAGAAGTGCTGCTGCGCAAGCTGGGCACCGACGACTACGGCAAGCTGCTGACCGGCAAGCTGAGCTTCAAGGACCCGCGCGTCATCGAGACCATGACCTGGGTCAGGCAGATGGTCGACGGCGGCCTCTATCCCAAGAGCATGGCCACGCTCAAGCTGGGCGAGTCGCACTACTACTTCCATACCAATCCCGGCGCCCTGATGTTCCCGATCGCGAGCTGGTACACCGGCCGCGCCTTCGTGCCGCCGGAGCAGGGCGGCCAGCCCAGGGACTTCCCGCTGGGCCTGATGAACTTCCCCGTCATGGACGGCAGCAAGTGCCCCGAATGCAAGACCCTGGCCGTGGGCGGCAGCTATGTCATGTACTCGCGCGGCAAGAAGAAGGACTGCGCCGGCAAGATGCTGAAGTCGCTGGCCACCGTCGAGAACGGCAACAAATGGATGGAAGCCGTGCTGCTGCAGACCGGCGTCAAGACCGATCCGTCGCGCATCCAGGGCATACACGCCGCGTATTTCAAGGAGCTGCAGCAGCGCAGCGCCGGCGCCAAGTTCTTCATCGGCACCCCGCTGCACTACATGAGCGGCAAGTGCGGCGACACCTTCGCGCAGGTGCTCAACCGAGCCTTCCCGGGCGGTTTCCTGAGCGTGGAGCAGGCCGCCGAGCAGATGGACGCCGCCTGCAAGGCGCCCTCCTGACGCGGCGGGGAACATGAACCGGACTCTCCCCGGTCCCGCGGCGGGCCTGCGCCGGACGCTGGCGAGCTGGCTCGCCGCGCCGGAAGCCGACACCCGCCGCGCGGCGCTGCCCACCATCATGGTGTTCCTGCTGCCGGCGCTGCTGGTGTATGCGGGGCTGACCGCCTATCCGGTGGTGCGCACCTTCTACAACAGCTTCTTCGAAGTGGCCGATATCGCCTCGTCGGACTTCGTGGGATGGAACAACTACGTCGCCGTGCTGCGCGACGATACGTTCTGGGCGGCCGTGCGCAATACCGCCATCTGGTCGGTCGTGGGGCCGGTGCTGGACGTGGTGGTGGGACTGCTGCTGGCGTTGTGCCTGTACGCCGGAGTCAGGTTCGGCCGCTTCCTGCGCGTGGCCTGGTTCACGCCGGTGCTGCTGTCCTATGTCGTGGTCGGCATCATGTGGGTGTGGATCTACAACTACGACTGGGGCGTGGTGAACGTGGCGCTGCGCGCGCTGGGCCTGGAAGGACTGGCCCAGGCCTGGCTCGGGGACCCGCGCTTCGCGCTGGGGTCCCTGATCGTCACGCACGCCTGGAAATGGGCCGGCTTCAACATGGTGGTCTGCCTGGCGGCGCTGCATTCGCTGCCGTCGGAAGTGCTGGAGGCGGCCGAGCTCGACAACTGCGGCTGGTGGCACAAGCTGCGCCACATCATCGTGCCCATGCTGTGGCCCACGCTGCTCAACCTGTACATCCTGGCCTTCATCGGCAAGATGAAGGTGTTCGACCTGGTCTGGATCATGACCGAGGGCGGCCCCGTCTGGTCCACCGAAACGGTCTCGACCTACGTCTACAAGCGCGCCTTCAACTGGAATACCTTCGACCTGGGCTATCCCTCGGCGATCGCCGTGGTCTGGTTCTTCGTGGTGGTGGGTTTCGTGATCCTGTTCAACGTGCTGTTCCGGTCCCGCGAGCGGATGGAGTTCTGAGATGAGGTCCCTCCCCCGAAGCGCCGCCGCCGGCTCGTTCGCCCGGTCGCTGTCGCGGCTGCTGCGCAGCGGCGGCCTGATGGCGGCCGTGGTGCTCTATACCCTGTATTCCGCGCTGCCCTTCGCCTGGGTGGGCACCATGTCGGTCCGTACGACCTCGGAGATTAGCGCGGCGCACTTCGCCTGGCCCGAGACCTTCCACTGGGACAAGTTCCGCACCGCCTGGGTCGATTCCAACTTCGCGCAGTATTTCTGGAACAGCACGGTGGTGGTGGTCTCGGCCGTGGCCATCGTCACGCTGCTGGGCGCGGCGGCGGCGCATTGCCTGGCGCGCTACAACTTCCGCGGCAACCGGCTGGTGTATTTCGTGCTGTTCAGCTCCATCGTCTTCCCGCCGCAGATCATCCTGATCTCGCTGTTCCAGGTGCTGGTGGAATACGACCTGTACAACTCGCGGCTGGGCCTGACCCTGGTCTACGTCAGCCTGCAGCTGCCGCTCACGGTCTACCTGCTGGAAGGTTTCTTCGCCCGCATTCCGCAGGACCTGTTCGACGCCGCCAAGATGGACGGCTATTCCGACCTGGAAATCTTCTGGCGGATCGTGGTGCCGGTCGGCATGCCGGCCATCGCCACCACCGTGATCCTGAACTTCATCCAGCTATGGAACGAGTTCCTGTTCGCCGTCGTGCTGCTCAGCGACCAGGACGCGCGCACGCTGCCCCTGGGCATCCGCGCCTATATGGGCGACTACTTCCAGGACATCGGCATGATCGCCACCGGCATGATGATCGCGGTGATTCCCGTCGTGGTGATCTATGCCTTCTTTTCCGAAAAACTGATCCAGGGCATGACGGCCGGCGCCGTCAAATAGCCCGACCGGGGGTTCCATTGGCCGCAGTCCATCTCGAACACATCTGCAAGCGCTATCGCGGGACCGCCCAGCCGGCCGTCGACGACGTCTCCCTGGCCGTGCGGGACGGCGAATTCATGGTGCTGCTGGGGCCCTCGGGCTGCGGCAAGTCGACCACGCTGCGCATGATCGCCGGCCTGGAGTCGATCAGCGACGGCCGCCTGACCATAGGCGGAAGGCAGGTCAACGACGTGCCCGCCAAGGACCGCGACATCGCCATGGTGTTCCAGTCCTATGCGCTGTACCCGCACATGACGGTGGCCGACAACCTGGCGTTCGGCCTGCGCCGGCGCAAGGTGCCGGCCGCCGAGATCGACGCGCGCGTGCGCTCGGCCGCCTCGGTGCTGGGGCTGGGGGCGCTGCTCGAACGCAAGCCCTACGCGCTGTCCGGCGGCCAGCGCCAGCGCGTGGCGCTGGGCCGGGCCATCGTGCGAGAGCCCAAGGCCTTCCTGTTCGACGAGCCGCTGTCCAATCTCGACGCCGCCCTGCGGGTGCGCACCCGCAACGAGCTGGTGCGGCTGCACAAGCAGCTCGACGCCACCATGATCTACGTCACCCACGACCAGGTCGAGGCCATGACCATGGGACAGCGCATCTGCGTCATGAACAACGGGCGCGTGGCGCAGACCGGCAAGCCGCTGGATGTCTACCGGAGCCCCGCCGACGCCTTCGTCGCGCGCTTCCTGGGCAATCCGCCCATGAATGTCCTGAAGGCCACTGTGGCCGCCCGCGACGGCCGGCCGGCGGCGCGCCTGGCCGGCGGCTGGCTGCCGCTGTCGCGCTGGGACGGCGCCGGCCTGCCCGACGGCGACGTGCTGGTCGGCATGCGGCCGGAAGAGGTCGTCCTGCAGGAACCGCGGACGACCGCCGAAGGCTTGCGCGGGACCGTCTGCGGCGTCGAGCCGCTGGGGGCGGAAACCCTGCTGCTGGTCGAGCTGGAGGGCGGCGCCGGGGAAGTCACGGCGCGCGTGCATCGCGACGTCGCCCTTGCCGTGGGCGACGAAGTGGGATTGGGCGTGGCCGAGGCGGGCATCTACCTGTTCGATGCCGCCACCGAGCAGGCCATCGCGGCCAAGGAAGAGCAGCCGGCATGAGCAGCGCAACGCAACCCCCGCACCCCCTGCGCGTCGGCCTGGTCGGCGCGGGCTGGGTCACCCAGCATCACCTGGCCGGCTGGAGCCGGATCGCGGATCGCGCCCGGGTGGTCGCCATCGCCGATCCCAGCCGCGAGCGCGCCGGGCAGCGCGCGCGTGAGTACGGCATCGACCGGATCTACGGCAGCGCCGAGGAAATGTTCGCGGCGGTCGAACTGGACGCCGTCGACGTCGCGTCGCCGCGCGAATGCCACGCCGAGGCGGTGCGCCAGGCGGCCGCGCGCGGACTGGCGGTGCTGTGCCAGAAACCGCTGGCGCCGACCCACGCGCAGGCGCAGGCCCTGGCCGGCGAGGCCGCGGGACGCTGCCGGCTGATGGTGCACGAGAACTGGCGCTTCCGCCCCTATTACCGCGACCTCGGCGCCTGGCTGCGCGAAGGCCGCATCGGCGCGGTCCTGCAGGCGGAAATGCGCCTGTTCACCTCGGGCGTGGTGCCCGACGACGAGGGCAAGTTGCCCGCGCTGGAGCGCCAGCCCTTCATCGCCACCCTGGACCGGGCGCTGGTGATGGAAATCCTGATCCACCACATCGATACGCTGCGCTATCTGCTGGGCGACCTGACGCTGGCCTATGCCCGCCTGGGCCGGGCCAGCCCGGCCATGCGCGGCGAGGACCGCGCCGCGATCTGCATGGAAACCGCCACCGGCGCGCCGGTGGCCCTGATGGCCAACCTGGCCGTGCACGGCCGCTCGCCGGCGCAGGCCGACCGCCTGACCCTGGTCGGCGAGCGGGGCACGATCGAGCTCGAAGGCGACACGCTGCGCTGCTTCGGCGAGCGGCCCTGCACGCTACAATACGACCTGTCGGCCTCCTATCTGCAGTCCTACGCGTCGACGATCGGGCACTTCGTGGATTGCGTGCGCGGCGGCCTGCCGTTCGAGACGGATCCGGCCGACAACCTGCGCACGCTGGAAATGGTCGAAGCCATCTACGCGCGCGGCGCTGACACCCAACGGCCATGACTGACAAGGCTTTGATGGAACGGACCAGCGAAACGGCGCCGGAAGTCGCCGACATCGCCAAGCTGCTGGGCGAGGACATCATTTTCGGGCGCCTGGCGCCCGGCCAGCGGCTGATCGAAGACAACCTCATCGCCCGCTTCGGGGTCACGCGGCATTTCGTGCGGCAGGCCCTGGCCGAACTCGAGCGCACCGGCATCGTCGTGCGCGAAAAGAACAAAGGCGTGGCCGTGCGGTCGCTGACCCCCGGCGAGGTGCGCCAGATCTACGAAGTACGCGAAATGCTCCAGCGGCAGGCCGCGCTGCGCATTCCCCTGCCGGCGCCGGCATCGGTGATCCAGGCGCTGGAAGCCCTGCACGAGCGCTACGCCGCCTGCCTGCGCGCCGGCGACTTCAGCGGCGTGCACGAGGCCAACGACGCCTTCCACCTGACCATGTTCGCCGCCTGCGGCAACCAGTACCTGGTGGAATCGATCAAGCACTACATGTGGCTGAGCCTGCCGGTGCGCGCCAAGAAGACCACCGACTACGAGCACGCGCGGGCATCCGAGCGCGAGCACTACATGCTGATCCAGTTGCTCAAGGGCACGGACGGCTGGAGCCTGGCGCAACTGTGCGTCGATCATTTGCAGGGCGCCAAGGCGGAATACCTGCATGCGATCGCCGGCGGCGCGCAGGGCTAGCGGGGTTGGCCGGGCATATCGCTGTGCCGGCCGCCAGGGGTTTCCCATGGGGGCATAGCCGGGCTGGCGAAGTTGCCTGGTCGCGGTCGAACGGTTCCTCGACGTGAACACCTAGACCGGCGAGCGGCGTTCCCCGCCATAGCGCGCGCGGATCGCCAGCGACGCGGCCAGCACGATCGCGCCCAGCAGGGCCGATCCCCCCAGCACGGCCATGGAGCCGTGGCGTTCCAGCACATAGGCATACGACACCGGCGCAAAGGCCGTCAGCAGGAAGCTCGGCACCAGCAGCGCGCCCACCACGGCGCCGTAGGACCGGGGATCGAACAGCACCAGCGGCAGGCTGCCGCGGGTGATGGTCAGCAGGCCGTTGCTGGTCCCGTAGAGAAACGCGTAAGCAACCGCCGCCGCCGGATTCCAGACGGCGGCCAGCCCGATCGCGAAACAGCTGGGCAGGATCGCGCTGGCGACCAGGTTCAGGGCGGTCGGATGCAGGCGCGAGCCGAAGGCCACTTCGCCCAGCCGGGCCGACACCTGGCCCAGGCCCCACACCGCCGCCACGCTGACGGCCGCCGCCGCCGTCAGCCCCAGTCCTTCCAGGATGCCGATCAGGTGCGAGGCGTTGCCGGCCGCCAGGAAGCTGACCAACATGGTGACGACGGCGTAGAGCGCGCCGGCGATGCGGGTCTCGCGCGAGCCGGGGATCGCCGCGGGCCGGGCGTCCGCCGCGGCGCCCGCCGGATCGGGGGCCGTGTAGCGGCCGCGCGGCAGCGTCAGGAACAGCGGGATGGTGGCCAGGGCGAAGCCCGCGTAGGCCACGACCGCGCCGCGCCAGCCCAGCCAGGATTCCAGCGCATGCCCGACCGGCCAGAAGACGGTCGAGGCCAGCCCGCCGAACAGCGTGATCTGCGACACCGCCCGGCGGGCGGCGGGCCCGCCGATGCGGGCCAGCGTGGCGAAGGCCGCGTCGTACAGCGACAGGCGCATGCCCAGTCCCATTACCAGCCAGGCCGCGTAATAGGCCGCCGGCTGGGCCGACAGCGCCAGCCCCAGGCAGCCGGCCGCGTTCAGGCAGGCCCCGACCGTCATGGTGCGTCGTCCGCCGTGGCGGTCGACCGCGCGGCCGGCCAGCGGCGAGAACAGGCCCATGACGACGATGGCCGCCGACAGTCCGCCGTAGACGGTTTCCGCGCTCCAGCCGGTGTCGGCCTGAATGGCCTGGCCGAAGGTCCCCGCCAGGTAGAAGGAGACCCCCCACCCCACAAGTTGCGACATGCCCAGGCAAATGACGACCGCGCGCGGAATCAAAGCGGCGCGCTCCGCTGGGCGGGGTGCATGTCGCCCAGCGGCGGGGTCGAGTCGCCGTCGCCGAGCGGGAGCTGCATGATCACGGTGTCGACCCAGCGGCCGTGCTTGTAGCCCACCGAGCGCAGCGTGCCGGTGGGCTCGAAGCCCAGGGCCGCGTGCAGCGCCACCGAGCCGGTGTTGGCGCTGTCGCCGATCACCGCCACCAGTTGCCGCCAGCCGCCCGCCCGGCTGCGCGCGATGAGCTCGGCCAGCAGCGCCCGTCCGATCCCGCGCCCCGCGGCGTCGTGCCGGATATAGACCGAGTCTTCCAGCGTATAGCGATAGGCCGGCCGCGGCCGGTACGGCCCGGCGTAGCAATAGCCCAGGATCTCGCCGCCGCTTTCGGCCACCAGATAGGGCATGCCCTGCTCGGCCAGGGCGCGATGCCGCGCCCGCATCTCGTCGAGCGTGGGCGGGTCGAGCTCGAACGTGGCCACGCCGCGCATGACGTGGTGGGCATAGATGTCGCGGATGGCGGGCAGGTCGTCCGGCCGGGGGTCGCGGACCTGAAAGGCATGGGCGGGGGAAGGGGCGGTACGGCTCATGGAGGATACAGGCCGCGCGGGCGCGGCAGATGGTAGCGGAGGGCGGGCCTAGTGTGCCGCAGTCTTCAATATTAATGAAGCTTGGTTTTATTATCCCAGCCATAAGCATTTCTTTGGAAACCCGATGGCGGCCTCTCTCGACCTGGAGCATTTGCAGGCCTTTGCCGACGTGATCGAACTGGGCAGTTTCTCGGCCGCCGCCGAGCGCCGGGGCCTGACCCAGCCCGCCGTGAGCCTGCGGATCCGGCAACTGGAGCGGCGCCTGGGCGCGCGGCTGATCGAACGCGTAGGCCGGCGGGCGACCCCCACGGCGGCCGGCGCCGAGCTGCTGGCCCACGCCGCCCGCATCGCCGCCCAGGTCGACGCCGCGGTGCAGGCCGTGCAGGCGCACACGGCGGGCGTGGCCGGACGCGTGGCGCTGGGAACCGGCGCCACCGCCTGCGCCCATCTGCTGCCCGCCGTGCTGGCGGACCTGCGCAAGCGGTTTCCCGCGCTGGACGTCGTGGTGCGCACCGGCAATACCTCCGACGTGCTGCGCGCGCTGGAAGAGAATCGGCTCGACATCGGCCTGGTCACCCTGCCGGCGCGAGGCCGCATGTTCCACATCACGCCGGTGCTGCGCGACGAATTCGTGGCGATCGCCGCGCGACCCTTGCGGCGGCGCCTGACGCCCGACGTGCTGGCCGGCATGCCGCTGGTGCTGTTCGAGCCGGGCGCGCAAACCCGGCGGCTGGTCGACGATTGGTTCGCGCGGGCCGGGGTCGCGGCGCGGCCCTTCATGGAACTGGGCAGCACGGAAGCCATACGCGAGATCGCCGGGGCCGGCGTGGGCTGCGGGATCCTGCCCGCCATGGCGGTGCCCGCGGCGGCCGCGCGGGGCCTCGCCCTGCAGCCGCTCGCGCCCCGCCTGTGGCGCGAGCTGGCGGTGGTCGTGCGCCGCGACAAGCCGCTCGGCCGGGGGCTGGCCCAGGTGGCCGACGCCTTGCTGGCGCTCGGCGGCAAGCGGCCGCGGGCCGCCTGAGCAGGGCCGCCGTTCCCGCCCCGGCCGGCCGGGGCGGCCGGCGGCGGCAGGCCTCCCGAGGCGCCAGCCATGCCCGCCGGCCGGCGCGCCCGGCCTCCCGGGTTTATGATTGTCGGCTTTGGCCGTATCCCGACCCGCTTCCCGTACCGAGACTTCCATGCCCGATTACCGTTCCCGCACTTCGACCCATGGCCGCAACATGGCCGGCGCGCGCGCCCTCTGGCGCGCCACCGGCATGAAAGACGGCGACTTCGGCAAGCCCATCGTCGCCGTGGTGAACTCCTTCACGCAGTTCGTGCCCGGCCACGTGCACCTCAAGGACCTGGGGGCGCTGGTCGCCCGCGAGATCGAAGCCGCGGGCGGCGTCGCCAAGGAATTCAACACCATCGCCGTGGACGACGGCATCGCCATGGGGCACGGCGGCATGCTGTATTCGCTGCCCTCGCGCGAACTCATCGCGGATTCGGTCGAGTACATGGTCAACGCCCATTGCGCCGACGCCATGGTCTGCATCTCGAACTGCGACAAGATCACCCCCGGAATGCTGATGGCCGCCATGCGCCTGAACATCCCGACGGTGTTCGTTTCCGGCGGCCCCATGGAGGCCGGCAAGATCAAGTCGCCGACCGACGGCAAGGTGATCGCCAAGATCGACCTGATCGACGCCATGATCAAGGCCGCCGATCCCAACGTGAGCGACGCCGAGGCTGAACAGGTCGAGCGCAGCGCCTGCCCGACCTGCGGCTCCTGTTCCGGCATGTTCACGGCCAATTCCATGAACTGCCTGACCGAGGCGATCGGCCTGGCGCTGCCGGGCAACGGCACCATCGTCGCCACGCACGCCTGGCGCAAGGGCCTGTTCGAGCAGGCCGGCCGCCTGGTGGTGGACCTGTGCCGCCGCTATTACCAGGAAGACGACGCGTCGGTCCTGCCGCGCGGCATCGCCACCAAGCGCGCATTCGAGAACGCCATGACGCTGGACGTGGCCATGGGCGGCTCCACCAACACGGTGCTGCACCTGCTGGCGGCCGCCCAGGAGGCCGAGGTCGACTTCACCATGGCCGACATCGACCGCATTTCCCGCAAGGCGCCCTGCCTGTGCAAGGCGGCCCCGGCCACCGACAAATACCATATCGAGGACGTGCACCGCGCCGGCGGCATCCTTGCCATCCTGGGCGAACTGTCGCGCGCCGGCCTGCTCGACCTGTCCTGCGGCAACGTGCACAGCGGCACGCTGGGCAGGGCCATCGAGCAGTGGGACATCAACGGCGGCGCGGGCGAGGCGGCGCAGAAGTTCTACCGCGCCGCGCCCGGCGGCATCCCGACCACGGTCGCCTTCAGCCAGGACGCCACCTTCCTGACCCTGGACCTGGACCGGCGGTCGGGCTGCATCCGCAGCAAGGAACACGCCTATTCCCAGGACGGCGGGCTGGCCGTGCTCTACGGGAACCTGGCCGAGAAGGGATGCATCGTCAAGACCGCCGGCGTGGACGAATCGCAATGGACCTTCACCGGCCGCGCGCGCGTCTTCGAAAGCCAGGACGACGCGGTCGAGGGCATCCTGGGCGACAAGGTGGTCCCGGGCGACGTGGTGGTCATCCGCTACGAAGGCCCCAAGGGCGGGCCCGGCATGCAGGAAATGCTCTATCCCACGTCCTACCTGAAGTCCAAGGGCCTGGGCAAGAACTGCGCGCTGTTCACCGACGGCCGCTTCTCGGGCGGCTCGTCGGGGCTGGTGATCGGGCATGCCTCGCCCGAGGCCGCGGAAGGCGGCACGGTGGGCCTGGTGGAGGACGGCGACACCATCGAGATCGACATTCCCAACCGCCGCATGCACCTGGCGGTGTCCGACGAGGAACTGGCCAGGCGGCGCGCCGCCATGGAAGCGCGCGGCGACCAGGCCTGGCAGCCGGCGGATCGGCAACGCGTGGTGTCGCAGGCGCTGCGCGCCTACGCGGCGCTGGCCACCTCGGCCGACCGCGGCGCGGTGCGGGATTTGTCGCAGCTCAAGCGCTGAGCGGGCAAGGGCAGGTTTCCTGACCTGCCCGGACTGGGACTTGCCCAAGGCGCCGGTCGGCGGAATGCGCCGACCGGCGTTTTTCACTCGGAGTTCGGGTGATAGACGCCGGTGCGCAACGGTGGCACCTGAGGCCCTGTCCGTGGTTGCAGCGCAAGTTGCGCGAGATCCGGTGCGCGTCGGGGCAGGTGGCGGCTGCGGCCGGCATGGCCGGCGTGCGACTGCCGGCCTTCAATCCCACTCGGGCGCCAGCCCTTTCGGGCTGACCAGCCGCCCGTCGCGCCGGGCCAGCGCCGAGATCGCCGCCATGTCGGCGTCGTCCAGCGCGAAATCGAAGATCCGGCTGTTCGATGCCGCGCGGGCCCGCTGGATCGTCTTGCTCAGGGCCACCACGTTGTCCTGCTGCACCAGCCAGCGCAGCGCGACCTGCGCCGGCGTCTTGCCCAGCCGGCGCGCGATCCGCCCGATGACCGGTTCCTGCAGCACCTTGCCGTCGGCCATGCCGTAATACGCCGTGACCGTCATGCCCAGGCGCTCGGCCTCGGCCCGCACCGCCGCCTGGTCCAGGTAGGGGTGGTATTCGACCTGGTTGGTCGCCAGCGGCGCGGCGCTCAGCGCGGCCGCTGCCCGCATCAGCGCGGTATTGAAATTGCTCACGCCGATATGCCGGGCCTTGCCGCGGGCGCGCGCCTCGTTCAGCCCGTCGATTTGCTCGGCCAGCGGCACTTGCGCATTGGGCCAGTGCAGGAGCAGCAGGTCGACGTAGTCCGTGCCCAGCTTGCGCAGGCTCTCGTCCACCGAGCGCATCAGGTCGGCGCGGCGGTATTGGTCGACCCACACCTTGGTCGTCAGGAAAATCTCTTCGCGCGGCACGTTCGAACCGGCCAGCCCGCGCCCGACGTCGGCCTCGTTGCCGTAGATCTGCGCGGTATCGACATGGCGGTAGCCGATTTCCAGCGCCGAGCGGACCATGCGCTCGGTGTCGTCCCCGGCCATGCGGAAGACGCCCAGGCCCAGCGCCGGAATGGACCCGCCGTCGCGGCCCAGGGGTTTGTGCGGTATGGCGTTCATCGGCATTCTCCTGACAGGGCGGGAAGGGCGGCGGGCGTCGCCGCGCGATCCAGTCTACGGCTGAGCAGCGCTACCGCCAAGCCGGCCGCCGTGACGAGGGCGGCCACCCAGGGCGTGGCTCCCAGTCCCGGGCCGTGGTCGATCACCATGCCGCCCAGCCAGGCGCCGCCGGCATTGCCCAGGTTGAAGGCGGCGATATTGAAGGCCGACGCCAGGTTGGGCGCGCCGCCCGCCTGTTCCAGCACCCGCATCTGCAGCGGCGGCACGGTGGCGAAGGCCGCCGCGCCCAGCAGCGCGACCGTGGCCACGGCGGCGATCTTGTCGTGGACGGTGAAGGCGAAGGCCGCCAGCACCAGCGCGAGCAGCGCCAGGCTGCCGATCAGCGTGGGCATGAGCCGGCGGTCGGCCAGCTTGCCGCCCAGCGTATTGCCGGCCACCAGGCCCGCGCCGAACAGCAGCAGGATCGGCGACACCGCGCCCGGGGAGAAGCCGGCCAGGTCGGTCAGGAGCGGCGCGATATAGGTGAAGGCGGTGAACACCCCGCCGAAGCCCAGCACCGTCATCAGGAACCCCAGCAGGACCTGGGTGCGGCCCAGCGCGCGCAGTTCCTGGAGCAGGTCGCCGGCCTGCGCGCCGCGGCTGCGCGGCACCCACCAGGCGATGGCCGCCATGGCGACCATGCCCACGCCGGTCACGGCCCAGAACGTGGCGCGCCAGCCCAGCGCCTGTCCCAGCCAGGTGCCCAGCGGCACGCCCAGCACGTTGGCCAGCGTCAGCCCCGTGAACATCAGCGCGATGGCCGAAGCCTGCCTGTCCGGCCGCACCAGGCTGGTGGCGACCACCGAGCCCACGCCGAAGAAGGCGCCGTGGGCCAGCGAAGTCAGCACGCGGGCGGCCATCAGCATGCCGTAGCCCGGGGCCAGGGCACAGGCCAGGTTGCCCAGGGTGAAAATGACCATGAGCGCCAGCAGCAGCGTCTTGCGCGGCAGGCGCGTGGTCAGCACGGCGACGGGCGGCGCGCCCGCCACCACGCCCAGCGCGTAGCCGGTCACGAGCAGCCCGGCGCTGGACAGCGGCACGCCCAGGTCGGCGCCGACCTGCGGCAGCAGGCCCATGATGACGAATTCGGTGGTGCCGATGCCGAAGGCACCGACGGCCAGCGCCCAGAGCGCAGCGGGCATGGGAGGCTCCTTGAAATGGAATGGCGGCCGGAACCGACCGCGAATGCCCCGAATTGTGCGCCGCAACGTCGGTGCGATAAATGCCGGTAGAATCAAATAATATTTGACTGGGAGTCAATAATGACCGTCCATTCCGACGAATTGCGCCTCTACCTGGCCGTCGTGGAAGCCGGCTCCTTCAGCGCGGCGGCGGACCGCCTGGGGCAGACCGTCTCCGGCGTCAGCCGCGCGATCGCGCGGCTGGAGTCCAAGCTGGGCGTGACGCTCCTGGCGCGCACGACGCGCAGCATGGAACCGACGGAAGAAGGGCGCCTGTTCCTGCAGAAAGCCGGCGCCATCGTGTCCGCCATGGACGAGGCCGAGGAATCGCTGCGCGACCAGCACCGCAAGCCGGCGGGCCGGCTGCGGGTCGACGCGGCGTCGCCCTTCATGCTGCACGCCATCGTGCCGCAGATACCCGCCTTCCGCCACGCATACCCGGACATCGTGCTGGAGCTGACCAGCAACGACCGCTATATCGACCTGATCGAGCAGCGGGTGGATGTGGCGATCCGCATAGGTGCGTTGGCGGATTCGTCGCTGCATGCCCGGCCGCTGGCGCCGTCGCGGCTGCGGGTGCTGGCCAGTCCGGGGTATTTGGCGCGGCATGGCCGGCCGCGCGACGTGGAGGCGTTGGGCAAGCACGCGTTGCTGGGCTTCACGCAGCCCGAATCGCTGAATATCTGGCCCCTGCGCCATGACGGCGGGACCGAGTTGAGCATCGTCCCGGCGCTGGCGGCGTCCAGCGGGGAGACCTTGCGGCATCTGGCGCTGCTGGGGCAGGGCATCGCCTGCCTGGCGGACTTCATGACGCATGAGGACCGGAGCCAGGGGCGGCTGGTGCAGGTGCTGGAGTCGGCGCACGTGGATTACTGCCAGCCGGTTCATGCGGTGTATTACCGGAATACGCCGTTGTCGAAGAGGATTCTGGCGTTTCTGGATTTCTTGCAAGGCAGGTTGTAGGGGGCGGTGCGGCGCGTGGGCATTGGGGTGGCAGGAAACGACCCGAAGCAGGAATCCACCCGTACGTTGCGGGGGGGCTGCTTCGCAGCGGCAGCGCCGGGGCCCGGCGGTTGCGGGTATCGGCATCGAAGGGCGCGAGACGCTGACGGAAGTCCCGTATTGCGAGTAAGGTACGAAGTGGAGGCCTTGATTGCCTGGCACTTCGGCCTGTGCCCAGCGGGAACCAGAACATCATGAAGATCCTTCGTTCAGCACTGCGACCAGTCCTTGTCGCGGCCGCGTGCGCGTCGATCGCCGCCTGCGCGGACAATCCGCCCCGGCAAACCGGTCCGGACTATCGGAGCCGGCCCTCTCCCACGACGCAGGGTGGGAACGGCGCCCCGGGTTCCGCGGGCCCGCGTTTGACCATACAGTCCGGCGAGGGAGAAAGGTTGAATCTTCCCTGGTTCATCCGGGGGACGCAGGACTGGATCAACGGCAATTGATCCCGGCTCGATTCACTAGACGCGAGCCGCTGCCCCTGGCGGTGAACGGAGACTGGCCACGAGTTGCTTTCGGCTCATAGGCGACATTCAAGCCCGGCGGCGAGCCAGGACGTTCAGCAGCTTCCCGGCCGGATCGCGTACATAGAATCGTCGTACCGGACGCGGACCCCGGCGTCTGCCGGCTTTCAACCCTAAGCGAACAAGACCCCGCCGTCAAAACTCCTCCAAGAACCGCATCCGAAACCGCCGTCCCTTGATATTGCTGTTGGCCAACCGCGTAAACGCCTGCCTGGCGATCCGGCGATCCAACGCCACATAAGAACTGAATTCGGCGATATGGATTTTCCCGACCTGCTCGAAAGCCAACCCGCCATCCCCGGTCAACGCACCCAGCAGGTCCCCAGGCCGCAGCTTGTCCTTCTTCCCGCCCTGTATGTTCAAAGTAATCATGGGCGCCCGCAAAGGGCGGTCGGACTTGGAGCACAGCGATTCGGCGTCGGCCCATTTCAGCGGGGTGCCCTGGTATTGCTCGATCAGGTTGGCCCAGTGCATTTCCTCGGCCGAACACAGGCTCAGCGCCAGCCCCTTCCGGTCGCCCCGGCCGCTGCGGCCGATGCGGTGGATGTGGACTTCGGTGTCCCGGGTCACGTCCACATTGATCACGGCGCCCAGATTCCGGATGTCCAGGCCGCGCGCGGCGACGTCGGTGGCGACCAGCACGGCGCAGCTCTGGTTGGCGAACTGGATCAGGATTTCGTCGCGCTCGCGCTGTTCCAGGTCGCCGTTGAGCGCCTGGGCGCTGGTGCCTTCGGATCGCAGGCGTTCGACCAGGTCGTGGCAGCGGACCTTGGTGTTGCAGAACGCCAGCGTGGAGACCGGGCGGAAGTGGGCCAGCAGCGCGGCCACGGCGTTCAGCCTGTCGTCTTCGTCGATTTCGTAGAAGACCTGTTCGATGCGGCTGGCGTCATGCCGGGCCTCTGTCTTGACCTCGACGGGGTCGCGCAGGAAGCGGGCGCTGAGCTTGCGGATGTTGTCGGGGTAGGTGGCCGAGAACAGCAAGGTCTGGCGCTGGGCCGGGCAGCGCGAGGCGATGGCGGCGATGTCGTCATGGAAACCCATGTCCACCATGCGGTCGGCCTCGTCCAGCACCAGCGTGTTCAGGGCGGACAGGTTCAGGTTGCCGCGCGCCAGGTGGTCCTGGATGCGCCCGGGCGTGCCCACCACCAGGTGCGCCCCGCGGGCCAGCGATTCGGCCTGGGGACGCGCGGCGGCGCCGCCGCATAGCGTCAGCACCTTCACGTTGGGGATCAGGCGGGCCAGCCGGCGCAGTTCCTGGGCCACCTGGTCGGCCAGTTCGCGGGTAGGGCAGACCACCAGCGCTTGCGGGGCCAGGCGGCCGACGTCCAGGCGCTGCAGCACGCCCAGGCCGAACGCGGCGGTCTTGCCGCTGCCGGTCTTGGCTTGCGCGATCAGGTCGCGGCCTTCCAGGATGAGCGGCAGGCCTTGCGCCTGGATCGGCGTCATCCGTTCGAAACCCAGGCCTTGCAGGTTGTCCAGCAGGGCGGGCAGGAGGGGCAGGGAGGAAAAAGGCGTGGGGGTCACGATAGGACGGGCCGCGAAACCCGCGAAAGACTGAATCGATCGACAGTGTATGCGTTCGGACCCGCTCGTCCGGACGGCCGCTCAAGGTCGCCGTCAAGGACGATATCGCGCACAACCATGTGTGCGGCTGCACCAAGTGCTGGAAGCCGGCCGGCGTGCGATAGCCCGCAAGGGCCGGCGGCCGGACACATCCGCCGCGCGATGCGCGGCGGATCCGGTGCCGGGAGTGTCAGCCGCGCCGGGCCGCTTCGATCGCGGCGATGTCGATTTTTCTCATTGTCATCATGGCGTCGAACGCGCGCTTGGCCGCCGCCCGGTCGGGGTCGGTGACCGCGGCCGTCAGGGCGCGGGGCGTGATCTGCCACGACAGCCCCCATTTGTCCTTGCACCAGCCGCACGCGCTTTCCTGGCCGCCGTTTTCGACAATCGCGTTCCACAAGCGGTCCGTCTCGGCCTGGTCGTCGGTCGCGACCTGGAACGAGAACGCCTCGTTGTGCTTGAATGCCGGACCTCCGTTCAGGCCGAGACATGGGATGCCCATTACCGTGAACTCGACCATCAGGACATCGCCCTGCGTGCCCGAGGGATAGTCGCCGGGCGCGTGGTGGACCGCTCCCACCGCGCTGTCCGGGAACGTATCGGCGTAGAACGTCGCGGCGTCCAGCGCGGCGCCGTCGTACCAGAGGCAAATCGTGTTCTTGCTGACCATGGCGGCTCTCCTGAATCGGGAAGGATGCCTGCGCGCAAGCCGCGCAGGCGGTCGGCCTACCGGCTTTCATCGTATCCCACCCGCGGCGGATCCGGCGCGCCAGGCGGATCGCCACGCCGCGCCGCGCGATGCGCGCTCAGCCGGCCTCGCCCAGCTTGCGGCGGCGTCCGGGTTCCGGCGCGGCTTCGTCGATCGGCCGCAGGTTCAGCCCGTAGCGATAGTGGTCGACACGGTAATGCGTCTTGCCCACCTGCAGGATGCGGCCGTCCGCGCCCATGAACAGCCGCTCGACGACCAGCAGCGGCTGGCCGGCATCCATCATCAGCGTATCGGCGATTTCCGGCGTCGCCAGGGTGGCGCTGAGCGATTGCTTGATTTCGCCCAGGGCCACGCCGGCCACTTCGGCCACCGCCTGCACCACCAGCTTCTTCTGGCGCACCAGCTTGCGGAAGCGCGCGCTGTGGACCAGCGGCGTCAGGTCGGGGTGGTGGTAGACGTCCGAGACCATGAAGCGCTCGCCCTCGACCGAGCGCACGCTGCGCATCCAGTGCAGCGTGTCCCCGCGCGCCAGCCTGAATGCCTTGCCCACCCAGCCCGGCGCTTCGACCAGGCCGGTCGCCAGGGTGGTCATCTCGGAATTGGCCGTCGTCATCACGATGTCGACGATGCTGCCGAAGGCCCAGGCCGCCCGCACCGGCCCGCGCTCGACGACGAAGCTGCCCTTGCCGGGAAAGCGTTCGACGCGGCCCTTGTCCGTCAGGATCTTCATGGCGTTGCGCGCCGTGATGACGCTCACGCCGTACTCCGCGCTGAGCTGCGCCTCGGTCGGCAGTCGGCTGCCGGGAGGATATTCGTTGGAATCGAGTTTCTGTTCCAGCAGGCTCGCCAGTTGGTAGTAGAGAGGAATGAAAGGCGTGGCCGAGGGTCGATTCATGGGGAAGGCGAGCAGGGCGGGTGAAGGGCTGCCGGACGGGGGCGGCTCCCCGCGGAAGCCGGCCGATTCATCCGGCTATTATAAGAATAGGGCCAGCGTCGGCCCTCTTTTTTCGCTCCCTGAAATCGTTCCCCGGGGACTTGCGTCGTACTTTCTTATAATAATATATTAATATGAAAGTACGGCAGCGGCGTCGTCATCCGCGGCCGCATCCCGTTCCCGTTGTGCATGCGAGCCGGCCGCGAGTGCCGGCAAAGCCCAAGGGCATTCAAGGAGGATGACATGAAAATCAAGACAGCAGCCGTGGCCGTCGCATTGGTGTTGCTTTCGGTCCTGGGCCCGCCGCGCCAGGCGCGGGCCGAAGCGACCGAATTGCGGGTGGCCGAGCAGTTCGGCATCGCCTACCTGCCTTTCCTGGTCATGCGCCAGGAAAAGCTGATCGAGAAACACGCCGCGCAGCAAGGCTTGCAGGGCGTCAAGGTGAATTGGGTGAAGTTCGGCGGCGGGGCGCCGATGAATGAAGCCCTGATTTCCGGCAGCCTGGATTTCGCGGCTGCCGGGACTCCGGTATTCCTTTCGCTATGGAACAAGACCCAGGGCGCCAATGACGTCAAGGTGGCCGCCGGGCTGAACAACATCCCGGTGTTCCTGAACACCGCGAACCCCAAGGTCCGCACGATCCGGGATTTCACGGACGGCGACAAGATTGCGCTGCCGGCGGTCAAGGTGTCCCTGCAGGCCATGATCCTGCAGATGGCGGCGGCACGGGAATGGGGGCCGGCGAACGCCACGCGGCTGGACCGCCTGACCGTATCCATGAAGCATCCCGACGCCATGGTCGCGCTGCTGTCCGGCAAGAGCGAGATCAACAGCCATTTCACCGGGCCGCCCTTCATGTTCCAGGAGCTGACCCACCCCGGGGTGCATACCGTGCTGAATTCCGCCGACCTGCTGGGCGCGCATAACTTCAACGTGGTCTACACGTCCGAGCGCTTCCGCAGCGCCAATCCCAAGCTCTACAAGGCCTATGTCGACGCGCTGGACGAATCCATGCGGATCATCAACTCGGACAAGGCCGCCGCCACGCGGCTCTACATGAAGCTGGTGCCTTCCGGCAACGAGTCGTTCGACGACATGTACAAGATCGTCTCCAACCCGTCGGTGGAATTCACCACCGTGCCCCGCGGCCTGAAAAAGTTCGCCGACTTCATGGCCGGCACGGGCGCGCTGCAGCGCAAGGCGGGAAGCTGGCGCGACTTCTGCTTCCCCGAGGCCGCGGCCAAGGAAGGGAGCTGACCGCATATGTCCACGCAATCGACGGACAACGGCGGCTGCGCCGCGGGCAACGCCGGACCGCTGCAGGGGTTTCGTGTCCTGGAGCTGGGCTCGCTGGTCGCCGGGCCCTTCTGCGGGGGCTTCTTCGCGGACTTCGGTGCCGAAGTGATCAAGATCGAGCAGATCGAGGGCGATCCGGTCCGCGCCATGGGCCAGCGGGTCGGCGACAAGTCGCTCTTCGCCGCCAGCATGATGCGCAACAAGCGCCTGGTCTCGGTCGACCTGCGCACCGAGGAAGGGCGCGACATCGTGCGCCAACTGGCCTGCCGCTGCGACGTGGTGGTGGAGAACTTCCGTCCGGGCGTGCTGGAGAAATGGGGGCTGGGGTACGAGGACCTGCGCAAGCTGCATCCTTCCCTCGTCATGGTCCGGATCAGCGGGTTCGGACAGGACGGGCCCTATGTCTCGCGTCCCGGCTACGGGGTCATCGGCGAGGCGGTCAGCGGCCTGCGGTACCTGATCGGCGACCCCGACCGGCCGCCCGCCCGCGCCGCCGTGCCCCTGACCGACTACATCGCCGGCATGTACGCGGCCATGGGCGCGCTGGTCGCCCTGATCCACCGCGGCCGCGGCGGCCAGGGGCAGTGCGTGGACGCCGCGCTGTTCGAAGCGGCCTTCAGCTTCCTGCGCGCGGAGGTGCCGGCCTACGACAAGCTGGGCACGATCGCCAAGCGCGCCGGGTCCAGGCTGCCGGGCCATGTGCCGAGCAATCTGTACACCACGCGCGACGGCGGCTATATCCACATTTCCGCCGGCAACAATTCCATCTTCCAGCGCCTGGCGCAGGCCATGGGCCGGCCCGAGCTGGGCCGCGACCCGAAGTTCGCCGACGGCCTGCGGCGGATCGAGCACGAAGAAGAACTCGACCGCCTGATCGCCGACTGGGTCGCCGGCCTGGATCTCGACACGGTGGAAAAGCGGCTCCTGGCAGCCGATGTGGTGGCTTCGCGCATCTACACGGTGGAAGACATTTTCCGCGACCCGCATTTCGAGGCGCGCGGCATGCTGGTCGATGCGCCGGACGACGAGCTGGGCGCGGTCACCCTGCCGGGCGTGGTCCCCCGGCTGTCCGAGACGCCGGGCGCGATCCGGCGCGCCGGCGGCGCCAACGGCCGCGATACGGTCGACGTGCTGCTCGAGCACACGACCCTGACCGAGTCCCGCATCCGCGAGCTCTGCGGCCGGGGCGTGCTGCGCCAGAGCGGCGTGGCGCCGGCGGCCGAACCGGCACCGGCCGGCGCGGGGCCGGATGCCTCGTGCTAGGGCGGCGCGCCGCCGTGCCGCTCGAATCGCTTTTCACTCAAGGAGTATCCGCAAGATGCCAGCCACGGGTTCCACCCTTCTCGCCCAGTCCCTGAAACGCCAGGGCGTGGACACGCTGTTCTTCCTGATGGGCGGTCCCATGCTGGCCGCGGAGAGCGCCTGCATCGAGCAGGGCATACGCTCGATCGACGTGCGCCACGAGCAGGCCGCGGCCATGATGGCCCACGCCTATGCGCGGTTGCGCAACCGGCCGGGCGTCTGCATCACGGCTTCCGGGCCCGGCACCCTGAACCTGGGAACCGGGTTGGCGACCTCGCTCATGGACTGCACGCCCGTCGTCGCGCTGGGCGGGGCCAGTTCGATGTCCGAGTTCGGCACGGGAGCGTTCCAGGAATTCGACCAGGTGGCCGCCATGCGGCCGCTGGTCAAGTGGGCGGACCGCGTGCTGGAGGCGCGCAGGGTGCCCGAGCTCATCGACAAGGCCTTCACGATCGCCATGTCCGGCAAGCCCGGCCCCGTCTATCTCGATTTCCCCGGCGACCTGTTGTACCGCTCGATGGACGAGGCGACGGCCGTCTGGCCCACGTACGGCAGGGAACGGGCGCTGGGGCGCGCGGGCGCCGACCCGGCCACGCTGGAAACGATCGCGCGCCTGCTGGAGCAGGCGCGCAAGCCGGTCGTGGTCACCGGCAGCGGCGTGCTGTGGTCGGACGCGTCGCAGGCGCTCAATGCCTTCGTCGACGCCAGCGGCGTGCCGTTCTACACCACGCCGCAAGGGCGCGGCGTGATCGCCGAGGACCATCCCCATTGCTATCTCAACGCGCGCAGCCAGGCCTTCCGCGAAGCCGACCTGTTCATTGTCGTCGGCACGCGGCTGAACTATGTGTTGAGCCACCTGCAGGCGCCGCGCTTCAATGCCGACGCCAAGGTGGTGCGCATCGACATCGATCCGGCGGAAGTGGCGTCCACCCCGCGCCTGGACGCCGGCGTGGCCGGCGATGCGCGCCGCGTGCTGGAGCAACTGGCCGAAGCCTGCGCCGGACGCATCGGGCCCGACCGGTTCGAACCCTGGAGGCGGTCGCTGTCGGAAGCCCATCTCAAGCGCTCGCGCGCCCAGGAAGCCCTGCTGTCTTCGGACCGCGCGCCCATACATCCGCTGCGCCTGTGCAAGGAGGTGCGCGATTTCATGGACCGCGACGCCGTGCTGGTGGTCGACGGCCAGGAAATCCTGAACTTCGGCCGGCAATCGATTCCCACCTTCGTGCCCGGGCACCGGTTGAACTCGGGCACGTTTGGCACGATGGGAGTGGGCCTGCCCTACGCGCTGGGGGCGCAGGCGGCTTGCCCGGACAAGCAGGTGATCTGCCTGCACGGCGACGGTTCGCTGGGCATGAATTTCATGGAGATGGACACCGCGGTGCGCCACGGCCTGCCGGTCATCACGGTGGTCAGCCTGAACGGCGGGTGGACGGCGGATCCGCAGAAGGCCAAGCCGGGGCGCGAGCTCGGGCTGACGCGCTACCACGACATGGCGGCGGCGCTGGGCTGCCGGACTTTCCATGTGGAAGAGCCGGCCAGGATCCGGCCGGCTCTGGAAGCGGCACGCGAGGCCGCGCGCGAAGGCGTGCCTTCGCTGGTCAATGTGCGCACGGATCCGGACGCCCAGGCCACGACGGCGAAGTTCACGACGTTCTACGACGCGGCATAGCCGCCGGGCCCGCGCCGGCGATGCGCGGCGCGGCCCGCAACCCGGGTGGCCGCGCCGCCGGGATGCCCGTGGCGCGGCGTCCCGGGTTCACTCCATCTTGATATCGGCCTGCTTGGCCAGGTCCTTCCAGTCCTTCAGCTCGCGCTGGACCATCTTGTCGAGCTCCTGCGGCGTGCCGCCCACCACGACGGCGCCCTGGGCCAGGAAGTCCTGCTGGATCTTGGGCTCCTTGGCGAGCTTGGCGACCACCTGCTGCACCTTGTCGATGATGGGCGCGGGCGTGCCGGCGGGCGCGAAGATCGCGTACCAGGAATCGACCTCGAAACCGGGCACGCTTTCCCCCACGGCGGGAACGTCGGGCAGCAGGGGGCTGCGCTTGGCGGTCGAGACCGCGATGGCCTTGAGCTTGCCTTCCTTGACATGTCCGGCCACCGCCGGCAGCGACACCCAGAGCAGGGGAATCTGGTTGCCCATCACGTCGATCACGGCCGGGCCGCCGCCGCGATAGGGCACGTGATTCAGGTTGGCGCCGGTCTTGAGCTTGAGCAGTTCGCCCGCGATATGGCTGGGCGAGCCGGTGCCGGCCGAGCCGTAATGAAGGCCGTTGGGCGACTTCTTGGCCAGTTCGACGATGTCATTGATGTTGTTGCCCGGGAAGCTGGGGTTGGCGACCAGGATCTGCGGCGCGGAAGCCACCAGCGTGACCGGCGCGAAATCCTTGGCGGTGTCGAAGGGCAGCTTGGGATAGATGGCCGGATTGATGGTGTGCGAGGACAGCGTGATCAGCAGCGTATAGCCGTCGGGCTCGGCCTTGGCCACCACGTCCGAGCCGATGGTGCCGCCGGCGCCGCCGCGGTTTTCCACCACGACGGTCTGGCCCAGTTCTTCGCTCATGCGTTGCTGCAGGATGCGCGCCGACACGTCGACGCTGCCGCCGGCCGGATACGACACGATCAGGCGGATGGGCTTTTGCGGGTAGGCGCCGTCGGCGGCCGCCGACGGGCCGGCCGCGCCGAGCGCCATGGCACCGGAGGCCAGGGCCGCGGCCAGCGGCATCAGCGCCGCGCGACGGCGGCCGGAGGAAAACGGGATGTGCTTCATGTATGTCTCCGTGTTATGTCTGTTCGATGGATGGGGAGTCCCGCGCGCCCCCGGTCGAGGGAAACCGGGGCGGCCCGGCCATGCGGACCGGGTTGCGGCATTCTAGGGGCATTACAAAATGCAAGACAATGGTTCCAGAATATGGAACGCGTCTAGGCGCCTTCGGAAACGGGCCGATGCGGCGGGACCGCCTTGCTGGCCGCCAGGATCCGGTAGCGCGGGCCGGAGGGGTCGTCGGTCGAGGCCGCCAGCACCACGCGGTCGTAATGCCAGCGCACGGGTTCGGGCGGGGGCGCGGCATCGGCGGGGCCGGCGCTGCGCAGCAGGGTGACGTGCGGGCGGAACGGCAATTCGGGTTGCCAGCCCAGGGGGGCGAGCCAGCTCCACAGCGAGCGGTGCAGCGCCGCCAGCCGTTCGGCGTCCTGGCCGTTTGCGTCGGGACCCGCCCAGACGATATGCAGGCGGCCGAAGCGGCCCACGCGCGTCAGGTCGAAGGCGCCCGGCTCGATGCGCCAGGCCTGCAGCGCCGCGACCAGTTCGCGCGTGCGCGCGGGCTCGGTCCGGCCCAGGAAGGCCAGCGTCAGGTGCAGGGAATCGCGGCGCATGGCCCGTCCGCCGCAGGCGGGCAGCAAGGCCCGCGTCCAGTCGCCCAGGCGCCCGGCGGTCGCTGCGTCGGGCCAGAGCGCGAAGAACAGGCGGGCGGGGCGGGCGTCGGGATGAGAGCTCATGCCGCCAGTGTAGACGCGGGAAGGCGGGCCGCCGGCTCCCGGGGCAGCCGGCGTTCTCGCATACACTTGCGGGACCGGGCGGCGGATTTCCCGCCGCGCCGGGCCTTTCCCGCATCCCCGTCCCTTCCATGACGACCTATCTGTCGACCCTGGTGCGCCGCAGCCTGCGCCTGTTCCTGACCCTGGCCAAGATCATGCTGCCCGTGCTGGTCGCGGTGCGCATCGGGGAATCGCTCGGCCTGGTCGATGCGGTCGGCCGCCTGATCGCGCCGGCCATGGACCTGATCGGCCTGCCGCCCGAGGCGGGCATCATCTGGGTGACGGGCGTGTTCACCGGCGTGTACGGCGCCGTGGCGGCGCTGATCGGTTTCGCCGCCACGCTGCAACTGACCTCGGCCCAACTGAGCGCGCTGTGCGCCATGATCGTGTTCGCCCATGCCCTGCCGGTCGAGCAGAGCATCGTGCGCCGCGCGGGCGCCAGTTTCTGGATCACCAGCGGCCTGCGCGTGGGCGCGGCGGTGTGCTACGGCGGCGCGGTGGTGTGGTTTTGCGGGCTGGCCGGCGTGCTCGACCAGCCCGTGTCGCTGGCCTGGCTGCAAGGGTCCAGGTTGGCGGCCGATTCGGCCGGGCACGGCTTGCTGGCCTGGATCTTCAGCACGGCGTTCTCGCTCGGGCTGACTTTCGTCATCATCCTGGCGCTGCTGTTGCTGCTGGACGTGCTGGACCGCACCGGCGCGACGCGGCGCTTCACCGCCCTGATGACGCCGGTGCTGCGGCTCTCCGGCCTGGATCCGCGGGCGGCGCCCGTCACCACGGTAGGCGTGATGCTGGGCCTGACCTATGGCGGGGCGCTCATCATCGAGGAAGCGGAAAAGCAGCGGTTCGTCGCGCGCACGCGCTTCCTGGCGCTGGCCTGGCTGTCGCTGTCGCACGGGCTCATCGAGGACACCGCGCTGATGCTCGCGCTCGGCGCCAATGCCTGGGTGGTGCTGGCCGGCCGCGTGCTGCTGACGCTGGTGGTGGTGGGCGTGCTGGCCCGCCTGTGGCCGGACCGGCCCGACGGGGTCGGCCTACAGGCCGGCCGCGCCTAAGCGGGCGGTCCCGCAGGTGCGCCGGCACGAAACGCGCCGGTGGGCGCCATGGTGTCGAGTATCGCCCCGGTTTGCGCCCGGCCCCCGCCCGCAACCGGGACGTTTCGTCATGCCGGCATACCATGGGGAGCTTATTTGACGCCGCCGCTATCGCGCGGCCGCTTGCGCGTACTCCAGGAAGCGCTGCAGGGACGCCTCGATTTCCGCGCCGGGCAGGCCGTCGGTGATGAAGACCAGTTCCGAGCCGGCCGCCGCCGGGGTGCCGGGCGGCAGGTGCTCGGGCGGATACATGCGGTGGCGCACGCCGTGGATGGCCGTCGGCGTCTCGTCGCCCGCCATCCGCAGCAGGCTCTTGAAGCGCAGGATGCGGCTGCCGTGGCGATTGAGCAGGGCCGTGAGCCAGACCGAGAACGCGGGCCAGTCGATGTCCCGCTCCAGCGTCATCGAATGCGAGGACGCATGCGACAGATGGCCGGCGCCGGCGGCCGGGCGGGCTCGCGCGCGCGTCGGCGCGACCGCATCGAAAATGGCGCCGACGGCCGCGCCGTGCGCCGACTCGACGATATCGCAGGTCGGGTTGACCGACTCGACGAACTTGCGGATCGCGCGGGCGCGGCCCGGTTCCACCAGGTCCAGCTTGGTGACGACCACGCGGTCGGCCGCGGCGATCTGCGCGGCGATATCGGGCTGCCGTTCGGCGCATTCGATCGCGTCGGTGGCGTCCACGGTGGCCACGCACGATCCCAGGCGCACATATTCCCTGAGCACGTAGTCGTCCAGCACGGTGGCGACGATCGACGCCGGATTGGCCAGGCCGCTGGTCTCCAGGATGATGCGGCGCAGGCCCGGCAGCCGCCTGGCGACCCGCTGCGTCAGCACCCGCACGATCGCTTCCTTGAGCTCGGTCGACCGCGCGCAGCACAGGCAGCCCCCGGCCACCACGTCGACCACCGGCGCCGCGTGCATGACGAACCGGTGGTCCAGCGACACGGCGCCGTATTCGTTGATGATGACCGCCGTTTCGTTTTCCGGCGTCTGCGCCAGGTAGTGGCGCAGGACCGAGGTCTTGCCGCTGCCGAGATAGCCGGTAAGCACATGGAATTCGACGGTGGGGTCGACGAAGCTTTTCATGGCGCCGCTCCCGGGGTGAAGGCCGGATCCAGCGGATCGAGATCGGCCCTGGAGAATTTCTCGACGCAGGACCAGAAGCGGGACAGGTCGGAGACGATCTCGGCCCGGCCCTGGGCGTCTTCCACGCAGAACGCCTCGCCGTCCCAGTCCCGGACGTTCAGACCGTAAGGCGCGATCAGCGCGCGCAGCAGGTCGAAGCGCCGCCCGCGTTCCTTGCGGTGGCGCTGGATGTCCTGGGCGGGATACTTCAGGTTCGACAGGCGGGCGGACTCCGTCCAGTGGCTGCCGACGCCGAAAACCGCGCATACCTCGCACATGGCTGGTTCTCCGTGGCCGGGTCCTCAGCCGGGTTGCCCGACGGGCACGGCGACGTGGATGTCCGTCGCCCGGTTGAGGGAAATGTATTCGGTGACCCGCTTGCGGGCCAGGTTGGAATGCGAACCGGCCAGGCGTTCGGCCGCCTGGGCGTCGCGGCGCTCCAGCGCGTCGAGCAGTTCGCGGTGCTCGCGCAGGATCTCGTTGACGTGCCGGTCGTGGGCCTCGACCGAACCGTAGGCTTCGTACGACATGGCCAGCCGGGCCACCCGCAGCGATTCCGTCAACTGGCTGATGTAGAACTTCTGGATGATGCGGTTGCCGCACGCCGCGCCGATCGCCTGGTGCAGTTCCCAATTGGTCTCGACCATGCGCTCGGCGTCTTCTTCGCGCGTGGCCTGCTCGAAGGCCGCGATGTGCTTTTCGATGATTTCCAGGTCGTCCTCGCTGCGGCGCAGGGCGGCCAGCTTGGTGGCCGCGCGCTGCACCAGGTCGAAGGCTTCCAGGTGCTCCTGCAGCTGGGTCAGTTCCAGCGACGCGACGCGCGCGCCGCGGTTGGGATGCACCGTGACCAGGCCTTCGGATGCCAGCCGCACCAGCGCCTCGCGCAAGGGCGTGCGGGAAATGCCCAGTTCCTTGCCGAGGTTGGCCTCGTCGAGATCCGCGCCGGGCTGCAGCTGCAGCATGACGATGCGGCGCTTGAGCTCGTCGTAGGCAACCGCGCCGCTATTGCCCTTGGACACGGGCGAGGTGCGCCGCTTGGCGCGCGGGCTGGGGCTGGGCATTCGATCTCCTCGGCGAACCGGCGCTGGCGGGCCGGTTCTTGTATACACAGTGTGTTATTGACAGGGAAATAGTAACACTCTACGATGCCGAAACTGTGTATTCAAACTTAATACACAGTGTCCGAGAGTCAGGGCGAACCGGCTGCGAACCCGCGCGGCACGGCGTCTTCCAAGGGGAGCAGTCATGCAGAAATTCCAGAAAACGGGCCGCAGGACCGTCCTGCTGGCCATGGCCGGCGTCCTGGCGATGGCCCTGGGCGCCGCCGCGCCCGCCGGCGCCCAGGAAGTCCTCAAGATCGGCGCCGCCGTCAGCCTGACGGGTCCGTTCTCGCGCGAAGGGCAATTGCTGCGCGACGGCTACGACCTGTGGAAGGACAAGGTCAACGAAGCCGGCGGCCTGAAGGTCGGCGACAAGACCTATCGCGTCGAGGTCGTCTACTACGACGACGAAAGCAAGGCCCAGACCAGCGCGCGGCTCACCGAAAGGCTCATCACCGAAGACAAGGTGTCCTTCCTGTTCGGCCCGTATTCGTCGGGCATCGCCACCGCCACCGCGTCGATCAGCGAGCGCTACAAGATTCTGACGCTCGCGCCCATGGCGACCGCCAACAGCCTCTACGCGCGGGGCTATCGCTATATCTTCACGCCTTCGCCGCTGGCCGATTCTGGCCTGAATCCGCTGCTGGCCCTGGCCTCGGGATTCGATCCCATGCCCAAGAAGGTCGCCATCGTCGGTCCCGACGACCTCTTCCCCAACATCACCAGCGACGGCGGCCGCAAGTACGCCGAGGGCCACGGCTTCACCGTCGTCTACCAGGGCAAGTATCCCAAGGCCGCCAGCGACCTGTCCGCGGTCGCCACGCAGATCCGCGCCGCCCAGCCGGACGTGGTGCTGGCCACCGGCTATGCGCAGGACACGCTGCTGCTGCTCAAGAGCATGCGCGAACTGCGGGTCGCGCCCAAGATGATCGGCCTGGCCATGTCCATCGGGGTGGAAGACTTCGTCAAGGCGCTGGGCCAGGGGGCCGAAGGCATGATGGGCGTGGACTACTGGGTGCCCACCCTCAAGTACCCCGATCCGCTGTTCGGCAACTCGTCCGGCTTCGCCAAGGCCTTCGAGGCCAAGTACAAGAAGCCGCCCACCTACCACGCCGCCAGCGGCGCGGCGGCCGGCGTCATGCTGCAACTGGCCATCCAGAAGGCCGGCTCGATCGACTCCACCGCCGTGCGCGACGCGCTCGTCGGCATGCAGGGCGAAACCTTCTACGGGCCGGTCAAGTTCGACCAGAACGGGGTCAACACCCTGGCCAGCGCCAGCGCCTCGCAGCTCCTGAGCGGTGCGCCGAAGGTGGTGTATCCGCAGGCCGTACGCGAGGCGCAGCCGGTCTATCCGTTGCCGGGCGCGCGCTGATCCGTCGCCATCGATAAGGGGGAACGGTCCGGGGGCCCCGCTTCCGGACCGCAGGCACATGATTCTGCAAACCATCATAAACGGGCTGCTGATCGGCGGCATCTACGGGTTGGCGACCATCGGCTTCTCCATGGTCTGGGGGGTGATGGGCATCATCAACCTGGCGCACGGCGCCTATATCATGCTGGGCGCCTATGTCGCCTACGTGGTGTCGGCCCGCTTCGGCATCGAGCCGTTCCTGGTCGTGCCGCTGGCGATGGCGGCGCTCTTCGTCCTCGGCTATGTCATCCAGGCGTGGATGCTCAACCGCGTGCTCAAGACCAGCCTGCTGCTGTCGCTGGCGCTGACCTTCGGCATCAACCTGATCCTGGTCGACCTGACGGTCATGGAGTTCACCTCGGACTTCCGGGCCGTCACGACCCAGTACGCGTCGACGGCGCTGGAATGGGGCGAGGCTTTCGTGCCCGTCGCCCGCCTGGGGGCCTGCCTGTTCGCGCTGGCCCTGGCCTGGATCTTCCACGAATTCCTGGCCCGCACGCGCTCGGGCCAGGCGATCCTGGCCGCGGCGCTGGACCGCGAAGTGTCGCGCCTCATGGGCATCAACCCGTCGCGGGTCTATGCCATGACCGCCGGGCTGGGGGCCGCCCTGGCGGGCGCGGCCGGCGTGCTCTCCAGCATGATCTTTCCGGTATCGCCGCACATGGGCAACAACTTCCTGGGCGCGGTGTTCGTGATCACGGTGCTGGGCGGCATCGGCAGCCTGGGCGGCGCGATACTCGCCGGGTTCGTCTACGGGTTGATCCAGGCCTTCGCCTCGGCCTGGCTCGGGGTCAACTACCAGGAAGTGGTGGCCTTCACGGTCTTCCTGCTGATCCTGATCTTCCGGCCGCAGGGCCTGCTCGGCAAGAAATACTTCGGAGAAGGCCAATGACCCCGATCTCCCCGCGCGGCCTGTTGCTGGCCCTGGCCGGCGCGCTCTGTCTGGCCGCGCTGGCCGCCGTGCCCTGGCTGGCCGGCAACTACTGGATGCGCATCCTGACCAGCATCCTGATGTACTGCGTGGTCGCCCAGGGCTTGAACGTCATCGTCGGCTTCGCCGGCTACCATGCCTTCGGCAACGCGGCGTTCTTCGGCATCGGCGCCTACGCGCTGGGCGTCTCCGAAGTGCTGGGCCTGGGCTTCCTGGCGTCCATCCCGGTGGCCGCCGCCGTCTCGGCGCTGGTCGCGGCGCTGGTCGGATGGCCGCTGCTGCGCTTGCGCGGTCATTACTTCGCGATCGCCACCGTGGCCCTGACCATGGCGGTGGGCGAACTGGTCACGAATATCGGCGGCGTCACGGGCGGCGCCCAGGGCCTGGCGCTGCCGCTGGACACCTCGCAGAGCCCCGAGCAGGTCTATCGCCAGATCTATTTCCTGATGTTCGGCCTGGCTGTCCTGTCCACCCTGGCAGTCTGGCACCTGTCGAACAGCCGCCTGGGCTATGCCCTGCGCGCGCTCAAGGACAGCGAGCGCGGCGCCATGGCCATGGGCGTCGATACCCGCCGCGCCAAGGTGGCGGCCTGGGCGATCAGCGCGGCGCTCACCGGCGCGGCCGGCGCCATCTGGGCGCACTGGATGACCTTCATCGAAGTGGGCAGCGCCTTCGACATCACCCTGTCCGTCAAGGGCTACATCATGATGCTGATCGGCGGCATGGGCACCATCTTCGGCCCGCTGCTGGGCGCGGCGTTCTTCGAACTCTTCTCCACGCTGATCTGGAGCCGCTTCACCGAGGTCCACAACCTGGTGCTCGGCATCCTGGTCTGCGTGGTGGTGCTGGCCCTGCCATTCGGCATCTGGCAGCCCTTGCGCCGGCTGTGGCATGGCCGGCAGGGGAGCCGCGCATGACGACGCAACCCGTGCTCAGGATACGCGACGTGACCGTGCGCTTCGGCGGCGTCACGGCGGTCAAGGGCGTGTCCTTCGACGTCGCGCAGAACGAGATCGTGGGGCTGATCGGCCCCAACGGCGCCGGCAAGACCACGCTGCTCAACGCCATCTCGCACCTGGAGACCCTCGCCTCGGGATCCATTTCCTGCTTCGGCGAACGCATTTCCGACTGGGCGCCGCATCGCATGGCGGCCTTCGGCATCGCCCGCACCTTCCAGGTCGTGCAGCCGTTCGCCAACCTGACGGTGCGCCAGAATGTGCGGGTCGGCGCCATGTTCGCCCGCGGCCGGCACGAGCATGTCCGGGTCGCCGCCGCGGTGGAAGAGGCCATCGAGCTCACCGGGCTGGGGGCCAAGGCCGATCTCCTGCCCCATCAGGTCACGCTGGCCGACCGCAAGCGCCTGGAGCTGGCGCGGGCCCTGGCCATGCAGCCGCGCGTGCTGCTGCTCGACGAGGTCATGGCCGGCCTGAACCACACCGAGATCGGCAAGGTCATCGCGCTGATCAGGGCGATCCGCGACAAAGGGGTCACCATCCTGGTGGTCGAGCATGTCATGAAGGCCATCACGGCCATCTGCGACCGGATCGTGGTGCTGCAGTTCGGCGAGAAGATCGCCGACGACCGCCCCGACCGCGTGCTGTCCGACGAGAAAGTCGTGCGCGCCTACCTGGGCGATCGCTACGCGGCGCGCCAGGCGGCGCTGGCGCAAGGAGAAGCGCGATGAGCCTGCTGCGTGTGCAGGGCCTGGACGTGTTCTACGGCGAGAGCCAGGTCCTGTGGGGCCTGGACCTGGAGATCGGGACCGGCGACCTGGTCGCCCTGGTGGGCGCCAACGGCGCCGGCAAGACGACGCTGCTCAAGACGATGACCGGCCTGTTGCGCCCGCGGTCCGGCACGCTGCTGTTCGACGGCAAGCCGCTGCCGGCCGGCGCGGAAGACCGGGTGCGGCGCGGCATCGCCATGGTGCCCGAAGGGCGCCGGCTGTTCGCAGGCCTGTCCATCGTCGAGAACCTGCGGCTGGGGGCCTATGTGCGCCACGATCGCGCCGCGGTCGAGCGCGACCTGGAGCGGGTGTTCTCCTTTTTCCCGGAACTGGCCGAGATGCGCGACCGGCTGGCCGGCGACCTGTCCGGCGGACAGCAGCAGATGTGCGCCATCGGCCGGGCCCTGATGTCGGCGCCCAGGCTGCTGCTGGTCGACGAAATGTCGCTGGGGCTGGCGCCCGTGGTGGTGGATCGCCTGGCCGGGACCCTGCGCGACATCAACCGGACGGACGGCCTGACCATCCTGGTGGTCGAGCAGGACGTCGAACTGGCGCTGGAAATGTCCGATCGCGCCTACATCCTGGAAACGGGCCGCATGGTCGCCAGCGGCCCGTCCGGGGCCTTGCGCGAGCGGGCGGACATCCGCGCCGCCTTCCTGGGCGCATGAACCGAGGTAAGCATGTCGAAAGCGCTTGAACCGATGGATCTCGTCATTGCCAACGGCGATGTCTATTCCCCGTGCGGCCCGCAGCGGGTCGATGTCTGCATCAAGGACGGCAAGGTGGCGGCCCTGACGGCGCCCGCCGCCACCCCGCCGGCGCGCAAGGTGATCGACGCCGCGGGCAAGGCGGTGCTGCCGGGCCTGTTCCACGTGCATTGCCACTTCCGGGAGCCGGGCCATACCTACAAGGAAGACTTCACCACCGGGTCGACCGCCGCGGCGGCGGGGGGGATCACCTTCTGCCTGGACATGACCAACAACGATCCGCATCCCACCACGCTGGAGACCTTCCAGCACAAGCTGGACACGGTGGCCGGGAAGTCGCTGATCGATTTCGGGCTGTACGGCGGTGGCCTGTATCCCCGGACGGTGGCCGAGCTGGCCAAGGCCGGCGCCACCGCGATCAAGGTGTTCAACACGCGGCACGTCAAGGAGGTGTACCCCTACATTTCCGAGCTCGGGGTCGTCGACCACGGACTGCTGCACGAGATCTTCGAGGCCGTGGCCGACACCGGCCTGGTGTGCTCGGTGCACCACGACGACAGCGAGTGGTGCAAGCGGATGACGTTCCGCGACTACATCGATCCCGGCCGCACCCGCAACGCCGACTACATGGAGAGCTACGAAAAAGGGTATATGTACGGCCACGGCATGGGGGCGGGCGTCGCGGCCTCCCTGTACTACGCGCGCCTGACGGGCGTGTCGCTGCACGTGCTGCACATGGGGGTCATGCCGTCGGCGACCAACGAACTGATCCGGCATGCCAAGTTCGATCTCGAGCAGGACGTCACGGCCGAGCTCGAGACCGCCGCCCTGTTCATGACCCGCGAGCAGGCCGCGAAGGTCGGCCCCATGGCCTATCTGTGGGCCTACGAGCCGGAACGCCACTGGGAAGCGCTGGGCCGGGGCGTGGCGGACATGCTGGTCGGCGAACATGCGCCGCATACCTGGGACGAGGTCCAGCCGGGCTGGACCGACGCCTATTCGGTGCCGCTGGGCATCACGGGCGCGCAGGAGTTCATCCCCCTGGTGCTGACGGCCGTCAACCAGGGCCGCCTGACCCTGGCCGACGTCGCGAAATACTGTTCCGAGAATCCCGCCCGGCGCTTCGGCCTGTTCCCGCGCAAGGGCACGCTGGCGGTGGGCGCGGACGCCGACGTGACCATCGTGGACATGAACCGCTCGGCGGTCCTCACGGCCGCCGACATGAAGTCGCGCGTCGGCAAGACCTCCTGGGAAGGGATCGAGGTGACCGGCATGCCGGTCTACACCATCGTGCGCGGCAAGGAGATCATGGCCGACGGCAGGATCGTCGGCCGGCCGGGCGACGGGCAGTTCGTCCCCGGCGGCGCGGCCGCGCGCTGAGGCGCCCGCTCCCGGGGACACCCCGGCTCCGCCGCGTCGTCGCGGGCCGGCATCGTGCCGCCCCGTCCGGCGTCCCGTCTCCGGGCCCGGCCGGCCCGGGCGCCCGAGCCGGTAAACTACGTCCTGTTCGGCGCGGGCCCCGCAAGGCGCCCGCCCAGGCGTCTTCCCGGCCGCGGCGGGCCGCGCCTACCCATATGGAGCAAGGATGTCCCAGATATTCAAGATAGGTACCCGCAAGAGTACTATGGCGTTGCGGCAGACCGAGGCCGTGATCCGGGCGCTGCAGCAGAAATTCCCCGAGCACCGTTTCGAAATGGTGGCCCGGCCGGCCGATGCCGACCTGGACCTCAAGAGCCGCCTGAGCGCCATGGGCGGCAAGGGGGGCGCCTTCATCACCGCCATGCGCGCCATGATGAAGGCCGGCTCGGCCGACATGGTCATGCATTCGCTCAAGGACCTGCCCGGCAACGACGAGTACTACGCCGATACCGATTTCTCGCTGGGCGCCTGCCTGCCGCGCGACGATCCGCGCGACGCGCTGGTGCTCAAGGCGGGCGCCGACGCGTCCCAGGCGCCGCGCGTCATCGGCACGTCGTCGGTGCGCCGCGCGGCCTTCCTGCGCCGGCTGTTTCCCGAATCCACCGTGGTGCCGTTCCGCGGCGCGGCCGACAAGCGCATCGAGCGCCTGGACGGCGGCGTGCCCATGACCTTCAACTACGGCGGCTCCACGCCGCCCATCGATGCCCTGGTGCTGGCCAAGTCCGGCCTGGAGCGCATCGGGCTGGGCCACCGCGTGTCGCGCGCGTTCTCGGCGACGGAGATGTGCCCGGCGGTGGGGCAGGGCGTGGTGGTGGTCGAATACGCAACGGCCAACGACAGGGTGCGCCAGGTGCTGGCGGGCATCAACCACGTGCCCACGACCTATTGCTACCAGGCCGAGCGCGCGCTGCTCAAGGTGCTCAACGGCCACTGCGATTCGCCGATCGCGGCGCACGCCTGGATCGAGCACGGGCGGCTCAGGCTCAAGGCCGTGGTCGTCTCGACCGATGGCCGCGCGGCCATCGAAGCCGAGGACGACACCCAGTACAGCGACCCCGCCACGCTGGGCGCGCGGCTCGGCGAGCGGCTCAACCGCCTGGGCGCGCGCCGCCTGATCGAGGAAAGCCGCCACAGCGACTGAGCCGGCCGCCCCACGGCTGCTTGCCCGGCACGAGGCGCCTCGCGGCCGGCGCGCCGGTTCCGCGGTCAGGCCGGTCGCGAGGGTCAGGCCAGCACCCGGGCGAAGAAGACTTCCGCGAATTTTTCCATGGGCGCCGCGTCGCCGGCCAGCTTGGCCCGCAGGATGGCGCCTTCCCAGCCTATCCAGAAGAACTCGGCCAGCGCGTCGACGTCGGCATCGGCCGGAATGTCGCCCCGCGCGGCGGCCTCGGCCAGGCAGGCGGCGGTGCGCTCCTGCCACGACAACAGCACATCTTCCAGGCGCTGGCGGAAGGCGCGGTTCATTTCCCCCAGCTCCTGGCCCAGGTTCCCGACCAGGCAGCCGCGCTGGAAGTTGTAGCGGGCCATGCCTTGCTCGGCGTCCCGCACGAAGGCGCGCAGCCGGTCCATGGGCGGCATGCTGTCGTCGCCCAGGAAGCGGTCGAGCTTCCTGGCGAAGTATCCGGCGTAGTTGTCGATGACCGCTTCGCCGAACTCGTGCTTGCTGGCGAAGAAATGGTAGAACGAACCCTTGGGCACCCCGACCTGCTTGAGGATTTCCTCGATGCCGGTGGCCTGGAAACCTTTCTTGGTGCACATTTCGGTGCCGCAGCGGATCAGCGCGGAGCGGGTGTCCTGGTGGCGGGCGGCGCGCACCTTGCGGCTCAGGCGTGCGGGCGGCTTGCCCGCGTCTTCGGAGCCGGCCGGCTCGCCGCGCCCGGGCGCGGCATCGTACGAATCGGGGGAGGGAATGGAGTCGGGCATCGCGGGCGCGGGAGGACGTCCGGGACCCCGGACGATGCTTCTAAATTAGACCAGTTTACGCAAAGGTGCAAGGCGTGCGACGGCGCCGATGCGCGCGCTGCGTGAGTTGCCGCAGGTCGGGCGGCCGCATGGCGTGAGGGCCGCGCCTTGCAGGCGAACAGGCCGCCGCAGGCCGCCAGCGCTCCCCCAGGCAGGGCCGGCGCGGGCGCCGGTTCCCAGGCTACGCCGGGCGGATCTGCCCGGCACGATCAGCGGCGGGGCGACAGCGGCCGTCCGGGTGCGTCGTTCATGGGTGGGATGCCGCCCCGCCTGGCGGCAAGGCGCGGGCGGCGCGCGGGTTCAGGCGTTCACGTTCACCAGCAGCCGGCCGCGGACCTTGCCGGCCAGCAGGACCGAGGCCTGGGGAATGGCTTCGGACAGCGGGATCTCGGCGGCGATGGCGCCGATCACCGAGGCGTCGACCTCGCGCGCCAGGCAGTCCCACGCCTGGCGGCGCAAGGCCTGCGGCGCGTACACGCTGTCGACGCCGGCCAGCGTCACGCCGCGCAGGATGAAGGGCGCCACGCTGGACGGGAAGTCCATGCCTTGCGCCAGCCCGCAGGCCGCCACCGCGCCGCCGTAGCGGGCGCTGGCGCAGATATTGGCCAGCGTGTGGCTGCCCACGGTGTCGACGGCGCCCGCCCAGCGTTCCTTCTGCAGGGGCTTGCCGGGCTCCGACAGGGTGGCGCGGTCGATCACGTCGGCGGCGCCCAGCGAGCGCAGCGTCTCGGCGTCGTCCACGCGGCCGGTGGACGCCACGACGCGATAGCCGCGGCGCGCGAGCAGCGCGATGGCGAAACTGCCCACGCCGCCGTTGGCGCCGGTGACCAGCACGTCCCCCTTGTCCGGCGTCACGCCATGGCGTTCGAGCGCCAGCACGCACAGCATGGCCGTGTAGCCGGCGGTGCCGATGCCCATGGCCTGCTGCGGCGTGAAGGCGTCTGGCAGCTTGACGATCATGTCGCCCGATACCCGCGCCTTCTGGGCCAGGCCGCCCCAGCGCACCTCGCCCAGGCCCCAGCCGTTGACGATCACCTGGTCGCCCGGCTTCGCGCCGGCATGGTCGCTGGAGGTCACCGTGCCGCACAGGTCGATGCCCGGCACCATCGGCCATTCGCGCACGACCGGCCCCTTGCCGGTGATGGCCAGCCCGTCCTTATAGTTCAGCGTGGAATAGGCGACGTCGATGGCGACGTCGCCTGGCGGCAGACGGTCTTCCTCAAGCGTAGCGACCTGGGCCTTGGTCGCGCGGTCGTCCCGTTCGAGAAGTATTGCCTTGAACATGATGGTCTCCATTCCTGTCGGCAGTTTGTGAAAGCGGACGCAGGCGTCCGCGAAGGATCCAAGGCGTGCCGCGGCACGATGACGCAGTCCGGGGCCAGGCGATCACGCTGGTCTTGAGCCGCTCGGTCATGCGGTCGGCCACGATCCGGGCGAAACAGATGGCCGGGGCACTCATGGCCGTGCGCATCAGCTTCATGATGTCTTCTCCGGGTTCTCGTGCTTATTTAATAGCCAACCGGTCTACTATAAGCTTGCATTCCGGGAAATGGCAAGCGCGAAAGCGGCCGCGACGTCGCCGCTGCCGGACATCCCGTCCAGGGCGTGGAATTCGACCGCAAGCAGCGGAGTGCCATCCCCGCGGCGGTTCGGTACAGTGAACGGAAACGAGTGAGCGGAGCAAGGATATGACGTCATCGGTCAAGCCGCCGGCGCCTTCCCGGCGCGCGGCGGTCGAGCAGGACTGGCGCTGGCGGGCCGTCGTGGCGCGCGACCCGGCGGCCGACGCCCGGTTCGTCTACGGGGTGAGGACCACCGGCGTCTATTGCCGCCCCAGCAGCGCGTCGCGCCTGCCGCGTCCGGAGAATGTGGAGTTCTTCGACACGCCCCAGGCGGCCGAGGCCGCCGGCTATCGTCCCAGCCGGCGCGCGGCCGGCGACCGCAGCAGCCTGGCCGCCCGCCATGCCGAACTGGTGGCCGGGGCCTGCCGCCTGATCGAAGCGTCCGAACAGGCACCCGACCTCAAATCGCTGGCGGCGCAGGCGGGCCTGAGCCCCTATCATTTCCACCGCGTCTTCCGCTCGGTGACGGGACTGACGCCCAAGGCCTATGCCGATGCCCATCGGGCAGAGCGCATGCGGGGGCGGCTGGGGCGCGGCGCGAGCGTGACGCAGGCCATCTACGACGCGGGCTTCAATTCCAACGGCCGCTTCTACGCCACGTCGGCTCGCGTGCTGGGCATGCGTCCGGCCGCCTATCGGCGGGGCGGGCGCGATACGGACATCCGCTTCGCGATCGGCGAATGCACGCTCGGCTCGATACTGGTGGCGCAGAGCGAACGCGGCGTCTGCGCCATCATGCTGGGCGACGATCCCGACGCGCTGGCGCGCGATCTGCAGGATCAGTTTCCCCAGGCCAACCTGATCGGCGGCGACGCAGGCTTCGAACGGCTGGTCGCGCGCGTGGTGGGGCTGGTCGAAGCGCCCGGCATCGGACTCGACCTGCCCCTGGACGTGCGGGGCACGGCTTTCCAGCAAAGGGTGTGGCAGGCCCTGCGCGACATCCCAGCCGGCTCGACGGCGTCTTACGCGGAGATCGCCGCGCGCATCGGCGCGCCCAGGGCGGTGCGCGCCGTGGCGCGCGCCTGCGCGACCAATCCGCTGGCCCTGGCGATTCCCTGCCACCGGGTCGTGCGCAGCGACGGCGGGCTGTCGGGCTACCGGTGGGGAGCGGAGCGCAAGCAGGCGTTGCTGCGGCGCGAGGCGGCGCAGGTCGAAGCGGATCTCGAATGACGGGAACGGGGTTCGCCTTCCGGCGTCGCATGGCCGGCCGGGCCCCGTGCGGGCAAGCCCGCCTTGCCGTTGCGGTTCAGTAGGCCTGCCCCGGGCGCGGCGCGGCCGTCGCGCCGGCGCCCGGCGCGTCCCGCCGCATGCGGGCCAGCGCGTCCTGCGCGCCGGCGGTCATGAAGCGGGCGTCGGACCCGACCGTCACGAAGCGAAAACCCTTGGCGACCCGGGCCAGGGCCGCATCCGGTCCGCCGTTGTGGATGCCGGCGATGCGTCCATGCGCCTGCGCGCGGGCCACGATATGGTCGATGGCCTGCGCCACCTTGGGTTCCACGTCGTCGAACGAAGGCGTGCAGCCCAGCGCCAGCGAGAGATCGGCGGGCCCGACATAGATGCCGTCCAGTCCCTCGGTCGCGAGTATGGCGTCGAGATTGTCCAGGCCCTGCGCGGTCTCGATCATGGCCAGTCGCACGACGGTATCGTTGGCGCGCCGCGGGTAGTCCGGCCCGGCGTAGAGCAGGGCGCGCTGCGGCCCGAAGCTGCGCACGCCGCGCGGCGGATACGAGGTCCAGGCGACGAAGCGCCGCGCTTCCTCGGGTGTGTTGATCATGGGGCAGATCACGCCGTAGGCGCCCGCGTCCAGCACCTTCATGAGCATGCCGGGTTCGAGCCAGGGCACCCGCACCACGGGCACGGCATCCGTGGTGGAAATGGCTTGCAGCATGCCGACCATCGCCTGGTAATCGGACAGGCCATGCTGCAGGTCGACGGTGAGGGCATCCCAGCCCTGGCGCGCCATGGTCTCGGCCGAGAAGGCGTCGGGAATGGCCAGCCAGCCGTTGACGGCCGATTTCCCGGCGCTCCAGAGTGCGCGCAGGCGGTTTTCCCTCATATCGTCTCCTTTCCGGAATCCATGGCCATGCCCAGGAATTCCCCTATCGTGCGGTTCAAGTGAAGCGCGTCCTCGGGCCGGGCTGCGCTGGCGGATTGGTGTCCCTGCATCGATGCGATCGGCACGAAGCGGGCGCCGGGAATGCCGTCGGCCGCGGCGCGCGCGGCCTCGGCGGGATTGAACAGGTCGAGCGGGGGCGCCAGGACCAGGGCCTCGGCCCGGATGCTCGCCAGGGCCGCCGCGGTGTCGCCGCCGAAGACGGGGCCGGCGCCGATGTCATGCGCGTCGTAGGCCCAGGTCTGGTACACCCAGTCGACCGCATCGAGCCCGGTCGCGCGCTGCCAGGCGACGCGCCGCTCCAGCCATTCGTGGAGCGCGGCGGCGCCGGAAAACTCGGCTTCCAGCGCCTGCGGCGTGCGCCCGGACACCAGTTGCATCAGCGGCACCCAGGCGGGCCATCCGGCCGAGTCGTTGCCGGGTTCGGCCCATGCCGGGTCGGCCATGAGCGCGCGTCGGCCGATTTCGTTGACCGCCGCCGACCAGGCGGTCGTCTTCGCCATGGGCGTCATCGCCACGACGCGCGCCATGGCCCGCGGATGGCTGACCGCCCACTGCAGGGCCTGCATGCCGCCCATCGACGCGCCGACCACCGCATGCAGGCGTTCCACGCCGAAATGTTCCTGGACCAGCCGCCGCTGGCTTTCGACCATGTCGGCGACGGCGAAGCGCGGGAACTGGAGCCCGGGCTGCGCGGCGCTGTTGGACGGCGAGCTCGTCAGGCCGTTGCCGATGGCGTCGACGCAGATTACGCAATAGCGTCCGGGATCCAGCGCGCGGCCGGGACCGATCAGGAAATCCAGCCGGTGATGCGTGCTGCCCAGGGCGCACAGCGCCAGCACGGCATTGGACCGCGCGGCGTCCAGTTCGCCATGCACGACATAGGACAGGCGAAAATCCCGGATCGAGCCGCCGCCGGCCAGCGCGAAGTCGCCCAGTTCCAGCGAGCGGTGGGGCCGGTCTATCCATCCGGCCTGCATGGGATGCGATCGAAGCGCGCCGGTCATGTATCGAAAACGATCACGGACCGTATGCTGCGCCCGGCGCGCATGGCGTCGAAGCCGTCGTTGATGCGGGCCAGCCGAAGGCGCTCGGTGATCATCGCGTCGAGCTGCAGCTTGCCGTCCAGGTACAGCCGGGCCAGCCACGGGAAGTCCCGGCGCGGCCGGGCGCCGCCGTAGCTCGAGCGGACGATGCGTTTTTCCCCCATGAGCGAGCCGAAGCGCAGGCTCACCCGCCGGTTGGCGGCGGTCTTGCCCAGGATCACGATCTGCCCGCCGCGGCGGGCGGCGTCCAGGCTGGCCTGCAGCGCGGCCTCGTTGCCCGCGCATTCGAATACGTAGTCGGCGCCGCGCCCCCCCGTCAGGTCCTGGATGCCGGCGACCGGATCGTCGATACCCGCGAGATACGTGTGCGTCGCGCCGAAGGCGCGCGCCATGGCCAGCCGGTCGGGGTCGGTATCGACCGCGACGATGACCTGCGCCTGCTCGATCGCGGCGCCTTGCACGACATTCAGGCCGACGGCCCCGGCGCCGATCACGGCCACCGACGATCCGGCCTCGACGCGGGCCAGGCGCGATACGGCCCCCATGCCGGTCATGACGGCGCAGCCGATGAGACAGGCCCGGTCATAGGGCAGCGCCTCCGGCACGCGGATGGCGCCCGATTCCGGCACGACGCAATACTCGGCATGGGACGAGACGGAGGTGAAGTGATGGACCGTGCGACCGTCCAGGAAATAGCGCGGCACGCCGTCCGGCAATTGCCCCCGGGGATGCTGCCGGGCGATCGGCTCGCACAGGATGGGCTGGCCGCGCTCGCAAAAGAAACAGTGCCCGCAGTGGGGGTTCCAGGAACAGACCACGCGGTCGCCCGGCCGCACCTGGCCCACGGCCGCGCCCACTTCTACCACGGTGCCCGCGCCTTCGTGGCCCAGCACGATGGGCAGCGGGAACGCCTGCGAGCCTTCGATGACTTCGAGATCGGAGTGGCACAGGCCGCTGGCGCCCATGCGGACCAGGACATCGGTCGGCCGCAGCTTGCCGAGTTCCAGCGTTTCGATGCGCAGCGGCTCGCCGACGCGATGCAGGACGGCTGCCTGGTATTTCAAGCGCCGGCTCCGAGCCGGCGGGCGGCCGCGTCCTGGATTTCCCCGGCGCGGCGCATCACCTCCGCGTGACGCGCCACCGCCTCGGGATCGAAGTCCGCCCGCGGCGGCGGAATCAAGTCGAAATTGCCGAAGGCGTCCTTGCCCCGCACCAGCGTCGCGCTGTCGCGCGGCCCGGCCGTCTGCCGCACGTGCGGCGCGATATAGCGGATCGCCAGTCCGACGCGCCGGTGGTCGGCGCGATTGGCCTTGGACGAGTGGAAGATCAGCACATTGTGCAGCGACGCCTGGCCCGGTTGCAGCACGACGTCGACCGCTTCGTCTTCGTCGACCTCGACGGCGATCTCCTGGCCGCGGCTCAGCATGTTCGATGCTTCCCCGGTCTCGCGATGCGCGACCTGCTGCAGATGGCTGCCCGGCACCACCCGCAGGCAGCCGCTCTGGACCGTGCTCGGGGTGAACGCGAACCAGGCGGTCAGGACATCGGCGGTCGACAGGCCCCAGTAGGTGGCGTCCTGGTGCCAGGAAATGAAGCCGGGATCGTGCGCGCCCTTGATGAAGAACTGCGAACCCCAGCACAGGATGTCCGGCCCGATCACGTCTTCCACGGCGTCGAGGATCCGGGGGTGGCGCACCAGTTGGTCGACCCAGGGCAGCAGCAGGTGGGGCTTGATATTGGTGTTGCCCGACAGGCGGCCGCCTTCGCGCGACTCGAGCGCCTCGAGCCTGCGCAACTGCCCGGCGGCTTCCTCCGGGGTGCAGATGGGGATGGGAAAGCAGATGCCTTCCCTGCGGTACCGTTCGACGGCTGCCGGATCGAGTAGCTTGGTCATGCGTTTCTCCTTGCCTGGTGCGCGCTCAGTCGACTTTCGCCCCCGAGGCCTTGACCACCGGGCTCCAGCGCTGGACTTCTTCGGCGATCATCTCGTCCATCCGGTCCGGCGTGCCGCCGACGATGCGGAAGCTCAGGTCTTTCATGCGCTTGATGAATTCCGGCGACCGGGTGCCCTTGTTGGCGGCGGCGTTCAGCTTGGCGATGACCGCGGGCGGGGTGCCGGCCGGCACCGAGAGGCTGAACCATCCCACGGCCTGGTATCCCGGCAATCCCGCCTCGGCCATGGTGGGCACGTCGGGCAGCTCGGACTCCCGTTCGGTCCCGGTCACGGCCAGCGCGCGCAACTGGCCCGACTTGATCTGGGACAGCACATTGGGCAGGTTGTTGAACATCATCTGCACCTGGCCGGCCAGCAGGTCGGTCATGGCCGGCGGGCTGCCCTTATAGGGCACGTGCAGGATATCCACGCCGGCCATGGACTTGAACATCTCGGCCGACAGGTGGACCGTGCTGCCGTTGCCGGTGGAGGCGTAGGACATGCCGCCGGGATTGGCCTTGGCCAGGGCGATCAATTCCTTCACCGTGCCGGCCTCGACCTTCGGATTGACCACCAGGACGTTGGCGAACGAGGCCAGCACCATGACGGAGTCGAACGCCTTGCGCGGATCGTAGCTCAGCTTGGTATAGATCTCCGGGACCACCGCGAACAGCGGGCTGGAGGTCATGGTCAGGGTGTAGCCGTCCGGATCGGCGCGGGCCCCGGCCTCGCTGCCTATGGTGCTGCCGGCGCCCGGGCGGTTTTCCACGATGACGGTCTGCTTCAGTTCGTTGCCCAGTTCCTGGGCGATGGCGCGCGACAGGATGTCGGATGCGCCGCCCGCGGGGTAGGGGCAGATGATCCGCAGGGGGCGGGAAGGAAAGTCGTCGGCGCCATATGCGGACGGCGTGCCGCAGACGCCCACGCCGATTGCCAGGGCGGCGAGCGTGGCGAGCAGTTTCATGGTTCTTGTCTCCTTTGGATAGGGAAGGGCGCATCTCCTGCTGCGGGGATTGCCATGGCCTTCCTGGCTTTTTCTATGGATTACATGCAATATGCTACATGCTGAATCTCGGGTCCGCAAGGTGTCGGCTACAATTTACATTTTACATGCATCGTGTAGAATGCAATTCACCACGGGAATGTGCGACGTACTTCATGCAGAATGTGTCATGTCTAAAATCAAAATCTGGCAAGAACCGGCCCTCCGCCGGCAAATTCCCAGCATTTTTCGAGGTTACGCATGAACATGCCGCTCATTTCGGAAATACCCAAGGCCCATAGGGAACGGATCGCAGACATGGTCTATGGGGTGTTGCGCCGCGCGATCGTGCGGCATGAACTGGCCCCGGGCACTCACCTGAGCGTGCCCGCGCTGACCGAGCAGTTCGGCGTCAGCCGCACGCCCGTGCGCGAAGCGGTGCAGCGCATCGTGCGCGAGGGCCTGGCCACCGAAGCGCCGCACCGCGGGGCTTTCGTCACCGAATTCAAGGCGCCGGACCTCGAACCCCTGTACGAAGTGCGCCAGGCGCTGGAAGTCCTCGCCGCGCGGCTGGCCGCCAAGCGGGCGCAGCCGGCCGACGTGGCCAGCCTGGAGGCGATACTCCGGGCCCAGGAACAGGCGCTGGGCGCCGACGATATCGAGCGCCACGTCGATTCCGACATCGGCTTCCATGCGGGCATGCTGGCCGCCGCCCGCAATCCGGCGCTGGCCGAGATGCTCGACCAGGTCTACGGCCGCATCCGGTCCGCCATGCTGGCCCGCGTCTCGCCCACCGGTCCCAAGCAGGCGTTCGAGGACCATCGCGCCATATTGCGCGCCGTCGCCGACGGCGATCCCGATGCCGCCGCCCGCGCGGCCCAGCAGCATATCGACCGTGCCCTGGAACGCCTGTCGGCGGGCGACGGCGAACCGCCCACTCCGCCGCTCCAGGCGCCGGCCGGACCCTAGCGGCCGGCACGCAGACAAAAGGACCCCACCGTGCGATTACAGAATGCGTTGAACATCGAGGACCTGCGCCGTTGCGCGCAGCACCGCCTGCCCAGGGTGGCATACGATTTTCTCGAGCTCGGAGCGGAAGACGGCGTGACGCTCGCCGCCAACCGCGCGGCCTTCGACCGCATCGCATTCAAGCCGCGCACGCTGGTCGATGTTTCCTCGCGTTCGTTGGCGACACGGGTGTTCGGCCAGGTCTTCCAGGCGCCGTTCGGCCTGGCTCCCACCGGCGCCGCCGGGCTGTACGGCTTCGAAGCGGATCTCGCGCTGGCGCGGGCCGCCGAGGCGGCCGGCGTGCCGTTCGTGTTGTCGACGGCGTCCTTCGTCGCGCTGGAACGCGTGGCGCGCGAAGCCGGCGGCAACAAGTGGTTCCAGCTCTATATGTCCAAGGACCGCGACGCGTCGCGCAAACTCATCGAGCGCGCGCGCGACGCCGGATACCAGGCCCTGGTCATCACCACCGATTGTCCCGTGGGGGCCAACCGCGAGTACAACCGCCGCAACGGGTTCGAGATGCCGTTTCGCCTGAGCCTGCGCAATGCGCTGGACGGCGCGCTGCATCCGCAATGGCTGTGCAATGTGTTCCTGCGCACCCTGCTGACTTCGGGCGTGCCGCGCTTTCGCAACGTCGATACGGACGTCGGCGGTCGCATCGTCTCCCAGAGCACGTCTGAATTCCGGGCCCGGCGCGAGGCGCTCGACTGGAGCGACTTCGCCTGGCTGCGCGAGTTCTGGCCCCGCAAGCTCCTGCTCAAGGGGGTGCTGCATTCGCAGGATGCGCTGCAGGCCCTGCGCCTGGGCGCCGACGGCATCTTCGTCTCCAACCATGGCGGCCGCCAGCTCGACGGCGCGATCTCGCCCATGGAAGTGTTGCCCGAGATCGTCGCCGCCGTCGGCGGCCGCATGGCCGTGATGGTCGACGGCGGTTTCCGGCGCGGCTCGGATGTCGTCAAGGCGCTGGCCCTGGGCGCCGACATGGCTTTCCTGGGCCGCGCGCCGCTGTACGGGGCGGTGGCCGGCGGCGAGGCCGGCGTGCGCCGCACCCTGGAAATCTTCCGTTCGGAAATCGATCGCGTGCTGGCCTTGATCGGCTGCCCGGACGTCGCGGCGCTGGCGCCGGAATGCCTGGTGGTCGGCGGGCGCGGCGGCCGGTCGACCGAACCCGCCGGCGCCGCCCGGCCCGCCGCCCTGATCGCCTGAAGGAGCCTTGCATGCCGCCGGCCAAGAAACAACCGGAAGAACTCCGCAGCCATCGCTGGTTCGGCGCGCAGGACCTGCGCGCGTTCGGGCACCGGTCGCGCACGCTGCAGATGGGCTATACCCGCGAAGATTTCCAGGGCAAGCCGGTGGTCGCCATCATCAACACCTGGAGCGACATCAATCCCTGCCATTCGCATTTCAAGCAGCGCGTCGAGGAAGTCAAGCGCGGCGTCTGGCAGGCCGGCGGCTTTCCCGTAGAGCTGCCGGCCCACTCGGTGCCGGAGACCTATCTCAAGCCCACCTCCATGATGTACCGCAACTTCCTGGCCATGGAGACCGAGGAATTGCTGCGCTCGCTGCCGGTGGACGGCGCGGTGTTGATGGGCGGCTGCGACAAGACCACGCCCGGCCTGGTCATGGGCGCGCTCAGCATGGACCTGCCGGCCATCTTCGTCCCCGCCGGCCCCATGCTGCGCGGCAACTGGCATGGCCGCGCGCTGGGCTCGGGCAGCGACGCCTGGAAGTACTGGGCGGAGCTGCGCGCCGGCACCATCGGCCAGGCCGAATGGCAGGAAGTGGAAGAAGGCATCGCGCGTTCGTTCGGGCACTGCATGACCATGGGCACGGCGTCGACCATGACGTCGGTGGCCGAGACGCTGGGATTGACCTTGCCGGGGGCCGCGTCCATTCCGGCGGCCGACGCCAACCACCCCCGCATGGCCGAGAACAGCGGCCGCCGCATCGTCGAAATGGTGTGGCAGGACATCGCGCCGTCCAGCCTGCTGACCCCGGCCTCGTTCGACAACGCCATTACCGTGGTGCATGCGCTGTCGGGCTCGACCAACGCCATCATCCACCTGATCGCCATGGCGGGGCGCGCCGGCATCCGGCTGGACCTGCATCGCTTCGCCGAACTGGCGCGCGATACGCCGGTGCTGGCCAACGTGCGGCCGGCGGGCAAGTACCTGATGGAAGACTTCTACTACGCCGGCGGCCTGCGCGCGCTGCTGGCGGCATTGGGCGACCGGCTGGATCGGAGCTGCGCGACGGTCAACGGCAAGACCCTGGGCGAGAACATCGCCGGGGCGGGAATCCACGACGACGACGTCATTCGTTCGCTGGACAACCCGTTGTCGGCCACCGGCGGACTGGTGGTCCTGCGCGGCAACCTGGCGCCGAGCGGCGCGATCATCAAGCCCACCGCGGCCGAGCCGCATCTGCTGCGGCATACCGGCCCGGCCGTGGTCTTTGCCGACTACAACGACATGGTGGCGCGCATCGACGACGACGCCCTGGAGGTCGACGCCGATTCGGTGCTGGTGCTGCAGAATGCCGGGCCGCAGGGCGGCCCCGGCATGCCCGAGTGGGGGCAGCTCCCCATACCGAAGAAACTGCTCAAGCAGGGTGTGCGCGACATGGTGCGGATCTCCGATGCCCGCATGAGCGGGACGTCATACGGTACCTGCGTGCTGCACGTCGCTCCCGAATCGTATGTCGGCGGGCCGCTGGCGCTGGTGCAGGACGGCGATCCCGTCACGCTGGACGTGGAGCGGGGCATCCTGCGCCTGGAAGTGGACGATGCCGAGCTGGGGCGCCGGCGTGCGGCGTGGCGCCAGCCGCCGCCGCGCTACGGGCGCGGCTACGGCATGCTGTTCGAACGCCACACGACGCAGGCCGACCAGGGCTGCGACTTCGATTTCCTGCACGCCGGGGCGCCGACGCCGGATCCCGAAATCCACTGACGGCCGGCCGGGTCAGAAGCTGCCCCGCAATCCCACCATGACCGCGCGCCCGCCGGCGGGCGCGACGTCGCGCAGCACGGACGTGGCGTACCGGATCTCCTGGTCGGTCAGGTTGATGCCGCGCAGGTAGGCCTGCCAGTCGGTCGCGCCGACCTTCAGGTCGTAGGACAGGCTGGCGTCCAGGCTGTAGTAGCCGTCGGTCGGCGTGTCCTCGTCCGGGTGGTCGTGCTGGGCGAACGCCTTGGTGACGCTGACGCCGGCATTCCACGGGCCGTAGCCGTAGTCCAGCCCGGCGCGCAGGCGCAGCGGCGGGATGCGCGGCAGCGATTCGCCCGTGTCGCGGTTGCGGGCCCGCGTGTAGTCGCCGGACAGCGCCAGGTCGAGCTTGTGGCCGCCGCGCTCCAGCACGCGCAGGCTCGTGTCGGCCTCGAAGCCGTAGAACTCGGCGGGCACGCCGCGATAGGCGGCTTCCGGCAGGGCGTCGTCGAAATCGGGACCCACCACGTCGCCGTCGTCGTTGCGGAAGCGGCCGGTGTTCATCTCCGCCAGATAGTTCGAGAAACGGCTGTAGAACACCCCGACGCTGCCGCGGTTCGGACCCTGCTCGAAGCGCAGGCCCAGGTCGCCCGAATAGGCGCGTTCCTTTCCGATGCCCTGGTCGCCCACCAGGTATTGGCCGGTGGCTTCGTGCGGGCCGTTGGCATAGAGTTCGTAGAAGGTCGGCGCGCGTTCGGTATATGCCACGTTGGTCGCCAGCGACCACGGCCCCCCGAGCTTGTAGATGCCGCCCAGCGACGCGCTGCCCGCGGTGAAGTCGCGGTCGTTCACGCCCTGGAACCTGGGCTTGTCGCCGGCCGAAGGAGACAGGCGGGTGTACTCGATGCGTCCGCCCGCGCTCAGCTTGAAGCGGTCGTTCACCTGCCATTCCTCCAGCGCGAACAGGGCCGCGCTGTCGGTGTCGGTGGTCGGCACCAGCGCCTCGTCGCCCAGCGCCGAGAACTGCGTCTGCCCGAATTGCACGCCGACGCTGCCCTGCAAGGGCCCGATGTCGGCATGGCGCGCTTCCAGCCGGGCTTCGTAGCCGCGGTTCTTGAAGATCGTGCCGGTCTCGCCGTCCTCGATTTCCTTGTGCTGGTAGTCGGTGTAGGCGAAATTCAGCTTGATGCTCTGCAGCGGACCTTCCAGGTCGCGCAGTTCGCCGGCCAGGCCGAAGCGGCTGGAGCGCATCTTCAGGCGCACGGCGTCTTCGGCCACCGAGCCGTATTCGGAATCGAAGCCGCTGTACGACAGCCCCGCGTAGCCGTGGTCGCCGGTCCAGGCCATGCCCAGCGAGCCGCCGCTGTCCTGGCCGTCGCTGTTGGGCAGCCGGTCGCGCGGCTCGCCGTCCTCCGCCGGGCCGCTGTCTCGCAGCCGCGAAGACCGCGCGTAGCCGGGGATGCGCAGTTCGCCCGTCTTGCGGCCGAACACGCTGGCGTGCACCGCGAACCGGCCGTCGCCGGCGTCGATGCCGATGGCGCCGTTGCGGTCGTCGTTGGCGCCGCCGTAGCTGGCCTGCACGTCGCCGTGGATGCCGTCCACCGGTTCGGTGGGAATGCGGTTGTCCAGGGTATTGACCACGCCGCCGATGGCATTGCCGCCGTACATCAGCGCGGCGGGGCCGCGCAGGATCTCGATGCGGTCGGCCGAAAGCGGATCCTGCGGGACCGCGTGGTCATAGGACAGCGACGACGCGTCCAGCGTACCGACGCCGTTCTGCAGCAGGCGTATGCGGTCGCCGTCCATGCCGCGGATGATCGGCCGGCCCACCATGGGGCCGTAGCTAGTCGTCCAGACGCCGGGCAGGCCGTTGAGCGTTTCGCCCAGGGTGCCGTTGCGCTTCAAGTCCAGGTCCCGGCCCTGCAGCACGGTGGAAGGCGAGGCCAGCTCGCCGCCCAGGGGATTGCCGGTGACCACCACGGGCGCCAGCACTTGCGGGTCCGAGGGGCGGGAGGTGGTGCGCTGGGCGCGCACGGCATGGGCCGGCGCGAACGCCAGGGCCAGGGCGAGCGCCGTCAGCGCGCCGCCGGGCAGGGTCGAGCGTAAGGTCGCGCCGAATGGCGACGAGGGGAGCGGGGGTTTCATGATGGCATGGGGTCGGGGTCGAAGGAAAAGAAATGATATAACATATCAAGCCCGGATGGCATCGATTTCCGTCCCGCGCAGTGCGCTACAGTCGCCCCATAATTCCAAACGGATGGGGGCGTCATGGACATCTACCGGTTGCGCACGTTCGTCGCGGTCGCGCGCTACGGGCACCTGACACGGGCGTCGCAGGCGGTCCACCTGAGCCAGCCGACCGTGAGCGGGCAGATCAAGGCGCTGGAGGACGAACTGGGCGTGCAACTGTTCGAGCGCACCCCGCACGGAATGCTGCTGACCTCCTGGGGCAAGAAGGTGCTGAGCACCGCCAACACCGTGCTCACCGCGATCGACACGCTGGTCGAGCAGGCGCGGGCCGAATCGCACCGGTGTTCGTCCAAGATCCGCATCGGCACCATCATTCATCCGTCCTTCCTGCGCCTGGGCGAAATCTCGGTGGCGACCCGCAGGAAGCGGCCGGATATCGAGCTCGAATTGCACCACAGCCTGGCGGGCGCGATTCTCAACGCGGTGCAGAAGCGCGAACTCGAAGCGGGATTCTTCATGGGCACGCCCAAGCGCGCGGGTATCGGCGCGGTCCCGCTGCGGCCGGTGGGATTCTGTGTGATCGGCCCGTCGAAGTGGATCGCGGATCCGGGCCGCATCGACGCCGCGGAACTCTCCCGCCTGCCGTGGATCATCCAGCCCAAGTCGGGCGCCTATCGCCAACTGTCGCTGCGGCTGTTCAAGAAGTACGGCATCGATCCCGCGCGCATGATCGAGGCGGACCGCGAGTCGACGCTGATCGACCTGGTGTCCTCCGGACTGGGGCTGAGCCTGATCCGCGAGGAAGCCATGTCCGCGGACATGCTCGAGAAGCAGGGCATGGTGCGGCTGGACGCCAGGATCTCCACCGAGCTCTACTTCATCTACCTGAATGCGCGGCAGCACGATCCTTCCATGCAGGCGCTGATCCGGGCGGTGCGCGAAGTGTGGCAGGCCGCGTAGCGGAGCCGCCGCCGCTGATGCGCCGCATCATCGGAAAAACCGATGCGGCGTCGGCGAATTGACGATTGGATTTCCCCGCGCCCCGGCGTCACCATTCCCATAACTTTTCTTTGGGACCCAGACGCCGGCCATGACCAGGAACCATCTCGCGGAAATCTCCGGATTCGTCGGCACGCTCCGCTTCGAGGACCTGCCGGCCGAAGTCGTGGAGCGGATCAAGTTCTCCGTGCTGGACACCATAGGCTGCGGCGTGCATGGCAGCCTGACGCCCTGGGGCGGCATCATCGGCGACACCGCCGCGGCCACCGCGGGCGACGGCGTGCTGTGGGGGCGTTCCGACACCGCCGATCCCGCCAACGCCGCGATGGCCAACGCCACCATGGCGCACAGTTTCGAGCTGGACGACCTGCACATGCCGTCGCGCTCGCATCCGGGCGGCGTCACGATCCCGGTCGCCATGGCGCTGGGCCAGGAACTGGGCGGGATCGGCGGCAGGCACATGATCGCCGCGGTGGCGGCGGGCTACGAAGTCACCATGCGCGTGGGCATGGCGCAGGGCGTGTCGTCGTTCGATCGCGGCTGGCATCCGACCGGCACCGCCGGCTGCCTGGGTTCGGCGGCCACCGCCGCGCATATCCTGGGCCTGGACGCCGCCGGCGTGCAGCACAGCCTGGGCATCGCCGGCACCATGCCCTGCGGGCTGATGGCCGCCCAGTACGGCGCCATGGTCAAGCGCCTGTACGCCGGCCACGCGGCCCATGCCGGCCTGCTGGCGGGCCGGCTGGCGCAGCGCGGCTTCACCGGCATCCCGGACATCTTCGACGCCGAATTCGGCGGCTACCTGAAGGCGCTGTCCGACGATATCCACTACGAATGCCTGGCCGACGACCTGGGCAAGCGCTACCGCACCACGGAACTCGGCTACAAGTTCTATTCCTGTGTCGGCGCCAGCCATACCTCGCTCGACGCTACGCGGCGGATCCTGGACCGGGAGCCGGTCGGCGCCGACGACATTGCCGGCATCCGCGTGGTGACCTCGGAATACCAGCGCACCCATGCCGGCTGGCCCTACGAGCCGGGCACGGTGATGGCGGCGCAGATGAGCATCCAGTTCTGCGTGGCCAGCATGGTGCGCTTCCGCCAGGTATTCGTCGAGCAATTCGCCCGGGAGCGCCTGACGGATCCGGAAACGATCGCCCTGGCGCGCCGCATCGCGGTCGAGTCCGATCCGGCCCAGGACGCGCTGGACCGCAAGTCGCGGGTCGAGATCACGCTGCGCGACGGGCGCACCCTGTCGGAGACCAGCGAGTTCGCCGTCGGGCACCCGCGCAACCCGGCGTCCTGGCAGGACATCGCCGGCAAGTTCATGCAACTGGCCGGGCAGGTGCTGCCCGAGGAGCGCTGCCGGCGGATCGCCGGCGCCGTGGAAACGCTGGAAGACTGCGCCGATCTGCGGGACCTGTCCGATATGTTGCGACTGACCTAGGACCCGCCCGCGGGTCCCGACCGCGCGCACCGCGCGCACCCGTCCATGCGTCCGGCAGAGGCGCGAAGGAGGAGACATGCAGCGATCGAAGCGAAACACGCTGGCCGCGCTTGGCGCGGCCGCCGCCCTGGCGCTGGGCGCGGGCTTGCCTGCGCCGGCGCGGGCGGAGAGCCCACAGGTCCGCATCAGCCAGCAGTTCGGCCTGAACTGGCTGGCCGTGGCGGTGATGCTGGACCAGAAAATGATCCAGAAGCGCGCCGGGGAACTCGGCCTGGGCGACCTCGATGTGACGCTGGTCAAGCTCAGCGGCGGTTCGGCCGTCAACGACGCCTTGCTCTCGGGCAGCATCGACATCGGTGGCATGGGCGGCCCGCCGTCCTTCATCATGACCGACCGCACCACCGGCCGCCAGACGGTCAAGGCCATCGGCGCGGTGGTGGACGCGCCGATGTCGCTGGTGACCATCGATCCGGCCATCCGGTCGATCAAGGACCTGTCGGCCAAGGACCGGATCGCGCTGCCCGCCCCCAAGGTGTCGATCAACGCCATGATGCTGCAGATGGAGGCGGCCAAGCTCTACGGCCCGGACCAGGCGGGCAAGTACGACGCGCTCGGGGTCGGCATGCCCCACCCGGACGCCGCCGCGACGCTGATCGCGGGCAACGGACAGGTCAAGAACTATGTGGGCATCTTCCCCTACACCGAGCAGGTCCTGAAGCAGGCGCGGGGCGCACGGGTGATCCTGACGTCCTACGACGTGATGGGCGAGCACAACCTGGCCGTGCTGAGCTGCACCGAGGCCTGGAAGACCGCCAATCCCAGGACGTTCAAGGCCGTCGCCATGGCGCTGGACGACGCCATGGCCTATATCAACGCCGACAAGCGCCGCGCCGCCGAACTGTACGTGCGGACCAACAAGTCCAACCTGAGCGCCGCGCAAGTCTACGAGATGATCTCGGCGCCCCAGGTGGTGTTCTCGTCCACGCCCAAGGGCACGATGGCGTTCGCCGAGTTCATGTACCGCACCGGCTCGCTCAAGCACAAGCCGGAGAGCTGGAAACAGTATTTCTGGGAAAACCAGCACGGCAAGCAGGGCAGCTAGCCCGCCTTCCTCCACGACCCCGACCGAGCAATCGACGATGACCGAAGCGCCCGAATACGAAGTCTTTGCCATCCGCTACGCCACCCGCGACGGCAAGCGCCGCGACATGGTGCTGGGCGGAGATCCGCACGACGCGGACATGCCCATGGATTACTACATCTGGCTGATCCGCAACGCCGACCGGGTGGTGCTGGTGGACACCGGGTTCAACGTGGACATGGCCGTCAAGCGGCACCGCACCTTGTTGCGGGTGCCGGCCGAGGGGCTGAAAATGCTCGGGGTGGAAGTCGGCGACATCGGCGACGTGGTCATCACGCACATGCACAACGACCATGTCGGCACGCTGGAGGACTTCCCCAGGGCGCGGTTTCACCTGCAGGACGACGAAATGGCCTTCGCCACCGGCCGCATGATGTGCCACCAGCGGTTTCGCCGCTCCTACGAGGTCGACCACGTCACCGGCATGGTCCGCATGGTGTTCAACGACCGGGTGGTGTTCCACAAGGGAGAGGGTGGCATCGCGCCCGGCATCACCGTGCACCATGTGGGGGGCCATACGCCGGGCATGCAGGTGGTGCGCGTGCGCACCCGGCGCGGCTGGGTGGTGCTGGCGTCGGACGCCAGCCATTACTACGAGCATTTCGAAAAGGACCTGTGCTTTCCGGTGGTCTACGACATGGGGGACCTGCTCGAGGGCTACGCCCTGCTGCGCCGGCTGGCCGAAGGCAGCCTGCGGCATATCGTCCCGGGCCACGACCCGCTGGTCATGCGCCGCTATCCTCCGGCGGGGCCGGGCCTGGAGGACATCGCGGTGCGGCTGGACGTCGATCCGCGGCAATAGTCCGCGGGCGGACCGACGCGACGGGAGACATGCGATGCTGGTCAACGATCTCGGACAGTTCGTGGCGCGCACCGACTACGGCGCATTGCCGGCGGACGCGCTGCACGCGGCCAAGCTGCGGCTGCTGGACGTCGCCGGATCGGCGCTGGCCGGAGTCCATCTCGGCACCCACAAGCGGCTCATGCCGCTGTGCGCCGGCACGGGGCCGGCGCACGTGTGGGGCGCCGGAGCCCGCGCTGGCGTGCGCGACGCGGCGCTGGTCAACAGCTTCCTGGCGCATTCGACCTATCTGGAGGACGGCTCGCGCCATACGGGGGGGCATCCCTCGTCGGTCGTCATCCCGGCGGCCGTCGCCGTGGGCGAGACCCTGGGCAGCAGCGGCAAGGCGCTGGCGGCGGCCATCGTGGTGGGCTACGAAGTCTTCCTGCGCCTGGGCCGGGCCGTGTATCCCGCCATCGTCAACCGCGGCTTCCAGAGCACGGCGGTGCTGGGCGCCGTGTCGGCGGCGGCGGCCGCGTCCCGGCTCATGGGCCTGGACGCCCAGGCGAGCAAGAACGCCCTGGCCATCGCCTGCTCCCTGGGCGTGGGCCTGAAGGAAGCGCTCAAGAGCTCCGGCAGCCAGCCGCTGCAGGTGGGCCGCGCCTGCGAAGGCGGCGTGATGGCGGCGCTTTTCGCGCAGCAGGGCGCGCCGGGCGCCGACAGCATCGTCGAGCAGGGGTTCTTCAAGGCTTTCGCCGGCGAGGCCGCCATGGACCTGTCCGACCTGGGCGAGCGCTATGGCATCGGCGAGACCTACCTCAAGGTGCACGGGGGCTGCCGCGGCAACCATGCGCCCACCGACCTGATGCTGGAGCTGGCGCGCAGGCACGCGATCGCCGCCGACCAGGTCGAGCGCGTGGCGCTGGGTGTCGATTCGGTGACGTTCGCGGCGGACATCGAGCGGCCCGCCACCGGCGACCAGGCCCAGTTCAGCGCCGCCTTCTGCGCCGCCTCGGCGCTGCGCCACGGCGACGCCGCGATCTTCCGGTTCTCGGACCGCGAGCTGTCCGACGCCGGCATGCGCGCGCTGATGGCCCGCATCACGGTGGCGCGCGATCCCGCCCTGGACGCCGGCTATCCCGGCAAGCGCGGCGCCACAGCGCGCATCGTGCTCAAGGACGGGCGGGTGCACCAGGGCGCGATCGAGAACGCGCGCGGCGAGCCCGAATCGCCGTTCCCGGAATCCGACATCCGCGACAAGTATCTCAAGCTCAGCGAGCCGGTGCTCGGCGCCGCGGCGAACGCCCGGCTGCTCGAACGGATCATGCGGCTCGAAGAGATGCCCGACATCGGTCCCATGGCCGCATGCCTGGCGGGGGAATCGTCCTCAACCCGATAACAACGACAGGAGACCCGCATGAAACACGGCAAGAAATGGCATTCCGTCCTGGCGGCATGTTGCCTGGCCATGGCGCTGGGCGCCCCGGCGGCGCGCGCCGAGACCAAGGAAATCACGGTCGCCATGCAGTACGGCATCGGCTACATGACCTTGATGGTGCTGCAGCACGACAAGCTGATAGAAAAACACGCCAAGGCCGCCGGCGTGGACGGCGTGACGATACAGTGGAAGACCCTGGCCGGCGCCGCCGCCATGAATGACGGGCTGATGTCGGGCAGCGTCGACCTGGCCGCCATCGGGCCCCCGGGCATCCTGCTCCTGTGGGACCGCACCCACGGCACGCCGCAGGAGGTCAAGGCGGTGTGCAGCCTGACGTCGGTGCCGCTGTACCTGATCACGCGCAACCCGGACATCAAGTCGATCAAGGACTACACGTCCGCGAGCAAGATCGCGGTGCCCTCGGTCAAGGTGTCGACCATGGCGGTGGTCCTGCAGATGGCGTCGGAACAGGTGTGGGGCAAGGACCAGTACAACAAGCTGGATCCGATCACCATCAACCGGGCCCACCCGGACGCCATGCAGGCGCTGCTGTCGGGCTCGGGCGAGATCGACTCCCACTTCAGCTGGCCGCCGTTCCAGTATCGCGAGCTCCAGGCGCCGGGCATCCACCTGGTGCTCAATTCCGAGGACGTGCTGGGCGGGTCGGCCAGCACCGTGCTGATGGCGGCCTCGCGCAAGTTCCACGAGCAAAGCCCCAAGCTGTACGCGGCCTTCCTGGATGCCATGAAAGAAGCGAGCGACAAGATCGCGGCCGATCCGGACTACGCGGCCAGGATCTACCTGGCCGTGACCAAGGATCGCGATTCGGTGGCCAACATCTCCAAGATGATCGCCCAGCCGGCCGGCCAGTTCACGCTGGTGCCGCAGGGCATCGGCAAGTTCGCCGACTTCATGTCCCGGCACGGGCTCATCAAGAACCGGCCGGCCTCCTGGAAGGACCTGTTCTTCCCGGAAGTGCATGGATTGCCGGGCACCTGAACGGGTCCGGTCCATCGGAAATCCCGATGGCGCCGCGCGAATTGGCGATTGGATTTCGCGCGGTGCCCGGGCCATGCTTTGACCACGACGTTGCGGAAGCCCGCGCCGGCATCGGCGCGGGCCCCGGCCCCGGATTGTTTTCCATCGACAGGAGCAAGACCATGAGCGCAGGAACGGCGACCGCCGCCAGCCCCCGGCAAGAAGCCAAGCACGACCTCGACAAGCAATGGCTGTCGAAGTTCGTCGCCGAATGGGCGGTGAATACCAGGTACGAGGACCTTCCCCGGGAAGTACGCGACGCGGCCGTCCTGTTCATCGCCGACCACGTCGGCGTGGTGCTGGGCGGCACCGCCAAGGAATCGTCCCGGATCATGGACCGCGTGGCCCGCCGGTGGCAGCCGGCGGAAGGCACCAGTACCGTGATCGGCTTCGGCCGCAAGACCACGCCACCGCTGGCGGCGCTGGTCAACGGCGCGGCCGGACACGCGCTGGAGCTGGACGACGATCACCGCGAAGGCACGCAGCACCCGGGCGTGGCGATCATTCCGGCGGCGCTGGCCGTGGCGCAGGATATCGGCGCCTCGGGCAAGGACCTGATCCTGGCCGTGGCGCTGGGCTACGAAATCATGATCCGGCTGGGCGAGGCCCACCTGGGCAAGTCCTACCTGTGCGGCTTCCATCCCACCGGGACCTGCGGCAGCATCGGCGCCGCGGTCAGCGCCGGCAAGCTGCTCGGCCTGTCGGTCGAGCAGATGACGGGCGCCATCGGGCTGGGGGCGAGCCAATCTTCCGGCCTGTCGACCTTCCGCTCCAACGGCGCCTGGAACAAGCGCCTGCACCCCGGGCACGCCGCGCAGGCGGGCATCCTGGCGGCGTATCTCAGTAAGGAGGACTACCGCGGACCCAGCGAAAGCCTGCTCAGTCCCGAAGGCTGGCTGCAGGCCTACGCCTACAAGGGCGAATACAGCGTGGACGCGATCACCAAGACGCTGGGCAGCAAGTGGGAGCTGCTCGACAACAGCATCAAGGTGCACGCCTGCTGCCGTTTCGCGGCGCCCATCGTCGACGCCACGCTGGACGCGGTCAACCGCTACGACATCCGCCCGGAGCAGGTGGAATCGGCGCAGGTCGGCATGGCCGAGTTCCCGCTGTACCGCTCGCTGACCGAGCCGCGCGAGCGCAAATACCATCCGACCTCGGTGGTCGACGCGCAGTTCAGCGCGCCCTTCGCCGTGGCGGTCAGCATCATCAAGCGCCGCGCCTTCGTCGACGAATACAGCGAGGAGGGCATCCAGGACAAGGACGTCCTGGCGCTGGCCAAGAAAGTCACCTGGTATGTCGACGCCGAGGCCGAGCGGGTCTGGCCCACGCGCTATCCGGCCCAGGTCGACATCAAGATGAAGGACGGCCGGGTGCTGAGCGCACGCATCGAATGGCCCAAGGGTGATCCCGAGAACGCGGCCACGCCGGAGGAGCTGCGCACCAAGTTCGAGGCCCTGGCCAGCGGGGTCATCGGCCCGGATCGCGCCCAGCGCGCCTATGCGGCCTGCCAGGACCTGGCCAGGCTGCCCGATGTGCGCGCGCTCGGGGACCTGCTGGCCTGAGCAACCGTCTTGCGAGTCAAGCGCTATGCCTAGTCGAGTCCCAGGTTGTGCCATGTTTGGCGATGGCATTGAGCATGGTCAGCAGCTTGCGCATGCAGGCCACCAGGGCGACCTTC